>Ga0209164_1000101_pt1 | contig 271634 bp, 226 predicted proteins | sample MTBNYHSulfiMetaG_FD_187458 | JGI IMG/M metagenome (GOLD analysis project Ga0209164, IMG submission 187458) | Enrichment culture microbial communities from rom New York Harbor, USA that are MTBE-degrading - MTBE-NYH (New York Harbor Sulfidogenic)... | ecosystem: Environmental > Aquatic > Marine...
GCTGCGCTTTGCTGCATTGCGGTGCGGGAGCTCGGGTTGAGCTGTGCTTTCCTAGCCAAGGAACTTAGGATAAGCCCCTCGGCGGTAAGCAAATCGGCGGTGCGCGGGCGGCGGGAGTTGGACCATGCCGTTATCCAAGGATTGCTTGAAAGTCCATAAGTCACGGGCGTCCCCTTCCCCTCATGTTTACTATGCAGAGCAGAAAGCGACAGTGGATATTCGAACCTGTGAAATGATTGAAGGTGATCTTCCGAAAAAACAAATGAAACTGGTATTGGCATGGGCTGAATTGCACCAGGAAGAACTAATGGCCAACTGGAAATTAGTTATGAACGGAGAAGATCCTTTCAAAATAGATCCTCTTCGGTAAGGAGAGATCCAATGTATCCATCAATAGTAAAGGTCACACCTGGTAAGGATTACGTGCTCTCAGTCCTTTTTGATAATGGTGAAAGTGGCACGCTGGATATGAAGCAGTTTCCGGATTTTGGTGTCTTCAAGAGGCTCAAAGACCATAATGCATTCAAGAAAGTCCGTGTCTCCTTCGACACAATCGAATGGGAATCCGGGATAGATCTTGATCCAGAATTTGTTGATGAAAAATGTAAAGCCAGCGCACAACAACAGGATTCAGGCTGACCCCAAAAAGCCTGTGCGCCATAACGGACAATCTGGAGAGGTGCAGCTACTATGTCTATCGCGCCACAGGCATTGTGTTTAAATGGCTCAACCGCAAGAGCCAGCGCAAGGCATATACCTGGGAAAGTTTCAACCAGGCATTGGCCTGGGTGGACTGGCCTAAACCAAGGGTCCGCAAAGACCTCAACCCCTATCGTAGGGCGGAGGCGCACTGAAAGGCGAACCGAGGAGCCGGATGTATGGGAAAGCCGCTTGTCCGGTTCTGTGAGGGACAGGAGCACAACTGTGATACGGACGAGATATTGTGGCACCGCCGTGAAAGCAGGCGGCAACGGAGAAAACAAACACCGTCCTACAGTCATGGGAGTCTCCTGTCTACTCGAAAAAGCGGTGCTTACGTGGCTTTTCAACGGCAAAGGATGACATGGGGCGGGGGTTGAGCCGTTTCAAACGGCTCGGGAGTGCTTGCGTTTTTCATAAGCTTCCCTGATTTTGTCCACCAACTCTTGGAGCTCACAGGGCTTCGTGAGGTAGTCGAAGGCGCCAAATTGGATACCGTCTCTGGCGGCCTGCTCCGAGCCGTGACCGGTCAGCATGATGACCTCCAGCTCTGGGTCCATTTTCTTGAATATTTTGAGCACCTCGATCCCATCGATGTCCTCCATTTTGAGATCCACCACCGCCACATCGAAATCATTTTTCCGCAAGACCTGAATCGCCTCCGAACCGCTGTACGCTTTCATCACGTCGATCTTCCGCTTGCTCAGTCTGTTGGAAAGGACATTCACGTACCCCTCCTCGTCGTCGACCAGAAGCACTCGGACGCTGTTTTTTTCGGCATTTTCTTTCTCAGACATACTCCTTCCCTTTGGGCGGTCTTAGCGATCACTATTTTCCTTCGTCGACGGACCTCTTCCCTTCTATTTCCCTTTCTCTCCCCAGGGGAATTTTCACGGTGAAGGTGGCACCTGCATCAACCGCGCTCTGCACTTCAATTTCTCCGCCCATCTTCTTGATAATCCCGTAACAGATAGCGAGTCCTAAACCCGTCCCTTTTCCCACCGGTTTGGTGGTGAAGAAGGGATCAAAAATCCTGCCCAGGACGGCGGCCGGGATCCCGGGACCGTCGTCCGCCACCCGGGCCAGGATCCAGTCGCCGTCGAGCTGGGTACTGATGTAAAGGTTTCCGCCCCTCTTTTCCAATGCATCCAGGGCATTGTTCACCAGGTTGAGGAAAACTTGTTGCAGTTCCGTCTGAGACACACGAATGGCGGGCAAATCCTCCTGGAAGTCGCTGTGAATGGTCACGTTGCTGTATTTCGCCCTTTGGGCGGAAAGGGCGATGATCTCTTCGATCAAATCATTGAGGTCCACTTCCTGGATTCTCGAATCTGTCTTCCTTGCAAAGCTCAGTAACTTATGGGTGATTTCTTTACAGCGTTTGCCCTGATTGTGAATTTGCTTCAGAGCCCTTTTGAATTCCTCCAGATTCTTGCTTTCCCTGAATTCCTCCTCTTCCAGCAGGTCCTCAACCCAGCCCGCTTCTTCCACCATGATGGCCACAGGGTTATTGATTTCATGAGCAATACCGGCGGCCAGTTCTCCTACGGACGCAAGCTTACCCGTTTCCACGATTTGCTGATTCATCATGTCCTTCTCCTCATCCACCCGGGCGATGTGACTGACCATTCTTTTGGAAACCAGGAAGGCCATGGTGATGATGCCGAGAGCGCCCAGGACAATCAACGCAATGGTCACGGTCAATGTTCTTCGGAGGTCTGCAAAGGCATCCGATGCCCGCTGCCGGTAGATCAAAATCCAGTCCCCCTCTTTAAGAAAAGCCGCCACGTAAATGTTCTTGTTCCCGGACGAATCATCCCTCTCTATGATTTGAACCTCGTCGGTGTTGGGATCCCGGCAATTGATGAACTCTGAACAGGGGTCCCTGGTGGGAATTTCCAGGAGCGGTTTCGTCTGGAACTTCCCTTCCCTGTTCAGGATAAAAGCAAGCCCGGTCTCCCCGATGCGGATGTTTTCCACCAGGGTGTTGAAGGCCACGAAATCGATGGTCGCTCTGAGCATCCAGTACCTTCCATTCCAGTTGTCCCTCACGGCGATAATAAAGTGGGGCAGGCCGCGCAGTCCAAGGAAAACATCGCTGATATAGTACTCGCTTTTCATAGCCGGCTGAAACCAGTCTGCCTGCGCATAGTGGGCCTTTCCCAGTTTAAAAGGTCCTGCATAGGCCACCTGTATGCCCGAGTCTTCGATAACCCCGATATCCACGAACACGGGGCCGTAGGATTCCTGCAGGGATTCCAACCGATCTCTTAAGAAGGACTCGTCAGTGAGCTCTTCGTAACTAAAGGTGCGCACCAGAAATTGAATGTCATTGAGTTTATCCATCAGGAAAGAGTCAATGTTCTGCTTGTGTTTTTTAACGAGGGTATCCAGGTGGGCGTAAACCTTTTCCCTGTAGGAGTCATTGAATTGATAAAGGATGATGCTGCTCACCAGGATCATGGGCGTGACCGACACGATGATCACCGTCAGAAGCATCTTTCTGGTCAAGGAGAGGTAATATGGGCTATTTGAACCCTTATCTTCAATCCTGTCCATTGCCTTTCGTGTGCTTGCCTCCGAACCGGCTGGACCCTTCAGTCCTTCGTTTCCGATTTTCGCAATAAATCAAAGACCACCTCCTTGAGACGCTCGACACTGCTTCCTTTTTTCTCCACAAAAGCCGCTCTCTCTAAAACACTTGGGTGTTCGGCGTACTCGGAGAGGAAGGTATGCACCACAACGGGGAGCGCCGGGGTGCGGCTCACAACTTCCTCCAGGACGGCAAGCTCGTTCGAATCCGGCAAGTCGAGATCCAGGATCAAAAGGTCAATGGGCTTTTGACGGCAAACGGAATCCAGGACCTCCCGGCCACTCTTTGCCAGCTGAACGTGATAACCTTCCGCCGTCATCTCACGTCTCAGGAATTCCCTCACATTCGGATTTCGATCAGCGATCAAAATCGTAAATATTTTTTCCACGACTTACCCGTACCATACACAATTCAGAGGAAAAATGCAAAATCATCCCATCATACTGGTCGTAACACCCGAATTTTTCTGGCCTCTACATCCCACCAGAATTCAAAGACCGGCCTGCTGGTCCACTCGGAAGGCAGCGTGCGTCCCATCGGGGAATATTCAGGAAAATGTGGCCCTCTTCATTCTTATCCACGATGTCCCGTTGAAGGGGGAGCAACAGATATGCCAAAAGATCAAAAGGACCTTCCACGAGCTTAACCGTCCGGAAGAACTATGAAATGTGATAAACTTGAGGAGAAGGATAAGCGTTTGGACCTGGAGCGGATGTCGACTATTTTTACAATTTGTAAAGGGCTGCAGTGAAGTTCCCTTCCCCATCCGTCCATCCTCACCCGAAAAGCGGAAGGGCTGCGGGTCAGAAGCCTTCACCCAAGGAATAGTCTCATGAGCTGATGGAAAGTCCCCATGCCCTGCCCCAAGGACCCGGAAGCGATCCAGAAGAGCGTCGAAGAAAGTGCCGCGGAACCGGGGAGAACAACCAACCATGCCACAACCATTTCCTTCCTGATCAATCGTTGCATGGTAGAGCTACGGCCTGCTGCCCCCACCCCCTCGATGGAGGCTCCAATCACCTGAGTGGTACTCACGGGCCCGCCCAGAAGGTTTGCACCGAAAATCACCGATGCCGCGCACAACTGTGCATTGAGCGATTGAACGGGGTTCACTCGAAAAACTTTATCACCCAGCGTCCTGATCACCAGTAGACCGCCGGCAAAAGTGCCCAGGACCAGAGTGCCCGCACTGGCGGGGATCAACCAGTGGGGGACTTCAAAGGCGCTCAGGCTACCTGAAAATACCAGTGCCAAGCCAATCACGCCCATGCACTTCTGTGCGTCATTGGCCCCATGACTGGCACCCAAAAAGAGCATGCTGATCAGTTGCACCCATCTGGGGAATCCATTCACCCGGCTCATGTCCCCTCGCAGCAGATAGCCGGAAATGCTCATACTCAGAAAACCAGCCCCCGCAGCCACGAGTGGCGACAGGAGAAGCACGAGAATGACGCTGAACAAGAGGCCTTGCCAATTTACAATCCCGGCTCCGAATGCCGCCATCCCCGCTCCCACCAGACCTCCGACCAATCCGTGAAATGTACTGGCGGGACTGCCCGCCCAAGAGGTGAGGAGATGCAAAAGGATTGCGCTCAAAAGGGCCGACAACACGATGAGGACTTTCATGAGCCCTTGGGTAGAGTCCAACCATTGCGGATTTACGATTTGTTTTCCAACCGTGGCCGCAACAGCCGTTCCCAGGATCAAAGCGCCTACAAATTCTGCAGCGCAGACGAGAAGGAGGACCCTGCCGGTGCCCGCAGTTCTGGACGAAAGGACTGCCGCGATGATGTTGCACCCGTCATGAAATCCATTGAGAAGGGCAAACACAAACCCTGCACATATCACGGTGATCAGAAGGACCCCTTCCAAAAAGCCCTCCTTCACGACATCTCTTTAACCCGGATTCGTCATGCGTACCGGAGGAGGAATGAACTTCTTCACCCGAAGGCGAGCCGATTGAATCCAAGCCGCCGCGCCACCCGCCATGGCCGATCCATGGCGGGAAACACCGGCACCTCCGGCATACTTCCGCGGGAATCGTCCGGACTGGTCGTGCTTTTCAGAATTCCTCACGGTCCTGAGCCCGGCCACCTCTTTGGTTTGATTCTTTGAAGATAAACGTTGCCCATGCAGGATCATGGAAGGATAGCCGGCTCAAGAAATCTCGGCCTTTTTTCTAAGAGCAATCAAAGCAAGGGGCATGCCAGCGGGGCCACAGGTTGGATGGTCAATAAATTTCAAGAAATTGCGCTCTTTCATGAACCCGGAGTCTGTCTTTACAGCGATCGAGCGCGACGAGGATGTCCATTTCTTTTACAACGTGTAAAATTTCCAGTGGACAAATCAATTCCTCGGGGAGTGATCATCACCCCAGGGTTCGGCTCGAAACGCCCAAGTCGTCACGGCCTGGCGACTTTTTGCTCGTCCGGACCGCCCACCGATGAATTCCTCCGGGAGCAGCAAAATCCATGGACTTCCAAATCAATCCCCTGTGACGGATACTTCGAATTTGAGCTGGTATTTTTCGATCTTGGAGTGAAGGGTCGGTCTGGACAGGCCCAGAAGTTTTGCCGCGCGGGATCGATTGCCTCCGGTTAGGTTGAGGGCTTCGCTGATGAGGATGCCGGCGAACCTGTCCACACAAGAATCAAAGAGATCCTCCTCGGTCTTGGAGGTCAATAGTTCGCGAGCCCATTGGCGGATCCCTTGCTCCGTTGTTCCACCGGGTCGATCGGAAACCTTCCCTCCGCCGATCGCCCGCTCAATGACTTCGGAACCCACCGGCGCACCCCGGTTGAAGATGAGTGCCTTCTGAACGGTGTTGGCCAGTTCGCGGACATTGCCCGGCCAGGGATAGTTGTTCAGCAGCGCCCTCGCCTCCCGTGTGATTCCGGGGTTATCCATAGCCATCTTTCCCGAATACCTGGTGAAAAAATAGTCTATGAGCAGGGCGATATCACCGGCCCTCTCTCGGAGCGGAGGGAGCCAAATGGTCACGACCTTGAGACGATAGTACAGATCCTCCCTGAAGCGGCCTTCCGCAAGAGCTGCTTCCAGGTTTCGATTCGTCGCGGCAATGATCCGTACGTCCACAGGGATCGTCTCTTTTCCTCCCAGACGTTCAATGCTCTTCTCCTGGAGCAATCGCAGGATCTTGGCCTGTATTTTGGGCGGCATGTCGCCGATCTCATCCAGAAAAACCGTACCGCCATGGGCCTGCTCGATCTTCCCCACCCGGCGATGGGATGCACCGGTAAAGGCTCCTTTTTCATACCCGAAAAGCTCGCTTTCCAGCAGCGTTTCCGGTATTGCCACGCAGTTGATCACAAGAAAAGGCTTCTTTGCTCGAAGGCTGTGCTGGTAGACGGCACGCGCCACCAATTCCTTTCCCGTTCCGGACTCTCCTCGAATCAAAACGGTAGCATCGGTTGGGGAAACTCGCCCGATGGCCTTATAGACATCCTGCATGGATTTGCTACGCCCCACGATAGCCTCACGGGAGGTCTCGGCAGGGGCGGCGTTCATGTCCACAGGAGATCTCATAAAACGGCCGGCTTCCAGAGCTTCACCGATCACACCCAGCATCTCAGGAATGTCAAAAGGCTTTAGGATATAATCAAAAGCGCCCATCTTTGTGGCCTCGATGGCCGTCTCCGTGGTTCCGTATGCGGTCATGATGATCACAGGCAGCTTCGGTTCAATCTCGTGTATGGCTTGAAAAGTCTCCAAACCATTCATTCCGGGCAGGCGCATGTCCAGAATGACCAGATCCGGTATTCTATCGTGGATGAGGCCTAGGCCCTGTTCGCCGGACGCAGCGCCGTATGCCTCGTACCCTTCCTCACTCAAGAGCTTTTCGAAGCTCTTTCTCAGTTGATCGTCATCGTCAATGATAAGAATGCTGCTCAAAATTTCACTCCCTTACCGGCAGCGTGATCGTGAAAGAGGTTCCTTCGCCTTCCTTGGACTTCACATCCAGCTGGCCACCGTGCTCCTGAATGACCCTGTAAGCGATGCTCAGGCCCAGGCCCGTTCCTTCCTCTTTCGTGGTAAAAAACGGATCGAACACCCTGGCCTGAATGGACTCCGGGATTCCCGGGCCGTTGTCGATCACTCGAATGACAACCGCTGAACCCACGGCTTCCCCAAACCTTTCCTCCTCCTGGATCAAAATTAAACCACCCTCTTTCATTGCCTCGCAGGCGTTGATCACGAGATTCACCAGGGCTTCCCTAAGCTGTTCGGGATCCACCTGGATCTCACGAAGAGGATGCTCGCGTTCCACCCTTATATTGACATCATAAGACCTCACACGATGCTGCAACAGTTGCATAACGGCATCGACCACGTCCGAGGGACTGACTTTTTGCATCTTCAGTTTCGGAGGCCGCGCAAATTCGAGGAAGTTCTGGACGATGGTGTCTATGTGTCGAATCTCTTTGGAGATGACCTCAAAATCCTCCTTTTGGTTGGGAGAAAGATCCAGGCTACGACTCAGTGAAAACAAGCGCATACTCACTGAAGTCAATGGATTGCGGATGCTGTGGGCGGTCCCTGCGGCCAGTTTACCCACCAGAGCCATTTTTTCCGCCTGCAAAAGGGTTTCGCGGCTTCTCTCCAGCTCTGACTGGGTGAAATCCATATCTTCAATCAAACCGCGAACGGTTCGGCTCAGCGCCTTTACTTCATCTCTGGAATCGACCGATTCCCTTGCCGGGTTTGCCTCCAGAGCAAGCCTCCGGACAGGGCCCAGGATGTGATTGACTAAAACAAAGGCGAGAAGAACGGCCAGAACGAGAACCGCAAGCATGGCCGTTCCGGCAATCACCCGCAGCTTTTCAGCCTGGGACCTGCTTTGCTCACGCTCCCGGTTGATCTGCTCGGCGTGAAGATTCTTGTACTTTTCGCAAAGCTCGATGATTTTGAAGAAATGGCTGCGCACCTGGTTATGGAGCTCGGACCCACGTTGATTTTGCCCCTCTCTGTAAAGTGCGATGACCTGATCCTTCAGCCTGATATAGCGCGGGTATTCTGTCTCGATCCGGGCAAGAGCCTCCCTCTGTTGATCCGTTTCAACCAACGTGCGTGCCCGGGCAAGCCGCTCTTTAAAGATCTGCCTGTACTCGCCAAGCTGTCTCAACCAGTCTGGATCCCCATCGAGAAAATAATAGGAGACAAACCCCTTCTGGTTCACGAGCGCCGTTTCCAGCGCTTCGGCCTCCTGAAAAGCGGAAAGGTTCTTGTCGACGATTTGCGTGAGCAGGTCCTGCATCTCGTAGGTGTACCACACCATGACCAGGCCACCCACCAGCGTGACGAAAACCAGTGAAGACAGCATCGCATAGATTCGAACTCGCAGGCTGATTTTCTTCCAAATCATCTCGATTTCCTGTCTCATACCGCGTTTCTATTCGGAAAGAAAAGCCGGATGTCGAAGTCCGACCCCTTCCGCAGTCTCTGACGCAAAACTCGTACGCCCGGTCCGGCGAACCTCCCCTTCGAGCCGTAGAGCGGGAACGCTCATCTGCTCCTTCTGAATGCTGAATTGAGCTGAGCAAAGGCGGCGCCGGTTCGGCGCAAAGAAAACCGAAAAGCAAATGAATCGCATGGGCTTTCGTAGAGATCGGTGGCGGCTCAACGGATTCCGTGGGTGAAGACCGCAGAAAATTTGCCGCTGGACAGCCGGGTAAACACACACAGCAGGCAACCGAATCCCTGCTACTGCGCCTGAATGGAGGTCGCAAGGCGCCTGCGCGACCCGGAGAATTCGAGCAAACAGCAAAAAGAGGGAACGAATTCCACCCATTGACCATATTTCCAGTACACGCACTCCGAGCCTAAAAAATCATTCCTGGTGCGAGCCCGGTTCAGCACAAACACGAGACTTCCCTCTGTGCCTAAGACCCGTGCGTGGAAAGCGCCTCCTTGACCGCAGCTTCCCGGATCTTATCTTCATGGTCTCGTTTTTTCTTGCTTGCCTCCTGGACCTTGCTCATGAGCAAATCAATATCGCAAGGTTTCATCAGGTAGTCAAAGGCTCCCAGCTTCATTCCCTCTATGGCCGATTCCACCGTGGCATGGGCCGTGAGCATGATCACCTCTGTCAATGGATACGCCTTCCTGATCTCCTTGAGCGTTTCAATGCCGTCCATCCCGGGCATCTTCACGTCAAGAATCACAACATCCAGGTTCCTATTCTTGCTGAGAGTCTCCAGGGCCTCCTTTCCGCTTAAGGCCGTGATGACGTTGAGGTCTCTTTTGGCCAGTCGCTTGGTCATGGTCTGCACAAAAGCCTCCTCATCGTCCACCAGCATTACAAAGGGTTTGATCATCACCTTCTCTCCTTCCCGCAAAATTTGATCATTCCCGGCTGGAAAAAAGCGACCCTGTGCCATGTGGCGCCCTTTCCCGCCTCACTCCGCCTGAACACAGCAAGGCTTCGGCTATTTCACGCCACTTTGCAGCACGCCTCTGGCCGTTTCGAGAATTCCATCGGGAAACCCCACCACGTTGTAAATCACCATGAATCCGATCACCCAGACGACCATCATACAAAGGACCCAGAGAATGAAGCCGTATTTGATAAAATCCATGGGGTGGATCATTTTCTCCCCCGTATCGGGATACACACCGAGTCCGTAAACGATGGCGTTATTTGGGGTCCCCACAATGAGGAAATGGGCAAAGGAAGTGGCGAACGCCACGGCAAGGCCCACGGCCCAGGGTTCACCGGGAACACCGGTCATGATTCCCATGGGGATGACGATCGGACCCAGCAGGGCGGTTGTCCCTGCATCCGACATGAAATTGGTGATCAGGCCCGAGAGGCTTGACAGTCCCACCCACAGCCCAAAACCTGAACTGATCCCAATGGTCCCCAGAATACCCAGGAAGGTTTGAGCCAGCCACAAAGCTGCACCCGTCTCCTTGAGAAGGGCGCCCAGTGTCAAAGCGCCGCAATACATAAACCAGGCGTCCCAGGATATGCCCGAGAGGATCTTTTTCCATTCCGTGGTCCGGAAGATGATGGGAATCAACAGGGCCAGAAGGGAAGGCCCGCCCAGTCCCAGCTCTTCACCGCCGATGATCCAGAGGATCAGAATAAGCAGGAGCATCCCGAAGGTGACATATTCCGCGTATTGCATCTTTCCCATCCTCTGGGTTTCCTCTCGAATGGCGACAAGTCCGGGGGTGAGGTCTTTGGTCTTGATTTTCTTTCCAAAGAGAACCAGCATATAAACCGCCACGATCACACCCAGGACCGGCACCATGGGGAGGCCGTATTTCATCCAGGTGAAAAAATCCATGGGAACCTTGTACTCACTCCAAAATCCCATCATGATGACATTCCGGCCCCCTGCGGCGGGCGAGCCGACCCCGCCCACGTTCAGGGCGAAGCAGAGGGAAAAAAGGAGAAACTTGGCAAGGGCCGGGTCATGCTCCAATCTCCCCCCCTTGCTGTTCGCCGCTACCGCACCGAAATAGACGGCCGCCATCACCGGGGTCATAAACGCGCACATGGCGTGTGCTGAAATGAACGAACCCACCACCGCCATGCTGACACAGAGAACGAAAACGGGCATAAAAAAGCCTCTTGTCCAACCCAGAAGCCAGCTGGCCAACCGCTTGTGAAGACCCACATCCACAACAGCCACGCCCATAGCCAGAACACCCAGCAGGAACATGGGCGCGTCGCCGGCGAAGGTCTTTCCGATCATGTTCCTGGGAAGAAGGTGAAGAAAATAAGCAAGGATGGGCATGAGAATCCCTGTGAGCCCTATGGGAATGGCCTCGGTGGCAAAATAGATCACAGCCATGGGGATAATGCCGAGCACGATCATGGTCTTTTGGCCCGCTTCCCGGACATCATGAGCCACACCCCAGTCCATCAGCTTCTTGGCAAAACCGAATTTTTCCACCGTATCCACCACACTCTGCGGGGTGGGAAGCACGAACCCGATGAAAATAAAAATAGCCGCTCCTACACAGATCCACAGGACCTTATTGCCGAGAATTCCTCCTTTGCCCCCCTCTTTTTCCATTTCATGGCTCATAGCCAAAGATCCTCCTTCGCCCCAGATCACACCATCCGTTCAGAGTTCAAAGCAAGTCCGGATTCAGATCTCACACGTCTTCATCACCTGGAAAATAAATTTAAAAACGTCCGTCAATCTCAATAGCCCCACAATTCTCTCCCCGCTGGTCACCAGCAAAGACTGGTGTTGTCCCATAATCAGCATGTGGATCGCCTCATTGAGCGAAGCGTTATCTTGGATGTACTCGCCCTCGGCCGGCTTATGCATGAAATCCTTCACCTTGCGACTGGCGGCCTTGGTGCAGATCTCGTCCAGGGGCTTTTCCAGGAGAGAATACTGTTGCAGAATCGACTTCAGGAACTGCGGGCTAAAGCCGCCAAGTGAAATCCTCCCCAACTCTCCCATCGTCCCATATTTCGGTTCCAGCGCCCGAAGGGCATCCAGTTGGCTGACTTTTCCAACCACCTGATTTTCCTTGTTCAGTACCAGCACCGCTCTGTGGAGATAATGGTACCGGTCCCTGTCCAGCTCTTCCTGTGCTTTCTCCAGAGCCATGACCGTTTCATGAAGCGTGGCATCTTCAGAGACCGTGGCATATTCTTCAAGCGGAACCATGATGTCTTTCACGGGAATCGTTTTCATCCCAATTCCTCCTTGCTGAGGGGATTGTCCGGGCAATTCCATCTCACCCCTCCCAATGGTAGAGGACCTCTGAAAATCCTGATGTTCCCCTCCGAGATAGGATCAGCAGGATGAGAAGGCAGCCAGCATCACGGAATGTGGGCAGATCATAAAGGCTGTGATTTTCAATGTCAATGGATTTGGAGTTTATGAAATGGAAAGAATATGATAAATGTTTCAACCGCAGACGTTGGGGATTGAAGGTTACCCATGAGAAAGAAAATCCTCCTTTATTCCTTTGAGCTTGGCGCCTTATCCACGGGCATAAAGCAATGGGGTGGGACCGGATGCAAGGATCCAGGAAGGATTGCTTCGGCATTTTAGACAAGGTTTTCCCTGTGGGGGAAGAGGGGCTGAGAGAGATTGTCCCCACCTGTTTTCATTGTGATGATAAAGAGGCTTGCCTGGAGACCGCCCTGACCACCAAGGAAGGTCTTCAACTCAGGAACGAGATCCTGGAGCGCACCCCGGCAACTGGGTTTCTCGGGCGGCTCATGCGATGGTCTGAAAAGAAGGAACTCAGCCGGCTCATGAAACTGCGAGAAGAAGAGAAAAAATGACCGTCGTACTGACCTGCCCACACTGCGGCTTCTCGAAGCAGATTCCGAAACATGAAATTCCCATGGGTGCGAAATGGCTCACCTGTTCCGGATGCGGCGGTCGATTCGATTTCTTCCTTTCCAACGATAAAGCCATTTCCTCGGACAGGGAGATGAGATCAAGACCGTGGCTCACCGAATCCCGACGGGGGGCCGGAGGAGAGGCAGGGCGCACCGGATCGCCCTGGGAAAACGCTCCTGCCGGCGGCTTCTGGAAGGGAATGGTTCAGACTTGCAAGGAGGTGATCTTTCGTCCCAGCTCCTTCTTCACCACCCTGACATTCAAAGGCGGCATGCAGGAACCACTTGCTTTCGGGTTGCTGCTGGGATCTATTGGACGCATGGTGGGATTTTTCTGGCAGTTCTTGATTTGGTACGACTGGATCCCCTTTTTTCAGAGAGCCGACTTTGCCCGGGTTCCCTATGGTTTCCTGTTCCTGAGCCTCCTGATCGCTATTCCAATTTTTTTGACGGCCGGCATTCTCCTTTACAGCGGCATCCTTCATATGTTATTGCGCACCGTGGGCGGAGGAAAAAATGGTTATGAGGCCACCTTGAGGGTGATATGTTATACCCAAGCCGCGGAAATCTGGGGGTTCATTCCGGTGGTCGGCGGGTGGATAGGAGAAATCTGGCAGTTTGTCTCCCAGGTTATTGGGTTGCGTGAGATCCACGAGACTTCTTATTTGAGGATCTTTATAGCCTTTTTGATTCCCCCGGCCCTCGTTTTCATCATCGCACTGGCCCTCTTGATCCCCCTGTGGAAAACCTTGACGGATCTATAGCCCCGATCTTTGATGAAGAACACCGGGAGGGAAAACTTCATCCTGTGTTCATGTGAGGGTGTGATTCTGGAACCGGTGATTCCCTCGCCCTTGTCTGCCGGCAGCGGATGCCACTTCTGCGGCAAGGTCGGCAAGGGAATCATCTCATATAGATTGGTAGATGGATTATGGCGCTTCATATCATTCTCCTTTCCCTGGGAATCGTGCTTCTTTATCTGGGCTCGGAGTGGATGGTCAGGGGTGCAGCGTCCCTGGCCCTCGCCGCTTCCATCAGGCCCCTGATCGTGGGTCTCACCGTGGTGGCCTTTGCCACATCAGCGCCTGAGTTCCTCGTTAGCCTCGTTGCCGCTTACAGGGGGTCAAGCGGTGTTTCTCTCGGGAATATCCTCGGCAGCAATGTGGCGAACATCGGACTCGTGCTCGGCTTAAGCTCTCTGATAAGACCCCTGTCCATCCAGCGCAGTTTGTTGCGCTGTGAGATTCCTTTCATGATCGGGGCCTCGGGGCTTTTCTGGCTGATATGCCTGGATGGTGAAATAGGAAGGGCGGACGGCGTCATTCTCCTTGCCGGACTGGCTCTTTTCCTCATCATAGGAATTTTGACAGCCAGGAACCATGTGGCGCCGGACTTGGAAGGGGTCGTAAGGACAAGGAAGAAGGTCCGATGGCACCTGTTGTCCCTGTTCATGGGAACAGCCGGCCTGATCGCGGGCGCAAATCTAACCGTCAATTCGGCTCTTTTCATCGCCCATCAAATAGGTCTCAGCGAGCTTTTTGTGGGTCTTACCATTGTGGCGGTGGGGACGTCGCTACCCGAACTTGCCACCTCAGTGGTGGCGAGTGCGCGCAGGGAGCACGACCTGTCCATCGGCAACGTGGTGGGAAGCAATGTATTCAATATAGGCATGGTGATCGGAACAGTGGGTTTGTTCCGTCCCATGTCCGTAGACATGGAGCTCATGGGATTTGAGTTCCCGGTGATGCTCTTCTTATCCATCGTACTGTTTATTTTCTCAAGAACAGGTTTCGTGCTGAACAGGTTCGAAGGCCTGTTCTTTGTGGTTTGCTACATTTTGTTCGTAGGGGTCTCCTATTACCGAGCCGCCGGCTAGAAAGGGATGTGTTCGTTGGAAGATCTTCCTGGGATTTATCTTCTATGTCCAGAGACAGATATGGGACACGGTCAGAAAGAGTAAGGGAAAGAGGAATCGGATAGGTGGGATCCAGTAAAATCGATTACGAAAAAGTTCTCAACCCGGCCCAGTTGGAGGCTGTGACGACTCTCGAGGGTCCTTTGCTCGTCATCGCAGGAGCCGGCAGCGGAAAAACCAGGACACTCGTCTACAGGGTCGCCCGGCTCGTTGAAACGGCCGTAGCGCCGGAATCCATTCTGCTCCTCACCTTCACTCGCAAAGCGGCCCAGGAGATGCTGGACCGGGCGGTCAGCCTGTCAGACCCGCGATGCAGATTTGTCTCCGGGGGAACTTTTCATTCCCTCGCCAACAGAGCTTTGCGAAGCTATGCGGAGACGGTGGGGTATTCCCGATCCTTCGCCATTGTGGATCGCTCCGACATGGAGGAGATCGTCCGGTCGCTGATTCCTGAACTCCGCGTGCCCAAAGGCACACCCAGGTTTCCGAAACGTGGCACCCTGGCCGATATCTTGAGCAAGGCCGCAAACCTGCAGCAACCCCTGGAAAAGGTCATGCTGGAGGAATACGGGCATTTCCTGGAATTTCTCCGTGAAATTGATACCCTGTCAAGGCTCTATGAGCAGTACAAAAAAACCCACCAGCTCATGGACTACGACGACTTGATCCTCAATCTACGCAGGATCCTGGAACACGATGAAGAAGCTCGCAAAAATCTGAGCCAGCAATACCGCTACATCATGGTGGATGAGTACCAGGACACCAACGTAATCCAGGCAGATATCGTCAAATGGCTGGCCCATGAACACCGAAACATCATGGTTGTGGGAGACGACGCGCAGTCCATCTACTCGTTCAGGGGAGCCAATTACCGCAACATGTTCGATTTTTCCATCCATTTTCCCGAGGCCAAGAAGGTCAAGCTGGAGGAGAATTTCAGGTCCACCCAGCCGATTCTCACTTTCACCAACGCGCTCATGAGCCAGGCCCATGAAAAATTCACCAAATGCCTTGTCACGAAACGCACGGGCGGCGAACGGCCGCGACTTTTTGATACGCGGACGGCCCCTGAGCAGGCTCTGTTCGTCGGCCGTGCTATCCTGGAGCGAATCCAACAGGGCAGATCCCTCAGGGACTGCGCGGTCTTGTTCCGGGCCGCTTATCATTCCTTTGAGCTGGAGGCGGAGTTGACGCGCCAGTCAATCCCTTACGTCAAGTATGGAGGGTTCAAATTCCTGGAATCCGCCCATATCAAAGACTTTCTGGCGCATCTGAGGGTGGTGGTGAACCGGGACGATGCGGTGAGCTGGATCCGGATTTTGAGACTGGTAAAGAACGTGGGCGAAGGGAAAAGCCAATCCATCATGGAATGGATGCGGGCCGGCGGGATTTCCCCGGGGCAGTTGGAACAATGGCCTGGCATCGGAAAGAGAGACACCGGTTTGGGTCAGCTCTCCCGGTTCCTGGGCCGTCTCTCCGAACAGGATATGAGCCCGGCTCAGGCCGTGGAGAAAGTCATGGAATACTACCTGCCCATTTTGAAAGAAAGATTCGACGACTACCCCAGGCGGCAGAGGGAACTGGACCAGGTGATCTCCATGGCCGGCCGGTACAAGAAACTGAGGAGCTTTCTGGACGATCTGATCCTGGACCCACCTACAAGTCCGGCTGATCTTCGGTCCCAAAAGGAACATGAAGCCCTTACCCTCTCCACCGTTCATTCCGCCAAAGGGCTTGAGTGGCCTGTGGTCTTCATCATCTGGGTCACGGAGGGCCGCTTCCCTCCGGCAAGGGCCTATCATCATCCATCGGTCTTGGAAGAGGAAAGACGCTTAATGTACGTGGCATCCACCAGAGCCAAAGACGAGCTGATCCTCTGTTACCCGGGACAGGAAGGGGCACCCTCCTGGTCCGGGCACGCAATCCCATGGGGCGGCCACGCAACCTCCCTTTCCACTTTTATCCGGGATCTTCCCGAGGAGGTGGTCAGCCACGAATCCGGCTCGCTTTCGAGCCGGTCGGAGCGGAGAGATTGGCAGTGGAGAAGTGGAAACATCGAGAGCAAAAGCCCGGATCGACCCTCGGAATTTTCGCCGGGGGAGAGGGTCAGGCACCCTGCATTCGGTCCCGGAGTGATCTCCAAGCTCATCGGCCATGACAAGGTGGAGGTGTTCTTCAGGGACGTGGGGCGGAAACTTCTCCTGCTCGAATATACGACCCTGGAAAAGATCTGAACACCCCCCGGCGCATCAACGGACAATCCTGGGGAGGCAAGGACCGGCGAACGATTCCTGCCGTTGTATTGTAGGCATGAGTACAAAATTGGAAGATTCTTGTATAAACTGATACAATGAAGCAAGAAAAGTTGCAGGGATCAACGGCGCCAAAGCCATTGGACGATACATCCTATGATTCGGATTTTGACACCGGGAATGAGGAATACATGATTTTTGGCCGGAAAATAAAATCGGAGGAAGGGAAGTCTATGCGCGGGATTCGGAAAGATGAGCTGATGGGCCTTTCTCTCAGGTTTCTTCTGTTATGCTTCCTTCTAGCCTCCGGAGGCTCGGGCTGCTTTAAACCGGTAGTGGCGGAGAAACCCCACCTCGGGCAAACATGGACTTGTGATAAGGAGGCAGACGACGCCATGCAGCGGCACGACTATCGTCTCGGGATCCTTCTTCACGAACGCCTCCTCGAAAAGGAACCACAAAACGCCCTGGCCTTGTACCATTTGGGTTACGCCCATAGCCAGCTTGGAGATCATCTGAAGGAAGTATCCTATTACGAAAAGGCTGTTGAGCTGGGCTTTGAACAAGAGGGGATTTTCTTTAATCTGGGCATGGCATACGCAGAGCTGGATCAAATGGACAAGGCAACGGGGGCCTTTAAAAGAGCGTTGGATTTCAATGCTCATAATCCCGACACCCATTTCCAACTCGGCCTCGTCTATTTCAGAAGCGCCCTGGATGAGGAAGCGGAACAGGAGTTCCTGGAAACCCTCAAGATCGATCCCAATTACACGGAGGCCAGGCTCTACCTGAGCAACCTCTATTCGGATCGAGGGGACCTGGAAAAAGCCCAAGACGAGCTCCGAAAGGTCCTCGAACAGGACCCCACCGATGTTCGAGCAAAGGAAATGCTCGAAAGGCTTGAAAGCCGATAGACATTTCTCATCATTTGGGGGACTTCCTGTCGTACTGAGTGTATGTGGCCGTGCGGGGTCCCATACCAACGGGAACATCCGGAAGACATTAAGGTCACGGGCATCAATCCGGCCGGCCGCCGGATGCGGGATATGGAATTCGCAGAGGTCTTGACCGTACTGGCCCTGCTTGGTCCCAAACACCGCGGACTCATGGAGGCTTTAGAACGTGGCGGTGTGGACTTTGCCAGGGTTTTCGGGGAAAGAAGCTTGAACTCAGGCCCGATGATCGAGATTATCGATGGTTTGGTCGAGGGGGTATGACATGAGCGAGCCGACGCCACGTTTCCGGCAGATATTCTCCCAGGTCTTCGAGACACTGCCCCGGCAAGGTCCCGGTAACCGTGCCTGTGCTGCCAAGGCGCTTGCTCTCTGTCCCGACCTACCGCCCTCCCCTGCGGTGATAGACCTTGGCTGCGGCGTCGGTGGGCAGACACTCCATCTCGCTGAACTCACAACGGGAACCATCGTCGCCGTGGATAGCCATGCTCCGAGCATCGAACGACTGCGCGCGAAGGTCGCCGAACATGGGCTCTCACAACGAGTCTCACCGGTGGTAGGCGACCTAGCCAAACTTGAGCAACCACCGGCGAGCTTCGATCTCGTTTGGTCGGAGGGGGCGCTATACAATATCGGCATCGAGAGGGCCCTGCGCGTCTGTCATAGACTGTTGCGTTCCGGTGGCCACCTCGCCTTCACCGATGCGGTTTGGCGCAAGGAGAATCCGCCGCCCGAAGTGAAGGCGAGCTTCGAGGACGACTACCCGACCATGGGCCGAGTTCCAGACGTCCTGGCTGCAATCGAGAGATGCGGTTTCGCGCTCATCGACCACTTCACACTGCCGGACGAGGCGTGGTGGGATGATTTCTATACGCCGATGCGGCGCCGCATCAAAGAACTCCGCGGCAGCTACGCCGACGACCCCGAAGCTCTCGCCGTACTTGATCAGCTTGCTCAAGAGCCCGAAATGCACCAAAGGTACTCGGACTACTATGCCTATGAGTTCTTTGTGACGCGTCGGGCGGAGTGAATGAACCTCAGAGTGACGGGGAAATAGGATTCAACGCCGCTTCCGCCTCATCTGGATCGGCTGATCGAAATCTTCGCCAAATATCGAGTTCTTGCTGGCGAAGTTCATGTTCGCGAATTCAGCCAACCCGATCATTTGATCATCCATTGACTCAGGGTCCTGATCTGTATAGGGATTTGTTTCCGAGAAGGTGGTAGGTGTTTTATCGATCAGATCGACTCCATCGCCTCCCGTAATCCACTCCGGATGGTGTGCAACAAAATACTCGAATTCATCACCAGAACATTTCTTGCGAACGAACCTGTGTAGGTTCATGCACGGGAAACGGCGCACGGTACATATCATCGTTCCATGGGTTCCTCTCTTTACGCCTTGCACCCTTCTTATGCCTTTGTAGAAGTGTTTACGCAATGTTGAGGAATCGCCGGTACGGCAGTAAGGATTTTGAAGGTGCTATTTGTGATGCTGGAGCGGATGGCAACGCTCAACGAGGTCTGCGTGGACAACGACCTTCCCACGAAATCCGCGGTCCTCCGTTACGCCGAGTCGCATCCGGACTAACCATAGGAAGAAATTACTGAGCACCTATCATGCCCTCCCATACGCAGTCCAGGCTCGGGCGGACATGTTTTCACCCCCATTCTTCAAGGACATGAGGCGGCTAAAGAGAGAGGGCTTGTCTGCCAGAGAGATTGGGGAAAGGCCACAGGTGTCCCGGAAAACGATACGGAGACGGCTTAGGCAAAAAGAAAGGTGAATTCATTGCTGGCCAAAACATATGGAACTTCTTTCGCAATACATTCTATGGAAATACAGCCAACCCGTCATGCCGGTGAAAACCGGCATCCAGAAGACAGCTCCAAGACCTTTGACCCTGGATTCCGCCCCGGTTTTCACCGGGTTGACGCGCCGGAATGACAAAAGGAGGTGATCATCAGGATGTGCCTTCTATTACCTCCTCATTGTTCCATTTGAGAAGCCCCTAAGAAAAAGATCTAAAGGCGCCTTTTAACGTCTCAAGATTGCCGACTTCCCGGGCTCCAGTCGGAAGGAGGAAAATGGAAGAATCTTTTCTATTTTGCTGATGTCGAATCTTAAGAGGAGCGGATAATATGGGCTCTGGATGAAGCCATCCGTGAGGAGCCGTCGTCCTTACGTGATTTTTTGTTTCCCCAACCAGACCCGCTCGTGACGTTCGGGAAGCCGGACCTATCTGCACTTCCACCTCTTCTTGCCTCGGTATCGGGCTGAGGCCCCATGATTTGCGGCGCTATGCCGCGACCGACGCGTCGCGGCCGAGTGTTCCAGTGGAAATCGTCAGCAAGGTCATTTAGAGATAGGTGAACGCATCAGCCACTTGTCTTTTTTCATCCAATGCCTTAATCTTCACCCTGCCGGACGCGCTGGTCGATACCTCTGAGTACACGTCCAAAAAAATGATCCAGATGGCTCATAAGGACGAAATTTAACATTGTGATCCTGCAGGGTTGCAGGAAAAATAAGGAGCGAAGGCGAGGCGGGTTTCCCTCCCATCGGTTGGGGCAATACAGTCTTGGGGACCGAAAAGCCTTGCTGCACGGCAGGGTGTGATCTAGATCTATCTTGCGCCGCCTCATACTCTAACGGCGCAGACTCGCTGAGCATGATTGATTCCAATCCATGATCGTTTCATCCTATCAGCCATATTTTGCCCCTTTTCCGGGCTTTTTTGCCAAAGCCCTTCATGCCGATGTTTTCGTCCTGATGGACGCAGTTCAGTTTCCCAGGGGGACCACCTGGCTTACCAGGAATCGATTCAAAAACGATCAGGGCGCGTTGTGGCTGACCATTCCCGTGTGGAAAAAAGGACTGGGCCTTCAAAAAATCAACGAAGTGAGGATATGCTACGATTTTCCCTGGCAAAAAAAACACCTGACCAGCTTGAAAACGGCCTATGCCAAAGCTCCCTTTTTCGAGGAACACCTGCCTTTCTTGGAGGAAATCTTTTCGCAAGAATTTGAAACCCTCCTTGTTCTCAATTTAAAGATCATCCGGCACCTCATGGAACATTTGCGAGTACCGGCCCAAATTGTGCTGCTCTCCGAGCTGGGTGTAAACGAGAAAGAACCGAAGCTGAGTCTGGAAATCTGCAAGAAAATGGGCGCTTCCGAGTTTGTCGCCCAGAGCAGTGCGAAGAAATACTTGGATCCCCACGGCTTTGAAAGGGCAGGCATTGAGCTGAAATTCTTCAACCCGCGGCCCGTGGTTTACCCGCAGCTATGGGGAGCCTTTCTTCCCAATCTCTCGGCGTTCGACCTCCTTTTTCACTGCGGACCAAAAGGCCACGATATTCTGAGCAGGATGCCCCAGCCCAAGGGGGGTGAATGCCATTAGCGCCACCCTAAGAAATAAATATCGAATATTGAACAAGGAATACTGAATGTCGAAGGAGAGGAGGGTCGCCGAAGGAACAATTGCTCCAGTTCAAGCCGGAGGCATAAAACACCGTATTTGCGAATCGACACACTAGGGGAAACCTGGAGAAAACCTCATCATTCGATGTTCGTTGTTCGATATTCGATATTCAATAGAGGATGAACTTCTAAAGTTAGCGCTTAAGGGGGTGAATGCCTTTTCGCAAACAGAAGGGAAAGGATGCCCGATTTCTCCTTCCCTAAGCAGGAGTGGCAGGTGACGACGCTATGACGGTAGCCAAGGAAATGCAAACATGGAAGAGGATTCTCGCCGATAGTATCATGCGACCGGAGGATCTCCCCCCATGGCTCGAAGTGGAGGGCGCGAACACCCGACAGGTGATCGCCCGCTACCCAATGCGCGTCAACCCTTACTACCTCAGGCTTATCCGGCGGAAGGGAGACGCCATATACAGGCAATGCATTCCGGACCCACGGGAAATTGCCGATGAAGCGGGGACAGAAGATCCCCTAAACGAGGAGGGCCTTTCGCCGGTTCAGGGGGTGATCCACCGCTATCCGGATCGGGTGGCTTTTCTCGTCTCTTCCACCTGCGCCGTGTACTGCCGATTTTGCAACCGCAAGAGGAAGGTGGGGCGGCCCGGAACCATAGGCGAAGCATCCATCGGGGAAGGCATCGCCTACATCCGGTCCAACAGCCAAATCAGGGACGTGCTTCTCTCCGGTGGAGACCCTTTGCTCCTTAGCGACCGAAAACTCCAGGGATTGCTGGCCGAATTGCGCTCCATCCCCCACGTGGAGATCCTGCGTATCGGAACACGAGTCCCCTGTACGCTGCCCCAGAGGATCACGCCCCGGTTGGTGAGCATGCTGAAGAAATTCCATCCCCTTTACCTGCACACCCATTTCAACCATCCGGAGGAAATCACCTCCGAGGCGGCCGCTGCTTGCGGAGCGCTTGCCGATGCGGGGATTCCGCTTGGGTGCCAGACCGTTCTTCTTAAGGGCGTCAACGACAGCCCCGACACGATGAAATTGCTGATGCAAAAACTCTTGACCATACGGGTAAGACCCTATTATCTCTTCCAGGCAGACCTGGTCAGGGGCACCTCCCACTTTTGGACACCCCTGAGCAAAGCCATGGAGATCATGGCCGCCCTGCAAGGCCACACCTCGGGCCTGTGCGTTCCTCACTTCGCCATCGATCTGCCGGGCGGAGGCGGGAAGGTCCCGCTTCTTCCCGAATACGCCGTGGGAGTTGCGGGGGATTGTCTGGTGGTGAGAAACTACAGGGGGGAGTTGCATCAGGTTCCTTTGTACGGAGGATGGAAGAAAAAACGTTGAAAAGAAAGAGGGGGTACCGATGATCAGAGTCGCTTGCTTTGGTGGGGCCGGAACCGTCACCGGCTCCTGCTACCTGGTGGAAAGCCCTCAAGGCAAAAAGGTCCTGGTGGACTGTGGTCTTTTTCAGGGTGGAAGGCTGATGGAACAGCGAAACTGGGAAGACTGGGGTTTTGATCCCAGGGAGATCGAAACCCTCTTCCTTACGCACGCCCACATCGACCACAGCGGCCGGATTCCCAAACTGGTGAAGGACGGATTTCAAGGCCGGATCATCACGTCCCCTCCCACAGCCGAATTGTGCGAAATCATGCTCCTGGACGCAGCGCACATCCAGGAAATGGATGCAGAATGGCAAAACCGCAAGAACAGACGACAGGCTAAAGGTGAGATCACCCCTCTTTACACCCGCGAAGACGCGGAGGCGAGCCTGAGGTACCTCACTCCGGTGGAGAGGGACACCGTGATCCATGTTGAACCGGGAATCAGGGCCCGACTCAGAAACGCGGGGCACATCCTGGGTTCTTCCATTCTGGAGTTATGGGTTGAGGAAGGAGGAGAATCCCTCAAGATTGTTTTTTCAGGGGACCTGGGCAAGAAAAACCAATTGATCGTCCGGGACCCTCAGGAGATCTTCGACGCCGATCATCTTTTTCTGGAATCCACTTACGGCGACCGTCTGCACCGCTCCTTCGAAGAGAGCAAAAAGGAGCTCCTGGAAGCGATTCGTTACAGTTCCTCCCACCATGAGAAGGTCATGATCCCTGCATTTGCCGTGGAAAGGACCCAGGAAATTCTTTACGTGCTCGCCGAGTTTCACCGGGAGGGAGTATTGCCCGACATCCCGGTGTATCTGGATAGCCCCCTGGCTATCAAGGCCACGGAAATTTTTCGAAAGAACAAAAAATGCTACGATGAAGAAACTCAGGCCATCGTGGATCTGGGCCATGATCCTTTTGACCTTCCTTCTCTTCAATGCACCCTCACCACCAGGGACTCCATGGCCATCAACGAAACTGCGGGAACCGCAATCGTGATCGCAGGCAACGGCATGTGCACGGCGGGCCGTATAAAGCACCATCTCAAACACAACCTGTGGAGAAAGGGGGCGAGCCTTGTGCTGGTGGGATTTCAGGCGAAGGGGACCACGGGTCGGAACATCATCGATGGGGCCAAGAAGATAAAAATCTTTCGGGAAGATGTGGCGGTGAAGGCGAAGGTGTTCACCATCGGAGGGTTTTCAGCCCATGCGGATCAGAACGACCTCCTGGAGTGGGTCTCCCACTTCGAGTCTCACCCTCGCGTCTTCATTGTCCACGGGGAGACCGAAGCCAGCAACGCACTGGCGGAGAAACTGCGGGAGCGCTTTCACCTGAAAACCCATGTCCCCAGATGGAAAGAGCGGATCATTCTCAAACCCGGAGAGGTAAGAGTCAAAGCGCCTCGGAGGGAAGAGACTCCGAGCGGGAAGAAGACCGTGCTGCTCAATGCCATCATCGATGTGGAAAACGAGCTCAAGAGGTTGCGGAGGCGAATAGGAGTTTTGGAAGAGGAGAACATCGCGGAGAACGAATTGGATCGGATCCGATATATCAAAGACGAAGTCGGAACCATTCTGGCGTAAAAGTGCTCAGCGGCGCATTCCCTTTTCCGGATGCCTTTCCCCGCACTTACATTTGACGGGCTTCCACGCGACAGGGGACCCGGCGGTAAAAGGGGGTCCCGGCCAGTTTGTCTCGGTGCTTGTTCTTGGTGAGACGGTTACCCTCCAGGCCGCAGTTCTGGGCGCAAAGCGCGCAGGATATTTTCTGCCAGTTGTTCATGGTCCCTCCTTTTGGGATGATCCTATTTCAGCTGCTTCCTCGTCCCGGGCGGCGCCCTGTTTATCCCTGAACCACCGCTCCATCCACTCCCTCGCGTCCTTGGGAGGGTGCACGATCTCTTCCCTCCGTTCAAGGATGAGAGATTGGGTCGGGCATTTGTATACACAAACACCGCAGCCCAGGCACACGTTGGAATCAAGCACCGCTGCTTTCCCTTTTTTGTTCTTGGCCAGGGAGGAGTATTCCAGCCGCAGGGCTCCAACCGGGCAGCGTTTCACACAGAGCCCGCAGGCCTTGCATGTCTCCGGGTTCGTGCGCACGCGATAGTTTGACACATCATGGCTCTTCGCATGTTTCAGCACATGATAGGCTTCGAAGAAAAGACAGCAACAGCTGCAGCAGTTGCAGATGGTGTCCGCTCCCGTTTCCCAGTTGGAAATGGCATGGACCAGACCCGATTCAGCGGCCGCCTTTAAGATGTCTTTCGTCTCCTCCTTGGTAATCTCCCGGCCGAGGCCGTTCTCGACGATGTAGTGTGCCAGCGCACCGAAGTGGAGGCAATTCTCCACGGGATGATCGCAGTTGGAGGAGTCGGGGTCCAGGTTCTTTCGCTGCCGGCAGGGACAGTAGGAGACGGTGCAGTAATCCTGAGAGTCCACGTAGGCAATCACATCCTCGTAGGGGAGGATCTTTCGAGGGTCGTCAATGGTTTGGTGGATCGGGATGGTTCGGAGGCCTTTTGTATGGGCATCGGCGAACTGATCCATGAAACCATCGCGAAAATACCTGTTGAGCGGGTTGGCCGAACGTCTGGTGGCCTCTTCCGGTTCAGCCGCCCAGAACGGCCCACGGAGGAAAAAGAAAAAGCTGTCATTGAGCTTGTAGCGGGTCTTTCCGCCCTTCTCACTCCGCCACAGGATGCCTCTTCGGGCCAGAGTATTCAGTCTTTTTTCCAGTGCCCCCGATTCCATTCCCTTGATCTCCGCGAGCTCCTCGAGATTCCTGTTCGTAAAGGGGATCCCCGTCAGCAACGCCGCCTCTTCGGCTGTAAAAAATGCCTCGATGGTGGGCATCAAATGCTCCGAATCCGGTAGCCCCCACCAGGCCTTCCTGAGCCAATCCACAAATACCCGGTAGACCGCTTCCTGAGCCACGCTCGATTCCTCCTTTCTGGAATTCATCGCCGGGCATCGTCGATTTTTTCCGACGAATGATCTAATACATGAGATTCGGTAAAAAGAGAATGATCTCAGGAAAAGCGATCATGAAAATTAGGCCGGCGACCACCGCAAGCAAGAAGGGGATGATCCCCCTGAAGATGGATTCGAGGGGCACTTCACCGATGACATTTCTTGCCACGCCGTAGACCACATACACGTTGATTCCCACGGGCGGGGTGATCACTCCCATCTCGGTGATCATCACGATGATGATGCCGAACCAGATAGGATCATACCCAAGATCAATCACCACGGGGTAAAATATGGGAATGGTCAGCATCACAAAGGCAAGGGCGTCCATGAAACAGCCCCCCAGAAAATAGACGAGAATGATAAACGACATAATCATAAAGGGAGGCAGGTCAAATCCTCCTACCCAGGTGGCGATATTGAAGGGAATTCTTGTAACGGCAAGAAATTTCCCGAAAATTACGGCCCCTGCGATGAGCATCATGACCATGCAGGATGTCCTGAGGGTCTCGTAGAGAGAGCTCACAAAACCCTCCCATCTGAGCTGGCGTCTGATTAGGGAGACGGCAAGAACCCCGAAGGCACCCACAGCAGCGGCTTCCGTAGGGGTAAACAGGCCGATGAAAAGCCCCCCCATGACCAGTACAAACACGGCCAGGGTCTCACTCATATCCGCCAATGCTTTGATCCTCTGCCTCCAGGGAAATCTTTCTCCGGGCGGACCCTGCTCCGGAGCCAACCGGCAACGGATATAGATGGAAAGCACAAAGAGGATGGTCACAAGAATGGCGGGAATGATCCCCGCCACGAACAGTTGACCGATAGACTGTTCCGTCAGAATCCCGTACACGATCAATACGATACTGGGAGGCATGATCATTCCCAGTCCGCCGCCCGACGCCACCGCACCGGTCGCCAGTTGATCCGCATACTTGTATCGTTTCATCTCGGGCAACCCTACCGTCGCCATGGTGGCCGCGGTGGCCGGGCTGGAACCACAAATCGCCCCGAAGGCCGTGCACGCTGAAACAGTCGCCATGGCGAGCCCACCGCGGGTGCTGCCCAGATATTTGTAGGCCGTATCATAGAGCCTGCGGCTTATCCCGCTATTGAACGCGAGCTGCCCCATGAGAATAAAGAGAGGAATCGTCGTGAGCGCATAAGAGGAGAAAACCTCGTAGAAACTCCTGGAGAGAAGCGCGAGCCCGCCTTTTCCAGAGACCATGATACTGAAGCCCAGGTATCCAACCATGGCCATGACATACGCCACAGGCATTCTGGATAAAAAAACCAGGATCATCACGATAATGCCGATGACACCGATCAGGGTGGGATTCATTTGCCTCTCAGTTTTTGGATTTGCTGGATGGTCTCTTGGAATATGGTCAGCGTGAATGTGACAAGACAAAAAGCCACCACGTAAATGATGGCATATTCGGGAAGCTCAAGGTTCATGGAAACCTCACCCGACTGCTGCATCGTGTGTGCATAGACCGCCATTCGCCAGGTGACCAGTGCAAACAGACCCAAGCTTAAAACATTCGTACATAGATCGATAAGCGTCCGCCATCTGGAAGGCAGCATTCTTACGAGGATTTCCACCCCAATGTGCCCCTTGACCCGATGGGTGAAAGGCAGTGCCATGGCCACGGCGAGCGTGGACATAAAACCCACGATTTCCACGGAGCCGAACACAGGATGCCGAAAGGCTCGTCCTACCACGTCAATGCAGGTCAGAAGGGTCATCCCCACCAGGCAGGCGGCACCAAAGATCTTCTGTTTATTCAGCATCCACCGGACAATATTCCAATACATTTCCGAGTCTTTCTTGTTTCCGCTCTCGCGGCAAAGAAAACGGGCCCGATCCCGCCCTGCGGCCGAGCCCGTCTCCTGAACGTTATTTGGTGTGCCGCTTCAGGCTTTTCATGATGAAATCCACGATCTCTTTTCCGCTGAACCCCTTCTCATCCAGGGTTTTCACATAACTGCCGATGATGGGCGCCACTGCCTTCTCCCATCGCTCCGCCTCTTTGCTGTCAAGACCGATGATCTCATTTCCCTGGTTCAGGAAATAGCGGATACCTTCCATGTCGCTGGCGTCCCAGGCCTCGCCATGTTTGACGGCCCATTCCCGGTTAATCACTTCAATCATGTTCTGCACATCCGCCGGCAGGGAGTTCCATTTGTCCTTGTTCATGACTACAAAAAAGGCGGTGGTATAGGCGGCGGAAAAAGCCGCTGTGGCATAATCGGTGACTTCACCCAGTTTCCAGCCCTTGTTGGACTCAAATGGATGCACAGAGCCGTCGACCACCCCTTTTTGAAGCATTTGATACGTCTCCGGCATGGGCTTCGGCACCGGCGTCCCGCCAAGGGCTTCCACAACCAGGGCGCTGGTTCCCGTGGCCCGGATCTTGAGTCCCTTCATATCTTCCAGCTTCCTCACGGCCTTGCCTTTCGTGTGCAAGATGCCGGGTCCATGGGCATGGAGATACATGACTTTCGTGTCATCGAGCTCTTTAGGCATGAATTTTTGGTAGGCTTCTTTTACGACGGCGGTGGCCACCACACCGCTCGGGTAGCCCAAGGGGAGGTCAATTGCGGACATCACCGGAAAACGCCCTCTTGTATAGGCCAAAACCGAAAACCCGATATCGGAGAGTCCGGTGACTACGCCGTCATAGCACTGCCTGGCTTTGGTCAGGGTCTGCCCGGCATAATACTCTATTCGGACTTTGCCGCTGGTCCGTTTTTCGATTTCTTTGCACCACGCCTCGGCCAGTTGACTTTGGATGTGGGTGGGCGGGAAGAAGTTGCTGTAAGTGAGTTTTATGGTCTGAGCTTCCGCTCTCATGGCGCCCATGCTCATCCATACGATACCCAAGCTCGAAACCAGGAAACACGCAAAGACTCTTGTTCTCATAAGTACATCTCCTTTGCCACTTTGAAATCAAAATCTCCTAGACCCCTGATCGTATGCCCATCGGGGAATGACGATTCGGAAATCCCCCCGCGCCAGTTTCCAATTCGGAAATGAGGAATTTTTCGCAAGGTCAATCAAGGATTGTTCGTCCCGCCTTGACTCGCGAACAAGCAATCGCGAAGAAATGCCCGCCCTCGTTTGTGGCGGATTGCCACCGCTTGTCTCGCCCTAGCCCTGAGCCATTCTACGTAACTCATGGCCCTGAGTAAAATCGAAGGGCTTGTCGAAGGGCGAAGGCGGAGGGTTGCGGGAGAGAGCCGTTTCTGGATGGAAACCGGCTCCCACCACTTCCAGCGATTCATCATAGGACCGCCAATTCCGATAACTTTTCTGAATATACCAACAGGCAAGAGAAAACAATAAAAAAAGGGAACCGGTCAGAGGGGTAAGGGGGAAGTGCGGCTTTTTCCGGGGGGAATGGTTTTTTAAGAATAGGACATGCCCATACGAAAAAACCCGAAGGTCCGAAAGAACGTTCGGGTTTTTTCATAGAACATCTGGATGTTGTCTTGGCCTCCCACTATGCCGTTATATTCCCGGTGCTCATCTCCACTCTTGTTTTTTTACGAGATGGCCGTCAGAAAAGATGCACGCACATCCGAGAAGCCGTTTTCAAGCACCGCCGTAAAATCTTCCTTCTTTCACAGGGTCACCCTTTTGAGGCATTTCCTTCGCCTTCGGACGGGTCTCTTTGGTTTTTTGGAAGTAGGCGGCACCTAAAATCAATGGTCAAAAACCTCCTTGATGTTTTGAATCTTCTGCTGCAAAAATCATGCAAATCTCTCGTCACCCAAATAAAGCTTTAAAATTCAGACACCTAGAAGAAAACCCCGGAAAGAGAAACCTTGCAAACCGACAAAAATCGTCAAAATTTGACAAAAGCTGTCATGGAATGAAACCCTCCCCTGCAAAACCATCGCGATCTAAACCCCCCTTCACCCTTCGGGGACTACACGGACGGAGCCTCTCACCATTTTATCGGGCTCAAGTTTTGCCGGAGGCTGATCCTTCCCCGGCTTCTCGGAGGGAAGCAGACACCCTCGTCCTTCGAGGGGGTTCAGCGGGACATCCTGGCGAAGCCGGGTAAAGCGGATCCTCAGCTCCAGGATCCTCTTATCGAACTGTCGTTGATCTTCATTCATGATTTCCAGGGCTTGCCGCAGGTCCAGCTTCCTTCCCATGGCTTTCTTCCTTGGCGCTTTCCGCATCTTATGGCTGATGGGGCCTCTGAGGAGGAGGGCGGAGGCCGTCCGATTAAAAAGCTATCGATTCCATGGCCCCTGTCTCGAAGAACTTATGGCCATCGAGTGCAAAAAATGTGCTAACGCATCCGGGCTGCAGCGATGGATCACAGGGAGGACGGCGTGATGAGAGGAATTTTCTGAAGGGAAGGTCCAGGATCTCGCCGCATTTGTGGCGATTGCCAAAAAGTCCGCGGGAAGAGCCGACACCGGTGACAAATTTTGGCGGCGAAACCGGCCCATGGACGGATTCTCTGAACCGCTTCCAATTATTTAGTTCCGATACTGTGAAAAACTTCATATAATATGGGGATTACCCCTCCAGTGGAGGAAGAAACTGCATGTTTCTCGACGCAATTTTGGGTATTTTCTCTTATGACTTGGCCATTGATCTGGGCACGGCAAACACCCTTATCTATGTGAAAGGGAAAGGGATTGTGTTAAATGAACCCTCCGTCGTGGCGATCAAAAAAAATGAAAAGGGCGGAAAGGATGTTCTGGCCGTCGGCAAGGAGGCCAAGATGATGCTTGGCCGCACTCCAGAAAACATCGTGGCGATAAGACCCCTCAAAGACGGAGTGATTGCGGATTTTGAAGTGACCGAGGCCATGCTCCGTCATTTCATCAGGAAAGTCCATAATCGAAGGACCTTCGTCAGACCGCGAATCATTATTTGCGTGCCCAGCGGGATTACGCAGGTTGAAAAGCGAGCCGTTCGCGAGTCTGCAGAATCCGCCGGAGGCAGGGAAGTGTTTTTCATTGAGGAACCCATGGCCGCTGCAATAGGAGCAGGATTACCCATCACGGAACCCACGGGCAATATGGTCGTAGACATCGGGGGGGGAACTACGGAGGTTGCGGTCATTTCCCTGGCGGGGATCGTCTATTGCAAATCAGTGAGAGTTGCTGGAGACAAGATGGATGAGGCGATTCTGCAATACCTCAAGAGAAAACATAACCTTCTCATCGGCCTCGGGACGGCGGAGCTTATTAAAACTGCAATCGGAAGCGCCTATCCCGGAGGTCCAAGGGAGACCCTGGACATTCGTGGTCGTGATCTGGTCACCGGAATCCCCCGGGTCCTGACAATGGAATCGGATGAGGTGCGGGAGGCAATCCGGGAGCAGGTGAGAACCATCGTGGACACGGTTCGCATCGCCTTGGAACAAACGCCTCCGGAATTGTCCGGGGATATCGTGGACAAGGGCATCGTTCTGACCGGGGGCGGTTCCTTGCTCAAGCACCTTGATACCCTCCTCAGAGAAAACACGAAAGTGCCCGTCACCATCGCAAAAGATCCTCTCTCTACTGTTGTGCTTGGTTCCGGGAAGGCCCTGGAAAACCTCTCCGTGTTGAAAGAAGTCATGATAGGCTGACCTTACAAAGCCACTTCACTTTCGAGTGAAAAAACGGTCGAAGATCCCGTCGTCCTCATGGCAGGGGCGGGACCCCGGCCGGAAGAAAAGCCCACATTGACTCCTAAAAAAATTGACCATGGGATCACCCCGTGATCCGTAGAAATAATGCGAGCTAAAGTTTTTTCCTTCAACCGCCAATACTATTTCTGGGTCGAGGCCTGAGGCAGCTTTTAGAAGGAGGAATATCTACCATGTCCGAGAAAAGCAACGAAGATCTCATCAAGGCGCTAAAAATCCTCTACGACCGGATTGTCAAAATCGAAAAAAAGGTGGATGCCATTGCTGAGCAGACGGAAGCGATAAGGGAAACCCACAAGATGGTCAGTTCCATCTTCAACGAAACCGCATAGCCGCTCCATGACTCTCCTTTCGAAAATGGCGAGACGAATATCAACGACATAACAAGCGATTTCCAAGCGAACTGACAAAACTCAAAATCCCGCCACAAGGACAGGATTCCACCCCACCTATTGACAGCCTCCACTTGGAGTCTTATAGATAACTTCCGAAGCCAATCGATTGTCGAACCCGGATCGAGTCCGAATCTGGCTTGTAGCACCCTCGCAAGGGTTCGTTTGCAATGTTCTGCTTTATGGGAGATCGGTGGTGGCAACGATACTTAGGGCGGTCGCAATCATTGTGTGTGCGTTACTTTTCCATGCCGGCTGTGCCGCGAAACAATACCGGGTGGAGAAACTCCGGTTTCAGTATCCTCAATGGGACGAGGTCACGATCCAAAAAGTGGCGTCCAGGAAGGTGGAGATCGGGATGACCGCCGAAATGGCAGCAGCGGCCTTGGGTAAGCCGGATGACATCTCCCGTGAAGGAGACACGGAGAAGTGGTCCTATGCAATCTTCGTTGGAGATTATCAGCCGCGCGAAAAATTCGTCTATTTTGTCTACCTGGAAAACGGCGTGGTGGTAAAGACCGCCGGGGACCGGAGCAAGCTCTCCTATTTTACGTGGGGGGACTGAACCAACTCTTTTTTAAAATTCCTCCACAAAGACGTTTACACAAAGAGATTATTATGATAAGTAGGCCGGGCATTGATCGGGATTAAGGGGTTGCAATCATTCATCTTGCCCTCAAAGCCTCACTTTTAGGTTTTGGCCGATCCCTTCGCAGCCAAACCAGACAAGGATTGGCAACGTACTTTCTCCGGCAATCTTCTTCGTGACATTCGGTGTGACTTCCACCGCCAGTTTAGACCGGGAGGCTCCATGGCCAAGGGAATTATTCGAATCGAAAGAGAAAGATGTAAGGGTTGCCACCTTTGCATCGAAGTCTGTCCAACCCACCGAATCGAGGTGGACAAATCACTCAACAAGAAAGGCTATTCTCCTGCTCGATTCAAGGAGAATCCGGCTGAAGGTGAAAAGGACTGTACCGGATGCGCGCAGTGCGCCATGGTCTGTCCGGATATCGCTATCGAGGTGTACCGTGCCAAGTGAAAAGATGCTAATGAGAGGCTCCCATGTGGTGGGAGAGGCAGCGGTCCGCGCCGGCTGCCGGTATTACTTCGGCTACCCCATCACTCCCCAGAACGAGCTGCCGGAATACCTTTCAGGCCGCTTGCCCGAAGTGGGAGGCACGTTCATTCAGGCTGAAAGCGAAATCGCTTCCATCAACATGGTCCTGGGTGCCGCGGCTGCCGGAGGCCGGGCCATGACGTCATCCTCGTCCCCGGGAATCGCGCTGAAGCAGGAAGGCATTTCCTATATGGCAGGCATGGAACTGCCCGGAGTCATCGTGAATATGATGCGCGGCGGGCCTGGCCTGGGAAACATCGCACCCTCGGCGGCCGATTACTTTCAGGCCACCCGGGGGGGCGGAAACGGGGACTACCGCACACCTGTCCTGGCCCCCGCCGGTTGCCAGGAATTGGCCGAACTGGTGTTCGTTGCCTTCGACATTGCGGACAAATATCGAACTCCGGTCGTCATCCTCGGCGACGGGCTGATGGGGCAAGTCATGGAGCCTGTGGTCTTTCCCGACTTTGTGGATCTCAAAGACCTGCCCAAAAAGGACTGGATCCTGGATGGGTGCAAGGGCCGAGAGCCCAAGGCGCTCTTTTCCCTGCTGTTGGACCTGGAAAGACTCCGAAATCATAATCTGCATTTACAGGAGAAGTATGATCGGATCACCGCTGAGGAGCAGCGGTTGGAAACCCATATGGTCGAGGACGCGGAGATTATCGTGGTCGCTTACGGCACAGCCGCGCGCATTGCGGAAAGCGCCATTGAAGAGCTCAGGGGCGAGAATCTGGCTGCGGGGCTTTTCCGGCCAATCACCCTTTGGCCCTATCCCAAGGAGCATTTGCGCCGGTTGGCTCGAAAGGACCGGAAAATAGCGGTGTTCGAACTGAGCCTGGGCCAGATGGTCGAAGACGTGATTCTTTCCGTCGGTCGGCGTGCGGAGATTTATTTTTACGGCGTGCCCGGTGGTGTAATCCCGACTCCGGCGGAAATAGCGGATTTCATCCGTTCAGCGGTAAAAGGAGATGGGAAACTCGGAAGGAGGGTAGAGGTATGAGCGCAGAACCTGCTTACAAGAAGGTCTTCGGATGGCCCGATTCCCTGAAGCGCAACCCAACCCATTACTGTCCCGGCTGTGGACATTCCATCGCCCATCGCCTGGTGGCCGAATGTCTCGATGAAATGGGACTGCGCGAGGTCACCATCGGTGTCCCACCGGTGGGCTGCGCAGTGCTGGCTTACAACTACTTCAACTTCGATATGGTCGAAGCACCACACGGCCGGGCCCTGGCGGTGGCTACCGGCATCAAGCGAGTTCGGCCGGACAGATTCGTGCTTACGTACCAGGGCGACGGAGACCTGGCCGCAATCGGAACGGCTGAAACCATTCACGCCGCAAATCGAGGAGAGGAGATTTCGACGATCTTCATCAATAACGCCATCTACGGGATGACGGGGGGCCAGATGGCTCCCACAACGGTTCTGGGTCAGGAGGCGACCACTGCGCCGGGGGGGCGCGATCCGAAACTTCACGGACGGCCCATCGATATCTCTCGCATGCTGGCGGTGACTGACGGGGCGGTCTATATTGAGCGTTGTGCCCTGAGTTCCATCAAAGGCATTCGTCGGGCCAAAAAGGCCATCCGGAAGTCCTTCCAGTGCCAGGTGGATCGCCTGGGTTTCTCGTTGGTGGAGCTGCTGTCCCCCTGTCCTACGAACTGGAAGCTCTCGCCAAAAGACGCTTGGCAGTGGGTGAATGATGTGCTGGCCAAAACTTATCCTCCGGGTGTCATCAAGGACACAACCGGATACGAGGATGAAAAAAAATGATCACGCGAACGCTTTTCGCCGGCTTTGGTGGCCAGGGAGTCCTGTTGATGGGCTATGTGTTGAGCCATGGTGCGATGTTGAAAGGGCTGAATGTGACCTACTTCCCCGCTTACGGTGCAGAGATGCGCGGCGGTACGGCCAATTGCACCGTGACCCTGTCCGATAAAAAGATCGCTTCGCCCGTGGCCTCCAATCCCGAAATCCTTGTGGCCATGAACTACCCTTCCCTGGAGAAATTCGAGTCCACGGTCTCGAAGGGCGGTCTGGTCTTTCTGAACTCCTCGCTGATCGAAGAAGACCCTTTGCGTGATGACATCGAGGTGATCCGCCTGCACACCGTGGAGCTGGCACGGGAGATCGGGTCGGAGAGGGCCGGGAACATGGTGATGATCGGGGCCGTTTGCGCCAAGACCGGACTCCTGAGCTTGGATGAGACAAACAAAGGGATGAAGGCGGCAATGAAAGGAAGGCCTGACTTCTTCGAAATCAACCAAAAGGGGATTGAACGCGGGTTTGCCTTTATTGAAGAAACGAAGTCAACGGCGTGACAAGATCTTTTCAGCCGTTGCTTCTCCTTGGCAAGGAGCCACCAATGATCGGAAAGGAACAACCCCATGAAGGAAATCATCGAGGACCTGAAGGCTGAACAGGAAGCCCTGGATCGGTTCTTGAACACCCTCACCGACGAGCAGTGGGATCTTCCTACTCCGGCAGAGGGATGGAGCGTGAAGGATACGGTTTCCCACATCGCGTTCATTGACGATGTGGCCGTTCAATTGATTCACGGCGATCATTCGCCCCTGGAGGAAGCCGCCAAGGCAGGCTTTGGGTACACCCAAATCGGCGTGGAAAAAGGCCGCCGTATGAAACCGTCCGACATGCTTCCGTGGTGGCGAAAATCCCGGTCCATCATGGACGATGAACTGCTCAAGTGCGATCCCAAACAGAGGCTTCCCTGGTTTGCGATGCCCATGGGAGCGAGGGCTTTCGCCACCGCAAGGCTGATGGAAACCTGGGCCCACGGGCTGGACTGTTTCGACGCCGTGGGTGCGGTCCCGGAAGATACAGACCGACTTCGCCATGTGGCCATGATTGCCTACCTGGCAAGACCGTACGCATATCAAGCAAACGCCCTCCAAGTACCGGATGCCCCCATCCGTCTGGAACTGGTCCTCCCCTCGGGAAAACCATGGAGCATGGGCCCGGAGGATGCAAAAAATCGGATCCGCGGTCAGGCCGGCCAATTCTGCAGGGTGGCGGTACGCAGGAGACACTGGAAAGACATGGATCTGGAGATCGAGGGGGACGAAGCCAAGCGCTTTATCGAAATCGCGCAAACTTACGCAGGCCCTCCAGGTCCGGGGCGAAAGCCGACGAAAAGATAAGCCCCGGGGAACCCCTTGTTCCGAACCTATCGAGTCGCAGACTTCAGAGACTTCGCGGAGTTTCACAAGGACGCAAGCCGACTGGACCCTCTCCTGCCCTTTATTTCCGAGAAGATCCTGGCCGAATCCTTGCACCGACCCAAATTCATTCCGGACAAAGACCTGTTTCTGGCTGAAATCGACGGGAAAATCGTCGGTTCTATGAGTGTCTATCCGGAGCTGGAAATCGGCCGGGTCTTGCTCGAAATTCTGGTGCACCCGCAGCAGCGAGGAAAGAGGATCGCTTTGAGCCTGCTTCCCCTTGCCATGGCGCGCGCCAGGGAAATGGAAGCGAAAAGGGTTCAGGTCAGTTCACAGGAAAGAAACCTGGCTGCCAATCGCCTGCTTTCGCGTGAAGGGTTCACCGTGGTCCGCCGCTTTTTCGAACTGAGGCTGGACCTCGAAAGAGGCACCCCTTTCCCATGCACCACGGCCGGAGCCATGATGTTCCGTAACCTCATCCCGGGCGAAGAGGGGATGCTGGCAAGCTTGCAAAACCGTTGCTTTGGCGGTACATGGGGGTTCAACCCCAATACCCGAGAAGACATCCTCCATCGTGTAAGCCTGAGCAACTCCTCCTACGAACAGATCATCCTGGGTCTGCAATCTAAAAAGCCTTCCGGCTACTGCTGGATAACCATCAACTCCGAGGAAAACGCAGCCAGAAAAAAAGAAACGGGTCGCCTTCACATGCTGGGAGTCGTCCCGGAATGCCGAAGGCAGGGGATCGGAAAGGCATTGGTGGAGACCGCGTTACACTGGCTCAAACAAAAAAAAATCCGGCTCGTTGAATTGACGGTGGACAGCGAGAATCATGCTGCACTGGCGCTCTATCGCTCGATCGGGTTTCGCGTCCTGTATCCGCTCTTGTGGTATGAGAAGGCGGTGACTTAGGGGAACCGTTCACTGCGGGATGCGGTGAAAGAGGAAAACCGAGTGATCACGAGGGAAGCGGTTCACGGGGGAACAATGCCTCGCCGCGGATGCCGAACGGATGGAACTTAAACGTCAGCGGGGCGGGAGATCCGGGTTCCATGACCACCGTTGAGAAGCCTCGCGTATTCCCCGATCATGGCATCGGCCACCTTTCCCCAACTGAATCCGGCAACCGAGGCCCGGATCGAGCGGGTCCTGTCTGCACGGCAATTCGATCTTGACAGCAGGCCACACATCTTCTCTGCAATTTCGGAAGGCGCCTCCGTTGTGACAAGATATCCCGTCTCCCCATCGCGGACTCTCCCCTCAATACCGCCCACTTTGGTCGCCACAACAGGCGTCCCGCAGGCCAAGGATTCAAGGGGCACCAGCCCGAAACTTTCGTGGTGCGAGAGCATGACCAGCGCATCGGCTGCAGAGTAATACAGGGGTAACTCCTCATGCTTCACCCTTCCGCCGAAGACGACTGAATCCTGAATCCCAATCTGCCGGGAAAGCTGCATCAGTCTTTGCAGTTCAGGCTGATCCCTTTCATCCCCGCCGATGATCAGGAACTTGAATGGAATCGCATTTTTCAGATACGCCCCTGAAAGCAGAAATCTCTCCATGCCCTTGAGCGGGTCAATGCGACCCACGGACAAGAACACCCGTTCCCTTTCATGGATGCCGAGCCGATGTCTCGAAGCAGACTTATCCAGGGGACGAAAGAGGTCCAGGTTAACCCCGCACGGGATCACGGCGATTTTATCAGGAGAGGCGTTGCAATCCTTCACCAATTCCTCTTTTCCCTCTTCCGTGGCCGCGACGATGCAATCGCAATCTTCGACAAGCGCGCTCTCCGAAGCGATACGTTCCTCCGGTTCCTTCTCCCCGACCCCTATTGCGTTTTTCACCGCACCCAAGGTGTGAAACATCACCACGTGAGGGACCTCCCACGAACGATGGACCCGGCTTCCCACGCAGGCTGAAAGCCAGTAATGACTGTGAACAAGGTCGTATTCCAAGTGGTTGGATCTTGCAAAATCCTCCAGTTGCCGCTGGAAATCCGTAAGACGGGCATAAATGGACAATCTGTCCATCCTGCAGGCATCTCCTGCCTGGAGATGGATCAATCGAACATGATCGCTCAGGATCGAAACCCCTTGCTCTTCCCTGTCATGAAGGCGCGTGAAAATGTCCACCCGATGTCCCCGGTTTCCCAATTCCCGGGCGAGCTCCCTGATGTATACACTCATGCCCCCCGTGTCTCTCGTACCCAGATCTCCCAATGGGCAACTGTGGACGGCAAGCATCGCGATTTTCAACCCAACCGGTTTCAAACAACCTCCTCACCCGCTGCTTACGATTTCTGCAAGAGCTCTTAGAACAATTGTATCCGGCACCTGTAGAGCGGTACCTCTTTTCCCCCAAGATGGTACTTGTAAGGCTCGCTCCCCTTCAGAAAATCGTACCTCTTCCTTCCTCTGCGAATGCCTTCCTTGAGGCTGAGGATCTTACACAGGAGACCCACGCTCAGCGGTTTGAACCTTGGATCATAACCGCTGTTATAGAGGAAAACCGTGTCATTGTAATCAAAACAGAGAACCCCGGCTGCGGGCACTCCTTCAACCTCCAGGATGTGAATTCTCCAAATCCCGATCTGAGCCGTGGCTTCCCCCAGGGACCGGAAAAACGCTTCCATGGTCGGGGTCATGAAAGATGCCTTTTGCTCCCTGCTGCTGGCGAACAGGGCCAGGAAGGTGGACGTGGCCTCCCCGACTCCGTCCACGTTTTCATAGGTTCGAAAATCCGTGCGCACGGATTCATTCAATCTCCTGAATTTGCGTCTTATCTCGTGTCGCTGTTTCGTATCCAGCATTTGCAGGTATTCATCCCAATGGGACGGGAGGTCCATTTCCACGCTCACCTCTTCCTGCCAGCAGGAAACCCGGATAAGCTCCCGCCGGGCCACGTCCAAAAAGCTTCTCATCACCACGGAGTCGGGCCGCAAATGGCCCAGGTCAACCCAGCGAATCCCCTGCCCCTGAAGATGGCCAAGCAAAACATTGCAGAACTCCTCCTCCCTTCCCGGAGACCCGATGAAATCCTGGTAATCGCAAACATCGGTGCTTCCGATGAAGGAGGCACAGTCTCCCCTCACCAGCATTGGAGCGATTCCGATCAGGGCCTTTCCCCGCCTCACAGAGTAAATGGAAAGCTTGGATTGGTCGCAAAAAGCGAGCCACCAGGCCTCTAGCCAGCTCGGAAGAACAAAAATGCACTCCCACTTCAAGCCGTGCCCGGGATCCCGCCAGTAGGCATTGAGGTGATCGAAACTCTCCTCTTGAACGGTGTATTTCATGGAGCTGAGATCCCCGATTAGCAAGAACGGATGTTTCTCCAGGAGGGGTGGACCATTGGTGGGCCTGATCCCCCGGGTGCTACGCTAAAAGACCAATTCCGGGCACGCAAGATAGCAGAGTTCTTCCGCGAAATCCACAGAGAAAAGATTGACCCGATATTTCACTTGATTGCACAATGAAAGAGGATATAATACGTTGAATTTCAACCTTCAGAAGGAAGGAATAATAAAACCATGCTTCTTGATCCAGTTTTTGGTCTTTTTTCCAATGACTTAGCCATTGATCTCGGCACAGCCAATACATGCGTGTACGTTAAAGGTAAAGGGATCGTCCTGAACGAACCTTCGGTTGTGGCGGTCAGAAAAGACGATAAAGGCGGGAACAAGGTCCTGTCCGTCGGCAGAGAAGCCAAAATGATGCTGGGCAGGACACCCGGGAACATCGTGGCGATCCGCCCTATGAAAGACGGGGTCATTGCGGACTTTGAGGTTACGGAAGCCATGCTTCGCCATTTCATTACCAAGGTGCATAACCGAAGAACATTCGTGAGACCTCGAATCATCATCTGCGTGCCCAGCGGAATCACGCAGGTTGAAAAAAGGGCCGTTCGTGAATCCGCAGAGTCCGCGGGGGCAAGGGAGGTGTTTTTTATCGAAGAACCCATGGCGGCGGCCATAGGCGCCGGACTGCCTATCACGGAACCAACGGGGAACATGGTGGTCGACATCGGAGGCGGGACCACGGAAGTGGCCGTCATTTCGCTGGCCGGGATCGTCTACTGCAAGTCCGTGAGGGTCGCTGGAGACAAGATGGACGAAGCCATCATGCAGCACATCAAGAGGCGTTACAACCTGCTGATAGGACTGAGTACCTCCGAGGTCATCAAAACCACCATCGGAAATGCCTATCCCGGTTCCCAAGTGGAAACCATCGAGGTCAAGGGAAGAGACCTGGTCACGGGAATTCCTAAAATTCTGACCATCGACTCTGATGAAGTGAGGGAAGCCATTTCAGAGCAAGTGAATACCATTGTCGAGACGGTGCGTGTTGCATTGGAGCAAACCCCCCCTGAGCTGGCAGGGGATATTGTCGAGAAGGGGATTGTCCTGACCGGAGGTGGCGCGCTTCTCAAAAATCTGGATCTGCTGCTTATGGAAGAAACAAAACTTCCCATCTCGATCACGGAAGAACCCCTTTTCGCGGTGGTACGCGGATCAGGGAAAGCCCTCGACAGCCTCTCCATCCTCCGGGAGGTCATGATCGACTGACCCCTGATTTGCGGGTTGCACAACTGGAGACGGAGCCCCCACCGCCCGCAGGAAACGAGCTCCAGGGCTCACCCTCACAGAGAGAAGCGCTCATTTCCTCTTCTGCGACAGGTAGTCCACCAGAACATACTCTCCCAGTCTTTCAGGTGAAGTGAAGAAAACACGCCCGCGATTAATGCGCCCCAGTTCAGAGACAAACTTCATGAGAAAGGGGTTCGTATCCAGCATGAAGGTGTTGATCACGATCCCCCGGCGAGTGACGTTCCTCACTTCCCTGAGTGTCATCTCCATGGTCCGGTAGTCCGGAGGATATTGGATATGGAGATGGTCCCTGTCCAGATAAGCGGTCGGCTCCCCGTCCGAGACCAACAGGATCTGCTTGTTGCCCCATTTCACCCTGGATAAAAGCTTCTGCGCCAGAATCAACCCATGCTGGATGTTGGTGTAAGGATCGAATTCGTCCCATCCAAGGTAGGGCAATTGATCCGGCTTGACCTCTCGGGCATAGGTAGAAAAGCCTACGATGAAAAAACGATCCCTCGGAAATCTTGTCCGCATCAAGCTGTCCAGGGCCATCGCCATGCGCTTGGCAGCCAGAAAGCTGCCTCTCATGGCCATGGACAGGCTCAAGTCAAGCATGAGCACGGTGGCACACTGTGTGAGATCTTCGGTTCGGTGAACCTCGAAGTCACAGGGGTCGAGCCGCAACGGCGTTCCCATTCCCTCGCGTTCGACGGCATTGAAAAGCGTCTTGTTCAGATCGACCATGAAGGGATCACCGAACTCATACTTCTTCGTTCCCTCCGCCACCTCCCCTCCCATTCCGAAGCGACGCACTTCGTGATTCCCGAAGCGATCCTTCTTCAGGTACCGAAAGATCTCACGAAGCGGTTTCTGTCCCAACCTCCTGATTCCCCTCGGCGTGAGCTCCAACCGCGCCCCTTCTTTTCTAATGTATCCGGCCTGCTCCAGCATGTCGGTAAGATCTTTGAGGCGGTCTAGAGCCATTCTCGCCTCTTCCCCCAAGACATCCTGAAGACGATCCAGGTCAATTTCATCCAGGTCTGCAGCTTGCCGTGCCCTTCGAAGTTGATCCTCCAATTGGTCCACGCTCTGGAGGTGCTCCATCAGCTTTATCGCTTCTTCAAGAGAGATGGATTCTTCCCCGGTGAAACCGTAACGATTTCGAAGCCCCTCCATGGGGACGATTTCCTCCAACGCGGAGGCGAAACGGGAAAGCTCATTTTGCAATTCCCTGTCCTGAAGCACCGCATCCAGCGTGTCCCGCAGGGACTGGCGCATCTCCGCCGGAAGGCTGGCGAGAAGAGACTGCATCTGAGCAACCTGTTCGGCCAGTTGCCCCAGAAGCTCCTCTAGACTGGAAGGAGGATTTGGGCCGAAAGCGTCTCCGAACTGTTTCATGAACCCATGGAAATCGGGCGTCTCTCCCCTCGACCGCTGCTCCAACATCCGGTTCAGTTGTCTCATCATTTCCTTGAGACGATTCATCTGCTCAGCCGAAAGCTCTTTGAGCCGTTTTGAAAGATCCTTGAAATAGGTATCAAGGACTCGCTTCTTGAGCCTTTCAATCAACTCTTCGAACTGACGGCGAGCCTCGGCCACCATGAATTTGTATTCCAATAGCCCCTTGATGCGGCTGCCCACGTCGCCGGGGAGATTGTCGAGAAATTCCAGGTTCCCTTTCGCCTGCTGCTCCTGAAGATCCAGAAACTCGGATTCGCTCGATTGGCCGTCTTCTTCGGAGGTTAGACCGTTTCGCAGTTCCCGCAGGTAGCGATGGATGCCCGCGCGCTCCTTTTGAACAATCTCATCCAACTGATGGGAAATGTTCTCGAAAGCAGTGCCCAGGTCATATTTGTCCAGGAGTTCCTTTCGCCTGGACTGAACCCGCTTCAGGAGGTCCTGAATACCCACCATATGTCGCCCCGTATGGGAGCTGAAGCCGCGCCAAGTCATGGTTCGAAGCGCTCTTTCAAGATCTGAGGAGAAAAGGACGTGATCCGAGAGGCCCTCCATTACGTCTTCTTCATTCCAGGAAAGCAGCTCTTGGGTGCCGTCCCACTTGGAATAACGATATCTCATGACGAACCTCGATAACGGGATTTGCCCTTCACCTTGTCCTTGTTGAGCGCCCGGTTGAGGTGGAGCCCTTCCAGGACAAATTCTATGGCCGATGCCAGCGCGGCATCACTGTTGGGGGTATCCAGCTTCAGGGCGCCGTAACCCAGTCCATCGATCTCCTGCAGCCAACGCCCGTATTCGCTGGACGGCAGGGTATCGGAGGTCTCCAGGGTGAGACCATCACGGAAGGCCTGGACGAGGCTTTGAAATTCATCGACCTTAAATCGCCGGTTAAAAACTCTGAGCACCGCCTTGTTGATCAACTCCTCAAAGAGGCGGTCAGCCCGGGAATCCTCCAGCGCTTCCACCTCTATCTTCCCGCGAGTGGACGCTTCGATGTAAGGCAGATCGCTGATTCGCGGAGAGGCTTCGAGCTCTCCGAGCCGGATGGCTCTCCTGATTGCGTTACTGATGAGGGTTTCGTAATTGGCAATGGAGACACGGACACTGACACCCGAGCGCTGGTTGATGTCTCCGCTTCGGCGCGCAAGCGTTGTAAACTCGGCCAGGATCTCTTTCATGAATTGCATCACCAGTACGCGATAGTCCCCTTCCTCCATGGACCGTCGCTCCCTTTCCATGATCTCGATTTCGTAGTCAAGGGTCTCCGGATAGTGCGTCCGGATCAAGGCTCCGTAACGGTCCTTGAGAGGGGTGACGATTCGACCCCGGTTGGTATAGTCCTCGGGATTGGCGCTGGCCACCAGGTAGGTGTCCAGCGGAAGCCTCACCTTGTATCCTTTGATCTGCACGTCGCGTTCCTCCATGATATTAAAGAGGCCGACCTGAATGCGCTCTGCCAGATCGGGCAGTTCGTTGATACAGAAAATTCCCCGATTTGTCCTGGGGATGAGTCCGTAGTGAATGGTTAGCTCGTCGGAGAGATAGCGCCCCTGCGCAACTCTTATGGGGTCCACCTCGCCGATGAGATCGGCTATGGTGATATCCGGCGTAGCCAGTTTCTCTCCATAACGATACTGTCTTTTCAACCAGGCAATCTCCGTCTTTTCGCCCTGATCGTCGATCCTTTCACGACAGGCCCGACAGATGGGTTTGAACGGATTGTCGTTGATCTCACAGCCTGCAATCACAGGAATTTCCTCATCGAGAAGGTTCACAAGGTTCCGGATAAGTCTGGACTTCGCCTGCCCCCTCTCTCCCAGGAAGATAATATCCTGTCCGGAGAGCACGGCATTTTCAAGCTGGGGAATCACGCTGTCATCGTAACCAATGATTCCAGGGAAAAGTTCAACCCCCTGCTTCATTTTCTCTATCAGGTTCTTCCGGAGCTCCTGCTTGACGGTCTTCACTTCGTAACCGCTTTCTATGAGCTCGCTGATGTTCCTCGGCTTTCTATCTACCATCCTTCCTTTCTCCCTTTCTCAGTGCACCCTCGGCTAGGGGCTCTACTGCCTTGCCAATGAAAACTTCCAGCTTCGCGCAGCACCGGAAGCAATTCCTTCTTAGAAACATATCGCGGGTTTTGCGGCCGGTCAAGAATCGTTCTTGTGAACATGAACCGGAAACTGAAAGAAAACATCTTCCTGGATGGCTCAAACCAGGGAGCGTGATGGGGAGGCTGAGTTGGGGTCACGAGGCATAGACATGCGTGCTTTCTTGTTTTCTCCAGAAGAAATCCCTCCCTTTGTTCAAGCGCCTTAATTAAATAATAGAAGATGCGGTTTCACCAGTCAAGCGAGTCAGGTCCGTCAATATGGCTTTTCATCAAGTGGGACGGGCTCAAGTCCGGCACGGCAAAGGGAAAATCCCCTATTGCCTGGCTGGATCGCAACGCCTCGGAAAAAGACAAACTTTGCATCTTTTCTCCCGATGATTATTTTATGGCCGGGAGAGCAAGGATTCGATCTCTGAAGCCCCCTAAAAGGAGAAAGGAGTAAAGTGATGGTTCCCATTTTCAAAGATCCTGTCTGCGGCATGCATGTGGATACTGCCGCGAACGGTCCTGATTGCTTTCCTAACGGGAAGCCTTATTTTTTCTGTTCTGAAACTTGCCGGAGAGCCTTTACAAAGAATCCGAAGAAATATTTGAAGCCCCCAGGATTTCTGAGACGATTTCTCGGCAGGCTGGCAAGGGCCAATGAAGAGACATTTGGGGGCAAAAAACCTTCATGCTGTCGGTAAAGAATTTACCCCCCCTTGACGGTGTGGGTTTGTTGTCATCAGGACACTCGGAAAAGAGAGATCTATGCAGGTACTGTTCAAAAAATTGAAGGCAGAGTCGTTGAACCCTGCCTTCTTGTCTCCCTTCCGATATTTAGACCGAGCTTCAAAGTTAGGCTGTTCCTCAACCGATCGACAAGTCTGGGGACAATGGCTTCCCCAAATGCCGTTTTTGTCTCCGGAGTACATCTCTTCCAGGAGATAGGATATAAACCGGTAGAAAAGATGCACGAACATCGGAGAAGCCGTCAAAGGCGCACCTCAAAATTCCTCTGCTAACATTCTGCCGACGCTGTCAGCGCCGTCGCCTCTTTGGTATTGTTGAATTTGTATGGCCTTCTAGTTTACTATAGCTATGAATCCCATAAATGCAAGGCACAACAATCACTTTTTTGGACAGATAGATCGGGCGGTTCACTCAGAGATGGATCGAGGGAGATCTTCCATGACGAGAATCGAAAAACAAGACAGGATACACAAAGAAATCCGCCGGCGTGCTTTGGAAAGGGCTCGCCTTCTCGCCCGCAACGAGCAGAAGATGTTTCATACGAAGCATACGCTGGATGCGCTGGAGGAAGTCACGGGTCTGCCACGCGCCGATTTGGAGAGAATTGCCGATGAAGTAAATGGAACTTATTTTCCAGAAGATGAGGGGGCTTTTTCCATCAAAAATCAATTGATTTTCGCCCTGATCCTTGGTTTTGCCTTCGTCAGTACCCTGGTCATACTCCTCTACCTGGTGTAAGGTTCCGGAAGAAAACCGCGTACAAGCCCGGGGTCAGCAGAAGTCGATACGAGGTGGCGTCCGTAAATTTCCAACTTTCTCTTTCACGGGTTAGAGGTCCCGCCTCCTTTGGAAACCCCTCAGTAAGGGAATGCAAATTTCGTAGTCGTTCACCGTTTCCCTTTCAAGGTTACCCTTCTTTCCCTCATCCTTCCCTTAGCTGAACCGGTACTTGATGAAACGATGTATCGGAGCCATCGGCAAACTTGCCGCATCTAATTCCATCCCCAACACCGAACCCTGAACCTCTCAACCGGTGAACGATTCCTAAAGTTTCTCCCCTTTACGCCCGATTTCTTCAACATTAAGCCGAAGATTTTCTACGGAGCGCTGTAGCCATCCTGAGGAAACGGAGGTATACTCAATTGAATTCGTCATTTCTACAAGTTCTGGTGGCGTTTTTCACCTTTTCCGCAGGGGTGGGCGGGATGGAAACTCCCAGGATATTGTCCGGCAAGACCCCAGAGGGAAACACCCTCCGGCCGAAGGAACGAATTGAATTTGATGTGAAGTGGTGTTTCATCCCTCTCATAGAGACATACATGGAGACTTTCGTTCTCCCGAATAAAGATGGCCCTGCCCTTTATGTTCTAACGCACCAGGCTGCAATGAACACTTTCTGGAACGATAGAATGGAGTCGATCGTCAGTTCGGAATCTCTCCTTCCCAGCCAGATGGAAACGATCATCAAAGAAGGGAACAGGGACAGGAGGGAAATCATTTTCTTTCAACGAAACCTGCGAAAAGCTCAATTTTACAAACAGGACGGCGACGAAGAGACCGTGTTTGTTGAAGCCATTGATATCTCTGAAAATAGCATGGATCCGCTTTCAGCTTTCTACTGTCTCAGAAAAAAGCTTTGTCCGGAACATCCGAAGTTGGAGCTTGAAGGCATTACGGGTTCCCGCCGATTCATCCTGAGTGGAGAGCTTCAAGGCGAGCAACGCCTTACACTGCCTTTTGGAACGTTCAAAACCTATCGCATCGAGTGCAACATGCGGTACTGGACAATGGATCAAAAAGATACTAAAACAACATCCAGGTCGAAACAGCCTGAGGGAAACCGTTTCACCATGTGGATTACCGGGGATGATCACCGCTTTCCTGTGCAAATACGATACCATCTTCCCCTCGGCAGCCTCTGGATTCGGGCTTCCTCTTTAAAACACTATGATTCGGTCTCATGAAAAATGGATTCCTTCTCTGTTCTTGACACGGCTCACCCCATGGGTTTTGTTTCGTTTCCTGTTGGGTGCCGCCGCTTTTTGCCTGGTTTGCCCGGCATTATGCGGGGAAAAGGTGGAAGCGGGAACCAAACCGGAAACTGAGCCCATCCTGGATCAATTCCTAGGGGAGGAGTTGAGTTATCGGATGGGATTCTGGCTTTTCTCCTATTGCGGGGAAGTCAAAGCCCGCATGACAGCCACGGAGCAATCCGGCGTTTACAAGGCCAGCCTGGATGGCCGTACCGTCGGCTTCGTAGACTGGCTTCTTGGAGGCTATCGTCTCTCCTATACTTCCTATCTGAGGGTCTCAACAAGCGGGGAGAGATTTGAACCTCTCCGTTTCGAGCTCACCGTGAATCACACGGGAAAAGAGAGACGCCGGACCGTCACTTTCGATCATTCAAAGCAGCAGATGGTCTTCTTTCGATCTCCGCCTGAAGGCGAGGGTCAACAGGAAGTCAAGCCCATGGAAGCGGGGATCATCTACGAAGACTATTTGACCCTCTTTTATAACTTCCGCTATGGGAGTTACGGCCCAATCCAGCGAGGTCGAACCTACCGTCTGCCCCTATACGTTCACGAGGGGAAGAACTTCCTGGACGTGATTATAGCATCGAAGGAAGAAGAAAAACAGCGTCACGCGCAGGAAATCGACAAAGAAGGAAAAGATTTTTTCCTGCGATTTCGCGTCAGTGGTGAGGATGTGTCCTCCACCTCCGGGGAAATCGAGGGATGGCTTTCCCGTGATCGTGTCCCCACGAAGGGGACCATACGAGATGTCATCTTTTTCGGAGACCTTTGGGGTGAGCTTGTCGATCGACGAGTAAAAGCCACTGCGTCAAATCAAAACCCGTGACAGGGCTATTCTTGCGCCCTCCTGAACCATTGGCTTCGGCAGGTGAGGGAGCATCCTTGAACCTTCCAATCCACCCGCAAACCTTGCAGGAGGCACTGAGATGCTGGTTACGATCAGTGATATCCATTTCGTAGACGGCACGGCTGGAGAACACAACCTTCCCTTCAGCGCCTTTGAGAGTGTTTTCCTTTCAGACATCCTTTCTCTCGCCGAAGAAAAAGAGGCAAAAGAGATCATCATTCTCCTTCTCGGAGACGTGGTCGATCTCATCCGAAGCACGAAATGGCTCGACCTCGACCGCAAGAGCCGTCCGTGGGGAGCAGAGGGCCTACGCGATATCCCTTCACCCAGAGAGGGTAGCGGCACAGAGCAGCAATGCCTCAAGATCATGGGTCAAGTGCCTCCTGATAGTTTGAATCGTTCCACTCCCCCCCAGTCCCTGGACAAGGATACCATTCTTTTCAAAAACTGGGAGACCTTCAAACTGTTTCGCGACCTGGGCACCTACATTCGCAACCATACGCAAAGGGACATTCCGTCCCGAGTCATCTACGTGCCGGGAAACCACGACCGACTCTGTAATCTTTATCCGGCCGTGAGGGATGAACTCAGAAAGACGCTTGGCCTCACGGTGAGCCCGGAGACGATAGAGGGCGACCCTGACGGACAATGGTGGTTCCGATCCGATTTTGAGGAGGAGGCTTATGGCGTGTATGCCCGGCACGGACACCAGTACGACGTCTGGAATTTTGGCGGAGGAAACGACCTCACTCGCCTGGGGCACCTCCAAGTGCCCGTGGGTGACGTGCTGACCACGGAGTTCGCGGTGAAAATCCCCTGGTTGCTGGATTCCTTGCGAAAGAAATACAGGATTTCAAAGGCGGTGGTGGAAAAGACGAAGGACATCGATAACGTACGTCCCCTCAGCGGTGTTCTTGAGTGGATCTACTACCGAATGAGGCAAGACGATCACGGGCGGGTTCGGAAAGCCCTTGACGAGGTGTTCGATCGGTCAATTAAGGAGCTGTTGAAAACCGATCTCATTCAACAGTGGAGAAGCCCTCGCACTCATGTGGACGAACTTGTCAGGCTTGCAGGTAGCCGCTGGCTGAGGTGGATTCCCGGGAAACTCCTGGATTTACTCGATGGAGAGGACCTGCTTCCCCTTTTCATGGGAATGACAGGAGAGCCCGCCGATCCGGAAAAAGATTTGCTCCTGCAGGCCGCATACCGCGAAAACATCTGGAGAGAAAACAGAAGCATCCGATTTGTCGTTTACGGGCACACGCATACCCCTCTGCAACGCCCTCTGGACGCCAAGGAAAACCGCGAGATCTTTTATATAAACACAGGGACCTGGCGGAATGGCATTCATAAGACAGTGGGGCTGGATCAGTCTCCCGATTTCGTCGATCTCAAACAAATGACCTACACCATTTTCTATCGCGAGGATGAAGACGAGAGGGGGAAAGAACCAAATACTCTGAGTTTTGATACGTGGACGGGCACTAAAAAGAAATATTACCGCAACGCTCCCTCCGTTTGACCGCAGCGGAGATTTTGGCTGCGTGATCGGGGGTGGTTCCGCAGCAGCCTCCCATGATTCGCGCCCCGGCGGCCAGCCATTTTGGAACTTGCGCTGCATATTCATCCGGAGAGTAAGGCCAACAGGGCTTACCATCAACCAAATCCGGCTTACCCGCATTGGGCTTGGAAACAAGAGGCCTGTCTGTGACCGTGCTCATTTCCCCAAGAATCAGGGAGGCCTCCTCAGGGGTTGCTCCGCCACAATTGTGTCCCACAACGTCGGCCCCAGCCCGTGCAAGATCCGTTGCCGCCCTTCGTGGGTCGACACCCATCAAGGTCCGCCCTCCTTCAGGAGTATAGTCAAAAGACATGGATACGATCGTGGGAAGGTCGGAGAAGTCCTTGGCCGCCTTTAACGCGATTAAAGCCTCCTCCAAATCCATCATGGTCATAATCCAGAGGACGTCCGCTCCCCCTTCTGCATACCCAATCACCTCTTCCCTGTAAGCGTCGTAGAGTTCCTCTGGTTCGATTTCGCCGAGGGGTTTCAACATCTTCCCTGAAGGCAGAATCGTTGCGGCCACATAGCAACCCTCGGGCGTGACTTTCTTCACAATCCGGGTGACCTTTTCGTTCATCTGGCGAACGGCTTTACTAAGCCCCCACTTCTCAAGCTTCCATTTGCAGCTCTGGCTGCCCGCAGAGGCGACCACTTCGCATCCGGCCCTTAAGTATTGCCTGGTGAGCCATTGAATGTCGTACGGATGTTCAAGGGACCACTGGCCGAGAGGAAGAGAAAGTTCGAATCCCCTTTGGATCAGCATTGTCGCTATCGCTCCGAAACAGACCAAAGGCTCCCTTTTTATCCTTTCGAGAAATGACATAAACCCATCCCCTTTCGGATCTCATGACTTTGATTCTTCTCCCTGTGCTCTTCTCTTCATCTTCCATGGAATCCAAGGAAAAGTCCAGACGCCTTCCCCATTTTTCTTGACTTTTCAAGCGGCCCGCTCCTAGTCTTATTGGGTAATGACCATCCGCCTGGATTCCATTCCTTGCTAGACCTTAGTTTCCGGATGGACACCGCTTGAGCTCAGATGGAGTTTCCCCCGTGGAGAAAAGCTCAAAGTGTGCCTGCCTTGCGCCTGACGGATATCCGTTCCGTCAGGAGCTTTTTTTGGGTCGCTCATGATGAATTTCGGTAAAATCGTCTCTATGGATGAAATGATTCGCCAAGAGCCCCTTTTTCATGGGGGCCGCTTTAAAACAATGGTTCCGGGGTTTGGGAAGGGAACCCATGGCAGGAGCCTTACGAAACTGAGCCATCGAGGTGGAGAGAATGAAGAAGAACATTTATCTATCGGCCTTATGGACGGTTGTCATTTCTGTTTCTTTGTTAATCCAACCCCGGGCAGGGGCGAAAGGAGGGGTATCCATGCAGTTGACGAGCCCTGCGTTTAAAGAGGGAGAGATGATCCCAAAGAAGTACACCTGCGATGGTGCCGATGTTTCACCCCCTCTCAGGTGGACCTCCATGCCTCCAGGCACACAAAGCCTTGCGCTGATCTGCGATGATCCGGATGCGCCCATGGGCACGTGGGTTCACTGGGTGTATTACGACATTCCGGGGGGAACAGAAGGGATGCCCGAGAAGGTAGACCCGCAGGAAAACCCGGCAAGTGGCGGGATACAGGGAACGAATGATTTTCGCAGGATAGGCTATGGGGGTCCTTGCCCCCCTGGAGGGACCCACAGATACTTTTTCAAGCTCTACGCCCTTGACAGGATGTTGAAACTGGCACCGGGAGCCACGAAGCAGCAGCTTTTGAAGGCAATGGAAAATCACATCCTGGGGGAAGCCCGGCTCATGGGGAAATACAGGCGGTAATCTGAGCGAGAGCGAAGGATGCGGCAGATTCCGGGGGAAGCCCATGGCTGTGAAATGCTGCATCCTCTAATGAAAGAGAGAAGCAATTTTTCAGCGAATGGATGCCGGGAGTGCGGCCTCGGGCTAGAAGATAAAAGGGCCATTTCCGGATGAAAACCGGGCATACACTGCGCCGCATTCATGCGCCCTTGTTCATTTTGTCCACTTCCTCGCCAGCAATCGGTTTCAGGAATGCCACCAACGCCAGGCCCATGAGGGCAAGCATCACCAAAAGGAAAAATCCGATCCGGTAACTCTTCGTGATGTCGAATGCGTGCCCCGCCACAAGGGGGCCGGCGGTTCCACCGAGCGTGCCCGTAGAGGCGACAATCCCCAGGAGTGTTCCCTGTGACCGGGTACCGAAAAATTCAGCCACTGCGGGCGAAATGAGGGCAAAAAGTCCCCCATGGGCAAAGCCGTAAACCACACCGAAGAGATAGAGCATCCATAGTCTGTCGGCAAATTGGAGCCATGACAGAGCCGATGCGGAGATGACGAAGCAAATCATCATGGCCCGCCTGTTTCCTATCTTGTCCCCGGCATTGCCCATGAATACCCTTCCGACCATGCTCACCGCGCCGATGGCGGACAAAATCCCCCCGGCATGGATGGTGGAAATGCCCAGGTCGATTGCATGGGGAGGGATGTGGATCAGGACCGTCATGGCGACCCAGCCAACCGTATGGTAGGCGGCACAAATCATCCAGAATTGCTTGGTCCGAACCGCTTCTCCGGGAGACAATCCTTCCTCGTCGCCATTGGAATCGCCGCTGGTCTTTTCCTCGATTCCATAGGCGAGCAACCCCTTTTCCCCGGGGTCGCGACGGAGCAACTGCGCGCTGGCGGCGATAAATACCAGGGCCGCCACACCCAGGATGAAGAAAGAGAGGCGCCAGCCATAGGCGAGGATCAGCTTGGTCTCCACCAGAGGCATGATGAAGATTCCCAAGCCTGTTCCAACCTTGGCTACTCCGCTCATCACACCCCGCCTTTTATAAAACCATCGGACGATGGTGGAAAGCAGCACCACATCGGTAGGACAGGCGCCAATCCCGATAAATAGCCCGTAGAAAAGGTAGAGATGCCAAATGGTCTCTACCTTGGACATGAGCACATAACCCAGCCCGAAAAGCAGGCCGCAGGTGGTCACCACGATTCTGGGGCCAAACCGATCGCTCAAGGCCCCCGCGAGAATTCCCGTCAAGCTAAGGAGGCAAAAAGCCACCGAATTGGCACCGGAGATCGCTGCCCTTGACCAGCCGAACTCCGCAATGAGCGGTTTAAAAAAAACCCCGAACGTGTTGATCAATCCCCAGGCGAGCACCTGGATGCTGAAAGCGACGGCAACGATGATGTAACCGTAAAAAAAACCCGATTTCCCGTTCGAATACACCTGTGAATTCCCTCAGTTCGACTCCTCTTTTTCAAATCCCGGTGGTTGCGAAAAGCTCCGGCCCAGGCAGTTTCTTTGAGAGCTACTATACGTTTTCTCTCCCCCGGGTGCATCCATTTTTTCGGGATCTCACGCAATGGGACCCACGCTTCCTCAAGAGATGAAATGAAATTCAAGAATCCTGGATTTGACTTACCTGGGAGCAATAACGAGATGAGTGATGGATATCCCCTCGCAGCCTCACGCCCTTGCAACAAGCTATTTCCCGGGGAAGTTGAACGTCGAAATGAAGCGACGTTTTTTCAAAAAAAGGGGCGAAGTGACCTCATGGCGCCACGACAAAAGTACATGCTCCTTTTCTCGCGAATACAGGATATACTTTATTTACAGATGAAAGGTAAAGAGATAAAGTGGTTTTAAGCGCTTTAAAAATCAGGAGCTGCAGAAGGAGGAAGATCAGAAATGGCTGTACAAATCAAGAGAATCCTGTTCCCCTGTGACCTATCGGAGAACGCTTCAAAGATTATCCCCTACGTTTTGTCCCTGGCTGAGAAGTACGCTGCGACGATTCATCTCATTTACGTGGTAGAGGACCTTGTCAAGCTGGGTGGATGGTCTTTTGTCCCCCATTTTAACCTGGGCAACCTCCAGAAGGAGCTTGAGGTACATGCCGTCAAGACCCTGGATGAATTCTGTAAGAGCCACTTGAGAGGATGTGACAATTTCAAACAAAAGGTTGCTTCGGGAGACCCGGCAATGGAAATACTAAAGGAAGTGGATTCTGAAGGCATTGATATGGTGGTGATGGGTACCCACGGCCGAAAGGGCCTGGAACACACCATTTTCGGAAGTGTCGCCGAAAACGTGGTGAAAAAATCCCCCGTGCCGGTGGTGGTCATCAACCCTTACAAAGTCAAGTGAGGTCCCCTTCAGAGCTGAAATCGCTTCGTTTGGTGAGGGAGGAGGTTTTTCGGCGGCCTCCCGCAACAAACGCGGTTGATAAAAGAAGAGGAGACTTTACACCGAGCAACAGAGCAAAGATGCATATACTTGGATTCGGCTTAAAATGGAAAATGAGCATTCCCTTCCCCGTTTACAGGCAGTTTGCCTTCCTTCGAAAAGAACCGCGCCCGGCATCTCTGCCTGGCGGGGTCCACATAGGGTTAGATCAAGCCGGAACCCTTCGCGATCAAAATGGACTGGACTAAGGATACGATATCTTCCGGACCTGTGGATTCCTTTGCGAGAAAATAGGCTGCTCCGCTTTGAAAGGCAGCGTCCCTGTACTCCGGCAAATCGTGGTTGGTGAGGATGGCAATGACTGCATCCGGGTTTTCCTTTTTGATCTTCTTCGTAAGGACCAATCCATTCTCCCCCGGTAGTTCGATGTCCATAAAGATAAGGTCAGGGACGGAGTCCTCAACCTCCTGCAAGGCCTTTACTCCGTCACCGGCTTCACTGACCGATATTTCCGGAAATCTCGAAGTTAACGTGCCCTTCAGCATCTTTCTATAGAGAGAATTATCCTCCACAATGAGGACTTGGAACATTTTTCCACCCACCCTTCCCGCTCTCGTGACCCTTCTTTTCATTTTTTTTTACCATGGGCGCTCTTACCGTGTATATAGAGTAAAGACTGTATTTTAAGCTATCGACTCCCCTATTTCGAAACCAGGAGGGGGGGTATCTTTCTCGAAAATGCTAAACCTTTTCCATAGGAGAGGACGTGGGCCCATAGGACCGACGTCCCTTTAGACCTGTAGATTCGAAGCACGAAATTGAAAACTCGAAATAGTTCGACAAGCTCACCATCCTGAGCTACGTCGAAGGACAATATCGAAGGACCGAAATCCAAACGACCAAAAACCCCTTTGACACCAATCAATCTCAAGCGCTTGTGTGGACGCCTGGTTTGTGTCATTGGAATGTTCGAATTTTGGATTCGTGCAGACTGTCCCGTTCCACGAAACGGGACATTTCGGATTTGACCAGGAAGCCATTCATCTAACGGCATAGCCATAGCAACATGACTACGCTTATAGGACGTGGTTTCTCACAGGGAAATGAATGTTTTGAAGCTAGGGCGGTGATACTTGGAGGAATTTCCGGTCGAACCCCTTGGGTTCGTTGATTCTGGGAGGTGGTTATGGTCCACAGGAAGAAGATCGTGGTGGCTGAAGACCACAGAATCTTGAGGGACGGATTAAAGTCCCTTCTGGGGGATAGAGAGGATCTGGAGGTGGTTGGAGAAGCGGAGGATGGACTTGCGGCCATCCGCTGTGTTGAGGAATATCAACCCGATCTTGTCTTGCTGGATCTCTCCATGCCGAGGATGGACGGGATATCCGCCATCAAGGAGATCAAGGCCCGATTCCCCCACACGAAAATTCTCGCCCTGACCATCCACGAATCGGACGACTACATTCTGGAAGCCTTCAAGTCAGGGGCGGACGGGTACTGCCTTAAAGAGGCAGACCGCTCGGAACTATTGATGGGCATAGAGACCGTTTTGTCCGGTAAGTCTTACTTCAGTCCAGGCATTGCCGATAAGGTTCTGGAGGGTTACATCGAAGGAAGGAAGACCCTCAAATCCACCTCATCTTGGCAGACTCTGACCCGGCGGGAAAAAGAGGTCTTAAAGCTCATCGGTGAAGGGTACAAAAACAAGGAGATCGCCGTCTATCTCTGCATCAGTGTGAAAACTGTGGAGAAGCACCGAAGCAACATCATGAGGAAGCTCGACCTGCACACGGCCTCAGCCCTGGCAGCCCTTGCCGCGGAGAAAGGTCTCGTTACCAGGCCTGTGAGAACACCGCGATCCTCAAACTGATCCTGGATCATAGGAGTGATCGGGGTCCCAGGTCACCTCCGATCTGATGGCTTCCCAGACTCAGGCTATACGGACCGGTCCGTGTTTAAGAGCGATTCAGTCGCAGGGCCAAGAGGCTCGAATGACGGTTCCCTTCCCCTTGCTGGAAGTCATCGAAAAGGTGCCGCCGGAGAGTTCTGAGCGCTCTTTCATGTTGGTGAGGCCCATTCGATCTCTCTCTACTCTGTCACCCTCCGGGATTTTTCTTGGATCAAAACCCTTCCCATCATCCTGAACGGTCAACTCGATGTGGCCTTCCACTTTTCTCAAGGACAGATCCACGGCCTTCGCCCCGCTGTGCTTTACCGCATTGTTCAGGGCTTCCTGGGAGACTCGATAGAGGACGATCTTCAGCGGCTCGGGAATCTCCTCTTCTGGAACATCGAGAACATGGTTTAACCGAATCCCGGGATAGAGCTTCTCAATCTCACGGCAGAGGGAACGGAGCGCCACAGAAACGCCCAGGTTATCAAGGATCAGGGGCCGCAGGTTCTGCTGAATTCTTCTGGTCTCTTTGATGGTTTCCTTGACCAGTGCGACCAGGTCCTCGGGTCGTGTACCTTCAGAAACAATCTCCTTTTCCTGGAGGCGATCGAAATATCTCTCCAACCCGAATTTCAACGCCGTAAGGCTGGCCCCAATGCTGTCATGGAGTTCTCGGGCGACTAATTTTCTTTCCGCCTCGTGGGCGTCCAGCAGTTGCGCAGAGAGGTTACGAAGCTGCTCTTGAGATCTCCTCAGAGCATCCTCGGTTCTCTTTCTCTCTGTGATATCCCTGAGTACGCTGACCACGTGAATCCGGCGGCCCTTTTCGTCGATGATCTGGGTCACCGTATGTTCGGTGAGAAAGACGCTTCCATCCTTGCGCCGCATTTGAAATTCACAGCGGAAGACCCCTTCTGCATCGAGGGCGGGGTAAAGGCCCCGTCCAAACTGCTTGTACATTTCTCGATCGACATGGAGGAGCTCTGTGTTGCGACCAATCACCTCGTCGGTGGTGTACCCGAAAACCTTCTCAATCGCTGCGTTACAGTTGATGATCGTTCTCGTGGTCACGTCCACAACGAACACGACCTCCTCAAGGCTGGCGAAAGTCTTTTCCAGTAATACCCGGGATGCGTGCAAGGCCTCCTCCGCATTTTTTCGCCTGGTAATATCCATGATGCTGACGAGAACGTCATCAAACTGGGATTGTTCTTCAGGAAAGGATATATTGAAAAAGATGTGCTTTGTCTCCCCCTGAAGCGTTTGGACAGAAACCTCAGACTCAAATGTGCCTTTTCGTTGGGCCAAGGCGACCAATTCCTCTTGAAAAACTTGAAGCGTTTCGGGCAGGAATACCCTGTTCAGGGCAATTTTCAGTTCATCTTTGTTACCAGCCCCGAACATGGCCAGGCTCTTTTTGTTTACATCGACGATCTTCACCCTCTCGAGAGATGCTTGAACAAAGTCGGGATGATCCATGAAATAGTCTCGAAAATCCTTCACCCCCTGAGTCTTCAGTCCTTCAATGCCGTCTATGACCTGAGAGAAATCCTCTATCCAAATCGAGACCGGGACGGCTTCGAAAATATGATGGAATCTTCTTTCGGTGATCTGTGAGCTTTCCTGAGCCCGTCTGCGCTCGGTCGTATTCACCAGGCTGAGAACAACGCCGGTCACCGTGCCGCCGGGTCCCTTCACAGGGAATAGGCTCCAGTCCCAGTAGGTCACACCTCGTTCAGGGAGACCGGCGTATTCGAAAGGCTTGTCGTAGACATGGTAGGGCTGGCCCGTTTTCACCACAGTGCGGAAGATCGCCTCATTTTCCTCATTGGGATAAAGTCCAAAATGGTTCTTGCCCACGAAGAACTCAGGCTCTCTGTTGTCCGCTTCTGCGTACGCGGGATTGACCTGGATGAAGTTGAAATTCTTATCCATATAAGCCACCAGAAACTGGACATTTGAGAAGATGCTCTCCAAAACTTCATTTTTCTCTTGGAGGAGTTCCTGTGCCCTTCTCTGCTCAGTGACATCCCTTGCGACGCCCGTCATGAGCCGAACGTTTCCGTGCTCATCCTTGATGGGGAAACCTCGATCCTGGATCCAGCGCATGGAACCATCAGGCCGGAGGATACGGTAATCCAGATCCCAGGCTCCCCGGGCATGCCCGCTTAGAGCGGCGACGACCCGTTCTCGATCTTCCGGATGAATCCCATCTATAAAGCTCTGCGGCGTTTTGTAGAGACTTTCCGTGCTGCGACCCCAGAGCTCCTCATAGGCCGGACTCACGTAGAGCATTTCTTCAATCCCAGGGGTACTCATCCAGAAAACCTCTTGAATGCTCTCCGCGATAAGCCGGAATCTTTCTTCGCTTTCCCTCAGTGCTTTCTCGGCGTCCGCCTTCTTACCCGGGGTGGCTTCCAGTTCTGAAACACGCCGGCGAAGTTGCTCCACCTCGCGCACGAGTTGCGCCTTGGTTTTTTTCATCTCCTTCATGGTTTGCCCTGCTCTCTCTTCTCATAAGACAGGACTCTTGGCTTTTGAGCATTTCTCCATGCCATAATCATGAAAAAAGCATATTCCGTTCTTCCACTCTCCCTTTTGTCAGGTCCGTGGAGTCAGTGAGCGGGCCGGGTGGAGAACCTTTTCGACGCAACTTATATCACAGAAGGATTTTTGTGTAAAACAGACCGATAGAGTGAGCAGGGTGTAAAGGGCCACTGAAAACAGCGTCAGTGCGAGAAGCGGACCTAGACTGCGAACAAGTCTCTTCATCATGGTCGGCTGCCCCGGTAGCACACGGTTGTCGAAGCCGCTTTGCGCCCTCGACAAGGCGCTGCGGATTCCCATCCGCTTACCGTTCGGCACGAAGCGCCTCTCAACAAGCCGGTGCAGCAGTGAATCCCGTCGGCAAGCAAGCTTGCCTCCGATCTTGCACCGGACGATGGCAGCCATCCTTCTAAACTCCATTGCCGGCTTACATTCATGCTTCATAGGGGCAAGGATACGATAAAGGTGACGCCCTTGTCCGGGTTTGGTTGAAAGCGAATTCCTCCTCGGTGGGCCTGAACGATCTTCTTCACAATCGCTAGGCCAAGACCAGTTCCTTCTTTTTTTGTTGTGAAGAAAGGGCGAAAAACGCTGTCACCGTGTTCCGCGCTAATTCCGCACCCGCTATCGGCCACTTCCACAACCACGGCGTTTTTCCCGGGCGTGCTCCTTACTTGAACTTTCTCTCCAGCCAGCGACGCCTGAATCGCGTTCGCAATCAAATTCAGGAAGACCTGCTTCATTCTGCCCACATCCAAGGACATTTCAGGCAAAGAAGGGGCGAGACGCGCTTCCAGCTCAACACCCGCCTCTTTTGCCGCGTGCTTCGACACTTCCATGGATTCAAGAAGAATTTCATTAAGCCTCCTCCTTGAAAGTTGGAGTTCAAGGGGCCTGCCAAAGTCAAGCATTTCCTTAACCATTGACTCGAGCCGTGACGTTTCCTGAATGATGACACCCAGTTTCTTTTGAATCGGATCATCGGCGTTCAATGCTCTCGCCACCTGACTGCAAAAGCCTCCAATCGCCATCAGGGGTGTTTTCATGTCATGGGCAATTTGGGATACCAGTTTTCCAATTGCGGCAAGCCTCTCTGCCTCAAGGCGTGCTTGATGTTCCCGCCTTTCTCTTTCCACCAAAAGACCCAGGATGATCGCTGACGAGGCAAACAGAAGCCCCTCCAGGACCTTATCAAAATCGCCTATGGTGAAGCCTTCCCGGTGCGTGATCAAGTACGGTGAAAATAGTATAAGAAGAGCCCCGCAGAACGAGAGGGCTCCCTTGAGTCCGAACCATAGCCCCCCCGAATAAGAGACAGGGAAAGTAGCATTTGGTATACAGCATGGAGATAGGCCTTCTCCGGCAGGGGGAAATAATGCAAGCAAAGGATGGCAATGACCATAAGGACGATGATGCCCGCCTTTATTTGGTTTTCCTTGTGCCTTATGGATCGTTCAGGGCCTTTCCTTACATAGACGGTCGGCAATGAAATTTTCGGAAGCATTTCAATGTCCAACTCCGGTAACCGCTTCTTTCAGCCTGCGTTTCCTACGATTTTCTATTTCTTCAAACCAGGAAAGGAGATCCCTTTTCTTTTCCTCAAGACGATCAAGAAACATCCCACGTCGGGGGTGGATGAATCGAAACGTTATCAATTCTTGATCTTGACCTGGAATCCTCGTATCAGGGGCGAACCCAGGCGATGATGGCACCCGGACTTCGAAAAGGAGAAGGGCCCAAGAGCCCCAGGGTATTGCTGGCGAACTATGCTCTTCTCAGCGAATGACTCGAGTCGGGGAGGAAAAATGAAAAAATCTCCATGGCCATCCACCGGACCAAGAGGGATAAACGTAACAGCGGGCTCTGCGGGCAGGCACCGAGCGATTATCCTGACTTCGTCGAATTAATGCTCTGGAAGCTCTCAAAAACCAACTCGCTTTAAGGCTCCACGTCAGGCGTGACGGCAAGTGGCAAGGCATCGGAGACCAAAGCTAGGGCCAGAAAAGTGGTTGAAGATTTCGCTTCAAAGGGTTACAGAACTCTTGGTGCAGCGTGCACATCCGAAGATAGGGGGTTAAACATAACTTTCATATCCAGGTTCATACATCTGCGACCTTACAAGAGCTGGTAGGTCGTCAGATCTTGGTCCTGTGGCCAGCCTTTGGTTGTAGGCCACCTCAGCCACCGCTGCGGCAATCGCCGCAGACACGTCTCTAATTCTTTTCAGGGGTGGATAAATACGCCCCTCGTTAAGATCGGTTTCGGATACTTGACGAGCAAGCGTCTTTGCCGCAACATAAAACATCTCCTCGGTGACCAACCTGGCTCTGCACGCAATCACCCCCAGCCCCATACCTGGAAAGATATAAGCATTATTCCCTTGCGCCGGCACCAAGGTTTTGCCATCCACCGTGACAGGATCGAACGGACTGCCACTTGCAAAAATGGCCCGTCCTTGAGTCCAGGCATAGGCCTCTTGGGCAGAGCATTCAGACTGCGAAGTTGGATTGGAGAGGGCAAAAACGATCGGCCTGTGGTTAAGCCTGGTCATCGCCTCCAGCACCGGGCGTGTGAAGGTGCCTGCTTTTCCGGAGACTCCTATGATGGCCGTGGGCTTCAATGATTCTACCGCGGCAAGAAAACCGGGGACCGGGGCATGCTCATGGGCGTAAGGAAGTTTATGTTCCTCCAAATCACGACGACTCTTGACCACCAGGCCTCTAGAATCCACAAACCAACATCGATACCGTGCTTCTTCCCTCGACATTCCCTCCTTCACCATTGCGTAAACGACCAAATCGCCGATCCCCGTTCCCGCCTCTCCCGCGCCCAGAAACAGAATCTTTTGATCCTTCAGCTTCCCGCCCGTAATGCGCAAAGCTGAGAGGAGTCCTGCCAGAGCGACCGCCGCAGTCCCCTGGATGTCGTCGTTGAAAGTGCAAACCCTCTCTCGGTACCTCCTCAGCAGACGAAAGGCGTTCATATTGCCAAAATCTTCAAACTGGACCAGGGCGCGGGGGAAGACTTCCTGCGCCGCCAAAAGAAACTCCTCCACCAAATCATCGTAAGGTTCCCCGCGCAAACGCCGCCGTCTGATCCCGATGTAAAGCGGGTCGTTCAACAAAGCCTCGTTCTCCGTCCCCACATCCAAAGTAACGGGCAGGCCCACAGACGGGTGAATCCCTGCACAGGCCGTGTAGAGGGCCAGCTTTCCTACTGGGATCCCCATACCGTCGGCACCAAGATCTCCTAGGCCAAGTATGCGCTCTCCATCGGTGACCACAATGATACGTACCTCTTTGTACGGCCAATTACGCAAGAGGCGAGCAACCCGTCCCCGATCATCCGCAGAGATGAAAACCCCTCGCGGTCTCTGAAAAATATGGGCATACACCTCACAAGCCTTTCCCACCGTCGGGGTGTAGATGATCGGCATCAATTCCTCGATGTTGTCCAAGAGCACCCGGTAGAACAGGCTCCTGTTACGGTCCTGCAACCCCATGAGGAAAATGTATCTTTCCAGATCCGTGGGCTTGATTCGGACATTTTCCAGAACACGCACGGCCTGTTGATCCTGGGTAAGCACATGGGCCGGCAAGAGTCCTCGAAGTCCCAGTAAATCCCTTTCCTCTTCGGTAAATGCTGTTCCTTTGTTCCAGACCGGATCCTCCAGCAATGAAGCTCCGGCGGGGAAACCTGGTTTGCAGACTCGAGCCTTGCTTCTTAACTTCTCTTCCCCAAGCCGAGTGTCCCTTCGGAGCGATTCCAGATTGATGTAATCCAAGAATCTCGACAGGGTGTCTTTGTCTATCAAATCTCTATCGAACCGAACAATGATATCCCCATCTTCAAATGTGACTTCGTACATCCCGTTATGTCCCCCCTTTCCTCATGGGCAACCGCTACCAGAGGCCGAGCAGCCGTGTCGGCTTTCCGAAAACACTGACCGCTTTGTGTTTACAGATAAGAAAACTCATGTTTCTGCCTGCATAACCAGAATGAGAATGCGAACACCCGCCAACCCCAATGCGGCCGCCAGACCTCGGATAATCCAGCTGCCTTTGACGAAGCGGGAAAGGTACGCACCTAGCTGAGCACCAAGCACAACTCCAATGGCAAGAGAGATCAAGTGGTGCACCCCGTGCGCGAATGCGCCGGTCCATATGTGCACCAGAGTCCCGGTCAACGCCATAATGGCCAAAATAAAATGGGATGTGGCTGTTGCAACATGCGTTGGAAAGTGGAGGAAATACACGAGCACAGGGACATGGATGATGCCGCCACCGATACCCAAAAAACTGGAAATATACCCCACAAAGAGGCTCAAGACCACGCCACACATGGGATTGAAGGAATAGTCGAAACTTGTGCCATCTCCCTCTATCAGATGACGTTCCATCTGGTGAGGATGCGGCCGGTGCCCCGCCCTCCCGGCTTGCATCAGATTAGGTCGCGATATGAGAAAGGCTGCTCCGGCGACGAGCAAGATGGCGAATACGGTATCGAAGAAGCGCCGGGGAACATAGCCCGTATTGAGGGCGCCTAGAATTGCCCCCGGGATAGTGGCGATCGCAAATAGTAACCCTGACTTGTAGTCGATCCGCTTCATTCGGGCGTAGGCCTCTGAGCCTGACAGCGCGTTGAAAAAAACCACTGCCAGGGAAATGCTGGTGAGTCTCTCCGGGGTTTCCTGCGGGTAAAGCAAAAGCAATAACGGCATGAGCACGAATCCACCCCCAGCGCCGATCAAGGTGCCGTACGTGCCAACGCCAAAACCGAGGGCGATGAAACCTAAGTAGGTTTGCGCAGTGAAAAACGTCATGATGCTTCGGCCAGTAGTGATTCCAACACAGTGAAGCTTTTAAACATCTTTTACTACAGATTCTCTTTCAGTGTATATAAGAAAGATACTTTATTTTAACCTGGTTTTAACCTACCGACGCCCCTATTGCCAGGTTCAGAGGAGGGAGGCGTTTCTAAAGGCTCAATCATTTTTCTTGGGTGTCTTTTTATGCCCTTTTTCAAGCCAGGCCAGGCGGACGGAAATCCATGGTGGGAAATAGGCCATATTTGAAAAAAATACACAATGGACCCCATATACGGCTATAAGAAAGCAAGACAAAATTGATGTCGCAATCAGCTTGGGCTCGGGCCATTGCAAGACGGATGTCCTCACGAAAATGGACAGGTATGGCGAACGGGCAAAAGGTTGGCGCCAGGGACTTGGAGGTTCTCATTGATAGAGGAGGCAAGGAATATGTTACCCATCGGACCCCTCATGATTGAGCACAGACTTATCGAAAGGTTGATCAAAATCATCCAATTGAAACTCCAAAAATTTCAGGAGAAAAAGGAGGCCGATCCAACATTTGTTGAAATTGCTATCGACTTCATCAGGATGTACGCTGATCGCTGCCACCATGGGAAAGAAGAAGACATCCTTTTCCGTGAACTCAAGAAAAAGCAAATCTCGAGTGAGCACCGACAGATCATGGAAGAACTGATCGAGGATCATCGATTCGGAAGGCGGACCACGCAGGATCTTGTGGAGGCAAACAGAAAATACGGCAAAGGAGATGAAAGCGCCCTCGGCACGATCGTTGAGCGTTTGAAAACCCTGGTTGACTTCTATCCGAAACATATCGAGAAGGAAGATAAACGCTTCTTCATGCCCGTAATGGGATACTTCACCAACGAAGAGAAAGACGCCATGCTCAAGGAAGGGTATGAATTCGATCAAAAGCTCATCCACGAAAAATACCAGAACATCGTCAGCCTTCTCGAGCAAGAGCGCACCCCAGCCTAAAGAAGTGTGGTTCCAGAGAGGTTTATTCTGGAGCATAGGTCTGTCCGAAAAGTGGTCCTTTTCCGAGCAATTGAACTAAGCGGCTGGAACTTTTGCACGGCGGCTTCCAGGATCTTGACACGCAGAAGGCGCTCCTCAAGAAAGCCGAGGCGGTCGACCATGAAAAACCAAAGAGGAAAAATCATGAACGGTAAAATAAATCGTCCTTTGCAGAGGAATCCAAATTGGATGACAATGATATGGATTGCCCTTTTCATGATGCTCTTCTTCTCCTTCTTCAGAGGAAACATCTCGTCCGACGTCATGAACATCTCCTACAGTGATTTCAGGAAATATGTCAGTGACGGCCAAATCTCCCAAGTCACTTTCGAGGGCGATGAAATCACGGGTCATTTCAAAAAACCCGTCAAGAAAGGGGCTTCAAAGAACCCTGTGGCTTACAAGGAATTTAAGACGGTCATGCCGCCCATCGCAGGATCCGCGCTCCTGGACCTTCTCGAAAAAAATGGGGTGACCATCGCGGCTGAAACAAAACAGAAGTCATGGTTCGCAACTCTCCTGGTGGGCCTGATCCCCTGGCTTTTGATCATCGGCTTCTTCATTTATATGCGCAGAAGAGCCGGCAGCATGGGAGGGGTAGCCGGGGGCTTATTTGGATTTGGAAAATCCAAGGCGAAGCTCTACACCAAATCGAGCAGCAATGTCACCTTTGAAGACGTGGCAGGACTGACCAATGCCAAGAAAGAGCTTTCTGAAATCGTTGATTTTCTGAAGGATCCGTCAAAATTCAGGAGCTTGGGCGGCAAGTTGCCCAAGGGGGTTCTTCTGGCAGGCCCGCCCGGCACGGGAAAAACACTCATGGCGCGGGCGGTAGCGGGGGAGGCAGAGGTGCCTTTTTATAGCATTAGCGGTTCCGAATTCATTGAGATGTTTGTCGGAGTCGGTGCTTCGCGCGTGAGGGATATGTTTGAAAAGGCCAAGAAGGACGCGCCCGCCATAATTTTCATTGACGAGATCGACTCCATCGGTCGTGTGCGAGGCACGGGTCTGGGAGGAGGGCACGATGAAAGGGAACAAACGCTGAATCAAATTCTCTCTGAGATGGACGGGTTCGAGGCGCACGAATCTGTGATCGTCATGGCAGCCACCAACCGCCCGGATATTTTGGACCCCGCTCTGGTGCGACCGGGACGTTTTGACAGGCAGGTCATGCTCGATCTTCCCCAAAGGGAGGCGCGAAAGGATATTCTACAAATTCATGCGCGCAAAGTCCGTATGGACGGCGAAGTGGATCTGGGCGTTGTGGCCGACATGACGGTCGGGTTTTCCGGTGCACAGCTTGAAAACCTAATCAATGAGGCCGCCCTTCTGGCCGCGCGGAAAGGAAAGAATCAGGTAGAATTCGAAGATCTTGAACAAAGCAGGGACAAGATCCTTTTGGGTCTTGAGCGGGAAGAAAGGATAAGTGATGAGGAAAAGAAAGCCATTGCATACCATGAAGCCGGCCACACCCTTTTGGCCAAACTGCTGCCCAATGTGGATCCCCTTCAAAAGGTGACCATCATCCCCCGCGGGCGGGCCCTGGGGGCCACCGAACAAATCCCTCAAGCGGATCGGCACAACTTTAGCCGCTCTTATCTGCTCAATCGAATTACTATCATGCTGGGTGGGCGGGTTGCGGAAAAGATGGTCTACAATGACATCACCACCGGTGCGGGCGATGATCTGAAGAACGCCACCCAGCTGGCGCGCCGCATGGTCTGCCAGTGGGGAATGAGCGAAAAACTAGGGGCTGTGACCTTTAAACAGGGCGAGGAACACCCCTTTCTGGGAAGGGAACTCACGGAGCCAAAGGATTTCAGTGAACACACCGCCCAGGTTATTGATGAGGAAGTGGAGCGCATAGTCCACCACATGGAAAAGAAGGCCTGGGAAGTTCTGGAGCCCAATCGGTATAAACTGGATGCGATTGCAAAAGCCCTCATGGAGCATGAAACACTCGAGAACAAAGACATCGATGAAATTCTGGAGGGGGCGCGTAACCTCCAGCCCAACCCATCATAAAGACCCACGCCGGATCGATCGGACCGGCCTGGATACGTCTATGTCACTGATTCCGCCCCGAAGGATTCATGCTTGTGAGCACATTCTTTCTGTTGGGAGACTGGTGTTTCAGAAAATATAGTATTGGGTTAACCCCAGTAGCCATTGGAACCATCGAGGGTCAGTGAAGGCATCAGGCCGGTTTAGAGTGCTGTCAAGAGCAATAGCGAACCTTTTAGCATCATGTACTCAAGGGCGTCACATACCGTTTTAGCACTTGCCTCCAACGAATCAATACATTACTCTTACAGAGGAGGGGTATAGATCCTGAGGTTTCGTAGATCGCGCCCATCCATAAATGGATTTTGACGTTACATTATGGGAGAGGATCCCCGAACCGGAGAATCGAAAATCGGGGACGTGTCGTGAAGACGATTGAGATCCCGGGCTTCCACAAAAAGGGAATCTGTTTATTTCAGGAGGGACATCATTCGAACGATTAAAGGCAAATTGAGCATATTTTTTGTTGTATGCCTCTCTTTCATCGGCTTTCTGACTGTCTTGTATTACAAAAACATTTTCGCTCTTGAAGACAAATTGATCGCCGTTGAGCACTTCGATGATTTCCTTAATGATGTATTGGAATTGAGGCGATACGAGAAGAATTTTATTTACAGCAGGGACATCGAAAGCCTCCACGAGAACATATACTACCTTTTCAGGGTGGAAGATGCCTCCGGAAGACTCGCCTCCAGCATTAAGAGGGTTATTGGGCAAAAGGGCTATGATACCTTTAGAGAGGAGCTTTTGAGCTACAAGCGTATTCTACAAAAGAACGCAGACCTGAGTAAGCAGGGAATCGGACAAATTGACGTGGTTGGAATCAGGGAGAAGGGGAAAGTTTTGGTGGATTTCGGCCAGAACCTCATTAGACTCAAGAGACAGCGCATTCACAAGGCTCTGAGCGGCACCCTTACAATTCCCCTCGCCTTTCTCGGAACTTTTGCTATTCTGGTATTTCTGATATTTCAGCTTATTAACAGAAGCGTCTTGAAACCTCTCACCCTGGTCCGCAAAGCAACGGAACAGGTTGTTAAGGAGACCTTCGAACCGATTTCTTGCAACACGAAAGGGAAAGACGAGGTTTCTCAGCTCATCGGCGGCTTCAACAAAATGGTTGAAGAAATAAAGTCCAGCCAGGAACAACTACTGCAATCTCGTAAGATGGCATCCATCGGGACATTCACTTCGGGAATCGCCCACGAGCTGAACAACCCCCTCAACAATATCTCCATAACTGCGGAGAGTCTGCTCTTGCTTCACCCTGATCTTTTCGGAACAGAGGCCAATGAGATGCTCCAGGATATTCTCAACCAGGCAGACAGGGCAAGCCAGGTGGTGAAGAACCTTCTGGAGTTCTCCAGGACCGAACGGCCCTTTCTGACGGACCTCGACATGAGGGAAGTCATCGAGGGGACCGTGAGGCTCGTGAAAAACCAGATTATGGTGACTGGAATCAAGCTGGAGAAGCAGATTGAGGATGAACTACCGACCATTAGAGGAAAGAGGCAAGATCTACAACAGGCCTTGCTGAACATTTTCTTGAATTCGATCCAGGTGATGCCGACGGGGGGCATGATTTCAATTCGAGCGAACAAGGCCCCGGATGGATACATCAGAGTGGATATCGAGGATACGGGGAGCGGAATTAAGCCGGCGGATTTGGAACATATCTTTGACCCTTTCTATACGACCAAGCCTGTCGGCGAGGGCACAGGACTCGGACTGTCGCTTACATACAGTATTATCAGATCCCATGGCGGCTACATTGAGGTAAAAAGCGAGGTGAACAAGGGCACTGTTTTTTCAATTTACTTGCCTGTGGCCAACGAAAAGAAAGAGGCTGTAAAAAATGCCGTATAGGGTCGCAGTGATCGATGATGAGATAACGGTTTGCCGGCGCCTCAAGGGAATCCTTGAAAGGGACGGGTATGAGGTAGAAACCTTCAAGTCGGCTCAATCCTTTTGGGCACGGGCTACACAGGAACCCTTTCCCATTATCTTCCTCGACATCATGCTCCCTGACGCAGACGGCATGGAGGTTCTGGCAAATCTAAAAAGCCGTCAAAAGGATGCGGAAGTGATCATGATTACAGGCTATGGCTCCATCGATTCGGCAATCGAGGCCATCAAGAAGGGCGCCTACCATTACGTCACCAAGCCCTTCAAGCTGGACGAGATCCGTGTGCTCGCCGCCGGGGCGAAGGAGAAGATTGGACTTCGCGAGGAGAACCGGCGTCTAAAAGAAGCCTTGGAAGGAGAAGATGTCCTAAAGGGATTCATAGGAAGCAGCAAAGCCATGCAAGAAATATTTTCCATGATCAAGAAAGTCGCCGTCGTCAACTGCAATGTGTTGCTGCAGGGGGAGAGCGGGACAGGCAAAGAGCTTGTGGCCAAATCCATCCACAGGCTGAGTCCACGGAGAGACGGACCCTTCGTCTCCTTCAACTGTGGTGGATTTACAGAAGAACTGATTTGTAACGAACTGTTCGGGCACGAAAAGGGTGCTTTTACCGGGGCGACGATAACCAACATCGGTCTCCTTGAATCCGCGGCCGGTGGTACGGTGTTCCTGGACGAAATCGGTGAAATGCCCCCATCAATGCAGGTGAGATTGTTGCACGTGATTCAGGAAAAGAGAATTTTACGGGTTGGGGGAACCAAGCCCATTGATCTCGATATTCAGCTTATTGCCGCCAGCAACAGGGACATAAAGAAGGCCACTACCGAGGGGGCCTTTCGCCAAGACCTTTTCTACCGGCTGAACGTTGTCACCCTCTACCTTCCCAGACTATCGGAAAGGAAGGACGATATCCCTCTCCTGGTTGCATCCTTCGTTGAAAAATACAGCCGGCCTTTCGGAAAAAAGGTGAGAGGCGTCTCCCCACAAGCCCTGGATATCCTGGTGCACTACAACTTTCCCGGGAACGTCCGCGAATTGGAAAACATCATTCAACGGGCCGTAGCCCTTGCAGAGGGAGAACTGATCAGAGTGGACGACCTTCCATCGGATTTGCAAAAGCTCGAATTCAACACCTTCGAAGGTGAAGGACTTCTCACGCTCGAAGAGGTGGAAAAGAAGCATATCGCCAGAGTTCTTGAGAAGACGGGGCACAACAAGGGCTTGAGCAGCAAGATTCTCAATTTGCCTCGCACCACCTTATGGAGAAAAATGAAAAAACACCATCTCTTGAAAGAGGAATAGATTTTCAAATTGAAACAATCTTTTTCCCCGCATTCCGCTCTAAACCACTCCCTTCCAATTTATCAGAGAATCCCTTCCTGATGTTTCAAAATGAAAAGCGAACAGGCTTTTCAGCCCGCCTGGTTTCTTAATTTATTGATATTATTTAATATTAGTCGTGGCATCTTCTTTGCTATGTACTGCAAGACAACAGGTAGAAGGAGCCTTACATGGAGAGAATCCTTGTGGGTATGGACCCGAATGAAGGAAGCTTGTGGGCGGGCATCCACGGGCTCAATCTGGCCAAGAGGATCAATGCCAAGGTGTCATTTCTGCTCGTCATCGAGCCCAGCACCGATAAAGCAAAGGAGGCGCTTCAGGAGCAGAGGAAGGATTCCATGATGAAAAGCCTTGGACCGATCATCGAGCAAGGACGGGAGGAAGGCATAGGCGTGGATTATTTCGTCACCTACGGAAACTACGACAACGAAGTGGTTCGATTTATAAAGGAAAATAAGATTACCATCTTGGTGGTGGGCTTGCGCCCCGATCAGAGAGGGCCTTCTGGAAACTTCGCTGATCTTTTAGAGAAAGTTCGGCATAGAATCGACTGCCGCATAGAAGTGGTTTCTGAAAAAAACCTGAGGCCTACCCTGAAAAGGAGGAGATGATGCTGCATCTGTATTTGCCCATTGCTGGAAATAGTGTGAACGCGTTCCTTGTCTTCGGCATGGGAGGCATAGTAGGGGTCCTATCGGGAATTTTCGGGGTGGGAGGAGGCTTTTTGATGACCCCGCTTTTGATTATGATCGGCATCCCCCCCACCGTAGCTGCCGCTTCCGACTCGAACCAGATCGTCGGAGCTTCCACTTCGGGCACCCTGGCCCACTACAAGATGGGCAATGTGGACTTCAAGATGGGGATTTTACTGCTCATAGGAGGGATCATTGGGGGCACACTAGGGGTCCAGGTGATCAAGATCCTAAGGCAGCTCGGTAATGCTGATTTTTTGATCAAGGGAACTTACGTCCTGATGCTGGGATTCGTGGGTTCCTATATGTTCATTGAAAGCTTGCACGCCCTCAGAAAGAAAGAGATAAGGTACACCGCTCCCAGGAGAGAGTCAAAATATGCCGCAGTAGTCAAGAAACTCCCCTGGCAGACTGATTTCGAGAAGTCAGGTATAAGACTGTCAATCTTGATGCCTTTATTGCTTGGCAGTTTCGTGGGTATGTTGGCAGCGATCATGGGCGTGGGCGGAGGTTTTGTCATGGTGCCGGTCATGGTCTACCTATTGCGAATGCCTATGCATGTTGTGGTAGGAACCAGTCTGTTCCAGATTCTTTTTACCTGTATTGATGTAACGATCATGCAGTCGTATACGAACCACACCGTTGACTTTATCCTGGCGCTCATTTTGCTTCTAGGATCAACGGTTGGAGCCCAGTTCGGGGCAAAACTGAGCAAGAATCTCAAGGGTGACCAACTCAAAATCCTCTTGGCTTCCATTGTACTTCTCGTCATGGTCAAAATGTTACTCGATCTCCTGTTACCCCCTCACGTTATGTTGGCCTATATGGGAGGGCACTAAAGTGATGAAGAGCCTTTTTGCTTGCTTGATTTTAACGATCTGTGGGATGCTGGGCTATGTTCAACCATCGATCTGTGCGACGCCGATCTCAATGAATTTGGATTCCAACCAAGTTACGATCGGTGCTCTTTTCAGCGGCGCTCGGGTCTCTGTCTCAGGGATGACGCCAGCAGGCAGCGAGGTCGCGGTCTTGGTCACCGGACCGCCGGAAGACATGACCCTCAAGACAAAGGGACGCGCACTGGGCCTATTGTGGATGAACCTTGGGAGCGTGACATTTCACCAAGTGCCCACCCTCTATTTGCTCCATACCTCAAAGGTCGTTGGGGACTTCGCTCGATCAAACCCGGACAAATGGCGTGAATTGGGGATAGGGCTTGATTCTCTCAAAGGGAGGATAGAGAGCATGACGGATGCTGCAGGGACAGATACCTTGTGCCAGCAATTCCTAAAAATGAAACAAGACGAGGGCCTCTATGGTGCTTGTGATGGGGCAGTCCGCTACGCTTCGACGGAAAACCAAAAGAGATCTTTTGCGACCGACGTGTCTCTTCCTTCCCGCATTTCTCCCGGGCAATACGGGGTCAAGGTCCTGGCACTGAAAGATGGTTCCATTGTGGGGACCGCCACAAAACATATCGAGGTTAGGGAGGTGGGGGTTCCGGCTCTCCTCTCCTCTCTTGCCTTCAATCACGGCAGTCTCTATGGGTTGCTGGCCGTCCTTGTGGCTGTCGGAGCGGGTCTTCTCATGGACTTTTTATTTGGGGGACGCAAAGGCTCCCATTAGGGCTGGAGAACTGCGAACGGGTAGTGGCAATGAAATCGCTTTTTGACTGGGTCAAAGGGATTGGCTCCAAGAACAGTACCGCACGAGAGGTGCCTTTTACCACGCTCTTTGGCTTGTTTCAGAAGGTCCTGAAATTGAACAACCAAATTCTGGACCTCATCGCAGGAATGGGCACCAAACTGGGGGGAAACTATGTCTTTGACCGGCAGTATATCTACTCAACGTGCGACCAGTTGTCCGATCTGGTTTACAAGCTCATATACAATCTCAACGCAATGGCGCCTAAAAAATACTTGGCCCTTTATGAGGTTTTCAGGCGTATCAACCAGGACATACAAGAAGAACTGGCCGGGAGGCTGGTTCTTCCAAAAACCGACTATACCATGCCCTATCGACTCATTTCCAGGGATTTTGCCGAGGTTGTCGGCTCCAAGAACGCCAATCTGGCAGAGGTCAAAAATCTCCTCGGACTCGACGTCCCGGAAGGGTTCGCCATCACTACCCGGGCCTTCCAAGCTTTCATGGAAAATCACAGGTTGCAACAAAAAATTCGTGCCATTATAGACGCATGGGAGAAAGAGGACTTGCCGAACAAAGAGGCACAGGAGAGGATTGAAGAGCTCATCATGGCGGAGCCCATACCAGCCGCCCTTGCCAAGGAAATACAGAAGGCAACAGATGAACTCTACCACGGAATCCGGGATAAAGAGGTTTTTTTGGCCGTCCGAAGCAGTGCCAGAGGAGAAGACAGCGAACTCAGCTTCGCAGGCCAGTACTTGAGCCTTCTCAATGAACCACCGCAAACCATATTGGACTGTTACAAGGCCGTGCTCGCGAGCACGTATTCCGGTTCCGCGATGAGATACAGGAAGGAAAAAGGGTTCGCGGAGAGTGAAGTGGCTATGGCCGTGGGATGTTTACTGATGATTGATGCGAAGGTGAGCGGGGTGCTATACACCCTCGACCCCCGCTTTCCGACCCGGGATGCCATGGTATTGACTGCTACCTGGGGTCTAGGTGCGCCTATCGTGGCCGGAGAAATAAGGGCCGACCAGTATATGGTTTCGCGGGAGCCGCCCCATCCGGTGACGGCGATGGACATCGTGCGCAAGGAAAAAGAGCTCGTGCCCAAAGAGGGCGGAGGGACAGAGTTTCATGAGGTGGACCCCGACCTCCAGACGGGAACCTCACTCACCGAAGATCAGGTGGGGCGCATAGCGGAGGCGGGACTGCTCATCGAAAGACATTTCAATAAACCCCAGGACATCGAGTGGGCCCTCGACGACGAAGACAGGCTTTTCATCTTGCAGGCGAGACCCCTCAATATTAAGGCCGGGTTGGCCGGAATGTTCTGTGACATTTCGTCCATCCTGAAAAACTACCCCATCATTTTTGACAAGAAGGGGACGATTGCCCAGGAGGGTATCGGCACTGGAAAGGTCTTCCTGATTAAGAGCGAAGAGGAACTGGATGCCTTCCCGCAAGGAGCCATCCTGGTGACCAGACACACCTCGCCTCGGCTCGCCAAGGTCATTAGAAAGGCGAATGCCGTGATTACCGACGTCGGTTCCCCCACCGGCCATATGGCTACCATTGCCCGGGAGTTTCATGTGCCTGCACTTGTCAACACAGGCGTTGCAACGCAGCTCTTGCATGCGGGTCAGGAGATCACCGTGGATGCAAGGCAAAATGCCGTGTACTCAGGAATCGTCAGAGAGCTTTGCTATTACGAATTCGCTGAGGAATCCTTCGAAGAGATGTATGAGTATCGACTTCTGCGCCGGGTCCTCAAGAAAATTGCTCCGCTGAATCTTCTGGACCCTTCGGATAAGGACTTTGTTCCTTCCGCGTGCAAGACTTTTCACGATATCACCCGCTTTGTGCACGAAAAGGCTTTCCAACAGCTGATCAATCTGGAATATTCCAGTGATCAGAGGTCTCAGCAGGCGGGCAAGAAGCTGAAGTTCGACGTCCCGTTGGCTCTGGTTCTGATCGATGTGGGTGGGGGTATCGCACCGCTGGCGGAGGACTCTCAAACCATCGAACCGAAGGACATCGTCTCGGTGCCCATGCGTGCTTTTTTGAAAGGACTGGCTGAACCGGGAGCCTGGAATACCGACCCCGTATCCGTGGATTTCGGGGGTTTTATGTCAAGCCTCACACGAACCTTTTCCCACCAGGTGGCCAGCCCAAAGTACATGGGCCAGAATCTTGCCGTCGTATCCAAAGAGTACGCGAATATCAGCCTTCGTCTTGGCTATCACTTCAACATGATCGATGCCTATATAAGCGAAAACACGAATGACAATTACGCCTATTTTCGTTTCATCGGGGGCGTGACCGATATTACCCGCAGATCGCGAAGGGCCAGGTTAATGGCAGATATCCTCACAAGGAACGATTTCCGCACGGATGTGCGGGGAGACCTGGTGGTGGCTCGGATCAAGAAATTAGACATTTCAGGGATGCAAGAGAAGATGCATCTTCTTGGGCTTCTGGTTGCCTTCACGCGCCAACTTGACATGAAAATGCTGAACGAACAGGAAATGAATAAATCCATAGAACATTTTAACGGACTCATGAGGGCCCAGGGTGATTCACCCGGATTTTAGGAGGGATCATGGCGAATACAAGAAAAACGACCATTCTTCTTCTGGACGATGAAACCATTGTCCTCAAGCGTCTGAAGCCGGCGCTGGAAAAGAACGGTTATGAGGTGGAGGTGTTTTCTCGAAGCTCGGAGGCATTCGACCGGATCACGGAAAAGGACTTTGACATCGTCATCACCGACCTCAAAATGCCAGGGCTCGACGGCATGCAGTTCCTTACTCTGGTAAAGGATCGCTCCCCTACATCCGAGGTCATCGTGATTACCGGATTCGCCACAATGGAGACAGCGAAGGAATCCTTCCAGAAGGGCATATTCGATTTCCTTGCAAAACCCTTCAAGCTGGGCGAGATCCTGGAAGTAGTAAGGAAGGCTGAGGACAAGGTGTTAAAGAGTAGATCGCGATGAAGAGGTGATCACCCTGCCACGTGGCAGGAGAATCCGGCATAAAGAAGGATAAACGGCTATGCTAAAAACGCTCGTGACTTTGGATGCTGATTTGGCATCGAGTATCGCTCTCAGGTACGCCTGCCAACTGGCAAACATGGCGGGGATGACGCTGCGAACCATTCACGTGGAACAACCAGGCGTTGATGAACACCCGCCCGGGACGGGATGGGTTCGCCGAACCTGGGAAAATGCATTACTCAAGACCAGGGAACAGGAGATCGCCCAGCTTATCCAGGCTGAAAAATCTTCGTGTCCTCCTCTCGCCGCTCCGAAGATGCTCATTGGAGACCGGGAGGAAGAAATTCTTCGTGAGCTGGAAAGGGAACCCTATGACCTCTTTATTGAAGGGACACTTTACACTTTTTCGTCCACGAGTTTTTACAAAAAAATCAGATCACGCCTATATCGGAATACGCCCTGCCCCGTCATTTTGGTGAAAAATCTGATGATCTTGAGACGGATCGTCCTTCTTTTCGCTTTCGGCGTGGATCCCTCAAGTCTGGTCAAGACTTTTCTGAAAATTTTCCAGGGGATAGAGGTCGATGTCGATCTCCTCTTCTGCAAATTTGAGCATGGCGGTGCCGATACGACACTCCGGAGAGAAAAAGACGCTGATGCAATCTTGGCTGCTGCAAGCAGCTTGCTTGCAGAGAGGGGACGGACTCCTAAAGAACGTCGTGTGGTCCAAGATACGCCGGAGAAGTTGGGCGATCTTTTTAAGGACTATGGTCTGGTGGTCTCTTCTGTTCACAGACTCGCGAGCAGGAAAAGCCCTCTGACGGAGTTGCTGCACCGCATTCCGTCACCGATTCTTTTTTGCTCGCCGTAAGAATCTTTAAGCTCCAGGGAGGCTGACATGAAAATCCTTGTCGCAGTGGATCGTAACCCTTACAGTGCCTGTGCAGTGCATGAAGTGGCGAGGCTGGCCAGAAACACTCTGGCAAACGTCACCCTGTTGGGCGTAGTGCCCCGCAAGAATGTGAAAGATGATCTCTCTTACGAGGCATCGAGGCGATGGAACCCTGAACATCCGTTGGTCAAAGCGCTTCGCAATTACCGGGAGAAATTTCTAGGTTATTTTGCAGATGAGGATTCCCCTTACGCGAACACCGAATTTGGATACGAATTGGTTGAAGTCAAACGAGGCGTGTGGGAACAGCTGTGCGTGTGTCGCAGTGCCAGGAAAAACCTGAAGGTGATCATGAGACAGGGCAGTCCGGTAAAAGAAATCTTGGCGGAATCCCAAGAAGAAGACACGGATCTTATCGTGCTCGGGTGCAACAAAGAGACCATGTGCGCCTGGGAGGAACGCAGCAAAGTGCCCCAAAAAATTGTAAACGAGGCAGCCTGTTCGGTGCTTGTGGCCAAAGAAGAGAATAAGGTGGAGAAGATCATCTGCTGCCTGGACCATGACAAAACGAGCCAGCAGTCGTTGGAAATGATCAATCAAATCGTGACCCTTCACCGAGCGGCCCTGGAGATTGTGGGCATCATCGACGGTCAAGGGCTAAGGGCTGATGTTGACAGAAAAATGGCCAATATTTTCAAGTACTATTTTGAGCGGCAGATCCAACCTTCGATAAAGCTGGTGCCCTTGTCTTCGCTGGAATTATTTATCTCTGAAGAGGCACGGCACGGGCTCATGGCTTTGTGGATGGGGAAAAAGTCGATTCTGGAGAAGGTCTTCCCGCCCAGCAAAGTGAATAGGCTCATCAGAGCGAGTGCGTCTTCTGTGCTCATGCTCAGGTAGCAGCAGTTCTATTTCATCACTTCGTCCCCTAACTTTGCCGAGAGCCGGTTCCGCCATCTTCGGAAAGGGCGACTATGGAGAAAACATCCGCCGCCTCAAAGCTCACATGAGAAAAGGAAGGCAACTGAATGGGAATGGCCCGTGACAAAAGCAAAATAGGATTTTGGGAAGTCATAGCCATCGGTGTGGGGGGCATGGTGGGTGGCGGAATTTTCGCCGTCCTAGGTCTATCCGTGCAAATGGCCCACGGGGGAGCCCCCGTGGCTTTCTCCATCGCAGGCTTCGTGGCCTTCATCACAGCATACTCCTATGCAAAGCTATCGGTGACCTATCCCAGCCAGGGGGGAACCGTCACGTTCCTGGACCAGGCCTTCGGGCCCGGCATGTTTACAGGGACCATGAACACCTTGCTCTGGATCAGTTACATCGTCATGCTCTCTCTTTATTCTTATGCTTTCGGCAGTTATGGTGCCGCGCTTTTTCCGCAAGGCTCGCAGACCCTCTGGAAACATGCTCTCATTAGCGGAAGCATTCTAGGCATCACGGGGCTCAATTTGCTCAGCGCCAGGGTCATTGGTGAGGCCGAGGAGTGGATCGTTGCCGTCAAGGTGGCGATTCTTCTGCTGTTTGTCGTGGTCGGCGCATGGAGTATTGATGGGCTGCGTCTGGCTCCCGGCCAATGGGCCTCTTCCCTTCACATCATTGCCGGCGGCATGATCATCTTTCTTGCCTATGAAGGATTCGAGCTGATCGCCAACACCGCCGCCGATGTTCGTACTCCGGATAAAACCCTGCCGCGCGCCTACTATTCGGCCATGGGCTTCGTGATTTTCCTCTATGTTCTGGTAGCGGCGGTTACGATCGGGAATTTATCCGTTGGCAAGATTGTCGATGCGAAAGACTACGCCTTGGCTGAGGCAGCCCGTCCCTTCCTTGGCCGGTCAGGCTATCTCATGATCGCTATCGCGGCCCTTCTTTCCACGGCATCCGCAATCAACGCCACCCTTTACGGCGCAGCCCGCCTGAGCTTTATCATCGCGAAGGACGGAGAGCTGCCGGCAAGCCTGGAGCGTAAAATCTGGAGCGAACCCGTGGAAGGACTTCTGATCACGACGGGCGTGACCCTTTTCATTGCCAATTTCTTTGACCTGTCGAGTATTTCCACGATGGGCAGCGCCGGATTTTTGTTGATCTTTGCCTCTGTCAATGGAGCGAACGCTTTTGTGGCCAAGGAGACCAACAGCCGCCGCTGGATATCGTTGCTCGGAGTGATCCTGTGCCTGGGTGCCCTCGTTTGTTTGCTCTGGGAGACAGTGCAGGACGATCCAACGAGGCTTTGGGTTCTCCTTGTTATGCTCGGGCTAGCTTTCGTGGTTGAAGCCGCCTATCGATTCTTGAAGGGGCGCACCCTTCGGCTAGCGCAACCCGACGTTAAACTTGGGAATTGACCACCTCGAAGGCTTTTCGTGTCCACCTCCTTTTCTAAGAGCTCCCAGTTCAAATACAGTGAATCCATATGAAGGATACAGCATTGACGCTATTCCCCTTCACATCAAAGAGGATTAGAAGTGAACTGGAAAATCCCTGAGCCCTGTTTCCAAGCCTGTGGATCCCGGGGGGGTGTGCGATGTCCCGCATTTATTTTGAATCGAGTAACGAAGGCAATTTCGAGATCCTGAAGGGGAGTCATGCTGCTTTTAAGGCAGCAGAGGGAAAATGCTTTTACTGGGAATGGGGCGAGATTCCCACCATTCAAGAAGAACTCAATCAGATTCTGGCTCAGGGCGAACAGATGCTTGAGCGAGCGAATAAGCTCAGCGAGAGCTATTCGGACATAGCCGTCAGTTATTGAGGCGACGAAGACGTTGTATGATTGGGGCGGCTTGCCGAGATAGTGGTTGCAGAAGATGATTGTGACATCTTGCCATGTACCGGAGTTGGAGGTCTGAATACACGTCATGCAACAGAAGAATACAGGATTCCCTCTATTCCATTCCAGAGCATTAATCCTCTATTTTTTCCTCCGAACGTAGGTCAAGGTTTGTGTCCGAGAGCGCCAAAGAAGATTTCGATTTGCGACCAAGAGATTATTGGAGGAGGAAGGATCTGGCTGAAACACATGGAGAGGGATGGCCAAGGGGTTTCCGTCTCTGCAAAGTCTCTAAGTAATTATCATTGATTAAAAAAATCTATTTAGGGGGTATGTCATGAAATCCATAAGAGTCTTTTTTTCCATTTTCGTGATTGTCGCCTTCCTGGCCGTCGGCGGCGCGGGGTTTCATGCTGTTCACGGAGCGGCTGCGCCCACGGAAAAGGCTTCGTCTTCAACATCATCTCTAGACAAATTGGAGAACCACTTTCAAAAAGCCAAAGAATACATTGAAAAACAGGGCTATGGCGAAGCGGCTTCTGAAGTCCGAAATGCCGCGGCCATCCTGAAGAGTGAGGCAGGGCAAGCCACGGGAGAAGCCAAGAAATCGCTTTTGCAAGCCGAGAAGGAACTGGATGGCTTGGTTTCGGGATTGGAGAAGGGCGCGACAAAGTCGACGGAAGACGCTCAGCGGGCTTTCTCTAACGCCCTTAACGCTATGGCCGAATATTACAACGCGGAAGCGTCTGAGTCGTGGTCGAAAAAAGCGATCGCCCAGGCTGGGGAATATTTGAAAGGGGCTGCTGATGCCCTTGAAAAGGCCTGGACATGGTCCGGCCGTGGCATTGAATCCGGGACAGATGCGGCCATCCGCTATGCCGGAGAGATGGGGGACAAGATTGAAAGAGGAGTGAAGTGGGGCTCTGCCGAAGTCACCAAGGCCATAGATGACTTGGCGGCGGAAATTCGCAAGTTCACGAATGAAAAACACGAAACCACTGAGAAGCCCTTAAGGGTCATGCCCGTCGAAGCGGCTGAGGGCGCGATTCCTCGCGAAAACCTTTCAACCGGCATCAGCCGGGTGGCGGAGGACATAATCCCTGCCGTGGTACAGATCCAGGTGACCGAACGGAGGGAAGTTCCCAATCCTTTCCTGCCCTTTGAAAAAAGTCCCTTCTTCCGTCACTACTTTGGTCTTCCCAAAAAGATGCCCAAGAAATTTAAGGAAGAGCTAATGGGTCTTGGCACTGGGATGATCGTCGATTCGGAAGGCCACATTCTCACCAATAACCATGTGGTCGGTGGGGCCAATGAGATCAAGGTTCTTCTGTCTAATGGAGACGAGTATCCCGCCAAGCTTGTGGGCATCGACCCTAAGACAGACTTGGGCGTGATCAAGATATCTGCGGGCAAGCCCCTCCCCCATGTGACCTTTGGAAACTCAAATCAAGTGATCGTCGGTCAATGGGTGGTCGCAATCGGTCATCCAAGGGGTTTGGACCAGACGGTGACTCAGGGCATTATCAGTGCCAAGCACCGGGCCGGGATCACCGACCCGAGTAGTTATCAAGACTTCCTCCAGACCGACGCGGCCATCAACCCCGGCAACAGCGGCGGTCCGCTGTTGACGCTTCGAGGCCTTGTGATCGGCGTCAACTCGGCTATTGCCACCCAATCCGGTGGGTTTGAAGGCATCGGTTTTGCCATACCCAGCAACATGGCCGTTCGTATAGCCAATGCTTTGATTGCGCATGGTAAGGTGGAACGGGGCTGGATAGGAATCAGCGTTCAGGAAGTCACTCCGGGTCTGGCCAAATCTTTTGGCCTGGCCGAACCAAACGGGGCGTTGATCGCCGACGTGATGAAGGGCGGCCCTGGAGAAGAGGCCGGCATCAAAAGAGGGGATGTGATTCTGCAATACCGGGGCAGGGAGATCAACAATGCGGCTGAGCTGAGGAACAAGGTGGCCGACACGCCCGTTGGGGAAGAAGTGAAAGTGGTGGTCTGGCGCGACAAAAAGAAGGTGGAGCTGACCGTGAAAATCGGCAACCTGGAAGAGTTGAGGGAGAAGCTGGCTGCCGTTATAAAAGAGCGCTTGGGGGTTGCCGTGGGACCTGTGACACCTGAGAAAGCATCAAATTATGGGCTCCCTGCGCCCGAGGGCGTAAGCGTTCAGTGGGTGGATCCCAAGGGTCCTCTCGGCAAGGTAGGATTTGAAGTGGGGGACCTTATTCTGGGAATCGACAAGTACCCGGTCTCCGGCGTTGATTCCTTTGTCAGCATGGTCAACACATTGCCCCACAACCAAAAGGTGGTCTTGCTTGCCCTGGATCACCGGAGCGGCAATACCAGCTACGTGCAGGTAGAGGTAAACTAACAGGAGAAAAAAACCATGCACTATTTTCCACTTGCATTACCCTTTCTTCTTGTACTCCTTTTTCTTTTTGCTTTCTTGATTCTTCTGATCGAGATCGGCATCCTCGGATATGCTTACGAGAGGATAGGAGTCCACAGAAGGTATGTTTTTCTTTTGCTCTTTCTCTCATTCATAGGGAGCTATGTGAATATTCCTGTGGCAGAGTTGCCTGCGCAGGAGGTGCACTCGGGCAAGGTCGTCACTTTCTACGGCATGCGATACGTGATCCCCATGGTTGTCGATTGGCCGAAGACCATTATCGCGGTGAACTTAGGAGGGGCAGTGATTCCGGCGTTTCTCTCCCTCTACCTCATGGTGAAAAATAGGCTTTTGGGCAGGGGCCTCCTCGGCGTTGCCGTTGTCGCCGCCGTCTCCCATTTCATGGCCCACCCCGTCCCAGGGGTGGGTATTGCCGAGCCCACCTTTATTCCTCCTTTAGTGACCGCAGCTGTCGCCCTTTTGATTTCCAGGGCGTATGCCCCTCCCCTTGCCTATATTTCGGGAAGCCTGGGAACGCTCATCGGCGCAGACCTCTTAAACCTCGGCAAGGTCCGTGGCTTGGGCGCCCCTGTGGCATCCATCGGGGGAGCCGGAACTTTTGACGGGATTTTTCTGACTGGAATCGTGGCTGTGCTGCTGGCCAGCATCGTGACAAGAAAGAAACCTTCCCCTTCTTAATCTCGATGGCTCGGAATCGTGGGAGATTCTCGTGAAGACATAACGGCGGTCAAGAGCGGGCTTTACTCTCGCCCAAGGCCCTGCTTTGGGCTTCTTGGAATCAAGGTTCTACGATTTAAGAGGAATATCGAGAACCGGCGGCTCCGTTTGCGCCTTTTGAAAATCAAAGATTTATCTGTCCTACACTCTCGGTATCGGCCCGAGCATTTTGCTGGAACCCGTACCGGAGAACCGCGGTCATTCTCCTCTCTGATCTCTTTGTGGAGGTGGCTGAGGCTCTCATTTAAAGCTTTTTACCTTGTTGAGATAAAGGCCGCCGGCACAGACAGGATGATCGGCTTTGTGGGGCTCTACAATCTGGAAATTGGGCAAAGAGTTTACCTCTCAGCGGTTCTCTTTGATCCTGAAGATCGAAGACGAGGATACGGTCGTCAAGCGTTGACTCTGCTTTTCAATTTTCTTAAAGAGGCAGGCGTGGCAAGAGAGGTCTTTGCCCAAGTCCTGAGGAGCAATGTGGCCTCCTTGGCCTTTCTCCAAACGGTGGGTTTTGAGGTCCTTGCTGATCAGGGAGATCAAATCCTGCTGGTCAAGTCTCTGGACCAAGGGCATTGAACACGTTGTAGCGAGCCAAAAAGTCAGGTTGATCGAGGAGGTATGGCCATCTTTCGCAAAAGGCTGGTCCGCTATAGATGAGCCCAACGTGACTTAACCTTACAGGGAGGCAAATGAGGACCATGCTGTCCGGTTCCCCGTTGAAGCGCATAAAGCAGATACTGCGTTTGATTTATTCGAAAGAGCATTCGGAAGCCTACTTTTCAGACTTGAAGAACCTCATGGACCTATACAGAAAAGATGGATTTATCACCGAAAAAAGGGAAAAATACAAGAACCGGGGTCTTCTCAGTGAAAAGGACGCCTTTCTGATTACCTATGCCGACACCCTTTACCGGGAAGGGGAAAAGCCCCTTCGTACACTTCACCGGTTCCTGAAAAAGCATGTGAAGGATAGGGTCACGGGCATTCACCTTCTTCCCTTTTTCCCGAGCAGCTCGGATGCCGGGTATGCGGTGATCGATTACAAGGAAGTGGAGCCCGCTTTCGGATCCTGGGAGGACATTAAGAACATCTCAAGGGATTATCGTCTCATAGTGGATCTCGTCCTGAATCATGTTTCGAGCCAGTCAGAGTGGTTTAGGGCCTTCCTAAAGGGAGACACACGGTACCTGGATTATTTTATCTGGAGCAACAAAAGGATCAAAATGCCCAAGGTTTTTCGCCCTCGGGATACCCCTCTCTTTACAAAGTTCCCTACCGCCAGGGGCGAAAAGTACCTCTGGACCACCTTTGGCCCCGATCAGATCGACCTCAATTACAAGACGCCAAAAGTGCTCTTGAGAATGATTGATGTCCTTTTGTTCTACCTTTCAAAAGGAGCCGAAGTCATACGCCTCGATGCGATCGGCTATGTCTGGAAAGAACCCCACACGAGCTGCGTTAATCTGTCCAAGACCCATCAAATCGTGAGACTTTTCAGAAGCATCCTCGAGTATGTGGCTCCATACGCGCTCATCCTCACAGAGGCGAATTTTCCTTACAAGGAGAACATCGCCTACTTTGGGGAAGGCCACGAAGCCAACATGGTGTATAAGTTCTCTCTCCCGCCTCTTGTAATGGATGCCTTTGCACGAAAGGACACGTCCTACATACGAGCCGTCACGAAACGAACCCGAGAAGATCTCCTTTTCTTTGACTTTCTCGCTTCCCATGACGGGATCGGCCTCATGAGCGCCAAGGACATTCTCAAGAAAGAGGATTTTGAAAATCTCCTCCGAGTTACAAAAGCTCATGGCGGATTGATATCCTATAAAGCGACCGATGAAAGTGAAGCACCTTATGAGCTTAATATCAGCTACTTCGACGCCATCAATGACCCAAACCAGCAGGCTGACAGCCTGGCGGTCAAGAGGTTTATGGCCTCCCAGGCAATTATGCTCGCCCTCAAGGGGGTTCCCGGGATTTACATGCACAGTTTGCTCGGCTCCAGAAACGACCACGAGGGCGTTAATGAGACCGGGATAAAACGCATGATCAACCGACAAAAGCTTCCTGAAGAGCGGATTGAGGCGGCTCTTTCGGATTTCCATTCCCGGCGGAATCAGGTGTTTCGGGGCTTCCTGCATCTCCTGAAGGCGCGAGAGGGGATCCCTGCCTTTCATCCCTCAAGTGTCAGGAAAGTGATTGACTGCGACAAGAGACTTCTGGCTATTGAGAGGCGGTATGCGGATGAAACCGTGTGGGCCGTCATCAACGTGAGTGGAGACAGGGTTGCGCTCCCTCAATATGAGGGCAAGACCGATGCCATCTCCCGCAGAATATTTCAGGGAGAAACAGAGCCTTACGGGGTCTATTTTCTCCGATGAGAGGATTTCCAAGTTCACGCAAGGAAAAGATTCTCGCCCAACGAAGAATTTCCGGCTTGTCGCAGAGAATGCCGAAGGTTCGCGGGTCTTGACAACTGGAGGACTGGGAACATGAGGAGAGCAACAAGCATAGAGAGCCAAAAGGCTCGGTACTTGATTGGTGGACTCCTATTTGTCTTCATATTGCCGCTTTTGTTTTATATGCCTCATGCTTGGAGCCTTGAAGGAGATGTGGTGGAGACGGCAACGACCGGAGCCTACAAGATGACACCGGGGGATTCCGAAGAACTGGCAGAGCAATTGGCGCTTTTTCAGGCCAAGAAGAAGGCCATTGACACGGCTGCAAAATATCTCTCCGGCAAGGACCTCATTGATATTCATGAGTCAAGAAAGAAGGAAATTTATAGCCTTGCAGCGAGCTTGATCCCATCACAAGTATTGCAGAAGCAGTGGGAGCGGGTGGGAAACAGCCGTGAGTGCATCATCCGTATTCGAACCACAGTAGGGATCTCTGATATTGTCAGGGCAGAGAAAGAGAATCAGAAACTGGACGAGGAAGATTCCCAAGAGTCTTTCACCGAAGAGATGGAGCCCCCTGTTTCCCATGACATTGACCCCGGCCGGGACATCTCCAAAGCCTATCGACTACTTCGAAGAAGGGCGTGGCGTATGGCTGTGATCTACCTGGACGCTCTGGAAAAGAAATACCCTCACTGGGGAGACGTCTTTATGGCAAAAGCGATCCTGTATTTCAAGGCCCGTGAACCAGGGGAGATGAAAAAGGCTTTAGAAAAAGCCTGTAGTCTGGGAAATAACGAAGCGTGCAGCGACTTGAAGACCCTGAGAAAAGTCCACAGTGTCTGTCTTGAGGATTGAGCGGTGAAGTTTAACATGAACGCCCACCCCGCCTTTCATCCTTTCCCCCGCCCCGTCGCGCTGTTTCCGGCACCTTTCGGTGGATGACCAAGGCGCTCACTGCAAGCATAGAGCCTACAAAAAAGAAGGGCAGGTGAAAGTCAGATACCGCCAAGAGGCCTGCAATGAGTGGCCCTGCGGCGATTCCCAGGCCGAATCCGGTTGTGATGATGCTCATCTGTCGGCCCTCGCTGCCTGTCTCTGCCAAATCCGCTGCCAGCGCAAAGGTTGGCGCTGCGATGCCCGCAGCTCCAACGCCCTGCAGCACCCGCACCCAGATGAGTTGGCGGGTTGATCCGGCCTCTCCCAGAAGGGCTGTCGAGACGGCCATCAAGACCAGCCCGCCAATGATAAAGGGTTTGCGGCCAAACCGATCGGAGAGCCTTCCTAGAGGGATTTGAAGTACGAGTCTGCTGACCAGAAGGGCACTGAAAGCGATACTGAAATCGAGTGCCGTCTCATGAAGACGGGCGTTGAACTCAGTCTCCAGGGGGGTCATCATGGTGAAGGCGGCAGCCATCATGAAAGTGGCAAGGCCTCCTCCAACGATGCCCCAATTCAGGAGCCGCCGCTCAAAGATACGGAAAGGGGTGTTTTTCTTGATTGCACCAGTGCCCGGCACCTCTTTGACCAGGAGATGAACCAGGATAAAAGCGAGAAGGATAAAGAAGGTTGCGGCATAGAAAGCCCAATGGAGGCCAAGGTGATCGTAAAGGAAGCCTCCCAGGAGTGGCCCTGCGGCAAAGCCTGCCATTCTCGCTGTGCTGTAAACACCCATGGATCCCCCGCGGGTCTTTGCGTTGCTGGCCGAGGCCATGAGGGCCATTGAGGCAGGAATGGTCAGGGCAACACCGACCCCTTGGAACACACGAAGGAGCAAAAGATCCGTAAATCGGGTTGCTGCTGTGAACGCCAGGGTGCTCGTCCCCATCAGGAGGAGACCGCCCTGGATGAAGGGCTTACGTTTCCCTGTCCGGTCGCTCAAAATGCCGGTAAAAGTTTGGAGAAAAGCATTGACAAAGCCGTAAATGGAGATAAGGACTCCGGCCCGCACGGATTCCGGCCATTCAAACCATGGGGCGGGTAATTGGGATACATAGAGGGGGATAACAATGAAAAGGATGCTGTTACCCAGCGCATCGGCCAGTCGTGCGATAGACAAAGCCAGCACGATCCGGTTTAGCCCAAGGCTATCTGAGATTCCCATTGTCGAACCCGGGGTAGTCATGAAACGCCACCATGCCTCTCTTAGAAGCGATCGCTTCTTCCGCCGGAGGCCGATGCCCCAAAGAACTCCCTCGCATGAGCACTCAGTTTTTCCAGCGAAGGGAGATGGACGTACATTTGGTGCCCTCCGTGAAAATTGATCAAGGTGATGTTCTTCCTCAAATCGGGCGGTATGTCGATATGGTTGGCCGTGTATTGTGTGGCGAAATAAGAGGTATCCAGGTCATAGTATCCACTCGCGATGAAACCGGCCGTGGCGGTGTAACTCAGACTTCTGCCATGCACATTGATCTTGTGATGGGTGACAGAGAGTTTGTCGGTTTGCGCCTCTTTCTTCTTCTCTTGGCTTCCCGATCCGACAGGAACCTCCCGCGAGCTCTTAGCCCTCTCTCCGGCGCAGGAATGACTTATCCTCACCTCACCATGTGCCAGAACAAGGACAATGAGAACCGTAGGAATAAGATATCTTTTCATGTTTTTGACTCCCATCAACATTTCCGTTTACCCCGGTCCTTGATTCCCTTTTTCATGATTTCGACCAAAGGCACGACACTACCAATACCGAGGTATTTGGAGAGACACATTTCTTTGTCACAGGATAAAAGAGGAATAAATACGGGATTTCCTGTATTTGTGTTTTGAGTGTGCTGTAAATCACCGAAAAGAACGACCCTGGCCCAGACCTGAATGAACAAGGTGTCATTGACCCAACCTAAATCAAGAGCTTACGGGACGATGGTTCTGCCTTTCACATGGATCGTGCCTGTGCGGACTAACGCTCCAACATCGCTAAGGCCACAGAACCGTCTTTGATCTGGTTCGATTTGCTTCAGTCAGATGCTTCTGGACACTCCTGATTCATTATGCTTTATGAGAGAGGTATTAGGAGCCTCATCACACAGGGGGCTCTTATGAAAAATACATGATAACCCTATTTACCGTCCCCGGAGACAACCTGTAGAGAATGCAAGCATGCGATTGGCGAATTCTGGAATCTCAGTCGCCTCATGCCTCTGCGTTTAGTTCGAAGGCGGTCAGGAAGCAAAAAAAAGGTTCTTTTGGCAGTCAGTCGTTTATTACGATGTTCGTCCCCATGAGGAAAAAACTCCTCCATAGCCTTGGCGCTTTCTTTCTACTCGGTCTTTTCGGAGTGGCCCTCTGGGTTCTTCACCAGGAACTCAAGGCGTATCATTTGAAAGACATCCTCGACGTCTTGGAAAGACTCCCAGCCGAGCATCTCCTTGTGGCTCTCTTACTCACTTTTCTGAGCTATTTCATGATGACCGGATACGACGCCCTGTCATTGTACTACATTCGGCGCCCACTCGGATACGCAAGGATCGCCCTTGCCTCCTTCATCGGCTATGCCTTCAGCAACAATATCGGTCTTTCTATGGTAGCGGGCGGATCCGTACGGTACCGTCTTTATTCCTCTTGGGGTCTTTCCGTTCTGCAAACTACCGAGATCCTCGCTTTTTGCAGTTTGACCCTATGGCTTGGCTTCTTGGCTCTAGGTGGCGTCGTTTTCGTTCTTAAGCCAATGGTGATTCCTGAGGCCCTTCATCTTCCCTTTAATTCCGTGCGGCCTTTGGGAGAAATCTTCCTTCTTGTGGTCGGTGCTTATCTTGTGTTAAGTATTTTTCGCAAAGAACCTCTCAGAATTCGAAACCGGGAGGTTACTATTCCCTCCCCCAGGCTTTCCATCGCCCAGATAGCGGTCGGTTTCTTGGATTGGAGCCTCGCGGGTACCGTCCTTTTCGCTCTACTTCCTTATTCTCCGGACTCTTCCTGGGTTGGCTTCATGGCCATCTATCTGCTTGCCCAGTTGGCGGGAATGATGAGCCAGCTTCCCGGAGGTCTCGGTGTCTTCGAAACCGCGATGATTCTTCTTATGCCGTCCAACTTGCCTGCCTCCCAGGTTCTGGGGTCGCTCCTGGCTTACAGGGGCATTTACTATCTCCTTCCCTTCTTCGCAGCATTGGTCTTGCTAGGAACTCGAGAGATCCTTCAGAAAAAGCGTGCTTTCGAGAGAATCGCCCTGGCTTTCGGTCATTGGAGCTCCTTCCTGGTACCACAAATTTTGGCCCTTGGCAGCTTCTTGGGAGGTAGCACCCTTTTGTTTTCCGGAGCGACACCCGCAGTGACATGGCGACTGACATGGCTTAACACCTTTGTCCCCTTACCGCTGATAGAAATCAGCCATTTTCTTGGAAGCCTGGTCGGCGTCGGGCTCGTGATACTGGCAAGGGGTCTATACCGTAGAATCGATGGCGCCTACATGCTTGCCGTCATTATGTTGGGAGCGGGGATCGTACTCTCCTTGCTCAAGGGGTTCGACTTCGAGGAGGCCGTAGCCCTGGCCATCGTGTTGGGGGCCCTTCTTCCATGCCGTGACTATTTTTACAGGAAAAGCTCCCTCACTGCGGAGAGGTTTACACCTGCTTGGGGGGCTGCTGTCCTTCTCGTCCTGGTGTGTTCCATATGGCTGGGACTTTTCTCTTATAAACATGTGGCGTATTCGGAGGAACTGTGGTGGCAATTTACACTTCACGGGGACGCACCCCGTTTTCTCCGTGCCGCACTGGGATCCATGGTGCTGCTCATGGGCTTTTCGTTGGCGAAGCTCCTTCGGCCTGCGTCCCCCAAACCGGGCGCCACATCAAAGGCGGACATTGATCGAGCCGTTTCCGTTGTGGAAGCTTCAAAAAAAACATACGCATATCTGGCCCTTCTGGGAGACAAGGCCTTGCTCTTCAACCAGGCGGAAAATGCCCTCATCATGTATGGGGTCGAGGGCCGTAGCTGGGTTGCGGTGGGGGATCCCATCGGACCGGTAAAAGAGTGGCCTGAGCTTCTCTGGCTGTTTCGAGAGACCTCCGACCGGTTCGATGGATGGCCGGTTTTTTACGAGGTGGGTTCAGAACATCTTTCTCTGTACCTGGAACTCGGACTCACTTTCCTGAAGCTGGGAGAGGAAGCCAAGGTTCCACTAGAAGGCTTTGCGCTGGAAGGGACCACCCATAAAGGACTGAGACATGCCTTTAACAAGCTGCGCAAGGAAGGCTGCGTCTTCGAGGTGCTCTCCCCTGAAAAGGTCACCTCCTCCTTGTTGGAATTTAGAGCGGTTTCAGATGCTTGGCTCACGATGAAGAATACCCGAGAAAAAGGATTCTCTCTTGGATTCTTCAGCGAAGACTATTTGAAAAGGTTCCCAGCAGGGGTTGTCCGGAGAGGAGGAAAAATCATTGCCTTTGCGAACATTTGGAAAGGAGCCGCTCAAGAGGAACTCTCCATCGACCTGATGCGCCACGATCCCGACGCTCCCAGCGGTATTATGGACTATCTGTTCATTGAACTGATGCTCTGGGGAAAGCGGGAGGGATACCACTGGTTCAACCTGGGAATGGCGCCCCTATCCGGTCTAGAGAACCGGGAGCTTTCTCCCCTATGGAACCGCCTGGGGTCATTCATCTTTCGACACGGAGAACATTTTTACAATCTACAGGGGTTGAGGCAGTACAAAGAAAAATTTCATCCCCAATGGGAATCCAAGTACTTGGCTTCGCCCGGGGGTCTCGGTGTGCCCCGGATTCTTACCAATGTCTCCATCCTTATATCGAGAGGTTTAAAGGGGGTGATTGCAAAATGAGACGTTTCCCGGATCAGAGAAGCAAAGGTTCCTCACTAAGAGATAAGGAAGGAGGTTCCTCGGTCACCCAGAACCGCTGGGAGGATAGCGGGATAGATGAGTCGGTTTCAGAACGCTTTCGGGCGGTATCGAAACAAGTCAGCGCTCTTTGCCGTAGTCGCCCATTTGTATACGTTCAACTCTATCGTCTACAAAAGTAATATATCGAACAAATTCGCCTGGGCCATAATCATAAATCCACACATTTCCAAAGTCCTCCTCGTACGTCGGCTTTCCGCACTTTTCCGATACGCTATATTTACTGTCTCCGATAGATACGAGGCCCCCACCACATTGGATAACGTCATAATCTTCAAGCTCCGAAGCAAAAGCCTGATTCACGAATAGGAGTAGCAAAGATAACAAAAGAATGACACAAGCCTTCCTGTTCTTCATGGTAATCTCCATAGCCTGTCGTCAATAAGGCCGTATCGCTCGATGACCCACCGGGCCTCTTATATAAACTTGGAAAAGTCATCCCTGCTCGATACAAGCCCTGGTCCTTTGAGGCTTGTTCCCAATGCCGTAGCATGCGAGACCTGCGAGTGACGAGTCCTGGGTGCGGATGAATGGGCTCTCCTCAGGATACGTGCGAATGGAGACGCTCCTGAACACGGCCGACAAAGCTCCTGTGTCGTTTTCCACCCAGCTCGAGGTGCTCGTAGAGGTGTAGTTTTGCCCAGTCCTCGATGAATACCCAGGCAATACAGTAAACCCAGATGAGGCCGATGTAGGACCATGGTATCGGCGCCACCAGAAAACCGAATCCGACGATAAGAACTGCCACGATTTGTGTACCCAGGATAGCCGTCAGGAGAACAGGCGCTGGATACGGTTTACGTAAAAAAGGTGCTCTGGTTCGTACCACCAGCAAGGTGAGGTGCCCTGCAACAGCCAGCTTGAGATAGACAAAAGACTGCAGCTCAGCGCCACCGAGACCGAGCACAAGCCTGGCAATCAGTAAGAGTCCAAAGGTTTCCACCACGCCGATCAGCCCCATCACCGTGGATATGGTGAGGACTCGGCGCATGTTCCACCGCACCGGTTTGGTTTCCAGTCGCGTATGATCGCGAGCAATGGTCATAATGGGCAAATCATTGAGGAGTGCCAGCAGGATGATCATGATGGTATTGATGGGATAGAAATTGAAGACAATCATGGCCAGCACGACAAAGAACATGATCCGGATGGTCTCGGTGATTCGGTAGATGGCGTAACTGTTCATTCGCTCAAAAATCCGCCTGGCTTCCTCTATGGCCTTGATAATTACGGATAGCCCCGGTGCTGTGAGAACCAGAGAAGCTGCCGCCTGCGCTGCATTGGTTGCCCCGGAAACTGCCACACCCACTTCGGCTTGCTTCAGGGCGGGGGCATCATTCACCCCGTCACCGGTCATGGCCACCAGGTGTCCGCGGTTTTGGAGTGCCTTGACAATGCCGTACTTGTGCTCCGGGAAAACCTGGGCGAAGCCCTCCGCTCGCTCAATGTTGGTCACCGTTTCAGGGCTGAGATGGTCCAGATTTTCATTCTCGGCAAAAACCTGCTCTGCGGACAGGATATTGGTTCCCATACCGAGCTGGCGGGAAATCTCCTTTGCAATAGCCACGTTATCCCCTGTGACCATTTTGACCTGGACCCCATGCTCTTCGGCCTGATGGATCGTGTCCGCCGAGTCCTCTCGCGGAGGATCGTAAAGGGGAAGGATTCCGAGCAGTTTCCAGGCCTCGTCTCCCGAAGATCGTGCCACACCGAGAGTCCGGTAACCCTTCGAGGCGAGATCTTCGACGGCTTTTTCGGCCCTGGCTTGGGTATCCGAATCGAGGCTGCACAGCTGAAAGATGACCTGCGGAGCGCCCTTCGATACCTTGAACTCTCCTCCCTGTTTATCTTTCACGGTCGCCTCGGTCCGTTTCCCGACCGGGTCGAAAGGCACAAAGTCAGTTTGGCTGTAAGAATTGACAGCTTCCGGGTTCTGGAGTCCTCCAAACACGGCCTCATCGATAGCGTCCTGATTTTCTTCCTTTGATGCGAGGGCTCCGGCCAGGATTAAATCCTGGCTATCCTTAGCCCCAAAGACCACCGGGTCTCCCAGGGTAAGCTTGTTTTGGGTGAGCGTTCCCGTCTTGTCGGAGCACAGGACATCAATACCAGCGATTTCTTCGATCGATTGAAGACGGGAGACAATGGCCTTTTGTTTGGATAGAACCAAGGCTCCCAGGGCCATGGTGACGGAGAGCACCGCCGGCATGGCGACGGGAATGGCGGCAACAACCAGAATCAAAATGAACTGAAAAACCGAAAGGAAGGAATCCCCACGAAAGAGCTGGGTCAACACAAGCAAGGCAGCAAGAGCCAAGCTAACATAGATGAGATAGTCACCGATGGTCAACACGGCCTTTTGAAAATGGGAGACCGCCCCGGCCGTTTCCACAAGCTTGGCCGTGCGTGCGAAATAGGTGTTTGATCCCGTCCCGGTCACGAGGGCGATCATCTCACCCTGTTTGCCTATTGAACCAGAGTAAGCAATATCTCCTTTGCTCTTGTCCACGGGTAAGGATTCACCAGTGAGGGCCGACTCGTCAATGCTTATATAGTCTCCATCGAATAGCTTTACATCGGCCGGAATAATATCCCCCGGACGGAGACGGATCACGTCCCCGGGAACGAGCTGGCGAGCAAGGACGCCTTGCCACTTCCCGTCCCGCCTCGCCCGGGCTCTGAGAGCAAGCTGGCTTTTCAAGGCTTCCAGAGCGTTGGAAGCCTGGTATTCTTGCCAGAACCCGACCACGGCATTGAAAATGAGCATGACGCCAATGATAATCAAGTCCGTCCAGTGCTGCACAATGAGGGAGAGGACCGCAGCCGCCTCGATCATCCACGGAATAGGTCCCCAGAAGTATCCCAAAAACTTCAGGATAGGGTTCTCCTTCTTTTCTTCAATCGCATTGGGACCGAACTCAGACAGCCTCTTTTGAGCCTCGGCTGCGCTCAAACCCTGAGGGCCACTGTCAAGTTCCTCAAAAAGATCTTCAGGGGTTTTCTTCCGGGCGTCTTCGCTTCGGGCTTGGGTTTTCATGCCAAAAACCTCCTTGGAACTGAACCCTTTTCCACGGACTCTTCCCAAAAAAAGGATTCACACCGTCGAAATACCAAACAAATCTTAAGCAACCGGGACCGGGCGACATGTTTTTCATCCCGTTTCTTCACCTGGATTTCGTGAAGGACCCGAATCCTTCCCAACGAAAATGCTCCGCGCAGACCGCCAAAAAGGAAGGGAAGCACCAATGTAAACAGGAAGCTTGGTTCTCACCCCGACTCAAACCGTTCTTGGCCATCCCGGCCAGTACATTCTCCTTGCACAAGACTGCCCACCTGGCGGTTATCCGGGCCCGCCATGGTGTGCTTGAGTTGGTCGAGAATGGCTGCTGCCTTTACGGTATGCCAGCAGGCATCGGCGGTCTTGACATCGGCCCCGGTTTTCCAAATCTCAGCATAGCGGGGACTTCGCTTGCAGAAAACGGGGCCGATCATGTATTTTCTATTGAAATGCGCTGCACATCCATCTCGACTTTCACGGAACCTGGGCGAAATCATTTACGTTTCCTTTCCGACAACCGCCTCTGCCATGATGGCTCGACCCCGGCTGCCCCTCATGCGGGAGTTTTCCGGCTCCAGTTCCGGGATCAAGGAAGCTCCCCGCAGCCCCGGCTCGAAGAGCGGGGATTTCCGCTTCGCTCCGACAAGCTACAGAGCACATTGGCGAAGGCGAATGAAAAAGATTGTGAATGCCCACGGGAAAGCGTGTAGGGGATCAAACCGGGACTCCATTGTGGATACACCGACTTTTGGCAGAAAATACGGGATCGACCCTATTTGCTCCGGCTCACATTTTGGAATAGATTCGGAGTAGATCATAGATTAAATTACCGAAGAAAAGACAAGGCCCAAGCCCAAAGCATGAGATTGAAAACATTTTTGCTGTGGAAGCCCGTATCCTTGAAACCGAGGAGACAGGAACCACCTGGAATATGTTTACTGCCATAGAGATCCCGCGCCAGGTCAATCTGGAATGCCACTCCATACGGCGGAGTACCTATCCAGGTCTTGAAAGACCCTGTGATGCCCCGCGCCATGCAAAACCAGGAATCGTATCCGCGTTCAGCGTGGAACAGATGAGGAAGCGTCCCGGAGTACCTTTCGGGATTGAGACTCAGACAGGAGGCGAGTGTAATGAAAAGGGTCATTTCATTCTATTTCATCGTGTCGCTATTACTGGTGAAGCCGTGGATACCAGTTGTGGCTCGGGCTGAAACTGAGGGAGGAACCGTCCAGGTTGGGCCGGGCAAAAAGCTTACTCTCGAGGAAGAATCGGCCATTTCCCGGTCGGCGGTCAAGATCCTGCTCCACATTGCCCAGGCGAGAGAGGCGATTCACCATAAGGATCTGGATGTTGCCAGGGAAGCCCTCAGAAAATCCATGATGCGGATTGAGGTCATCAAGTCAAAACTGCCGACCGTCAAGGCGAAGGATCTCATCTCCGTGGCCAGGATCCATTTATCATATGAGAGCGCAGGAGATGTTTTGCCTGACTTGATGCCCATCTACGGTTCTCTGAATGCACTCGAAGGCCTGGTTTCGGTGGAAACCGCCAGAGATCACGTCCGCAAGGCCGAACAAAACCTAAGAGAGAGTATGGAGAAGGAAGCCCAGAAGGAACTTTTACTGGCCGGAGAAGCCTTGATCGATACCGAGACCGATCTCCCTCTGGACAATGCGGCGAATTTCATCGTAGCGGCCTACGGACATTTACTGGTAAACGAACCGGAAAAGGCTGATACGGAATTGAAAGCGGCGGAGAAAGCGGTTCGGATCGTTGGCATTTCTATCTATTCTCCGCTTTTCAACGCTGGAAGAGTCCTCCACGACTCATGGGAAAAATCCCTCGCTGGCAGATTTGGCGAGGCAAAGATGGATCTGCAGGAGGCCAGAGGTTACCTGGTGGAAGAATTCGGACAAGGATATGCTGCTTTCCAAGGGCAGGTTCAAGACCTCCTGAAAGATACGGAGGCCGTCCTCGACCGGGTCGAGCAGGGTGGAGAGAAAACGGCATCGCACATAAAAGGATTGGAGCGAAAGGCCAAGGCTCTGTACAAGCGCAGCTCGGAGTATGCAATAGCAGGATTGGAAGAAACAGACGAAGGAAGCAAACCCAAGGCTGAATTGATAGAAGCAAAGATGCATATCGCCTATGCCGACATATACCACAGCACAATGGTTGACGAGGAGAAGGCAGAAGCGGAAATGGAGCAAGCGGAGTCTTACCTTGAAAAGGCCTGCGAGCAGGTGAGCGAACAGACAAGGACAAAAATTGAAACCGTCAGGGCAAACCTTGTATACTTGAAGAAACACCGTCAGAAAGCGGACAACTCTATCCACTTGCGCTACGAGGAGATGAGCCAAGAACTGAGCCGTATCATCCAGAACCTATAGAGGGTTGTCCCATGGAGGGAAAGACGGGGATCCACTTCAAAACGAGATGGGGAGATCCATCGGAGAGAAAATGTTTCCAGGTTTGGACAAAGGGAAATAGGAGTTTTGTTTATGACCGTTCCGCCCTGTTATCTCATGCCTCCCTTGCCGGAAGGCGCGGAGGGGCTTGCTGAGCTGGCCATGGACCTTCGCTGGTCCTGGAGCCACAGTTCAGACTTGCTTTGGCAACGGATTGAACCTGAGATCTGGGCATTGACCCGAAATCCCTGGCTCATCTTACAAACTGTTTCCGAAGCTCACCTCAGAGCCTTGCTTGCCGATTCCGTTTTCAGGAAAATGGTTGATCAGGAGCTGAAGAATCATGACCTGACTTTGAAAGGACCCGCCTGGTTCGATACCGCCCATTCAGCGTCTCAGCTTCTTGTTTCCTATTTCAGCATGGAGTTCGGGTTGAGTGAGGCGCTTCCCATATACTCCGGAGGGCTTGGGATTCTGGCCGGAGATCATCTCAAAACTGCCAGCGATCTTGGAGTGCCGATCATAGCCGTGGGGTTGCTTTACCAGCAGGGTTACTTCCGTCAGTCCCTTGACAAAAAGGGGGCACAGATGGAGTTTTATCCCTATAACGACCCCAGTCAACTCCCCATTCTGCCGCTTCGAGATCCTGAAGGCGAGTGGCTCCGTGTTGAGGTCGAACTTCCGGGCCGACAATTGAGGCTCCGTGCCTGGAGCGCTAAGATCGGCCGTGTGACCCTCTATCTTCTCGACAGCAACGATCCCTTGAACAGCCCGGCGGACCGCGGGATTACCAGCGAGCTCTACGGTGGAGGGGAGGAACTTCGATTGCAACAGGAGATGGTGCTCGGCATCGGTGGATGGCGGCTGCTCAAGGCTCTAGGAATGGATCCAGAGGTATGCCACCTGAACGAAGGACACGCCGCGCTTGTGGTGCTCGAAAGAGCGAGAACCTTTATGACCCGTGAGGGAAAAGGGTTTGACGTGGCCTTGGCCGCCACGCGCCCCGGAAATTTGTTCACAACGCACACGTCTGTCGCTGCGGGGTTCGATCGTTTTTCTCCAGCGCTTGTAGATCAGTACCTGGAAGGCTATACCCATGAGCTGGGCATCGGCCTGGAGGAGCTGCTGGCTCTTGGGCGCCGGGATCCTCTGGATCATGGGGAACCCTTCAACATGGCTCATCTCGCCATCCGGGGATCGGGAGCAGTCAACGGGGTAAGCCGTCTCCACGGCGAGGTGAGCCGGCGGATTTTCCAGCCCCTTTTCCCCAGGTGGCCGCAGCGAGAGGTTCCCGTCTCCCACGTCACCAACGGGGTCCATGTGCCTTCCTGGGATTCTGAGGCAGCAGACAGGCTCTGGACGGAAGCCTGCGGCAAGGACCGCTGGATCGGCACCTTGAGCTCTATCGGGGAAGACCTGAAGAAGATTTCCGACGAGGTCCTCTGGGATTTTCGGGCCAGGGGGCGACAGCAGTTGATTCGTTACGCAAGGAGCAGGCTTGCCTGGCAGCTCCAGTGCAGGGGAGCATCCCGTGAGGAGATCAAGAAAGCCGAAAAACTTCTTGACCCCAACACAATGACTGCAGGATTTGCCCGCCGTTTCGCAACCTACAAGAGACCAAACCTCCTGCTCCACGATGCGGATAGGCTGATCAGGATTCTCAATAACCCTTATCGGCCCGTGCAGCTCATCATCGCAGGCAAAGCGCATCCACGGGATAGAGAAGGAAAGGAGCTCGTACAGGCATGGTCTGAATTCGTCCGCAGACCGGAGGTACGGAACCGTGCCGTCTTCCTGGCGGACTACGATATGGTCCTGGCAGAACAGATGGTTCAGGGCGTGGATTTATGGATCAATACCCCTCGAAGACCCTGGGAGGCTTGCGGCACAAGCGGCATGAAGGTTCTGGTCAACGGCGGTCTCAACCTTTCCGAGCTGGATGGGTGGTGGGCAGAGGCCTATTGTCCCGAAGCGGGGTGGGCTCTGGGAGACGGCCAGGAGCATGGAAACAATCAGGCCTGGGATGTCCACGAAGCGGAGGAGCTTTACCGGCTCCTGGAGGAAGAGATTATTCCTTGTTTCTACGATCGGGATGAAAAAGGTATTCCGCAATGCTGGGTGGCCCGAATCAGAAAAAGCATGGCCGAGCTTACCCCGCGTTTCAGTACAAACCGAATGCTCCGGGATTACGTGGAAAAGCTCTACTTGCCCGCAGCCGAGGCCTATCGCAAAAGTAGCGCAAATGGTGCCAGAAAAGCCGAGCTCCTTTGCCGATGGCGGGAATCCCTCGAAGGACAGTGGAAGGGTTTGCGTTTCGGCAGTCTGGCAATCGAAGAGACAGAGAGCGATTACACATTCACCATTGCGGTTTACCTTGGTGAGCTCGATCCGGAGGCCATAAGGGTCCAGCTTTACGCGGACTCCGGCAACGGCGGGGAACCCGAGATCCAGTCGATGAATCGAGAGGAGGCCTTGCCAGGATCGGTGAACGGCTACCTTTACAGGACCCGCATACCCGCACTGCGCCCAAAAAACCACTTCACCCCCCGCATCGTTTCTTTTTTCGAGAAGGCAGCTGCACCCCTGGAGGCACCGCAGATCCTCTGGTATCAATGACCTCCGGTAGCGCAAGCTTGCAGTGAACGAATCCGAAGTTCGAACCGGCACCAGGGCAAAAGATAATACACATTTGGCTCGATTCTTAGCCGCGAAGGAAAGGAAACCATTATGAGGCACACAAAGGTTATTATCCTGGCGATTTTGATCGCAACATTCATCCCTTTCAGGGGCCTGCGGGCAGAAACCGCTCGCAAAATTCCGCACGTTGTGCTGTCGACCCTAAAGACCTCAGCGGCTTCATCAGAGGAACTCGCGGCCTCGGAAGAGATCAAAGCGCCCCCGATAAATCTTGTCACGGCAATCATTGAGGTGGCCAGGTCCAACATCCCCGCCGTCGTGCACATCCAGGTGACGGAGCGCCAGGAAGTGCCGAACCCCTTCCTCCCTTACGAAAACAACCCCTTCTTTCGACGCTATTTTGGTCTTCCCAAGAAGATGCCCAAAAAGTTCGAACGGAAGCTTGTAGGGGTCGGTACGGGGATGATCATGGACGCCGAAGGCCATATTCTCACCAACAATCACGTGGTGGGAGGGGCCACCAAGATTCAGGTACTGCTTTCCGACGGCTCTCAGTTTCCCGCCACAGTGGTGGGAACGGATCCAAAGACGGACCTGGGAGTCATCAAAATCGATGCCGGCAAGCCGCTTCCCTTCGTGACCTTCGGAGATTCGGACCAGGTGGAAGTTGGCCAGTGGGTGGTGGCGATCGGGCAGCCAAGGGGATTGAACCAGAGCGTCTCCCAGGGAATCATTAGCGCCAAGCATCGAACGGGAATTACGGATCCAAGCAACTATCAGGATTTCCTGCAAACGGACGCCGCCGTCAATCCAGGCAACAGTGGAGGCCCTCTGCTGACCCTGAACGGCCAGGTGGTCGGCGTGAATTCGGCCATTTTATCCCAATCGGGTGGATTTGAAGGGATCGGCTTTGCCATTCCAAGTAATATGGCCGTCCATGTTGCGGAGGCCATCGTCGCGCATGGTAAGGTGGAACGCGGATGGCTGGGTGTAAGCATGCAGGCACTGACCCCGGACCTGGCCAAATCCTTTGGTCTGTCCACTGCCAGGGGAGCTCTGGTGGCCGATGTGTTGAAAGGCGGTCCAGCCGATGAAGCGGGAATCAAAAGAGGAGACGTGGTGCTGGATTACGAGGGCAAGGAGATTCCGGATGCCTCAACGCTTCGAAACGAGGTGGCCAATACGCCCATCGGAAGAGAGGTGAACATCACCGTATGGCGAAACAAAGAGAAAAAGCAGGTTCAGGTCAAAATTGGAAACCTGGAAGATGCAAGCAAGAGGCTTGAAGCTTCCATAAGAGATCGTCTCGGGATTACGTTGGGACAGGTGACAGAGCAGGAAGCAGAGCAATACGGCATGCGCGCCCCGCAAGGGGTGATCATCCAGTCGGTCGATCCGAAAGGCCCCTTCGGAAAAGCCGGATTCGAAGTGGGCGACATGATTCTCGCCATCAATGGGAAACCCGTGGCTGGCGTGGATGACTTCGCAGGCATGGTGATGGGTCTTCCCCACCATCAAAAAGTTGTCTTGCTGGCACTGGATCACCGAAGCGGGCAGCTCGGCAAGGTCCAGGTGGAACTGCCATAGGTTCGCCTCCAATCATTTTTTCCTGGAACCAGGAGACGCGTATCTACGTATCTAAGAAGAGGTCTCCCGGAGGCTTATTTCCAGGGACGCAGCAGGAAAAAACCTCAGAATCGGCAGATGCAGGAAATACTTTGGACAAACTGATCCTTCTCATCGGAATAGCCATCACCCTGGGATCCATCGGTGGGCGCCTTTTTGCTCGATTGGGAATCCCGCAGGTCGTGGGGTACATTTCTATCGGCATAGCGGGGATCATGGTAGGCACGCTGACTAAAGTGATTTCTCCGATGGATATCAGGCATCTTGAGCCGGTAAGCCTTGTAGCCCTGTCCATTATAGGGTTCAGCATCGGCGGGGAGTTGAAAAGAGAAACACTCCGAAGGCACGGGTCGGGGTTTCTTATCATCCTGGCCTCTGAAGGGATTACGTCGGCGCTCATGGTCACTCTTTTGGTCTGGCTGGCGTCCTGCCCGTGGGGCAGAATCACGAGCCTGCCATTTCTGGACGTCCTTGCCTCAGGCAACTGGCCCCTTGCGATCCTTTTGGGGGCCATTGCCTCGGCGACCGCACCTGCGGCAACAGTTGACGTCCTCTGGGAATACAGAAGCCGGGGTCTCCTCACCACGACGGTGCTTGCGATCGTGGCTCTGGACGACGGCCTCGCCTTGCTCCTCTATGGCGTCGCGTCGTCTGTGTTAGCCCCGCTCACCGGTGAAGAGATCACCTTCCTCCAAAGCCTCGCAGAGGCCCTGTATCACATCTTTGGTTCTATCGCCCTGGGAATGCTGGTGGGGGCATCGCTGGGTTTCGGCTTGCGCAGACTGAAAAGCCGCGACGTGATCCTGCCCGTTTGTGTGGGCATGCTCCTGTTCATCATCGGCATATGCAACTACCTGGACCTGGATCTCATATTGACCTCCATGAGTGCGGGGATTGCTTTCGTCAATATAGAGCCCACCCAGAGCAAAGACGCCTTTGATCAGATGTCTCGATTTGCCCCTCCCATTTACGTGCTTTTTTTCGTTCTTGTCGGAGCGAGGCTCCATCTGAAGACGATGGCAGCAGGAATCATCTTCCTCGCTCTCGCTTATGTCATAGCAAGGACAGCAGGCAAGTTCCTAGGGGCCTATCTCGGCTCGAGATGGGCCGGGATGCCTCCAGCAGTAAGGAAGTACCTGGGTTGGTGTCTTTTTTCCCAGGCAGGGGTAGCGATAGGTCTGGCCATTGTTGCAAGCCACAGACTTCCCCACGACACAGGCCAAGCAATTATACTCATCATCACCGCCACCACGTTCCTGGTCCAGATCATCGGTCCACCCTCCGTGAAATTCGCCATCAAGCGAGCGCATGAAGCGGGTAGGAATGTAACCGAGGGAGACCTCCTGGCCTCTTTTACCGTGAGGGATGTGATGGATCCCAAGCCTCAGGCGATGAGACCCCACGCTTCTCTCTCTGAAGTGTTGGCTGTCGCTGCAGAAATCGACTCACTGTACTTCCCCGTGGTCGATTCGGAATCCCGCCTCATGGGCGTCATCTCATTCCTGGACATCAAGAACATCTTCGCGATGCAGGATCTGGGAAGCCTCGTTTTGGCTTATGACCTGATGACGGACAGGGTACCCGTAACGCAGGGGGAGACGAAACTCTACGACGCCATGGAGAGAATGAAAAGGGAAGACACGGAGTTTCTTGCAGTGATCAAGGATAAAGAGCACAGAGAACTTCTCGGCATGCTCGAGCAGAGGAAAATCCAGAATACACTGCGAAGGGAGATTGTTCGTCGCAGGAGCCAAGGCATGCCCACGGATGGATAGGCCAAGACTTGAGGAGCCCCGCAAGATACGAGTTGTTTGAGAGGTCGAGAGGTTCCGGGTGTGTGCCCGAACTCCTGGAAATTTACTCGGGCTTTGGTCCGAGGGTCACCAAAACAAAATCCTCGGGCCGAATCCACTTGGTGAACGCCGCCTGTACCTCGGCAGCCGTGGTGTCCATGTAGCGTTTTGCAGCTCGAATCGGCTCGTCGAGGGGCAAATCCTGGATGCACAGTTCAAGAAGTCTCTCAGCAATGCTTTCAAAACTCGACTGGGACAGAGGGAGTTGACGGAGCAAAAGGGTCTTGGCCTGCTGAAGTTCAAGGGAAGTCACTGGGGTCCTCTGCATTTCCTTCAGGTTGTGTTCCACCATTCCCTTTGCCCTGGACACACTGGGCGGATCGCAGGCATAGACGACTTCAAAGGCTGACCGCGTCTTGCCGGCCTTTAGAGCAGACTCCACCGTGTACACCAGGCCAGCCTTTTGACGAAGATCGTGATAAAGCCGTGTTGCATAAAAGGCTCCCGACAGGACATGGTTGCCCACCTGAAGGGCGTAGTAATCCGGATGAGAGCGGGTCAACCCGAGGGTCTGTGCCAGAATGACCAGATCCTGCACCCGGCTTGGATCCGGCACAACACTAAGAGCCGGTTTATTCAGCGGCACAGGCGGGAGATCCGTTTGTGGCTTTTCTCCGGCAGCCTTCCATTTTCCGAAATGCTTTTCCATGACCGTCCTGGCTTCCTCGGGGGTAACATCGCCAATGACCACAATGGTGGTCAAATCAGGGCGAAACGTTTTGTGGTAGTAAGCTCTCACGTCATCGAGGCTCAGGGAAGCCACGCTCTCGGGCGTGGGCTGGCGCTGTGTGGGATCGTCTTTGGGATAGAGGCCGGAATTGAGCGCACGCTTTGCCAGATAACCCGGAGTCCGCATCTGTCCGGCAACGATGCCCATTGTCTCCTGCTGTACCACCTTAAAGGCAGACTGCGGCATTGCCGGCCGGAGGATGTTGCTGGCCAGCAGCTCAACACCTCGATCGAAATGCTCTTTCAGGACCTCGAGGGAGAAACTTGACCCCGCCGAAAGATTGGCCGCGATATCGTCCACTGCCTTCCGGAAAGCCAGGCGGTCGAGCGCGCTTGTGCCGTATGAAAACAGGTCCTCCAGGATGTCTGCCACTCCCTCCTTCCCTTTTGGCGTCTGAAGGTCGGGATTGGTTTTCACCTCTCCATAAACACAAACGGTCCGGCTGACCTTCGCAGTCTGGACGATCAAGCGTAAACCGTTTGGCAGCGTCACGACCGTGGGATTCCCAGTAGATCTTGGTATCGAAGGGACATGGAGCGCCTTCTGCGCCCACCGGGGCAGAGCGACCGGTTTCGTATCCTTGGGCGCGAAGGACTCTTTACCGCGAAATGTTTTTGACGCCACCGCTTTTCCCCCCTCCTGAGGGGTCAGGATCCCCACAACGGCGGAATCATTGATGAGATATGCTTTAGCCACACGGTTCACATCGGCGATGGTGACCCTCTTGAAAGCTTCAATGTCCTCGTCCGGAGAGGTGCGGCCCTCGACGGCGAGCGCTTGAGACCATGCGGCAGCAAGTCCTTCCATCGAATTTTTCTGAAACTCGGCCTCGGCAATTTCGCCACGCCTCGCGGCCTCTACCAGATCGGATGGAAGACCCTTCTTTACAACCTGGTCGATCACGCCCTTGATTTCCTTGACCATGGCGGAGCCATCACCGCCATGGGGAAAGGCAGCAAAGGCGTAACCCAATCCCGCCTTCGGCAGAACGGTCGAGCTGAACCCGGCCATCAAGGCTTTGCCCGCCGGAACCAGCGCGTAAAGATTCCCACGCTGGCTATCAAGGATGTCTGCCAGGATCTGCCCCGCGGCAAAATCAGGACTTTCATATCCCGGTAGCCGGTAGGATACGATAGACAGCCCGTAGGGGAGATCGGTTTCAAGATCAATGGTGCACGGTTTGAGGGGCTCTAGATGAATCTCCCGGCGGGAAGGCACAGGACGAGGAGGGATCTCTTCGAATAATTCTCTCACTGTCTTCAGAGTAGCGTCCGGTTCCACGTCCCCCACGATCACCAGAATGGCGTTATTTGGGGCATACCATGTATCGTAGAATTTCTTGAGCATTGCCCCTGTTGTCTTTCCAAAAGAGGACCTCGTCCCGAGTGCATCATGGGCGTAGGGAGTCCCTGAAAAGATCTCCGAAAGCAGCCGTGCGTAAAACACATACATCGGATTGGACAGGTCCTGGGCGACTTCCTGCTCGATGGCTCCGCGCTCTTCCTCCCAGAGTTCCTGGGAGTCGAAGACCTCGCGCATCCGGATCGCCTCGATGTGAAGAGCTAACTCCAGGTCTTCCGCAGGGACGGTAAAAAAATACTGGGTTATAGTCTGCTGGGTGTCGGCATCGAACCTCCCGCCCATGGCCGCGATGATATTAGCAAGCTGGGGCGCAGAAAGGCCTGGACTGCCCCGAAACATCATGTGCTCCTGGGCGTGCGCCGTACCTGGAAAACCGGCCGGCGATTCATTGGAGCCCACGAGGTAGTTGACCATGGTGGTTACCACCGGGGCAAGGGAGTTCCGTACGATGACCACCCCAAGATCGTTCTTCAGCGTGGCGCGGACAGCCTCCGAACCCGCAAAAGCAGGGAAACTGCTGCTCCATAGTGCAGCCGCGCAGAGCATGATAACAAGAATACGTTTCTGGATCGCCTTCATCATTTCCTGTCTCCTGAAAAAGCGTTGTGCCCGATGAGCGCGGGTTTTCGCTTTGCTCCCACAAGCCGCAGAATATTCCGGAGAAGGCGAACTGCCCATGCCCGTTGGTACCGTCGCATACCCGTCAAGCCATAAGAAGAACGATAGGAGAATACTTCATGGATTAAAATGGGACGAATAATGTATTTTAGCGCGGAAAAACCTGTACTTGCGCCCGGCCAGCAATCCGCCAACGCACACCTTTCTGGCTAAAAAAGAACTCCAGCTCAGACCTCTTTTTCCCGATATAAGTTTCTGAGGAGTTTCTATACACAATCCGGATCAAAAGGGCTGCACTCCCTGTTTGTCCTCATGCGCCATCTCATGCTTCCCCTCCCCTTGCCCCTCCCACCCCCGCCACAAAGGCGGCGGGATCTTCGAGAGGGGAGGGGAAGCCCTGGGAATGACAAGATTTTCCTCCCCCCACGCGGCACAAGCGCTCGCGCTGCGCGTTGATGGGGGAGGATGGGTGGGGGTGGTCGTCTGGATTTTGTGAAGCAATTTTTGAGACATGACACTAGGCCAGTCAGGAATAAGCTGCTGAAATCCGGCTGTACAAACAGGGAATGCACCCATCAAAGGATACACTCCGGGGAGCGCACCGTGAGGAGAAACAGGTCGAAATCGCAATATCCAAAGAAGCGGATGAAGATGGTGGGGATCATGGCCATCCTTTGGGCGCTCTTTGTGTTTGGTAAGCCCGTATCTCCCGGTATGTTCGATGGAGTTCCAAGGGGTGAATCGAAGTCCGTCTCTTCTGTGAGCCCCCTGTTTCACCATTCCATATCCCGGGGGATAGACCTGGTGTTCAGTGAGAGGTACCAGGAAAGCTTGAGGATTTTTGAACGACTGGAACGAAAGTACCCGGATCATCCGGCTCCTTACTTTTTCAAGGCGGCCGCCTATCAGAACTGGATGAGCAGTTTTCGCACCAAGCAATTTCAAAATGAACTGGAAAGAAACGTCCACCTGGCCATTGACAGCGGGAACAAGCTGCTGGAAAAGAGAAACGATCCTTGGCTTCATTTTTACGTGGGTGCAGCTTACGGATACCGAGCCTATAACCGCTTCAGCGAGCATGATTGGATCGGTGCCTACCTGGATGGGTGGAGGGGGGTAAAACATCTCGAGGAAGCCCTTGACAAGGATCCAAATCTCTACGACGTCTACCTTGGCTTGGGATCCTATCACTACTGGCGAACTGCAAAATCAAAGTTCATCCGCGTTATTGCGTTCTGGGTTCCGGACAGGAGGGAGCTCGGTTTGCGCCAGCTTGAGTTCGCCCTCGAGCACGGAATGTACGCATCGAGTCAGGCAGGCTATACGCTCATCGTTGCATACTTTGATTATGGGGCGTACGAGAAAGCCCTGAGCATCGTGAACAGGAACATGGGGGGAAAGCACCCTCCCTCTCTCTCGGATCTTTACTATAAAGGCCGTTTGCTTGCGAAGCTGGGCAGATGGGCGGAGGCGGAATCCCTGTTCAGAGAGCTCCTCGGTCGCCTGGAAAGCCAGGAGCTTGCATCGGTAGGATACAAGGTGGAGAGCCAATACTGGCTCGCCCTGGCATTGAAAACGCAAGACCGGGTATCCGAAGCCTTGCGGTTCACCAGGGAAGCCTTGAACCAATGCGAAAAAAGGAAAACGGACCGCGAACTGGAGGGCCCTTTTGAGAATTTTGAGGAGATCAGGACGCAGTTGAGGGAACTCCACGAGCAAATGGTATTGACCGAAAGCGTCGGCATCCTGGCAGCCGGCAGGCATCCCTTCTAAAGGACCTTTCGTAAAGGAGATGGCCCGTCCGGTATTCTTGGAAATCCCGGTCAAGCCTCCGCCTTCGTTCCCCTCCGGTTGATGGCATAGGTCCCCTGTTTTCCGAAGAAAGGCAACACGAGCAACCGGGGCAGGGTCAGGCGTGACGGGTCCCGAAATTGGTTCAATCCGATCGTCATCCCATCGTGCCCGCGCGTGGGCTGAGCCCGGTACGTGCCCATCAACCGGTCCCACCAGGGAAGATTGAAGCCGAAATTGCTGTTTGTTTCACTGGGAAAAATCGAATGATGGACCCGATGCATGTCCGGCGTGACCACGAGCCATCGCAGCAGCCGATCCACTCCCGGCGGGATGTAAAAATTCCCGTGATTAAACATGGCGGTGCCGTTGAGCAAAACCTCGAATATGAGCACTCCCAGAGCCGGTGCTCCCAGAACAATGATCGCTGCGAATTTGATGAACATGGAGATGAGGATTTCAATGGGATGGAAACGGGTGCCGGTGGTCAGATCGAAGTCCATATCCGCATGATGCATCATGTGAAGCCGCCACAGCGTAGGAACGGCATGAAACATCACATGCTGGAGGTAAATCACGAAATCGAGGAAAATGGCCGATAGGGCCACTTTCAGCCAGAACGGCAAATCCACCTGATTGAGGATTCCCCACCCCCGTCCCTCGACCCACACGGAGAGGCTCACGGCCGTGGCCGGAAGCAGGAGACGCAGGATCCCCGTGTTGATAAACACAATCCCGATATTGGCAAACCAGCGACTCGCCTTGGAAGTGCTGAGGGGCCTGCGGGGAACCGCGAGTTCCGCAGCGGCCACCACCACGAAGATGCCGACGAAGAAAGCCATCCTGATCGTCGCCTCATTGTGGGCGACAAACTGCGTCATCTGAAAACCTCTCTTTCGGTGTCCCCTCAAATTCTCATTTCAACGAATAGACGACCTTGCTGTCCAGCATCCTTTTTTCGACCTTTTCGTCCCCTTCAAGGTAGTTCAGGTGCGCGATGGTCTCTCCGAGGGCGAACCATTTCTGCACCGCAGGAAACTCCTCCCACGAGTTACAGTCAATATCCCAGGTGATCTCCGGGGCCACCTGCCACGCAGTCTTTTCCCCCTTCTTCAGGGACGACACCGCCTCCTCCAGCCTGGCCCTGTGATGTTCCTGCAACTCGGCGATTCTTTTTCTGTGATCGTTCCACAGGCTTCGATGCCCCGGCAAGACCAGATCCACATCAAGCGGTTGAACTTTTTCAAGGCTCGCCAGATAGGCTTTGAGGGAATTCGGCAGTTCCGGCCAATAGGTGATGTTGGGCGTGATATCAATGAGAATGTGGTCACCGGAAATAAAAATTTTCTTCCGCTCCTCGTAGAGGCACATGTGGCCGGGGGAGTGGCCGGGCGTTTCGATACACCGGAATGCGTAACCCCCGATCTCAATGGCGGCCCCTTCTCTAACTCTCAAGAAATCCAGCGTACGTTTCGGGCTGTAGCGATAGCCCGGATGGCCCTCAAAGGCTTTTTCAAGCTCGGCTTTCGGAAAGCCATGGGAGATATAGAAGGAAAAGAATTCTTGAAACCGCTCCCCCGGTTTGCTGTTTTCGTAATCGATCACAGAGGCATCCACCGCGCTGAAGTAGATTTTGGAACCCTCACCGGCCAGATTTCCTACCAGGCCCAGGTGGTCCGCGTGCAAATGCGTGATGAAGAAGTCGGTCCTCTGTAAGTCCACTCCCAGTTTTTCCAAACCGGCCAGCATAGGCCGCAGGCATGCTTCGCGATTCATCCCCGTATCAATGATCAAAAATCGCTCCTCACCTTTGATGAGGTAGGAATTCAACGCTTTCAGAGGGCTTCTGGGTAAAGGAATTTCAAGTTTGTACAAATCAGGCAGAATTTGCTCAATCATCGTGTGAACCTCCAATTTCGGAATACCAGCGGCATTCTAGCATCATTGATGCGTCCAGGGAAGCAATACTGACGAAAGTCAATGGAAAAGAGGGGGGTCCCTTTTCAGAACCCACGCGGATTCGGAAGCAGAGGTCGGGGCCATCCAAAGTGTGGCAGGCCGGGCTTCATCCCGAGATCGACCGCATATCATAAGGGAACCGTGGTCGAGGAGCGGCTGGACATTCTCCATAAAAGAAGCTATGGTGCATTTTCGAACCGGGACCCGGCGTCTACCCAGCGGGCTTCCCAGGGGGACAATCACCCGTCGTTTTCCGGAAGCACACCCCGGTTTGGCTCAAAACGGCGTGTGGAGGGGGATGATGATTGATTTCTCGTTTACCGAAGCGCAAGAGAGATTCCGGAAGGAGATTCGCCGCTTTGCCGGGGAGGAAGTGAAACCCAGGAGGAAGGTTTGGGATCAGGAGAGAAAATCCCCCTTCCCGATCATCGAAAGGCTGGCCTCGTGGGGCCTCTTGAAGCCCGACATGGACAACATCACCCGGGGCATCCTCACAGAAGAGATCGCTTACGTGGACTTCAACAGCGCCATGCCCGTCGTATGGGCCACGCTTCCCTTCGCCGCCCATCAACTCCCGGGGGTGCCGGACAAAGTGAAGGGACCCATCCAGGAAAGGATCCTGAGGGGTAAAAGCTTTCTTGCCTTTTGTTTTGGTGAGCCCGGTGCCGGCACGGACATGGCTCGATTCCAGACTCGGGCGGTGAAAGACGGTGGGCAATGGGTAATTAATGGAACCAAGAATACCATAAGCTGGGTGGATGCGGACTACTACCTTGTCTGCGCCAAAACGGGGCCCGAGGAGGAAGGAGTTCGGGCGCTGACCAATTTCCTGGTGCCTGCCTCCACCCCCGGGGTCGGTGTTCCGCAGATCTGGAAGGATATGGGATCCAGGGGTGCCACCCGAGGAGCGGTTCATTTCGACAATGTGAGAATCCCTCTCGATTACGTGATCGGCGAGATGGGAAAAGGATATGTCCTTGCCGCGGAGTTTTTCGACACCAACCGGGCCTTCATTGGCCTGAAATGCATCGGGGCTTCGCAGGCTTCCGTAGACGAAGCCTGTGAATATGCGAGAAAGAGGGTGGTGATGGGGAGACCCCTCGCGGGCTACCAGGCCATCAGTTTTCCCCTTGCCGAAGCCCAAACCCTGCTCGAAGCAGGCAGGCTGCTTTGCTACAAGACCCTCTGGAAGGCAGAGAGGGGGGAGAGACGCTCGACGGAAGGCGCCATGTGCAAGTGGTGGATCCCGGAGATGACACTGGAGATTGTCCGGAAATGTCTACTCATTCACGGGCACTATGGCTATACCGAGGAGCTGCCTTTTGAACAAAGGCTAAGGGACATCCTCGGTTGGCAGATAGGCGACGGAACGGCAGAACCTTCAAAACTCCTCATCGCAAGGAGCATGATGGGAAAGGAATTCGTGGGCTGAGTCGATGGAGCCATGGCCCTCAGCCCATAAAGAGCGTTCCTTGGACGCCCAGCCCAGCGTGGGTGATGATCGAGCCGGATGGGTTCGAGGAGAGGATGGATGGACAAGCATGTGAGGAGCCAGTTGGAGCGGATCATCGATGAAGGTGAGGGGGACCTCCGCAGCGTCATCGTGCAAATGAGCGCGGACGAAGAAACAACCAGAAGTCTTCTCGAGACGGCAAGCGAAGCCATTCGCCGCCGGCGGATGGCCACTAGCGCGAGGGAGGCGCTGCCGCCGGAAGCCGGCAGGCTGACCAGTGCGGCGGCGAGGAAGGGAAGAACGGCTAAGCGAAGGCGACCGCGGGAGGCGGAGCCCAGCATGGCGCTGCAATTGGCCGGACAGGGCACGGTGGGGATCGCCAAGGAGATCATGAAGACCGAGGGCCTCCGGTTTTTGAATCCCCTGCTCGAATCGGGCTTCATCATGCAATCGATGGAGAAGACCAGAAGAGGTTCAAAGACGAGGCGAGCCACAAAGGCGAGGCCTTCTTACTTCTGGAGCTCGGCCAGTGCCTTGCTTGAATTGGATAAGGACGCCCTGTGGAAACTACCCGACGAGGTCCCCGAGATTGCAGACATCTATCCGAACCGTACACTCAGCGTGCCTCCCGTTGTGAAGATCGACCCCGCGAAGCTCCCACAGCAAGTGAAGGACAACAAGACAAGCGCCTGGGGCATTCATGCAATTGGAGCCCTGGCCACCTGGGGGGCTTACGGTGCGAAAGGGAAAGGGGTCAAGATCGGTTTGCTCGACACCGGAGTGGACGCTTCCCATCCGGAGCTGAAGGGGAAAATCGAGGACTGGGCCGAATTCGACAGCGCCGGCGAAATCGTCAAAAACTCAAAGCCCCATGATTCGGGGGAACATGGAACCCATTGTGCCGGAACCATCGTGGGGGGGAACCACAACGGACAGTGGATCGGTGTCGCCCCTGAAGCCAAACTTGCAGTGGGCCTAGTGCTCAAGGGCGGCTCCGGAACGGACGCACAGATCCTGGCGGGCATGCAGTGGGCCATGGACCGTGGAGTCCATGTGATCAGCATGTCCCTGGGCGGGCTTCGCTTCAGCGCCGACGTCCTGGACACTTACACCAGGACCATTATCAATGCAAACCGCCTGGGAACCCCCGTGGTTGTGGCCATCGGTAACGAGGGAAGCCAGACATCCGGCTCGCCGGGCAACGACTATTTCGCCTTCGCCGTCGGCGCGGTGGACCATGAAGACCTCGCGGCGGGCTTCAGCGGCGGGCGCACGCAAGTGATCAATGAGTCCAAATACATCAGCCGCAAATATCTCCCCCTCGTTTATTCCAAACCCGAAATATCCGCACCCGGGGTAGCGGTCACATCCACGGTTCCCAAGAGAAAGTACGAAACCTGGAACGGTACGTCCATGGCCGCGCCCCATGTGGCCGGTGCCGTTGCCTTGCTGCTCAGCGCCACAGGCATTCAACAAAAGACCGAATCGAACCAGCGAGCCTATGTGATCCAGGATCTGCTGATCGGTTCCGTGGAGGAACTCGGAGAGGCAGGGCAGGACCACAGGTACGGCTTCGGACGCCTTGATGTGCTGAGAGCCATCGGTTTTGCAAAGGAACTCAACTACTAAGAACCTTGAGCGTAGACGAGCGCTTGAAATGGGAAAAGATCCCTCACTCACAGAGAAGATCCCTGACAAGAACCTGATGCGGTTCGCCAATTCGGACTCCGATGTGCTTGAATCCGTAATCATTGAGCTGGACTTACCGGAGCCCAAGGTGGAGTTCGAAAAGGTGAAACGCCGGGGTGTGGAGACGGTTGCCCCGGTGCGCGTCGCTCCCGGGACCAAGACGGAACGGGAGGGGATGGAGAGGAAGGTGGGGGAGGCCAGGGATTTCCTCAACGGGATTCTGGAATCACCGGCCAGATGGCTAAGCGCAGCCCAAATCTTCATCGCCGATGCCACGCCCTCCCAGTTGCGCCGGATTGCGGAGTTTCCCCTGACCAGGGCCATACACCCCAACAGGACGTATAGATGATCGCCCCACCCGAAGGGATGAAAAGAATGTTCTTCGTACTTGCATCACTTTTCCTATTTCTTTGTACATCCCCCATCTACGGTCAAACTCTCAGGATCGGGGAACAGACCGGGCAGGGGTTTTCCTATGATCCCAACACCCAGTATGCCGCATTAAGCCTGAAAACCCTCAACCTACCGGCTCTGGAGGACGAATCCAGTCCGATCGCCAATTTCTTTAGAAAGGTTTTCTTGCACAGGAAGAGGTTCGGGTTGGCTTACGTGGAGGTGATCCCTCCCTTCGGTGAGGAGGAAAAAACGATTCTTTTCAGTTTCGAGCGCGAGGAAAGAGCGCGTTACAGGTATCATCACATCGGCGCAACGGATAATATCGTCTTTCCCATCTCAAGACCTTTCGTCTACGGGGCGCCGGTGGTGATCAAAATCGTGATCAAGGAGTGGGAGGATGAAAAGGCAAGCGCCGCAGTAAAGCAGATCATCCATGCCATCGATCAATCCGGACTCGCCGGCCAGGCGGCGCCCGCCCTCGCCAATGTGACCTTGATCCTGGGTCTGGTTGAACAGATCTTCAAGCCTGATTCAATGGAAGAAGTGATGAATCTGAAAGTGAAATCTGAAGACATCGTGAGGCGGGATCTTCAGATCCTCGGGGATGAGAGTCCCTTCTTTCAGATCTCCTTCTCCACCGAAGAGGCCTTCTTCAACGATTTCGATTTTCACTCCGGGCTTCTCAAAGCCGGTATTGAGGGAATTGAGTCGTGGAAAAAAATGATTCAAACCGCCGACCTGAACCTGGCCTCTGACGGCCTTGACCCGCTTGTATCCGTGGTCCAGTCCTTTTCGGATTTCGTGTCCGGTTTCCCTCTCAATAAGAGGGACAAGGCCATTATGACAGCCTGTGCCATGAAACACTGGGCGCCCAATGCGGTGAGCGGCATCACCGGGCCCAGGGGAGAGGAGATAAAGTTTACAGCCCATCACTATTCGCGTCTCCCCACCGCAGATCTTCAGCAGGTCAGAGGAAGCGCATGTGATTTTTCCGGGGTGGATTGCACCACGCCTCAATGCCACGCCATGTCGGATTTCATCAACAAGTGTGCTACAACCAGTGGCAGAAGGCAGGCAGCGGAGTTATATCTGACCGGAGAGATTTCCCTGGATATCGATGGCACGGAAAAGCTCCTGAGCGTGGATGAGTTCGCGTCCAAATTCAGGATCAGAAGACCCGCCTTTTTCACGGCGGAAAGCCCCGGACCCAACTCCTGGAGCTATCATTTCGAACCCGGGAGCCTGGCCCTCATCTATGACGGGACCAGCTATGAGGCAAAAAGAACCCGCATCGACATGATCAGGGAGCCGGCAGGAGCGGGATCCCGATATACCGTGACGGGGATAACCATAAGGTCCAACTAGAAGAGGTCGTCCGGCAGCCGGTGGGAGCAGTGTTGGTGGTTTCTGGTGGCTTCTGGTGGGGTCGGGCCGCGGGAAGTGTCTGATATCTGTTCCAATAGTGTTGAAACAACCCTCTGAAATGAACCTATAATGCATTTTTTGAGGCCAAAAAGGCCCTTTTTGGAAAGAATCTGTTGCCAGAGCGAAGCGGTATTACGTTCCTGGCTACGAGCGGCATACCCTGATTGAATGACCTTCGAATTCAACAGGGTGGATCACCCATCTATACCGTCAGAGACAACTGGCCAAAGGGAGGGAAGTTATAGGGGGCGGCGAAAGGTATCAGCTCCGGGAGGAGCCTGGTTACTATACCGCTCTTTTTGAGGCTGAAAAGAAAGATAAAGGCCTTGAAAACAGCCATTTCTGGGAAGTTAACGATGAATGATCAAAGGCTTGCCATGCCCCGACCCCAAAAACGCCCACCAGCGCCTTTTTCTACAAAGGTTCAATATCATCGAGCAGACGTGATAATGCGACGGCACGGATCTTCTTGTCCATCATGTAGGAATTTTCCCCGGCGTAGACAACGTCTATCTTCAGCAGTTTCAGATCGCCGAGGGCGCTGCGCATGGATGGGGTCACGCGCGGTGCGACTGTACGTTTGAATTCGAAACCGAACCTTTTCCTACCCCTGACGACAAGTAAATCCAGCTCGGCCCCTGCATGGGTAGCCCAGAAAAAGCACTCTTCCGGGTTTACGCCCAGCCTGCGAATCACCTGCTGGAGCCCGAATCCTTCCCATGATGCCCCCACCTTCGGGTGCCCTTCAAGATCTTTCAACGTTCTGAGATTCAAAAGGCTGTGGAGCAATCCTGAATCGGAAATGTAGATTTTAGGAGCCTTCACCTGCCGTTTGGAAATATTTTCATGCCATGGCTGCAATTGATGTAAGACAAGCGTTGATGTCATAACGTCCAAATAATTGCGAACGGTTGTATCGGCAACACCGAAAGATCGCGCGAACTCCGAGGAGTTCCATACCTGTCCGTGGTAGTGTGCAAGCATTTGCCAGAAGCGCAACAGAGTTGAACCACGGATCGATATCCCGAGTTGGGGAATGTCCCTTTCAAGAAAAGTCTGAATGAATCCTTGCCGCCATTCGTGGCTCGCCGAATGGGTCCCGGCCAGGTAGGACAGTGGAAATCCCCCTCGGAGCCAAAGATTTTTCTGGTTTTTGATTCCCACTTCATCCAGCATAAAACCGTTCAGCCGGTGGTAAATGATCCGACCGGCAAGGGTTTCCGAACTCTGTCGCAACAAGCCCGGGGACGCGCTACCTAAAATTAGAAAACGGGCGGGTCTTTTCGGTCGATCAACAAGCACCCGGATAACGGGAAACAGTTCGGGAAGTCTCTGGATTTCATCGAAAACAATCAACCCCTTCAACCCGCCAAGCGCCAGCATGGGGTCCTGGAGTCTCGCGAGATCCTCCGGGTTCTCCAGGTCAAAGTAGGATACAGAATTTTTCGTTCTTTTTATGATCTCTCGGGCAATGGAGGTCTTGCCCACCTGACGTGCACCAATAATGCCCACAACAGGATGCCTTTCGAGCAATCCTGTTAATGCCTTTATTTCACTTTTTCGAACAATCATGCAAAAAAAATACCTTGAAATTTCGGCTTTGTCAACCGAATTTTCAAGGTAACAAATTTGGGTGATATGAAGGTGAGGTGATAAGAAGCCGCTTTTTGTGGGTTGAAGTGTAGGAAATTTCGCCTTGTGCGTCAAGCAAAATCTGGCCGTCCCGCCTGATGCGGGATTGTGTCCGTAACTCCCAGGGGTGAAATAAGGCACTGGGGCCGGCAAGGGCGTAAAGGTGGAGAGAGCGCCAGGGCATTTGATGACGCAGGAAGGACGGCAGCAATGGTCTCTGGATGCTCCGGTTCAACATAGAGCCGCTTATCAGACTCGGACTCTTCATTAACCAAATCAGGGAAGCACGGGAGTTGGGACATGGAATAATCGATGCTGTATTCCTGGAACTGTGGCGGCCCGGTTGCTTTGGGTGGTGGTCTTGTCTTCAGGTCCTAGAGGCCAAGGTGTTTAAACTTCGGATGCCCTCGAGTTCTTCAGCTAGCACATCTTTTTCTTTCTGCCGGCTGGCATTTTTAAGTGACTTAATGAGTGATTTTATCCGGCTTTCAAGCGGGGTCTTTCGTTGGACCAATTCAGGCTGTCGATTCTCTAAGATCTTCTCCGGTAAAATAAACTCGTTAGTTTGCACCTCAGGAAGCTGCGGTATTCCAACACGAATCACTTTTCCATCCAATAATTCCGAACTTTCTGAAAAAGCCTTGGCAATTCGGTCCATCGCCACATCGACGGCCGCGTTAGCATGCGCCAGCACCAAAACGCGCTCACTATTCACAACAAAAGACCGAACGACTTGGGCAAGGTTCGCAGTTTTACCCGTCCCTGGCGGCCCCCAGATGAAGACCAATTTGGCGGCCCGGCAAGATTTTAGAACAATCCGTTGATCTTCGTTCGGATGCAACTCGGCTGCTTCTAAGCGCTTTAAAACACCAAGACTCTCTTCAAATGCCTCTTGGTTTTCTTCCTCCCGTATGTCCTGTAACCCAAGAAGTGCGCTAGTTATTTGATTATCGCTGACAGGCCGTTCGAACTCTTCTTCCAAACGTTTCCTCAACGTGTCATTAATGACCAGGGTCAGATGTGATTTTAGCCCTTTTGATATTTTCACCCAAATCTTGCTGCAGTATGACTAAAACATCAAAGTCCTGAACGGCCACAAGAATCCCCTTGACCGTCCCTAGGCCATCGACAATAAACTGTATAGGTGTTTCTGCGAGTACCGGAGTGGCAACTTCTGCTTTCAATGTGTACAAATGACCGTGACTCTATGACCTTGTTGAGGTTTTCTTTGGCCTTTGATTGGTCTCCTTTTCGCTTTAATAATTCATAATTATTATTCTAATCTAGAAATATTCTTTAGGATATAGATCGTTTCCTCCAGCCCGCACTTTCCATCTCCGTTTACATCAGCTTCCAGGTCGATGCTTGGGGGTGAATCTATCCTGGATGTAACTTTCAGGGCGATAAGCGCATCCCTCAAGTCAAGGGCACAGTCCGCATTCAGATCTCCTTGGGGATCGTGAAGATTGGGATCCCTGCCACCCAGCAACTCGGCCTTATCTCCGCAGCCGTCCTGATCGGTGTCCGCCAGAAAGGGATTAACGCCATAACCCTGTTCTTGCAAGTTGTTGAGCCCATCACCGTCTGGATCCTGCAAGGCATTGTCGGTTGCTATGGGATCAAAACCGTATGTTACCTCCCAACAATCCATCAGTCCATCTCCGTCCGTATCGTCGTTTATAGGATTGGTGCCGCGACCGATCTCATCAGCATCCTCAAGCCCATCGTTGTCGGTATCTGCCATCAGAGGGTTGGTGTGATGATCGCGCTCCTCCGAGTTACTGAGGCCGTCACCGTCTGGATCCACCGAAGCGTTGTTGGTGGTCACTGGATCAAAACCATAGGCAACTTCATAGCCGTCATTCAATCCATCTGAGTCTGTGTCAGGATCATTGGGTTTGGTCCCACGGTCCTGCTCTGCAAGGTTGGTAAGTTGATCGCCATCAGGGTCCTGTTGGGCGTCATCTGTGGCTGCGGGATCTAAGGAATATGCGACTTCCCACCCGTCTTTCAGTCCATCTTTATCCGTATCATCACTTTTTGGATCTGTCCCAAGGGAGATCTCCTGTCCGTCTTTCAGGCTGTCACGGTCTGCATCTGCATCTTGCCAATCCGTGTCATACACGATGAATTCCTCGTAATCTTTGAGACCATCGATATCGACGTCGGTTTCCTGGGTAATCGTACCGCAGCCTATGGAAAAAGCGGTTAAGTTTTCCAAATCCTCTGCGTCCTGATGCTTCACCGTCCCCAAATATGGCACCACCCATTGATAGGATGTGTCGGTTTCATCGTGGCCATAACCCCATATCCTCAATCGATATCTTAGTTTGTAGGCTTGAAGAGCACCAAATGCAAGATTCATAACTTCCTTGCTTAGCACATCCACGGTCATACTCACGTTTAAGACAATTCCTGGATATCCGGTCGTTTCAGCGGTGGCTGAAGTAAATTCATGATCATTAACGTACATTGGGTACCAAGCCACGACCAGCCCGGCTGAAAACTTGGTCATATCCCCCCCATCTCCTTCCCGCACCCCCCAGAGCTTTAGCTGGTTCGATGTCATTTCATACCAGCTCTTGGCGGTAGTATATCCATCTTCACTTTCTTTCATCAGGTAAGTGGGTATTGAGGGGAAAGTGTCCTGATCGAACGAGACCACTTCATCCTCCGCTGTATACGATTGACCCTGATATACCCATGAATTACCGACTTTGATGCCAAATACATTCGGTTGGCTGAGGTAGGGCGATACCCTGTCATGCCGTACGGGCCATACATACCTTCCGGTGGTTTTTGAATCGCTGGCTATGAGACCGGTAGAAAACCATACGGTCCAGTAATCGCCTGTATTTTTTGCGCTGGTTGTGGACGATAAATACCCAATAGGGACATTTGAAAATCCTTGAGAGTTCAACCAATCGACAAAACCGGAATCTGAAATTCCGTAGTTAAGAAGGCTCCTTAATTCTTTTCTATTCGGCAGATACCAGTCTGAATAGGAGGCCTTGTAGTCTTCACAGTTATAACTGTCCGGGTTGGAATTGAACTCAGCAATTTCATCAATCCCCTCTTGCCACGGATGATGCCCAATACAGCCTGCATCTTTCAGCCACATAAGGCCTGTCAGGTTATCCGTTACCGTGCCATCTCCATAGTCCGTAAATCTCGGTTCAGGCCAGGAAACGCCCTTTTGCAGGTCACCATCGTCCCCCGCGGCATAGCTTGTTCCCTGCCCTGTTCTTCCAACTCGGGCCGGTAAGGCCGTTTCACCCCGCACCGGCAGAAAATAATACCCTCCTCCCTTACCCAAATTTCCTCTAATGTCTCCATACTGCATATCCACGGTCCATGCATGGTCTTCGCCTGAGGAAGTAGAAGACCAATAATCGTCCTCTTGCAGACCGGCGAAACCCTGTTTATTAAGCCATTTGGTTATATTTTTCTCCTCCAGGTTGACGAGGCTTTCAAGTTCGTTCAAATTGGGAAGTCGCCAATCCGCATAGGATGCGGTGTAGCCTGAACAGCCGTAATTTCCAGGATGGGCATTAAGATCCGCAATGGTATCAATGGCCTCCTGCCAGCTTTTCGAACCAAAACAGTCGCCATTTTTAAGCCACATTAAGCCTGTCAGATTGTCCGTTATGGTCCCGTCTCCATTATCCTTAAACCTGGGTTCCGGCCAGGAGGCTCCATTTTGAAGCGCCCCGTCATCCCATGCGGCAAAGCATGTTTTCTGACCTGTCTCCGGCAGATCAAGCAATCCTTTCACCGGCTCTGTTCCACCCCACCCGGTCAATGGCACATGAAGAATGGGTGACACAGGATTATTGTAGGAAATGGAGAGAAATGCATTTTTCGCCCCCTCCGATTTCGGTGTAAATATGACCTTCAACGTGCATTCATCTGAAGGCGATGGGGATAGGGTCTGACCTGAGCAATAGTCGTTTACGACAGAAAAATCGGAAGCATCATTTCCCGTTATGGATATCGAAGCTATCACAAGGTCTACGCCACCTGAGTTAGTCGTTGTAAATATCTTTGCGGATTTGTTGTCTATTGGGACTTTACCGAAGTAGTGGCTTTTCGGTGAAACTGAAGCATTTGCATCAGCGATAAGTTGAGTATCCAGTTTTAAGACAAATGCGTCATAGGACCCATTGTGAGTCGGGTCGTAGCCATTGATAGTTGCGGGAAAGTCCGATGACTCAGTCAAGCCCGCAACATAAACCTCTCCCGTGGGAGAATAAAGAATTGAATTAATGGCGTCATAAGAATCCCCACCCACGAATGTGGAGACAAGAAGATTTTGAAGATCAGAATCAAGTTTAGTTATAAAACCATCATTATAACCATTGTGAGTTCTATTGAAAGCGCCCTCTGTAGTCGGAAAATCTGAGGACTTAGTCGAACCGGCCACGTAAACATTCCCGGCGTCGTCCATAGCCATGGAATGGATTTCATCCCAATCATCACCACCCAGTAATGTTGAGGCAATGAGATTCTTAAGGTCGGTGTCAAATTTCGATACAAACGCATCTCTCCCACCGCCGTTGAACTCCATATCATAGGCACCGGTCGTTGTAGGGAAATTTGAATACCCAGTATCACCGGCTACATAGACGTCCTCGTTTTCGTCTATGATGATTGAGGTGGACTGGCCCCCGAAGAAAGTGGATGCAAGAAGATTTTGAAGATTACCATCAAGTTTCGATATATAGTATGCTGTGTAAGTTGTATTGTAGGCCCCGGTGGTTGTTGGAAAGTCCGATGATCCAGTACTCCCGGCTACATAAATATTCCCACTACTATCCACGGACATGGACTTAAGCCAATCATTAACACTACCCCCAAAGTATGTTGAAGCTAGAAGATTTTGTAGATCACCGTCAAGTTTTGCCACAAAGCCGTCAACGTATGGGAATTGGCTGGGTCCATTATTGTATGTTCCATCGTAGGCCCCGGATGTTGAAGGGAAGTCCGATGATGTTGTCTGACCAGCCACATAAATGTTCCCGTTGCTGTTCAAACCAACGGAATAAGGCTCCTCCTCATTACCGCCGCCGAGAAGGGTGGAAGCAAGAAGATTTTGAAGGTTTGCGTCAAGTTTTATAACAAAGACATCTGAGGAGCCATTGTGTGTAGAGTCGAAAGCACCGGTCGTTGTTGGAAAGTCCGATGACCAAGTGTTCCCGGCTACATAAAGATTTCCCCTATCATCTGTAGAAATAGCATGAATCTCCTCACCAGAATCGCCGCCTATTATTGTAGATGCGATAAGATTTTTAAGGTCATCATCAAACATCGAGACAAAGGCATCACTGTAACCATGATGAATTCTATTGTAAGCACTTGGTGTTGCTGGAAACTCTAACGATCTAGTCCAACCGGCTACATAAAGATTTCCGCTGCCGTCTCTAAACATTGAGTTAATTCCATCGTTCGAAGCACCTCCCACGAAGGTGGAAGCTAACATCGGGTCAATGATGAGGCGTTTTGTTTTATCATATTCGTCTACCTTGAAGCCGTACTTATCCTCTCTTATCGCATAGGCAACGCCCACGTACTTTTTCTTATCGTCCTGTTCCTGGTAGGCCAAAGGTTTTGTGAAATTTACCGTCCCCATATGGGTCTCGGCAACAAGCTCCCCACTTTCGTTTACTTTTAAACCCTTTGCTCCGTTCAGCCGCAACCATATTTTTTCCGGATCAGCACCGGGTTTAACAAAGAATAGCTTCTCCACCATATTCCCATAAGCCTTTAGTTTCAGCTCCACACCGTCATATACCTCTCCAAGACTGACTAAGGCATAAGACGGTATCTTGCTCATCCATTTTGATGCATCATTGCCTTTAATATAGGTAACCGTTGTTATAGTTTCCTCTTCTCCTTCAACATTATCAATCTTTCCACCCATAAGTCGCTCTTCAAAAACCACCCCTTTGAATATGGATTTTGAAAATGAATCCTTGGCATTCACGAAACCATGGAGAGAGTATAAGATTTCCCCAGTATCAGTAATGAAGACAGTTCCACCAAGAGTTTTAGCATAAAACTTTATCCCTTCATTAATCTGTCCCCGGTTGGATATAAACGGGACATGGAGCTTGGCAATCTGAGAGGTTGGGGGTGATATGAATTGACTAGCAAGCCCGGCCTGTGTTTCTTGCCCACCCTGAAGGGCAAGGAGTGTCAAGGCTAGAAAGCCATAAAATGTCATTTCCCCTGAGATTTTTTTCAATCTCCGTGATTGAACGACTATTTTTTCCATCGCCCTTTCTCCTCATTACAGACTTCGTCAAATAGTCAAATGGGAAATAGTTAAATCGAAAAATTCTTACAACCATTTCAATGTCTTATCAGCATGAAAATGTTAAATGTCCAATTTTGTTGCATTGTATAGTTGGGTTTGTGATTACAACTACTTAACTACTCAACTATTCAACCATTTAACGAACTCTGCATTAGAAATAAAAAACACGAGGAATCTTCCACGATCTCTTGGCATCACAGGTGGTGAATTCCTCGTAGAGGCTTCCAGAATTAGTGAGTGCCGCGATATTCTTGGTTATTCGTCCCCTTGGTGTGTTTTTATGGATCGTTAGGGTTTACTATTGTATCCACTAGGTATTGCCTTCTCAGGGTGTTTGCTGAGAATACCGGGGTGAAGGGAAAGGCCTTAACTGCTGCGGTTCAAACTGAAGAAAGCTTAGAATTCGAAACAAATCCAGCTCGGAATTCAGGCGAGATGGCGCGGCTCAGAAGTTATCGAACGACAGGGTGAAGAAGGAGCAACCTAATGAAAATCAACGTGATTATGATCGTTCGGCCCCTTCGATGGAAAACCTTTTACTCCCGACAGGACAGTTAATGTTCTGTCAGGAGCGAGGCGAGCACATTTTGATCGGTTTCTCCATGACTCGAACCTGGTGAGGTGATAAGAAGCCGCTTTTTGTGGGTGGAAGTGTAGGAAATTTCGCCTTGTGCGTCAAGCAAAATCTGGCCGTCCCGCCTGATGCGAGATTGTGTCCGTAACTCGCGGGGGTGAGATAAGGCACTGGGGCCGGCAAGGGCGTAAAGGTGGAGAGAGCGCCAGGGCATTTGATGACGCAGGAAGGACGGCAGCAATTGTCTCTGGATGCTCCGGGTCAACATAGAGCCACTCGCTCGACCTGTGGAGGCCTTTCGGCCCCGAGCTCAAGGCCGAGGGGCTCTCGACAGATTCCAGAATCAAGGGGACCGGTTCATCCTCATCCTGCATCTTCCGTTTACCGCGTGCCACATTGGAATAATGACCGTAATATCTGACTCCCGCCATCGGCGGGATTCTCCCTTATTCGGAACATGGCAGCACGTGGCAGCGAGTGCTTGTGCTTGCATCCCGCTTGCGGGGCATCCCGCCGTCTTATGCGGGGCCACTCTAAGGCATCAAAAACCTTTTCTTCTTTGCCATTCTTTGACTGATAGATAACTTTTGATTCCTCCGGGATATAAAGCCTGCCCCGTACTGGATACGGGGTAATTGTCTCCTGGGAAAAGGAAACCCCGACGATATAACGGGCCAGATTCGCCATTGCCTTTTCATCTCCAGGCTGGATTCTGTCGCCGCAAAAGACATTGAATCCACAATGCCGCCATTTCATCACCATGGCCACCAGGTCTGCGCATTATTCCACTGTGGTCTCTGGTCGGCGAGCGGGGACCTGCTAGCCAACAGACCGCGCGTATCCTCTTTTTTTAAACGGGTTTCCTTACGTGCCATCACAATTACTTCTGTGGCCAGCCGTATTGGGTCCTTCCCCTCCTCGTTGGTGGAGTAGGAATCGCCGAACCCCACTATTGCAGCTTGACCTGACAGGTTTTTCACGTCGCACCTCCACCCAAATGACCCGGTAGGGTCTAGCGAAGCAACGCCCGACCCCTCTTTACAAAACTGACCATCTCCCATATCTTTTGCTGGACACAGGGAGGTAGGGTGCAGATCCTGTATATCGTGAGTTCGTATCCTCGAAACTGAAAAACCGTGCTTCCCTAACCCCCCCCCAGCCCCCCGCCGGAAAACGGCGGGATCTTCGAACAGGAGGGATGGGAAGCTCCAAAGGGGGGAATTGGCGAGATCATTATCTCAACAACCTACGGGAGCTTTTTACTCTCAAAAGGATAAAATTTCTGTTGATTCACAGGAAACAAAAAAATCCGGTTCATCCTGTTTATCCTGTCTACAATTTCAATTTGCCTGGGAGATAAGAGTAACTGCACCCACTTAAATATGGGGACGGACGGATCTCTCAAGATTCAATGTCAAGTAGCTCCCCCTGATCCTGCTTTCCCAGGGTATATGTCCTTGAACGGAAAACGGTGATCGGTGAACGATTACGTCACTTTTAACCTGGAAATGTGAGCCCCCCGCTTATGGTAAAGAGTTGCCCTGTGATGCGATCGGAATCATTTGAAGCCAAAAAGAGGGCAAGTTCCGCAATATCGTTAACGGTTATCGGCCAGAAGGGAACATTGTCAACAGCCTTCCTGAAGATATTCCCCAATGACCCTTCCATATTGATCGTTCTTTCATACGCAGGGGTATCAATGGTGACCGTTATGGAAATGGTGTTTACGTGGATTTTCCATCGGGTAAACTCCCGCGCTAGAACTTTCGTTAACATGGTTATTCCTGCAGCGGCAGCGCCAATCAAAGATTCCCCGGGAGTTGGGACCCTTCCGGCATCTGTGGTTGTCATGATTATTTTCCCTGCCTGCTGCTCCTTCATATGCTCAAGAGCGGCTCTTATCATGTAAAGCCTCGTGAACATATATGATTTTATATATTGAGGATACAGTTCAGGGTCAGTATCATGGAAGAAAAGAGGGAGCGGATATTCAGCAGCCCCGTTTGCAACAACGATGTCGATCTTTCCCCACTTGTTGACTACATCATCGACCATTTCTTTCACCTGGTCATAGCTTTTGAGGTCAGCTTGTTGAAACAGGGCTCTCTTTCCTGACCCTTCTATTCCCTTCACCACTTCATGGCCAGCTTGGGAATTCCTCCCATTGACCACCACATCTGCCCCATTTCGAGCAAAATGAAGAGCGATTGCCCTGCCTATTCCACTGGTTGAACCTCCAACAAGTGCTATCTTCCCGTCAAGCTTTCCTCCCATATGGGTGACCCCCTCACGTCCTGTCATGTTGTTCAAGTGTCAAGTGTCGAGTGTCGAGGGCAAGATGGCCGCTCCCCGACCACTCGCCCCTTTTGTGACGTGACGGGTTTCAAGGGGAAAATGATCGTCGTCGACCGCAGGTCGCTCACGCCTAGACCTCGGTCTTCGTCCCTCCGCCCTCGACACTCGTCACGGGACCCTTCCTAGTAGAGCTTGACGACCCTCTTCAGTCCCTCTTCTCTGAGTCTAAAGCGCTGGATTCTCTCGGTGGGCGTTTTTGGAAAAGAATCGACAAGAACCACGTATCTAGGCCTCATGAATCGCGCTAGATCCTTCTCCGACCGTTCGTAAAAATCCGGAGCCGATAGTTGTCCACCCTTTTTGAGAACGATATGGGCGACTATCTCGTCTTCCTTAAGCTCTTCTTTCTCGGGAGGTCTATATGCAACAATAGCAGACTCGGCAATTCTGGCATGTTCGTTAATCAGATGCTCGATATGCTCAACCGAGACCATCTCGCCGCGCACCCGAAGTGCATCCTTTTTTCTGCCAGCGAAGTGCAAGTGGGTGAGATGAGGTGATAAGAGCTTTCTTTTTCGGTTTCGGACTATATGAGATTTCGCCTTGTGTGTCAAGGGCAAGGTGGAAGCATGATGTGGTAGTCCTTCGTTTTGCCTGGAAGTCAGATTGATGGTGGGAGCGCATTCAAAGGTGGGGAAGGTAGATCCGGGGCCATATTTTCGTGAAAAGGATGGCAGTTGCCCGGAAAAAGATCATACGTCTCCCCGGAACCGGCATCCCCATTTGAAAAATCATGAAGGGTGGCACTCCAGATAAACCACACCTAAGGAGGGTAATCCGCCCGATACTCGAAGTCGACCTATACCCACTTATCTGAAGCCGGTGTTTGGGACAATGAATGGTCTACGATTGTTTCGCTTTTTTCGGCACCAGGCCGGACAACAGGCTTCGATCATAGAGGAAATACCGGCGAAGGATTTTGGGTATGCTGAATACGAAATGCCGGTGTGGTACGGCCTTGAGGACTTCCTCACAAAGCCACCCGCCGAATTCCACCACCCGCTTCTGATGACATGACGGACAGAAATGTCGGCGCTTGCAAGAAAAAGAAAGGGTGTCTAAATGCACCCTTTGTGAACAATCTGAAACAACGCATTCGCATCATCCATCCTTTCCATCCACTTTTTAATCAAGAATTCGACTTGGTGGCCTACCGCAAAAGTTGGCTTAGGCAATGGGGGCGTTGTCATGAGCCTTGAAGCCTCCCGCTTGGCCCGCAATTGCAGCGAATGGCATCGGTTATTGGAAATCTGCGCGCTCACCCACAGCTTGATTCTGGACGAGGACGGTATCTATGATCCGGCCCATTTTAATGATCGTTTGCTTCTGGGTTTAAAGGGCACCATGTCGGAAGTGGAACTGCACATGATACGCGCGCGCTTGATCGGTGGTATGTTGAATAAAGCCCGACGGGGGGAGTTGCATATGCGGCTGCCGATCGGATTGGTTTATAGCCCGCAGGGTCAGGTGCTGCTGGATCCGGATCGTCAGGTGCAGCAAAGCCTGCACTTATTTTTCCGGACGTTTCGACGGATGGGCACCGTCCAAGCGACGGTGAAAGCGTTTGACAGCCAGGGTTTTCAGTTTCCCCGGCGGATGCACCATGGGCCCTGCCAAGGCGAAGTTCTGTGGGGGGCGTTGACACGCAGCCGTGCGGTGGATATCTTGCATAACCCGCGCTATGCCGGTGCCTATGTGTACGGGCGCAGGACCCAGGACTGCAAAAGTGTCGATGGGCCACCGAATATAAAATGGCTGCCCCATGATCAATGGCATACCTTGATCAACAATGCGCACCCGGGCTATATATCCTGGCAGGACTATGAGCAAAACCAGGAGCAATTAGAAGGCAATACGATTAGAAGATCCGAACCCCGTGCCTATCCCCCGCGCGAAGGTCCGGCCCTGTTGCAGGGGTTGGTGGTTTGCGGATTGTGCGGCCGCAGGATGACTACGAGATCTTGCTGGTGGGGTCGGGCCGCGGGAAGTGTCTGATATCTGTTCCAATAGTGTTGAAACAAACCTCTGAAATGAACCTATAATGCATTTTTTGAGGCCAAAAAGCCCCTTTTTGGAAAGAATCTGTTGCCAGAGCAAAGCGGCATTACGTTCCTGGCTACGACCGGCATACCCTGATTGAATGACCTTCGAATTCAACAGGGTAGATCACCCATCTATACCGTGAGAGAGAACTGGCCAAAGGGAGGGAAGTTATAGGGGGCGGCGAAAGGTATCAGCTCCGGGAGGAGCCTGGTTACTATAACGCTCTTTTTGAGGCTGAAAAGGGCGATATAGGCCTTGAAAACAGCCATTTCTAGGAAATTAACGATGAATAATCAAAGGCTTGCCATGGCCGAACCCCAAAAACTAACCGGCTTCTATGCCCAAAAGAAGTGCTCTGCGTCCTTCGAAGAGCAGTGGCCAAGGGGTGCATTCCTTGTTTGTCCGCATGCGCCATCTCATGTCCCCCCTCCCCTTGCCCCTCCCACTCCCGCCAAAAAGGCGGTGGGATCTTCGAGAGGGGAGGGGAAGCACTGGGAATGGCAAGATTTTCCTCCCCCTTGATGGGGAGGATGGGTGGGGGTGGTCGTCTGGATTTTGTAAAGCGATTTTTGAGACGTGACACTAGGCCAGTCAGGACTCCTCCGCTGAAATCCGGCTGTACAAACAGGGAATGCACAGTGGCCAAGTACTTGCCGTTTCCAGATAAAGCGAGCGAGTGTCTGTAACTGGCCCCGCCTATTCGATCGGTTCAGAGAGGCTTGTTGCTTCAAAGTTATCTATGTGATTGTAATTTCCAGATCCACATCCTACTCGGGAATGACCGAAAACGGCTTCTTACGAACACGATAGATATTGAAGTGTTTCCTGTCAAAAGTGACGGCGTGATAAATACCCAGATCCTGGGCAATGCTGACCAGAGTTGCGTCTGCGAAATCCATTGGAAGGTCTTTGTACTGTCTCATTAGCTCCTTCACACCCTTGAGGCTTTCAATGCCGGGCGGCACCAAGGTAATGGCACCTTCCAACACGAAATCTATGGCGGCTGACTGGGCCGGATTGGAGAAATCCAGTAAGTAAAGAACCTCTGTGAGCACCGCCTCCGAACTGTAAATATCGCCGGTGAATCGCCTGAACCAATTCACACATTCTGCATGCTTGCTTTCACTGCGGTCAATTAAAGCGACCCACGGCCCCGTGTCCATAACCACCCGCATCAAGAGCCCTTTCTAATTTTGTGGATCAAATGGTCCCTATGGCGTTGCCCCAGGTCCTTAATGCCGCTTTCAGTCATACCCAGAAGGTGCTTGACCCTCTCGTATGGTCTCCTCTCGCCGTTGTCCATGTTCTCGTCAATAAACTGCTTCAAAGCGAGCCGGGCAACATCGGATTTTTTAAGTCCCATCTTTTCCGCCAGGATCTCGATCTTTTCCTTGTACTCGTCGGACATTCGAATCGTAAGCTGCATGCCTAAGACTCCTCAATGAGAACGCATGCTTTTGTAGTCTTTTTGATTACAACTGTCAAGTTTTTGTTGAACCGAGCGACTTCCATCTCGAATAGCGCGAATATCTTCGATAGACTGATTTGGAAAAGCCAGCGGAAAAAATCCCGGAGCCTTTGGACGTAGGTGATCGCGGCCAAGTCATCGACCAGGTTGGCGAAGAGGGCTTCGAGAGCCTCTCCGCTCTCGGTTTCATTCAAATAGTTGAGCACTGCGTATCTAAGGAAGCTCAACGTGTTGGATGAGACCTGTGCTTCAAATTCGTTTCCTTGCTCTTTGCAAGATTAAGAAGTTGTTTGCATCCTTTATGTGGTGCAAGAAGTTCCTTTTTCGGACTGTGACTTCAGGGGACTTGCCCTTGTTGTGTCAAGGGTAAAGCCCGCCCACCAATTCGTGCAGCGTTCTCCCTACCCAATAGGTATAGCATTTCCCACATCGGCCATGTTTGCGTGAGGGTAGCTATGTTTCTCTCCCCAATAAACCCTGTATACTGCTGATTCGCTCTAAGAATCGGGCTCCCATCTGATGGCTATCTCTCCCGAATTTCCCGTGGTAGTCACGGTAACGGCCTTATCCATCACCTGGCCTGCGGCACACTTGCTGCCAAGGTACGCCCTCCCCCCACCAATGGGACATACAACGGCAAGAAAAACCGGCGCCCATTACAATGCCAAAGTTCCACGGCCAACTTATAATGTAATTTACATCCCCGGTTCCACGATTGGTCCCGATTTCATGTACCTGCCGTGGCCCGACCCCAACCACGACCCAGCCACGACAGCCACGCACGGGGATTTTCAGTCGAAACAAGACTGAACTCGAAAACCAGTTATATCAGGTAATTACATTGAATTGCCCGCTTTTCTTTTGGTTTTTATGTTCGAAAATGTAGGGGGTTTTTGAAAAAAATGAATGTCGCGGGCACATTTTGGGAACAAATTCTTGACAAATCTCTTGAGCCGTTTTAAAGATTTTATTGAACTCATTCGCCAATATCAGATAATAGCTCAGTAAAATCTTGAATAGGAGGAGCCTATGGAAGCTCAGAGTGTGAAGCAACTTGGGCAAAGGATTGCTGAGCTTCGCAAGAAGCTCAATTTGACCCAGACGGATTTAGCGACCCACTTGGGAGTGGGCTCCCCGCAGATCATATCTCAAATAGAGCTTGGCCAGCGCGACATTAAGGCTTGGGAGCTTGCAAAATTGTCAAGAGCTCTTTTCGTGAATGTGGCGGAGTTATTGCTGCCGCAGGATCACAAAAGCATGGAACAACCCGTTCTCTGGAGGGTAGTGCCGAAAAGCGGGCAGGGCGAAAAGGAGGCTAGCTTTCTCAAGCACTGTAGAGATTTCGCAGCAATGGAGGAATTAAGTGGTGTAGGACGGCCACGTGAGTTCCCGCAGAAAACAGTCAATCCGCTCACTATTGATTTCCAAGATGCGACTAGGTTAGCTGAGCAGGTTAGAGGAGAGTTCGAATTGGGCGCAAGACCGGCGGCTTCTTTGGAAAGAACTCTCGAGGATCGATACGGGGTAAAGGTTTGGTACGATGATCTTGATGAAGGATCTGCAGCGGCAACCATAGGCGATTTCGGCCCAGCAATCCTTATGAACAGGAAGGAGGCTCCTTGGCGCCGAAATTACAACTTTGCCCACGAACTTTTTCATCTTATCACCTGGAACAGTATCCCGGCCCTTGAGCTTCAAAACAACCCACCTCTCTGGGAAAATATCGAGAAAATCGCAAATTCCTTTGCCTCCTGCCTTTTGCTACCCGCTGGTGCGGTGAACATCGAGCTAAACGAGCGTATTGCAAATAATCAAATCGAATATAACGACCTGATAGCAATAGCCAGGGAGTTTGACGTTTCTACCGAGGCACTTCTATACCGGCTTTTAGCATTGCGTTTGCTGAATAAAGATGCCGTCGATTCGATACGGGGTGACGCAGACTTCCGGAGCTTGGATAGAGCTACCATGTCGGCTTCTTGGTGGGACCCGCCTGACTTGCCTGAACGGTTTGTAAGGCTCGCTTCTGTGGCCTATAAAAAAGGCCGGCTATCACGAGCAAGGTTGGCTCAGCTTCTCAACTGCACTTTACCTGATGTAACGGAAACGCTGCATCATTATGGGCTCGATGACCGCGAAATTCACAAGAAACTCGACCTGGGTACTGCTTGATGCAGTAATCATCATTGAGGCTCACTCGATCGGCGTGTGGGATCGTCTCTTGGAAGAGATTAGGGGCTTGGTCGGTGCTACAGTTGCGAACGATGAGGCTTTCTACTTTGATACGAAAAAGACAAAAAAGCGAGAAGCCATACGACTGAGGCCATATATAGAATCCGGAAGAATCAAAGAAGTAAATGCGACAATAGAAGATCTACAGAGCCTTCACGAGACTTTGAGCTCTGCAACTCTCCACGGATTGGATCCTGGCGAGCTTGAAGCGTTGGCTGTGTTACATGGTGGAGCGATAGAAGAGGTAGTGTTCTGCACGGCTGATGGAGCAGCAATTCGAGCATTAGCCCTTCTCGGGCATAGCGAATCAGGGATTTCCTTTGAAAGCCTCTTAAAGGAGGTGGGGCTGCAAAAGGCATTGGAGGACCATTACAGTGAGAAATTCTTCCGGTACCATCTTGAAAGAGGAAAACAGGATCGCATCACCGGAACCGGACTGAGAAAGACTCCTTTTTGAGAATGATGGAAGTGGTGGACGCAATTTAAACACATTTTCCTTCCGCGGATGTGCAAATAAGATTTTTGGGGACAGGCAAAAAATGGTTCTTCCCGGGAATATCTGTATATCCCCAATCAACAAATATTTCTAGGTCGAGGTGTCCTCTGATTTGTTTGAAAATTCGGATGGACAATCCGAATTTTCAATAATAAATTTCCGCGATGATTAAGCGACCCTTTTATATCAATCAACTATCCCGCGCTGTGAGGCGCTCCCCGATTACGGCCCTTATCGGCCCCAGGCAGTGCGGTAAAACGACGCTCGCCCGGATGTTTTGAGAAGGAAGGAACACGGCTTTCTTTGATCTTGAATCCCAAATCGATTTAAACCGTCTCCAAAACCCTCAACTGATGCTGGGTTCCTTACAAGATCTCGTCATCATCAATGAACTTCAGGCAATGCCCGAACTTTTCCGCGTGTTGCGCGTGCTGGTCGACCGCCCTGACCACAAAAGCCGGTTTCTCATTCTTGGAAGTGCATCGCCCAACCTTGTCAAAAGTGCTTCCGATTCCCTTGCCGGGCGTGTCGAATTCGTAGCGCTTTCCGGTTTCGGTCTTCGCGAAACGGGAAGCGACCAAGCCGATGCTATCTGGCTGAGAAGCGGATTGCCCCGTTCCTTCCTGGCCGACAGCGATTTGGACAGTCTTGCCTGGCGCGAGGGCTTCATTCAAACCTTCCTGGCGCGCCATATCCCCCAACTCGGAATTTCGATTCCGCCCGCGGCCATGCGACGATTCTGGACCATGCTGGCCCATTATCACGGTCAAACCTGGAATGCCTCGGAGCTCGGCCGCTCCCTCGACCTTTCGGACAAAACCGTGCGCTCCTATCTTGATATTCTCATCGGCACGTTCATGGTCCGGCAACTCCAACCGTGGTATGAAAATCTCGGCAAGCGCCAGGTCAATGCACCCAAGATATACCTGAGGGATTCCGGCCTGCTTCACGCTTTGCTCAGCCTCCCGGAGTTTCAGACTCTCCACAGCTATCCCCGGGTGGAGGCATCGTGGGAAGGCTTTGCCATCGAACAGGCTTTGGAGATCATTAGACCGTCCCAAGCATTTTTCTGGGCCACCCATAGCGGTGCCGAGGTTGATTTGTTTTTCATTCACCGCGGCCAACGGTATGGAATCGAATGCAAATTCAGCGAAACCCCGAAAACGACCCGATCCATGAAGCAGGCCATGGAAAGTCTGAACCTCGCTCATCTCTGGATTATCTATCCCGGCGAGCACGCCTATCCCATCTCAAAACAAATCTCTGTTTGGCCTATAAAAAATATCCCTGCGCTGCCGGAGCAACTTGGATAAACTCTGGACCGGTACCGCTTCATCAGTCTCCACCTTTTTCTTATACTCCAAAAATAACCCATACGATGGTAATCCGACTCATGAGATTGAATTGTTTTAAAGTGCTTTATCAAGGCGTGCGATAAGCGGGGATCGTTGAACCCCTTTCCGGTCTACCTTCGGATGGCACTCCAGATAAACCGCACTCAAGGTGGGTAACCCTTCGGATATTTACCTGCCATCTACGCATAGGCAGGCTCGGGGTCGACGTATAGCCACTTATCTGAAGCCGGCAGTTGGGACAAGGAATGGTCTAGGATTGTTTCGCTTTTTCGGCACCAGGCCGGATACCAGGCAGCGGTCTTGCTTTCCTGTCCCATAATCCAGGATGCTTGAGGATTTTTTTGACTACTTCAGGATGTATGTGTAAAAGGCACGAAAAACGCATGACCAAGCTGCCTGAAAGATCCATGGAGGACTGGTGCCCCGATTGCAATTAGTAGATTGGTTGCCGACAGAACTTGAGTGTGTTCTCGACGGCCTCGGGGGTATGGGGGAATTGATGGATCATGGCGCGGGGGCCTTGAGGTCATTGTGCTCCCGGCACGTGTCCTGATCGGTCAGTCTGGAGAGCTTGCTGTTCATGGACACGGCCCTGAGGACCGGGTGGAGAGAGAAATGGTCCTTTGTGATGAGATAGACCCGGTTGGTGGCCACGGGCGGGATGGCGGATTTTCGGGAAAAGCCATGGCAGGCGACCATTCGGTAGCGTGGGGTCATCTCCACGTGGATCCCCCGGGCAGAGCCCGGGGGATCCACCTAAAGTAAATTAATCATTGGAGCAGGTGAAGCTTGATGCCAAGTTGGGGTCACCGCCGATGTATTTCGGCCAGGTCGGATACTCGCAAAGCGGACGGGTGCGGCCCGCATGGACGGCCGTATCGGTCACGATCTGGTTCGCCGGAGCGATTCCCTTTTCTACCCAGTTTTCAAGCGCGGTGAGCGAGTCCCAGCCTGGTGTAAACGCGGCAGCGAAGGCATGACCGGCCCCAGGTACCTCGTAAAACCTGGCAAACTTTCTGACTTTCCTAGGCCCGAATTGAGCCTCCAATAGTTCCCAGTACATCTCGCTGGCACGAAAGCTGACCAGCACGTCCTGCAGGCCGTGGGCAATCAGCAGCTTGCCGCCACGGGCGACGAAGGCCGAGATGTCCGTACTCGTGTCGAGCATTTTACTAAGCTCGCTGATGCGATCGGCATAGATGCCAGGATCTTCAGGGTCGATCGAGAGTGTGTCGAAAGTGCCAGTTGAGTCTCGCACCACGGCGTATTTCATGAACTGGTCCATAAACGGACTGAGATACGGCATGCTTGTGGTCGCGGGGAGCGCCGGTTGCACCGTTCCAAGGGTCAGGAAGATGACGTATGCCTGCAGCGCATATCCTCCCGCGTCCGCTTGGGTCATGCCAAGATCGGCGCCCCATACGTTGCAGCCGGGGAATGACTGCAATCCACTCGCCATATCGAAGTTGAAGTTCGCGGGCGTGTTGTAAATATTCAAGGCTTCAATTTGCGTATCCGACAGGCATTCGTCACCGGTGTCCTCACCTCCCGGGCAGCGCAGATCATCGGGATCGAAAATCGCGTTGCATTCCGCCTGGTTGCTGATTATGCCATCGGCAACACCATCCAACTCATCACAGACCTCCATTGCCGCGTCATAGAGCAGCTTCCGCTTTGGCTGGTTGGGATAGGCACCCGGAGCAGCCATAGCTCTCATAATGCGCTGGCCTTGAAGCAGGGCGCCCATATCGTTCCAGGCCGGATACAAAGCGATGGCGCCGTCCCAGTCTGCGGGCCAGCGTTGAATAGCGGCCAATGCCTCACGTCCGCCGGTCGACCCGCCCATAAAATACGTCTTTTTCGGCTTCTTGCCATAGCAGGCATTGATGATGAAGACTGCCGCATCGTGGGTCTTCTTTATTTGATCGCCGCCAAAGTTGGCCAAAGCCTCGTCGTTGAGGGCGAAAAGGCAATCCTGCGAGCCTAACGGCCCGGCCTGGTGACCGGAGTCACTGCCGAAGGTGGCATAGCCACGCCCCAACGGCACCTTCTGATCCGTTGGACCGAATCCCACATTCCCAGCCACATTCGGGATCGAGCCGTCGAAGCCGCCACCGCCAAACGCCATGGCTTTGTTGTTCCAACTTGCAGGGAGGTCGACCTGGAACTTGATTTTTGGCGCAGTGGGGTCCACCGGACTGATTTCGCCCAGTACCTTGCAATATGCTCCGATGGCTGCAGCCCCCGTGCCGGCCGCCGGGACTACTGTTGTGCTGCTGACCAAGCCCCCGGTGGTCGGCAAACCAATCGACCTGGCGGGGATCACCATAGCATTGACTTCCGCGCACATCACGGCCGCAATCGTAGTCTCCAGTGCGTCAATTAAATCGTCCTGTTCTGAGGCGACAATCCATTTGGTAATTTTGGCTTCGATATCGTTTTTCAGTTTCTTCTTGGCACCCTTGTAAGCGCCAGCCTCGAGCTGCTTAAAAGTTGCATCGATTTTCTTCAGCAGCGCATTCCGTTTTTTATGGTTTTCGAAAGCTGAGTCCGGAAGAGCATTGATGAGGTTTTCCACATTCGTCAGCGCATCCCAAGCGCTATCTAAGGAGCACGCATCCTGAGCCATTGTTATCTTAGGAGAAGGCACCAAGGCCAATCCCAGACTCACAAGACAGAACAGAATCGAATACAACATCCAGATAACACACTCATTTCCAATCCGTTTCATTCTGAGACCCTCCGTTTAGAATCTTATTTACAATGACCGTAAATGGTTAAAACCCGCGTCAAGGGCTTACATCTTTGATAACTATCAATGCCTTATCACTTCATCATTAGAGTATTTCATCAATTGCCCAGAATAAAGCCTCGGAAGGATAAGCTACTCCTTGGAGGCTTTCATATTGGCACCTTCTGCAAACTCCATTTCATCTCCGACCTCTAAACATTCCAATAACCAAAGTGCTGTTCTTGTTTCCAAAAACCTAATTCTTTCGTATTGTCGGATACGGCGAGGCAAGGAATCGCTGACGAAAAAAAATGAGGCATATCAAGATCGTTATGACAATCATGTGGCTGCGTCTCATTCCGCCATCTCCACTGGATAATTTTCTGAATCGAGTCAACCATACAGTGAAACGAAGAGGTTGAGCTCATCTATAAAACGACTTCACCCTGGTTAAGGTCGAATCTCTGTAACCACTACACTTAGAAATTCTCCGCAGCGGCACCTCCTTTCTTGATTGTGGGTGTACGAGAAACTGGCGCGTCTATGTTTCAAAAAAGTATTACTGAGCTTGCCCAAAAAGCTGCGCACGTGATATCTAGCCCGTTACAAAGTTACAGGACCTCGCCTGCCCCCCGCTTTCTGCCCAAGGATGCACGTTGGGTCAAATTTCCGGCTGTGCCGGAGGTCCGGTGATTCGCAGTCCTCGCAAACATTTTATTCATGTCTTTTTCCGATCACCCCCTTCCTTCCCAGCTATGGGTTCACTCCATGAACGCAAAAAGCCCCGACGGACACAATAATCTACCTGGGGATTAGTTTTTATTCCGATCTGGAAACACGAGGGCATGATTTTCCCTGAAAAGATTGGGGTTATGCTGTCCGATTTAAACGAACTTCAGGGACTGAAGCTAACTCAAGCCGATTAAGATCCAAAACAGGATTTCTGTCAAGAGAAATCGGGTTGCCTGACATAAACCGAAGCACTTGAGGATGGCCGTTCCCTTTCCTCAGAATCAGCGATACCTTAATATCGAAACCAGGTCTTCGGTGATCTTACCTTTTGAAAGAAGCATTTTAAAGACCCTGTGTCTGAAAACCTCTTTCAGAGATTTTGTTCTAAAATGAGGACCAACCCTGAACATCCCCTTTCCATAAAAACAGCCGTCCTAACGGAGGAGGGGATGAGTCGGGCATGGGCTATTCTCTCCGAAGTCGAAATTCAGCGATGCCCGACAGCGTTTACACGGCGGAAAGCCCCGGACCAACTCCTGGAGCTATCATTTCGAGCCTGGGAGCCTGGCCTCATCCTTGACGGGATCAGCTATGAGGCAAAAAGAACCCGTATCGACACGATCAGGGAGCCGGCGGGAGTCGAATCCCGATATACCGTCACGGGGATCACCATAAGGTCCAACGGGAAGGGGTTTTCCGGCAGCCGGTGGAAGCAGTGGAAGAGGAGTTTGCGGTTCTCGGCAGCCTGAATCCCCTTTCAGTGCCCGGAAGGATGAGCAGCCTTCAAGAGTTCGACCACCTCATCATCTTTGAGATCTCGCCATTCCCTGTATGCGTTTGCCACAGCGAAAATAGGCACTCTGCTCACATCGGGGCAGATCACCTTGTCCACCAGGCGAGAGAGTCTGCGAAAGGCGCTCCTCGATGAGGTGGGTACGGCAACAATCACTTTCCCGGGGTGATGCTTTCCCGCAACCTCCACTGCCGCTTCCATGGTGAAGCCCGAGGCAAGGCCGTCATCAACAAGGATGACCGTCTTGGTCCTGAGTTCGGGAAACTCGGCTGCGCCACCGTATCGCCGGAGCCTTTCATGGATTGTTCGAAGCGCTTTTTCCTTTTGTGCTGCGATGATTTCCTCCGTGAGGCCGACCCTTCGGACCACGGGCTCGTTGAGGAGAAGGGTGCCGTCCGAGGCGACGGATCCGAAACCTGCTTCCGGTTGATCCGGAATCTGGAGCTTTCGAACCACCATGAGATGGAGGGGGCAGGCAAGGGCTTGAGCTACGGGGATGGCTACGGCTACCCCGCCATTGGGGACCGCCAGCACAACAGGCTGTGGCCAGTCGTGAGGCTGCAGCCTTTCTGCCAACACCAAGCCCGCATGATGACGGTTCTCGTATTTCGGCCCTTCCCAGTACTCTTCCATCCTCATCACCCGATCTCCGCAAATTATACCCGTAAAGCGTCCTGGAGACAAATCGGTATCGGAGGACGAGAAGAGTCCCTTGACGAATCAGGAAGATAAGCATACTCTCCCCGACACATAAAAAAGCCACCCCTGCTAAGAACGTTCGATGCGCTTTTGAAGGGGAGTGGGGTGGAGAGCCGGAATTCCCGGTAAGCAAATTGGCCGCGTCATCATCTGCGGGAGGTAAGGAATGAAAAAGCATCTTGGAATCGGTCTTGCTGTCTTTGTCCTTTCTCTGCTGCCCATGAACGTGTTCCCCGCCGCCGAATTAGGCCAAGTTCCTCCCAAGGTGGAGCTAAGAGACAAGGTTGGCGGCAGGCTGGACGGCACCCCCTGGAGCAGTGAAGAGCTCAAAGGGAAAATCCATGTGCTTTTCTATGTGGACCCCGATGAAAAGGACCTGAACAACGAGGCAAGCGAAGCCCTGGAAAGGGAGAAATTCCCCGGGGAGAAATTTCAGTCAGTGGGGATCATCAACATGGAGGCCACCTGGCTCCCGAATTTCGCCATTTCCTCCGCCTTAAAAGAGAAGCAGAAGCGCTACCCCAGAACCACTTACGTGCGTGACTATAGGAAAGTGCTCGTCAGGGAGTGGAAGCTCGCCGACGACAGCAGCGATGTCCTTGCCTTTGATAGGGAGGGAAAAGTGATCTTCAGGAAGGATGGCAAGCTGACCGGGGAGGAGATTCAGACCCTCATCCAGGTGATCAAAGAAAATATTTCCCATGACTGACCTGTCCGCAAGGTCGATCGTGGGATGTGAGCGATGGGTTTTCCCGGGGAGTCGCTGAGATGGCTCAGACAACACTGTCGGCAGGGGTGATCGTGGTAAGAAGAGAATCAAGGCTTTGGAAGTTCCTCTTTTTGAGGGCTTACAAGAACTGGGATTTTCCGAAAGGGCTTGTGGAACCAGGAGAAGACCCCCTGGAAACAGCCGTGAGGGAAGTCAAAGAGGAAACGGGGATCGATGATCTAACTTTCCGCTGGGGCAACGTTTTTAAAGAGACGGAACCTTACCGGAGCGGAGGAAAGAAAGTTGCGCGCTACTACCTTGCCGCCACATCCCGGTCCCGGGTTAGTTTCTCCGTGAACCCCGAGATTGGGAAACCTGAGCATCACGAATATCGATGGCTCCCCTACGAGGCAGTCAAGGATCTGGCGCCCGGGAGACTTCTCCCGATCGTCGATTGGGCCAACGGGATCATCGAGCAGAGTTGAAGCGTCCTAAATCGCTACCCCGTCCCCATCCTGACCATTGCCGAAAACCCCTCTCCGAATCTGCGGTCCCCGCCTTTTCTCCCCTTCACTCGTGTAGTCCGATCGGCTCCTTGGGCAGTATTTCCCTGACCCTATTGAGCATGGCTTCCGCTTCCTGAAGGACTTTTGCGAGCTCCGGTTGAATCGTGGGCACGGACTCCCATTCCATATTCACTTCTCCCCGGTCATCCTTGAGGTAAATGTAATTTTCCGTGAAACCTGTGATGAAATACAGGCTTGACCCCATATACTTTCATCCTCGAGCGCAGTGTAAATGCAGTCAGGTCTGGAGCGCCACCAAGGCAGCCGCAGCCTCGGTGATCATGCTCGGGGTTCTGGGTCTTTTGGGTTTCATCCTCTTTTCATCAGGCGTCTTCGTGATCTTTCTGGCTTTCCTGGGGGGCCTGGCTTTCGGCGCCATCGGGATGTTTTTCACGGGCATCACTCCCACCATTGACATGTTCAATTTGCCCATCTTCCTTTTCATTACGCCCATGTTCCTGTTTAGCGGCACGTTCTTTCCCGTCTCCAGCCTTCCTGGGTGGGCAAGAACCTGTGCCCTTGCGTTTCCGCTCTATCATCTGGTGGAGCTCACAAGACGGTTGTGCATCGGCAGTGGAGAAACAGCTCCTGCAATGAGTGTCCTATATCTCGCGGTCTTTTCCATCGTATTTCTGGGATTGTCCCTCCGAACCATGCGCCGCAGGTTGATCCAATAATTCCCGGGGCAAGATTTTGGGAGGATTTGGAGGAGCGGTGTGAATCATCCAAACTTGACACATAAAGAAGACTCCCCTATACTCCGGTTCAAAAATAGACTCTTACCCGTCCTCGCCGGACGAAATCATCAAAACAGACTGAAAAGGAGGGTACAACATGGGTGAAAGACTAAAGGGAAAAGTAGCGATTGTTACCGGAGCCGGAAGGGGAATCGGGCGTGGGGAAGCCCTGGCTCTGGCATCGGAAGGGGCGAAGGTGGTCGTGAATGACCTTGGCGGCAGTACAGACGGGAGCGGTGAGGGAAAAACACCAGCCGAAGAGGTCGTGGCCGAAATCAAGAAGATGGGGGGAGAAGCCGTTGCGAACTACGACTCGGTGGCCACCTTCCAAGGCGGTGAGAACATCGTCAAAACCGCCGTCGATGCATTTGGCAAGCTCGATATTCTCGTCAATAACGCCGGCATCTTGCGCGATAAGATGCTCTTCAACATGACCGAGGAAGAATGGGATATCGTCGTGAAAGTCCACCTCTATGGACACTTCAACACCATCCGGCCGGCCAGCGTTCTCTTCCGGCAGCAGAAAGGCGGGCGCATCATCAATACCGCATCCATAGCGGGGCTTGGGATGACTTTCGGACAAGCAAACTACGGCGCCGCCAAGGAGGGAATCGTCGGCCTGACCAGGAAGGTAGCCCAGGATCTGGGGCGTTACGGGGTAACGTGCAATTGCATCCGGCCCAATGCCGGAACGAGACTCACGCTCAGTGAGGAGATGAAAAAGACCTGGCCAAAAGAAGCCATTGAAGCCCTCGAAAATTGTAAGCCCGAGGACATCGCTCCTGTTGTGGTTTGGCTGGCGTCCGACGCCGCCGCTCATGTGAACGGCCGCACCTTTTTCGTACAGACAGGATTGGTGGCCCTCTATTCCGAGCCGGTACAAGAGAAGTCAATTCTGAAAATCGGGGGGTGGACAATCGATGAATTATTCATGTACATGCCCACCACACTGGCAGCGGGCCTGGTGAATCCTTATCCGCCGGCCCCACCCAAGTAGGAATCGGTCTCCATCCCGAGGCCCATCCATTGGGGTCGCACCTTGCTCCGTGATCATGGGGATTCATGAGATGCGGCCCCAATCTTCCCCCCCCTGGTTTCACCCTGGCGACGGAGCCAAACTTTAATTCAACCGGATGAAGAAGAAAGGGGACCTTGAATGGTGAACCCTGAACCCCTCAACGCTGATCGTCTTTTTTCATCGCTCCGGGTTCCCTTCACCTCCACTGGCTTTTTTGGGCAAAATAACGGAAAAGTGGGAACCCTTGCCCAATTCGCTATCCACTCTAACCTCTCCCCCATGTCCTTCAACAATGGCTTTGACTCCTGCCAAGCCCAAGCCAACGCCTTCTTCTTTCTTTCCGGCGCCTCCCCCCCGATAGAAGACGTCAAAAATTAGTGAAAGATCAACCGGATCTATACCGATTCCCTCATCTTTGATCTCCACCACGACTTCTCCATCCGTCTCCTTTGTGGATATGGTGATGGTTCCCTTGGCCTTCGAAAACTTGATCGCATTGTCCAGCAGGTTACCAAACGCCCTTCGCAGCCTTTGGGAATCAGCCTCTATGATTGGAAGCGGTTCTTCCGAGTGGAGCTCCAGATGGAGACCCTTTTCTTCGGCTCGTTGCTGATAGAGCTCATAGAGTTCGTAAAGCTCCTTATCCAGCGAAGTGGCACCGAGGTTCAGTTTTAATTTCCCCGCCTGCAACCGGGATAGTTCCAAAAAATCGCTGATCAAGGATTCCAGCCTGGTGGCTTCTTTTTCTATGATATGCAGGTATTCGGTTTGTTTTTCCGTTGCGGAATTTCCCAGTTTCAGCAACCGGTGAGCAAAACCATGGATGCTGATGATGGGGGACTTCATGTCATGTGCGATCATCGAAATGAAGTTGTTTTTCTGCCTCTCGAGATCCTTCTGATAGCTGATATCCTGAAATGCCTCCACGCCGCCGATGAGGTTTCCATCGTCGTCGAATAATCCGGCTGTTTGCATTCGCACCGGCAGGGACTTCCCCGATTTGGTCCGTATGGTGGTTTCCAGCAGCACAGTAGGCTTTTCACGCCTCAACACCGTTCTCAAAGGGCATCGAAGGTCGCACATCCCCCCATGGAGAACGTCCCCGCAAAAATGGCCCAGTGCCTCGCCCTCCGAATACCCTGTGATCTCGGTCGCCCTGGGGTTAAATCCTGTAATTCGCAGCTGGGGATCCACCGTCAGCACGCCGACAGGAAGGTTTTTTATGACAAAAGTGCAAAACGTTAACTCCCCAACGCCATTTCCCTTCCCGTTGCTTGAATCTGAGTTTCGGTCATGGCTTCCCATACGCCATTTCCTCCCGTTTTTTCGCCCACCCGCCGTCCTTCGGAAACGAAGTTCGGACAAAAGGGGACCCGCGTCAGTTTCCCATTCGGAAATGAGGGAGGCGGGCAGGCTTTTGGTCGAGGCATACAAAAGAACTCGTCGTCCCCCAACCTGGCGAAAAAGGACGCGGATTGCAGGCATCCGCGGACCGAATGGGAACCGCCTCCCATGGGTGTGAACGGATAGCCGTCGAACCGGCCATCATGCAAAGATCGTTGCGCCCATGAATCAAAACATTTTTTAGTCGGTCTTCCTTTTTTTGATCCCCCTTTTTTCCATCATTTCCTCGACTTCTTCGGTCCCTTCCGCATAGAAATTTTCCTCGTCCGGGGCCAGGTACTTCAGGAGCCTCAAGAATTCCCCTGCATGGACCCGCTCTTCATCAGCGATGTCTTTCAGCACATCAGCGGCCAGTTCATCGTCGATGGACTCCGCGAGCTGCATGTAGAGCTGAATCGCCTCATATTCTGCGGCAACCGAATACCGTATGGCTCGAATCAGCTCTTCACGAGTTAGCTTCCGGTCGCTGGCAAGTCCTGCGAATGGCGTTGCAAATTCCGGCATCAAGAAACCTCCTTTCAAAGTCTGGACCTGGGTTGATTCCGTAAAAGGCTGCCAAAGTCCGCCGCTTCACGGCCGTTTCGCCTTTGAACACGTCCTCTTGAAAATCCGACCCCTCTCTGCGTACATTACCATGTTCCGCATGCTATCACATTAATAAATCGAGTGCATCCACCCCGTTTCCTTGTTCACGGCCAGCTTGTCCACCAGGGAACCATCCTTTGTGACAATTTCCACCTCGAAAACGGGGCCTTTATCTTCAATTCCACCCACTTTGAGGTTGGGATTGCGGCTCGATTTAAGATAGTCCTCCACCTGCGCCTTTGCACCCTCCTTGGTCAGCGGTTCCTGGGGTTGCCTGTACGGAGATCCGTAACCGTATCCGGGTCCCATCATGCCGGGTCCCATTCCTCTGTGGTGCATACCGGGTCCGTAACCGTAGCCGTAGCCCCTTCCGTATCCAGGACCCATCATTCCGGGGCCCATGCCCCAACCTCTCTGCATCATGCCGGGTCCCCTGGAATACCCCCCAGGGCCTAAAGGTCCGCCACAATAGGGGCAATAACTCCAGCCCTCTCCGGATTCGTAGGGCCCGTACCCCGGGCCTCCGCCCATCATCCCCGGCCCCATGGGTTGGGCATGGAGCTTGGGAGCGAAAAACGTGAATGCCAGCAATACAAGGGGTATTGCGATCCAAATCATCTTTCTCATGACTTTTTCCTCCTTCTTTTCTCTCAGTGTTCCCTCCCACCAATATTGGAGTTCATGATGAGAGATCCCTTTTCTTTTCCTCGAATTCCTGCTTGTCGATCTCTCCCCGAGCATAGCGTTCCCTCAATATGTCGAGGGCCCTGGGAGAACCGCTCTCAGCCGGGGGTTTTGAATCCGCCTTCGTGCTCTGCACCAGCCACTTGATGAGAAAAACCAACCCCACAACGACCAGCACCCAAAATACGATCATGAAGATCCCTCCAAACCAGCCCATTCCCCATCCGTCCATCATTCCGGGTCCCATATGCCAATTCCCATACCCTCTCCACTGGGCGGTCGCCTCCCCCCCGGAAAACACGAGGAGAGCGGATAGCGCAGGTGCGACACTCAAAAGCAAAAAATCCATCTTTCGCATGAACATCCTCCTTTCCGCCTCTTTCCAAAATTTGCCTCCATCTTCCTTCCCATCTCATGGAACCTTAAGGCGCGGTCCTCGGGGATTCTTTCCCATGGCCTTTTCGACCGAGCAATCTTGCGTTGACGGCCACAATGACCGTGGACAGGGACATCACAAGAGCGCCGGCTGCCGGCGGCAGCAGGAAACCGACGGGATAGAGAACGCCCGCTGCCAGGGGGATGGCCACTGCATTGTACCCCGTGGCCCACCAGAGATTCTGCACCATTTTGGAATAGGTCTCCCTTGCGAGCTCCACAATGGCGGTCACATCTCTGGGGTCGGAGCGAACAAGCACGATGTCCGCCGCTTCCATGGCCACATCCGTTCCGGCCCCTATGGCGATACCCATGTGGGCCTCCACGAGAGCCGGAGCATCGTTCACACCATCCCCCACCATGGCCACAGTGAGACCGCGATCTTTGACCTCTTTGATTTTTAAGGCTTTCTGATCGGGAAGCACTTCAGCGAAGTAGTCGTCCAGATCGAGTTCCCGGGCTACCCAGCGGGCGACCGCTTCCGAATCGCCGGTGAGCATCATGACTTGTACATTCATGGCTTTGAGGCGGGAGAGGGCCTCGTGGGATTCCTCACGAATAATGTCGGCGAGTGCGATTGCCCCCTCAGGTTTCTCCTCCACCAGGACATAGACAACGGTTTTTCCTTCCCCCGCCACTTTTTCAACTTCAGGGTTCTCGATCTTGATGTGGTTTTCCCTGAGGTATCCCGGACTCACCACCTTGACCTCGGAGCCCTCGACCTTTGCTCTGGCCCCTTTGCCTGCAATAGCTTCGAAATGCTCAGGGTCCGCGAAGTCGATCCCTCTTTTCCGGGCTTCTTCCACAATCCCTTGAGCGATGGGATGTTCAGAGCGGCTTTCGAGCGAAGCCGCCAGATTGAGAAGTGCGCCCTCCCTTTTCCCGTTCAAGGAAATCACATTGGTTACACCGAAACGACCTTCCGTGAGGGTCCCTGTTTTGTCAAAGACCACCGCGTCCAGATTCCGCCCCCTTTCAAAAGAGGACCTGTCCCTGATCAGCAGCCCCCGTCCTGCAGCAAGAGAGGTAGAGACGGCTACCACCAAAGGCACGGCCAGCCCCAGTGCATGGGGACAGGTAATGACCATGACGGTCACCATCCGCTCGAGGGAAAAGACAAATTCCTTGCCGAACGCCAGCCAGAAGATCAGCGTGATGCCCCCCGCACTGAGCGCGATGACGGTCAGCCACAGGGCTGCGCGATTGGCCAAGTCCTGGGTTCGGGATCGGGACTCCTGGGCCTCCTGCACCATGTTGACCACTTGGGAGAGATAGGTCTCATCACCAACCTTCTTCACTTCGACAGTGATGGCGGATTCCCCGTTGATCGACCCGCCGATCACCTCATCCTCCTCGGCTTTTTCGACCGGCTTGCTCTCCCCCGTGAGCATGGCCTCGTTGACACTGGTCTCCCCTTCCACGATGACTCCGTCGGTCGGAATCTTTTCACCCGGTTTTACAAGAATCCTGTCCCCCGCTTTCAGTTCAGTCACCGACACATCCTCAATGCCGCCGTCCCCTTTCACACGGTGGGCCTCAGAGGGGATCAGTCTCACAAGCTCCTCCAGGGCTCCGGAAGCACCCATGACGGAGCGCATCTCGATCCAGTGCCCTAAAAGCATGACCACAACCAATGTGGCAAGTTCCCAGAAGAAAACCTTTCCAGTCAGGCCGAAAACCACCATGGAGCTGTAAACGTAAGCCACCGTGACGGCCAGGCCGATGAGGGTCATCATGCCGGGTTCTTTTTTCCTCAGCTCATTGAGCAGCCCTTTTAAGAAAGGCCAACCGCCATAGAAGAAAACCACCGTGGCAAGCCCGAACTGGATATAGCTGTCCCCGGGGAAGGCCAGGGCATCTCCCAGGCCGAGAAGGCTCTGAATCAAAGGGGCAAGAGCCAGGATGGGGATGCTGAGGATGAGAGAGACCCAGAAGCGGCGGCGAAAATCGGCCACCATGTGGGCATGATGGCTCCGGTGATTGCCGTGATCGCCGCCACCGCGGGAATGGCTGGATTGTTCCATTTTATTTTACCTTGATTTCCTTGGCATACTCCCACAGGCCGTGAATGTTGCACAAGGATGTGGCATGCAAGACACCGGATTTGGTCGTCTTCATGGTGGTCACAACCGAGTGGTTGGTGTAAACAGGTCCTTTATCGGCGCCTTCCACGGACTCCCCGTGGGCGGTAAACTCGAAGTTTCCCACCTGGTAGGTGAATTTTCCGCCCTCGGGTTTGAAGAAAAGCTGAATCCAGCGGATGTGGTGCTCCGTGGTGTTGGGGTGCGCCACCTCCTTGCCCAGCGTCACCACGACGTCGAACATCTCGTCCGCTTTGACCTCATCCGGGCACTCGATGACCGGGACATGTTTTTCCGATTTCCAGTCTGCGCTTTGATACAGTTCCCCTACCTTTGCCATGCTGTTTCCTCCTCTCGTCTTGTTTTTCCCTCTCTTTGTGAGAGAGGGCAGAAAGCTATCCTCACCGCGGTCCAAAGAAAAAGCCCTCAACTCTTGATCTGAATCTTACGCGCCTTTGCGCTCTCCCTGGGTTTCATCTCCACTTTCAAGACACCGTCTTTGAAAGTGGCCTCCACACTGTCTTCCTCCACTTCGCTCGGAAGTCGCAGAGACCTGGAAAAAGAGCCGGATGTGGTCTCTCTAAAATAGTAGTTCGCCTCCTTTTCCTCCTTCTCCGATTCCCTCTTCCCGGAAACGGTGATGACGTTGTTTTCAACGTTGATAGAGATATCCTCCTTCTTGACGCCGGGGAGGTCCGCGCTGAGATGGTATTTGCCGTCCTTCTCATAGAAGTCGAAAGTTGGGGTATACTCCTCTCCTTTCCATCTTAACCATTCGGGCCAGAGGCGGTCGAACCACACATCTCCCATCCCCTCCTGACCATACGGCGTCATCCAACTGGGACGTCTTGTTCTCCTCGTGGGCAGTGTCATAGAATTCTCCTTTCATTTTCGTATGCTTCACCCTCCCGGAAAAGTTCAGGACGATGAATGGCCTGGAGCCCCCACAGGGCTTCAGTTCCTTTTTTTACACAATGTTACCACCGCGATGGTTTTTGAATGGGGTCGATCATGTATTCCCTGTTTTGAATGTTTGTACTTTTCCGCCCTCCGGGGATCATACTGAGACCGGATCTCCGTTTCCTTCCCACCGGCCGCGGGCATCCTGGGGAGCAGGAGTGAGTACAGGTCTTACCAGGGGGATATACACCATTGAACGGATTCCTGCTTAAGCGGCTTTGGACCTATTGTTGTTGAAGAGCGGCTTTGGACCTATTGTTGTTGAAGATAGTTCCAGTGAGGCTCCTCCCGAATAGCGGAAGGCCTCAGGAAGCCCCCTCGAAGGGGCTTGATCGATTCGTTTTGGTGAGACCCTCATGCACGGCAACAGACGCAGTCATTCCTGCGAACCGTCGTCGCGCCGAAGCTGTGCGATGACGCTTCGCGAAGGAGGATCCGGAAGACAACCTGGATTCCGGGTCAAGCCCGGAATGACCATTTAGGCGATAAAGCGGGAGTGGCTTCCAGCCGCGACCCCCATCGCTATGGCTGTCTAGCTGTTCAAATCCAACTGCAAGAACAAATGGGTGGCCGAAGCGGCCAGTTTGATCTATAAACGGACTTCCGCGTTGCGGAGTCAGATACGAGCCGGGCCGCTGGCCGGGCTGGCCAGTCTAACCAAGGACAGAAACTTCACTCTGGGGTCATCCCGGACTTGAGGAGCCTGTCCCGGTATGGGGTTAGCCGGGGGGATCCAGTATACAACACTGGATTCCGGATCGGGGTCCGGAATGACTCGACCGGGGAAGCTAAAAGTGCTGTAACAAAACCTGTAAAAAAATGAAGTTTCATACGAGCCAAAGGAGAGGGATCTCATCTAAAACCGTAAGGAGCAAGGCGAATGGCAATCGACTATAGTCTAGAGAGACAAAACATGGTCAGGAGGCAGCTCGTTCCCAGGGGGATCCACGATCCGCGGGTTCTCCAGGCCATGAGCAAGGTTCCGAGGGAGCATTTTGTGGACGAACCGTTGAAGCCACAAGCCCATGATGACAGTCCCCTGCCCATCGGGAAAAACCAGACCATATCGCAACCATACATTGTGGCCCTGATGACCGAAGCGCTGGAGTTGAAAGGGGACGAGACCACGCTCGAAATAGGAACAGGCAGTGGATATCAGACCGCAATATTGGCGGAGCTGTCAAAGACCGTCTATACCGTCGAGAGGATAGAACCTCTTCTGGAGAGGGCCAAAAGAAGGCTCGATGAATTGGGGTACACAAACGTCTTCTTCAAAATCTTTGACGGCACTCTCGGCTGGAGCGAGCATGCGCCCTATGACGCGATTATTGTCACGGCAGGTGCTCCCCGTGTACCAAAGCCCTTGATGGATCAGATCAAAGATGGAGGCCGCCTCGTGGTTCCCGTGGGTGACCGGTTCGGGCAGGAATTAATGAGAATCACAAAGAAGAATGGGGGCTTTTACGAAAAGAGCCTTGGAGGTGTCCGCTTTGTCAGCCTCATCGGTGAGTACGGCTGGACCGACCAGGCTGATGTTTAAGGAGGTTTGAAAGATGAGGAGGGAAGCGATCAAAAGGGCTGTAGAGCTCGGAAGCGGATTGGGATATGTGTTTCTTGCCACCGCCGATGCCGATGGCTTACCCCACATTGCCGCATCAAGAAAACTCACTTACGAACCGGACGGCGCCATAGGGATCAACGAGTGGTTTTGTCCCGGCACCCTGGCGAATCTTCAAATCAATCCCCGGATCTCCGTCGTAGTCTGGGATCCTCAAAGCGACACGGGGTACCAGATCCTGGGGAATTGTGAAAAAGTGGAGGACATCTCCGTGATGGACGGCCTCTCGCCGGAACTGGAAAAGAAAGCCCCTCTCCCCCAGGTAGAAAGAAGAATTCTCGTTCGGGTGGATGAAGTGATTCGTTTCAGCCACGCTCCCCATAGCGACGTGGAAGAGTGATACCAGGCCAAAAGGCGGATAAATCGGATGATGGTACATGATGAAAGGCAAATGACAACCATCGATGGAATGAAGCTGCAGCCTATGTGGCGTCCGGGACGAACGAAGTCATTGCCATTTACCCCATCACGCCATCTTCTCCCATGGGAGAACTTGCCGACGAGTGGGCGTCAAAAGGGTTAAAAAACATCTGGGGCACCGTTCCGCTCGTCTCCGAACTCCAGAGTGAGGCCGGCGCCGCGGGAGCTCTCCACGGCGCGCTCCAGGCAGGGATTCGGAAAAAACCGGCAGAGGGCTGGGACCTATCAACAAAAAAGCGCCGCCCCAACCGGTGAGGCGACGCTCTATCGTTATTCAGTCCACGCAAGGAATCTTAGTGGACCGTTATTTTTTTCGGCATGCTTTCTTCGGCCTTGGGAAGCATCAGCTTCAGGATACCGTCCTTATACGTGGCATCGATTTTATCACGATCCACCTTCCCGGGAACTCTGAAACTTCTCTGGAAGGAACCCGAATACCTCTCGGCACAGTGACAACATTCACCTTCCATGGACTCCTTCGCTTTTTCTCCCTTTACAGTGAGCACTCCCTCGGTAAAGGAGATATCCGTTTTCTTCATATCGATTCCCGGCAGATCCATCGTCACCACGTAAGCTTTTTCAGTTTCCGCGATATCCGAAGCCGGCATCCAATCCTCACACTCTACCGTATATCGATAAGGATCCAGCCACGCATCAAAGAGGCTTCTCGAAGGTCTTAGCGCGATGTCGAATCTTGGAATGAGCATCCTCGTCATATTCTTCACCCCCTTTCACCTCAACGGAACCATCCTTAGATTCTTCCTTGACGTTAATCTAATTCTTCTTCTCGTAAAATCAAGAATCCAAGGCGGATGAAAGGCAGCGGGCGTCAGGGAGCCGAGAAATAAACTTCCCCGTCCACATCCGGCACCCTCAATGCATTCCCTCCTTGCCCGACGATCCCGTGCCTTCTCGTGGCAAGAGGTTCACCGAAATCTTGCATTGCGGATGACGCCTTCCTGCGGTCCCGCTGGCAGGGTGTGAGAAGTCTCGCGTCAACGTCCGGACACGACCTTGTATTTGGCATACATGTCGTGAACCCGTCTTTTCAATTCCTTGAGTTTCTTGCTGTCCCCTTCCGGCACCCATGCAGGCTCGCTGATGGAGAAGAGGGCGTTGCTCAGTTCGTCGATGACGTGTTCCGTGGCCACGCACCACTCGTCAGTACAAATACCCCTCATTTCGTTTGCCTCATCGAGTCCCTTTTCCAGGATACACAATGATTCCTCCATGCCGTTCAAATGCTCTCGCCAGCTATCGAGAACCTTATTCTGCAAGCTCACTTGAAATGAATCCTTAGGAAGTACCATGGCAATTCTCCTCTCCAATGAATAAAAAGTAACTCTTCACCAAAGCCAACAAACTATACCTCGAAACACCCCCCTGAAATGACAACCGGGGCATGATCTCGAGTTTATTCTCTCCACCCTTCACCTTCTTTTCCATGGGCTCGATCATGTATTCGGGGGCGCAATCGTGAGTACTGTCCACACGTGAGGTTCCCTGGAACCTCCACATCCCGGTGCTTGCTTTAACCCTGGAGCTACGGTCTCTTGTCTTTCAAAGGGAAGGTTTCGGTGACGCTGCGTTTGAGGAAAATCCTCTTTCCGGCTTCCGCACAAGCGGTCGACAGCGACGGATCGCTCGCTCCAAGGGTCATGGGGGCAATACGCTGGATTCCCATTTGAAATACCGGATCCACCGGATTCACCTCCGGGAACGGTCCTGACATATTTCTTACGATGAAAAGAAGGGAAGGAAAAACAGACCATCGGCTTTGCCTCTTTGCCTCAAATGGGCGCCCCCTGGACAGATGGAAGCGATAGGAAGGAGACAGGAAGCCATGGCAGCGAATCCTCGCTCCGGTGATGGAAAGAGAACCGCAAGAACTGTAAAAGAGGAAAAGCCCATCCTTTCCATCGTGCTCAAAACGGATACGGTGGGCACTGCGGAAGCCGTCATTTCCGGTCTCCAGGCCCTTCATACCGGAGACGTCATCGTCCAGGTGATCCATGCAAAGACAGGCGACGTCTCCAAATCGGATCTTTTGATGGCTGAGACAGGCAGCAGGCTGGTGGTGGGATTCAACGTGGGACTCCTCCCCAGGATCAAGGAATTGGCCGCTGAAAAGGGCATCGAAATTCGACTCCATGATGTCATTTACAAGCTTTTGGACGACATCAAAGAAATTGCAGGGACTATGGTTCCCTATGAAGAGGAGGAAAAGATCACGGGCAGAGCCAAAGTTATCGCGCTGTTCGCCGGCGGTCATAAGGGAGTTATCCTGGGCTGTGAGGTCCTGGATGGAACCCTGGCACTGGGAAAAAAATTCAGGCTTATCTCCGACCCGGGTACGGTCTACGAGGGCACCATCGACTCCCTTCATATGGAGGAGAGGGTTATCAAGGAGGCCACCAAGGGGCAGCAGGTGGGATTGAAAATTCCCGGGTTCAAGCGGGCAAAAAAGGGCGATCTGGTGGAGTGCTTCGAGACCGTCTCGCCCAGGCGCCGCCGTTGGCAGCCGAAGGGGGGCGTGTTCGATTTAGGATCCGGCGGGAATTGACCGGCGGAGACCTGGACGGCAAGAGGTCGATCCCGGTCAAAAAACTTCCTGCACGCCTTTGACCATGAACTGCACGGCGATCACGGAGAGCAGGAGCCCCATCAGGCGCGTGAGGACCCGTATCCCTGACACACCGAGGAGCCGCGTGATCCCCTGTCCAAAATGAAAGGTCAGGTAGACGAGAAAACAGGCCGTGAGAATGGCTGCCGGCAAAAGGAGGGTGCTCCCCTCATGGGTGAGCGTCCCGCGCCAAACCATGACCGCCGTAATGGCGCCCGGACCCGCCAGCAGCGGGATGTCGAGCGGGACCAACGCCACATTCTGTTTTTCGAACCCTTCCCGTTCCTCCTCTGAACCGGCTTTGAAGTCTCTTGGAATCAGATTCAACAACTGGAGCGCGTAAATAAAAAAGATGAACCCCCCCGCAATCTGAAACGCAGGAAGGGTGATGCCGAAAAAGCGCAAGAGGAAGTCGCCGGTTAGGCTGAACACGACCAGAATGAGACAGGCTGTCAGTGAGGCGACGGCCGCAACCCGTCGGCGGTCCGAGGCGGCAGCCCCCGATCCGGTAAAGAAAAGAAAAAAGGTGAGATTCCCGAGAGGGTCCATGATGATCAGGAGGGGAACCAGGATGTTCAAAAAGGACTTGAGCAGTTCTGTTTTTGACAGGGCTTCGTGAAGTATTTCCATGTCACCGGCCTATTTTCCATGTGGGAACGATGCCTCACCCTTGGGTGATGGAAGGGTACGATCGTTCCCACGTTCAAAAACCTTATCTTCATGGTGAGAAAAAAAGGGGCGGAAAGATCAAAATCTATCATTAGTGTCCAAGATAAACCTAAATTCAGACTTTTTGATCGATAAGTGTTTGATTTCTCAACTTCGTATCTGAAACTGAGAAATCAGGTTTCATTGATTCCCTGAGATTGATCGAACCCCCCTTTATTTAAAGGGGGGCAGGGGGAATTTCACGAACGTTCTTAAAATCCCCCTCGATCCCCCTTTGTTAAAGGGGGAAGTTAAAATCCCCCTCGATCCCCCTTTGTCAAAGGGGGAGGTTAAGCAGTTCCTTGGCCGGAAAAGAATTGCATCAAAATGCTGCCCAAAGAAAGATCGATTTTGGACGAGAGTGAAAATCTATACAAAAACAGGAGATCGCGGCACAACCAGCCTTTTTAGCGGCGAGCGCGTGCTCAAGCATCTACATCGGGTCGAGGCATACGGGGATGTGGATGAGCTCAACTCCGTCCTGGGGACTCTCGCCGCCTCCCTGCCCAAGGAAAAACCCGAGCTCTTGGAGGAGATTCAACGTATCCAGTCTGAACTGCTCCATGTGGGAGCCTGGCTTGCCACCGCACCCGGCTCAAGCCTCCTGCAAGAACTCAAACAGATCAGCGACGAGTCCAGCGGGTTCTTGGAGGAAGCCATCGACCGACTGGAAGAAACGTTGCCCACGCTCAGGGGGTTCGTTCTGCCGGGTGGACATATGTGCGCGGCCTGGGCCCATGTGGCTCGAACCGTGTGCCGCAGAGCCGAAAGGCATGTGGTCCGTCTCTCCGCCGACCGCCAAGAGGGGGAGACCGTGGAACGTCTCCAGGGGGTGATCATGTACCTCAATCGACTCTCCGACTACCTGTTCCTTTTTGCACGTTATTGCAACTCCTTTCTGGGAGTCCCGGAGATCCTGTGGAAAAAATAGATTCTCCAGTGGCGAAAACCTCGTGGGCGCCCGGGTACGAGACGGCGTTGCTGGCTCGTCGCTGGCTCTCGGACGAAGCCTTTGAGATAGAACTCGCCCGGCCTGCCTCTTTCCGATTTTCGCCGGGCCAGCGCCTGCGCCTCATCCAACGGGACATGGAAAGAGACTATTCCCTGGTTTCGGCACCGGCAGACCCGACGCTCGTTCTTTGCATCCGAAAGGTGGAAGAAGGCAAGTTCTCCCCTCTCCTCGCTGCGGCAAAAATGGGTGCCCAATTTGCCTTCAGCGGTCCCCACGGCTATTTCACCTTTCGGCCCTCTCGCAGAAGGGCGGTATTCGTCGCCACGGGGACCGGGATTGCTCCTTTCGTCTCCATGGGAAGGGCGGGGACAAGGAGGTTCGTCCTCCTCCACGGGGTGCGCCTCCCTTCGGAGTTGTATTACGAGACCTTTTTCCGCAAAATCGCCGATTCTTATGTCCCCTGCGTATCGGGACCATGGCGTGGTGCAGGGACCCCCGCCGCCGCCTTTCACGGTAGGGTTACAGGGTACCTGGAGAAACACCTCTCACCGGGTCCCTGCGACTTCTATCTCTGCGGCCGGCAGGAGATAATCCGGGATGTGACGGCCATCGTGGATGAGCGCTTTCCGAAATCGCTCCTCTACACGGAGGTTTTTTATTGATCCCATGGCCTCCTGAGCCTTTCGAAGCGTATCGTGCAAGACCTCAACATCAATGGCTGCGTGCTCCTACCGAGATTTGACGCTGACCACATTATAAAAACCCTTCTTCACGGCCCCGCAAACCGGGCACTTATCGGGCGCTTCCCCAACGGCAATATACCCGCATGCATTGCAGATAAAGTAGTCCCGAACGGGAAATTTTTCCGGGTCCTTGAGCGCCTCTTCGAAAAGCTTATGGTGAAGCTTCTCCACTTCCTTGGCGTGGCTGAAACTGATCTCCGGCCCCTCTTGCTTTTCTTCCCTCGCCTCGGCCACCATTCTGGGATACATGCGCTCAAATTCAAGCGCTTCCCCGTCGATCGCTTCCCGCAGATTATCAGCCGTGCTCCGGATGCCTTTAAGATAGCTCAAGTGGCGTCGAGCGTGAATTCTCTCGGATTCGGCAACCGCCTGGAAAAGCTTGTAAACGCCTTCCTTGTATTCATCGGCGGCTCTTTCCGCATAGGCGAGGTATCTCTGGTAGGCCTGGGATTCGCCCGCGAAAGCTTGCTTCAAGTTGTTTTCTGTTTTAGCCATGACTTTTCCTCCTCCCATTAATTCTCTTCTCGCCTACAGTCCAACCGCACCCATGAGGCCCCTTTTATGTTCTATTCCTCTTTCAACCATATCTTCCCAGGAGGGGGACCACGTTTCCATGCCGCCGCTCAGGATCTTGGACTTAAAGCCGTTTTGAACAAGAATCCGGTGGGCGATGTATCCCCGAAGGCTCACCGTGCAGTAGGCAATGTAGGTCTTGTTTTTATCCAGCTCGCCCAGTCGATTCCGAAGTTCGTCGATGTGGATGTGGACCGCATCCATGATCGTTCCTGTTTGCTTGACCTCTTCCAGTGTCCGCACATCGAGCAGAACGTTCTCCTCCTTGTTGAGCGTCTCCAGCTCGTTCCAGTGCACGACTTCCACGTCCCCTTTGAGGATGTTGGCTGCCACAAAGCCTGCCACGTTTACGGGATCCTTCGCGGACCCGAATTGAGGCGCGTAGGCGAGCTCCAATTCCTGCAGGTCATACACGGTCATCCCTGCCCGGACGGCGGTAGCCAGAACATCGATCCGCTTGTCCACCCCTTCTTCCCCCACGATCTGGGCCCCCAGGATCTCGCCTCTCTCCGGGCCGAAGAGCAATTTTACCGCCATCGGCTTGGCCCCCGGATAATAGGAGGCATGGTGAAAGGAGTGGGTGAAGGAGGCCAGGTAGGGTTTACCGATTGCCTTGAGAATTTCTTCCTTGTCTCCGGTGGAGGCTGCCGTCATGTAAAAAATCCTGGTGATGTTGGTGCCCAGCACTCTCTTGAACACGGTTTCCCGGCCCATGATGTTATCCGCTGCCGCCCTTCCCTGCCTGTTTGCGGGACCGGCCAGGGCGAGCAAACGCTTTTCACCCGAAACAAGATCCTTCACCTCTATGGCGTCTCCTATGGCATAGATGTCCGGGTCGGAAGTGCGCAGCATTTCGTCCACCACGATGCCGCCGCGCTCTCCTATGGTCAACCCCGCCTTCTCGGCAAGCTCCTTCTCGGGCTTCACGCCGATGGCGAGCAAAACCAGATCCGTTTCCATGTGGACGCCTTTTTCGGTGCTCACCACAATACGGTTATCCTTTTCACGAAAGGATTCCACACTGTCCCCCAGGTAAAGGCCGATATCCTGATCGCGCAGGTGCCGATGGATGAGGGCGGCCATTTCATAGTCCAGGGACGGCATCAACTGGTTCATTTTTTCTATGACGGTCACCGCCACCCCGTGGCGGCTGAAATTTTCAACGGACTCCAGGCCGATCGCGCCGCCGCCCACAACCACGACGGACTGAACCTTATTGGCGTCCAGGTGGTTCTTGATGCTATCCGCATCCGGCAGGTCCCTCAAGGTGAAGACCTTGTTGGAATCCACGCCGGGGAAAGGCGGTTTTGTAGGCCGGGCACCGGGGGATAGAAGGAGTTTGTCGTAGGATTCTCTAAACTCCTCTCCTGTTCGGTGATCCTTCACCCTGACCTGTTTTCCGTTCCGGTCGATCTCGACGACTTCCTGGGAAGTCCTGACATCGATGCGATATCTCACCCTGAGTCGTTCGGGCGAGGCGATGAACAGGTCGTCCCGTTTTTCTATCTCGCCCCCGATGTAGTAAGGCAGTCCGCAATTGGCATAGGACACGTAGAACCCGCGCTCGAAAAGCACAATATCCGCATCCTCGGAAAGTCTTCTGGCTCGCGTAGCCGCCGTTGCGCCGCCGGCAACGCCCCCCACCACGATAAGTTTCATCGATTTTTCTCCCTGATCTCCTTACTCCCTGAAGACAAAGAAGCCGGGAGAGAAAAATGCCCCCGCCCTCCCAACGCAGGGCCGTCTTTTCCTACCCCCGTGGTGCCTTCTTAGAGACATCTCATGAAAGCAACCAGACTGTTCTTTTCTTCTGGTGTAAGATTCAACCCCGTGACAAGGTTGAAGAATTCCACCGTATCTTCCAGGGTGAGCAAGCGTCCGTCGTGCAGGTACGGCGGGGAGTCCTTGATCCCCCTAAGGGTGAAGCTCTTGATGGAACCCACCCCCGTAATCCACTTGCCGTTGCTCATCCGGGGCTCGTAGAAGCGTTGCGCCTTCAGATCGTGCATTTTGTCGTCCGTGTAGAAAGGCGCCGGATGGCACACATTGCACTTCCCTTTGCCGAAGAACACCTCCTCTCCCTGAAGCTCCTCTTCCGTCGCCATTCCGGGATCCAGCCTTCCAAAAACATTCAGTTTGGGTGCGGGGGGAAAGTCGAACAGGTTCTGCATCTGCGCCATCATGGACACCTGGCTGGCGCGATCCGGCAGGTTTACGCCCTTTTTCGCCGCGATCACGTGATCGCCGTCAAAATAGGCGGTTCTCTGTTCAAACTCCGTGAAGTCCTCGATCGAACGTAGGGACCTTTTGGACCCATGAATCTCCTGGTTGAACATGCCGCGCAGGCTCACCGTGTCCAAGCGAAACCGGGCCACCTGGGGCCGCGTGTCCGGATTGAGATGAAATGCTCCATTGGTGTGACCGTTGGCGTGGCAGTCAAGGCAGGATACACCGAAACTGGGCTCCTCGCTTTTTCTGTCCTCCGTCTGGTTGAACTGCTGCTGCGGAAAAGGCGTCAGCAGAAGCCTCAGTCCTTCCATTTGAACAGGGGTTAAAATCCCATGCATGATCCCATAGTAATTCTTGATGGAAAGCAGCTTCCCCTGGGAAACGTCCCCCAGGTCGGGTCTTGTGGTGAGAAAAATCGGCGGAGGAAACTCGGGAATGAAATGCTCCGGAATGTCGAACTCGGTATCGAACCTCTCCAGGGAGCGCCTTTCCAATCTTTCGATTTCCTTGATCTGGTCTCCAGGGAAGACCTGCCCGCCTGTCTCGTGCTTTGCATGGGGGAGAGGCAGAAACCCCTCAGGGAAAAGATCTTTTTTGCGAATCTCTCCCGGGGACATGGTTGCCAGCTTCTCCCAGGTCATTCCCTCAGGGAGTTTGACCCGGACCCCTTCCTGGATGGGTTTTCTTCCACCCGACATCATCGCATCCGAAGGGCGATCACTCAGGTCGTAGCGTCTTTCCAGCAGTTCCATCTGACGCTTCATGTACCTGGGCTTGTCCATCACATCCTTTTTCATGATCTCGTCAAAACTCTTCTCAATGACCACAGGCATATAGGTTTCGACGATGGGATCCACGTCTTTCGGCACCTGTGCCCACACCACCGTTACGGCCACCAAAGCCAGCAGCATGGCACACAAAAGGGTACCTCCCTTCACTTTTAGTAAATGCTTCATTCTCCCTCCTTTTCCATTGAAGGTGGGTAAATCAAAACTTGACCTTTCTCCCAAACAGCGAAGCTACCGCATGGAATATTCCAAGGGAGTTCATAAGGGAATGGGGTGGATCATGTATTCAGACGGGAAAAACCACCCTTCGCTGACGCCGGGGCCCATGTTTCCGAATCTTCATTTCCGGATGAACGCCGGCTTTTTCCCCACCTTGTCTTCAACCGACTTCACGTTCTGTGTCAGTTTGTCCCGGCCCCCTTCTTCGTCCTCTATCTTGATGGTGGTGATCACATGGACGGACCGCTCCCTCATGCGTTCATGGCACTGCCGGATGAGGGCCATGACCTCCTGCCAATCGCCTTCGATACAGGTGCCCGATGGAGTCAACTGGTACGGAAGGCCTGAAGCATCGATCATCTTCACCGCTTCGGCAATCTCGCCGCTCAAATGGGTGTTTCCCCCCAATGGAATGATGCTCAGTTCGAATAGCATGGCTCTTCCTCCCTCCCTGTGTCTTTTTTCATTTCCGCCATCCCAGATCGGCGTAGTCGCTGAGCGTGCCGTTGTGCCCGCTCAGGTGGTCCGAGTCATCCGAGGCCAGGAACACGGCCAGGGTAGCCACCTCCCGGGGGTCTTTCAAATGGCCCTTTTCCTTGTATTCCAGGAAACGACCGTAGATGGATTCTCCCAGGACCGATGGACCCAAAGCCCTGATTTCCTCCTGCATGCTCGTATCCATGACACCCGGGTCAATGGCGTTTACCTGGATGTTCATTTCGCTCAGTTCTTCGGACAGAGAGCGGGTCAGTTGGATGATTCCCGCCTTGGATACGCTGTAGGCGCAAAACCTGGGAAAAGGCATCTCCCCCAAGCCCGAAGAAATGCAAATGATCTTGCCGCCTCCCTGACGGGCCATGAGGGGAATCACGGACCGGGCGCAAAAAAAGGCGCCGTTCAGGTTGATCGCCATAGTTTTTTCCCAGGCTGCAGGGTCCGCCTCCTCCAAAAATCGAGTGGGCCCGATGACGGCCGCATTGTTCACCAGCACATGGACTCCCGAAAAGCGTTCCGCGGTTTGTCTTGCCATGGCGGCCACCTTTTCCGGGTCCGACACGTCTCCTTGAAAGACCATGCATTCCCCGCCCTGCCGGCTGATTTCACGGGCGGTGAGCTCCAGTTCACCCAACGACCGGCTCATGATCGTTACCCGCGCCCCTTCCCGGGACATGGCCAGGGCAATGGCCCGCCCAAGGCCACGACCCCCGCCGGTAACAACTGCCGTCCTGCCTCTGAGTTTCATAAGATCCTCGTTATCCCCCTTTCTCTCACCGGCCTGCCCCGCAGAAGGATTCTGGCCGCGGCTCAGGGCGGCCTGTGCGAAGGGCGGTGAGAGCTCTAGTCACCTGAGGGATCATGGGAGTAAAATTCGGTGAACGCTATAGGGCCAAGCCTGTATTTTGGCGCCGCTACCCGAGAGAATTCGAAACAACCCGGGATGACCAAGGAAGTGCCACAGAGGGGTCGCCACGCCGTTTTATGGTGCGAAGCGATCGGCGAAGGCTGATCCTCTCTGCAGCCCCCGCAAGTGGGAGTTTTCCGCGTCGCTCCAACAAGGTCCAGACTATCCGAGGGAAGGCGAATGAAATACAGGATGCACTGCATTTCCCCCCCCTTGCCGAGAGCGATAAAAAGGATGCGATACCGGGATGGCGTTCCCCGGCGGCAGCAAGAGAAAGGACAAAGAATTCGTGGATGCTCAACTCCGCCTCACCAACACCCTGTCTAAGAGAAAGGAGCCTTTCAGAAGCAGGCAAGAGGGAAAGGTGAGGATCTTCACATGCGGACCTTCCACGTACAGCAGGGCGCACATGGGGAACTACAGGACTTTTCTTTACGAAGATGTTCTCCAGAGGTATTTGGAATATCTGGGTTATCGGGTGGAGCGGATGATCAACTTCACCGACATGGAAGACAAAGCGATTGCGGTGGCGCGGGAGCGAGGGATCAGCCTGAAAGAACTGACCGGCCCGGTGGAAGATCAATTCTTCAAGGAAGCGGATCTCCTGGCCATCAAGCTACCCGAAACCATCCCTCGTGCGTCCACGAGCGTAGATCAGGCGGTGCACCTCATCAAGATCTTGCTGGATAAAGGATATGCCTATTGGCATGAAAAGGACGTCTTTTACGATCCTTTGAAATTCACGGGGTTTGGAAAGCTTTACGGCCTGGATATGAGCCGGTGGCCGAAGAAGAAACGGCGCTTCCGTAAGGACACTTACCCGGGACAGCGCTGGAATCTCGGAGATTTCATCCTGTGGCACGGAGGTGACACGAAAGGTGTTTACTGGGATACGGAAATCGGCAGAGGAAGACCGGCCTGGAACGTCCAGGATGCAGCCATGATCACCAAGGGTCTCGGATACAAGATCGACATCGCTTGCGGCGGCATAGACAACCTTTTCAGGCACCACGATTATACCCTTGCGGTGATAGAGTCTGTTTCGGAAGAACCTTTTTCCCGTTACTGGCTCCACGGAGAGCATGTCCTGGTCAACGGATCTAAAATGTCAAAAAGCAGAGGAAACATCGTTTATCTGGAAAACCTCCTTGAAAAGGGGTACGCGCCCCCGTGGATCCGGTTTTTTTTGATCTACCAACATTACAGGGAAAAACTGGATCTTACCGATGAGAACCTGGAAAGGACCGTCGGCAAACTCGTATCCGTAAAGGAAATGATCCGGCAGCTCACCTCGGTGGAATCCCAGGGGGGTCATCCCTCCCGGCCGGCTTTGGAGCTCATACAACACATGGAAGAGGCCTTCAGGGAAAGGATGGGCGACGACCTGGACGTGAAAGGCGCCTTTGAAGGTATCCGAGAAATTCTCAGTCGTCTGGTGTCGCTCAAAATGGAAGGAAGATTTGCCGATGGCGATGCCGAAAAATTGCGCCGAACCTTAGAGAAGATCGATACGGTTTTTCAAGCGATTGAGGACCAAAAACGATGGGCCGACCGTTAAGAAGGAGCGGCGCTTCAGGAAAAGGAGAGACCCATGAAAGTGAAAGTGAATGAAGATGTTTGTGTGGGATCAGGGAACTGTGAAGCCACATGTCCCAAAATTTTTAAGGTGATAGACGGCATATCACGGGTACAGGTGGATACGGTGCCGAAGGAGGAAGAAGAGTGTGCCCGCCAAGCCGTGAACGGATGTCCCGTGGGCGCCATCTCCATCACCTAGGGGAAAGCCTGATCTGAAAAATAGCCTCTTATCCGGATTCAGGAAGGTTTGCCGGGCGGTTTCGCCAAGGAGGTCATGGCCGGTTACCATCCAAAGTAAGCAATGGGTATCCAGGAGCATCTTCCTTTCATACATTCTGTGAAGTCGTCCAACGGTTCGTGAAAGTCCTCGGCCACTTGCAGGATCAAACCCCTTCAGTTACCGATCTGTCTCCTGACCCGGGCCTCCGGTAACACCTCGAGTCGAACGACCGGCTTGTTTCCTCCGGCGATAATGACCTCTTTTCCATGGATCGCCGCTTGAATTAATTTTGAAAGATGGGGCTTTGCTTCGTGGATCCTTGGTGTCAAAAATATATGGAACTTGTTTCGCAATACATGAGATGGAAATACAGCCAACCCGTCATGCCGGTGAAAACCGGCATCCAGAAGACAGCTCCAAGACCTCTGACCCTGGATTCGGCCCCGGTTTTCACCGGGGTGACTCCCCGCCGATCCGGATGACGTGCCCCTCTGATTTTTATAATTTCATCAAACCTGGTCATTTACCGGATGACCCGGATGTGGTCCATCTCATGGTAGATCTGATGCTTGCCGGAGACGAGGAGATCATCCGGGGCGAAGGTGCGGTGCGCACGGTCTATGACCCCTGCTGCGGGTCGGGAGGCATGCTCACCATTACGAAAGAACACATTCTGGCGACGGAGGACAGGCCTGGGATCAACCCGCTGGCGGACATCCACATTTTTGGGCAGGACGTGAATCCTGAGACCTGGGCTGTGAGCAAATCCGACATGCTCATGCTCCATACGGACGGTCACGACGCCGACAACATCACCTTCGGAAGCATTCTATCCAATGACCGTCACGCAGGCAGACGATATCTCTGTTGCCAGAATTCAGAAGGCCATCCTTGTGATCCGGGTTCAAAGGGTTATGCTGGACAGCAATTTGGCTGAGCTTTACCGGGTCACAACCAAGCGCCTCAATGAGCAGGTGCGACGCAACGCTTCCCGTTTTCCTGCGGACTTCATGTTCCAGCTCGATCAAGAGGAGAGATCGGCTTTGAGGTCGCAAATTGCGACCTCAAAAGGAGGCCGAGGAGGCCGCCGGTATCTGCCCTATGTTTTCACAGAGCAGGGCGTGGCCATGCTGTCGAGTGTCCTCAACAGCGATAGGGCGATCCAGGTGAATATCGCCATTATGCGTGTATTCGTCAGGCTGCGCGAGATGACGGTGGCGCACAAGGACCTCGCCGCCAAGCTGAGGGAACTGGAAGGGCGAATCCAGGATCATGATGAGCAGATTGTGGCGATCTTCGAGGCCATTCGGCAACTCATGGCTCCGCCGGCGTCTCAGAGGAAAAAGATAGGGTTCGAAGTCAAGGAGCCGAAGACCGGGTACGGCAAGAAATGAGACTGGAAGATTCTTTTGAATAAATCATACCTGGACGGGATGTCCGGTGATGAACTCGTTAAGAGAATCCTTGAGTACTGCAAGACCTTTGAAGGGCGGTTGATATCCGAATCGGTGTGCCTCGGGTCTCTGAAGAGCTATCAAAAATAAAGCGAAACCTCGATTACTGCTTGGTGAGCTGCAAGTCATTGGAGCATTTCTACGAGCGTTTGGCTAATGTTCTTGCCCGACGCGTTCTTGACCGGGGCCGAAAAGGCTTTTATCGAACCTACACACCTGAATCAGTTGTGGATGTGGGCAAATGGGTACCAGTCTCCTGAGGGTTTAAGGGCTCTTACGGCTTTGATGATTATCCTGGAGGACCCGAAAGGACAAATCTTAGAGCTTGAACCGCGGGTTAGCTCTTTTCACAGGAGAGGGATCTGATGTATTCGATCGCTCGGCAGTACTTGGACACACGCTTGAGATCCTTGGAGGTTGGGTTGGAAATTCTTGTAAGATTGCAGTTATCCATAAGATCAGCAAGCTTAACCTTGCGGCCGATCGGATCTGCAGCTGCTCTTCGGATAAAGTTCTGGTACTCCTCGCCGCGGCATTTCGTTAGGGATTTGATCGCTCTCACCACTGCTTCAGAGAATCCTTCCTTTCTGAGAGTTTCTAAGGTGATGTATGTATCCTCGACGACGTCGTGGAGCACAGCCACAATGCGTTCTTCAACTGTCTCCACACTGAGCATTACTCGAAGTGGGTGAAGAATATAAGGCACTCCAGCCTTGTCCACCTGGCCCTTGTGTGCCTCTATAGCAAGCGCGATTGCTCGTTCAAGTGTTGCCACAGAATCCCCTTTGTGGTTTAACGACGTATCTCAGCGGGGGCTTTCCTGCGATCTGATGTAAAAGTATGTTAATCGAACGGATATCTCGGGTACCCTGCAGAGCAGACATCCTCTCCTTATTGTAAGTGACTGTATTTTCTTTTCGTCCTTTTTTTGTTTGACTTTAGCACGCCCTTGGAATCCAGCTTATCATAGACGATCCGACTGCTTTCCCGGATGGGCTTTGATCATCACCTCATCCACATTCTTAGCCAGTGTGTCAACATCACTGCGTGTCCAGGATATCCGATATTTGGATTGTGCACCCCAATGGAGTCAAATAGCCCTGCCCGAAATGCAGGGCGAGAGGATGCTCCACGATCATACAGGGGAAAGGCTTTGAAGGCAAAGAGCCTTCATCGGGGAGTGGAACGGTGCTGTTACAAGATGCTTTGCAGCGGCAGATGTAAGGTGAATCGATTTCTGAAGAGTGTAGTCCCGGAACTCTGCATGCTACATTCCGTAAGAGCCAGCCCGCCGGGTTAACTATCGACTGTCCGATCAGGCGAAATGCTTGATTGATTCATACAAAGCTCTCAGTCTCTTGAACGCAGAATTTATCTCATATGAAGTTTCTTTCCTTATTAGCATTGTTTCCTGCTTTAACTCAAACTCGATAATAGGAAGAATTTGGTGATCAACGATATGATTGTGAACTGCATATAGCTCTTTATATACATCAGCAAGATGAATTCTTGTTTCTGAGATGTGCCCATTTGACAACTCGGAGTTCACTATAATATCGCTATATCCGCAAGGCAATGGATTAGCAAAACGGTCCATTATTCTCATAACTCTGGGATCATTTTTTATATGAATCATTTCTTTTTGTATTTGTTCATATGATTCGCAAATAATATCCATACTTATAATATCAAGAACGCACTCAAAGTGACCGCCGAAATCTTCTTGCGCTTTTTCTTCAGCTCTCCACCTTGCCTTAAAATCGCCATTTCTTCGAATTTTATTTTTCGCATGTTTTCGTTCTATAACTTTGTATTCAATTTCCCTTTTGACTTCTTCTGTCTCTTTTTGGAACTTATTTTCATCAACTTCAAGAATCTCGCCACGCCCAAATAGAATTGGAGTAATATATTCCTTGCCTGGAACGAATATCTGTTTTTCCCAATCGTATTTTTCGACTCCCATTTCCGATGTTGAATACCACGCGATTGACACTGGTCTCATGCCTACGATAAAATACCTTTTTTTCAACAGCATACTCTCTCCTTGTTATTGATGTAGATCTAGCCGGCCTAACAGAGATTTTTGATGAATAGATAAGGCCATCAATTTCTTACCAAAATTATTGGCGTCATACGCGTGTGACTTTAATTGCGGGAAAGCGGGAAAGGGGACGACCGTAGAGAATAAAATAACTCGAGAAATGGTACTTTTGAGAGCGGGTGTACGTCATGCCTATGATAGTTCGGCAGATACTCTCGGCCTCCTGCATCATGTGGACGAATCGCCTGTCGGAAAAAGGTTGTGGTTCATTTGAAGGATCTGAAGCGTTTTCCATTTTGCTGTTCAGAGAAGGGAGAAGACGGCAAAGCAAAGGGAGGTCAAACTGTAAGTTTGAGATATTTGAATATTGACGGTCGTCCCCTAGAAGTACACAAATCTTGACAGTACGATCGAGCGACCCACTATTTGAGTGTGGGGAAGGTCGGACCAAGTGAACTGATTGAAATGACGAAGTAACGTTTAAAAATATCGTCGTTTTTGGCGCTTAAAACGATGTTTTTGCCATGGGAATGGGCCTTCTAAGAAAAGGTGAGCCACTGAACCGGGGTTAGCGAGTTACAGCTTAAATGGTCCTTTTGAGTCATGAAAATGAAAAATTAAGGCGTCAAAACAAGCAATGGTGGCATGACAATTATTGAAAAGCAGCCAAGTAGCTTGGTCCGACCCCGCACCTCGCATGAGAAACTTCAAAGTCACCAATTGACATGAAGCGATTGGTGGGTTTATTATACCCACTATGAAAGCGAAGCTCGTCTTTCACACGAAGACGGTCAAGGGCGATGAAATCGTGGAGGTCAACATTTGGCAAATGCCCAAGTCGCTTGAAAGGCCTCATGGAATCAAATTCTCGATCGTCTACGTCAAGGGTGGAAAAAGGCTGCTGGGTTATGACAATGCAGAGCAGAAGGGATACCACAGGCATTTCCTGGACGAAGAAGAGCCCTATGAATTCTTAAGCATTTGGAATCTCATTGAAGATTTTAAAAGTGACCTGGAAAAAATCAGAGGGAAAAAGTGGGATGAAGATTAAGAAAATATTTATCGGCGTAAGGCCGCTCGATGACACGTTGAAAGAAGCCGGAGAGACCTTCGAGCATCTTACGAAGGGAAAGGCTGTCAAAAATAAACGTGCGATCTATTTCGCCAGCCTCAAAGAGATGAGAAGAGTTCTTACAGAAAGGCGACTGGAGATCCTTAAGACGATCAGGGACCAGAAACCCTCTTCCGTTTATGAGTTGGCAAAAATGGTCGACAGGGACCTGAAAAACGTACTGCAGGATCTTTCCTACCTTCAGGAACTAGATATTGTGACAATAAAAGAAACAGGCGTGAAAAAGGTTCCTTATTTTGATTACGACAGGATTTCTATAGAAGTGGCTTTATGAGGGAGAGGGGAGAAATCCTCTCAAACCATGCCTGATGAATCGGCGAGTTGCATCTCTATCTGGTCACAGTAAGAAGGCATGAGTGATCGAAGGAGCTATGAACTTCCGGGATAAGATTTCTCACTTACAGTCAAATACGCTGTATGGATGTCAAGAAAATCACACATACATGCGCCATGGGCTCTTGAGCCCTCGTTTTAGGAGTAAATCTTGTGATCAGAGGGAGCGGAAATAGCGGAGATGGCTATGCGGATTTTCATCGTAATGATATTTTCAGCAATCGTTGAAAGTACGAATTTTGATGAAAGAAATTGACAAGGCCATTTTGTTTTTTCAGCAAACGCTGAAAGAGGCATTTTCAATGAAAGTATCAAAAGACGAAATCCAAAAGAAAGCCGGGGAAGCTCTGCACTCCTGTCTATCCCGGGTTCCATTCCTTAAGATCGAGAGCATCAAGAGGCAGACTTCAAAGGAACCGGCCGGGCCTGATTTCCTCATTAAAATCGCATCCCCCGGCGGCGAGAAGCATCTGCTTGTGGAGACAAAGGCGAATGGCCAGCCGCGGCTCGGTGGCGGCTCAGGGAGACGTCCAACAAGCATCCCCTTGATACGCGACCCATCGCCCGCCCCTTGCATTCTTTATGGAACAGGAAAGAGCCGTCCTTCAGCCCCTGCCGCTGCACGATTATGGCTTCTCAATGGTGGTCCTGAGCGTGTGCAGCATCGAGGGATAACTCGGCCCGGGCGGGGCAGTTCTTGAAGGGCTCACGGAGGCTCGCCATATCCCGGGATCCGTCCGGTTGTTCCATTCCAAGGGATTGCCGGATACTTTTTTTCACCGCTGCCGGAGGATGGTCTTCAAAGCTTTGCCCGCGGGATTTCTCGGTATCTCTGCCAGGAACGCCACGAACCTCGGCTTCTTGTAACCGGCGAGCTGCGATTTGCAGTAATCGATCACGTCCTCTGCGCTTACAGAAGACCCGGGACGCTTCACGACGAAGGCCTTGACACTTTCCCCCCACAATGGATCAGGAACCCCGACCACCGCGGTGTCCAGGATATCCGGATGGCGAAGCAGGACGTCTTCCACCTCTCGTGGATAGACGTTCTCTCCTCCGCTGACGACCATATCCTTCTTTCTGTCCACGATATAAAAATATCCTTCCTCATCTCTGTACGCGAGATCTCCCGTATGAAGCCATCCATCGCGGATCGCCTCCGCCGTGGCCTCAGGCCTGTTGAAATACCTTTGCATCACATTGGGTCCGCGACAGACGACTTCGCCCACCTCCCCGGGCTGAAGAGGTTCCCCGTCATCCCCAATTACCCTGGCTTCAAGGAAGGGGGCCGGTTTTCCCACCGACTCCCCCTTCTTCATAGAATCTCCCGCTTTAAGCACCGCAATCGTGGCCGTGGCCTCCGTGCAGCCGTAAGCGTTGTAGACGCCGTTCACACCCTCGAAAAACTCCAGGATGTTTTTCCGGGTTTCCGCCAGCAGCCTGTCCGCACCGGATGTGAGGTGCCGGATACTCCGGGTATCGTACCTGCGGGCGTTTGGATGGGTCATCATGAGGTTGTAAACGGCCGGCGCCGCGACCATGACCGAGATCATTTCCCGTTGGATCGTCTGGAGGACCGACTCCGGTTCGAACTTCCGGATGAAGACACACGTCCCTGCAAGCCCCAGGTGGATGATCATCTGGTTGTTTAACGGAGCCACGTGAAAAAGCGGTCCCACAATGAGAATTTTTTCCCCTGCTGGATCTTCACGGGCAAAGATGGTGTTGAAATAATTCCGAAGGACGTTGCCGTGGCTCAGGACGGCCCCCTTTGGTCGTCCCGTCGCACCGGAGGTGTAGACGATCTGACATGGATCGGTGTCGAGGACGGGCGCCAGGATGGGCGCAGCGCTTCTCCCGCCGATCAAACCCTCTTAGTCCACCGCAAACCCTGGATATGCGGAATTGGAGGACACGAAAAGCCGGACCTTCTCAAGTTTTCCTCTGATCCTCTCCACCATTTCATGGTACACGGCCTCGTAGAAAAGCGCTTCGGCCTGAGCGTCATTCAGGATGTAGATGATTTCCGGGTCCGACAGGCGGGTGTTGACCAACACCGCCACAAGACCCGCCCTCACCGCCGCAAAATAGGACTCGACGAAGAAAGGGCCGTTTGAGGAGAGAATCGCCACGTGAGACTGGCTCTTCAGGCCTGAAGACAGCATTCCCCTTGCCAACTGGCTGGTGCGGGACGCCAACCCCCCATAGCTCAAAACGTGCTTTTCGCACACGACCGCTGCTCTCTCCGGACACCTGACAGCGGAATGATCGAGGAGGCAAGCGAGGTTCATGTCGGGTCATCTCCACAGACGAGGGAGCAGCCGCCGCTAACCCATCAGGTTTGGCAAGAAGGTCGCAATCCCCGGGAAAAGCATGAGCAGCGCAAGAATCCCGAACTGGATAAGCCAGAAGGGCATGATTCCCTTGAAGATGGTCCCCATGGGAATATCCGGCGCCACCCCGGCAACCACAAAGGTATTGATGCCCACAGGCGGGGTGATCTGTCCCATCTCCATCATGATGACCATGACCACGCCAAACCAGATGGGGTCGAATCCCAACTGCATCACCATGGGAAAAATGATGGGCAATGTGAGAATCATCATGGGGATGATGTTCATCAACATGCCGAGGATCACGTACAGCAGCAAGACGAGAAAGAGAACCCAGTAGCGGGAAAGACCGAAAGACAGGATGAGTTCGGACAGGAAGAAGGGGATTTTCGTCAGTGCAATGAAATAGGTCAGAATCTTCACACAGCAGAGTATCATGAAGATCATCGCCGTGAGCCTTCCAGCTTCCAGGAGCGCCTCGTTGATCCTCGACCAGGACAACCGGCCCATTGCCAGTCCGATGATGAACGCGCCAAATGCCCCGATGGCACCTGCCTCAGTGGGAGTGAAAATCCCGGCGTAAAGCCCCCCCATAACTCCCAGGAACAACGTCAGCATCGCCCACGTGTTCTTGAGTGAGAAAACCTTTTCCCGGAAGGGGAAGGCCGGACCCCCCGGCCCGAGCTCCGGTCTAATTCGACAGCGCAGGTAAATGGAGGCCATGAAAAGACCGACGAGGATAATCCCGGGAATGATCCCTGCGATGAAAAGCTTCCCGATAGACTCCTCCGTAATGATGCCATAGATCATGAACCCGAGGCTCGGAGGGATGAGGATGCCGAGGGTTCCTCCGGCCGCCACGGACCCTGCGCTCAAGGATGGCTTGTAGTTGAACCTCTTCATTTCGGGTAGGGCGATGGTCCCCATGGTTCCCGCCGTGGCCGTGCTGCACCCGCAGATCGAAGCAAAGCCTCCGCAGGCGGCGACCGTGGTCAGGGCAAGACCCCCCGGTTGGTGGCCGAACCACTTATAGCCCGTCTCGTAAAGATCTTTGCTCATCCTGGAATGGAATGCGAACATGCCCATGACCACAAAGGTGGGGATGACGCTGTAACTCCAGTGACTGGCAACGATCCACGGGCCCAGGGCCATCAGGGGGAGGGTTTTCTCCACCCCCTTCAGGTACCACAGGCCTTCGAATCCGATGAACGCCATGCAAAACGCGATGGGCATCTTCATAAACATGAGCACCAGCATGAAACCGATGAAGAAAACGCCCGTGCCGAGACCGGACAGATCGATTGAAACCGCATCCATCAGCCAGGGGGTCATGCACAGGACAACGGATCCCCCCAGAATCACCATAAGCCACAACGGAAACATCCGAGTCGTCCGCTTCATGGCCGCGACGGCTCGGAGCGTATCGATAAAAAGCACCAATACCATGACCGCGCATCCTACGGCCATCAAGGCCATGGATGGCCAGTAAGGGACCCCGATCACATCGCCGCTTTCCCCTGAGGTGAAGGCCAGGGAAGATCGAGAAAAGATCTGCCATGTCATGATGGCCACCACATAAATACTCAGCAGGCTCGTCAACCCATCGAGAACCGATCGGGCACCTTCCCCCAGCTTGAGATAGAGGATGTCGATTCCCACGTGCCGCTTCTCCATGGCGGTGTAGGCAACGGCCAGGAAAACGACCAGGGGCAAGGTGAGCTCCGTGATCTCCAGTGAGCCCGGGATCGGCATATTGAACAGATAACGAAGGGCTATGTCCGCCGTGATGATCCCGACGATCAGCAATACGAGGCTGACCCCGATTCGGTTCATGAAACGGGCGATGGGGTACACCGCCTTCTCGAAGCTCTGAGCCAGACCGTCAGCGATCCTCTCCATCTCTATCTTTCTCCAGAAAGAGGAAGAGTCCTTCCCTTCCATGGCAAGGCTCCAGGAAGAGAACGACCCTGTTATTTACCCCACCAGGGATCCGGAGGATACGGCGCATCCCTGTACTTGTCTGCCCCTTGCTTCATTGCGCGGAGAATATGATCCGGATCCATCCCCTTTGCTTTCACATCTTCTTTCCAGCTATCCACAACGGGCATCACGGCCTGGATCCATCTCGATTTCTCGTCGGCAGGGAGCAGGTAGATTTCGTTCCCCGCCGCCTTCAGCTCATCCTTGATGCCGTTGCCGTATTCCTCCAGCGTGAGCCCCGAGAGGGCGGATGCCGAAAGGGACAGATCCTCGAATACTTTTTTGATGTCACCCGGAAGGCTGTTCCATTGGTTCAGATTCATGGCGACGGCAACGGGAAGCACACCGATATTGCCCACGGCATGAGCCTTTAGAAGGTCCATCATCTTCATGGATTTCAGAATGGCCCAGGGGTAATAGATGCCGTCCGAAGCCCCCCTCTGAAGGGCCAGGTATTGATCGCTTAACGATCTCGTTTGAACCGGCGTTGCACCGAGGAGCTTGAGGATTTCCACGTCCAGGCCGGCGCCGCATCCGATCCTCAGGCCTTTGAGATCCTCCAGGCGGTGAACCGCTTTTTCACGGGTATGGACATTTTTGATGTCGGAGGTAAAGAGCATGAGGAGCTTTACTTTGCCGTATTCCTTTTGCATCTCCGGGGACTTGCTGTAGAACTCCCACACACCGGCGGCGCCGTGCCGCGGACCGTCAAAGGTAAAGGGGATGTTCACGGCGGAGCTAACAGGAAAGAGCGCGGCCTGGTATGTGGGGAGCCAGGACCCGATCTCAACGGATCCGGTCCGGACCATGTCATAGGTTTCCGGCATCTTAGCCAGACTTGAGCCGTGGTAGAAGGTCATTTTGACCCTTCCATCCGTGCGCTTCTCCACCTCCGCAGCCCATTTCTCGAACACCTTCGAAACAAGGTGCGATCCCCGATAGAAGTTGGCAAAATTCATCTCGATGGCTTTTTCCTTTGCAGCATGCACCGAAAAAGCGTATCCAATGAAAAACAGCGAGATCATGAAACAGATGAACCCCTTGATTCCCTTTTTCATTTTCCTTTCCCTCCTTCTCCAATAGGTTTAGCGATGGTCCCTCTGAACCTTGCAGGGCCGGTGACGCGGCGGTCATCCATCTTCAAATCGATTCTTGAGCTCCTCTCTCAACACTTTTCCAATAGAGCTTCGAGGGAGCGCCTTCACCAAAAAAACGGATTTTGGCTTCTTGTATCCGGCCAATCGCTGTCTGCAGAAATCCACGACCTCCTCCGGGTTCACATCCTCGCCCGCCTTGGGTACGACGGCCGCACAGACCCTATGGCCCCACGTCGCGTCAGGCACTCCGAAAACCGCGACATCCGCGATTTTCGGATGACGGAAAAGGACATCCTCGACCTCCTTGGGATAGATGTTCTCCCCGCCGCTGATGATCATGTTATGCTTCCGCTCGATGACATACAGAAACCCATTTTCATCAAAACGACCCAAATCCTGGGTATGGAACCAGCCGTCACGAAGCGATTCGGCGGTCTTCTCGGGGTCCTTGTAGTACCCCTCCATGACATGGGGCCCCCGGACGATGATTTCTCCGATCTCTCCGGCCGGCACATCCCGCCCATCTTCTCCCACCACGCGCAGTTCCTCGAAGAGATAGGCTCGGCCCACGGAGAACGGCTTCGATTCCGTTTCCACGTCCGACCGAACGGCCAGTACACCGCCCGCCTCCGTCATCCCGTAGAATTCCCATATTCCTGCGTTGGGAAAAAGCGCCTTGATTCGGTTCCGTGTCTCATGGGGCATGGATTCCGCACCCGAGCCCACGATGCGTACGGAACTCAGATCATAATCCATGATGTCCGGGACCTGAAGGAGCATCTTGTATATGGTGGACGGCCCCTGGAGACGTTCGATCCTTTCCTTTTGAATCCACCCGAGCATCTCGCGGGGCTCGAATTTTTTGAGGATGAAGATGCTCCCCCCGTTGAAGATGGACCAAAAGAGGTTGATGAATCCCCCCACGTGAAAAAAAGGGTTCGCGGAAAGAACCTTGGGGGCTTGGCTTGCGTAGCTCCACGTCGCCATCAGGCTGTTGACGATCTGCCAGGCCCAATTTCGGTGGGTCGCAACGGCACCCTTGGGTTTTCCCGTCGTCCCTGCGGTGTAGACGATGGTCGCCACGTCCTCTTCGCCGATATGGAGAGGAAGGGGGCCACTTCCCTGTCGAGCGGATTCCTTTTCAAAATCGATGAAGTTCCGTGGACATCGCTCCCCCACGTGGAGGTATCTTTTTATCTTACCGAGCCCCGGGGCGAGCTGCCCAACGGTCTCCGCGAAATCATCGAGATACACCAGGGTCGAGGCATCCGATTGGTCCAGGATGTATTTGAGTTCACCGGGGGAGAGCCGGATGTTCAGGGGAACGAGTACTGCACCGATTCGCCATAGGCCGAAAAAGGTCTCCAGCAGCGGCATGGAGTTGTAGCCCAGGGTGGCGACGTGGTCGCCCTTTTTCACACCGAGATCCAGAAATGCACGCGCACGTCTGTTGGCCCTTTGATCGAGTTGCAGAAACGATACCCGTTCATCTTCAAAGGCCACCGCCTCTCTGGCCGGGTATTTCTCGGCATTGATGAGCAACAGGTTCCCCAGGGTCATCTGCATGGCGAGGGCCTCTTCGAATAACGCGTGGTGGCTGCCGTTGGACAAGGCTCCAGGGGCCGGTCGGCAGCCCTTCGTTCACCCGCACGCGACATCAGCCGGTTGCTTTTCTTCTGCGAATGTCTCTTTCAAATGTCTCGTAGCCTTTTCGAATATTGGTCAGGACAAGCTTCGCGACCGTGCTTGGACGCCTTTTCGCAATGGCTTCGATGATCATGGGGTGTTCTACGACATACCAGGTCAAGTCGGAGGATTGGACCGGGTGGACGGTCCTGAAGCCCTGAACCCGGTGCCACATTTGCTCAATGAGGCCGCAGAGATAGGTCCACCCTGAACACCGATATATTTTCAGGTGGAAGTCCTTGTTCAGAAAATAGAAATCCGTCGGGCTGAGGGAAGGATCCGACATCTTCCGGTCGAGGGCCTCGATCTCTTGGATTAGGGTTTGGGGAACATGGGATGTGGCGATTTCCGCCGCCTTCGGCTCGAGAAGAAAACGGATTTCGAAAATCTCCCTTATCTCCTCGAGGCTGACGGCCTCCGCTACCACCATCCCCTTGTTGGGTTCGAATGCCACCAGACCGGAGCCGGCAAGTTCTCTCAACGCCTCCCGGATGGCCATCCTCCCGAGCCCCAGCTCTTGCTCGAGCTTTGCCGGCATCAACCTCGCGCCAGGCCTGTATTGCCCGCGCAAGATCCCTTCCTTTATGCTGTCGACCGCCAACTCGGTCATTGTCTTATACCTGACCGCTACCATGAATCCTCTATTTTTTTGATGATAGATGTTTGATCATTAGTGTCCAAGATAAACCTAAATTCAGACTTTTTGATCGATAAGTGTTTGATTTCTCAATCTGGTATCTGAAACTGAGAAATCAGGTTTCATTGATTCTCTGAGGATGATCGAACCCCCCTTTATTTAAAGGGGGGCAGGGGGGATTTCACGAACGTTCTGAAAATCCCCCTCGATCCCCCTTTGTCAAAGGGGGAGGTTAAGCAGTTCCTTCGCCAGAAAAGATTTTGATGAAAATGCTGCCCAAAGAAATATCCATTTTGGACAAGAGTGATGTTTGATCAAATATCAACTATTCGCGATGCGGTCAAGTCGAAATGAAGTAAAAGAAGAACCCGTTCCAGGACGATTGCAGGCCTCGACTTGCAAAAGACCGAGCGCTCCCCGCTCATGAACTCAATCGTCTTCATCCTCAAATCTTCCAGGGAACTCCCGGTAGATCTCCCCTTGACCCGCTTCAACCAGCCTGTCCGCGTGATCAAGAATTCTGACGAAACGGTGTTTGAGCTCATAGAATCCGTGCCACCAGGCGTAATCCGGGGCCATCATGGCGGCCCCCATTCGAGCTCTGCGGCCTTCGTGATGCCACAACTCGTAGAACTCCCACTCCAGCGGCTCATCAAAGTATTTCCCTCTTGAAAGGAGGCCCGCTTCGTAAAGAGATTCGATTCGTTTTTTAATCGGTTTGAAGTAGCGCTCGTTGTAGTTCGTGACCACGTGGTCGAGATTTGTGAAATGGTGATCCGTCCAGTCGCTGGAGTGACACTGGAGGCAGACCGCCTTCATTTTGGCCCTCTCCGCCTTCCAGTCCGTCTGTGCGGGAAAGGGCTGAAATTCGCTCGGTCGCACGGTGAGCGGCGCCTGGGTTTCCCAGGACAGCCTTTCGGTCACATCGTGGGTTCGGGGGACATGGGCGGCGGCAGACATGTGGCATGCCGCGCAGGTGGGGGCTCTGAAATCTCTCCCGGCCTGCCATCGGCCGTCATCCGGAGACCAGGTCCATTCATGGCCTTCCGTGTGATAGATGGTTCCGTGCTTGGACTCATTGTAGATCTCGATCTGGGGGTGGTCCGGACCGAGATGGCACTGGTCGCAGGCTTCCGGCTTTCTCGCCTCCACCACGGAAAACTTGTGCCGGGTGTGGCAACTGGTGCAACTGCCCAGGCTCCCGTCGGGATTCTTTCGTCCCACACCCACATTGGGCCAGGTGCCCGGTTTTGGCCGGCCCCCCTCGAGTTCCACCACGGTCCCGTGGCAGGCATAGCAGCCGGTGGTCCTCTCGATAGCATTGTTCATGCCGTCATTGAGCCAGTGATCCACCTTCCACATGATTTCGATGGTGTTGGCGTGTTTGCTCCTCCCGTATTGAGCTGTCTCCTCGGGATGGCAACCGGCGCAGGTCTTCGGGGTGACCACGATGGCTACGGGATGATCAGGATCCATGTCCAGGTGCGCTTTACTGAAAAATCCGTCGCTCCCTTCCGCCTTGTGGCATTTGTGGCAGTCTACCCCAACCCTGGCGTGGACGCTGCGCTGCCAGTCATGGAAAATGCCGGGGGTTTCTGTCCGGTGACATTCGAGACACCCCGATCCGGCAATGGCTCCGGCACGCTTTTCGGCGGTGAGCCTCGCGGGAAATCCCCAGCGCCAGACGCTGATGCACGCCAGGATGAGAAAGATGATGACCAGGTTGCCGTAGGCCATCCAAACGAAGGTCTTTTGTGCGGGAGCGGCCTTTTGTGCAGGGACCGGGCGGGAGATGATTCCCAAGGGTTTCATTCTTTCCAGCACTTCCGCCCCGTGAGGCGCACCTTTAAGCGCTTCCGTGAGATCTCTCCCGGCGGTGTGCTTGCCGAAGTGCCTCCCCCCCTTCCACTTGGGGCTCTCCGTCACATCGTAGATCGCGTTTTCATGGACGATGTAGGCGGGTTTCCCCCCGGAACCGTCAAACCGGCTCAGGTTCGACTCGGTGACCTCATCGGCGTCCGCGGTTTTTTCATCCGCTCTCGCTTCCCTTTGCATATGCCGATGGACGACCGTGATGGCTGTGAGGCCGATCACGATCATGAGAAGAAAAAGAAGGATCTTGACAAAAAGCATGAGCCCGAAGGTGTTGTTGAAGAACTGCTCCCATCGATCGATGCGCACCCAGGTGAGGTAGATCCCCGTCCCACTCAAAACCAGCATACAGGAGACGCCGAGGATCCTTTCCCCTTTGGGGATGCCGCCTCGAAGCTGTTTCGGTCCCACGAAGAGGTGAATGTAAAAGATCGCTCCGAAAAAAACGAAAGCACCAAGGAGATGAAGGTATCCGATGATAAACCGCAAGGTCTTATGCACAGGCGTTTGAAAGGCCTCGGCCTTTTCAAGAACCCTCGGTGGAATGGGGTATTCATAGCCGTTGCGGATGTAAGCGAAGCCGGTTGTTTTTAGCCCGCCGCCGGTGCTTTCCTGGTGACAGAAGATGCACGCTTTGCCTGTGCTCGTGGCATAATCCTGGGTGGCATGAACCGGAGGGGCGCCCATGACGGGCAGAAAGAGCAGGAACCATCCGAGAACGGCTCTGGAAAGACGTTTTTTCAGGCTCCCGGTGCCCTCATGGTCGTATGGTGACTTCATGTCAGAGCTTCCGATTTACAAAGCATCCGTCCCATGATCCCCCCCTTGCGCTCCTTGGATTCGTTTCATTTTCGACTAACGAAGACAACCGCCGCAAAATTAATCCCAAGCTCCTTGAAACCGGGGGCGGTCTTTTATTTCGTCTCCAAGGGATTTCTGTTGCACGGTTTTGTCCCATGCCTGCCCGGCAACCCCTATTCTCCTTATACACCGATCAACGCTCGTAATCCACACCCATTTGATCTCTATTCTATATCCTGTTGCCTAATAGGAAATGGCGCATTTCCTGTATTTTGCTGTGCCCGTTCGGGCATATAGATTCTCGCATCCAGGGCCCGGCTCAAGCCTCGGCCGGGGAGTCGCTTCCAAGCAAATAAGGGCCGCACGCAATGCATCTGCCAAACTGGCAGCTATATTTGTGAACATTGCTGTCCAAAATATATGGAACTTTTTTCGCAGTACATCATATGGAAATACAGCCAACCCGTCATGCCGGTGAAAACCGGCATCCATAAGAAAGCTCCAAGACCTCTGACTTTGGATTCCGGCTTCGCGACGAGGCATAGCGCCGCTTCGGCGCGACGACGGTTCGCCGGAATGACAAAACGAGGTTATAATCAGGATGTGCCTTGTATTACCTCCTCATTGTTCCATTTTAGAAGCTCCTTTTTATCGATTTTGGACAAGAGTGATTTGTAAACAAAATTTGTGTTCTTGTTTATTTACCTTTGCACTCACCTTCTCCATGGTTGTATGATGTATTTTAACAAGCAAAGGAGGTCAGGGTATGGCAGAGCAAAAAGGGAACGAAGAAAGCCTTTGGATCAGTGTTTTCATTCCCAATGTGCGGGTTCTCACGGAAAGGGAAATCGCTGAGCTGCCTGAAGAAAAACGAAAGGCCGCCGGGAAAGCCGCCTTGGAAGGAACGTGGTTGAGGGTTCTTTGCCCGGACAAGTCCTGTTTGAAAAAAGGCGGTAAAATCAGCCTGGGTGCAGCGGGAGTCGAAAAAGAGCACAAGGGGCTTTGGCTCGACATCTTCTGCCCGGAGGGCTACTGCGTTTACAAGACAGGCACAGAAATTCCCTGATCAGCGCCTGCGTTCCCTCGGTTTTCACCATTCCAATCAGCCGCCATGAAGACCGGCCAGGCCGGAGAAGCGCCGTTCGCGTTTGAAGGAATCCACCCGAATGGAGGACACCCCTGTTTGTTCGCCTCAAAACGGTCGCTTTTTATAAAGCTTGATGGTTCAAGGCCTGAGCCGAACCGAACACATGGCTCCCCTGAGGTTGCGATCCTAAGCTCGACGCTCATTGGAAAATGGAAGCACCACCCGGCAAAGTCTCCCCCACCGAAGAGATGGGAATCCGCCATGAGGGTCGCGTCTCCATCAAATACAGGATCGACCTCATTCACTTCGCCGGAGATCCAGCCTAATTAAATCCCCTATATGAAACTTCATGGAGCCGTGACAGGGCAAAAACTCCCCCCTTTTTTAAAGGGGGGCTGGGGGGGATTTCTTGTAAGCCCTTGAAAATCCCCCTAAATCCCCCTTTTCGAAAGGGGGACTTTGACGATCCAACTGGAATGTGGTTCATGAAGGTTCTGCCCTTGATTAGACTGGCCGCTCCGGCCAGAGGCGGCGCTTATATGAGAACCGACTCCATCCCACCCAATAGGGGGAGGTTTTGAAATGTGGGGAGTTCTGCTTCGCCTCTTCATCTATGTGGCGATCATCGTGGTGCCTGTTGTCGTGGCCTCCGTTTTGGGTCCGAGTTCCAACAATGTCATTCAAGAGATGGGGAAATGCTTTGCCCTTGCCGGGTTCATGATCCTTGCCCTTCAGTTTTTCCTGGCCGCCCGGTTCAAATGGATCGAACGTCCATTCGGGCTCGATATCCTCATCCGTTATCATAAATACATGGCTGTCTTCGGCGCTCTGCTGCTTTTGTCCCATCCGCTTTTGCTGGCCGCGGGGGGTGCGGGATGGCGCCTCATCGTCGGGCTGGACGTGCCCTGGTACATCTGGTTGGGCAAGGCGGCACTCGTCCTCCTGGTGGTCAATGTCCTGTTGAGTGTCTACCAGATCTCCCTAAACGTGAAATTTGAAAAGTGGCGGTTTATCCACGATGTTTTAGGGCCCGCGATGATTGTTTTTGCCTTCGCGCACAGTTGGCTTGCAGGAGATGACCTTGAATCGAGCTCCATGAAATCGGTTTGGATCGTTGTGCTCCTTTCGACCGGCCTTGCATACCTCTACCACAGGATCCTGAAACCGCGGAGACTCAAGAACCGGCCCTACCTGGTCACGGATGTGCATCCCGAAGCGGAAAACGTTTGGACCGTCAAGTTGGCCCCGCCTGAGGGCGATACCATTTACCCTTATCTACCCGGTCAGTTTCATTTCATTACCTTTTATCGGGGGAGAAATTTGCCCGTGGAAGAACATCACTGGACCATTTCTTCCTCCCCTGCGGAAGAAGGCTATGTGGCCTCCACCATCAAAGCGCTGGGCGATTTCACCTCCACCATAGGACAGACCAGGGCGGGAGACAAAGCGGCTGTTCAAGGCGCGTTCGGCCGCTTCTCTTACCTTCTTCACCCCGAAGAAAGGGACCTGGTTTTCATTGCAGGGGGAATTGGAATCACCCCCTTGATGAGCATGTTGCGCCATATGCGGGATACCCGGGACAGCCGCTCCGTCCTCCTTTTTTACGCCAACCCTGGTGAAGACCAAATTCTCTTTCGCCGGGAGCTTGCGAATATGGAGAAGGATCAACAGCCCTTGCTGAGAGTGGTGCACGTCCTGAACCGTGCCCACGAGGGTTGGACCGGTGAAACCGGCCATGTGGACCGGGAGAAAATTGAACGGTTCTGTGGGGCCGACCTCAAGGGAAAGGTATTTTATCTTTGCGGTCCGCCGCCGATGTTGGAAGCGATCGTGGCCACCCTCAAGAGCCTGGGTCTCCCCCACAAGCAAATTCGCCTGGAAATTTTCTCTTTCCTGGACTGAGAGGAGGTTGAACCCATGAGAAAGACAGACTTGAAACACGCCACCACCGTGGTGGTCCTCACCGTTGTTTTCGCCGTGGTCTTGCTGGGCTTACTTCGAGCCCGCGCGCTTCAACCCGTTGAGGCTTCTGCCCAAAAAGGCGCCGCCCTGTTCGTTGAGAAAGGCTGTGGAAGCTGTCACTATACGGACAGGGAAGATACCAAGATCGGACCCGGATTGAAAGGCCTCTTTAAACGGGAAGAGCTTCCTCTCAGCCGCAGACCGGTCACCGAGGACAACGTGCGAAGACAGCTCGAAACACCGTACGAAAATATGCCCTCTTTTGGCGACCGTCTCACAAAGGAGGAAAAGGACCGCCTTGTTGCTTATCTAAAAACCCTGTAGGGGATCCCCTGGACCCCGTTATCCTTCCCGGTGAACCAACGGCCGGGGTGGAAGACTTTGTATTGTCCCGGAGGCATTCCCGGTGGGAGGTTCGGGCGTCCCCTTATACGAAAGGGACCGATCGAGCGGATGAATCATGGGGTTGCGGATTACCGCACCCACAGCCTTGACGCCGCGAGGGTGAGGCCTTATCCCGGCTTCTCCCTTTTCTTGGGGAGGTGGTGGGTGACGCTGCCCACGAAAATTTCCGCGGCTTCGCCCACCGTTTCGGAGAGGGTGGGATGAGGATGAATGCTAAATCCCACATCCTCTGCAATCGCCCCCATTTCCATGGCAAGGACGCCTTCGGAAATCAGGCCTTCCGTATTCCTCCCGGTGATGCCCACTCCCAGAACACGGCCTGTGTCAGGGTCCAATACCATCTTGGTTACTCCCTCCTCTAAACCCACCGTGGCGGCTCGCCCTGAAAACCTCCATGGATAGCGCACCACTTCGATGCTTCGTTTTTCCTTGCGGGCCGTTTCCTCCCGCAGGCCGCACCAGGCCACCTGGGGGTCCGTGTAAACCACGGCAGGAATGGCACGCACGTCGAAAGCGGAAGGAAGGCCCTTGATCACCTCGGCTGCGACCTTTCCTTCTCTGAAGGCCTTGTGAGCCAGCAAGGGGCCTCCGGCCACGTCTCCTATGGCGAAGATGTTCTCATCTGCGGTTCTCCGCTTCTCATCCACCTCCACGTATCCCCTCTCGTTCACCTTGACCTTCGTGTTTTCGAGCCCGATCCCCTTTGAACCGGGTTCCCTGCCGATCGCCACCAGGACGGATTCGAAGCGCTGCTCGGTCTTGTCCACTTCCCCTTCCAGCTTCACCTCCACCCATTTCTCCTTTTCTTTCATGGAGGAAACGCCGGTGTTGAAGTGAATGCCCTCGAAATTTTCTTGGAGCCTCTTGACCAGGGGTTCCACCAGATCCGGATCCGCCCCCCGGAGAAGCCTCTCGCTTCGGTGAGCCACCGTGACCCGGCTTCCCAGCGCCGCATAGACGGTCCCCATTTCCAGGGCTACATACCCTCCGCCGATGACGAGGAGCCTCTCGGGAACGTAGGGCAATTCCAGGGCGCCGGCCGAATCCATGATGCGGCTTCCCTTTTCAAAGGAAATGTCCGGAAGCGGCCGCGGATAGCTGCCCGTTGCCAGGATGGCATGTCGGAACTTGATCCTGCCCACATTGGAATCCTGGAGCCGGACCTCCTTTGAGTTCTCGAAAATAGCCCGCCCTTTGATCCGTTCGATGCCGCGTTTCTCGCTCAGGGTCACCAGGCCGTTTGCCAGTTGATCGATCACCTCGTTTTTCCATTCCCTGATTCTGTCCAGGTCCAGCTCGGGCTCACTGAATTTCACCCCCATGCGCTCCACACGGCGGGCGTCATGGAGGAGATCCGCAACAAAGAGAAGGGCCTTGGAAGGAATGCATCCCCGAAAGACGCACTCTCCCCCGGGACGTTCCTCCACGTCCACCATGGTCACGTCCATCCCCAGGTCCGCGGCCCTGAAGGCCGCCGCATACCCGCCCGGTCCCGCCCCGATGACCAGCACTTCCGTTTCCCGGCTCAGTTCTCCCATCACCATGGGTTTCCTCCTCAGGTCATTGTCATGAACATTTCCTCAGGATCCTCCAGGGATTCCACGAGGGTCCGCATAAACCGCAGGGCGTCCGCCCCGTCCAAGATCCTGTGATCGATAGAGAGAACAACCGGCATCAAGAGGCGCGCAGCGACCTGGTGGTTGCCCTCTTTCTCCTGAACCACCACCGGCTGCATCCGTGCAGACCCCATTCCCAGGATCGCCACCTCAGGAAAATTGATGATGGGCGAAAAATATCCCCCGCCCATGGGGCCCACATTGGTGATGGTGAAGGTGGCTCCTTGCATTTCCTCCAGTTTGACCTTTCGCTCCCGCGTTCGCTTGACCAGGTCGTTGAGCTCGATGGAGATTTCCACGATGCTCTTTCGGTCCACGTCGCGGATCACGGGAACGACCAGCCCTTCCTCCGTGTTCACCGCCACCCCGATGTGATAGTAGTGCTTGAGGACCATCTCCCCGGCACCGATGTCGAGGCTGGCATTCATGCGCGGCTGCTGCTTGAGGGCGGCGGCCGCCGCCTTCACCGCGAAAACGGTCACGCTGAGATTGCCCCCTTTCTTTTTCACATCCTCCTTGTGTTTCTGCCGGAACTCTTCAAGTTTGGTCATATCCACCATGTCCTGGCTGTACACGTGGGGAATCTGGGACCAGGCGAGCGCCATCTGTTTGGCTGTGGCCCTTCGGATGGAGCGCACCGGAATCCGTTCCACCTCTCCCCATCGGGTAAAATCCGGCAACCGGGGAGCCTTTTCCTCGATGGGCCGCGCCTCGGGTCTTTCTTCTCGTTCAGGAGGGGGGGCCTTTTCCACCGGCTTTTCCCCTGCCCTGCCTTCCGCAGAGGCCCGGACGTCGTCCGAAGTGACCCGGCCTCCGGGACCGCTCGGTTTCACTTCCCGGAGTTCCACGCCCAGCTCGCGGGCAAGGCGCCTGGTGGCCGGAGAGGCGGGAACGGGTCCTTCCTTTTTTATCTCCGGGGGTTTCTTCTCCTCCGCCTCCTGGGGTTTCTCTTTCTTTTCAACCTGTTTCGCTTCCTCTTCCTTTTCCTCTTTCGTCTCCGGGGGCTTCTTCTCCTTCGCCTCTTCGGGTTTCTCTTTCTTCTCAACCCGTTTCACTTCCTCTTCTTTTTCCTCTTTCGGCGGAGCCTCTTGGGGAGGTTTTGCCTCTCCTTCTTCGGCTTCGGCGAACGTCATCAGCACGTCCCCCACCTGAATCGTGTCTCCGGCTTTGACCTTGATCTCCTCAACCTTGCCGGTAAAAGGCGAAGGGATTTCGGTGGTGGCCTTGTCCGTCTCCACTTCGAGGATGGGGTCCCCCTCCTTTACGGGATCTCCTACCGATACGAGGACGCTTAGCACTTCCGCTTCGTGTATCCCTTCTCCAAGATCCGGCAATTTAAATGCCCTGGCCATGTCTTCCTCCTCTCAAGCGTTCAGGACTCGTCTTGCAGCCCGGACGATACGGTCCTTTCCCGGCAGATACGCCATTTCTCGGCTGAAAAGCGGAATGTGGACATCAAAACCCGTCACCCGGGCGATGGGCGCTTCCAGATAGAAAAAGGCTTTTTCCATGATCCGGGAGACAATTTCGGCACCCGGACCGAAGCTTCGCGGGGCTTCGTGGACGATCACGGCCCTGCCTGTTTTTTTGACAGACTCCGTGAAAAGTTCATGATCCATAGGGGAGACGGTGAGCAGGTCGATCACTTCCGCTTCCACCCCTTCCTCCTCTTTGAGGGTCTCCACCGCTTCCAGGATGGGCCGCATCATGGCGCCGTAAGAAATCAGGGTCAGGTCCTTCCCCTCCCGCACCTTGACGGCCTTGCCCAGGGGCAGGGTCTCTTCTTCTTCGGGCACCTCTTCGCGAAAGGCACGGTACGTTGCCTTGGGTTCAAAAAAGATGACCGGATCCGGGTCCCGGATGGCACTTATCAGCAGGGCTCTTGCATTTCTCGGTCCCGAGGGAATCACCATTTTGAGGCCCGGCGTGTGCGCATAGTAAGCTTCACGGCTCTCCGAATGATGCTCCAGTGCCCGGACCCCGCCTCCGTAAGGGGCACGGACAACCATGGGGACTTCACACAGACCCTGCGAGCGCATCCGAAGCCTTGCCGCGTGACACTCGATCTGGTGAAACGCCAGGTAACTGAAACCCGAAAATTGAATTTCACAGACGGGTCTCAACCCGTATACGGCCATGCCGATCGACATTCCCACGATGGCTGATTCCGCCAGAGGCGTGTCCACGGACCTGTTCTCCCCGAACTTGTCGATCAGTCCATCGGTGACTCGAAACACACCCCCGTCCCGGCCCACATCTTCCCCAAGAACAATCACCCGATCATCTTTTTCCATCTCTTGCCGGAGAGCCAGGTTGATCGCCTGGACCATCGTCATCTTGGCCATTTCTCACTCCTCTTTCTCCTCTTTTTCCTCATCCTTCGTTTTTTCCATTTCCTCAGCCAGTTCTTTCCTCTGTTCTTCCAGGTAAAACGGTCTCTCCTTATAAATGTGGTCGAACATCCGGAGAGGATCCGTGAAGTCTTTCATCATCTCTTCGGCTCGCTTCACTGCCGATTTGATCTCTTCCTGGATACTGTTTTCCAATTCCTTGATCTTGTCATCGGAGAGTAAGCCCTTGTCTTTCAAGTACTTCCGGAACCGCGTAATGGGATCTCGCTCCTTCCACTTTTCGACCTCCTCTTCCTTTCGGTATTTCTTCGGGTCGTCCGCGGTGGTGTGCATTTTCATCCGGTACGTGACACACTCGATCATGGAAGGGCCGTCCCCCGATCTTGCCCGCTCCACCGCCTCCTTGGTCGCCGCCCAGACCGCCAAAATATCATTCCCGTCGACCTGAACACCGGGGATACCGTAGGCGAGCGCCTTCTGGGCAAGGGTTTTTGACCGGGTCTGTTTTTCCCTGGGCACCGAGATGGCCCATTGGTTGTTCTGGCAGACGAAAATCACCGGACACCGGTACACGCCCGCAAGGTTCATTCCCTCGTGAAAGTCCCCTTCGGAAGTGGCCCCGTCCCCGAAAAACGTCATGGCCACGTCATCCTTTTCCCTGTACTTGATTCCCCAGGCTATGCCCACGGCATGAAGAACTTGGGTCCCCACCGGAACGGAGACCGGCATGTTCTTCATGGCCTTTTCCTCTTCCCCCTCATCTTTTCCCACGATAGCCCCTTCGCTGTATCCGGCGAAGGAGACGATCAGGCTTTCCATGGTCCTTCCCCGCCACAACTCCGCGCCCGTCTCCCTGAAAGAGGGCACAAACCAGTCCGTGGGGCGCAAAAGCGCGACCGCTCCCAACTGGGCGGCTTCCTGGCCGGTTATGGGGGCAAAGGTGCCCATCCGGCCTTGCCGCTGAAGATTCAACAGTTGATCGTCAAACTTGCGTCCCAGAACCATGAAGCGATGGAGTTTGAGGAGCAGGTCCTCGGGGATATCCGGCTCGAGATTCTCGTCAACCTCCCCTTTCTCATTGAGAATGGAAAGGTAGTCCACGGCGTAAGGCAATTCGATTTTTTTCCTAGGCATTGAAGATCCCCTTCTTTCATGAATTGGTTGGTCCGGAGGAAGGCACAGTCGGCTCTGCCGGTTCGTGTCCATGCGGTCCGTCATCATGGCGGGATTCCGCTCGGCATCCCTGTCCGTCGCAATCATGCTCCTGATACGGGGTGAAAAAAATGGGCACAAGTCTGTATTTTCGTTCAAAACATCCTGTACCTGGAGGGGACAACCATCGAGAAAGCGTCTTGGCCGAAGGCGGGACAGCAAACCGGTCCTCGGTTATGTCCAGGGGGATGCATCGCTCCATCCGGGCTGCATGAATTTTCAATGAACGTCAGCCGATCTCGCTGCGTAACGGAAGATTCGATAGGGGTTTGGCCCCTGGAGCCTCACGAAAGTCCAGCTTGTTCGCCCGCCGGCAGGGCTGTGTCTCGAAGACCACGCCGGCCGGTGCCCTATGGTCTCATTTCGAACGCAAACCCAAACAAATCATTTCCCGGGGCACGACTCGGGTTTTCTTCACAGTCAAAATACAGGTTTCCCCCCATTCCTTTTTTTTCTTGGAGCCGATAGCCAAATGGGGAACAGTGGAACATCTCAGACAACTTTAGCGACAAGGGGTAGAATTAATGGACACCAGAGGAACAGCAGTAGAAACAAAAAAGAGAGCAGAATTAGGAATGGAAAGTCTGTACCGCCGTTCCGACCCCGGGGCGTTTTCCTTCGACTCGACCGCCGATCTCGAGGATCTCACCCAGTTCATGGGTCAACCTCGCGCTCTGGATGCGCTGCAATTCGGGGTCAACATCGAAAGGGAGGGCTATAACGTATTCGCCCTCGGAAATCCCGGGACGGGGAAACACACCATCGTGAAGCAGTTCCTCGACGGCCGTGCGTCAAAAGAGCCGGTACCTTCAGACATATGCTATGTGAACAACTTCGAACAATCCCATAAGCCGCGGGTGCTTCAATTGCAGGCAGGCCGGGGCAAAACACTCTCGGAGGACATGGATAAGTTCATCGAAGCTGTGCGAAACGCCCTAAGGGCGGCTTTCGAGAACGAGGAATACCAGAACCGGCAAAGGACCATCGCGCAGGAGCTTCAAGAACAACAGGAGAAAATCTTTGAACAACTCCAGAAGAAAGCCCAAGAGAAAAACCTGACGATCATGCGGACCCCTGCCGGCCTTGCTTTTGCCCCTGTGCGAGAGGGGGAGGTCATCGAACCGGAGGAATTCAAAAAATTGCCCGAAGATGAGCAGGAACGTATTAAGCAATACGGCGAAGAACTCCAGAAAGAATCCCAAAAGATCTTCCAAAAAATCCCCATCTGGCAAAGGGAGATGCGGGAAAAGATGAAGGCGTTGAACCGCGAAGTCACCAGCTTCACCGTGGGGCCGATGATCGAAGAATTGCGCAAGAAATATGAGGACATACCCGATGTGGTGAGCTACTTGGATTCGCTGGAAAAAGACATCATCGACAACGCCCAGAGCTTGCTCAGAACGGATGAAGGCCAGGCGCAACAGCAGATGCAGAAGGTTCTCTCCGGCGGAGGCGGCCCCCAGATGGACGGTGCTCCGAGAGAAGAATCTCCGGAACTCCGCCGCTACAAGGTGAACGTGCTCGTGGATCACGTCGAGTCCAAGGGGGCTCCGGTGATCCATGAAGACAATCCGACTTATCAAAACCTGGTTGGGCATGTGGAGCACCTGGCCCAGATGGGCATGCTGTTGACGGACTTCAACATGATCCGCCCGGGCGCACTCCATCGTGCCAATGGAGGATATCTTATCCTGGACGCAATAAAGGTCCTGCTCCAGCCTTTTGCGTGGGAAGGGCTGAAACGCATGCTGAAGTCCAGGCAGATAAAAATTGAGTCCCTGTTGCAGATGTACAGCTTTATCAGCACGGTCTCTCTGGAGCCGGAACCGCTGCCTTTGGATGTAAAGGTGATCCTCCTCGGTCCCCCCCTTCTCTACTACCTGCTCCGCCACCATGATCCCGATTTCAGCCAGCTTTTCAAGGTGGCTGCGGACTTTGACGTGGAGATGGATCGATCCGCCGAAAACCAGGAAACCTATGCCAGGATGATCGGCACCATTGTTCGAAAGGAGAATCTGCGTCACTTCGATCGAGGAGCCGTGGCCCGCGTCATGGAGCATAGCGCACGGATAGCCGGGGACGGCCAGAAACTCTCCATCCACATGCAGCAGGTGACGGATTTGTTGCGGGAGGCCGATTACTGGGCCGGCCGGAATGGCAACGGCAAGGTCTCCGCCGCAGACGTTCAGCACGCCATCGATGCCTGGATCTATCGGTCCGACAGGCTCAGGGAGCGAATGCAGGAGCAGATTCAGCGGGGGATGATTCTCATCGACACAGAGGGCGGCAAGGTTGGGCAGGTCAACGGGCTTTCGGTCGTTCAGCTCGGAGAATTCGCCTTTGGCCGTCCCAGCCGCATCACGGCCCGGGTGAGGATGGGGAAAGGCGAGGTCGTGGACATCGAGCGGGAAGTGGAAATGGGAGGGCCCATACACTCCAAGGGAGTGCTGATCCTGGGCGGTTTTTTGGGCGAACGCTACGCCACGGACCAGCCCCTGTCCCTATCGGCCAGCCTGGTCTTCGAGCAATCGTACGGAGGCATCGAGGGTGACAGTGCCTCTTCGGCTGAACTTTATGCGCTGCTTTCCGCCATAGCCAGGTTGCCGCTCAACCAATCCATGGCGGTGACGGGTTCGGTGAACCAGCACGGTCGGATTCAACCCATCGGCGGCGTGAACGAAAAAATAGAGGGTTTCTTCGACACCTGCAAGCTCAGGGGCCTCACGGGCGAACAGGGCGTTCTCATCCCGGCCGCCAACGTGGAGCACCTCATGCTGAGACAGGATGTGATCGAGGCAGTGAAAGAAGGACGCTTTCATATCTACGCCGTGGAGACCATAGACGAGGGGATTGAGATCCTGACAGGGATCGAGGCAGGAGAGCCGGATGCGCAGGGCAACTACCCTGCTGAAAGCATCAACGGGAAGGTCTATGCCCGGCTGGGGGAACTTGCAGAAACGCAGCGTAGATTCAGCAAGGGTGAAGGAGCGGAAAGGAGGGCCACATGAACACGAGGGAGATCCGGCGAATCATGGTGGCTCTCGACGCCTCTCCCCGAAGCAGGGAAGTCATAGAAACGGCGGCGGAGCTTGCTGCCCGGCTCGGCTCCGAACTGAGAGGCCTGTTTGTGGAGGATATCAATCTCCTGAGGTTGACCGAACTACCTTTCGTCCGGGAGGTGGGTTGCTTCTCCCCTATACTGCGTGCAATGGACCGTAGCGATCTTGAACGTCAATTGCGGGCACAGGCCGCCTGGATGCGCCGGGTTCTGGGGGAGACGGCGGATCGCCTGCTGGTTCCCTGGGAATTTCGGGTGGCGCGAGGGCCGGTGGCGACGGAGCTGATCGCCGCGGGCCGAGACGCCGACCTTCTCATCCTTGGAAAAGTGGGGCGATCCTTCCTTCAGCGACAGAAAATAGGATCAACGGTGCAGACCCTTCTCTTGAAGAGGCCGGGGCTCACGATGATCCTACAGGAGAAAACGAGCCGATACGAAGGTCCCCTGCCGGTCGTCGTCGTTCACGACGGATCTGAATTGGCCCGCAAAGCCCTGCATGCGGCCGTCAATTTGGTGGACGAAAAGGACGCGCCGCTGAGGATCATCCTTTTGGCCGAGGACGCAGACCATGCCGACAGGATGAAAGAAGAGATCGGGCGCCAATTGCGTACCCAGGGAATGAATGCCGAGATGCGGACTCTGATCAATCCCACTCTCGGGAGACTGGCCAGGGCGGTCCGGATGGAGAGCGGAGGTCCGGTTGTGATCCCCTGTGACAGCCACATGCTCCAGGGGGAGGCGCTCTGCGCCCTGATGAGCGAGATTCCAAATCCTGTGCTGGTGGTGCGCCAATAGTGGAAGCATGAGGGATCCAAATCCTTAATTTTACCGAAAGGAGGATGCGGCAGGATGTTTTTTTCTCATCTCTTGTTTGCCGTTCTGGTAGCCGCGGTCTTGAGTGCGATTTTCGCATACGGTTTTCGTAAGTCAGGGCCCTGGTTCAATGTCTTCATCTTTTTTATTATCGTTTTTCTGGCCTCCTGGGCGGGGGGGATTTGGCTCTCACCCTTCGGTCCCTCCATCTGGGGCGCTCACTTCTTTTCATTTCTCATCGTGGGTTTGATTTTCGCCTTGCTTCTGACGGCCATCACACCAAGGGTCCCCGAAGAATCAACGGTGGAACTGGTGGAACCACAGGAAAAAAAGAGAGAAAAGAGAGCGGTCCTTGTCATGCTGGGTGCTTCATTCTGGATCCTTTTGATCATTCTGATTTTTGTGATCGGCTCTCACTACCTGTAGGGCAAAACGCCTTTCGGTTGAAACCAAAAGAACCAGTGTGCGACACAGGATGCAGCTCTATGAAGAAAGCGACGGAGGAAAACCCTCCTTCACCTTAACCCTAACGTTGCGAAAATTCCTTATCGTAGGGTGGGCTGTGCCCACCAGACACCGCTGATTCCATCTGTCAAAGGTGGGCAGAGCCCACCCTACATCAATAATGCAGGAGTCAACTGGAGGTAAGCTCCAACGGCAACATTCCGATTTCATTTTCTCCCTGTAATTATAGAGAATAATGAATATTTCCAGCTATATTTATGCAACTAATGAGTTAATCCGGCCATGGTGCGATACGTGATCCGTTCCGAAATCAAAGGGGGAAAGCGATGATAGAACATTACTCCTCTGGCCTGATGATCATCGACGGAGATGAATACCGTCAGGACCTCAAGATCATTAAAGGCCTGGTGTTGGAAGACTGGTGGCGGAAGGAAGACCATCGCCTGGAAACGGAGGATCTGGACGACATCCTTTTAGCCCATCCCGACGTACTGGTCATCGGGACAGGGTATGACGGCAATATGCGTCTGGAAGAGACGCTTCGTTCGACTCTTGAAAAGCGCCACATCAAAGTCGTTGCTGAAAAGACTTCCCAGGCGGTTGAGACATTCAATAGGCTGGCGTCTGAAAGCAAGGATGTGGCGGGAGAATTCCACCTTACGTGTTAGAACACGGTGAAAAAAGCTTGCGTTTCTTTCATCGGCAAACCGATGAAGGCTCTTGCCTGTTCCTCTCTTCAAGCGCCTCGGTCGGCTGCTGAACCATTCTCTCCAGTTCCCTGCTGAAACGGGACAGTTCCTGATTCGCCTTACGAAGTCCCTTTTCAGCCCGCACCTGCCGGGTCACTTCTTTACCCGAACTGAGAGTCCCGGTAATTCTACCGGATTCGTCGGTCACAAGCGTATGGTGACACTCCTCGTGGGGATCAAAAGTCAATTTGTAAATGTAACGAACATTGCCAGGGAAGCCGGAGTGGCCAGAACCACGGTGACAGGATACCTCCACATCCTCGAGGAGACCCTCCTATGCTTTCGTGTCCCTGCCTATGAAGCAAAACTACGTGTGCGTGAACGAAAATTGCCGAAGTGGTACTGGTGCGATCCTGGTATGGTCAGGGTCATGAAAGGGGTTAAAGGACCATTGGCTCCGGAGGAAAAGGGGGCGCTATTCGAGGGGATGGTGGCCCAGTTGCTGCGAGCCTATAAGGATTATCGAGGCCTATTCGATGACATGTATTACTGGGCGCCTTCAGGCCGATCAGGAATGGAAGTCGACTTTGTTCTCGTCCGAGACTCGGAGTTGATAGCGGTGGAGGCCAAGTCCGGAAAAACTTTTACGGATGCCTGGTGCAAGGGGCTGCGCGCTATCGAACCGCTTGAAGGACTGCGGCGTCGTATGATCGTTTACCCTCGGGGAACCGTAATGAGAACGAGAGACGGAATCGAGGTCCTCCCTTTTGAGCGCTTTGCCGAGGAACTGGCAACAGGCACCTTTTAATTCATCTCCGAATAGGATTTCTTGCCCCCGATTGGTGAGGATCATGGGCGGATCGCCGGGAGGTCAGGTTCCAAACCGATGCTTTATAACCGGCGAGAGCTTTCGTGCCATCTCCAATTTCTTTCCCCCCATTGTTCTTCCCATACCGCCCGCCCCTCATATCTCCCTCCAAGCCTCCCTGCGGGTTATTGGCTTGGCAGCCTGAACTGAACAACCGCCGTGATCATAATTCCGCCTCCTCCCTATGCTTGGTTTGTCCCCAAGGAGTCCTCTCCTGATGCATGTCAGACTAATCACAGGTTTTTGAGGCAGATGATGTCCTTTGTCCTTCATGGTACAACGAACGGCGCCGCGGAACAAACCCCCTTCCCAATCCCTTCTGGAGCCAACCGGCTTACTTGGAGAGTAAGATTCATCATGCAGATATCGCTAACGCCTGCGCATGGGGTCGTTCATTTATTTCACAACGGAACCAGTGTTGTATCCCGGAAATGCTTTGACACATCCTAGGCGTTCCACTTCCCCTTGCGCCTCCAAGGTGGGAAGTACCCGACGCGAAGATCCCCCCGCGTCGACACATCACCCTTTGAAAGACGTGTAGTCTTGGAATGAGAGGTCTGCCTGTCGAGTCGGTGAAGGTGACGAGGGAAACCTGATGTGGTGAACATGCCGAGCGTCAAAAGTAAAAAGTCCGGGATTCAGATGAACGGAGGTGGATGGGCTGAATCCTGTATCTTAATCAACGCTATCGCTTCATCCCTGAATCGGCTGGGCATGCACAGGGAGGGACCTGCGGGAAGAGAAAAAGGGCGCATGATTAAACGCGATACGGCAAATGAAAAGGAAAACCGGGAAAAGGGAGGCTTTTGGAAGCTTCCATAAAGATTCTTTGGATCCTTACACGTTACCCTCTGAGACATCCTCTCTCAGAGAGAGGAAATCTACTTGATAATATTCACTATTACAGTCAATACAAGAATTTCAAAATCCTCCGACTAGGATTTCGTATTATAAAAAAAAATGGAAAAATCTAAGAATACATGATCCGCCCAATTTCCTCCTCCTGTGCCTCAGCTTACATTCCCATCATCAAAACATAAAACTTGTGCTTTTCGAGCAGAGATAGGCGGCCATGAAGGCGAACCTCTCTTCGGCTCTCTCTATCCAACCGGGTTCGTGTTCGAATCCCGTGGAACCGTAGCGCGCAGTACAGTTGATATAGCTTCAATGGTAAAGATCGGGCGTTTATCAGGATAAGATTTCATTTAGAGGAATTTGCTGACGAAGCCAATGAACAGAGAAAGTGGAACGAGACTCGCGCAAGCATTCTTCCTGGTCTCCACCTTATGTTGGACGGAGGCTCCCCTGTGTGCCGCTCCCTCCATCTTCACGGATGAAAGCGCCTATGTGAACGCCCTATCAAGCGCCCCAAACGACTACGGCTCTTTTGTGGAAAGCTTCGAGGGACCAGCCTGGGATTCCACAAGATCAACGGGCACCATCATCAACGCCACCGACCAGGTCACCAATTACGGCATCACCTGGACTTCCAAAAAGCAGATCGCCACCTCGAGCGGTGCATCGCGAACAGGAACTTACGGAATCTTCCCCTGGCCCCACGGCAATCCGGATTCCTTGACAGGGAGAAGCGGTTACGTCCTGTACGGCATAGGGGGATGGTTACGAACGAACACGCCTCCTGCAAAAATCATTTTGATCCTCGATAACCCAGATCCTGCCGTTTACGAAGATGCGGAAGATTTTTCGATCGATGGATGGAGCGTTTACAAGGGGGACCCCAATGACCCGTCGGTGTACGTCGACAATTTCCTTGATTCTGAACGGGGCAGAGTGATCGAGCTGGCCGGCGATCAAGGCATGGATAACGGATATGCGTTAAGGAATGCAGATGGAAGCGGTTGGCAGAATACCGCCCAGTTCGTGGCGGAATGGAGCATGAAGTACAAGGAAGACTTCCTTGTCTATCTGGATGTGGAGACCAGCGAAGGGAAACGAACCCTGATCTACTCGCCTGTGGAGGTCAACCACCTGGGAAGCGGGGAGACGGTCCATCACGGGCTCGGCCTGTTCGAGGAGATAGGAGATCCCGAAAAACAGGCCCAGTGGCGAACATTTGTGAGAGATCTGCAGGCCGATCTCTCGGAGGCCCAGCCCGGTGTATCGATCGTTCAGGTGGAAGGATTTGGTGTAGACGGCAGCGGAAGGGTGGACGACATCAAGCTCCACAATTCCATGTCCATCGAGCTTGAGCTTCCCGGACCGGCCCATCGTTTCCTGGGAATGATAGAGCCGGCAGGGTTCAAGAGGTTCGAAATCTTTGAAATGCAGGGGAAGGCGGAGGATCCGAAGTTCCTGTTTGCCGACGACTTCATTTTTGCAACGCCGGCAGTGCCTCCTGTCGCCAATGCTGATGCCTACAGCGTTCTCGAAGGGGGGACCATCGATACCGTTTCACAAGGTCTCCCCGGAGTGCTCGCCAATGACACGGGGGGTCCAGGCATTTCATTGACCGCCATCCTGGTCACTCCTCCCGGAAGCGGCAGCCTGGTTTTCGCCGCCGACGGGTCCTTCGAGTATACCCCCGCTTCCGGTTTTTCCGGTACGGACTTTTTTGAGTACAAAGCAAATGATGGGAAGTCAAGCTCGAATGGATGTCCGGTAACGCTCAATGTTTTAAAGAGAATAACAAAGGGAGACGTCAATATGGATCGCAATCTCGACCTCTTGGATATCATTCTATCGCTACAGGTTCTTTCAGGGGCGAACACGAATCAAGCAAAAAAGGAGGCCGACGTGAATGGAGATGGACTGATTGGTCTCAAAGACACCATCTACATCCTGGAAATAGTCTCCCAAACGCGAAAATTACGGTAGTTTTACCCACTTGATCCCAGGCCGGGTGGCTTCTTCCCGGGAAGATCAAGTGCCTCTCGACGGATTCAAAGATGTATTGATGCATTTTTTTTGAAACAGTCCGTCTTCCTGATTTTTGTTGGTCAAATTTTCTCTTTTTTATTGGGAGATATCAGGCAAGGGAAGAAAATCGCGGCGAAAATAACGGGGCGGATCATGTCCAAAGATCCCCCACCTCTCCTACCCCGGGAATCTCCTGATTCCATCGCCCGCACTGTTGATTCTCCTCCCCTGCTTGCCCGGCTGGAACAAAGGGGATTTTTCAAATAATGTCTCTCCCTTTTGAAGGACCTTACAGCCACACCTCCGGCACGGCCGGATAACGTATTGAAACAAAGTGAAGAATCATCGGCAGTTCCGGGGCAGCCGTAGCTTTGCTGCCCGCGTATAGGCTGGTCGTTGCCCTGCAGGGGCAAACCGTAATCCGTAAACAATGAAGGAGGTCACCATGCTTCAAGAAGAGACGAGTCAATGGCAAAGGTGGAAGACGATGGGCAGGCTTTTGTTCATGTCCGGAGTTTTCCTTTTTTTCCAAACCCTAACCCTTGGAAATGCCGGCGCGGTCTTCACGCCGATGGGCGTGCAACGCGACGCGCAGCAGAAACCCCTCACTCCCACGCTCTTGGCGGCGTACCGGTGGGTCATTGAAGAAGACCAGACCTACAAGACAACGCCGGGAACTCCGGATCCCGACACCCTGGCATTGAGCTTCCATCGGAGTTACATGAGGGTGGTCGCCCAGGGGGATCACACGTGGGACGTGCAGTGGGGAGATGCGGAGAGCGTGGATACGCCAACAAAAAGTATCACGCTCGACAACACGAAGCATTATCATGTGTCGGTTCTTCCAACGGAGGCCGGAACCTACAGCATTGGGGGGGCAGCGCTCCCACCGGGGCAAAGTAATGTCCCGGTTTACCTCAATGCGCTTCCACTTCCAACGGCGCAGATCACCGTCTTCGTTTTCGAGGACAACTTTCCCATCAACAACGCTCCGGATCTCCCCCAGGAACTGGGAGTTTCCGCCTTCAAGATCATCGTGGAAGATGCGGGCGGCAGGTACGGCATGTCCGCGGGCGCTCAGATGATGGATGCCTTCGGCAACCCCATCGGCACAATCTACAACTCAGACGGCTCCATTGCCCAGATGGGCAACGGCTATGTCTTGACCGACGCGGACGGCATGGCGGTTATCAAGAATCTCGCGCCGGGAAAATACGGCATCCAGGCTGTCCCGCCTCCCGGCACGGACTGGGTCCAAACCTCGACGATCGAAGGAACCCTTGTCATTGATGCTTGGGTCAAGGCCAATGAACCTCCCTTCTTCGCGGAGTTCGGCCCTCCCGGGTGGCACGTTTTTTTCGGCTTCGTGAGACCAATGAACGATACGACCGTTCTCACAGGAGGCAGCACCATCACCGGCCAGGTAGTGAACCTTCATCTCTCCCGTCCACCGGACACCGCCTTTTATAATGGCGCCCCCTTTGCCCACACGACCCCGTGGGTGGGTCTCAACCTGGGGGTTGGTGGAAGAGGGGTGTTCGCCCAGAGATGTAACGATGACGGCACATTCGCTATCCCCAACGTGCCGCCCGGAAACTACCAGCTTGTGGTGTGGGACGACAATTTGGACCTCATCTTCGCTTTTCACGGCATCACGGTGTCACAAGGCCAAGAGACATTGGCCCTCGGGGATGTCCCCGTGTTTAATTGGTTCGCCAGGCTCGAGCATTTCGTGTTCAACGATGAGAATGGAAATGGAATCTGGGACGGAGATGAGCTTCCCATCCCGGAACAGGCCGTCAACCTCCGGTGGCGAGACGGCACCATGTACCAGTCCATGCCTACGGACGGAGAGGGGTTTGTCCCTTTTGACGAGGTCTTCCCGTTCTTCTCATGGCTGGTGGCCGAGGTGGATTTCGCCAGGTTCAAAGCCACGGGCGTCACGGTGGTGGTTGACGCCGGGGGAGCCATTCCTACAAGTGACTGGACGTTCGGCGGGCAGCTCAATCCGCAGCCGCAGCCGGAGAATGGCGGAGCTGAATACCGAACCGAAACAGGCCCTGTTCTTACCCAGGCTTTTCAAGGCTTTCTGGGTCAGACGAGCGTCATGATGTGGGGCAAGAAAGCTTACCAACCGGGCGAGAACGGCGGCATCTCGGGGATCGTCTTCTACTCTACCACGAGGGCCGAGGACGATCCCGCCTACGGCGCGGCCGAACCGTGGGAGCCGGGCATCCCCAACGTGAGGGTGAATCTCTACACTGTCACAGGATTCGACGAAAATGGCTATCCGATTGCCGGACCGATGGTGGGGACGACCACCACGGACAGTTGGGACGACAGTGTTCCTACAGGCTGTCCCGGCGCAAATCCGTTAGATCCGGTATCACCCCTGGACAAGTGCTATGACGGCATGCGCAACTGGAATCAGGTCAGGCCCGGGGTTTTCGACGGAGGCTATGCCTTTACGGAGTATTATCCCGGCGGCATTACGGTCGACGAATTGGGCAATATTACCCCTGTGATTGAAGGCGAAGAGCCGATCCCACTTGTTTCAGGCCAGTACATCGTCGAGGTGGTCCCGCCCCGGGGATACGAGATCGTCAAATCCCAGGACAGGAACGTGGATTTCGGCGACGACTATATGGTAAGCCCGCAGCTCCTGCCGCCCCAGTGCGTGAACTGGACGGACGTGGATGGCGATATGTCGCCCGGATACACCGTTCCGCCTCAACTCAGCCTCTTCCCTGGAGTGGATGCACCCAGGGCAGGGCAAACGATGCCCCTCTGCGATCAGAAGCTCGTTTCTCTGAGTAGCGGACAAAACGCGGCAGCCGACTTCTTCCTTTTCACCCAGGTTCCCATTGCGGGACACTTCGTCGGTTTCATTCTTGACGATACATCGAACGAGTTTGATCCCGCTTCTCCGCAGTTCGGAGAGAAGTATGCGCCGCCCTGGCTGCCTGTGGGCATTTACGACTGGACGGGCCGCCTCATCGGCCAAACCTATTCCGATGAATGGGGGAGGTACAACGGGCTCGTTCCTTCCACGTCCACGGCAAACCTGCCCCAGCCGAGCGGAATGTCTCCCAACATGATCACCACGTGCATGAATGATCCGAACGCCGATCCTCTCGGGTACCACAATCCCCAGTACAGCACCTTCTGCTATACCTTCCAGTACATGCCGGGCGCGACCACTTACTTGGATACGCCGGTCATTCCTGTGGCTGCATTCGCAGGGCCGGACCAGTTCCCGCTGGACTGCGAATTTCCCGACGGCACGCCGGTAATCAATTACGTTGATGGCGGCCCTTTTGTTCCTGCGGGGAATAGCCCCATCACCATTTATTCCATGAGCTCCGTTCTCGTGCCTGATCCCACTTTCGACGGGACGGGTTCGCGAACAGTCTTGAGAGACTATGGCTTTGGGGACACCGGCACAGCAAAACTGGTGGCAGCCGACGGGACGGAATATCCTCTTACCATTAACAGCTGGTCCAATCTAACAATCGGAGCCACCGTCCCCAACGTTCCAGGGGGAGGATCCGCCTACCAGCTCGTGATCACCCGTGAAGGCAACGGGCTTTCCACCATCAGGGGGATCACGATCCAGGTGGGGCTGGGCCAGAATGCAATCGTCCGGAATGTCCAGGCGGGAGGCTCCATCCAGGCCGCCATGGATGCCGCCAATCCCGGGGATCTGATCCTTGTAGCACCCGGCACATATAATGAATCCGTCATCATGTGGAAGCCGGTGAAGCTTCAAGGGTGGGGAGCCGGAAGTGTGACCATCGATGCGGTCAAGGGAGTCCAGGCCGAGAAGCTGGTTGCCTGGAGATCGAAAGTGGAGAGCCTGATCACCACGGGCGCGGTGGATCTTGTGCCGGGCCAGGAAATCGGCTTCGGCGGGATTGAGCCCGCCACCCTTTTCACCGAAGAGGGGGCCGGGATTCTCGTGCTTGCCGATTCCAATGGAAACGCAAGGTTTGATCACCCGAGGAACAGGGGCGCGCGGATAGACGGGTTCACCATCCGCGGATCGGATCAGGGAGGCGGCATTGTAGTCAACGGATATGCCGACTACCTGGAAATCAGCAACAACCGCATCATCAACAACAGCGGGTTTTTCGGCGGCGGAATCCGTCTGGGCCACCCGCAGTTGACGGTGGAGCAGGGCAACAACGTGCTCTACTCGGATGCCGACAACGACTTCATCCGCATTCACAACAACCACATCAGCCAGAACGGAGGCCTGGGCGGAGCAGGAGGCGGTGTCTCCATTTGCACGGGTTCCGATGACTACAGCCTGACCGAGAACTACGTTTGCGGAAACTTCACGCTGGGTCAGGGCGGGGGTATCGGGCACCTGGGCCTGAGCGATAACGGCCTTATGGCTCGCAACAAGGTTCTCTTCAACGAGTCTTTCAACCAGGGAACGACGGTTCACGGCGGCGGTATTTACGTCGGCGGGGGCGCGCCGCTCGGCGGGCCCGGGAGCCTCAGCCCCGGTTCCGGAAGCGTCAAGGCCATCGCCAACCTGGTCCTGGGAAATGCCGCGGAAGCCGGAGACGGAGGTGGAATCGCGGTGCAGCGCGCGAGCGGTCAGGACGTGGCCGGCAATCGAAACCAGCCTAACCGATGGTACACCATCGATATTTTCAACAACATGGTCGTGAACAATGTGGCGGCCCTGGCCGGAGGCGGAATATCGCTCTCTGACGGTGCGAGGGTGAACATCCTTCACAACACCGTGGCCCACAACGACAGCACGGCCACGGCGGGCGAAGCTTTCACCCCGGGCTTTCCCAATACGTCCAATGCGCAGCCTGCGGGCATCGTCTCCCGCGCCCACAGTCCCGAGTTGGCGGGGCTGGGTGTTGTAGGGAATTTTTCCAACCCTTTACTCACCGATAACATCATCTGGCAGAACCGTTCTTTCTACTTCACGGGGGCTCCTGATGAAGATCCGCCGGTACCTTACGGGTTGCAGCCTAATCCGGCGACACCTGTGTACTGGGATCTTGCGGTGCTGGGTTCTGCAGGAACGCTGAATCCCACCTACTCGGTCCTGACCGACACGAGCGGCTACGATGGCACCAACACGAGCACCGCCCCCTCGTTCGTTTTCGATTATTTCAACGGCGGACGGGGGACAACGGTGGTACCGGGCGAGGCCACCACGGCGCTCCAGGCTCCCCCGGCCTTCGATGAGGGGGGCAATTTCATCAAGGTCCGCTTCGGTCCTCTCACACCCTGCGATGATGCTACGCCTGGGGATGGTGACCCTGGAACCTGCGGGGATTACCACCTCAATTTGGCCACAGCTCCCGGGACGGACCTGACAGGAACCTACCCTGATCTCACCCGGGACTACGACGGCGACCTCCGAACGGCTCCGGTAGACAGGGGAGCGGACGAGGTACAACCGTAAGGACCCACTACCCGCCCGCCGGGAACCTCCCGGCGGGTGGGGACTAAAATGAAAGGAGAAACGACATGAAGCAGTTCACAAGACAAGTGATTTTACTCACCATGGCCTTTCTGCTGCTTGCCTGGTCAGTGCCTGCCGGGGCCCAAATCCTGGTCCAGTGCCCCGGAGACCTCAACGGCGACAGCATCCCGGACCCGTTCCTTCTTAACCCCAATGGGAGCCCGACCGGCCGGCCCAACCCGGACTACGATCCAACGGTGAAGTGCATGCACCTGGCAGCCGGGGACGGTTACATCACCATGGCCGACGGAAGGCCCATGTACATGTTCGGTTTCGCGGATGTAACCGGCATTCCCGAGGACATGGTGATGATGGAAGGCATGATGGCCGCCAGTTTCCCTGCGCCCACCATTACGGTAGACGAGGGGGACAAGTTCTACCTGAACCTGACCAACGTGGGAATGATGATGCGGCCTGACCTTTTCGATCCGCACACGGTCCACTGGCACGGGTTCCCCCAGGCATCGGCGGTCTTTGACGGCGTGCCCGATGCATCCATCTCCATCAACATGGGAGCGACCCTCACCTATTTTTACCAGGTCGTGGAACCGGGCACCTACATGTACCACTGTCACGTGGAGGCCACCGAGCACATGCAGATGGGCATGCTGGGGAACCTCTACGTAAGGCCGGCCCAGAACAGACTGCCGGCCGGGACCGACCTCAACGGATTCACCCATCAGGCCGGATACAAGTACGCTTACAACGACGGGGACGGCTCCACCTATTACGACGTGGAGTTCCCCATCCAGATCGGGTCTTTTGATTCGGCCTTCCACGATGCAAGCGAGACGGTCCAGCCCCTCCCCTTTGCTCTCATGAGGGACAACTACCCCATGCTGAACGGAAGGGGCTACCCCGACACCATCGTTCCCGGACCGCTTCCCCCTCCCATGGAAAATATGGGGAAGGTATCCCAGTCGGTAAGTAGCCTGATCCAGGCGACAGCAGGGGAGAAAATCCTGCTTCGCATCTCCAACCTAAACGTGACCCGTTTTTACACCCTTGCCAGCCTGGGCATTCCCATGAAGGTCGTAGGCTACAACGCCCGGCTGTTGAGAGGGCCGAGTCCGGACGGTGTCACACCCGGAAAGAATCTATCCTACACGACCAACTCGATCACCCTGGGCGGCGGGGAGGCCCTGGATGCGATTCTAGACACCTCCGGAATAGCTCCGGGAACCTATTTCCTTTACACCACCAACCTCAACTACCTGAGCAACGATTCAGACCCCTTCGGCGGTATGATGACCGAGATCTGGATCAACTAGGAAAGGAGAGAAAGCCATGAAATTTAGAGCGATAAATACACGATGGCTCATGACAATGCTGGCGACTCTGCTCATGATTTTGTCGGCAGGTTTCGCCTGGGCCATGATCGAAGGCATTCCAGGGCCGGATTTCGCCCTCACCGCGAAGGCGGACCACATCAGCACCGCGGACGGAGGGAGCGTTTATTTCTGGGGATATGCCAACGGAGCCGGCAGGGCGCAGTACCCGGGACCGACCTTGATTGTCAACCAGGGAGACACAGTAAGGGTGACCTTGACCAATGCCCTTCCTTATCCCGACATAAACGCATCCATAGTCTTTCCCGGTCACGTTACGTCCATTGAAGCAGGGGGAGTGCCCGGCCTCCTGACTCAGGAAGCGACACCCGGAAACTCTGTAACCTACCGCTTCACTGCAACCCATCCCGGGACCTATCTCTACCACAGCGGCACCAACCCGGAACTGCAGGTGGAGATGGGGCTTGTGGGGGCCATTATCGTGAGACCTGCCGGTTTCAATTCCTCCGCCCCCAGGGCTTACGGTCACCAGGACTCCAGCTACGACCAGGAATATCTTTTTCTCCTGAGCGAGATGGACCCCCGAGTCCACCAGATGGTCGAGTTCCAGGGCCCTGCCGCGCTGGAAAATACCGGTTACCTCTCGGACTATTTCCCCAATTACTGGTTCATCAACGGCAGGAATGCGCCGGACACGATGTTGATGGACGCAGATTGGCTGGCGACCCAACCCTATGACTGCATGCCCGTCATGCACCCGGGCGAGAGACTTTTGATGAGGGTCATCGGCGCGGGAAGGGATGTGCACCCCTTTCACCATCACGGAAACCACGCCAGGGTCATCGCACGGAACGGAAGGTTGCTTCAGAGCGTACCAGGCAACGGGGCGGATATCAGCTACGAGGTGTTCACCATTCAGACCATTCCGGGCGAGACGGTCGATGCCATCTTTGAGTGGACCGGCAAGGGCATGGGCTGGGACATTTACGGAGACCCCAATGATCCCGATTATGCCCACACATGCACGGATGGAAATGGCGACGGTTTCGACGATACCACCTGGGAGTGGTGCGAAGACCACGGGAAACCTTTTCCTGTGGTCCTGCCCCAGGATCAGGACCTGGTTTTCGGGGGCTTCTGGAGCGGGTCCCCGTTCCTGGGCACCCTCGGCTCACTGCCGCCGGGGGAGGGAGGGCTCAATCCCAACGGCGGATTCACGTACATGTGGCATTCTCACACGGAGAAAGAAATGACCAATTATGACATCTTCCCGGGCGGCATGATGACCATGATGATCATCGAGCCCCCCGGCGCGCCTATGCACTAGAAAAGGAGGGACGAAAATGAAGCTTACCAGACCGAACAACAGACCAGGATGGTTTTTTCTAACCCTTCTTGCCGTCCTCCTTATGGCAACGCCCTCCTTCGCTGCGGTTTATAATCTGAGGGCGGACACGGCCACAGTCACCATGCCGGATAGTACGGTGGTCACGGTGTGGGGATTTGCGGATGACGCTGCCGGAGCGGGAACAGGGACGGTAACGGTTCCCGGGCCGATGCTGGAAGTGCCGGCAGGAGATACCACGCTTACCATCAACTTAACCAACAACCTCGATGTGCCGGTGTCCATCGTGATCCCCGGCCAGCCTTCCACGCTCGCTCCTGTAACCGGCGCCGGCGGCAGGATTGTTTCATTCACGAACCAAATAGGCCCCGGTGGTTCAGGGTCCTTCGCCTGGAACGGCGTGAAACCAGGGACTTACATTTACCACAGCGGCAGTAACCCGGCCCTCCAAGTGCATATGGGCCTGTACGGCGGGGTCAAGGTGGTTCCGGCGGTGGGATCGGCCTACCCCGGGGTTCCCTATGACGCCGAAGTGGTTATGTTTTATAGTGAGCTCGACCCGGTTCTCCATGCTGTTCCTCTGCCGGCTCAGCCCCTCACCTATGACCCGGCTTATTTCCTGGTTAACGGAATGCCGTTCCCTGGAACTCCTATGCCGGACCCGGTGAGCACGAATCAGAGGGTGCTGATCCGATTCCTGAATGGAGGGCTCAAGAGTCACGTTCCCATGCTTCAGGGAGGGTACTGGACCGTGGTTGCCGAGGACGGGAACCTGTATCCTTATCCCAAAGAGCAGTACTCCGTGTTTCTGCCGGCCATGAAGACCGTGGACGTGATTTTTACTCCCGGAATCCCGGGAACCTATCCCGTCTATGACCGGAGCCTTCATCTCACCAATGCCGGTGCGAACGGCGGAGGGATGCTTGCCTACCTTCAGGTTGGGACTCCTGCCGGCGCGCCGGTGGCGGTGGACGACGCCTATACGGTCGAGGAAGATAACCCGTTGAACGTGGCGGCTCCGGGGGTTCTCGATAACGACACGTCGACTGGAACGATCACGGCCGAGCTGGTGGGAAGTCCTGCCGCGGGTGAGCTGACACTCAACCCGGACGGCTTATTCGACTATACGCCGAATGCGAACTTCAGCGGAACCGACACGTTCACATACAGAGCTTTGGATGGGGCCCTTTACAGCAACGTGGCGAGTGTGAGGATTACGGTGAACCCGGCAAACGATGCCCCGATTGCCGTAGATGACAACGGGTCTACGGTGGCGGATACCGACGTGATCGTCCATGTGCTGGCAAACGACACCGATGTCGACGGAGATCCGTTGGTGGTGAGCGCCGTCACTCAGCAGGGTACAAACGGGAGTGTTGTCATCAACCCCGACAACACGGTGACCTATACGCCTAATACCGGTTTCACAGGTACGGACTCATTCACCTACACGGCGAATGACGGCACGGTGGACAGTAATCAGGCAACGGTCGCAATCACGGTTACTGCGGCAGTGAACCAGGCTCCGGTGGCAGTGGATGATTATGCCACCACCACCAGGAACAGCAGCCTATTCATCTACCTGGTGGGGAATGACTATGATCCTGACGGATCCATTGATCCGAACTCGATTTCCATAGTCACCCAGCCCACCAGGGGTGGTAGCGTAGAGGTGGTAACCAACGGAGTGAATTTCACTCCCAAGAAGAACTTCCTGGGTACGGATGTCTTCTCATACACTGTAAACGACAACAATGGAGCGACTTCCAATACCGCGACCGTTCGGGTGAATGTCGTTAGATGAAGCGGCGGAGTGGCAACCCTCTGATCCACGGAAGGGGAAGAGGGTTGCCACCTCTCGCAGCCTCAAAACCTTTATGTCGCGTCACCGACACACGGAGCCTGAGGCGACAAAAGGTCAGGGGTTGCTCCGTAGCTCGTGAAACACTGAGAAAGGTTTCGGGACATGTTTACATCAATACTTCACAAACGGTTTTTCCGTCTATTTTCAGCGCTGATGCTGGTTGCCTCGGCTGCTTGCTTGAAAAATTTCCATGTGCTCGCATTGGAAAAAACGCCTTCGAATCAAGTGGCTGCGGTTTCTCAAACAGACTTGGCTGAAAAATGGGGCATCGAAATCGTTGGAATCCGGATGACTGCCCGGGGACACATGATTGATTTCCGTTACCGCGTCGCCGATGCCAATAAGGCTGCTCCTCTTTTCAGCAAAAATGCCAAGCCCTATCTCGTGGACAGGGAGAGCGGGAAGGTACTTGCCGTCCCAAGAACAGCCAAAGTCGGCCCCCTTCGCAGTTCCAACGAGCCCAAGGAAGGAAAAGTCTACTGGATGTTCTTCGGCAATCCGGGAATCGTTGAGGCAGGGAGCAACGTAACTGTAATCATCGGGGATTTCAAGGTTGAAAACCTGATCGTTCAATAAAAAAGGAGAAAGCAATGGGTTTCTCAAAAGCTTTAAAAATGATGAAGATCACTGTTCTCACCGGGAGCCTCTTCTTCATGAGTGTTCTGCCCTCCCGGGCAGGGGCCATTGGAGCGGAGCTTCAGGCGCTCCTCTCTTCACTGGGACCTCAGGAGGAAGTGGCCGTGATCGTCACCATGTGGGACAGGGTTGACACAGCGGGGTTCGCGGAGAAGAACAAGAGCCTCAGAAGGACAAACCTCATTAAGTCGCTGAAAGACAAGGCGGAGAAGACTCAGGCGTCCCTGAGGACTTTCGCTGAGGCTCAAGGCGCCAGGCGCATCATGCCGCTCTGGATTATCAATGGCCTGGGACTCACGGGCCGGCCCGGCCTCATTCAAGCGCTGGCAAGAAGACCGGACGTGGATCGCATCGAGCTCGATAAAAAGATCGAGGAGCCCGTCTCAACCGAAGATGCGCCAGGCCCTGTCGAATGGAATATCGAGCGGATTGGAGCTCCGGAACTCTGGAGCCTGGGATACACCGGTGCAGGGATCGTGGTGGCGGCCATGGACACGGGAGTGGACGTCAATCATCCTGACCTCATGGATCGGTGGCGGGGCGGCACGAACAGTTGGTTTGATCCCTATGGCGAACACGTGACCCCCTATGACAAGAACGGTCACGGGACCCAGGTCATGGGCATCATGGTTGGCGGCTCCTATGGAGGGACGGCCATCGGGGTTGCCCCCGATGCGGTGTGGATCGCCGTCAAGGTATTCAACGACAGCGGGCTTACTTCTTACAGCGCCTTGCACCAGGGATTTCAGTGGCTCCTGGATCCCGACGGCAACCCGCTCACGGATGACGCCCCTGATGTGGTGAACAACTCCTGGGGTTTTGAGCAGAACCCGAATCAATGTATCACGGAATTCCAGGAGGACATTCAGGTCCTCAAGACGGCGGAGATCGCCGTCGTCTTCTCCGCCGGGAACGGGGGCCCCGGGGATTTCACGAGCATAAGCCCGGCAAACTATCCTGAAAGTTTCGCTGCAGGAGCCGTGGACGCCTCCGCCACCATCGATTTTTTCAGCAGCCGCGGACCGTCCTCATGCGACGGAAGCATCTATCCGGAACTGGTGGCGCCGGGCGTCAACATCAAAACCTCCGACCTTACCCTGGGCGGCGCAATCCCGAACTCTTATGCGTACGTTTCAGGCACCTCGTTTGCCTCACCTCATGTGGCCGGAGCCATGGCGCTCCTCATGAGCGCAGTTCCAGGAGTGACGCTCTCCGAGCTTGAGAGCGCTTTAAAAGGATCTGCCCTGGATTTGGGCGGTGCCGGGCCTGACAATGTCTATGGTTACGGTCTCTTGGACGTGGTTGAGGCTTACAGCCTGATGGGAATGTCCCCTTCCTGCACAGATGCCGATGGAGATGCCTTTTATGCCGAGCCGGGATGCGGGACGGCCCTGGACTGCGACGACCGGGACAGGACGGTCTATCCCGGGGCACCGGAAATCAAGCACGACGGCATCGACCAGGACTGTAACGGCTATGACCTGAGCATCGATGTGATCAAAGCAGAATACCTGAGCAAAAAGGATGCCCTTGCCGTAGAAGCGACGAGCGACCTCCGCAGCGATGCCGCCTTAGAGCTTGTCGGTTATGGCGCCATGAAGTGGAACCGAAAAAGCTCCACTTGGACCCTATCAATCAACAGGGTCGGAGGAAATCCCGGGACCGTGACGGTCGCCGGGATCGAAGGGTGGGAGCGAGCCATCGTTTCCGTGAAATAATCCGCGATTTCCGCTCCGATGGGCGGAAGATGGATGGATCGAACACTTTTTGGAGGTTTTTGATGAAAATGCAAACTGGCGTACTTGGTCTCCTCCTGTTCCTGTTGCTGTCCCTCCCCTCTTTTGGCAACGCGGCGCAGGAGCAATCCAAAGCGTCGTTCCAGGTGCCGGCAGAAAAAAAGGAGAAGTGGAGAAGCTTCCAGAATCTGGTTCAAAAGGAGTACAAGGTGTGTAAGGAGCACTGCGGTAAAAGCCGGCAGTGCCTGGATCGCTGCGAACAGGTTTACAGGGTGCGGCTGGAGAGAGAATACAGGAACATGATGGCGGAGTGAGAAAAAGTAAAGGATCCGGGCCCGGAGGACCCGGCTTTTGCCGGGCTGCGCTTCAAACGGGGAAGCGATTCGAACCTTCGTACCTTCCACCATGGGCGCTTGGACTTAGAAGTTGGACTTCATTCTGGTCGATTCGGGGAAGGAGGAGAAAAAACCATGAGAGATAAAAGAAGCTTGCATTTGCAAATTCAGGAGATGGCCGATTGTTTCGCCACGACCGATCCCCTTGAGGAAATGGCCGGGTTGAGCCGCGAAAAGGACCTGGAGCAAGCGGCCGTGAAATGGCTGGCTCTTGCGGCGCTCCACGGGATCAATTCCAATGCGGAAAAAATATCCATCACCCGGTCGGCCTCCGGTGGGACCCAGGTGAAGGCCGCCTATCGTGAATCCGAGCTTCCCTCGCCGGGCTCTCTGATAGGAGGGAAGGTCCTGGAGGTCATCCGGGAGGTGGCCCATCTGGAAGGAGAGGGAGGAGGCACGCTCCTTGCCCTCGGGATTCGTGACAGCAGTCTGGAGATCCGTGTCAAGCTGAGCAAAAAAAATGGAGAGAGGCTCACGCTCAAATTTCCCGATCTCCTTTCTCCGTAAACATGAGCTTCAGCTCTCCATTCGGTTTCACGCCCTCCATTGGCCTGTTCTATCCCACCTCCCCTCGGGAGGCCTTCGGTAGCCGGTTCAAAGCCACAGTGGCCCACGGGCGGCTTGCCGAGCACGCGCCCATGAGCAGGGAGAAATTGGAGCAGAAGCTGGCGGAGTGGCTTTCAACATCCAGGTGATTCCGAATCCTTTTCGCAGGACCACCCGGCTTATTGGCGCCCGTGTTCCCGCGCGTTTCGCTTTTGCACCACCCCAGGGCCAACGAAAACGAGAACGGATCAACCCTTGATCACGGAGACAGGCTTGAGGACATCACTCGAAAATTCCAGCATGGAGCAGCGTCACCGAAAACAGCGCAATGACCACATGTTACTCCCTGAACCCTCGCAGGCCGGTTCCAGAAAGCTCGCATCCTCAGATCCGTTTCAAATGTATCTGGAGGAAATCAGACGGTTCAAAGTATTGAGCAGGGAAGAGGAAAGGGAACTGGCTATCCGCTACAAGGAGAACAATGACCGGGAAGCAGGCTACATCCTGATTGTTTCCAATCTGAGGCTTGTGGTGAAAATCGCGATGGATTTTCATCGCTCCTGGACCCCCAAGCTCATGGATCTCATTCAGGAAGGGAACCTGGGTCTCGTACGAGCCGTGGAGAAATTCGATCCCTATCGGGGAGTCAAGTTTTCCTTCTATGCCTCCTTCTGGATCAGAGCTCATTTACTCAAGTATACCATGGAGAACTGGAAGATCGTTAAAATCGGGACCACCCAGAACCAACGCAAGCTTTTTTACGGGTTGAACAGGGAGAAAGAAAATTTGATATCGGAAGGTTTCGTTCCCGAACCCAAGCTTCTTGCCGAAAATCTCCATGTCCCGGAAGACCAGGTCATCGAAATGAGTGAAAGGATGAGCGGATGCGAACTCTCCCTTGATGCTCCGCAAGGGGAGGGAAAAGAACCTTTCTCGGCCAGGCTGGAACATGGTGGGGACCTCCCGGAGGAAATGGTTTCCAAGAAGCAAAAGCGCAGGATCTTCCGGGGAAAGGTGGAAGAATACCGACAAACCCTTTCCGGAAGGGAGGCGGAAATCTTCGAAAAACGCCTGATTGCAGAAGAGCCCGCAACGCTTCAGGAGCTCGGCGATGCGCAGCGGATATCAAGGGAAAGAATCCGACAGGTTGAAAAAAAGCTCATCAAGAATATGCGGCAATGGCTCGAGAAAGAGATCCCCGAGTTTGAAGAGACGTATTCAAACGTGGCTTACTGACGCTCCGCCCGCATGGCGAGTGGCCTCCGGAAGCCCCTCAAAGGGGGCATTTGATTTCACAACTTGCCAAAACCCAACAATGCTTCCTCCCCACACACCGCGCCAGCGCTGCGCATTGATGGGGGAGGTAAGAGCTTGCCCCGTCGCGACCCGGAACGGGGCGGGGGCCCGTACCTGATACGGCTCCCTCCCCAGCCCCTCCCATCCATCCACAAAACCTGCGGGATCTTCGAGAGGCGAGGGGAAGTTTCGACAAGATTCCATTTCGGACTTGGACTCCCCTGATCCCTCTTTGCAAAAATACATGATTCACTCCATTCCCAAGACCGGCATCCCGTCATAAAGAATCGGGATGGAGAAGGGGATTCCGCCTCGGCGTTGCAAAGGGCTCATGAAAGATAAAGCCTGCCTCGAAAACGTGCCGGCCGGAGAAGCCTCCAAAGTTCGATCCCTTGCAGACAGGAATCTTTCACCGGTCAAATAGAGGATAGGATTGGGGTAGACTCACGAATACGGAGCTGTTTTTGTTGCGGGGGCATCCATGGATTTTTCGATTCCGGAAAATTACGCAAGAGACGTGGAAGACTTCAAGGTCTTCCTCAAAGAAAAGCTGATGCCGAATCTTTCAGGTTGGTATAGAGACGGCGCCGTGCCCCGGAGCTTTCATGAAGCCATGGCAGAAGCGGGGTGGTTCGGTTTTGAAATGAAGGAGGGACGTCTGGTCAAACCCCCCGCGTTGAAGGCCGCCCTGGTGGGAGAGCAAATCGCCATGATCTCACCGGGCGTGGCCGTGGCGACACTGGCTCATGTGGATCTGGGACTTATGGGCCTGTGGGTTTGCGGTTCGGAAGAACTCCAGCACAAGTACGGTGAGCCGGGAGTTCGCGCACGGACCCTTCTTTGCCTGGGGAACACCGAGACCGGGGCCGGGACCGACGTGGCCAATGTATCTACGCGAGCGGAAAGGGTCGAAGGGGGCTGGGTCCTCAGTGGAACCAAAGCCTATGTCACGAACGGGCTGATCAGTGATTTTGGCCTGTTTACCGCGGTTACGGACCCGGGAGCCCCGAGAGGCGGCAGGCTATCCATGTTCGTGGTGGATCTTAACTCCGAAGGCGTCGAGAGAAGGAAACTCAATAAACAGGTCTGGATTCCATCCGACCTTACACGGGTTCAGTTCAGTCGCGTTTTTGTCCCTGAAGATCATCTTCTTGGCGAGCTGGGACGGGGGCTGCAGCATGTCCTGACCATATTTACATACAGCAGGGTTGCCATCAGCACCCTGAGCCTGGCCACCGCGGTGGCAGCCTTTGAGATGGCGATCGAGCATGCCGGGCGGCGGGAGGTGCTGGGGCAGAAGATCATCGATTTTCAGGCGAAAACTTTCGAGGTCGCCGATTTCTACGCGAGAATGGAGGCCGCTCGTTCGATGATCTGGAGAGCATGCTGGGCCATGGACGAGGGGAAGGATTTTCGTCTCGAATCATCCATGGCCAAATACCTGTCCGTGGCAGTTGCCCGGGACGTCACCACCTGGGCGGCAGACCTGTTCGGAGCGGCTTCCACGATCTTTGAGCACCCCATCCACAAGTTCCCCATGGATGCGTGGGCTTCCTCCCTGGGGGAAGGGACCCAGGACGTGCAAAAATTGATTATTTTCAGACAGTTGATGAAGAAATACGGGCAGTAGGCCAAAATGACCCCGGGAGGTTTTTTCTTTCGGATTTTGTTTGCTTATACCTATCCCGCACGCGAGATGGGACCACTTCGATTCTTACCGGGGGGGAGCGGGGAACTCAACCTGCTTCAGAGGACTTTAAAATTCATTTGATCCGGAAAAGAACGGATGAATCGGCACCGAGTCAGGATCCTTTTGATAGAAGACGATGAGGATTACCACATCCTGATCAGGGAAATGCTCTCTGCGGTAAAATCCTCCCGATACCGGGTCACATGGGCCTCTACCTATGATGAAGGCCTGAGAGAGATAAAGGAGGGGGAGCATGACGTCTGTCTGCTGGATTACCGCCTTGGAGGTCGCGACGGCCTTGAATTTCTTCGGGAGATGGGCGGGCCGGAGTGCAGGTACCCTGTCATTTTCCTGACCGGTGCCGGCGACTATGAACTGGATCTGGAGGCCATGAAGGCCGGAGTTTCGGATTACCTGGATAAAAGCGAGATCAACCCTTACCTCCTTGAACGATCCATTCGTTATGCAATGGAACGTAGGAGAGCGGAAGACGCCCTCCGGAAGGCTTATGAGGAAATGGAAGGGAGGGTGGAGGAAAGAACGGCGCAACTTGCGTCAGCAAACGAAGAGCTGAAAAGAAATGCTGAAAAAATTGCGCTCTTCGCCTATTCCGTTTCCCATGATCTCAAAAGCCCGGCCATGGCCGTACACGGGCTGGCAAGGAATCTTCATGAACGATACGCTCAAATGCCGGAAGAAAAAGTGAGAGCCTACTGCGAGCGAATCATGAAGGCGACCGAGCACCTCGTCGCATTGGTGGAAAACATAAATCTCTATATCAGGACGAGGGAGACTCCCGTCAGCATGGAAAGAATCCCGTTGAAGGAAATGATCAGGATCGTCAGGTCGGAGTTTTCGTCTCAGATGGCTGCCCGGGGCATCCGGTGGATTGAGCCGCAATGGGATCCCGAGATCCTGGGAGACAGACTCTCCGTCATTCGTATATTCAGGAATCTGGTGGATAACGCCCTTAAATACGGCGGGGATAGCCTGCGGGAAATCGAAATCGGGTACAGGGAGGACCGAGACTTTCACCTGATATTCGTTCGTGATGATGGAGTCGGACTGAAAGAGGAGGACGCAGAGAGAGTTTTCGGGCTGTTCGTGAGAAGGACTCCATCCCGGGAGGTTGAAGGGGCGGGGCTGGGCTTAGCCATTGTCAGAGAAATCGCAAGGCTCCATAAGGGCAATGCATGGAATGAACCGAATCGTGAAAAAGGAATGACGTTTTACGTGTCCCTTTCAAAGAATCTTTCTCTCCCCTGCTGATCTTTAGCCCGAGAGGAAATCATCGAGGACCGAGCAAGAGGATCTCCATGTTGCCGCGGGTCTCCATGCCCCTTCCATCCTTCGCTGAAATCGTTTCCCAAAGGTTGTCCCCAAATCAGTGCTTCCGCTTTTTGAGCCCTTCCTTAGGCTCACACCAGGGAACTTGAAAAAATATACAGGATTGACCCCATGGACTTGGTCCCCTCCCTGTGCTTGGTTGTGGTAGGTGAAAGGAATGAAGCTCTCCGCAGCCCCGGAAAAGAGAGGTCTCCGTTCCGCTACAACAAGCTGCGGGGTATTTTGAGCCCAAACTAGATGGAAAGGAGGGAATCATGCGGGCATGCTTTTGGATATTGATGGTGACAGGTGCACTTCTGATGGCGGTGAGCGGCCTGGTGGCAGCGGATAGGTGTGAGCCTCCCGACGAAATGCTCCTTGACTACCAGGGGTACAAATCCGACAGGAAGGGACCTGTACCCTTCAGCCACGAGGATCATGCCGAAGACTACGAGATCGCTTGTACCGAATGTCACCACGAATATAAAGACGGCAAGAACGTGTGGACTGAGGAAAAGCCCGTGAAGAAATGCGTCGAGTGTCACCACCCGATGAAGTCCGAGGGGAAAGTTAAAAAACTGAAACTCGCTTATCATAAGAATTGCAGGAACTGTCACAAAGCCATGGTGAAAAGCGGCGCCTCAGAGGACGCACCTTACAGGAAATGCGGTGACTGTCATCAAGACAAAGAATAGCTACTGGTGGGCGACGACTCGACCCGTGCGGCGATTTCGAGGGCCTCACAGGTCCGGCAAAAGAGGATCCAAAGGGGAAGACTGAGACGGCTTTTCGGTTCGTGGTGAAGTGACTGAGAAAAGAGGTAAAGATGGAACGTGTGGGTTCTCAATACCGTGATGATCTCTGTCTGCGGTGCGGGGAAATTTCATGCACGCTGAATTTCGACGAAGCCCTGGAGGCGATCCTCGAGGCCGCCCATCAATGTCTCGGGATCGATGGATCTTTTGTTCTTCTCCTGGAGCCGTCACAAAAAATTTTTTCCGTTGCGGCGGTTCGGAACCTCTCGGAGGAAAATGTCGGCAGACTCACCATGGCCACCGACGACGGAGTCGGCCGAAGGCTTCTTCGGGATCAGGTGGTGAACGTGGAAGATCTTACCACGGAGCCGTCTTGCAGAGAAATGGTCCAGGCCGAAGGTATGCACTCGGCACTCGCGGCCCCGTTGAAATCGCGGGGGCAAATCATCGGGGCCCTGTGGGTCTTCACTAGAGAGCACCGCACCTTCACTGTCGCGGAGGAAAGTTACCTGGCCACCATCTCCGCCCAGGGCGCGGTGGCCCTGGGGAATGCCAAATTGCACAGGAACCTGCACCTGGTTGCAGATATCGGCCGCGCGGTCACTTCTCGGTTGCGCCTGGAAGAGATCCTTCAACTGGTGGTGGAAGAGGGAGCCTCAATTTTCGGGGCCAAGGGTGCCGCCGTGTACCTGACAAACCCCGAAGAAAACACGCTCGAAGTAAAGGCATTCCACGGCGTAGACGAAGGTTTTTTCGCCAAGAAGGTTCTCCCCGTCGACGATGAGATCAGAGAATGCCTCGAGGATCTCGTCATCGTCTCGGACGTGAAAGCAGTGCCCGGCTTTCCCGAGGACCTTGCCAAAGAGGGACTCCGCTCCGTCGTCTGCACGCCCCTGAAGATCAAGGGAACCTCCATCGGAATCCTGCGCCTCTACTTCGATCGCATCCGGGAGTTCACTCACGGGGACCAGGTGCTCTTTCAGATCCTGGCGGATTTCAGCGCCATCGCCATCGAAAACGCCCGGTTGTTCAATCACATCAAACGAGATTTCCAGGATCTCACCCGGGATGTTTGGCGCTGGTATGACTGGGGTGAAAGGCCCCCCAGGATATGACGGCGGAGAAAAAATGAACCGGACCCTTTGGCTTGAAAAGGACGGACTTTTGCCATGGCTCGAAGCCCTTCAGCTAGACTACCCGTTTGTGGGACCCGTCGAGGGAAATGGTTTTCCCGCCTTCAAACCCGCCTCGGTGGGTGAGCTTGCTCTGGACCACGGTCTTACCATGATGGGACCTCAGACTCACATCTACCGCCTGACAGAAACCCTTTGCAGCATGGTCCGCGAAAATGGCCGGCTTGCCGTGAAAACCCTCGAAAGGGTTCCTCCGCAGCTCCTCATAGGGGTCCACTCGTGCGACCTCCATGCGCTCCTGGTGCTTGACAAGGTCTTTTTGCAAGGACCGGTCGTGGACCGGAACTACAGGCTGTGGCGGGAAAAAACGGTGGTGATCGGCTATCACTGCACACGCATCTATCCCCGGTGCTTCTGCGCCTCCATGGGAACCGGACCTTTTTTTGAACCGCGAAAGGGCTACGATTTCCTGCTCACCGACCTGGGCGACGGTTACGTCCTGGAATCCATCGGCGAAAGAGCTTATCGCCTGCTGCCGGCCCATCAGGTGGAGCCGATCTCTCCCGGTCATCTCACCCGAAAGGAAGAACTCCGGCAGAAACTCCTCGGCCGGTTCATGAAAGAATTGGACACGGCCCACGTCGTTGACGCCATATTACATAACCAGGATCACCCGGTGTGGAAAAGGACCGCGGAAGAGCGCTGCCTGGGCTGCACCAACTGCACCATGGTGTGCCCCACGTGCTTCTGTTACGGCGTAAAGGACCGGAGCACCGGCTTTGATCTCAATTCCTGGGAGAGAACCCGCTACAAAGACTCCTGCCAGGAGTTTCATTTCGCGGAGGTCCACGGAGCGAACTTTCGAACCTCCCGGATGGCGAGGCTCCGCCAGTTCTTGACCCACAAGCTGGCCACATGGTGGGAGCAATTCGGCTGCTTCGGCTGTGTGGGCTGCGGGCGCTGTATGACCTGGTGCCCCACCCATATCGACTTAACGGAAATGGCGAAGGAGATCCTGAGGGCCCCATGAACACCAGGCGGGAAAGCACGGAGTACAGGACCGCGCGGCTTGTGAAGGCCACGCCGGAAACCCACGACGCGAGCACCTACCTCTTTTCCATGGAATCCGGCTCTCCCTTTTCCTTCAGCCCGGGACAGTTCAACATGATCGGATTCCCGGGTTTCGAGGAGGCGCCCATTTCCATGAGTTCTCTTCCCGACACGGACGGGAAGCTCTTCTCCCACACGATCCGCCGGGTGGGAGCCGTGACAGGGAGGGTCGGGCGCCTTCAGCCCGGTGAAGCCATCATGGTGCGGGGTCCTTTCGGAAGAGGCTGGCCTTTGGAGGAGCTCAGGGGACGAAACGTCCTCGCGGTAGCGGGCGGAATAGGCCTTGCTCCCCTGAGACCCCTGCTCTATTACTGCCTGCAAAACGTGGAGAAGCTGGGGGATCTCGCCTTGGTCTACGGCGCAAGGACCCGGGAAGAAATGTTTTTCAGGCAGGAGCTTCTCTCCTGGCAGGAGAGGAGCCCTTTAAAAACCATTTTTTGCGTCGACAGGCTGCAAGAAAACAAGACCAACGCGCTTCGAATCAGGGAGGGCCTGGTCACCGACTACCTGGAGGAACTGGATTGGGATCCGATGCAAACCGTGGCCTGCGTTTGCGGGCCCGAGATCATGATGCGCTTCGTGGGCAAGGCTCTTTTGACGGGAGGTTACCTGAGCCGAAACATCCATCTGGCCTTTGAGCGGCGCATGCGTTGCGGGACCGCCCATTGCGGTCATTGTCAGATCGGCTCCAGGTTCGTTTGCAGGGATGGACCCGTCTTTTCCCATGCCGACATCTCCAGGTTTGCAGACACGCTGCTTTAGTATTTTCCGATGAAGTCTCGGTAGAGCGATGAAAAAACAACGCCTTGGGGTATTCAAGTATAGTTGCTGCGCAGGATGCGAGTTCCAGCTTCTCTATTTCCAGAAGTATATCCTGGAGCTCTTCGACCATGTGGAGGTGGTCTTTCTCAAGATGGCCCAAAGCGGAGGAATCGAAGAAGGCCCTTTCGATCTTGCCCTGGTTGAAGGCGCAGTCACCCAGGCAGAGCAGGCGGATCAACTGAAAAGAGTGCGGAAAAACAGCCGTTGGCTTCTCCCCATCGGGTCTTGTGCGGTGAACGGAGGCGTCCCGTCCATCAAGAACCACACCCCCGAGCTTCAACTGGAACAGAGGGTCTATGGTGATCTGGGGCCGATCCATTCCATGAAGGCCCAGCCCGTCGACGCCTATGTGCCGGTCGACGGATACATCAGAGGTTGTCCCATGGGGCGGCGGGATCTGGTTGAAGCGACCCTTTCCCTGCTTCTGGGGAAAAAGCCCTCTTTCTTCAATTATGCCGTGTGCGTGGAGTGCAAGCTCAAGGAGAACCTCTGTGTGCTGGTGGCTCACAATGAGCCGTGCATGGGACCGGTGACCAACGCCGGCTGCGGGGCACTCTGCCCTTCTTACGGCAGAGCCTGTTACGGGTGCTGGGGACCCATGGAGGACGCCAATGCTCAGGCCCTGGCAAGGCAGTTCGAGAGAATGGGACTGAGCCCGCAGGAAATTTTCTGCCGTTTCACCCAGTATGCCTCACCCAAGGCGGAATTCCGAAGGGGAGCCGAACTCTATGGCCAAACAGGTTAGTCTCGAGGATATCCACATCGATTATCTTTCCCGCGTGGAGGGTGAAACCTCGCTCATCGTGAAATTGGAGCAGGGGAGTCCTCAGGAAATCCGGCTCGATATTTTTGAGCCTCCCCGGTTTTTCGAGGGTTTCCTGGTGGGCCGGAAGTACGACGAAGTTGGGGACATCGTGTCCCGGATCTGCGGAATCTGTCCCATTTCACACATGACCACCGCGCTCCAGGCGGTAGAAGACGCCATGGGCGTTGTTCCCAGCCCCCAGACGAAAAAACTCCGCAGATTGATGTCGATCGCCCAGGGGTCGGCAAGCCACATCATACACCTCTATATGCTTGCTCTCCCCGATTACCACGGCCATCCAAGTTTTCTCACCATGGTGCCTGAATTCAAAGAAGCAGCGCAGAACTTCATCCGCATGAAAGAGGCCATGAACGCCGTGGGAGAACACATTGGAGGGAGGGCGCTTCACCCCATTTCCATGGTGGTGAACGGGTTCACGAAGCTTCCGTCCCCGAAAGATCTGGAAACCCTTGCCCATGGCATCGAGGAGGTTTTGCCCCTGGCCGGGGAGACGGCGAGAATGATCGCCGCGCTGCCCTGCCCCGATCTCCAGATCGATTCCGTCTATTTCGCCCTCCGAAGGGATGGGGAGTTTGCCGTGAACGAAGGACGCCTCGTCTCTTCCAACGGGATCGATGCGGATGTTCACGACTACCCGCTCCTCTTCAGGGAAGAGCAGGTTCCCTACGCCATGGCCAATAAATCTTTCACCCGGGAAGGATCGCCTTTCATGGTGGGAGCCCTTGCGCGAATGAACCTCAAGTTCGATCAATATCACCAGGAGGCGAAAATCCTGGCCGGGGAGTTGGGCGTTGCGGTTCCGGACACCAACCCCTTTCACAACAACCTGGCCCAGGCCCTGGAGATTCATGACGGCATGCTGGAGACCCTGGATCTCCTCTCCACGATCGGGTCGGAAAAGGAGGATTCCAAATTCGAGGTCCGTGAAGGGGAAGGGATGGCCGTCACCGAAGCTCCCCGCGGCTTGCTCATGCACCGCTACGCCGTCAATAAAAGGGGCTTCATCGAAAAGGCGGATCTGCGGACGCCCACCTCCCACAACTTCGCCTCCATGGAGAAAGATCTGCGGGCCCTGGCCTCTCGCTATCCGGAAGAGGACGAACAGGGAACCCTTCGTCTCAAGTGCGAGAAGTTGATCCGGGCCTACGACCCCTGCTTCTCGTGCTCCGTTCATTAAGGCCAGTAATCAGTGACCAGTGGTCAGTGATCAGTGGCCAGTGACGAGTCACTCAGGTGAGGGCTCCATGCCCCTTGCCCGTCCAGGTCACCGACGCTGAGTGAAACAGTGATCAGGGGTCAGTAATCAGTGATCGGTCACTCAGGTGAGAGCTCCCCCTCTCGGCCCCGATGGGAACCATCCGTTCATGCTTCGATACCTCGGCATGAACGGTCATCGTGGAGAAAGGGTATGCGTTATTTTTTGATGCCGACAATCTGAAAGGGAAGGAGGGCAGACATGAGAGAGAAAAAAGGACCCTTCGCCGTGACGCGAAGGGGGTTCCTCGGCACCCTGGGAGTAGGCGCCGTGGCGGTGGTCGCCACGAGCGGGATTGCAACCGGCGACACGAAGGAGACGGCGGTGATCGATCCCCGGGAAATGACCAAGGTGAAGCTCCGCATCAACGGGAAAACACACAGGCTTCTCGTGGAACCAAGGTGGTCGTTGCTTTTCGTTCTTCGCGAGGTGATCGGGTTGACCGCCGTCAAAGAGGGCTGCGGCCGGGGGGAGTGCGGAGCCTGCACCGTGCTCATGGACCATTTGCCCCGCTATGCGTGTCTGACCCTGGCGGTGGAAGCGGAAGGCTGTGAGATCGTCACTCCGGAGGGGTTGATGGAGGGTGAAAAGCTCGGGCCTGTGCAGCAGGCGTTTCTGGAACATGACGCGTTCCAGTGCGGGTATTGCACCTCGGGCCAGGTCATGGCCGTGGAGGGGCTTCTCCGGGTCCGTCCGGATCCTTCCATGGAAGACATTCGAAGGGGCGTCAGCGGCAACCTCTGCCGCTGTGGCGCCTACCCGCATATTTTCGAGGCCGCGAAACAGGCCGCCAAGCTGAAAGGAGGCCACGGATGAAACAGGTGGACTGGGACATCTACTACACCAAAGGCCTTTCCGTTCCCGAGACGCCGGAACCCGGCAAAGAACCCGAGCCCTGGGGGAAAACCGGCGTGATCGGAAAACCCCTTCCCCGCATCGACGCCTATGAACGGGTGAGCGGTTCCGCTGTGTACCCTTCCGATGTCCTGCTGCCCCATACACTCTACGGCGCCATCCTCCGCTGCCCTTATCCCCATGCCGTGGTGAAGAAGGTCGACACCGGGAAGGCCGAAAGCATGCCGGGCGTTCAAGCCGTGATCAGCGGTTCCACCCCGGAGGCGGACCTATACTGGCCCTATTCCAGGGAAATGGGCGCCAAACTCTTCGACCCTGTCTGCCGATTCGAGGGAGAAACCGTGGCCGCCGTGGCGGCTGAAACCCCCTACCAGGCCTGGGACGCCGTGGCCGCAATCAAGGTGGACTACGAGGTCAAGCCCTTTGTGGTGGATGAACGGAAAGCGCTCGAGCCCGATGCGCCCCGGGTCCACGAGGGAGGCAACCAGGTGGGCGAAAAGATCGTCTATGAGAGAGGGGACGTGGAGAAAGGGTTTGCCGAAGCCCACGTGGTCCTGGAGCAAACCTACAGGACCGAGTGCGAACTCCACACGCCGCTGGAATTGCATGGGTGCGTGGCCCACTGGGACGGGGACCGACTGGTGATCCATGAGTCCACCCAGGGGGTCTATGCGGTCCAGGAGAGGGTGGCGCGAGTTCTGGGATTGCCCCTTTCCAAGGTGCGAGTGATAGGGCATTACCTGGGCGGCGGTTTCGGAAGCAAGCTCCAGACGAGCAAGTACTCGATCATTGCCTCCCTCCTTGCAAAGAAGACCGGGAGGCCCGTGAAGCTCTTTCTCACCCGGGAAGAAACCTTCCTGTGCGTGGGCAACCGGCCCCCGGCCAACATGAAACTCAGGGCCGGCGTAAAAAGGGACGGCAGGCTCACCGCCATGGAGTTTTCCTGTTCCGGAACGGGCGGCGCTTTTCCGGCGGGAGGCACCCTGCTCGTGGACTGGCTCATCCGGGATCTTTATACCTGCCCCAATGTGCGTACGGAGGCCACGGACCTTTTTATCCACGCGGGACCTGCGAGGCCTTTCCGTGCGCCGGGGCATCCCCAGGGCTCCTGGGCCCTGGAGCAGATGCTCGATGCTCTCGCTGAAGCCCTGAAAATGGACCCCGTGGAGCTGCGATTGAAAAACATTCCCACATACAGCCAGGCCAGGCCGGGCAATCCCCCTTACACCACCACCGGTCTCAGGGAATGCCTGGAACAGGGAGCCCGGGCCTTCCGCTGGAAGGAGACAAGAAAGGAGATCCAAGAATCGGGCAAAAAAGGCCATATCCGCAGGGGTGTAGGGATGGCAAGCTGTCTCTGGATCGCCGGTGACGGCGGCCCTCCTTCCACCGTGATCCTCAAGCTTTTCTCGGACGGGAGCGTGAACCTCAACATGGGCGCCAGCGACATCGGAACCGGGACCAAAACGGTCATGGGTTTGGTCGTTGCCGAGGAATTGGGCGTGAAACCCGAGTTCATCCAGATCGAGCACGCGGACACTGGCACCACGCAATACGCCACGCCGAGCGGCGGCAGCAAAACGGTTCCCACCGAAGCGCCGGCCGTTCGTGCGGCGGCCATCCACGTAAAGCAGCAACTCTTGAAGATGGCTGCGGAAGACCTCTCCACGGATGCTTCTCTCTTGCGTTTCCAGGGGGACACCATTTCATCGAGAACCGATCCTTCAAAAAATATCCAGGTGAGAAAACTCGCCGGTCTCAAGAAGCGAGGGGTCGTCGTGGGGGTCGGCTACCGGGGGCCCAACCCGGAAGGCAAGGTGGTGAACCCCTTTGCAGCCCAATTCTGCGAGGTGGAGGTGAACACGAAGACGGGAGAAGTGACACCGGTGCGTTTTCTCGGCGCCAACGAAAGCGGCAGGGTCATGAACCGGCTCACCTTCGACAACCAGGTCTACGGGGGAATCACCATGGGTGTGGGTCTGGCCATGACCGAGTTCCGTGTCCTGGACGGGAACACGGGAAAAATGGTAAACAGGAACTGGCACGATTACAAATTGCCCACGGCCCTGGATGTGGCTCCTGAAATGGTTTCCCTTCCCATCGAACTGGAGGATACTGAAGCCAACAGTACCGGGGCCAAGGGGCTCGGCGAGCCGGTGACCATTCCCACGGCCGCAGCCATTGCCAATGCGGTTTATCACGCCACGGGAGTCCGTGTCACGGAAACGCCCGTAAACCCCTACCGGCTCAGCGCCATCTTTGCCGAGCGGTTGAAGGAGGAATGAGATGCTGCCCAACTTCCGATACGTCCAGGCGAAATCCCTCAAGGAGGCTGTGAAACACCTGGATTCTCCAGAAGCCAGGGTCCACGCGGGAGGAACCGATCTCCTGGGTTGTCTTCGCGATCGTGTCTTCGGCGCGGAGAAGATTGTAAGTATCAGCCGCGTCAAAGGGTTGCGGGGCATCTCGGAAACCTCCGACGGGGGAGTTCGGATCGGTGCCCTCACCACGGTCACGGAGGTGGCGGAAAGCCCTCTGATTCACGGTCTCTATCCTGGCTTGGCCCGGGGAGCCGCCGAGGTGGCAAGTCCCCAGCTCAGAAACCAGGGAACTCTGGGCGGGAATCTCTGCCAGAAACCGCGGTGCTGGTACTACCGGGGAGAATTTCATTGTCTCCGAAAGGGAGGCGATCGATGCTATGCCGTGGGCGGGGAAAACCAGTTTCACTGTATCTTCGGCGGAGAGCTCTGCTATATCGTGCACCCTTCGGATACCGCCCCACCGCTGATCGCCCTCGAAGCCTCGCTCAAAATCCAGGGAACCAACGGATCGAGGAAGATCCCTGTGGAGAACTTCCACATGCCTCCGAGCGAGGACCTCCAGAGGGAAACGGTGCTGGAACCCGGGGAGATCGTGGCGGAAATCCTGCTTCCCCCGCCTCTTCACGGGTTGCGGAGTTCCTACCGCAAAGTGAGGGCGCGAAGAGCATGGGATTTCGCCCTGGCGGGCGTGGCTCTGGCCCTCCGGGCCGAAGATGGAAAGGTCCTTCATGCCCGCGTGGTCTTCAGCGGGGTGGCTCCCGTGCCCTGGCGTTCCAGGGAGGTGGAGGAAACCATTCTGGGGAAAACACTGGACCGAGAAACCATCCTGAAAGCGGCGGATGCAGCGGTAAAGGGCGCGGAGCCCATGGAAAAGAACGCGTACAAGGTTCCCTTGCTCAGGGCCGTCGTTGAAGAAGAGCTGGCCGCCATGGCTTAGGGTCGCCTATCGTACCATACATAATATATGAAACCATTAGTGTTCAAGATATGAAACCATTAGTGTTCAAGATAAACCTAAATTCAGACTTTTTGATCGATAAGTGTTAGATTTTTCAGCTTGGCATCTGAAACTGAGAAATCAGGTTTCATTGATTCCCTGAGGATGATCGAACCCCCCTTTATTTAAAGGGGGGCAGGGGGGATTTCACGAACGTTCTTAAAATCCCCCTCGATCCCCCTTTGTCAAAGGGGGAGGTTAGGCAGTTCCTTCGCCGGAAAAGACTTTGATGAAAATGCTGCCCAAAGAAATATCGATTTTGGACAAGAGTGATATTAAACCTCAAAGACAGCCGTGAGGCTGGGACAGAAACGGAGGGGGAAACTGGATCATGCTTCCTGAAGAGGACAGAAAAAGGGTCATCATCGAAGGAGTAAAACCCGAGGTGGACGGAGGCCGCTTTCCCATCAAGCGCATCGTGGGAGAAAAGGTCATCGTGGAAGCGGATATTTTTGCCGACAGCCACGATTCTCTAGCGGCCGTCGTGAAGTTCCGAAAGGAGGGGAACCCCCAGTGGAGCGAGCTCTTTATGGAGCATCTGGTGAATGACCGGTGGGAAGGAGCTTTTCCGGTCACCGCGATGGGACGATACCTTTACACCGTCGAAGCCTGGGTGGACCGCTTCAAAACCTGGAGGCACGATCTCAAAAAGAAGGCGGCTGCGGGGCAGGACGTCTCAGTGGATACGCTGACGGGCGTGGAGCTGGTGAAGAAGGCGGTTGTCCGTGCCGACCAGGCGGACGGACGGAAGCTCACCGAGTGGGTGGTTCGATTGGAGCGACAGTCCCGCGGCGCTCTCGATCCCGGCTTTTTCATGGTTATGGACGATGAACTCCTCCCTTTGATGCAAAAGTATCCGGACCGCCGCTTCGCCACCCTCTATGAAAGAGAGCTGGAGGTTGTCGTGGATCGTCCAAGGGCCCGTTTCAGCTCCTGGTACGAAATGTTTCCCCGGTCCTGTACCTCTGAAGCGGAAAAGCACGGCACCTTCAAAGACTGTGAGGCGCGTCTTTCCTATGTCTCCAGGATGGGTTTCGATGTCCTGTATCTGCCGCCCATCCATCCCATAGGCCGCACAAACAGGAAAGGCAAAAACAACCGCCCCGCTGCGCTCCCCGAAGACGTGGGAAGCCCATGGGCCATAGGCGCGGCAGAGGGCGGTCACAGGTCCGTGCACCCCCAACTGGGCACCCTGGAGGATTTCGGGGAGTTTGTCGCCAAGGCGCAGGAACAGGGTCTGGAGATCGCCCTGGACATTGCCTTTCAGTGCACGCCCGATCACCCCTACGTCCGGGAACACCCGGAGTGGTTCCGGTGGCGGCCCGACAACACGATCCAGTACGCGGAGAATCCTCCGAAAAAGTACGAAGACATCTATCCCATCAACTTCGAAACCGAGAATTGGCAGGAATTGTGGACCGAACTGAAGGACGTGATGGTCTTCTGGATCCGGCAAGGGGTGAAGATTTTCAGGGTGGACAACCCGCACACCAAGAGCTTTCGATTCTGGGAATGGGCAATTAACGAGATTAAGAGGGATTATCCCGAGGTCCTTTTTCTCGCCGAGGCCTTCACCCGCCCCAAGGTGATGTACCGACTGGCAAAACTCGGATTCAGCCAGTCCTACACCTATTTTGCATGGCGGAACACCAAGTGGGAGATCACCCGGTACTTCACTGAACTCTACCAGAGCGACGTGCGCGAGTTTTTCACGCCGAACCTTTGGACCAACACGCCGGACATCCTCACCGAGTATTTACAGATGGGCGGCAGGCCTGCCTTCGTGACTCGGCTTATCCTGGCCGCCACGTTGGGGGCGAGTTACGGAATTTACGGCCCGGCCTTTGAACTCTGCGAAAATCAGGCCAGGGAATTCGGGAGCGAGGAGTACCTGGATTCTGAAAAATACCAGATCAGGGTATGGGACGTGGACCGGAGCGACAGCCTGAGACATCTCATCGGCCGGGTGAACCGGATCCGCAAGGAAAACCCGGCGCTCAAGAGCGACTGGAGTCTGCGCTTTCACCCCATCGACAACGAACAGCTCATCTGCTACACGAAAAACAACGAGGATTTGTCCAACATCGTCCTGGTGGTCGTCAACCTTGACCCCCATCACATCCACAGCGGGTGGATCGAACTGCCCCTGGCGGAATTGGGCGTTGATGAGAACAGACCCTACCAGGTCCATGACCTTCTCAGCGAGGCCCGTTATCTGTGGAATGGACCCAGAAACTACGTGGAGATCAACCCCCGGGCGGTCTCGGGTCACATTTTCCGCCTGCGTAGCCGTGTGCGCACGGAACGCGATTTTGATTATTTTATGTAGAAACGATTCTGCGTCACTCCCTGAGCGGGACCTGAACGACCTTGCCCTTCATCTTACGCCCACCGCGTGCCCCATTTTGCCATCTGAAAGAGACTTGACGGCAACAGCCCTCAGTTTGCCGGCAAGCACCCGGTCCCGCACCCAGGACACTCCCCATCCGCCGTAGGGCGATGAGAGGGGGGAAAATACAGGATCGACCGTATTGAGTCCTTTTCTCAACACTCGTACACTGGGGGCGAATGAGAGAAGTTCTGCGCCGCCTCACGCACGAAAGGACCGGTTCGCGTTGAGCATCCTTGACAGAGAGAAATTCTTTTGCACCCGCTTCCCTGCCGGGAAGGCTCGATCCCCATGCAAGCGACAAGGAAAATCGTCGGGAATCAGATGTCGTAGACTGCCTGCTCAAGAGTCCGACAGGCGGGCCACGTGCAAAAAGGACGCAACCACGAGGTAGAGGTGTCTTTACTTGCACACAGGGGATTCCTTTTGCCTTTGGATCAAAAACCCTTTGGAGGACAATTGCTGATGTTGAAATTTGAAACATGTGAAAGCTTGCCGAAAGAAGATCGCCGAAAAGGCGCGGACGAGAATCAGGAGGGTATCGTCAGGCATGAGCAATCCGGCGATCATGGCTCTCGCCGCGAAGACTCGGTCGAGACTTATCTCAGAGAAATGGCCAGGGGAAACGGGTTGACCCGAAAGGAAGAAATCGATCTGGCTCGGGGAATGGGGCTGCTCAGGCAAAGAATTGCGAGCTGGATTCGCCGCTATCCTGCTCTTCTCCCGGAGGACCTATCCAGGCCAGGGGAGGAATCCCACGGGACGGAGGGACCTTCCCTGGAGCACGAAAAGATCACAGAGTCCTTGCTCGGATCGATGGAAGCGAACTTTGCAGGCTTTATCCGTCGTATCGAGCAGGCCGAGGCCACCTTGCGGGAATGCGAAGAGCGCTCGTGTCTCTCTTGCAAGGAAATCGTTGGAAGCTCAGGTGCTGTTTTCAATAGCCCTATGCCCCGGGACGATTTCTTTTCCCCACGGGAGGATGTGCTTCGCGCTCTCCGTGAGATCCGTGCGGTGGAAACGTGCACAGGCACCGGAAAAGATTTGCTCAAGAAGAACTACGAGGAATTTCTTGAGATCCGGCATCTTCTCCGGAAAATGAAAACCCGTTTTGTGGAAGCGAACCTGAGGCTGGTGGTCAGCGTGGCCCGCAAGTACAGGGGAAAAGGCGTCCCCTTCCCGGATCTGATCCAGGAAGGCAATCTCGGCCTTATGAAAGCCGTGGACAAGTTTGACTATCGGCTGGGTTACAAGTTCAGCACTTACGCCATATGGTGGATACGCCAGGCCATGCTCCGGATCATCCAGAATCAGGCCCAGACCATCCGCACCCCCATACACGCGATTCAATTGAGAAACAGGGTCATCCGAGCCTTCCACGTCTTGTCGACCGAAAACGGTGCAAGACCGAACCTCCAGGACATTGCAAAGGCCACCGGCTTCCCTGAGAAAAAGGTGGAATGTGCCCTTCTGGAGGGCAAGGCAGGGGGTCCCCACACCATCTCCCTGGAAACACCCATCGGCGGCGGGGAGACTCAACTTCGGGACCTGGTCAAGGACGAGGGGAGTCTGTCTCCCGAGGGAGCCTCCATGGAGAAGAACGTGGCCGCATGGATCGGAAGGATTCTTTCAACCCTCAGTCCCCGCGAAGAGGTGATCCTGCGGAAACGATTCGGAATCGGATCAGGCAAGAAGTACACCCTGAAGGAACTGGGCATGGAATTGGGCGTCAGCCGAGAGCGTATCCGTCAGATCGAAACACGGGCGCTTCGAAAGCTGCGCCACGCTTCCCGTATGAAAGAGATGGCATCACCTGCCGATCTCTTTTTTCAAGAGTTCCTCTAAGGCAACCCCATTGCCCAGCCTCTTCCCACAGCTACTTTTTCAGGCGGGCCTCGAGTTTGATCTCTGTTCCGGCCAGGGCCCGGGATACGGGGCAGTTCTCTTTGGCCGACTCGGCCTGTTCCTGAAAGGCCCTGTTATCGATGCCCGGAACCTTGGCTTCGGTCGTCAATTCAATGGTGGTGATTTTGAAGCCCTCACCATCCTTGTTGATGTGGACCTTCGCCTCGGTCTCCACGTGGTCCGGCGGGTAGCCTGCTTTCTCAAGGAAGAGAGAAAGGGCCATGGAGAAACAGCCTGCGTGCGCTGCGCCGATGAGTTCTTCCGGATTTGTGCCGGCTCCGTCTTCGAAGCGTGACTTGAAGGAATAGGAGCCCTCGAAGGCTCCGCTTCCCAATTTCATGCTTCCCTTTCCCTCGGAAACCTTCCCTTCCCATCTCGCCTGTGCTTTTCGTACCGGCATGGTTTTCCTCCTTTAGAAAAATCCCTCTTTCACGCCTGGAAATTGACGCCGGCGCCCGTTTTTCAAGTTTCATTTCCGGACCGGCACCGGCGAATTTTTAAGAAGGTCGTACTGGTCAGGCATCATCATAGGAGGAACACACACCAAAACCAATGGGGTGGAACCTGTATTTCTTTTGCATCAGGCAGGTAAATGGCAGGCTGCCGGGGGCTCCTCTCGCGACCTGCATAGAAAATTTACTCACGACTTCTCTGCCCTCCCGCGTTGCGGTTCGCCCGGGCTCCAGCACCTCAATCCGCCTAGGATTCACAATATTTGCATCGACCAGGAACTGTCGCACCGCTACCCAGAAGGAACCGGCGGTTGGTGAAAATCCTTTTGGATAAGGCCCTTGCATCCATAAAGTGCGGTGCTCCCCTAACCCTACAACGTCACTTAGCAGTGGGCGGCATTTGGAACTCCGTCATGCCGGACTTGAGGAGCTTGTCCCGGCATGGGGTTAGCCGGGGGCATCCAGGAATCCGAGCATGGGAAGAGAATCCAATTGGTCAGATTCCTCACAGTTGTAACTGGATTCCGCCCCGGTTTTCACCGGGGTGACGCGCCGGAATGACTGGATACTAAGTATCGTTGTAAGGCTAAGCGCTCCGAAGACCGATCCTCAAAAGCACAGCAGAATACCCCAACGGGTTTGAATATCGCTCACACTGAACAGTTCAAACAGTCTCCTCCCCTCTCGGTTCCTTGCAGAGTCCTTCCAGTCGCCGCACTTCCTTGTGAAGCCGCCTGGTCTGGAGAACCTGCCCTGCCAGTTTTGGAAGGCTCAGAACAGCAACCATGGTGGCTCCACTCAGCGCAGCCCAAAACACCAGGGCCGGGAGGGACATCTGGAAAATCCACCATCCGACTTTAATCTGCATAGGGATGGCGTTTTGAAGTCCCACGATCACGAGACCGAGCAGGATCAGGAAACTGATGATCATCGAAAAGTAAGTCATGGTTTCTCCTGTTTGTTCCTGTGAAGCACGGTTCCGTTTCTGGAGCCACTTTCTCACATACTTACCTGCGGCCTCTCGTCCTCCTGAACCAAAAGCCGGGCCAAAAGCATGAGCGTTTGCTCCAAAAAGGAGCCGAAACACAGAAACGACGATTTCCGTGATCTTTCCTCCTTCAGAGCCTCTCTTTACCCAATCCGTAATTTCTCTCCACCTATCGCGAAATGGGGCGCATCAGGTATTTTTGCCTTTTCTGCGGTGTATTGTCCGCGGGGCTGCGCAATTTATCTTACCTTCTCAAGCGGCCGGAATGCCTAAAGTGGCTGAATCAAAGTCTAGGTTCGGACCCTGCCGGCCACGGTGTCCCGCCATAGTTCTCCCCCGGGCGGCCGCGGTGCCGACCCCGATCAGGAGTCAGGGGCCAGAGGCCGGAGGTCGGAGAAACTAGTGCCTAATGACAAAAGTCATCGAACTTTCCAAACACCGTCATCCCGGCGCGTCATCCCGGTGAAAACCGGGGCGGGATCCAGGACCTGCTGAAAATACTGGATTCCGGCTGGAGTTTATCCCGCACTTGATGCGGGGCCGGAATGACTGAGAAGGGTTCCAAAATTCGGTGCATTATTTTTGCAATTTGACACTAGGGTCGGCCGCCGCGCCCACCGGGGCGTGAAGAGTGCCTGCGGATCGCGCATCAGGAGCGAAGCCCGCCTGACACCGCCCGACCAAATTCAGTGTCCCGAACTCGACAATACATGATCGAACTTATGTACGGCTTCATCCCATATCCGTTATGAGGTCTGCTGAGGCACAAATTTGAACCTGGAAAGGAGAATGCCATGAAGTCTAAGACAGCATGCCATGATTTGGACCGCCGGGATTTCCTGAAAGCCGCCTTTGCGGGCTCAGCGGTTGTAGCGGGAGCTCTCGCCGGGATTCCAGGAATCGTCCGAGGAGTGGAATCTTTTGAGCTTCCCCCCCTCCCTTATCCTGAAAACGCTTTGGAGCCTTACATTTCAAGCAGGACCCTCGGTTTTCATCACGGAAAGCACCATCGGGGCTATGTAGACAACACCAACCGCCTGGTGGGGGGAACCCGCATGGCCGAGCTATCCCTGGAAGAACTGGTCAAGAAAGCCGCCGCTCTCGGGAACAAGGCTCTTTTCAATAATGCCGCCCAGGCCTGGAATCACGGCTTTTACTGGCAGGGAATGAAACCCCATGGAGGAGGAAAGCCTGAAGGGAGGCTGATGGAAGGTCTGGGGGGAGCCTTCGGGAGCTTCGAAGGGTTCAAAAAAGCTTTTAGGGAGGCGGCGACCGGCCAGTTCGGAAGCGGCTGGGCCTGGCTCGTCCTGAAAGACAGTTCCCTCAAGGTGACCAACACCCCAAATGCCGACACCCCGCTGGTCCACGGCCAAAAGCCCCTCTTGACGATCGATGTTTGGGAGCATGCCTATTACCTGGACTACCAGAATCGCAGAGGCGATTACGTGGAGTCTTTCCTGGATCACCTGGTGAACTGGCATTTTGTATCGCAAAATCTCGGATAAGAACAGGATAATGCAGGCACCGGTCGGGGAAGGCGGCAAAGAAGCAAGGAAGGGATGATCACAACACCATGGATCTCATTTTCCAATACATGACACGGTTCATCGATTTCCTGAGCTTTGACACGGGGCTTTTGGCCCAACCCACCATGATCGCGCGCCTCTCTGTCCAGGGGGCCCTCCTTTTCTGTTCATCCTTTTTTTCGGGATCGGAGACCGCCCTGTTTTCCGTGTCCGATGTGGACCTGGAGCAGCTTCGCCGAAAGCGACATCCCAGAGCGGATTTGCTTCACAGCCTCCTCAGCCAGCCGAGGCGGCTGATCGTCTCCATCCTCTGCGGCAACGAACTGATCAACATTGCAGCCACCGCCAATATGACAGGCATTCTCGTCATCCTCTACGGATTCGAGCGGGCCGGGCTGGTCAGCATCCTGGTCATGGTTCCTTTGCTCCTGCTTTTCGGCGAGATCACTCCAAAGACCATTGCCGTGTCCTATCCCGTTCAGGTGAGCACCGACATCGTCTGCATTCCCATGAACCTGTGGATGCGGCTCATCACCCCCCTTCGCTGGGTCGTTCGGCTGGTGGCGGATCGGGTCACCACCTGGATCGTGGGCGAGGCGAGGGATCCAGATCACCTCCTGAGAATGAGCGAGTTCCGTTCCCTGGTGGCGGAAATCGAAGAGGAAGGGCTTTTGAGCGCAACGGACAGGGTGCTGGTTTACAACCTCCTCGATGCCGGCAGCACGGAAATCATTCACGTCATGACCCCTCGAACCGAGGTGCAGTTTGTTTCCGCGGACAGCCCTCTCTCCCTGGTGGCCGAGGAACTCTCCGAGCACAAGTGGCTCAGGCTGCCGGTTTACGAAAAAACGAGGGACAACGTGATCGGGGTGGTGTCTCTTACGCCATGGAAGATTGCACAACCGGATCTCTCCGGATCCCTCGACGACCTGATCGATCCTCCTTATTATGCAGCCCCTCGCCAGACTCTCGGCCAGCTCCTGCCTGTTCTGAAAAGGCGCAAAGACCAGACAGCGATTATCGTGGACGAATTCGGATCGGCGATAGGGATGGTGACTCTCGAGGACATCCTGGAGGTCGTCATAGGAGAAGTGAAGCTGGGCTACCATTACGAGAAACATCCATACAGGAGAAAGCGGACTTTCGAAATCGTTGAGGACGGTGTGTATCTTCTGGATGCGCGATTGCCCATATCCGAGGTCAATGACGTCATCGGGCTCAATCTCCCCGCAGGCGATTTTCGCACCGTCGGCGGCATGCTCCTCGCTCGTCTTCGCCATGTCCCCAAGGAGGGAGAATACGTGGTTGATGCCGGCTACAGCTTCACCGTCACCGAAGCCACTGAAAAATCCGCTGTCAGGGTGCGGGCGGAACCGGAGGCCTGAATCGCTGGACGTTCTCTGATCACTGACTCACTGATCACTGATTACTCATCACTGATCACTGGTTTTTCAACGGGAGGAATGATGGTCAAAGAAAACAAGCTCAAGGAGTACAAGGGTAAGCGCGATTTCACCAAAACCCCCGAACCCGAGGGGCGATCCAGGAAATCTTCAAGGAGGCCCATTTTCGTCATCCAGCAGCATGACGCCAGCCGCATGCACTTCGATTTCCGCCTGGAAGTGGATGGGGTCATGGCGTCCTGGGCAGTTCCCAAGGGGTTGAGCACCGATCCCCGCGACAAACGCCTTGCGGTCCGGACGGAGGATCATCCCCTCGACTATGCGGATTTCGAGGGCATCATTCCCGAAGGCGAGTACGGGGCCGGCGTCGTGATCGTTTGGGACACCGGGGAGTACGAAAACATGAGCCAAAAAGAGGGCAGGCAAGTCTCCTTGAAAAAAGCGCTGGAAGAAGGGCATGCAAGGGTCAGGCTTTACGGGAAGAAGCTCAAGGGAGGGTTTTCTCTCATCCAAACCAAGATGAGAGGCGATGAAAAGAACTGGCTCGTTATAAAGGAAGCCGACGATCACGCGGACGCCAGGCGTAACCCGGTGAGCACGGAGCCCAAGTCGGTGCTCAGCGGCAAAACGATTCGAGAGATGGCGGAAGCCATGGAAGAAAAGCGATACAAATCAAACGAAAGGAGAGACACATGAAGCGTATGGTTCATCCCCCAGGGTTCCAGGAGATGGTTTCCTTCCCCCTTGTACAAGCCCTGTTGGGCCGTCGTTCCCGGCGATTCTTTATGGGCGCGGAAATCCCCGATGGCGTGTTTCAGTATAAATCCAGGCACGAGGAGATGCCCCTGGCCGACCTTGAAAAAATGCTGGTGGTATCGGCTTGCGGCGGCAATACATCCTGGCATCACATGATTTACCGGGCAGCGCGGTACGCCCCCCATCTTTCCAACTACGCGGGATCTGCGGGCGGGCGGGTATTTCCCTCGGCGGCCGGGTTTCATACAAGCCAGGTCTTTTTCACCGACGACGATGGGGTGTACCTGTTAGAGATGCGGGACTCGCAAGGGTTCGAGGAACGGGCCGATGACGGGTCGGTGAGCCTGGGAGCATTCCTTGACCATGTGCGAAAAAATGTGCGTAAACTCCAGAATGAGCGCTTGCGCTTGCCGCCCGAAGTCCCTTACACGGAGCCCCACAACACCTGGGTCGCCAACCACCCGGGAACGCTGCTCGTGATCCCTGTAGGCGATCTGGCCCAGCATGTGCTGCTCAATCTCTGCTATATGCTGCAAAACGGTTTGGTGCTGTACGACGATATCAACAAACGGGCCATCCCGGGGATTGAGGGATTTACGGATATTGTGGACGTAAAAAACGTCTGGCCGATCACCTTCGTGGAACAGTTGGCGCTTGCGGAGGTGAGCGTTGAACTCGGGACGAGCTGCTATGCCGGCACCTTGATGCTCCAGGCCATGGGACTGGGTGGATGGATGTTCAACGGGATCGACCCCTTCGCCATGCTTGGCGCCAGTGGCGATCCGGAAGTGCCGGGCCTGGGGTTCCGGTATGACACGGACGAGCGCTGGCCCTACCCGAATCCTACCGGTCTTGAAGGAGTGATGGAGGGCTACTGCCCGCCTCACTACCCGCACATGAGGGCCGCGGTGGAAGCCGTGTGCGAGCGCAAGTTCGGACCCGGAGGGCCCTTCCATCCAGACACGCCGGGTCCCTGGAAGGACAGTCGAAACGTGCGGTCGGCCGCCCAGGTCCACGACGAACGGTTTCGGGAATGCGTCGGACTGCAGGCCCAGTACGTCTATGACGCATTCGGCAAGTTTCCCGGTACGGTACCCTCCATGTTCGTTCTCATGTACCTGCAGGCCCACCACCTGGACCTGGATTTCTATGACAAGTTCTACGAGCCCGGAGCTTATCTTAAGACCCATGCCACGCACATGACGGGGTGGCACTCGGAGCAGTCGACATGAGAGGTACGAAGCGGGTGTTTTCCATTTTTCCTTGAGGCCAGATGGAAAGTTGCGTATAGTCTTTGCCCGAAATAGCGGTTTCTTTTCACAACGACCGAGGGCCTGATTTCGCCTGCCCAGTCCCATGAAACGAACCGTTCAGGGCTCCTTTTGTGCCAGAAGGAATCCCAGCAGGTCCAGCATGGTGATGTCACCGACGATTCTTCCTTCATCGTCGATGATGGCAATCTCCTTCACGTTGGATTTGATCATTCTCTCCAGGACCCCCTTGATCTCCTCTTCCTTCCTGGCAAAGACGGGGTGCTTCTGCATCATGTGTCTTGCATTCTCTGAGGTGATGGTGGTCATCAGGCGTCTGGGGTGAATCCGGGGCTCGTGACTCCCGGAAAAAACATGCCTCACGAGCGCACCGAGAGAAATGGTCCCCAGAAGTCTCCCCCCGTCATCCACCACGTAGAGAATGCGGCTGTGGCCGAACCTGATCATGGCCTCCACGATCTCTCTCACCCCCTCATCCTCATGGATCACCGGGAGTTCCCGATTTTCGAGATTTACGGCCACCTCTTGGATTTTCTTCTTTCCCCTCGAATCGTCGAGAAGCATGCGCATACCGATCCTTTCAGGGCCACCCGCAAGCGAGGAGCCCGGGCACGGGGAGACCCCTCAACATCATTACTTCTCCAAAACCCCTGGTGCGGCTTCGCCTGCTCTGAAAAGAGAAAACCGCACCAGGAAAGGCGTCAGGACTTCATTGATCATCACGGAGCCCAAGACCCCCGTCACCATGGTCCGGGTGAATTCTCCGGCCCCGAACGCTTCCTGTGCCTCGAGCACAAGGCCGACCGTCACACCCGCGGTCGGCAGGAGGGCATAGCCCAGATATCTCTTGACGGCCGGTGCTGCACGGGAAATCTCTCCCCCTAAGCGGCTCCCCAGAAGCTTTCCGGCAAACCGGCCGATGGTGATCACCAGGGCAAGCAGGCCCGCGCTCTCCATCAGCTTCAAATCCAAATGCGCCCCGGCCAGGGCGAAAAACATCCCGAATACCGGCTCCTCGATCCCTTCCACCACCGCAAAAAGATCTTCGTGATGCTTGACGAAATTGGCGACCATGAATCCCGCCGCCATATTGGCAAGCAAGGGATGCGCTTCAAGGCTCGACGCCAACCCGCCGGTGATGAAAATGACCCCCATCATGATCCCCAGCATCGCCTCGCGGCCCGCCACCCGACGGGCCATCAACCGGACCAGGCCTCCCATGGCCGAGCCCAGGGCAAGGGAAATGAGCACCGACAATCCGGGCTTCAGCAAGGTTTCCACAAGGCTCGGGACCTCGTAATTCACAAAACTCTGGGCGATCCCGACGGCGGACGCATAGAGCAGAATCGCCAAAGCGTCGTCGAGGGCGACCACGCCCAGAAGGACACTGGTCAAGGGACCTTGAGCCCGGTACTCGTGGACGATGGCCAACGTGGCCGCCGGCGCCGTGGCGGCGCAGATGGCGCCGATCACCAGGGCCATGGGGAAAAAGAAGGCCCGGAAACAATGGGAGATTTCCCCTCCGCACCGAAAGAACACGAAGAAAAGGGAAAGCGCCAACGTCGCCAGGACGAATGCACCGAGTCCCTGGGTAAGCGTAATCCACAGAATCTGCCTTCCGAGACTCTTGACCTTTGCCCATTCGAGCGAGCCGCCGATCGAAAAGGCGATCACCGCCAGGGCGATGTGGGTGACGGCGTTTAACTCCTGCCACACAAGATGGTCGCTAAGAACTCCCGTAACCGATGGGCTCAGCACCATCCCCGTGACCAGGTAGCCGATCACCCGCGGGGCTTTGAGGACGTTGGCAAGGTGCCCGCCCGCATAACTCAGGAGAAGAAGCAACCCCACGTAAGTTAATGGATGGAGGGATTCCTGGAAAGAGAAGATGCTCTGAAATAGGTTCTCCATGCCGGGGTCTTCTCCGCCAGAGATCACCGGATTTAGCCCGGCGATTGGACATATCGGGGGACCGGCCTTTTAGGATGGGAAAACACCGCCACAAGCCCTCGAGAAAATTGCCTGCTCACCGCCCTGTCGCCTCCCCGGAGAAAAGCCGTTGCTTGACAGCGTCATTGCGGTGGAGATTTGTGAAGCCATCTGGTGCATAACCACTCCACGGCCTTTTCCAGATCCACGTAGTTATTTGGCTTGGTGATGTAGCCGTCGGCCCCCGCCTCCAGGCACATGGTTTCATCTTCCCTGAGATCGGAAGTGGTCCAAACGACAACGGGGATTTTCCGTAAATCGGGATCCGCCTTTATCTCCACGAGAACCTGGCGGCCGTCTTTTTTGGGGATATTCAGGTCCAAAAGGATGAGCGAAGGCCTGGGGGAAGACTCGGCGTCCTTAAATCTGCGCCGGTGTTGCAGGTACTCCATCAGCTCTTCGCCATCGCCCAGAAACCGCAGTTCCCCTTCACAATGAACGGCCTTGAATGCCTCTTCCATGAAAAACCTGTCATCTCCATCGTCTTCGACCATCAGAACGGTTGAAAAAGGTTCCCTTTTCTGCTCGGGCTCATTCATGGCTCACCCCTCGATCCCTGCTTTTCGGGCAGGGTGACAATGAAAACCGCGCCTTTTCCCGGCTTGCTCCTTGCCCTAAGATTGCCGCCATGCCGTTCGACGATTCTCTTGCATATGGCAAGCCCCATCCCCACTCCTTCGAACTCCTCTTTCCCATGGAGCCTCTGGAACGGCTGAAAAATTTTTTCCAGGTACTTGGCCTCATCAAAGCCGATGCCGTTGTCCTCCACGTAAATCTCATAGGCCTTTCCTTTTGCAGAATCGGCCTGCCCCAGTCCACGAGCGTAGACCTTCACTTGCGGAGCCTCATTGGGACGCTGAAACTTCAGCGCATTGCCGATGAGATTCTGGAAGAGCTGGATCATCTGGTTAGGGTCTCCCTCCACGACAGGGAGGGCATCCACTTCCACACGAGCGCCCTGGACCAGCACCTCCAGGTTTGCAAGGGACTCCTCAACGGATTTTCTCAGGTCCACCTGATCAAAAGGCTTCTCCTTCCTGGTCACGCGGGAATACTCCAACAGGGATTTGAGGAGAGCCTGCATTCTGGCTGCGGATTCTCGCATGCGATTGATGTAATCGCGCTCCTGATCCTTCAGCGTGGTGCCGACCTTGTAAAGCAGCAGGTCTCCAAAAGTCCTGATTTTCCGGAGGGGCTCCTGGAGATCATGGGATGCAACAAAGGTAAAATCCTCGAGTTCCTTGTTCTTTCTTTCCAACTCGGCTGTGCGCTCCCTGACGCGCCTTTCCAATTCGTCCCTTGATTTCTTCAGTTCCTGCTCGGCCAGCCTGCGCTCGGTAATATCCTGCACGGTAAGGAGATAGCCTCCTTGCGCACCTTCACCGAGCGGAGTGATGATCACATCGACGTAGATAAAGCCGGACTTATTTGTCGGGTATAGCCCCGCCTCTTTGACCTTCTCGAAGTCAAAAACCGATCCATAGTCAACCCCCTCTCCCCGTGCCAGTTTGGCTTTTTTTTCATCCGAAAGATTCGGGTCTTCAAACAACTTGAACCCCCTGACAAAAGCAACGTCCTCGACTCCGAAGATATCCAGGCAGGCTCTGTTCGCGTCGGTTAACCTCCCCTCCTTGTCATAGAGTTCAACCCCGATGGGCGAATGCTCGAAAAGGGCACGGAACTTCTCCTCGCTCCTGGCAAGCTCGTGCTCCGCCATCTTGCGCTCGGTGATGTCGCGGTTGGATGCACGGCGTCCCAGCACTTGCCCCTTCTCGTCCAGGACGGGTTGGCAGGCGTGGGCTATCCAGCGTTCCCGGCCGTCGCGGCACAAAATGCGAAATTCCAGCTCGCACAGTTCCCGGTGGAACAGGTCTTCTTCCATATGCTTCAAGACGCGCTCCCGGTCCTCCGGGTGGAGGATTCGGGAGTAGAGCTCCGGATCCTTGAGGAATTCCTCACGCGGGTAGCCCGTGATCCGTTCGCAGGAGGGAGAGACGTGAAGAAATCGGTTTTCCGGGCTTCGCCAATATTCCCAATCATAGGTGAAATCCGCCACGATGCGAAGATCTTCCGCCGATCGGCGCAAGGCTTCCTGTGCGCTTCGCTTTTCGGTCACGTCGTGAAACACGATCACCACGCCCACAAGGTTGCCGGCACTGTCCTCGATGGGCGCCGCGCTGTCTTCAATCGGCGTTTCCGACCCGTCCCCATGGACCAGGGCGGTGTGGTTTGCCATATTGACAACGCATCCCTCGGCCAGCACGCGCTTCACGATGTCCTCGGCCGGCTCGTGGGTGAGCTCGTTGACGGTCCTGAGCACCTCCTGGATCGGCCGGCCTTGGGCTTCCTCCGGCCGCCAGCCCGTGAGCGTCGCCGCCACGGGATTGAGGAAGCTTATCCGGCCTCCGGTGTCGGCGGCGATCACCGCATCCCCGATGCTGTTGAGCGTCACCCGGAGCCATTCGCGCTGCTCGCGCAAAGCGGCTTCGGCTTTCTTTCGCTCTTCAACCTCTTGTTGAAGCCTGTTCTTTGAGACGGTCACCTCCTTCAGGTGCATCGCCATATGGTCGAAGGATCGCGAGAGCTCCCCGATCTCGTGGCGGGCGGACATGCCGATCCTGTGATCCAGGTTGCCGGCCCCGATCACTTCAGTGCCCTTGCGAAGCATCCGGAGTGAGGTGGTGATGTTTCTCGTGATTCCCGTCAGGAAGATGGTGAGAAACAGGGTGGTGGCCAAAATAAGGATAAAAATGAGCAAATTGATTTTTCTTTGGGTCATGGTCAACTCTTCGTCGACCAGTCTTTCCAGGGATGAGGCATCCGATACCACGTCGCGGGACCATACCAGGAGTCTACCGGCCAGACGATTCCCCACCTCTCTAATCAATTCGTTGCCTTCGACCGAATCGTAGCGCTCGTGGTTGGACACCAGTTTGAGGAATGAGTCTTTCATCGAGCCCAGATCTCGCCGGATGTCCTCCAGGATTTGCCTTTGCTCCCTGTCATTGATCAGGATGGCGGCGATGAGCCCCGAGATTGATTCATGCTCCGCCAGGAACTGTTTCAGGGGTCGTTCCTCGTGATAAAGGACATATTCGCTGACGAAGCCACTGAGCTCATTCATGGCGGCGATGACCCGCTGGGCCGCCCTATCTTTCTCCTGGGCCTCCCGCACCACTTTGTTGGAGGACATGAGGGCGAAGCCGATGACGAGCGCCATAGCCGCGGGAACCAGTGCTGCAAGCTTCAACCTGGTAGCGATTTTCATACCTTTGTCCTATGTGCCCGGGATACTTACCGCCGACGGCCGGACCCTTTTCAAGCCGTCGGTATCGATGAAATCCATGAAATTGGGAGGCCTTCGCGCGCTCCCGGGCTCTTTCATGATCATCCATCGCGCCTGGTCCTCCAGATTCAAGAGGAGGCTTTGGTCCAGTGCGGCAGTGAAGCTGTAGTCCTCCCATTCCTTCTCGAACAGGGGGCTATCCGCGCCGATATTCTTCGAGGTGATGGCCCGTGTCTCGCCGGGTTGCTTCACGATGAATCCGTTCGCTCTGACAATGGCGCGAAGAACTCTGCTGATGCGATCGGGATGTCTTGCGGCGAATTCCTTGGTGGCCGCGAAATTCCACGTCATTTTGTAAATACTCGGGTCTTCGAGGACCACCGCGTTCTCGCCCAGGTCGTCCCTGGCCACGATCGTGTGAGGAGACCAGGTGCTCACGGCGTCAACCTCTCCCCTGACCAGAGCGTCGACCACCGCATGGGTCTCAAGGGGGACAATCCTGACCTCCGAGGGGTCGATGTAGGACGTGGTCAGAAAGATGTGCAGGAAAAAATCGGCGGTCGTTCCCGCCACGACACCCACTTTCTTGCCCCTGAGATCATCCGGCGACAAAATTCCCCTGTCTTTCCTCGCCACGATCAGCACGGCCCGGTTTATTTCGCACAGGGTGGCGAGGATAACAACCGGCTTGCCCGCAAGGGCGCCGCGAGCCATAGGCGTATCGCCCACCGTGGCAAGGTCCGCCTCGCCCGAGAGCACGGCGTCAAGCCCCAGATGCCCCGAGATATAAGAATGAAAGGTGGCGTCGATCCCTTCGTCCTTGAAGTACCCTTTCTCCTGGGCCACATAAAGCGCCGCGGAGCCCGGCCAGGGTGTCACGGCAACAAGGATTTTCTCAACCTGCTTCGATTCGCCTCGCTCACCTCGCTGCTCGCATGCGGGCAACCCGGCAAGCACCAGGGCGATCACGTTCAGCAGGACCAGGAGCACCTTACCCACCACGGGCCTCCTTCAAGGTAATGGGGATCGAAACGGTGTTTCGGCAGCGCTTCAATCCGCCATGGCACATCGAGGGAAGCAGGTGTGCCCTCCCATATGAGGAACGCTCTAACTCCTTTGCTTCCGCTCGAAGAAAAAAATCCGGGATTTCGAGAAAGGTCATGAATCGAGAGTTCCGGCGCGGCGCCGGCGCACTCCATTGCAGGATATCACATAGGAAGTCCATTTCAATAGTTTTTCAGCCAGTGCCCACCCGGAGGGCCGTTTCGGGCAACGGGCGTTAGCGTGGTCATCAGCGGGAATTTCTTTTCCGCAACCGCGGCCGATCCTACCACTTCATAGAAAACCTGCCGACCGGATCGTCTTAAGCTATGGAAATCATGAAGGAAAGCATCTGCTCAATCTTTATGGATTCATGGTCTTTTCCCGGCTGCGGGGAGTGTCACCATGAAGGTGGACCCCCTGCCCGGCTGGCTTGCGGCACTGATGCTTCCGCCATGCCGCTCCACGATTTTTTCGCAGATCGCCAGCCCCATGCCCACCCCCTCGTAATCGCTTCTGCCGTGAAGTCTCTGAAAAGGCGAAAAAATGCGGTGAAGGAATTTCTCGGCAAAGCCGATGCCGTTGTCTTCGATGCAAATCTCAACCAGAGCTTCCTTTTCTTCGACTGCCCTGGAGTAAATCTTCACAAGCGGGGGGACCCCCTGGCGGTGAAATTTGAGTGCGTTGCCGATGAGGTTTTCGAAAAGCTGGACCATTTGCACCCGGTCCGCCCTGACGGAAGGCAAACCGCCGATGTCGACCCCGGCTTTTGTTTCGTCGATGAGCACTTCAAGGTCGGATAAGACCTCCTCCACCACATTTCGAAGATTGATTTCTTCCAATAATGGAGCTCTTGTTGCTACACGAGAAAGGGCTAATAGAGATTCGATGAGAGCCTGCATCCGCAATCCTGCCATCTGCATGCGCCGCAAATAGTCCCTGCCCTGACCATCTAGGGAATCCCCGTATTTTGACAACAGCAAATCGGCAAAGGTCTGGACTTTTCTGAGGGGCTCTCGGAGATCATGGGATGCCATGGAGGTAAAACCCTCGAGCTCCACGTTCTTTCGCTCCAACTCTTCCGTGTATGTCCTCAGGGCCGTTTCAGCTTCCTTGAGCGCCGTCACGTCGAGAACACTCCCTAATATGGTGGGCTTTCCCTCATAGTGGATGACGGAGTTGCGCCTTTGCACCCAGATGGTTTCTCCGTTCTTCTTGAGCCCCCGTGTTTCATACTCCTCCGGCGCCTCTTTCCCCTCCAATCTTCTCTGCCTGTTCCCTGCCACCAGAGATCGGTCCTCGGGATGCACCAGATTGAGGGAGTCCATCCCTGCAAGTTCCTCCCGTGAATATCCGAAAATCTCTGCAAAGCGTTTGTTCGCAAACGCGATCTTTTCCTCCCTGATCATGTAAATGCCTGTCAGGGAGTTCTCCACCACGGTCGTGTAAAGCTCTTCCGTCTTCTGCCGCTCCTTTGCATGTAGTCCCAGCCTCCTTCCGGAAAAAGCGATCCCCATGAGTCCGAGTGCCCAGAGAACGGCGAAAGACACCGTGTGCACCCGGATCTCCCTTTTCCGGGAAACCAAATAGGGACCCAGAGGAACGGAAACACTCAATCCACCCCGGATATCCCCCACTTCATATCCCTGGTCCTTGTGACACTTGAGACAGTCTTGTTCGGTAATCAGGGGTTTCATGAGCCTGAAAAAGGGCCGTCCGCCTATCTCTACCACTTCCCCGGCTTCCTTGACGCCCCACTCAAAAGAGGACAGGCAGGATCTTTCCCACTCATCGGGGGCCGTCTCCTCTCTGAGAGGGTTGAGACTCGTGATATGGCCAAGCACTCCGTACAAATCGGAGTAATGCTCCATCATCTGGCGAATCATATAGGCGGGGTTCATCAGGGTGAGATTCTTTCCGGACGGTGTGACGATATCCCGCTCGGGGACATCTCTCAGAAAGGGATTGGGCGGCGTTTTCTCCGATACCGGCACATAGACGCCGCCGTGGGAAGCCGCCCATAGCCGTGACGACCAGTCCACATTGAAATGGGCTGCAGCCTCCAGTCGCGCCATTTCCAAGGAGGTCTGCCGTATGCTCAAAATATCATTTGAAAGGAGACCGAACACCGTGGCGGTCCAAACGACTCCCGCCAGCCAGGAGAGCTTTTTTATCCGCTCCGGCAGGTCCCTGGAGGTTCTCTTCCGCATCTGCTCCCTCGCCGTGAATGCCATGTGGGTTGATCTTGCCCCTTTGGAAAAATGGAGGCACAGAGGGCAAAGCCAAACGGCCCTCTCCTCCGTTCTGCCAGCCCGGCGAGTTCAACGCATTGCGCTCCGAGAAGTAATCGATCGCTCTCAAGGTCTTGAACGGGTTAGACCAGGGATCGTGCCAACCCATTCACCCCATTGCCGGTAGGGACTCCCTTTCCGCAACGGCAGACTATCCCCCAAGTGCGCTCTCGACGGCTTCGGTGAGGTCCTGCCATCGGAAGGGCTTGGGCAGAATGCAAATCACGGGGCGCTTTTTCTCACTGCCGGGCAAGGCATCCGAACCGGTCATGAGGATGACCGGAGTCGTGGGAGATAAACTCCGGATCTTCGCCGCCAGCGTCAAGCCGTCCATTCCCGGCATGTGGAAATCCGTCAGCACGAGCGCAAAGCATGATTGGGAAAAGAGTCGCAGAGCTTCCGCGCCGTTGCCGGCGCTGTGCACGTGGAATCCTGCCGAGGAGAGCATTCGGGAAAGAATATCCCGGATGCTTTCCTGATCGTCCACGATCAGGATCTGGTGACCGCCTGTGAAGACAGGGATTCGATCCCCGGCTTCACCCCGTCCTTCGGATACGGTTCCCGTCAAAGCCTCTCCCGTGTTTTTCATTTCTGAAAACCCCCCCGTGCTTTTTTCGCCGGCCCTTTTTTGAAGATGGATTCAGAATATCCACCCGCCACTCTGCCTTCAATGAGGTGAAGCCTGTATTCCACAGTACACTGCCATGTAGAGGGGGAAATCCCTGCCCGAAACCTATACGGGAGTACAACCTTCCGCTGCGGTTAAAGCTCTCCCCAACGCCATGGGCCCCCCAAATCCGAGGGACGGGATTTACCTGTCGCGCCATAGGCCTGAGTAAATTCTTAGGGCTTTTCGAAGGCCGAAGGCGGATGCCCTCCCATGGAGGAAGGGTGCAAGGAAATACTTCCGGCCCGGGAAGGAAATAGGTATTTCCCCCCATGGTGATTTGTCCCCGGGGTGGGTAGGATTCGGCCACGAGGCGGCGGAGTATCCCCGGACCCCTGGTCCGGCATTCACGAGGGCACAAAGATGAAGGAATACGGGTTATATATCGACGGCCAATGGGTACCGCCCGCAAGCGGGCGCACATTCCAAACCAAAAACCCCGCTTCCGGGGAGATTCTGGCCTCCTTTGGAGAAGGGGCCCGGAAAGACCTGGAAGAAGCGGTGAAATCAGCCTCCAGAGCCCTACTGAAGTGGCGCGCCTTCCCGGCGCCCAAGCGGGGAGAAATCATGCTCAAGGCAGCATCGATCATGCGCGCGAGAAAGGAAGAGCTCGGAAGGTTGGTGACCCGCGAAATGGGCAAGATCCTCTCCGAAGGCAAAGGAGACGTCCAGGAGGCCATAGACCTCCTGGAATACATCGCCGGCGAAGGCCGGCGGTTGTTCGGAGAGACCACCCCCTCTGAGCTTCCCCGGAAGTTCTGCATGACGGTGAGTCAGCCCATCGGTGTCGTGGGGCTCATCACCCCCTGGAATTTTCCCTTCGCCGTTCCATGCTGGAAGCTGGGGCCGGCATTGGTCTCCGGCAATACCGTGGTGTACAAGCCTTCCTCCCTCACGCCCCTTTGTGCGGCAACCCTCGCCGAAATCCTCCAAGAAGCCGGACTCCCCCCGGGAGTCATGAATGTGGTGACAGGACCCCCGGAGGGTGTGGGGATCCCCCTTGTGGAGCATCCCGGGGTGAGGGCCGTTTCCTTCACGGGCAGCGTCGCGGCAGGCAGAGACGTATACACCCGCGCTTCCGCGCTTTTAAAGAGAGTCGGCCTGGAGATGGGCGGCAAGAACCCTCAGATCGTCCTGGACGATGCGGACCTTTCCCTGGCCGTTGAAGGTGCTCTCTTCGGCGCTTTCGGTACGGCGGGTCAGAGGTGCACCGCCACGAGCCGTTTGATCCTGCACGAAAAAATCTACGAAGAGATGCTTCAACGTCTTGTATCCCGCACCAGGTCTTTGAAGATCGGCGACCCCCTCGATCCGGCCACGGACGTGGGTCCTGTCTGCGGCCGGGAGCAGGAAGAAAAGATCCTCCGATACATCCACATAGGAAAGGAAGAGGGAGCGAACCTCGTTACGGGAGGAGAGAAGCTAACCGGAGATCCCTACGACAATGGTTTTTTCGTGGAACCCACCATTTTCGAAGCTTGTCACGGGATGAGGATCACCAAAGAAGAAATCTTCGGTCCCGTTCTTTCCGTGATCAAGGTCCGCGATTACGAGGAAGCCGTAAGGGTGGCCAACGATGTGGAATACGGCCTTTCATCCTCCATCTACACCGGAGATCTCCGGCTCGCTTTTCGCGCAATCGATGATCTGGAAGCAGGCATCACCTATATCAACGCGCCCACCATCGGGGCCGAGGTCCATTTGCCCTTCGGGGGGGTGAAAAATACCGGCAACGGCGCCAGGGAGGCGGGAAGCACCGCCGTGGAAGAATTCACGGAAATCAAGACGGTCTTTGTCGATTACAGCGGCACGCTGCAGAAGGCCCAGATCGAGGAATGAGTCGGGCGATGAACGGACCGGATTTTTTTCAAATCGAAGGACTCCTCACAGAGCAGGAGATCGATTTCCGCAACCGGGTGAAGCAATTCGTCGACGAAAAATGCATGCCGGTGATCGTGGAGCATTTTGACAAAGGGACCTTCCCTCTGGATTTGGTCCCTCAGATGGCTGAACTGGGCTTTTTCGGCGTTCATATGGAAGGATACGGGTGCCGCAAGACCAGTTACACCGCCTACGGCCTCGCATGCCAGGAACTGGGGCGATGCGACAGCGGTCTTCGCGCCTTGTTTTCGGTGCAAAACTCCCTGGTCATGCACCCCATTCATGAATTCGGCTCCGAGGAACAGCGCCGGGCCTGGTTGCCCAAACTGCGAAGGGGAGAAGCCATAGGTTGTTTCGGTCTCTCCGAGCCGGATTTCGGATCCAACCCCGGCGGGATGTCGACCCGCGCCACCTTGCACGGGGATCGTTACCGGCTCAACGGCACAAAGATGTGGATCACCAACGGCTCAATCGCCCAGGTGGCGCTCATCTGGGCCAAGACCCCCCATGGAATCCGGGGGTTCCTCGTGGAAACCTCCGCACCGGGAATCCATATCACCTCCATCCGGCACAAATTTGCCTACCGTACGTCCCCCACCTCCGTTATCGAACTCAAGGACTGCGAAGTGGACCCCAAGGCCATGCTTCCCGGCGCCACCGGTCTGAAGGCGGTTTTCGGTTGTTTGACTTATGCCCGGTATGGCGTGGCCTGTAGCGCCCTCGGTTCGGCAATGGCCTGTTATGAAACGGCAAAAACCTTCGCCTCCCGGAGAAAGGTTTTCGGAAAACCCATTGCCTCCTATCAGCTCGTCCAGGAGCGATTGGCCGACATGCTTGTGGAGATCACCAAAGCGCAGTTGCTCGACTATCATTTGGGCCGCTTGCTGGATGGAGGCACCGCGCGGCATCAGCAGATCTCCATGGCCAAGTTGAACAACGTCAGGGAGGCCATGAAAACCGCGCGCCTTGCGCGGGACATTTTGGGCGGACGAGGCATCCTTGCAGATCACCATGTGATTCGCCATCTCTGCGATCTTGAGGCCCTCCGCACCCTGGAGGGCACGGAAAGCATCCACACCCTCGTACTCGGGGAGGAGATCACGGGGATCCCCGCCTTCTCGTGAAATTTTTTCTCGAAAGGCCCCCCGGGATTTGCTCCGAAAAAAGGAGGGAAGGAAAATGAAGGAAACCAATTCAAATGGCCATCAAATGATCTCTCTAAAATTGCGTGCTCCGGTGAGCGATGAGGAGAAAGCTCGTCTCTCTCGACTCCTGGAAGCCAAGATTTCGAAATCCGGCAAAATCCGGCTTTTACTCTATCTGGAAAATTACCCCGCCAGGGACAGTGCGGAGTCTCTTTTCGAAGACATTGAGTTCATTAAGCTCCATGCCGAGGCGATCGAGAGGATGGCCGTCGTGGGCGAAAGGGCCTGGCAGGAGACCTGGATCGGCCTTTTCAGCCTCTTCGGAGGTGTGGAGATCGCCTACTTCGATTACTCCGACAAGGAAAAAGCGGCGATATGGTTGGCGGAGTAAAGGGGGCATGAACCTGATGGAGAGCGTTTCGATGCCGCGGTTTCCAGCAACAATCGTGAGGGATCGATGTAGCCCCAGTGGGGGATCGGTTTTGCCGGCAGCCTTTTTCTACTCCTCGATGATGACCGCGTTTTCAGGACAACGTTTGGCGGCCTCCCGGACTTTTTTCTCGAGATGAGACGGAATGGGATCCACAAGCACCGTGGCCCTCTTGCTTCCTTCCTGAAACCGGAACACGTCGGGACATGTCTTGACGCACTCGCCCACGGTTCTACACTTCAATTGATCGACCTTCGCCCTCATCTCTTCCTCCTCTCCTCGATGAATTTTTCCCCTCTATCCCGCCTCCCTCTTCCTCTGCCTCACCAGGATCCACAGGGCCCATTGCTCCAGAAACACCAGAATGGCCGTCATTGCTACGGCCAGGAAAAATAGGACAAGGTTGCTTTCGTGGCCTGCTCTGAATGCAAAAATCAGTGACGTGCCTACTGCCGGTGGATGAACCGCGTTCAGCAGGATCATCCAAGCGATGGTCAGGAGCATGGCACTTCCCCCTGAGGCATACCCGGCTCCCAGGACAAGATAGGCGATCAGCCCGAGCGTAGCCGCCCCCAGTTGGGCCACCGCGAGGGTGCGCACGCCGTTTGTGGCATGGAAAGGATCCAGATAGATCAGAAAGGCGCTGGATGCCAGAGATGAAAAGAGAAACCGCTGGCGGCTCATCGCTTCAAAGATGCCGAGAACGATCAAGATCGTCAGGGTGGGCAGGATGGCAAGGACAAACTCGCTCCGGAGGTTCATCCTTCGGCCCTCGGACAGCTTCCTGAACCGCTTAATCATCTTCTTCTCATTGGTAGAGGGTGGCTCCACGATGCCTTTAGCCCAACCTTGCGAGACAAGCGGCGATGAACTCGGGAAGGTCGCCCGGCTGGCGGCTGGAGACAAGGTTTCCGTCTTCCACGACCTTCTCGTCGAAGAACTGCGCTCCCGCATTCTTGATGTCCTGCACGATGGACTTCCAGCCCGTTATCTTCCGCCCCCTCAGGACATCGGCGGTAATCAGGAGTTGAGGGGCGTGGCAGATGGAAAAAACGGGTTTTCCGCTGTTGACAAAATCCCTTACGAACCTGACCGGTTCCTCATGGGCTCTCAGTTTGTCCGGCGAATACCCTCCCGGGATCAGGAGGGCATCGAAATCATCCACTGAAACGTCCTGGACCGAACGGTCGATACGGACCTCCGTCCTCTCCTTTTTCCCCTTGACGGTCTCTCCCCGCTTCAGCCCCACATGGACCACCGCGTGCCCTTTCTTTTTGAACGCCTCGACAGGTTCCGAGTATTCGGAATCCTCGAACATATCCCCAATCATGACGGCAACCTTGCTCATCTCTTTCCCCCTCCATCGCAGGCTTGTTTCCCTTTTCGGCTCCTTTTCCTCTCCCTGTTGTCCTATGAGAGGAAGATTCAGCCTTCACGTCACTCAGCTTTCTCCCAGTTCCTTTTCCTTGACCTCGTGAATCACTTCTTCCTGGAGTTTTCGAAGTTCCTTCCCCAGTTCTACTTCGACCCTGGCAGGTTCTCGCAGAGATTTGTGTTTCTCATCCAAATGCTCGAATTCCTGCTGAAACCGTTCCCGGATCGTCTCCAGGGATTCGGCCTCCCCGAGTCTCCTTCCGCTCTTCATCACCTGGCTTAGAAGGGGTTCGCCGTCCAGGGCCTCGTCCCGCAAGGCGATGACGTCCCTGCGGATTTTTCCATTCTCATAGAACCGGTAGACCTGTTTTTCCCCCACCAGGGTCTTTTTCCCCGAACTCAGCTTGAGTACCGGCCGGCCGTCGTATTGAACCAGCTTGTAAGCAATGTCCGTGTACGGGGCGTCGGCGGATGTGCCTATCTTGGTCCCCACCCCGAAAGCGTCGATGTCGCCCCCTTCACTGAGAACACGATCGATCTTGAACTCGTCGAACCCGCCGCTGGCGAAAATCTCCACGTCGCCGAGTCCCCCGGCTCTGAATACTTCCCTCACCTCCCTGCTGAGCCGGGCCATGTCGCCGCTATCCAGGCGAACTCCTTTGAGCTGATGGCCCTTTTTTGCCATTTCTTTCGCGACGGCCACAGCTTTCCTCGCGCCTTCCACCGTATCATAGGTGTCGATGAGAAGAACGGTGTTGTCCGGGAAGGTCTCGGCAAAAGCGCGGAACGCTTCGGACTCCCTTTCAAAGCTTGTGATAAAGGAGTGGGCCATGGTCCCTGAAACCGGAATTCCGTAAAGTTTTCCGGCCAGCACGTTGCTCGTTCCCTTGAAACCGGCGAGGTACGAAGACCTTGCCACCTTCAAGCCGGCGTCCTTTCCCTGGGTTCGGCGAAGCGAAAAATCCACGAGCCCCCTTCCCCGGGCGGCATGCACGCATCGGGATGCTTTGGTGGCGATGGAGACCTGCAAATTCACCAGATTGATGATCACCGTTTCGGCAAGCTGGGCTTCAATAATGGGAGCGGTAACTTCGAGAATCGGTTCATCTTTGAAGAACAAGCGGCCTTCGGGAATAGCCGCCACCTCGCCCGTGAAACGGAGGCGGCTCAGGTAATCGAGGAACTCCCGAGAAAAGATTCCCGTGGAATCCAGATAGTCCAGGTCGCCTCCTTCGAATCGAAACGATTCCAGATAGGCGAGCACGTCATCCATCCCGGCGTTCAGGAAGTAGGCCCTATCCGCCGGATACTCGCGAATGAAAAGGCTGAAAGTGGCCTCGGCGAACATTTGGTGATGGAAATAGGCCGCAGCCATGGTCAGCTCGTACTGATCCGTGAGAAGCACAGTTTCGTTCATGTTTTTACCCTTTCTGAAGCCTTCTACTTCTCCGGCGGCTTTCCGGACTCCTCTTCATCCAGGACCTGGGCGTTCCCCCTCCGGGACAGGAAATTGCTCATTTGGATTTTTTGGACCCCTTTCCCCCGACGAGGCTCACCACCTCTTGCTGGTCGAGGTCGTACCAATCTTCATAGGCGCCTGCCACTGAAAAAAAGCCGCCTTCCCGGACATTTGGGCAGTAGATGTCCTCCACCATGGCCTCGATTCGGCGGATTGAAACTCGGGGCGCCGTGGGAACGGCCACAATCGTTTTGGCGGCGTTTCTTCTTTTCACTTCGTGAATGCAGGCCATCATGGTATACCCCGAAGCCAGCCCGTCATCTACGAGGATCACAGCCTTGCCTTCCAGGTGGGGAAAAGGCCTCCCCTCTCTGAACAGGTCATTTCTCCTTTCCAGTTCATCCCGCACCTTTTGTTTTTGCTTCTCGATCTCCGATTCGCTCAGGCCCAGTTGGGCCAGAAGAGGCTCATTCAGAAAGACTGTACCGTCACGGGTCATGGCGCCAAAACCCGCTTCCGGGTCGCTGGGAATCTGGAGTTTCCGCACAATGACCAGGTCCATGGGGCAATGGAGACTTTCGCTAACCTCAAGGGCCACAGGGACGCCTCCCGATGGGATAGCCAGGACCATGATATTTTTCGCTCCGCCGTATTCGGGCTTCAGCATCACGGAGAGAACCTTCCCTGCGTCGATTCGGTCCTTGAATACGTACTGGCGGTTTCTCAATTCCTTCATTTCATGAAGCCGCGCCTTCATATTCCCCCTCCCTGGTCCCTGTAACCTAGCCCGCTCCCCCGCCTTGTCGCAATGGAGCGGATCCCTTATTTCCGAGCCGGCGATGCTGTATCGCAAATCACAGCCTCTGGCAGCCGCGCCCCGGAATCAAAGACGATTTGATCCTTCGTTTTTTTCTCCCCCCCGAAATCGCCTGGCAAGGAAATGGAAAATCCCTTTATCCCCCGTACTGCGAAACGAAGGGTCGAGATACAGGATTTCACCCATTGCGAGCGCCGCCCATCACATCTATCTTGCGTTATCCCGAATTGCCTACCCGGGAGAAAAAAACAATTGGAGGAGGAGTAAAATGGAAGCGAAACAGGAAGCCCAATTGGTAAACGGTGTGAACATCGACCAGCTCTTCAGCACCCTCGATCTCATCAAGCAAAACCCGGAGGTCGCCAGGTTCAAGTTCCGTGCGACCAACCAGTGGATCAGCGGCACCCACTGCCAGGCGACGGTGAGAGACTTTTACGGAGCCTTGAAGGAGGACGCCTCCAGGCAGTCGGTGGTTTTCCATATGGATGAACCCCCCGTTCTCCTGGGCAACAGTCAGGGGACCAATCCCGTTGAGTACCTGCTGGTGGCCCTCTCGGGCTGTCTCACGACGAGCCTCGTGGCCCACGCCTCCGCCAGGAAAATCAAAATCAAAGGGGTTCAATCCAGGTACGAAGGAGACATCGATCTCCGGGGTTTTTTGGGCCTGTCGGAGGATGTGCCGGTGGGGTATCAGGAGATTCGCGTGTATTTCAAAGTGGACGCGGACGTTTCGGATGAGGAAAAAGAGGAAATGGTTCGAATGGCCCAGAAGTACTCACCGGTTTTCAACACGATTACGAAGTCGGCCCCCGTCTCCGTCCATCTGGATAAGTAAAAGGAGCGGCCGGTGGCCGGCCCTACACCAGCATTGCACGGAGATGGCCGGTACCTCGGGAAATCGGCCAGAAACCCACGTAGGGCGGACCACCCGGCTGCCAATGGCCGGGACGGAGGTCCCTGCTGTCTGATTGCACGAAAACCGTTGAACCGCTGGAGCCAACGCGAGCTGATCACTAACCTGCCGCAGAATTTCACCAGCCCTCCCGGTGGAATTTCGGAGGGTTCTTCATTTTCTCACTGCTGATATCCGATAAGGACTGCGAGGAACTACCCAGGTGCATGAGCACCCATCCGGCCTCCCACGTGTTCCGGCATGTCTTTACCCCGGGTCACGCGGGTCCGCCCGATCCTTGCGTCCCTGAAGGAGGGCTTTCAAGGACGGATATCCTCGCTTCCAGCCTATGCAGCCTGGTTTTCAGCTCTTCCAATTCCTTGCGATCCGGTACATCCATGCTGTCAAGCTTTTTTCGCACCATCTCCTTGACGGATTTTTCAATTTCCTTCCATCGGCTTTCTCCCGCTTCCACCAGTTCATCGATCAAGCTCTTCGCTTCCCTTTCACTCATCCTGTTCTCCTTGACCAGTTTGTTTTTCAGTGCCTCCAGTTTCTGGCCCGTTACGATCACCCCGCCCAGACCCGCTTGCAGGATTTTCTTGATTTTCTCCTCCAGCATCGTCTTTCTCCCGTCCGTTGGTTAACCAAAAGGGTCACTTTACCTGTTTCAAATCCCTTGCATGAAACTTCACCAAATCCAAGGCAAAAACTCCCCCCTTTTCGAAACTGTACATGTCCCACATTTTTTGCTGGACACAGCGGGTTGAAGCTATTCTTGTTGAATCATTGAAACAGATCCATGTTAAAAAGTTCAGTCAATGCAATGTCTTAGTGTCCCCTCCCTTGATGGGAGGGGATTAAGGGGAGGGTGGAAAAGGCGTTTGTTCATCACCCCCACCCTAACCCTCCCCCATCGAGGGGGAGGGAATAAGTCACTGTTTCAACAGTTCATATTCTCGCCCCCTGTGTCCAGCGGGCCACTTTATGGGACACGTACAGTTTTCGAAAGGGGGACTTTGACGATTCAACTGCAATGTGGTTCATGAAGTTTCTGGCCTTGATTAGACTGGCCCCTTCGGCCAGAGGCCGCGCTCGTATGAAACTTCATTTTTTTACAGGTTTTGTTACAGCACTTTTAGCTTCCCCGGTCGAGTCATTCCGGACCCCGATCCGGAATCCAGTGTTGTATCCTGGATCCCCCCGGCTAACCCCATGCCGGGACAGGTTCTCCAAGTCCGGGATGACCCCGGAGTGAAGTTTCTGTCCTTGATTAGACTGGCCACCCGGCCAGCGGCCCGGCTCGTATGAAACTTCATGGGGCCGTGCCGCGGCAAAAACTCTTCCTTTTTGTAAAGGGGGGCAGGGGGGGGATTTCTTGTAAGCCCTTGAAAATCCCCCTAAATCCCCCTTTTCGAAAGGGGGACTTTGACGATCCAACTGCAATGTGGTTCATGAAGTTTCTGTCCTTGATTAGACTGGCCGCTCCGGCCAGCGGCGGCGCTCGTATGAAATTTCATGAAAACCAACGCGATTTTATCATTTCAACGATCCTTATTACTCCATCATTCCGGCGCGTCACGTCGATGAAAACCGGGGCGGAATCCACCACGAGAACTTGTTCCGGACCCCGGCTGGGGTAAAAGCTGTTCATCGCGCACCCGGTGTGCCCGCCCTACCGTTCCCCGATTTTAACCTCGCATTGATAGGACCCCCCCTCCCGTTCCCATTGCAACGTGATGTGCCGGATTTTGTACCGGTCATGGAGGTCCTTTCTCGCTCTTTCCAGGAGTTCGTCGTCTCCCTCCGTCTCGGGTTTGATGAGATGGGCGGTCAAAGCCGTTTCCGTGGTGCTCAATCCCCAGATATGGAGATCGTGCACGGCCGTCACACCCGGCAGGCTCAGGAGATAATCCTTTACCGCATCCGTGTCGATGTTTTCGGGAACCGCATCCAGCACGAGATTGATCGATTCCATGAGAACCCTCCAGGTGCTCACAAGGATGACGGCCACAACGGCCAGGCTTACTGCCGGGTCAATCCAAACCCAACCCGTGGCAAGGATCGCCACTCCTGCAATGACCACACCGGCTGATACTGCCGCGTCGGCCGCCATGTGAAGGAATGCCGCTTGGATGTTCAAATCTTTATCCCGGCCATGGAAAAAAAGATAGGCTGTTGCCGAATTGACACCGATCCCCACGGCCGCCACGAGAAGCATGGTGCCGGCCAAAACAGGCTCGGGATGCTGAAAGCGCCGGACCGCCTCCCACATGATTCCACCCGCCGCCACGAAGAGAATAATGGAATTGACCATGGCGGCAAGAATGGAAGAGCGCCGCCACCCATAAGTCCGCCGTTTCGATGGCCTCCGCTTGGTGAGGAGACTGGCGACCCATGCGAGGAGCAAACCCGCCACGTCGCTCAGGTTGTGCCCCGCGTCGGCAAGAAGGGCGAGGGAATCCGCCCAGAAGCCGAAGCCGGCCTCCGTGACCACAAAGACCAGGTTGAGCACCAGGCCGATGACGAAGGCCCTGTTGTGATTCGAAGGATGATGTGCGTGATCCGACATAACCGTAACCAGTCCCCAATGGGGATCAGGAGTCATCGAGAGCGCGCGGACCTCAATTCGCCGGCACGAAAAAGAGGCCTGAGGCGCGGACCATCTCCGCCCACTCGCTGGTGGGTCACAGTGTCAGGGTCTTGCCGAACTTCGGGCAAACTTTTTCCTGCCGGATTCTCGTGTTGCATTTTTCGTGCATCACATTGAAGCCCACGGACCTGCGCCAGCTGGTGGCATTCTACATCTTGACGGGAATGGACACCAGGCTCATCTTCAGGTAACCTTTCCATATGGTTCTCATGGGTTCCTCCAAGGAAACAGTGATCAGTGAAAAACCAGGGATCAGTGGGCAGTAATCAGTAACCAGTGATCAGGAGTCAGTGATCAGGAGTCAGTAGGGACTTATCGCCCACGATGCTGACAATGGCGCGCTCAGGATGAAGGTGATCTTTTGCGGCCCTGAGAACGTCCTCCCGGTCAATTTTTCCTATTAGATCCGGATACCTCTCACGGTAATCCAAACCAAGGCCGTAATACTCTGCCTGCGAGAAAAATGCGGCGAGCGAATCCTGGGTGGTCAAACGCAGGGGAAAGTTCCCGACCAGAAAGCTCTTGGAGGTTTCCAGATCCTCCTCCGTGACCGGTTCCTGCCTCATTTTTTCCATCTCCTCCAGTGCCAGGCGGACCGCGTCGCCCGCCGATTCATTTTTGGTTTGAAGCGCTATTCTGAAAAAACCGGCTCGCTTAGTCGCCACAAAGGAACTGCTCACAGAGTAGGCAAGGCCTCTTTCTATACGTATGGCCTTCAGGAGCCTCGATCCGAGCCCCCCGCCTCCAAGGATGTGATTCATCACCGACACGGCATAGTAGTCCCCGTGAGTTCTCGGAATTCCTTTATGCCCGATGACGATATTAGCCTGCGAGATTGGCCTGTCCGTGACAATCGTTTCAGCCTTTTCCTCAAAATCCGCTTCAAAAAAAGAGTGGGGAGCCTCCCTGCTCGTCCATTTCTCGAGAGGAGACACGAGGAGGTCCCGAACCTCCTCACGGGTTATGTCGCCCACGATGGCGAGAATGGTTTTCTCCGGGCCGTAATAGCTGCGATAGAATCTCCGGAGATCCTCCCGCTTCAAGTGAGGCAAGGTATCCTCCGTGCCTTCCACGGGTTTTCCGTAAGGGCTGCCCGGCAGGAGGTTTTCCAGGAATACCTTTTCGGCCACCTCCCTGGGGTTGTCCCTGGCTGCCCTGATCTTTCCGAGGATCAGCCGCTTCATCCTTTCCACTTCATCCTCAGGAAACACCGGTTGTTGAAGCGCTTCCAAGAAAATCGACAAGCCTCGGGTCAGGTTCTTTTTCAGAACCTTCAAGCTCAGGGTGGAGAAATCCCTGCCGCAAGAGGTGTCCAGGAAAGCTCCCAGAAAATCGATTTCTTCGTTGATCCGCCCGGCTGTGTACTCCGAAGTGCCGAGGGTGAGCCCCGAGGCGGTGAGGTTGGCAAGTCCGGCCGCCTTATCGCTTTCCCGCCAGGATCCAGCGTCCACAAGGGCTTTGAAGGTGACAAAAGGCAGGCTGTGCTCCTCGTACAACAAAAGCACCAGCCCGTTGGGAAGAACCGACCTCTCTACACGAGCCATGTCCGACAGAGCCTCCCCCGTGAAAACGAAGAGCAGGATCAGAAACAATAGAGCCGGCACGATTTTTCGGCCTCCTTTCATCTCACTCCCCCCGCTCTTCGGTGTAAGTTGTCTTCTTCTCCTTCGTGGGAACGAGAATGGCCACGGTCCGGTTTTCCGGAACCAGGTAACGGCGAACCACCCTCCGAACTTCTTCCGGGGTCACTTTTCGGAGGCCGGGGATGTAGTTGTCCACGTCTTTCCACGTGCTGGCGATTTCAAAGCGGCCCACCAAAAGGGCTTGCATGAAAAACGAATCCTGGCTGAACACGAAAGAGGATTCGAGCCCGTTTACGGCTTTCTCGATTTCCCGGGTTCCCGCCTTTTCCCTTCGAAGGTTTTCCAGTTCCTTCTCCAAGGCATCCCTTACTTCGGAAAGGCTTTTGCCGGGCAGAGCCTCCGCCGTGATCACGAACAGGCCCGGGTCCACAGAAACGAGGGCGTTCTCTGCGTCCGCGGAAACCGTAAGGCCTCCGCGGACAAGATTCTCATGGAATCTGGAGCTTTTTCCGAGGGAAAGAATCGCCGCGAGCACCTCGAGGGGGAAGCTGTCCGGGGAACCGATCCTGGGCACGTGATAGCCCAAGGCCATAAAGGGAAGTTCTGCATCCCTCAGCAGGTGAACCGTGCGTTCCCCTCGCTGAGGAGGGTCCTCGTATTTTTCCAGGGGCGAAGAAGGGCCTTTGTGTATGGAACCGAAGGTCTTTTGGATCCGGGATGTCAGCTTCTTCCTGTCAAAATCCCCCACAACAACGATAAAGGCATTGGCAGGACAATAGTATCTCCCGTAGTGCATTCTTGCGTCTTCCAGAGTAATTCGCTTAAGGTCGGCCATCCACCCCACGATGGGCCAGTGATAGGGCTGGGTCTGAAAGGCCGTTGCGGAGAGCTGTTCAAACAGGGAAGCTTTGGGATTGTCCGCAGTGCGCAGCCTGCGCTCCTCGACCACCACTTGCCTTTCCGTCCTGAATTCTTCTTCTTGAAGAACCAGATTTTCCATCCGATCCGCTTCCAGTTCCAGGGCGATGTGGAAGCGATCCGATGAGAGCGTCTCAAAATACGCTGCGAAATCCGAGGAAGTGAAAGCGTTGTATTCACCTCCCAGCCTCTGGATGGTCCGGGTGAATTCTTCTCCGCTTGTCTTGCGGGTTCCTTTGAACATGAGGTGTTCGAAGAGATGCGCTAGGCCACTCCTTCCCCACGGGTCGCGCCTCGATCCCGATCGGTACCAAACCTGGAACGTCACCACCGGCACTTTGTGGTTCTCGATCATGATGACTTTCAAGCCGTTTTCGAGAACCACCTCCGAAGCCTCATCCACCATTCGAGCCTCCGCAAGCGGTGGAACCAGCAAACTCGCCAGAGTAAAAAAGAATGCCGACAGAATTGTCCACAAAATCTATCTCCTTGGATTTGGGTTGTCTTTTTTTCTATCAATGGGCCAGGCCCAAGGGAATGGGGGCGATGCTGTATTTTCCACCTCCGTAACCCCGTACAATGGCGGCCAGGATCGCGGCCCGCCCAAAAGTGTAAGGTCGGCCACCGTGCAGACCCAACCGCCGGCCTGGACCTCAGGCGGGCACGGTGGCCCTTCTAGCCATGGTTTTTGCCAAGGTCCACGGTCAGCAAATAGTCGCCGGCGTCCCCGTCCCTCCTTATCTCGAAGCCCATCTCCCGGCCCAGGCCCAGCATCTCTTCGTTTTCACGAAGAACCTCCCCCTGAATCTTCTTGATCCCGTAATCCCTGGCCACCTCAAGGGCACGCTCCAGGAGTTTTCTTCCGATCCCTCTTCCCTGCCAGGGATCCCCGACAGCCACGCTGAACTCGGCACGATTCCTGTCCGGGTCGCTGATGACGCGGGCCACACCCAGCATTATCTCTTCTCCATCCCTTTGAAGCGCCACCAGTGCGATGTGTCGATCGTAATCCACCTGGGTGAGCCGCACCAGCATATCCCGGGAGAGGGTTTTGAGCGGGGTGAAAAAGCGGTAGTACCGGCTTTTCTTGGACATGCTCTCGAACAAATCCAGGAGCAGGGGAGCGTCTTCGGGTTTGATGGGTCGCACATCAATGTCCATCCCGTCTCTGGTCACCTCGCGGGATTCATACTGCTCCGGATAGGGACCGATGACCAGGTGCTGAGGCGAAGGGGCCTTCGCGGGATTCACCATGACCCGTGCATCCACGGCGAGAGGCCTGCCCTCCTTCACGATCACCGGGTTCATGTCCAGCTCCGCGATCTCGGGGAAATCAACCAGAAGATGGGAAAGATTCACCAGCATCTGCTCCAGAAGTTCGAGATCCGCTGCCGGACGGTTCCGGTAGCCCTTGAGGATGCGAAAAACCCGCGTCCCTTCCATGAGCCTCCGCGCCAGGTTCTGGTTCAACGGGGGCAGGCCCAGTGCCCTGTCCCCCAGGATTTCCGCATAAATCCCACCCATGCCGAAAAGGATGACGGGGCCGAAGCTTCGATCCCTTTTGGCCCCCAGCAGGATTTCCGCATCGGGATTCTCGATCATCGGCTGCAGGCTGACCCCTTCCACGGCTGCGTCGGGATCGTAGGCTCTGGCGCTCTCCATGATCTCCTCGAAGGCTCGCCGCAGGTCGTCATCGCTCCGAAGCCCTACCTTCACCCCGCCCGCCTCTGTTTTATGCGTGATTTCCGTCGAGTGAATCTTCATGACCAGGGGATACCCGATCTCCCGTGCAAGGCGGAGCGCTTCCTCAATAGACCCTGCAGGCTCGGTCCTGTTTACCGAAACGCCGTAGGAGGATAAAAGGTTCTTGGACTCCACCTCCGTCAGCACACCTTTTTCTCTCTTCAATCCCAGACCGACGATTTTTCCCGCCTGCTCCTCGTCCGGCTCCATTCCCCGGGGCAGCCGGGAAGGGATTTCCTGGAGCATCTCCATGTTCCTGGAATAATGGTAAAGGTACATGAAGGATCGAACGGCTCTCTCCGGAGTGCCGTAGGTGGGAATGCCCGCCTGGTTCAGGATCTCTATCCCTTCCTCCACACCCTCTCCGCCCATCCAGGCCGCGAACACGGGGTAGGGCCGGTCTTTGAGAGTCTCGGCCATGGCCATGGCCACCTCCGTCGGATCGGTCATGGCTTGAAGATTGAGGATCACGAGCATGCCGTCCGTATCTTCGTGCTCGAAACAGCAGCCGGCCACTTCCGCGTAGCGCTCCGGCCCGGCATCCCCCAGAATGTCGATGGGGTTTCCGCGGCTCCAGAAAGGAGGCAGCATCTCATCGAGGCTGCGCATGGTTTCCTCACCGAGGGAACTCAGCTCGAGACCGTACTCCGCCACCGCGTCCGCGGCCATCACTCCGGGTCCGCCCGAGTTGGTGAGCACCACGATCCTGGGCCCTTTGGGAGGAGCCTGTTTTGCAAGGAGCTCCGCGCAGTCGAAAAAATCTTCCAGGTTCCGCACCCGGGCGATTCCCGCCCTCCTGAATGCGGCGTCATACACTGCATCTTCACCGGCCATGGCCCCCGTGTGCGATGCCGCCGCCCTGGCGCCGGCAGCACTCTTCCCCGCCTTGAGTACGATGATCGGCTTCACCCTGGAAACCTCCCGGGCCGCGCTCATGAATTTCCGGATGTTTGTCAGGCTTTCGATGTAAAGGAGAATGCTTTTCACGTCCGGATCGTGGCCTAGGTAGTCGATCAGGTCGCCGAAGTCCACATCCAGCATGGAACCGATGCTCACAAAGTAGCTGAAGCCCATCCGCTCCTTAAGGGAGAGATCCAGCATGGCCGAGCAGACGGCACCGCTCTGGGAGATGAAGGCGAGCTTTCCCCGGTAGGGCATGCGGGCTGCAAAGCTCGCATTGAGCTTTTTTCCCGGCCGGATGATTCCCATGCAGTTCGGTCCCAGAATCCTGAGCCCTCCCTTCCTGGCGATCCCATCGATCTCCTCCTCGATTTTCCGCCCCTTTTCACCTGTTTCCTTTCCGCCGGCTGAAAGGATGACCGCGCTCTCTACACCCGCCTCCACACACTCCCTGACAAGATCCGGCACACCGGCAATAGGCGTGGCGATGACCGCCATATCCAGGTGGTCCTCCGTCTCCGAAACGGCCTTGTGGCACCGGAGACCCTCTATATCGGAGTGCTTAGGATTGACGGGGACGATTTTGCCCTCGTATCCCCCTTCCAGGAGGTTCTTGACGACGGCGTGACCGATACTTCCCTGCGTCGGACTGGCCCCCACCACGGCCACGCTCCGGGGATCGAACATTTTTTCAAGATGATACAAACCCATGGGTCTCTCCCCCCTCCCTACCGATCACGGATCACTGCATACCATTTCTCGATTACTTCCTCCCGGCTGAGCGGTAAATGGGGGCAATCCTGTATTCCTACAACGATACTTAGTATCCCGTCATTCCGGCCCCGCATCAAGTGCGGGATAAACTCCAGCCGGAATCCAGTTACAGCTGTGACGAATCTGACCAATTGGATTCTCTTCCCATGCTCGGATTCCTGGATGCCCCCGTATCAAGTACGGGGCAGGCTTATCAAGTCCGGCATGACGGAGTGGCAAATGCCGCGCCACTGCTAAGTGACGTTGTAGGGGTATATGGAAGGAAAAGCAAGCGCACAGGTCTTTTCTTGTTGACTTCGGTAAAGGGAGGTAGTTTAAATAGTTGAATTAGTGGACCTTGTTGCCCATGACCCATCTTGCATCGCTCATCCTCCCCTGCTGATCTCGAAGACCGGTCACTGGCCACTGATCACACTGATCGCCAAAGGAGGCGTTTCATGGCGGCCAAAAGCGATAAAGGCAAGGCAAGGCAAAAGGCAAAGCCGAAGGATCGAACCTCCGGAAAAAAAAGCGATTTCCCCGGCAACAAATCCCCGGAGGCCAGGAAATCGGAAAAACCGTTGATTCCCGTGGCGGGCATCGGCGCTTCCGCCGGAGGTCTCGAAGCCCTGGAAAAGTTCTTTGATCACCTGCCCGGCCAATCGGGAATGGCTTTTGTCGTGGTGACCCACCTGGACCCTTCCCACGCGAGCCTGATGCCCGAGCTGATCCAGAAGCATACCAGGATGAAGGTCGTACAGGTGGAAGACGGAATGCCGGTGGAGCAGAACCATGTGTATGTGATCCCTCCGGACAGGGACATGGGGATCATAAACCGGACCCTGATTCTCGCAAGAACCGGCGTGTCCAGCGGGCCAAGGGCGCCGGTAAACTATTTTCTGCGATCCCTGGCAATAGAGCAGAAGGAGAAAGCCCTGGCCATCATTCTCTCCGGGATGGGAACCGACGGCACCGAGGGCGTGAAAGCCGTGAAGGCGGAGTTGGGGATGATCATGGTGCAGGACCCCTCCACGGCAAAGTACGACAGCATGCCCAGGAATGCCATTTCCACGGGTCTGGCCGACTTTGTTCTCCCCCCGGAGAAGATGCCGCGGTACCTGATCGATTACCTGAAACGCTTTCTGGTCAAGGGTACATCCAAGGCCCGTCCCCGGAGGGAAATCCCCGTCAAGTACCTTTCTAAAGTGCATATGCTGATTCGGGACCAGACCGGCCACGACTTCTCGGCCTATAAAGAAAGCACCATTCTTCGCCGCCTCCAAAGGCGGATGAGCGTCCACCAGATCGAGGACACCGGCGAGTACCTCCAATACCTGGAAAAGAACAGCCAGGAGGTCAAGTCCCTCTTCAAAGAGCTCCTCATCGGCGTGACCAGTTTTTTCAGGGACCCCGAAGCCTTCGAGGCCCTCAAGAACTCGGCGCTCCCCCTGCTTTTCAAAGAAGGGGAATTCGGCTCGCCCCTGAGGGCATGGGTGCCGGGTTGTGCCACCGGCGAAGAAGCGTACTCCCTGGCCATGGTGATCCGTGAGTTCCTGGAGACCCTCGAACGGGACCACCACCCCCAGATCTTTGCCACGGATATCGATGAAGATGCCATCGAAAAGGCGCGGGTGGGGCTCTACCCCGGAAATATCGCGGCCGACATGGGTCCCGAACGTTTGAAGAAATTCTTCGAGAGCGTGGATGATTCCTACCGGATCAGCAGAAGAATCAGGGAAATGCTGGTTTTCGCCGTCCAGAGCATCGTCAAAGACCCTCCTTTCACGAAACTGGATTTGATCTGTTGCAGAAACCTTCTCATCTACCTGGAGCCGGACATGCAGAAGAAGCTTCTGCCCCTTTTCCATTACAGCCTGAACCCCGGAGGAGTTCTCTTTCTCGGCTCCTCCGAGACTATCGGGGAGTTTACGGACCTCTTTTCCGTGGTGGACAACAAGTGGAAGATTTACAAAGCCAGGAACGAGGGGATTCCCGCGCGCGCCCCCGTCGACTTCCCCGTGTCCCCCGCGACCCGTGTATCGACAGGTCGAATCAAGGCGGGGCCCCGCACCGAACTTCCCATGCTGGTTGAGAAATACCTGATGGAGCACCACACCCCGCCTGCGGTGGTGATTGACCAGAAAGGCGACATCGCATACATTCACGGCCGAACCGGCAGGTACCTGGAGCCTCCGGCCGGCCCCGTAAGGACGGCCAATGTGGTGGAGATGGCCCGCGATGCCTTGAAGTCCCAGCTCCCCGCCATGATTCGCGCGGCGGCGGCGGAAAGAAAAGAAATATCGCGAACCCTGAGAACCAAATCCAACGGACAGGATTTGGTCCTCCGCGTGAGCGTGAAGCCAATGTTTTATCAGGAACTCAAGGGCTTGTACGTGGTGCTCTTCGAGGAGATGCCCTCCCAGGAGAAAAGGGAAAAGCCCGACAAAAAGGCGGTCCCAAAAAGGACGGACGCTTCCAGAGTCGTTCAGCTCGAAGAAGAATTGCGATCCACCAAGGAGAGCCTCCAGACCACCATTGAAGAGCTCGAAACCTCCAACGAAGAACTCCGCTCCATCAACGAAGAGTACCAATCGGCCAACGAGGAGCTCCAGAGCGCCAACGAGGAGCTGAACTCCTCAAAGGAAGAAATGCAGTCCCTGAACGAGGAACTGGAAACGGTCAACACGGAACTTCAAAGCAAGAACCAGGAACTGGTGAGCGCAAACGACGACATGAAAAACCTCCTGGACAGCCTGGCCATACCCGTCATTTTCCTGGACAACCACCTTCGCATCAAGCGTTTCACCTCCCACGCGCACAAGGTCGTCAACCTGAGAGAAACCGACCTGGGCCGACCACTGGAGGACCTGGTTTTGCGAATCAAGTACAGGGACCTGATCAAAGACGCCAGGGAGGTCCTCGAAACGCTCTCGTACAAAGAGGTGGAGACCGAAGCCATCGACAATCGGTGGTATTCGGTGAGAATGAGACCCTACCAGACCGTGAACCACATGATCGACGGCCTGGTCATCATTTTCATCGATGTCCACAGGAACAAGATCGCGGAGGAATCCCTGAAGGAGTCCGAGCTCCTGCGCAGGTTTGCCGAGAACATCGTGAACACGGTGCGGGAACCCCTGCTGGTGATGGATCAGGATCTCCAGATCGTTTTCGCCAGTGAGTCCTTTTACGAGACCTTTGAGGTAAAACCCGAGGACACGCTGGGTCAGTACCTCTACAAACTGCAAGGTAACGCCTGGGACATTCCCGAGTTGAGGAAGCTCCTGGAGCACGTCCTGCCGGAACAAAGCGCTTTCGAGAATTTTGAGATGGAGCACCATTTTCCCGGCCTTGGGATGAAGCGTCTTCGCCTTAACGGCCGGAGAATGCACCAGGAGGAATTGGGCTTTAACAGGATTCTCCTGGCCATCGAGGATGTGACAACGAAAGGACAGTGAGCAGTCAAAGGCCAGAGGTCAGGGGTCAGAGGGCAGAGGTCAGTAATCAGCCCAGCCTCCGGCCGAAGGGGCCACTCTAACCCTACAACGTCACTTAGCAGTGGCGCGGCATTTGCCACTCCGTCATGCCGGACTTGATAAGCCTGCCCCGTACTTGATACGGGGGCATCCAGGAATCCGAGCATGGGAAGAGAATCCAATTGGTCAGATTCCTCACAGCTGTAACTGGATTCCGCCCCGGTTTTCACCGGGGTGACGCGCCGGAATGACGGGATACTAAGTATCGTTGTAGGACTAATCAAGGACAGAAACTTCATGAAGGACATTGCAGTTGGATCGTGAAAGTCCCCCTTTCGAAAAGGGGGATTTAGGGGGATTTTCAAGCGCTTACAAGAAATCCCCCCCCGCCCCCCTTTACAAAAGGGGGGAGTTTTTGCCTTAATTTCACTTATGAAGTTCCATACAAACGGGGGGCCACCGCGCCCGCCATGGTCTCAAAACCGGCCGACCGTACAGGAACCAACGGTGAAAAAAAACCCTAAAAGCAGAAAAACCAAGCCCAAAGAGGCCGAGTCCCTCCGGAATTACGCCGAAAGACTCCTCCGCGAGAACCCTTCCCTCGTCCCTCACGAGGACCTTTCAGTTCTGGTCCATGAGCTTCAGGTCCACCAGATCGAACTGGAAATGCAAAACACGGAACTGCGGGAAGCCCAGGAGAAGCTGGAGAAGTCGCGAAACCGCTATTACGACCTGTATGACTTCGCGCCCGTCGGCTACATCACCATGTCCGCCTCCGGGGTCATCCTGGAATGCAACCTCGCCGGTACCGGCATGTTCGGAATGGTCAGAAGCCGTTTTCTAGGCAGGTTGTTTCAGGGATTGATCTTTCCCGAGGATCTTCATCTCTTTCTGAGCCACCGCGAAAGAGTTTTCGGAAAAAAGGAAAAGGATGTCTGTGAGCTGAGATTGAAAAGGAAAGACCAGGTGTTTTTCTGCCGCATGGAAAGCCTGTGTAAACGGGATCGCGAAGGGAATCCGGAAACGATCCGGTCGGCCCTGGTGGACATCACCGAGTTAAAGGAGGCGGAAGAAAGGCTGCGGAAGGCCAACGAGGGATTTTCGGCCATCGCCGAGAATGCGCGGGATATCATCTCCCGCAGGGACATGAACCTGCGCTGCACCTACATCAATCCGGCCATCGAATCCTACACGAAAATGGGGAGGAGCGCATTCCTGGGTAAAACCCCCGAAGAGACAAAGGCCGTGGGCGAGTTCCCCCGCCAGGTCCAGGAGGCGTTAACGGAAGTCTCCCGGAGCGGCCAGGAGAAAACCGTGGAGTTCGAATATGACACACCCAGCGGGCGCAAGAGCTTTCATGCTGTTTTTATCCCTGAAAAGGACAGGGAAGGCGCCGTAGAATCCGTCCTGAGCATTTCCAGGGACCTGACGGAGTTAAAGCAGCTCCAGAGAGACCTGGAGAGCAGGGTCCGCGAAAGAACGGCAGACCTGGAGCGGTCCAACATTAAACTCACCGAGGAGATCAGCAAGAGAGAGAAATTCGAGATGGCGCTAAGAGCATCCACCGAAAAAATCATCCAGGAAGCTTACAAGCGCCGCTTGCTCTCCTCCAGGCTGGTCCAACTTCTGGAAAAGGACCGGCGAACCACGGCCATGACGCTTCACGATCATCTCGGCCAGCTTCTCACCACGATCAAAATGGACCTGGAAATGATGGAAAGTGCGGAGGCGGAGGAGGCGCGGGCCCTGATTGGCCGGGCAAAGGAGAAAGTGATGGAGGCGATCCGGTTCAGCAGGGATGCGATCAATCAGCTCCGCCCCGTTTCCCTGGATACCCTGGGCCTGGTCTCCAGCATGGAGAGTTTGATCCGAGAGATTAGGAAATCCTACAAAGAGGTTTCCTTTTCCTTTTTCGGCCGCCCCCTTCCTTCGACCCTTGGCAACGAAAAGGAACTTGTTCTCTATCGCATCGCCCAGGAGGCGATCATGAACGCCTTGAAACACGCTTCTCCCAAAAACATCTTTGTAAACCTGATCGCAAAAGGCAAAGCGGCACTGCTTACCATCGAGGATGACGGAGAGGGTTTCGACTACGAAAAGAAGACCGCTTCACCTGACGGTGCGCTCGGGATAGGGATCATGGAGGAGCGCCTCTCCCTTGTGGGCGGGGAGCTCAAGATCGAGTCCAAGCCCGGCAAGGGAACCCAGGTGATCGCCGAGGTGCCCGTTTTTGAGCCCGGTGAGCAGGGAAAGGACAGTGATCACTGATCACTAACCAATGACACACAGGTGGTAACCATGGACACGTCTCGAGAGAGTGGTAAAAACGCTTCAGAGAAAACCAAAGTGCTCATCGTGGACGATCACATGATCGTGGTCGAGGGCATCAGGAGACTGGTGTCGGAGCAGGAGGATTTCCAGGTGGTGGGAACCGCTTCCGACGGCCTGGAAGCCATTCGGCAAGTCAAGGCCTTGAAACCGGACATCGTCATCATGGACATTGCAATGCCGAACCTGGACGGGATCGAAGCCATTCACGAAATCAAGAAATGGAATGATCGAATCGGCGTGATCATTTTTACCATGTACTCGGACCCTGCTCATGCGGTTTCCCTCTTCCGACAAGGCATATCCGGTTACGTCCTTAAAGGAGAGCCGATAAAAGATCTCCTCCTCGCCCTCAAGGCCGTGAGAGAAGGGGGAACCTATTTCAGCGCCGCCGTGAACGAATCCATCAGGGAGCACATGGAGCACCTGGAGCTTGGCGGCGGCGAGAGCGCCAGGGAGATCCAGGACGGGGTCGCCCTGCTCAGCATCCGTGAAAAGGAGGTTTTCCCGCTCCTCGCCGATGGGAAAAGCATCAAGGAAATCGCGGAAAGACTGTCCATCAGCCCAAAAACAGTGGAAACCCACAAGTACAACATCATGGAGAAGCTCGGCGCCGATTCGATCGCCGACCTGACCAAGATCGCCCTGAAGAAAAAATTAATCCGGTTGTAGGAGCGGCGCGGCGGCCTGGGCATATCAGAAATCTCCTGATGTATTTTTGGCTTTGCATATCCATTGGTTATGGTTTTCCCTGATCAAGGCCCGCAACAATGGCCCCTTCCGTCTCCTGAGAAATTTCTTAGAAAAAAACAGGATTCTCCCGATGGACATCCTTTGCGTTCTTATGTAGCGTCGATCAAAAGCGGCGCTGCTGTTCTCTTGGCAAAGGAGTTTTCGATGGCGAATATTCTGCTGGTTGACGATCAGCCTTTCATGGGGGAATTTCTGGCCGAAGAACTCGCCGACATGGGCCACAACCTGAAATGGATCGGTGATGGAGATTCGCTCCTCCTCGAGCTGGAGGAAGGGAATCCCGACCTGGTGCTTCTAGACCTTCACATCAATGGTTTCGGAGGATGGATTTTACTTGATCAGATCAAGAGACACAATCATATGATTCCTGTGATCATCCTGACCGCATACAACTCTTTTTCCGATGATCCCCGGCTCAGTCGAACCCAGGGATACGTGATCAAGGATGTTGTCACCGACAAGCTGAGAAGAAAAATTACAGAGGTTCTGGAATCTTCCTGGTTGGGAGGCTCCGAGAAACGTGGGTAAACCCATCGCAATGCTCGCTGAGGCAACCGGCGGGCAGGTGGCCCGCCCTGGCGGCCATCGTCTTAACGGCGTTGACCATGGTGCCGACGGCGGACCGGCCTTATGAACCATTTTTCGAGAGAGACGGAGATGCCAACAAATTGTTCAGTTATTTTGATCGCCGATGACGACGAGGACGACCTTCTCCTTATGAGGGATGCCTTTGCCGTGTCCGGGATTCCCCTGGACCTCCGTACGGTATCGGATGGAGAGGAGCTGCTGGAGTACCTTTTCCGCCGGAGCAAATACGAGGACCCTTTTCTCTCCCCTGAACCGACCCTGATTCTGCTGGATCTCAACATGCCCAGGAAAAACGGACGGGAGGCACTTGCAGAAATCAAGGCACACCGGATCCTCAGGCAAATTCCCGTGGTGGTTCTCACCACCTCCAAGGAAACACTGGATATCCAGCAGTGCTATGAGTTGGGCGCCAGTTCCTATGTGACCAAGCCCAACGGCTTCGATTCCCTGGTGGACGTGCTGAAAACAATTGGAAAGTACTGGCTGGAAACGGTGGAGCTTCCCTCCCGCCGCCCCCCTGATGCTGGAGGAGACCGGCACCTCTGATTGAAGGCGCTTTTTAAGCCCCTGAAATATGTCGGGTTTGTCCGATCCCTAACTCACCGGCCTCCCCCTGATCCCTAGCCTTTTTCTGATTACTGTTCACTGATTCACTGATCACTGGCCTTTCACTTATTACTCGCCATTCCTTGTCACTGAGCACGGCCGGCACGGTGGCCGACCCTGCGCCTTCCCCTGATTTCAAATACTTGATTGACCCCATTTACCGCCCATTCACTACGAGCTACTTTCCATCACAAAAAGGAGTAAATGAAATGTTTTTCATTCATTTAATTTACGCATTGTTTTTCGCTGCTCTTTTGACAGCGGTGTTTTTCGGCATCTTTCGCACCAGAGGGCCCTGGTCCAGCCTTGTCCTCTTTTTACTCGTCGTCTTTCTCGCATCCTGGGCCGGTGGCGCGTGGCTCTCTCCCTTTGGACCGGTATTGTGGGGCAGCTCCTTTCTGCCCTTCTTGCTTGTCGGGCTCCTGATCTCACTCCTGCTCGCAGCAGTTGCTCCTTCCGAAAAAGCTGAGTCAACGGTCGAGCTCGTAAACACCAGGGAAAGGCCAAGAGAAAGAGCAACCGCCCTCACCGCCTTGAGCGTGTTCTTTTGGATTCTCATAGGAGTTTTTGTCGTCGTCATTGTCAGCCGTTATGTGGCCACGGCGGCATGAGCATTCTTTGACATCACATCCGGAGCCATCGATGATTTCCCGATGGGCAAACGACTACATAAAAACGCATGGAGGGTAGGACTATGGCAAACAATGTAGCGATCAATGGAATGGGACGAATAGGCCGTGCAGCCCTGAAGATCGTTCTGGACACACCGGAATTGAACCTGGTTGCCATGAACGACTTGATTCCTTCCGACAACCTCGCCTATTTGCTTCGGTATGACAGCGTTTACGGGCGCTATGAGAGAAAGGTGGCAGCCGGGCGGGATTCCCTGATCATCGACGAAAAGTCGATTCCTCTTTATCACGAAAAAGATCCCACCAATCTCCCATGGGCAAAGCTGGAGGTGGATGCGGTCCTTGAGTGTACCGGCGTGTTCACCAAAGGGGAAGACCTGAAGAAGCACCTGGAAGCGGGGGCCAAACACGCCATTCTTTCGGCTCCCGCCAAAGACGAGGAAACGCTCACGGTCGTCCACGGTGTCAATGACCCGTCGGAACCGGTGAAGATTCTTTCCTGCGCAAGCTGCACCACAAACTGCATCACCCCGGTCATGGAAATCATGAATCGGAGGATAGGCGTCAAGAAAGCCTTGATGACGACCATCCACGCCTACACCTCCACCCAGGCGATCGTGGACGGTCCCAGCAAGAAATGGCGGCGAGGAAGAGCGGGTGCCGCCAATTTCGTTCCTACCTCCACAGGCGCCGCCATCGCCACGACCAAGGCTTTGCCCGAGCTCCAGGGCAAATTCGACGGTGTGGCTGTTCGGGGACCTGTCCCCGTGGGATCATTGGCTGACATCGTGCTTATGAGCGCCCGCGAGACCACCGTCGATGAAGTCAATAACATCTTCAAGGAAGAGGCCCAAAGCGAACGCTATGAAGGGGTCTTGGGCGTAGCGGAAGATCCCATCGTCTCCTCCGATGTCATCAAGGACAAAAGAGCTTCCATCGTGGATCTGGAAATGACCCAGGTCATGGGCGGCGATCTCGTGAAAGTCATGAGCTGGTATGACAACGAGTGGGGATACACCGCTCAGATGGTCAGGGAGACGCTTCAAATTCTCGGCATTCCGGCAAGAATTTAGCCGAGAAGGGCATGGAAAATCGGCAGGCGGGCCAGTGCGCATGCCCGCCAAGGAAGCCTGCAGTGAGAAAGAAAACCAAGGAACTGCCCGGGATCGCCGTACACCAAAATCTATCTCAAACTACGGTTCGTGATTCGGGGTATCCCCCCCGCACGATTCGGGGGCTTCTTATACAATTCTTCCCCCGGCGGCCTTTATCTTCTCGATGGCTTCCTCCGCTCCCTCCGGACTAACCGGCCTTGAACCCTCCAGGATAAGACCGGCATCGAACCCGGATTTAAGGGCATCGAGAACCGAGGCAAGGACGCAAACATCGAGGGCCAGTCCGCCGATCCAGAGTCGTTTTATGCCGTCCCTCTCCAGTTGCTTGCTCAGGCCTGTCTGATCGAAGACCGAATTCTGATCTTGATCCAAACGCACACCCTTGGTAATCTTAACCACGCTTTCGGGCAGCTCGAGCTCCGGGTGAAACGAAGCGCCCTCGGTATCCTGGATACAGTGGGGGGGCCACAAGCCTCCCTGGTCCTTGAAGCTCACATGCCCGACGGGGTGCCAGTCCCTGGAGGCGTAAATGGGGATTCGAGCTTCCAGGGAAGCTGTTATCCATCGATTGAGAACCGGAATGATCCGCTCCCCCTCCTCTATGGCCAACGCGCCGCCGGGGCAAAAATCGTTCTGCACATCCGCAAGACACAGGCCATCGCCTTCTTTCAAAAAATCAGGTGTTGCACTCATCTTTGTCTCCTTCCTGTCTCCCTTCCAGTATCTCCAGAGATGCTGCGATGAAGGCCGGAAGATCTCTTGGCTCGCGGCTCGAAATCAAGTTTCCGTCCTTGACAACTTGCTGGTCAATGTATTCGCCTCCCGCATTCTTGATGTCCTGTATGATGGATTTCCATCCCGTCACCTTGCGCCCTTTCAGGATGTCGGCGGTAATGAGCAGCTGCGGCGCATGGCAAATGGCGAAAACGGGCTTGCCGCTCTTTACGAAATCTCTTGCGAATGCCACAGCTTCCTCTTCGCCTCTCAATTCATCCGGTGAATATCCCCCGGGAATCAAGAGCGCTTCGAAGTCATCAGGGGAAGCTTTCCCCACAGGTATCCGCACCCTCACCGCCGTTCGCTGCTTCTTTCCCTTCACAATGCCGTTTGCCTCAAGCCCCACGTGGACGACTTCGTGCTCCGCTTCCTTGAAGGCTCTTACAGGCTCCAGATATTCCGAATCCTCGAACAAATCGGCTACCAGCACGGCAATCCTGGACATAAGCACTCCTTTCCTCAAAAAAACTTCCATCCACAACCTTCCTCTACCCCAAACCACCCGGCTCATAAATAAGGGCAATCCTTTATTTTCGCTGAGGTGAACCCGATGGAATCTATTTTCCCGCCCGCCCTCCGTTATCTACCGCAGGGGCTCCCCGGTTGAACAGGAGCAACGCTTTGCCGATCGAAGCACCAGGGAACCTGAACCATCGCTCCAGAAAGTGGAAAATACAGAATGCACCCCATTGTTCACAGGAGCTTTCATCCCATATGCTCCTTGCAAGTTCAGGGAAAACCAATGAAAGGGATCAGGAAATGTATACTGCCTTATTATTAGCGCTTATAGGCCTCGCGGGTTTCCTCTTGATCGTGGGGATCGGAAAACGCAACAAAAGCCAAGCCCTTCTAGGTGCGCTGATCTTCGTGTTCACTGTCTTCTTTTTTTGGTTCCTGGGATTTTGGGGGGAGTTCCTGTGGTTCGACGCTCTCGGCTATGAAGGACGGTTTTGGACCGTGGTGCTGACAAAAACGGGCGCTTTTTTTGCCGGCGCTCTTTTCGGACTGTTTGCAATTTATTTTCTCACCTGGTCCGTGCCGGCGGAGAAAAAAGTCGTCAGAGGGGTGGCCGTCCTTGTGGGAGCCTTTATCGGCGCCTTGTGGGGTCTGGCTCAGTGGGATACGATCCTGGTCTACCTGAACCGGGTCTCAACGGATATCACTGACCCCATCATCCACAAAAACACGGGATTCTATCTCTTCAGCCTGCCTTTGCTTGACGGACTCTACACTTTCTTCCTGCTTCTGGCTCTGACCGCTCTGGCAGCGACCTTTGTCTCGCTTCTTGCACGGGTGGAAGAGGGTGAGGTGGAATTCGAACCGGCCCGAATCCCTGAACAGGCTTCAACAAGTCCGTATCGTGCCTTATACCTCCCGGCCGGAGTATTTCTTTTGATTCTCGCTTGGGGAAAATTCCTTGACCGGTATCATCTCCTGTATTCCACCGGCGGGGTAGTAACCGGCGCGGGATGGACGGACGTGCACATTCGCCTGCCCCTCTACTATGTGGTGGCAGTGCTGACGGCTCTTTTGGGGATTGTTGTCCTGATTCCGTCGCTCCGAAGGCCGCTGAATAACCGCCTCCGGCAACTGGACATATCCGGAAGGGGAACCCACTTCGTCTTTCTCGGAGCTGTGGCGGTGGTCACATTCGGCCTTTGGATTGTGCTCCTTTCCTTTGTACCCGGACTGTTTCAGTGGCTGCGGGTAGAGCCGAACGAACTCACCTTCGAAAAGCCATACATTGCCAACAACATTGAATTCACTCGCTATGGATTTGGGCTTCACCGGGTGGAAGAGAGACAGTATCCCGCTTCCGGAACCTTCACCCCCGAAATGATCCAGGAGAACAAAAACCTCTTTGACAATATCCGCCTCTGGGACTGGCGGGCCCTTGATGCGGTTTACCAGCAATTCCAGGAAATCCGTCTCTATTACGAATTCAAGGACGTGGACATCGATCGGTACACGATCGACAACGCTTACCGGCAGGTCATGGTGTCCGCCAGGGAGCTGCAACTGTCAAATCTTCCGGAGCAAAGCCAGACTTTTGTGAACAAGCGGTTCAAATACACCCATGGCTACGGCATCACGCTGACCACGGTCAGCGAGTTCACCCCCGAGGGATTGCCCAACCTCCTGATCAAGGATATTCCTCCCCAAAGCACCTATGCCAGTCTCAAAGTGGAACAACCGCAGATCTATTATGGCGAGTTGACCGACTATCCGATCGTGGCCAACAGCGAGGAAGAAGAACTGGATTACCCCAGCGGCGAGGAAAACGTGTACACCCACTATAGCGGCAAGGGGGGCGTACAGCTCGGAAACCTGTGGCGTAAATTCCTTTTCGGGTGGAAATTTGACGGCACCCGTTTTTTCCTCTCCGAGTATCCCAAATCTGAGAGCAGGATCATGTTCCACCGGCTGATCGAGGATCGTGTGAAAATGCTGGCTCCCTTTCTCCGTTTCGATGAGGATCCCTACATCGTGCTTGCAGACGGGAAGCTTTACTGGATCATCGACGGCTACACCACATCCGAGTACTACCCTTACAGCGAGCCGTTTTCGTCGGGACAAACCGTCCAGCCCCAGCGAGGCATAAGGCAACGTCTTTTGCGAGCCCGGCAAAGCCGCGCTCTTCACGGCATCAACTACATTCGAAATTCCGTGAAAGCCGTCATCGACGCCTATAACGGCTCGGTGGACATGTATATCTTCGATCCTGAAGACCCCGTGATCCGTGTGTGGAGCAGGGCCTTTCCCGGCCTTTTCAAGAAAAAGGAAGACATGCCTGAAAGCCTCTCCCGCCATGTCCGCTATCCCGCGGATATGCTGCTGGTGCAGGGCCTGATTTATGCCAAATACCACATGACCGATCCCACGGTATTTTACAACCAGGAAGACCTGTGGATCCGGGCCACGGAGAAATATCGCGGCCAGGTGCAGCCCGTGGATCCCTACTATATCATGTGGGAACTCCCGGGTTCGGACGAACCCCAGTTCGTGATCATCCTGCCCTTTACGCCCAAGAACCGGCAGGTGCTCATCGGGTGGATCGCGGGCATGTGCGACGGGGAAAACTACGGCCGCTTTCTGGCGTACAAATTCCCCAAGGAAAAGAGGGTACTGGGAACCCAGCAGGTGGAGACCAAGATCGATCAGGACCCCTTCCTTTCGGGTCAGTTGACCCTTTGGGATCAAAGGGGATCAAACGTCATTCGGGGAAACGTTCTGGCCATCCCGATCGAGAAAACCCTGCTGTACGTGGAGCCCATTTACCTTCAGGCGGAAACGGCCGCCTACCCCGAGCTCAGGCTCGTGGTCGTGATGCACCAGGATAACCTCAGTTACGCTGAAACCTTCGACCAAGCCCTGCGCGCTCTGTTCAAAGAGGGAAAGCCTGAAATGGAGGAGAAGGGAGAGGAAAAGCCGGCCCCGAAAGCAGTTTCCATGGACTCTTTAATTAAGCAGGCTAACCAGGCCTTTGAAAATTATTTGAAGTATCTGGGAGACAAGCAATTCAGCCGGGCGTCTGAAGCCCTCGATTCGCTACAGAAGACGCTTGAGCAACTCGCGAGCCTGAGCGGGCAATAATCTCCCGTCACTCCCCCCCGAAAGCGGGAGTCTGGAAAAGCTTGTAGGTGCTCGATTCCCGCTTTGGCGGGGACAGGCCCGGATCCCGGCTCGCGTCCCGCCGGCCGGACTTGGCCGGGGTGACACATTACGACACCGCCTCAAAATGTGTGGGGAAGAAGGAAAACAGGGCTGCAATTGCGCTTCCCCTATGGGCTCCCAGTGACTCTGCGGTGCGTGCCGGTTTCCGGCGCCGCCTCTTCAAAGACTCCGGCGATGGAATTTCCGCAGGAAGGACAGCGGGAACCTTTCAACCTATTTTCCTTCACGGCCAAGGCTCCTCTTCGAATCACGATTTCATCACACTGGGGACACACGGTGTCCGACTCCGCGCCGGGAACGTTCCCTATATATACATGCTCCAGACCCGCGTCCTTCCCGAAAGCATAGGCATTTTTGAGCGTTTCGAGAGGCGTGGGCCGGGAATCGCCGAATTCATAGTCGGGATGGAACCGGCTGATGTGCCAGGGGATGTTTCGATCCACTCCGGCGATGAAATTCGCAATGTCCCTGAGCTCCGTCTCGCTATCGTTTTGATTCGGGACAACCAGGGTGGTGACCTCCACCCAAATGCCCAGTTCCTTCATGAGGCGGATAGACTCGAGCACCGGTTTGAGCCTTCCCCGGCAGATCTTTTTGTAGAAATCATTCCGGAAGGATTTGAGGTCCACGTTACAGGCATCCAGGTAGGGATGAATCGTCTCAAGAGCGCGGGAAGTCATAAAACCGTTGGTCACAAAAACGTTGCGGAGTCCTTCCTCCTTGGCCAGCCTGGCCGTATCATAGGCATACTCGAAAAAAATGGTGGGCTCCGTATAAGTGTAAGCGATGCTGCGGCATCCGCTTTCTTTCGCCTGCCTGACAATTTCCCGGGGCGGAAACTCACGTCCCGGCATTCCCTGCACATCCCTTTCCGAAATCTGGGAAATCTGCCAGTTCTGACAGAAGCCGCACTGAAAATTGCATCCCGCCGTGGCAATGGAAAACGACAGGCTCGCCGGGAGAAAATGGTAAAGGGGCTTTTTCTCTATGGGATCCATATTGGCTGCGATCACCTTGCCGTAGGCGTAAGTGACCAGAGTCCCTTCCCGGTTTTGCCTCACGCTGCAAAAACCGAATTTGGAATCAGCGATTTTGCAGTGGTGGTTACACAGGAAACAATGGACTTTTCCATCCTTCGCCGGTTCGTAGAGCATCGCTTCTTTGATCATAGGAAATCCTCCTGGAGATCGGAGATCAGAAGTCGGAGGTCAGAGGTCACAGATCTTCGTTTACCTCCGTCGTTCACCTACACGCCAATCCCTTTGTTTTAAACATGGAATATTCGCATCTGGATTTTTCATGTTTCCAATTAATGTCACTTGTAGGCTGAAGGTAATCGCCCTTGGGAGCGGCTTCCAGCCGCGACCGGTCGCGGCTGGAAGCCGCTCCCACAGGTTAGATTAACCCCTTCAGACTCATGTGCAGCTTCATGAAATCCAGGGCAAAATCTCCCCCCTCTTGTAAAGCTGGTCTTTACCCACACTTGACACAGTGGTTAGGGGCCGGATTGCATAGGATGAGGATATTCTTGTTGAGTCAAAATAGCATACATTTCAGTGGCTGTATCTAAATGTTGCAAGCCACGCCAG
>Ga0209164_1000102_pt1 | contig 271041 bp, 257 predicted proteins | sample MTBNYHSulfiMetaG_FD_187458 | JGI IMG/M metagenome (GOLD analysis project Ga0209164, IMG submission 187458) | Enrichment culture microbial communities from rom New York Harbor, USA that are MTBE-degrading - MTBE-NYH (New York Harbor Sulfidogenic)... | ecosystem: Environmental > Aquatic > Marine...
CGCATACAATGCATATTTTGCTTTGCTTGCACTTTTCATGTTGGTGCCTCCAGGTGTTAATATCCTATTAATATTTATAATTTCCTTCCCCTTTATAGATACAAAATGATGGATGCTCCCGTCGGGATTTGAACCCGAGTCTTCGGCTGGCTCCAACCCCTTTGGGCGTAAAGCATCTTCCGTAAGGGCCTCGAGAGGCCGAGATGATTGACCGGACTACACTACGGGAGCAACAAGCCGGTAATGCATTCCCGTTTTTATTCTTTTTGCACGCTATCCTCCGGAGGCCACCTGGATAATTCTCACCCGGTCGCCGGGGCTGAGACGCTCCGTGTAGGGAACCGACCTGCCGTTCACCACCAGGATGGCCCCGTCGGGCTGGAGATTGCATAGAGAAAGCAATTCCTTCCCCGTCGCCTCCTTGTCCAGCGTAACCCGCTCCACACTGCCCCGCATCTCCACGTCCAATTCCATCGATACACTAAAAAACACCCCGCCTATTAAGGTTTCGCACGCTGAGGTGGCCGAGTCAGGACCAAGGCGGTAGCCTCGAGAGCTACTGGGCCCCAAGCCCCCGCAGGTTCAAATCCTGCCCTCAGCGCTTATTTACCGGTAAGTATTTATGCTGCTACCGGTTCATCCTGTATGCCCAAGGATAGAGGTAAGACCCAGACGATTAAGGACCGCACGGTCTATGTGTATGCTCCCACGTTGGAAACGGTGGAGCGGTGGAAGCAGGCCGCTGACAAGGCGGGGTTGTCGTTGTCCAAGTTTTTTATCGAGTGTGTGGAGGATGCTATAAGGGAGGATGAGGACTACCAGCCCCGGGTTGATTTGCTGAAGGAGGTGGAGGCTCTGCGTGGTGAAAACAATGAGTTGAAGAAACGGGTGAAGATGCTGGATGCGCTGGTGGAGAAGCAGGAGCGGGAGTTGAAGCAGTTAATGAGCCGGTTTTTTGTAGAGGAAAAAGAAGGCATCCGGCAGTATGACCGAGACCTCGTTGACCTGTTGCGAACGAGGAAACAGGTGAGTTTTGATGACATCGTGGTGCATTTAGACCTCGACCGGAGGGATACTGATGTCATGCGAGCGGTCAATCAGCAACTGGACCACCTGGAGGCTTATGGGCTGATTGTGCCCGTTAGGGAGGGATATAAATGGAACGAATGATGTATGATGAAGATGTTATCAAGGGGTTTTTCAGCGACTGCCAGTTACGGCAATTGAGTGCTGGCACCATCCGTCATTACCGTTCGGTCCTGCGAACTTTTACTTCTTATCTTACCAGGAACGGAAGAGGGGTCAGAGATGCTGGCAGGGAGGACTTTAAGGGCTATATTGGATACCTTTTGGACACTGACCACTCCTACAAGACGGTTGAAAATCATTTTGCCGCTCTCTCCACCCTTTACGATTATCTTGTCTACGAAGGGCTTGTTCCCCATAATCATGTGCTCGATATACGGAAGCGCTATCTCAAACGCTACAAAGATGATGTTCGGGATAGGAAGCGGAAACTGATTAGTGTCGAGGAGATGTCCATGCTGGTCAACTCCATTATGGACGTCCGGGACCGGGCCATGGTTTTGTTGTTCGCCAAGACAGGCCTGCGCAGGCGGGAACTTGTATCGCTGAATATTAACGACATTGATTTGGTTCGATTGACGGCGACTATACCCAGGGCAGCAACCAAGAAGCGGAGTAATCTGACCGTGTTTTTCGACTATGAGACGGCTAACGTGCTTAAGAAATGGCTGGACCGCCGGCAGGAACTGGCGAAATCAGAGGCATTGTTTGTGAGTTCTGAAACAGGTGAACGTTTGACAGGCAGCGGCGTGTACCAGGCGGTGGTCAAGTGGGCTACCAAGGTGGGACTGCATGACCCTACGTCAAAGAACATAGAGAACCATTTTACGCCTCACTGCTGCCGCCACTGGTTCACCACCCACCTCATACGGGCAGAAATGCGACGGGAGTATGTGAAGGAACTCCGGGGCGACGCCCGGCGGGAGGCCATGGACCTCTACCACCACATCGATATGGAGGAGTTGAAGAAGGAGTATCTGGCCTGCATCCCCAAGTTGGGTGTTGAATAGGCTGGTACTATACCTTTTTTTTCCTCATTTTCATTTCTTTTTCAACTTTCTTAATATCGATTTCTCTAAAGGTTTTCTGGATTTTACAACCGCAATCGCAATTGTATACGTAAATCTTGTCAGTTAGATGTTTATATTTACCGTCTGGGTACTCTGTGCTAATGATATTTTTTGGAGAAATAGGGCGGTAACACTTGGGGCATTCAATCGTCCTGATTAACTGTTGCAGGTCCAACAGTCGTTTTTTCATGTTATCAAATGCCATGTTTTCTAAACCGTCTTCTGCACACATCTCAACCATGACTTTTTGCAATTGCTCCATTTCTTCTGAAATACTTTTTTTTGGACTGCCATCTTTAATGAGGTTATCAATCAATGTATCATATCTACCTCTTTTTGTGGTTAGAATTGCATTTAGCAGTATCTTGGCTGCTGGATGTTCTGCCCTCTGTATACGGCCCCCATATTCCCAAACTTCATACCCGTCCGGTTGAATTGCTATAAATCCATGTTCGTCACACGGAAAATGCATTAGCAATCGCTCATGAAATTCATCCAAAAAATTGATGATTTTGTCCTTCTTTTTTTCTGAAGGCTCATTGTTAATCTCCCATAGGCTATCTAAATCCAAGAGTGCTAAATTGTCATCTGTGAAATAGACTTCATATGCTTTTTCCTTTAATGCTTCAAGGCGGTTGTGTTCGGGTGCGGTAAGGAACTCCTTCAGTTCTGGTTCTTGTTTACTGACAAAATGCATGATGAAGTTGTCAATTTGTTGTTTTTTTATGTGATATAAGTCCAAGAGGCAATTTTCCAGTTTGTCTTTCAGGTCGTCAATTTTTGCATTAGTATTAGCATCCGAAAAATTGGGGTTTAATCCATATAGTACCATCTTGCCGTCATAGACCGATACCGGAATAACCTGTTTAGAATTGAAAGAGTTTAATTTTTTTAGTATTAGATTTTGAATAATTGGAGAACATCGTTTTTCTTTTATCGAATAGTAACCAGATTTATCTTTATTTATCAGTCCTTCATCCACTAATCTATTTAATCGTCTCGTCAATAAAGCAGGATATATCATGTTGGCTAATTTTCCGTTGATATAGTCCCTTATGGTTTCCCTTTTCACAGGTCTAGGCGATTTGTATAAGAGTATTTCCAGTATTGGGATGGTTTCGTCAAAATTCCATACATCAATCCTCTTCTTTGGCATATATGCTCACTTTAAATTTATAATGTTCATTATGTATTAATATTTCACGGTGATAGACGAACATGGAGCCTTTGATGTTGCGCATGCCAAAAGAAATGAAAGCCCAATTAAGGAAAATAAAAAATGAAGAAGACAAGCCGTATTCTGTTGTTATCAGAGAAGCGATACAGTCTTATTTCTGGGAAAGAGAACAAAAAAATGCGCTTCAGTGGTTTATCAACACGAATTGTGGACATTGTTGGCTTGGTTGCACTGCTGGTTCTATCAGAATGATAGAATGCATGTGTAAAAAACTAAACCAGAAATCCAAGCCAGAAGAGGGGGCTAAATGACATCGCATTTTCTGCAGCCGTGGGAGGAAGTTGCCGGTGAAGTGACAGACGTGTGTAAGGATACAATTTTTTTCCTCCATGTTGGGGGTGTGAAAGTTCCATTGGAAGTGGCGGCACAGGTTAAAGTAGGAGACCATATTGCCATTATCCGGACAGATATTATGGGGAGAAAATTTATTATTCGGAGTATTGACCCTTTGGGGAAAAGCGATAATGCCCGGGATGTGAAAAAAAGCACCCGAGGAGGTGGTGATGGACGAAATTGCCTTTAAAATATTTATGTTTGTTGACCAAGGAAGGACCCAGGCAGAAATCGCCGAATTGTTAGAAATCACCCCGCAAGCAGTTCATAAGCGCATCAAACGCTATTTAGGCCAAGGACTACTAAAAGAAAGCAAACCGCAAACAATGGACAAACGGTATCTTACACTGGGCCCGGATAAGATTTACGTCATAACACAGAAAGGACGAGAATTTGTTTTTAAAGGTTTTCGCCGGGAGTTAGTCGATGAGGTTGCCCATTGCATCCATGCCATTCGGTATTTCTTGGATACACTAGAAAAACATCTTATGGTGAAGGAGAAACATGACCCATAGATATGGGTCTGCTGAACAATGACAGAATGAAATCAACCTGCTGTTTGCACATCAATATGCTACTTCTGGAGGGGTAATAAAAAAAAGATGCCCTCTAACAGATAGAAATCCGCTACCTCAACGGATACGAGGGTTGATTTGCGTGGGGTGGCATTTCCCAGCATCAGCATATTATACAATATATACAAAAATATTTTATATTATATTATATTATATTATATTATTTAAATATTTAACGCTTATTTTTTGGATGTTAAATCGCTTGTTGAAAATCAATTTTGTAGGTTGTAACCGACATTCCACACCCATAAAAATCAACTCTTACCCTTGCCTGATGGTTGATTTCAACCTGGATGGTATATTCATGCTTTACTTGTCTCTGCCCAACGGAAAAAAATCAGGGGGTTCCCTGAAAAAATTACAGTTGGTTATAAAAGTTGGGGAATGGTACCGGCGATTGGAACAACAGGTTTCGTCTTCGCTACTTGCCAGGTCGCCGGTGCCCCCTAAACGGGTAAAGACCAAAAGGGGTGCAAGGCTCCTAATTTCTCCGTCTTATCACCCCCGGGTCGCCCAAAAAACTCTGCCCTTATTTGTAGAGTTAAAATATATGGGGGTGAAAAATGGTAACGATGTATAGAGATTTTCATGCCACAAATCATGCAGAAGAGCACTATCATATTGTTGAGTCCCATCAATGGGAAATATTTAAGGAAATAGCACAAAAATGCAGGAATGAATTGACAGAGTATGACTTGGTGAGAGTAGCGCAAGGCTATAAGATTGTAGATAGCCACCATCGAGCAAAGGTGTTTTTTAACTGCTACAGAAGTTCTGCTGGATATAGAATCAAGATAATCCCTCACGACCCAGAGTTTTTTAAAAAAGTTTTTACTCCTATAGTTGAGAGTATTGAAAAACCAGAGGGAGTAGATTTTGATTTTAACTGGAATGGATTTATATTAGCAATTCCGGAGAAGTGCACTGTTTGCGGAGAAGAAATCGAGGCCGGAGAACCAATACTGTGTATCCAAAACCCTTACGAGACTGATGTCTGGAAAATTATTAAGGAAGAATGGGATGTAGATGTTATGGATTTTCGAGCGTGTTTAAAATGTGCAAATGCAGAAGGTTTAGAGAGCATGATACGTAACAGCAATATGCTTAATCCGTATACTATACCTGCCTATGATTGGCTGAAAAAGAAATTGAATAGATAATCTCCAGTAATCCTTTTCTTCCGCCATCTATGTCCCTCCGCATGCCGGCATCCGCAGACATAGTACCACCAAACCCGACACGTAGGCGGGGCAATGGGCAGGGGGCGCTTTCCCCATATCGGGTGGTGCGGTCATCCACACTTTACCAAGCGCCCCTTGCCCGCCCAAAACAATTCAATAATCTATCGTTTCTCTATACAAAATCATCTAAAGTCCTATTAGAATTATCTGCATCTTGAATATTCTTTTTAAGGGATAGTAATTGGTCTCCAAATTTATCGTAACAATCTTTACAGAATTTCTTTGCATGCAGGCTGTGAAGAAACTTATTGTCCACGTGTTCCTTATAATAGTCTTCCCCATCTTGAATGAGAGTACCGCATTTGTTGCAGGTGTGAGTGGTTCTTGCCTGCGTACGTGACAACGCTTTTATTGCGTCATATTTTCCCATGATTAGCCCATGCTCTATCGGCTATAGCCAATTTCCAATTCGTCGGCATCATAGCCAAACAACGCCAACAACTCAAGTATAAGTTTCATGGAATGGTTAGCGCTGATATTGCCTTCAAAGCAATATGACGTATTCGGTATTGCTATCGCATTGACGAGTTCTCCGCCTTCCTTCTTATCTCTACAGTCTTCTGAAAAATAATTCCTCTTACGTCCCTTAATGGTGAATACCCTACTGAAATCATCGGCGTCATCATAGATTTGCTTCGCTACTGTTTGCACAACCTCTCTCCACGTATTTGCCTCTGTTGTTTTCCCGCCAAACTTAATGAACTTGGGTTTTTTGCCCGTATATTCATCTGCTTTCACCTTTTTCTTCTTCGGTTGCTTCTTCTGCTGGAGTTTATCTCTGGATGTGTGTTTCAACAACAGGTTAATGTTCTCTGCAAATGTGTCATAGTCGTCCTGAAGGAAGATAAACTTCTCGCTTCTCTTATCAAAAGCATATTGAGACGCAACTTTGTGGACACCCTTTTCACATTGAGATGCTGTCAAGTCGTCATTTATCTCCCACAAGTCCAACAGTTCAATATCTCGCCCGATGCGCCTATACTGGGTTAGTGTCCGTTTAATATTAGTTGTTCGACCAATTTTTACATCAAGAACACGCAGTCCACCGTGATACAAGTTATTGACTTGGACGGCATATATCAACTCCGTCATTTCTTCACCTTCCCCGTTATATGTATGAATTTCATGCTTTTAGTAATTTCTATTACGAATAGAACATTAGTAAATAATCAGACTATTTTTCATGATATTTCAAGCACCTTGTTCGCCCAATACCATCGAGCAATCTGCAGAAAGAAATGTACCATGTATGGATTTCAGTTGAACAAGTCCCCACGTACTGCTTTTTCTACATAAATATCCAACATGGTTTTGAACATTTTTCCATGATTGGGGTAGCGCAGGTGGAGCAATTCATGTATAATCATCCTGTATCTCTCCTCATCGGGTTTTCTCAATATCGCTGGGTCATAGGTGAGCCGTCCCCTGCTCGAACAACTCGCCCATTTCCTGCTCATTTTCCGCATATGGATTTCAGTGATGGTGACACCAATCTTATCTGCCAGTTGCTCGACTTCCCGTTTAAAATCATGTCTATTGACCATAGCGCTTCCTCTTGAGCAGTTGCATTATTTTATTGACGAGTGTCGGGGTATCCTCGACACCTGCCCCTATCAGTATCTTATACAGTCCCCGCTTCACTTCCCGTTCGTGCCCCTCGCTTTTCGCCCAGTGGGGATAGTGAGTGAAGACTTCTTTCATCTGGTTGGCGTGTTCCTCTGGATTGTCAACTCCTTCTTTTTTCATTATCCAGTAGACCGAGAATGTCTCTGATGGCATATTTTTTTCAATCTGCTCTTGCTTGGCGCTAATCATTTCCTCGATGAGTTTCTTTAATTCCTCCAGTGTCTGCTGTGTGGTCTGTTGTCTGTCCTTGAAGCGTTCGGCTATGGCCTCTGCCTTCTCGCCGATGGAGAGCAGATATATGTCAATATGTCCCTCCCGTGCAATCTTTTTCTCGATACTACGGATGAGGTTGAAGACTTTTTCAATATCGGATTGCTTATCTTCCTCGATTTTCGCCAACAAATCCTCGTTTATCTCATAGACCTCTGTCATGTCGCCGATGTCACTGCTCTCGGTGTGCTGTTGCACCAACTGCGCTGTTTTCCGTTCGAATTCCTTGTCAACGTCTACTCGTGGCTCATAACTGGCTCTCACGCTCTTATACATTCTGACCAGTTTCTCGTAATCTTTGATATAGGGGCGGAGGAAGGCATCGGGAGACAGGATTTCATAGACAGTCGAGGTCTTCTTGAAAAACGTGTAGAATTCCTCTCTTTTGCCTTTATCAAGGAAATACTCTAACAGTGTTTCAACTTCTTTATCAGCCGTTTTGCCCTCGATGATGGGGAAATACGTCTGTCGTGCTTCGTCCATGAGGGTAGCGAATTCCTCCCGTAACATTTGGATGTCGTTTACTACCCCCTCTATATCAGATGCATCAAAGGCAAGGGCTTTCTCCAGATTATCGAAGATGCCCACGAAATCCAGCACGAACCCGCAGGGTTTTTTCCGTCCCTCATCGTCCTCATAGGGTCTGTTCACCCGAGCGATGGCCTGAAGCAACACATGGTCTCGCATGGGTTTATCCAGATACATGCAGTAGAGGATAGGCGCATCGAACCCCGTCAGCAATTTCTCTGTTACGATGAGTATCTTGGGTAGTTCATCGGGCTTCCTGAAGGCCTTCCGTATCCGTTTTTCCTCCTCATCCGACAGATGATAGCGGGCGAGTTCAGGACGGTCATTAAATCCCCTGCTGTACACAACGGCAGAGTAGTCCTCTGGCAATACCCTGTCCAATGCCTCCTTATACAGGGCGCAGGCCTCCCTGTCCACAGCGACCAGAAACGCCTTGTACCCCATCGGCTCAATATAGTCCTTGAAATGCGTGGCAACATAGTCTGCCACTTTCTGTACTCTGTCCTTGCTTTTTAACTCGTTTTTGAGGTTAACCGCCCGTTCCAGCACCTTGTTCAATGTTTCAATGTCACTGACACCCTCAAGGTCGGCAATGTCAAGAAATTCCCGTTCAAGCGTCTCTTTTTTGACTTTCAACTCGTTGGGCGCAAGCGAGTAATTCAGGGGAACAGTTGTTCCATCCCCGATTGACTGCGCTATGCTGTATTTATCAAGGTAGCCCTTCGGAGGGTCGTCAACGCCAAATGTGATGAATGTGCCTTTGCCATAGGCAGTCTTGTCTATGGGTGTCCCCGTGAAACCGATATAGGTGGCATTCGGCAATGCGCCCATGAGATAGTTGCCCAGTTTTCCACCTGTGGTGCGGTGCGCCTCATCCACCAGCACGAATATGTTCTCTCTTGCATTGATGTCTTGGGGCATCTCATCGAACTTGTGTATCATGGACACAATCAAACCCCGCTTATCGTTTTGCAGGAGTTCTCGCAGATGCTTTTTGCTTTCTGTTACCTCCATGTATTCAAGCCCCACCGATTTGAGGTTGCCGAATAGTTGACTTTCCAGTTCATTTCTATCGACAAGCATAATGACTGTTGGGTTCTCAAACAAGGGGTTCTCGAGGATTTTCTTGGCGGTAACAATCATGGTATAGGTCTTCCCCGAGCCTTGCGTATGCCAGATTAGCCCCCGTTTCTTACCCCTATCAGTTGCCCGCTCGACGATTTTTTCCACTGCATCCATCTGGTGGGGACGCAGAACAACTTTGTTCAGATTGTCATCCTGTCGGGTGAATAAGATAAAGTCATGTACTATTTTGATGAGCCGTTGCTTGTCAATGAATTTTTTGACCAACGCCTCAAAGTCTCCTTCTGCTTCCTCTTTCCAGTTGAACAGGTTTTTCCGTGACTTGTTCCACGTGGCGCTGTAGTAAAACTGGATGAGATGCGTAACGGTATAGAGTTGCAAGATAGCCAGCAGTTCGGGGATTTCACGATGATATCGCTTGATTTGGTCTAATGCTCGTGCGATGCCATCGAGCAGATACGTCGCCTTCGTTTCTATTATCAGGATGGGGATGCCGTTAACGAGGAATACAATATCGGGTATGTCTTCCTTGACCCCATTGTAAAAGGCAAATTCATCTGTGACATGAAAGACGTTGTTCTCTATGGTCTCCATGTCTAAAAACGTGATGTTTCGCTCTCTGCTCTCTTGTGGAACAAATATGGGCCTCAAACCCTTCAGATACTCCCACATCACAAGGTTGCCCTCGATAGTTGCAGGAATTCTCCGAATTTTCTTGATGAGTTCCTCTGCAAGGTCATCAGTCATGAAATCAGGGTTTAACATCTTTATTTTTTCAATGAAGATGTCTCTGAATACCAGACCCGTTTTCCCATTTCGTAATTGCAGTGCTTCCTCTGGCGTGACATATGCCCATCCTGCCTCTTGCGCATACTTTAGTATAGGTTCTTGCACTGCCCTTCTTTCATTTCCCAACATGGTTATCAACCATTTTTAAACCTTCCTCTTGCACTTCTAACCCAATATCGAGGTCTAAATCCTTAACCCTTATCATACCAATCATTAGATTAATAAGCATTGATTTGAATAATCCATCCAATGCATTTTTTTTGTTTTCTTCTTCCTTAATCTTCATGTCAATCGTTTCGAGGATTAAAGCAATACATTTTTGTTGAACGAGAGTAGGGAAAGGGACTTGCATCTGTTTAATAATTTGTTGGTTTAGATTTTGTTGAGCGCCTCCAAAACGTTTTCGTAGTAGAATTTCCCTATGGTATTGCATCCAATAATAGTAAAATTTTGAGTGAAAATAATCCTCTTTTGGGATAATAGCACAAATGGCCTGATTTATTGTGGTTTCGAATGTGGTAAAACCCACTTTACCTGCAGTTGCCCCATACATTGCGATTAACAAGGTGTTTTTGGGGACGAATTTAACCGAAGTTTCTTCTACTGCTTTTTCAGTTATAAATTCCTCTGTTTTTATGATATACCCATCATTTAATTCTCCAGACTTAAGCCAAGAAATGTTGCCGTTATTGTAATATTCCTCGTTTCTTCTTAATGGGGTTGCCCCACTAAATGTCTTGGCAATACTATCTAATCTTAATAATTCCCATTCTTCTGGTATCATCCCAATTTCTGTTTCTTTTAGAGGCACATCTGGGGCTTCACTTATTGGCACAGGGCCATAGGTGAAAAGATACTTCATCATTGATTTTTTGAGTTCCTGTGTCGCCGTTATGACTGCCTCTGTTTTCTCTTTCGCATCTTGTACGGCAGTGAGCACATGAGCGATTTTCTGCTGTTCAAGAAAAGATGGGATTGGTATCTCAAAACTTTTCAATCTCGAAGATGATAAATTTGGAATAGTAGTCCGGTTTGCTCTGGACACATACATTCGTTTTTGCTGGATTGCGAATTCCATCCAAAAAACAAAGAAAACATGGTCAATGATTTTCTTTTGTTTGCTTCTTAATCTGTGTAGGTGATTTTGATATGCACATTCATCAATTTCCTCTCTCCATAAAGCAGTTCGCCCAACATCTCCCCCCTCACAAACTAATATATCATTTTTTTGTAGTTTTAGTTCATCAAATTTATCATCAAAAAAAGGCATCTCATCAATGTTGGTGGTATCAATTTTCCCCCAAAAAACATTTGATGTTCTCAAAAAAGGGCGTAATTTTTTACCTTCTTTGCTTTCTTTAGAAGAAATTTGTTTCCCCTGTTTTACATCAAATAAATCCCCGATTTTTTCAATATGCCACTCCTTTGGAATTACCCCTATTTCTGTATTTTTGAAGCCAGCAGGGACTTCTTCACTCATTTAGATAACCCCAACATGTCAAGTATGTTGTTCAATTCGTCATCTGCATCTTTTCTTTCTTCCTCTGCCTCTCGAAGTAAGACCACTGCTTCCTCTAACGGCAATACCTCCTCCTCACCGTCGGATGAAACATATCTTGATGGACTTAAATTAAAGTCATTTTTGGCTACTTCTTCCTTTGGTAATACCCTGCTGATGCCTTCTTCCTCCTTCCATTCTCTATATAATTCAGATGCTTTCTCTATTGTTTCCTCTGGCAGGTAATTTTTGGGTCGCCCCTTCTTAAACAAGTGGGATGCATTGATAAGCAATACCTGTCCTCTTCGCTCAATCGGCTTACCCTTATTTATGACAATAATAACGGCGGGGGCAGTGGTATTATAAAACAAATTTTCAGGAAGCAAAATAACCGCTTCAACGAAATCCTTCTCCACGAACTCTTTTCGTATATCCCGTTCCCTGTTCGCCCCGACATTCCCAGAGCCACGAGACACCACGCCCGTATCAAGCACCACAGCCAGCCTCCCCTCACTGTCCAACGAGGTAAACATGTGCTGTATCCAGCCCCAATCAGCACTGCTGGACGGGGGAAACCCAAACTTGAAACGATTGTAGGCATCATTCTCATACGTTGTCTGCGAGAAATCTTGGTTCCACATGGGATTTGCCGTGACAATATCAAAATGCCTCAATGAACCATCTGGGTTAAGAAACGCAGGGTTATTCATGGTATCGCCAATAGCAATGTTTGCCTCCATGTCATGCAGAAACGCATTCATCTTCGCCATAGCAAACGTCGTGGGGTTAATCTCCTGCCCAAAAAACTTCAACGGGGCAACAGAGGGGTTTTCGTCATATTTTTCTTTAAACCGAAGGTAGCATTTAATCAGCAAGCCACCTGAACCACAACAGGGGTCATAGATTTCCTCGCCTTCATCAGGATTAAGAATATGCGACATCAAAACCGCTACCTCTCGGGGTGTATAGAACTCGCCAGCGCTCTGTCCCGACCCCTCTGCAAACTTTCTCAACAGGTACTCATATGCCCTCCCCAGAATATCGGGTTCAACATCCCGTAATCCAAGCCGATACCTGCTCAAAATATCAATAATCGCCTTCAGTTTATCGTCACTGACAATTCTCTGCCCCCCCGCAGTTTCATTGAAATCTTTTATGTCGATAACGCCCTGCAACTTGGGGTTTTCTTTGGCCGTAAGTCTCACGGCATCTGTCAGATATTCCCCGATTCCCGTGCTCTGCCGTGCAATAGTGGCCCATCTTGCTTGCTCGGGGACATAAAAGCGTACCAGACTATGGTCTTCCTTGAGTAAATTTTCAACAAATTCGACATCCTTACCATACTCACCTGCAATCTTCGTTACCTCATCCTCAAACACATCAGACAGTCTCTTGATGAAAATGAGGGGCAAAATATAATCCTTATACTTTGGTGCATCAACAGGCCCTCGTATCTGACAAGCGCAGTCCCATAGCCACTGTTCTAACGTCGATATGTCTAGTTTCTCGGACATTACATCATAATAGAATTGGCCAATATTAAGTTACTGGACACATCTTTATTATCTATAAATACACCCGAAAAACATTATTTTCAAATTAGTTTCATGTAGCAGTGCACATCATACAATAAAAATTGCACACAAGTTATTGCGCCAGACAGAAAGGTGAAGTGCCCTAATTTGTAGAGTTCCTGCGACATCCGTCAGTTTCCACAACATAGTGAAGGGGAAAAAATGTCAGTAACAGGAGTAATCCGCCTGGTACGGGTCTCCCCGGTGGTCGTGTGCAACTTGTGCAGTGGGTGCCTGGGGAAATACCTTCAAGAGCGTGATGTTGAGCACCAGCAGGTTGTGGGGGTGCTTCCATGAGGCCGGAGGCCCGTCCCCTGCTCCAGGTGGGCCGGTGGACGCTGGCCAGGGACAGCAACGGCTGGATAGTCCGAGACGGAAACGGAAACGTCTGCTGGCCCCTCCAGCCTGGCCGCCGCTCTCACTACTCTATACGAAAATGTGGTGGTGGACAACCGCTTCGCCCAGGAGACCAAAGACAGCCTCAAAGCCCTCCGGGACGCCATTGTGGCAGCCAACAAGGCGTTTGAGGCTCTTCTCACGCCAAAAAAGGTGGCCGAATTGAACGAAATCGTAAAGGGAGGGCGGCTATGACCGCCCCGTGCCGTGTTGGCCTCCGTAAAACCCCCTCCCATGCGTTTGAAATGAAAACAGGGGGAAACATACGCCGGCGAGGCAATAACACCCCAGCATCAACGCCTCACGTGCTGACGTTTAACAGAAGAAAATGGAGTATTACATGCACAAAAAACGGTGGGTAAAGGCGCCGGCGATACTTCACCAGGTTGGTATCGGTACGTGCCATGTCGCCGGCGCTGCCCTAAACTGGGTGAAGGCTCGGGGGGACACGGGTCTCCTATGTCCACCGTCCCAGCCGGTGGCGCTGTCTCCCCGGGTCGCCCAAAAATCCCCCGGATGATGAGCAAAATTAGAAGTATGGGTGAAAGTAGATAAAACATAGATGGTCAGTTTATTCACCTATATTTGGGTAAACCTTGAAAAAAATAACCTACGATTAACTATTCAATATCTTCTATAAAGGGAGGGTTTACCCAGAAACAAAAGAATTTAAAAATGCCAATCTCCCTCATTTTTACTTAAATAGTCTTCAAACAATACAATAAGCACTTGGAAGGAGTCTCTAATAATGTCAAGGTCTCTATCGACTGTATCCTTTCTGCCATGGAATAGATTGCATCTAACCTGGTATAAAAATTCCAATAATGAAGATAAAGAGCCATCATATAAGTATAAACTTTCTTTTGTACCAACTATTCTATATCCGCCAAGCCTTTCTAAACTTGCGCCAAATTCAGCATTATTTTTTTGGAGGTCACTAAAAACTTCTTGCATAGGCGGATGCTCTATGGCATATTCAATCAATTTACGGTCTGTTGCCCCTTCGCCAAAAGTATTTTTCATCCAGCCATTGAAAGCAATCCAAAGAGAAATAAATTTGTCTATAATATCTATATAATCTTCATTCTCGGTTCTATTTGCCCTCTCTAGCCAATTTTTGGTATAATATTCGTAGTTAACCCAAACAGTTCTTCTATCCATATATTTGAATACTTATTATGATTATAAAATTTGAGAGTACCATATTGCCTTTTCTATTAATAAAAAGTGGGTATTAGTAGCCGTCCTACTGCGACGAGCAAAAATTAAGTATATCTTTGATATTGTTGTAGAGAGGTGCAGAAATGTCTCATAAAAGTGCTTTGCCAAATATTTTAGGTAGAGAGTTACCAAAACATGAACGAGCGGTTAAGGAGGCGGGATGGAAAGGCACATATATTTATCGAGCCAGGACAGAGGACCCATCGTTTGAAATGTTCGATTACATATGTGAGGTTTGCGGCGAACGTCATAGTAATCCATTGGAAGGTAATCCACACTATATTCAGAAAACAGTGCCTAAACGAGTTGCCAAAAAATGGGCTAAATATCACGGAGTATCTTCTTATATCGAAAGAAAAGAAGCATTTGTACACAAAAAACTTGGAAAAAGAACAGTTGCTACTGGTACGTGGGTAAAGGAAATTCAGGCTATACCATCTTCGGAATGGGAAATAATAAAGGTAATTAGACCGTCCGAACTACGTGAGGGTTGATATGTCAGGGCAAATACACGACATTTCGGCAAAATGTTGTTAGATAAAATTGCTATACAGTGCTTCGTCACCCCTTCCACGCAATAAATTGCGTGGCTTTCCCCTCAAGGGGAAGAAAACGCCCAACGGCGTTTTATACGGCCACGGCGATTCATCCCAGACCCAAAGGTCTGGGTTTTCTCGCTTAAGTTACATAAGACGTAGTGCAAAATTCATACTGACATTACCGGGTTAAAGCGGGGCATGAAAGAGGCATCACACTTTTTCCATAGCCTGCTTTGATTTTTCCTTCTTTTTCATGTCCATAAGAAGCCATCGAGGATTTAAAGTACAGGGAGGACATTATGTTGCAGAGGAGTCATGTCCACGTATACCACGCTGTCCATCCCCAGTGCCCTCCGCCGGGAAATAGACCAGGTGGTCACCGATAGGCGGCATGGATATGCCAATCCCTCGGAGTTCATCAAGGAGGCCGTCCGGCTTCACATGGAGCGGGTGGTCAAACCCAACCTGGAGGGGATGCTCATAAACAGGATTGAGGCGGCTGTCTACCGGCAGCGGTTCGAGGACTTGTTTCATGAACCGTAGGCTCTCGAATACACAGGCGTTCATATCTCTTTCCCATACTGCGCTAGTCATCTGGCGAAGTTAAGTTTCTCATCATATCTCCGTTAATAACTGAAATTTCAATTCCAGATGTAATGTGTGGATTCGTCTTCTATCGTTCCCTTTTTTATGATTTTCGAAGAAAAGCCATTCTCGTCTAATATCAAATAAACAATATCAACATTTGGATATTTTGCTGATAGTTCTATTAATTTATTAGCAATCGGTTGTTTTAGTTTCTGTCGATTTAGTTTTACCCACGAATTAGGCTTCTTCTTTAGGGTTGTCAACGTAGGGAAGTATACTATAAACTCCACAGACTTATTTTCAGGGAGACAATAATCAAAATAATCGATTTTCTTCCTTAAGAGATGTTCGTTGGAGCCGTCAATAGTTTCATATTCGATAATACCTATAATTTCATCGTATTCATTCACTACAGTAATGTCTGGTTTAAATCCAAATTGCTTTCTCTTGTGTTGTGGTGGCTTATATGGCTTACTAAACTTCACCCTCCTCTCTATGTCTGTAATAAATCCCATAGATTGAAAGGATTGCACCAAAATACCTAAAACTCTGGAATGGCATCTACCCCCAGAATAATATTCCTTTTTCGACCCGATAAAATCCATATTGAATAAACCTTTGCTGATATACTCATCAAAGTATTTTTTAATAGCCCCTATATTTCTTCTCCACTCTTTTTTGTTCATACTTAATTGAATGCATTTTGTATATAAGTACGGTTCTGTCTATAAATTCGGGGCGTGAGTGAAATGGTCATTAAAAGGGTGGGGGTGGTGATTGGTCGGGTGGTTTAAATATCAAATAAGTTTTTAGTATTGTGGAAGCAAATTGGACTATCGTGTTGGTTGGAAATTTATTGATGGATTCTGCCATTGGGTCATTTGCTATACTTTCTTGATTGGAATCAAGATATTTGAAACGGGAAAAAGCGTTTGAAGATTATATAAATAGAATGATAAAAACTAAACCAAATACTGGCTATGAAGAAACGGGAATACTCCAGTTTTATGATGAGGATGACCACGAAAGATATGAAAAATTATATCATGAAATGATAATTTCTAGAAATAAAGCAGAAAGGGTTAGCCCTGTTAAAGAACTGAAAATAATGTTTATTGCAATTTCATTTATTATCGGTGCTGCACTACAAATAATTGGGATTGGACTGTAATAAAATTCGTAACTATTTTATTGGGGAACTATGTTAATTTTTCTAATGGATAAAATCGCTGTCACCTTCGTTTCCCTCCTGCTCCTTACCGCTGTTCTCTCTGGCTGTATACAGGAGGAGACAGGGACGGCGAATAAGGCCCCGAGTGTTGCTGTGACCTCTCCGTATGACGGGCAGACGTTGTCTGGCGTGGTCTCCATCAGGGGTACGGCCTCGGACCCCGATGGGACTGTGGAAAAGGTGACTGTTTCTATTCTCAATCATCGGCTGATAGGTATCCGTATCCTCAATGTGTCGGGGACGACGGATTGGCAGTGCCGGTGGGATACCACACAGGATGTGGACGGCCGATATACGATTTCTGTGCGCTGTTCTGACAACAATGGCTCGTATTCACAGCAGGAATACGTGGATGTTCTCCTTGCAAACAATGTCTCCAATCATGCACCTGTTGCTGATTTTACCTTCAATGCAGACGGGCTGACCGTCTCGTTCACCGACCATTCCTACGATGTGGACAATGACAGCCTTGAATACAGGTGGATGTTTGGCCACCAGTACACTGGGCCAGATGCTACCCTGCAGAACCCCGTGCATACGTTCCCCTCCGCAGGGACCTACACGGTGACGCTGACGGTGGATGACGGCTATGAGACCGATACGGTCATGACCAACATCACGGTGTCCACCGTGGAGAACAGTCCGCCGTCCTGCTCACTGACCGTGGATACCTCCACGGGAGTTGCACCCTTGGAGGTCACGTTTTCGATGAGCGCCAGTGACAGTGACGGCTATATCTCGCTGTGGCGTCTCGACGTGGACGGTGATGGTCTGGCAGACTACAGTGGCTCTGGCGCCCCCGACTATCAACAGCATCACGTCTACGAGCAGTCTGGCACCTATACGGCAACATTGACCGTGGAGGATGACACGGGGGCCGATGCGAGTGCTTCCGTGACCATCACGGTTTCATCTGGCGACGGCAAAAGCAATTTCTCTATTGCCTGCTGGAACCTGCAGAGGTTTGGACCCACCAAGGCCTCCAACGACACCCTCCTTGACTATTATGCAGATAAGTTCGATGACTACGACCTGTTCATCGTGCAGGAGATAACCGATGCCTCGGGGACTGCCATTGTTGCCCTTGCCGACAAACTCCCCCAGTACTCCTACATTATCAGCACCCGGGCGGGAACAACCTCCTACAAGGAACAGTATGCCATCTTTTACACCAGCAGGGCCACCATGGTCAGCCAGTACGACTGGATACCCGAAAAACAGGATGAGTTCGAGCGGCCCCCGTTTCAGGCGACCTTCACCGTCAACAACTGGACCTTCACCCTCTACACCATCCACACCCAGCCCGACAGCGTTTCCCTTGAACTCACCAATCTTGAAAACATCATCGGGGTTCCCACTGGTGACACCATCGTCATCGGTGACCTCAACGCCGACGGTAGTTACTACGATGAAGAGAACAGAGCGCATTTCACCACCTGGACCTGGGTCATCACCAACGACATGGACACCACGGTGGCCGCCAGCGACAACACCTACGACCGCATCATCATCAACACGGCCGCCACCAACAACTTTCTCTCCGCCGGCGTGATGGACGAGGTCACCAGCAGCCAGAGCGACCACTACCTCGTCTATGCAGAATTCACTACAAATTTACCATAGGCTTTACAGGGATTTTAATGCGTACACCTCACTCTGTCGTCTATTGTGTGGCTAATTTCATAAACCAATCTGTGTTTAGTCTGTTGATATGTCAAAGAACAAGGAAGCACTCCGCCGTGAGATTGACCTTCTTGCTCGGCAGGACTACGTGGAATTGCCAGAGCATGAGATGATTGGCAGACGCTTGCGGATGGTTCGAGGTGACCGCCAGTTCTTCTATCCAGATACGGAGAAGATTGTGCAGAATGTGAAGCGTGGCACGGGGGATGGCAGGCTCTACTACGTGGTCTACGGTGATGGGGAATACCATGACAAGTTGTTCTTGTGTCCCGTTGAGGATTTTGCCGATGACGTGCCAGAACGAAAGCAGAAACGGCTGTCGGAAAACCTAAAGGAAGGCAACGTATGAAGCGGAAGATTAGAGTAGTGCATCCAGAGCCGATGAAAGAGCAGTTCCAAGACTACGTGTTCAGGTCCTACGAAGAGGTCGCAGAGTATCTCTCCATAGGCGAGCAGGTCACGGTAGCGGTGACGGATGTGGGCGAGCACATCGAGGTGCTGGCTGGCTACGGCAGGGTTAAGCGCTGGGGTACCGAGGTCTATTCACGGCCCACATGCCTTCAGCCGGATTATTGAGGGGAACTATGAGGGGACTGGAGAAACTGGATGAGATGGTCTTCCGTGTCATCGAGAGCATAGCCACCGGCAAGGACATCACGGCCGAAGACATCGAATATGCCGCCAGAGACCTCTACCCCGAACATGCCATCCTCATCATCACCGTCATCAAAAACAAGCCCGAGTTCATGGAACTCTGGGGCAGAAAACCCACCGTTGATGAGATGCACATGGCCGTGGTGGAAGCATTGCCGAAGGATTACACTAAACAACACTTTGCCGAGGTCTCCCAGCGGCTGTTTCCTGACAGGTGGGGCCAAGTAGTAGAGTTGGAAGAGAAGGAAAGTACTGATTGACCTATTCTCCAAACATGATGCCTTTATGATGGTATGTACTTGCGGAGTTGCTGTTCTTTTCGCTCACTGTTGGGACAGATTTTTTCCAGTTTTTGTCTGAACCGTTGTGTGTGGTTAAATTCGGCTAGATGGGTGACCTCATGGGCAACCACGTAGTCAGCCACCTTGGTGGGGAGCGCTATCAATAGTTCATTGAAGGTGAGGTTGCCCTTCTTGGAGCAACTCCCCCATTTTTTCATGGTCCTCACGTATATCTGCTGGTACTCAACGTTAAGCGCTTGGGCATATCTTTTAGCCTTCTTGGTAACCATGTCTCTTGTTTGGTGATGCATCCACTGTTTTAGGACATGCTTTGGGTTGCTATTGGATGTTGCCATTTTTATCATGCTAGGCTCGACCTTGATGGTAGTATGCTCGGCTGGGTTTTTTTTCAACCGTCTATATCTGCCTTTGTAGAGTACTTTGCCATTGGCAAAAACCTGTTTTCCTCCGGATAGTTCTGTATATCTTGTGGCTATCCACTGCTTTTTCTTATGCAGGATGTCCTCAACATCAATATCACCCCGTTGAGGCACCGTGACCTCCAGTTCCAGATTATCGGTGAACTTTATCCGCACATACTTTTGGCCCTTACCCTGTTTAACTCTGTAGGCAATTATCTTGTAGCCAATCCGCAGTGTTCCCTCTTTTTGGGTCATTGGCCATACCTCAACAGGTACTTCATCAGTTCCTCATTTATGGCCAATATCTGTTCGTTCGGAAGGTTAAACTCGTGCATGCAGTGCTCAAAGACCCTGCGTTCCACCTCGATAACCACGTTTTTCTTGTCCTGCCAGCCTTCAAAGAGATGGGGCTGAATATCCTCCAGCAACTGCTTTACAAACGGTATGAGGACCTCTTCCTGCTCTTTGGGAATGTGCTTTTTGACGGCGTTCAGCAGGGCGTACTCCCGTTCTGTTATCCCCAAACTGCGGGCCCGTTCCTCCACCTCATTAATTTCCCGTACAATTTTCTGCAGTTCTTCAAGGATTTCGGATTGGTCCCGCATTGTCAGTATCCGTTCAACTCTCTCTCCCAGTGTCTCATAGATGGGGTTAGTCTCCATCCGTATCCTTATAACGTGGGTTATTGCCTGCTGGGCAATGACGATTTTTTCCTTCGGCGTGTAGCCCGCCCTATCCAGTTTTTTGAAATAGTCCGCTCCGATTTTGAAGGTTGGAACTTCCTTGTCTATTTTCTCTACCAGCAGGTTCTCCCTGATAAGTTGCTTGGTTTTCTCGGCATACTCCGACAGGTCGGTCTGGGTCTGCTGGTTGTATATCTTGTTATAGACCACGTTCACCTCGATAAGCCACTCATAGTCATCAAGATAATCGAGTAAGAACGTGTCAGGCGATATGATTTCATAGAGCCGTTTGAGTTTAAACAGGTTCTCCTTGAATGCCTTCAGCGTTTTTTTGTCATCCAGTTTTTGACTAGCCTGGATAAAACACTGCCGAGTATCGTCCCGTACGAGGCCTTCAAACAGCGCCAGCAACTTACCCAGTGTCTCCTTGAACTGGTCTTTCAGTTTGTCGAAGTTGTAGGCAACCCCCTCAATGTCCTTCTCCTCGAAATTCAAGGCCCTCATCAGGTTTTTGAAGATACCGACATAGTCAACGATGATGCCGCCTACTTTGTTGGGGTAGGGTCGATTGGTGCGGGCGATGGCCTGCAGGAGTTTATGGTCCCGCAGGGGTTTATCGAGGTACATCACCTGCTCAACAGGAGCATCGAAGCCTGTGAGAAGCATGTCGGTGACAATAAGCAGCCGAGGGTTTTCTCCCTCTTTCTGGTAACTCTTCCGTGCTATCTCCATCTGCTCGTCACGTGGCATATGATATTTTCGCAATAAACCATTATCATTGGGGTTGGCCGTGTAGATGACCACCGACCAGTCCTCGGGCATATACCGGTCCAATGCCTCCTTGTAGAGGGCGCAAGCCAGCCTGCTCACCGCCACCACCTGCGCCTTGAAGCCGAGGGGGTTCACGTGGCTCTGGAAATGCTCGGCGATGTCCCTAGCAATGGTGTCAATTCTATTTTCTGCCTCCAAAAAGGTACGGATGGTGGCGCTCTTCTCCAAAACTGTCTCCTGGTCCTCATCCGACAACCCCGAGGCCACATTCAGGAACTCCCTGTCCAGTTGCTCCTTATCCACATGGTATTTCACGAGACGGGGCAGATAGAAGATGGGAACAGTGGCCCCATCGGCAATGGACTGCTTGATGGAATACTTGTCCAGATAAACCTCTCCCTCGGGGCAGAAGGTCTCAAAGGTGCTCCTGCCCACCTCACTCTTGTCAATGGGTGTACCCGTGAACCCGAAGATAGAGGCATTGGGAAAGGCCCTTCGCATGTACATCGCCAGTTTGCCATACTGCGTCCGATGGGCCTCATCAATAAAAACAATAATGTTCTCCCGCTCACTCAACACCTCCTCCACACCACCAAACTTCTGCATGGTGGTAATAATAACCTCCCGGCTGTCCTTTTTCAACTTGGTGATAAGGTCCTTGGTACTGGTAGCCTTCGTGGTATAGGGCATGTCCACATTGGAGAATGCACCATGCATCTGCCGCTCAAGGTCTATACGGTCCACAATGAGGATAATGGTGGGATTATTGAGATAGGGTACCTTCTTGAGTTTCCATGCCGATAACAGCATGGTCAGCGTCTTCCCCGAGCCCTGCGTATGCCATATCAGACCCGTCTTGGCTGGCTCCTCCAGCACCCGTCTGACTATTTTGTTGGTCGCCAGTACCTGCTGATACATGGCTATCTTTTTCCGTACCTCCTCCCCCTCCCGCTCAAACACAATAAAATTACTGACGAGGTCCAGAAACAGGTCACGCCTAAACAGTCCTTTAATGGAGGCCTCCAAGGGGTCGGTAAAGCCGTCCTTCTTCCACTCGAAATACTTTTTGTCGTTTATCCAGTCATACTTGAAGGCAATGCCATCGGTGGCGCAGACAAATGCCAGGTATTTGAACATCTGCGGCGCCTGCCTGTGATAACGGAGAAGTTGTCGGATGGCATCATGGTAGTCCACCGTCTCCCTCGACGGGGTCTTCGCCTCCATCACCACCAGGGGGATGCCATTCACCATCAGCACGAGGTCAAACCGTACATTCTCATAGCCCTTAAACTTGAACTGATTGGTGACCATAAACCTGTTGTTGCCCAGCGTTTCGTAGTCGATGAGTTTGATGGTCTGCGCTTTTTCACCCTGCCGGAGCACAAGGCTTGCCTCGCCTTTTATCCAATCGAAAAACTCATTGTTCCCCGTGATGTCATTGGAAAACCGTCGGAGCCTGTTGAGTATCCGTTCCACATCCTCCTCGGACTGCACCACCATACTATTCAATCGACGGATGGCCTCTGTTAGTGTTGGGATGTCAAAGGGCTCTTCCAAATCACGAGGCAATTCCCATGGGGGAACGTACTCCCAGCCTAATTCCTGTAACCACTCAATAATGGGTTGTTCGACAGATTTATCCTCCGTGTAGATAGATTTAGACATTTTCCCCAACGTTCACTCTTATCTTACCCGTTAGTAACACCTGCATCAAGCCTTTCTTCAACCCGATTAATCTTTCCTTTCTTGCCTGATGCAGTATTATTTTTTGGCGAACAGTGTTTAATATTCTACTTATCTGCTGCTGCTCACTTGCAGGAGGAACCGGAAATCGAAAGTTCACAAAATATTTCTGGTATAAATGAGAAATTGTAGAGCCTGCCCCAAGGATATTGATAAAGTTCTCGAAATAGAATGAATTTAACAACCAGAACATATATTCTGGATTATATTCGTTATTCAGAGGCCTCAATAGAAATATTCCACTATTCAATGTAGCCCCTTTGTGTAACTTCTTAATTAAAGCAATTTTGCCTATGGTCCCATCTTTGGTAATTAGAATATCGTTTTCACGTAGTTTTATATTGGGGTCTTTATCATATCTTTCTTTATCAATATATACGCATGTGGGCCAATCTACCCTTCCGTCCTTAAAATCTGTGCCTGTAACTAAATAATAATTCCCTTCATCTAAATATTCCTCGGTAGTTAGGCCTTGCCAACCAATTCTTCCTTTGAGATAACTACTTGATTTTATAGATTTTATTTTCCATTCAGATGGTAGATAGTACTCCCTCAAACCAATTTTCACACCTTTATATTTGGTGTGTCCTATCCCCTTTGTTAAGAGCCTCTGCATCAAGCCCCTTTTCAACTCCTGCGTCTTGACTATGAGGGCATCGGTTTTCTGGATGGCATCATCGACTGTTGAGAGAATATCAGCAATTTTATGTTGCTCGGGAAGGGGGGGAAGTGGTATTTTAATTTTTTTTGCTAGAGAATGGTTTAAATGCAAAACATTTGTTCCTTGGGCATTCACCATCATTTTCTTCCTGGCTTTTTCAGATGTTAATAGGTAAAACAAAAAAATATTATGAACTTTTTCTTCATTTAAAATCAACTTTGTCAAATCCATTGAAAAAACTTTATTGCCATTTACCTTGTCGAATATTATGGGTGCACCAATAATCAATCCCTTACTCATGTCCGTATTTGCTATAAATAAATCATTTGGTGTTACGAAATATTTCTTATCAACAACTATTTCGTCTTTTAAGTAAATTTCTTCTGCCTCGCTTTTTTTCCCACCACCTTTTTTAAAATCATTTATGGTAATAAATTGGATAGTTGTTTTTTTATTGCTAATATCTTTACGACTATAGGAAAACCCCCGCTTAAATCTACATACATCTGATAATTTAGCAAAATCCCATTGGTCTGGTAGGTTAGTATCCATATCCCAACTCCGTCAGGTAGTCGTTTAACTTATCCTCAATATCCTGCCAGTCTTTTTTTAACTCCTTAAGTTCATGTAATACCTGCGGAATATCAATTGGCTCTTCTTCATCAAAAATGTCAACATAGCGGGTAACGCTCAAGTTGTAGTCATTCTCTCGTATCTCATCCACTTCTACAACCCGTGCATACTTCTCGACATCATCCCAGTTATGGTAGGCATCCACGATTTTTTGAATGTCCTCTTCCCGGAGCCGGTTCATGTTTTTGAGTTTCTCAAACTCCTTCCCCGCATAGATAAACAGCGTTTTACTCTTCAGCTCGGCTGGCTTATTCTTATTGAGTATAAGAAGGCATCCAGGGGCACCTGTGTTATAGAACAGTTTCTCGGGGAGAGCGATGACGCATTCCACCAAGTCTGCCTCGACCACTTTTTTTCGTATCTTCCCTTCGCTGCCACCCCGAAACAGCACGCCGTTGTCCAGCACAATACCCATTTTGCCCTGCTCATTAAGGCTGGCCAGCATATGCTGTATCCATCCCCAATCTGCATAGTTGTCGGGTGCTATCCCATATTTGAACCGTCCAAAACGGTCATTCTCCATTGCCTCACGGTAACCATCCTGGTTCCACATGGGATTGGCCAGCACGATGTCAAAAGTGCGTAACTGGCCGCCATCCAAAAACTTGGGGTCTGCAAAGGTGTCCCCATGGTGTATCTCCGCATCCATGTTGTGCAGGATGACGTTCATTTTGGCGATGGCCCACGTGAACACGTTGATTTCCTGCCCGAACAAAAACAACTTCTCCGGGTTTCTGCCACGATTTTTTAGATGATAATAACTTTCGATGAGCATACCGGCCGAGCCACAGCAGGGGTCATAAACCTCATCGCCCTCCGCTGGTGACACAATCTTGACCAGAACCTCTACAACCTCCCGAGGCGTGTAGAACTCCCCGCCTTTTTTCCCTGCGGTGTCTGCAAACTGCTTAATGAGATACTCATAGGCCTGCCCGAGCATGTCCGCTGATACATTCTTGTTGCCCAACCTGTGTTTGCTGAAGTGCCCCACCAGTTTGACAACTCTGCTCTCTGACAGTTTTTCTTTGTCGTTGAAATCTGTCCTATTCAATACTCCTTCCAACTCGGGGTTCTCCTTGGTGATTTTATCCATCACCTCGTTCAGTTTCTCCCCCACATTCTGCCCCACCTTCCGCACATCATCCCACAGGCATCCCTCGGGAATAGTAAACCGGTGGAACTTCTCCCGTGCTATTGTCTCATCGCCGTACTTCTCAAGGTTCTCCTTATACTCCTCAAGGTACACATCGGACAGCCTCTTGTAGGACAGCAATGCGAGGATGTAGTTCTTGTATTCAGAAATCTCAATGGGTCCACGGAGGATGTCCGCCGACTGCCACAAAAAATGCTCAAGTTCCTGCAAAGACAGTTTTTCGTTAACGAGTTTTTTTTGCGAAGCCATTAACTGTCACCTCTTCCTTGGACGATTTCCAAATAGATTAGCACACTATAAACATTATGTTGTTCTCTTGCTTCGTTAGTGTTAGTCTAGCGGAGAGATGACGTTTCACCGCCTTTTTATTCCTCACTCTTCCGGCCCATCAGGATAGAGGGGCAGGGGCTGCCAGTCCCCGCCAAACCTTTTTCCCATTCTTTCCCTCTCCTCCTAGCAATGGGTTTAAAAACTTCAGTAGCCAGTCGATGGCGGGGGCATTGGAACCTTGAGTTTCTGTAGCCCCTCTCTCTCCAAAATGTAGTTTATATATTTAACACCATCTCTCGTTGGAAAATAAAGATAGGGGGGCCTGCCCCGCTGTGACCTATCATTTTCACCTTCTGCTGATAGTTTCCTGGTAATGTAGTACCTTCCCATGAGTTGATAGAGAACTTTTCGTATGTAACTAATATTTACCCCGAAGTGATTGGCCATGTCTTTCGTCGTTACCCCATAGTTTTGTCTCCGGGCTATAAACAGCACAATTTGCTGGTTCCGTGACAAACAACTTACATCTATTTTTTCTATTTCCTGCATTCTTTCACCTCGTACAGGACCCGTCAAGGGGCGTAGATGAGCCGTAGACGGCGTATTTCGTTACCCTTAAGAGGAATTTAATCCCATGTTTTATATATAGTTTTGGACGAAAGAGAGAGCACCTCCATACCGTAGATGCCCTGCCAAACCACAAATTAACCAAATTCACCTCAAAAAAAATCTCGGTAAAAATCTTATTGTATCGGTAACAGTGCTACTCATACACGTTTTTCAGTTAACTGAAAAGAAAAAAGGGGGTAAAAGACTCCAGTAGACACCCATTTTTTAAATTTCAATTTTTTAATTTGTAAAACCTCATTCTTATTCTGTAAACATTGAATTATAATCTCTGATAAGGCTGTTTTCTGGCTGTCAGAAAAAGGAAATAATATTTTTTATATTATCGAAAATTGATAAATATGATAATTCTATTTGATATCTATGAGTTTTTATGGGGAGAGCCAAAAGGAGAAAGTTGAGCGGTGGAGGAAACATTTAGAGTGAAATTCAACCTTTGTATTTTTTGTAAACATACAAGACCAGCAATAGTAGTACTAATATTGCTGCAACAATTAGCATTAAGTAGGTTATCCAATTTGGGTTTTTTGTGAATTCTCTCTCAACGGTTAATGTGACTTCGTTGTTGTCTATTTGCTCATAAGCAGTGATTTTTGTCTTCCCAAAAAGAGGGATAAATTTTTTGTCAGTTGCTTTGACTGTATAAACTCCACCACCAACAGAGAAAGTACACATCCCCGTTATATTGCTTTTCAGATTTTGCATACGGATGTTTCTTGCACCACCCCTGTTATGTGAAAAGATATTGATGTCTATATCTGGTATGGGTCTGCCATCCATATCCTGAACGAGAACTGTTACGTTCGTAGTATTGGTGTATGTGGAGGTTACATCAACTCTTGTACCATTCATATATCGGGCTGTAACATATGATACATTACCTGATTTCACCTTGTTCTCCATGAAATCCTTTGAAACATTAAATCCACCATCTTGTGCAATACCTGCTCTTGTCGCATCGATTACTATCCATTGGCTATCGATGTAGACTTCGTTCCATTCATGGTTCTCGCCATAGCATGACACCTTTCTGACGTTTATATCTGCTATATGAGCCATCTCTCGAAACATCAAGGCATATTCCCCACAATGCCCGTAACGAGTAGTTAAAATCCATTCTGCATCATCATCAGAATAACTTCGGATGCCGATATACGGCTCTTTAGTTATTAAAGAAACTCCTGTTCTCACAGATGGTAAAATAGGTACTATTGTTGCCCCCGTTTTATGCTCAAGATAATACGCATTGTACATATTACCCGAGCCGTAACCGAACCACTCCAAAATGGCTAACACTCTTCCTTCATCGTTCGTTGAATATTCCGTTAAATCATAGACAATATCCTCTAAATCCTCTTGATTTTTATTGGCCTGAACATGTGCAATAGGCTTAACCATGATTGGATACAATGCAAGATGTGGCACTATCAACATCATTACCACGAAAACAGTCAGGATAACAGAAATAAAATGTGTTGCTCTATCATTCAGATTACACTTATCAATAATATTGAAAAATCCTCTGTGTAGAACAATAAAATAGAAACTAAATACGAGTACAACAAATAGTATCAGCAAACTGAACATTAAAACCCTAATTATTGTATCTCTCAAAAGAAGTAGTAGAATAATGTTGATGATAACCGCTGTTCCAATTAAGACTGCAAATTGTATCCTGCCGTCTTTAAGAATATCCAAGATATTCTTCATATTGTCAAACAATTATTTAATAGCATAATAACGTTTTGGTGCTTTAAGTTCTTTAGTACCTCGTATTACCACATCGCTTTTCCTAAAAGAGGAAAACAAGTCATACTGTGTTATGATAATAAATAAATTTATTTAAAAAAAGTATTCGGAAGAATTTAAGCATTAATTTTACATTTTCCTTGTTAATTTTGCCTTTAAATATTTAAGAAATACCCTTATTCCTTTTGCTTCCTCAAAATCTAAATTCTGCCAATCATTTGGGTTGATAATTTGAGGGGAGATTATTTTGTAATTACCTTTTATAGTTTTTCCGTTATCACAAGAAATTCGTATATGTACATAGTACTCCCCAGAGGGAAGAATTGCCTGTGGTGTATTAGCGGGTATAGATAGTGCTATTGGCATACTTATTAAACAGCCTGAAATTTGAGTATTTGCATCAGTAAATACAACATCAAGCCGTTGCATCTCACTGCCGATATCGATGGGTTCTGCACCAGTACTTCTCAAAGAGTAGGGAACATCAGCCCAATGGAGTGTATACTGTCTTTCATGTAAAGTAACGTTATCTGGGTATTCTATAAATTCTAATGTCGCAATACATCTTCTTGCTGTTACCCTATGCACATTCTTAACATGCAAGTTAGCAAATTTACGTCTCCAAACAGGCGGTTGTGCTGACTTATATTCTTGCAAATCTAAACCTTTATTGAATTTTAAAATTTTCAATTTTGGCTTATAAAAATAAGTAATAATGTCTTTGAGTAATACGTATAAAAATGAGAAACCTAAGATTGAACCGACAGTATAAATCGTCTCTAAATTCCAACCCCATTCCATCAAAAATTATACATAGAATTAATAAAAACCTTTTCATATCCACTACTAAAATAATTATATTTTTGCACATTATTGTACAACTGCTTCTTTTTGGTAATTAACTTAATGAAAATAAAACTTATATACAACCTTCTTGATAGAATATTGGAGGCACACAACATGTCGCAAGATATGTTGGGTATAGACTTAAAATCCTATTATACAGATAACAATAAAGTAGAAGATAACCCATATGATATCACCCCATCGCTTCTGACTGACAGTTACAAAAAATATCTGCCAGACTACTCATCCAACAAAGAAGAAGATAACCCATATGAGTACTATTCCTGCCTGTCATATGAAGAATTAAAGAAAAAAATTTCTCCAACGTATAGCCTATTATATGAAGATGAGAATAAAAGTAGCCCATATGATTTTTCTACAAACTCTGTTGCAGGCGGATACCCAATCTACAAATCTCCTATTGATATTCTTGAAAGTTCCAGCCAAACTCTTCTTATAAATACAGCGGTTCATTCAATCGGCGGGGATATAACAAAAAATGGTTTGTCGAATATAGGAGAAAGTACAGTTAGGTCGGCTGTGGATGTAAGTTCTCCAGTCCATTCAGTAATTCAGGGAGGTATGACTGGGGTTGCTACATCAGCAGTGAAATTCATGATGAATGAACCTTCAACTCCAAAAAATGACCTTGCATTTGATTTAGGCATAGGGTCAATAATGGCTCTTGGTTTTGGAGGACCTATTGCCTTTTTCGGATATATCGGTTTCAGTTTTTTGAAGTACTTTATTAGAAATAAGTAAAATTTTTAAACAACTACTCATTGTATTCACGGTGATTAAGATGGGGGGCAAGATACATAAGACAAAACTTTGCTTCTTTCTTATAATAATGCTAATTTCAACGGCGTTTTTTATCGGAGAATATGAGATTTCTGCGTCAGAATTTAACAACAATTATATTGACGTAAGCCTCTCCATTGATAAGAATGAATATAATGCTGGTGAAGATGTTGAAATCTCAATTGCTGTTACAAACACTCACGACGTGGCAGTAAATAGTGTTACTTATACAAGCAGTCTTCATTCCGATGTTTGGGTGGTTGACAATGAAGATGATGAGGTGTATCGCTGGTCACATGGTAAGTATTTTTTACCAATAGTTGAAACAGAGTATTTATTACCCCATGAGACCAAATACTCAAACTATACGTGGAATGGAACAGACAATGATGGTCATCCTGTCCCCGCTGGCATTTATGAAATTACTGGGTCAGTAGACGGGTTCACTACCAACACTGTGACCATTACGCTCAACAGTTGTATTGATGTCAGTCTTTCCACTGATAAGAGTGAATATACGATGGGTGAAGACGTTGAAATCTCAATTCCAATAACGAATACGTGCGATAGACCAGTAAACATGGAGTATACTGCACCTTTTTCTGACTTCTGGGTGGTTGATGATGAGGGTAACGAGGTGCATCGTTGGTCACATGATAAGTTTTTTTTACAGGTGATTTTAACGGAGACATGGTCTGCTTATGAGACCAAATACTCAAACTATACGTGGAATGGAACAGACAATGATGGTCATCCTGTCCCCGCTGGCATTTATGAAATTACTGGGTCAGTAGACGGGTTCACTACCAACACTGTGACCATTACGCTCAACAGTTGTATTGATGTCAGTCTTTCCACTGATAAGAGTGAATATACGATGGGTGAAGATATAGACATTTCAATTGTTGCAACCAATACCTGTGATAGACCAGTGAACGTCACTTTCAACAATATGAATATTATACGTTCCGATTTTTGGGTGGTTGACAACGAGGGTAAAAGGGTGTACGGTGAATATGATGATGTGGTTAGATTGTGGGGGATGGTAACAGAAACATGGTCTGTCTATGAGACCAGACATTTTAATTTCACATGGGATGGAAAAGACAATGATGGGATATATGTTCCTGATGGAACTTATGAAATTACTGGGTCAGTAGACGGGTTCACTACCAACACTGTTACCATTAGTTTTGGTCATATAATTTACATAAAACCAATTGTCAATATTTTCCCATCAACAAATATTATTACAATTGGTGATACTTTAACTATAAACGGTACATGTTTTCATGGAGAAAATAATGAAACAGTTGAAAAAGTAGAAATAAAAATTGGTGACGGTGAGTGGATACAAGTTAACGGGATTGACGATTGGAATTTCATCTGGGATGCAAAGGATGTAGAAAGTGGGCTATATGTCATAAAAGTAAGAGCCTATGACGGGCAGGAATACTCAAATATAAAATCTACAGTGGTAGAAGTTAAAGAAGGAGACCAAACCTCAAATGATACGGCAGGGTTTGAATTTGCCATATTTGTTGTGGGGATTATAGCAACATTAATAGTAGCAAAGAGAAGAAAATTCAAGAAATAGCCCATCTCGTTTTAACAAAAACATGACTAACTGGTAAGTTTTTACCGGTAAAGACGGGTTCAAATCCTGCCCTCAGCGCTCTACTTTTTGCCGAAGAAAAATTGGAAGGGGAGCGGGGCAGGGGACGCAGGAGGTATCAGAAAAGATACTTTTTGGGAGGCGCATACCCCGTCCCCGCTCCAGCCATAATGTTGTACCCATATTTAACACCTGCCCAACAGGCGCCCTCGTGTAAAAATATTTTTACCAAACGGCGCCCAAAGCACGTATTATAAATCCATGTATACATAATATTTATAAAAACCCTGGTTGTACATGTCTTAACGGCGCAGGGAGCGGGAGGAGACAGGGACATGGGAGGCGGGGCAGGGAACGCAGGAGGAACGGGGGATACGTGAGGCGCACATCCCTCGGCATTCCCTTTTACGGTAACCATGATCCATTACTGCCCCTATTGCATGTGCAAGGTCAGACCGAGGAAACATCTGCCGGGCTTAGTCGGTGCAGCCGCCTTCGCCATGCTGTCCCTCGCCGTCCTCGGCGTACTCGTGCGCCACGTGTGGGGCCTACGGCTGGTCTCGGCAGCCCACATGACGGCCCTCAACAACGCATACGTGTGCTGCGCCTGGGGCGGCGTTGTGGCCATTATTGTAGTGGCAGCCCTCGTTTATGCCTTCGTCCCTTACGTGTGTCCGCAGTGCGGCTCCCGGACCACGCCCACCGATTTGTATAGAAAGATGTGACGGTTTTGGGCGTGCTGCCCGTTAATAGTCTGCCGCCTTTTTGTTCTGCGCTGCATAGCCCTTCGCCGTATCGCTGCGACTTCACCGGTCCTTCCAGCGGGGTTTTCTCTTTTCCATGGCGGCTCTCATGCCCTCCTGGGCGTCCTGGGCCAGGCAGTTTAGGGACATGGTTTCCAGGGCGTGGGCGTAGGCCGCCTCCTCGGCCTGGTCGACCTGGCGGTAGAAGAACCGTTTTCCCAGGGCCACCGTGAACCGGCTGGACTGCGCCAGCTCCCGGGCCCACCTTTCGGTTTCCCCGGCCAGCGTATCCTTTTCCACCACCCTGTTCACCAGTCCCCACTGCTCTGCCTCCTGCGCCGAGACGTAGCGTCCCGTCAGCAGCATGTCCAGGGCCCTTTTTCTCCCGATGGCCCGGCAGAGGGGGACCAGAGGGGTGGAGCAAAACAGGCCTATTTTTACCCCCGGGGTGGCAAACCGGGCTCCGCTTTCCGCAATCACCAGGTCGCAGGTGGCTGCCAGCTGGCATCCGGCCGCCGTGGCCACGCCGTGCACCTGGGCAATAACCGGCTGGGGCAGACAGTGAATGGCCTGCATGAGCTCGGTACATGTCGAAAACACCCTGCGAAAATGATGGATATCGTAGTCGGCGCCCGTCAGCTCGGTCATGTCGTGCCCTGCGCAGAACGCCGGACCGTTTCCCCGGATAACCACCACCCGGACGTCTGGGTCTTCCGCCAGGTTGTCCAGATGCTCCCGCATTTTTTCCATCATTTCCAGGGAGAGTGCATTGCGTACCCGGGGACGGTTCAGGGTCAGCCATCCAAGGGGCCCCTCTTTTTCGGACACTACGGACGTCATGGTGTACCTCCCCGGATTATGTCTCTCAACGTTTAAGTGCTTTGGGGGGATAGCGACTGAGCAGACGAAAGCGGCGAATCCGGCCGTTGCCTGCCCAGTGCATGTAAACATGGTTTTACAAAAAGGAGAGAGGAGCGTTTTTTATCAGCCCAGTTACACAAAATAGTTAAAAAAGCCCTCTGGGTTTTCCTGTAAGGGCCGGAGAAGTGGAGGTAGGACCACGGGAGGCGGGGCAACCGGGAGACATGGCTTGACGCTAACCAAGTCCGAGGAGGTGCTTCTCCGTCCCTACCCTTCGACTGGCAGCGCTTCATGGGCACGAGTTGGGGAGGGCGACATAGGCATGCCTCCTTCCCTCCCCTCTTTCTGCTCGTCTGCCCGGGTTGTCACCAGATGTAGTCAATTTTTCCGGAGGAATCGTCGGGGTCTAGGCCCTCCTTCACTTTTCGTATCTGGTCCCGCATGTCCTGCCGCACCTCCTGGGGCAGGTAACACCCGGTTACCACCTCCAGGTAGGCCTGCACGTTCTCCAGCAGGGCAATCGCCTGGAGGGGATGGTCCGTGTTTTCAGTGAGCCAGTCCATCAATCCGTCCGTCAGGCGGGCCTTGGCCTCGCCGCCGAAGTTAATCTCGCCTTTCCGGTTCAGCCATCTCTCCAGTTTGTCAAGAAACTCGTCGCTCACCTCGCCATCCGCATCCACGCTTTTAAGTCTCGCCCAATTATAAAAAGATGTGGGTCTCCCTGACCGGCTGGCTTCGCTCTAAACATATTTACGTCCATTGACCACCGGATATAAAATAAAAGGGGAAGGGGCCTCATGAGAAAAGAGCCGGGCAGTGGCCACTTTTCTGCCTGGCCTCCTGCTGCAGGAGGTATGCCAGGAAGCGCGCTGGCACTGCCCGTCCATTGGCAGAACATCCATCATTCGCTATTGTGTCACTGCGTTGATGCCTTCAGAATGTAATAACTATCATTGGCGGGATTAACAGAATATGATACCTCAGGAGGGACGCCGGCATGGCTGAGCTGCCCCTGCACATCCGGCTGGTGACGGACGACCGTGACCTGCAGCGGAAGCTCTCCCAGGCGGAAAAACAGAAGATCACGGTTCCCGTGACCGGCGCCGGGGGGCCCCCCGGAGCCGGCCCGGCCCCAGCGGCGGAGGGGGGGGCCCGGGGGCCGCTGGCGTTGCTCCGCCAGATGCGCCTCCCCGGCATGGATGCCCTGGAGGGAACCGCCCAGAAAATGAAGGATGCCCTGGGCGGTGGAGCCGGGGGCGGGGGCCCCCTGGCCGGCATGATGGGGCTGGCCGGGGGCGGTGGAGCCGGGGCGGCAGGTGCCGGCGGGGGAGCCGGGATGGCGGGGGGAGCCGGGGCCATCGGCGCCGCGGTGGGCGCCGCCATGATGGCCGTGGAGTTCCTGAAAAAAATCTTCGGGTTCGTGATGAGCCTGGAGCCCATGCGCGCCGTGACGGAGATGATCGGGACCATCATGAAACTGTTCTTCATGCCTCTGGCGCTGATGCTGTTCACCCTGCTGCGTCCCATCCTGGTGACGCTGATCAAGATGATGCCGCTGTGGCTGCAGTTCTGGCGGAATCCCCTGAAGTACATCGACAGGATCCCCGAGCTGCTGCAGCGCTACATCGACCGGTATCTCCCCGCCATCACCCGGTATCTCACCACCCTGGCCTCCAGCCTGTTCACCGTGCTCATCAAGGTGCTACCGCAGCTGGTGGCGGCGCTCACCGCCGCCCTGTATGTGACGCTGACGGAGCTGGCCCGGGTGTATACCGACTGGGTGCTGGGCGGCCTCCGGGGCCTGGGGGAGGACATCTGGGACGCCCTGGCGGGCCTGGGTGATACCATCTGGGGGTTCCTGGAGGGCCTGGGCGGCACCATCGGGGACGCCGTGCGGGGCGCCGGCGAGTGGCTGTGGGGGCAGCTGCAGCAGGGCTGGAATGCGCTGACCAGCCTGGGCGGGCAGATAACCAGCAAGCTGCAGGACGTCATCACCAGCCTGGGGAACAAACTCAGCGCGCTGCCGCAGCTGATACGGGACAAGCTGCAGGGATTGTTCGCGGGGATTAAGAATGCTGTTCAGAACGTTATCGGGACCATCCTGGGCCTGGTGACTATGCTCCCGCAGCAGATAGGAAAGTTTGTCGGGCAGGCGTTCTCCGCCGTGATGAGCTACGTTGAAAGTCTCCCCCGGAACATCTGGGGCATGATTAACCCCTTCGATGACTTCATTATCACCGACAGCGGCCGCATCATCCGGCCAAATCCCAACGACACCATCATCGGGACCCGGGACCCCCAGCGGCTCCTGGGCGGCGCCACCCGCCAGATTACCAACAATATCACCGTCCATGGCGTCATGAGCGACAGCCTGATCATGGACACCCTGAACCGTATCAACCGCATGAGTCAGAGGGGGGTCTAAATCATGGCCTGGTACATCACCCGGACCTATGGCGCCACCACCCGGCGTTATAACCTCCGGCTGGTTCAGACGGCGCCCGACCGGCAGACGCTGCCCAACACCAGCATCGGTATGCCCGGCGGCGGTGCCACGGAGAACATCTGCATGGCCATCCAGGGGATGGAGAACACCCTGGATGTGACCTTCATCATGACGGATAACGGCACCGACAAGTCGAACGGCACCCATGGCACCCCGGTGGTATCCCTCCTGGAGCAGATAGACTACCTGAAAAACGTGATTCACTACCCCGCGATTGGCACCACCTGGAAGCTCTACAACGATGTCTACACCTCCGGGGTGGGGGTGGTCCTGGAGGAGATATTCATCGACTGGGCGGCATCCAGCCCCCGGGGCATCCCGGTGACGCTCCGCATGAAGGTGGGGCAGGTGCGCTGAACCGCATCGACCGCCTGAGCAGGAGAGGAGCCTAGACCATGGCGGGTGGCCCGGGCCACGCAGCGCGGCGCCGGCGCCCCGGGTGCGCACCTCTGCCGCCACCCTGAAATATCGATTTCGGTACCTTTAAATAAAAGGTATCTGCCAGGTAGAGAATGTAATAATAATGACCCTGTGGTTATAGGCATATGGGAGAAAATTGGAAGACGACCGTGATTCTCCGGGAGGAGCATCACCAGCGTCTTAAAGCGCTCAGGGAAAAAACCGGCATCAGCCTGTCGGACCTCATCAGGCTGGCCGTGGTTCAGTATCTCGAAAATGAGGGAAAAACTGACTAGAGAAAACTGGGACCGGGACAAGGCCGCGGCCCGCGTCCTGGAAATTTTACGGGATCTAAACGCCCGGAGTGCTCAAAATAAAAATGTTAGAGGCATAGAAAATGACGGGCAGTAGACTTTTCCATGCGCTAATCGGGCAGCGCGTGAAACTGGTGGTCCAGGAACCCTACCAGCCAAAACCACGGACCTACTATGGCGCCATAGAGGGCGTTGAAGATAACTTTCTCCTATTTCGCAGCGCACAGGGCTTAGGGAGCTTTAACATTCAGTATATCATTGCTGTGAAACCCCAGGAAGGCGGTGGGAGATGACAAACTGTAAGGATCCAGATAGCGGGACAAAGACAAACTTACATAAACGGTTAGATAATAAGCAATTATGTACGTCTGGGGATGATAATGATAATGATAATGATAAAGAAAACCTTTATAATAATAACATAATAATAATACAACTTGTAGGTGATGGCGACCCTCAACGTTTTTTCGAATGGTTGTCTTTATTTATACCAAATAGCGCTGCTATCTACTCTAAAATAATTTTGTTCCTGTTGCAGAACAAAATCTGCTCCTCCAGCTCTATACATAATACGTTCCAAAGCACTGTGGCTCAACAGAATGTTTTTGTATACCTCAACAAACTGCTGGGATACAACATTATACGAGAACTAAAACCTGACGAAATCATTGAACAGGCTAATTCTCTAAAAGCGCATCGGCTGGCATCCCGACCCAAGCGCACACCACGGGGTATTAACGGTATACAGTTCTATACACTGACAGACCAGGCTAAACGATTTTTTAGCAGCTGGACCCAGTGGCAGTGGGAAATCACCGCACAGGACCGAGAGGAAATCCAGCTCTATAAGCAACGGCTGGAAAAATTGCTTACAGAAATCAGCCGGCAGCAGAACAAGAGAAAGAATCAACAGAAAGAGCGCACCCGCCGGAACAAAGAACAGCAGCGCCAGGAGGCGGCCGCCCGGGAGCGGAAACGGGAGTTGCTCTCCCGTGCGAAGGAGCTGGCGGCGCCCTACCTGGAGGCGGGCCGGGAACTGCTGAAGGAGCAGGACCATGAGCGCTACAGGAACATCTACGTCTTCATGCGTCACGTCTTCATGTATGCCTCCGCACTGCAGCTGAGCCCCTGGGAGATCCTGGAAAAACATCTCCCGCCCGACATGGTGCGGGCCATCCGAGATATGAACGTGGAGGCCATCGTGGGGTTTTACACCGACCGGGAGGCCACCCGCCGTCTCACCCGGACGTCGCAGGCTCTGCAGCACGCCCTGAACAGTATCCTAACTGCAGGAGAGGATGCAGTGATATAATGGACCCGGGCGAATCGTATAGCGCCCTCGAGCTGGTGAATGCAGGCCCCTTTGAAAATGTGAACTGCGACCTGTGCCTCTCCCGCCCCGCAATCTATTTCGTAAAACAGGACCTCACCCGCCTCTGCGACCTGTGCCTGTCAAAATACCTGCACGAACATCAGGTCCAGCGTTATGAGGTAGTGGTGTTTTAACCGATTCAGGGAGGGGCAGTGTCCGTGAAACAATCGTGGTACAGACCTGTGTGACGATTGCGCAGCAGAATGTAAACGCCAACTTCCGACTTTTTCGCCCACCCCGGGGTACTTTATATACTTTTTTCAGCGCCCAGATAAAACATCCATACAGATTATGCAAACATTTAAATCAATAGTATCGATAGTATGCTATGCGCTCAGCTGCTCTACTGACGGCGATGATCGCCGTCATCGCGGTTGCACTGCTGCTGTGCTCCGCCGGCGGGAGGGCGACCCATGACGGCGTCAGAGCCACTATTTATGTCGATGACGATGGCACTCAACCGTATTTGAGAATTAAAAATGCGGTTTATTTTGCAGAAGAAGGAGACACTGTATTTGTGTATGAAGGGACCTATTCCGATGAATATATTCAAATCAACAAGAGCATTCAATTAATAGGCGAAAACAAATTCTCGACTATCATAAAGGGCCAAATAACCATAACCGCAGATAATGTGACGATTTCAAATTTTACAATAAAAGGTACAGATAGACATCCTTTATACGATTTTTACATTGACAATGGTTTGATACTATTCTCGAATGGAAACGTTGTTACGGATTGCATAGTTAAACAAAACAATAAAGGAATCGAAATTTTTGATGCATCAAACAATATCATAAAAAACTGTCTTATACGTGATAATTCCTGTGGAATTTCAGTGAGTGGAACCTCAGAAGAGAATTTCATTTACCATAATAATTTTATCAACAACAAACAAAAAACCCTTTACTCAGATATTTCGATTCCCCGCAACGTCCATATTGGGTCTTGCCGATATCCGCAACAATGGAATTCATCCATTGAAGGCAACTACTGGGATGATTATGATGGCCCGGATGCCGACCGAGATGGAATAGGTGAAATCCCCTATTTAGTAGGTGGGGGCTGCGGGGATAAAGATTATTACCCCCTGTTCTCCCCATTGGACTTGGGGTCTCCAAAAGGATATGCCGATAATGGTTCGGCCACCACACCGGCTTTTGAGGGCATCATTGTAATCCTGTCGCTAGCAATAGTATTCGCCATCAAAAGAAAATTTAAAAATTAACTGATGCCGCTGAGGCAGCCATACGGCGTAAAAACCGGGGGCGCGCCCCGTGATCAGGCGCAGCGCCCGTTAAAAGATGCTCTCACTTGTCATGTTAGGGCCGTAAAGTGGGGGGTGGACAGCCTCAAAAAGTGGGTAAAATCAAAAAAGAGGGCCCCGGTGGCCATGGCCAGGGCCCTCACCGCGCCAGGGCCCCACGCATTCGGCTCACCAATATCGATATTAAAAAATTGTATTTAAACTCTGCGATTCTCCTTCTCTTTCTGCAGTTTCTCCAGCGCCCCCACCACCCGTTCACCGATTTCCGGGTTGTCCAGGGCTCTAATGATTTCGTTCCCTATCAGCTGTTCCTGGGATTGCTTCACCTGGTCCAGCTCGGTTTCCAGGCGCTGGATTTTTGAGGCCTGGCGCTCGATTATTTCGTCATAGGTCTCCATTTTCCCGTTGTATTTTCGCTCCAGCTGCTGGACCTGCTCCACCGCCCTGTTGATGCTCAGGGCCGCCTCGTGCTCCCTGTATATCTCCCTCATCTCATCCACGATGCTCACGAAATAGGCGGCGTCATAGGGCACACAGTGGCCCATCCAGTAGTCCACCACTTCACTGTTCACCCCCTCCAGCTTCATGATGGTGGAGAAGGCGGCTCTGAGCGCGTGGGGGCTGCAGGGGTTAATGTCGGCTCTGTCCAGCTCGGCATCGGATACCACTCCCGCCGTGACAGCCAACTGCCTCATCATGTCCTGGATGTTCTTAGGGCTGATTCTCTCCCTCAGAGCTATTTTATTCTGCTCTTTGATGAACAGGGGTTCACGTAGCGCTATGGGGCCCAGCCGGGCCTCCCTCTGCTCCAGATACGCCTGCAGAGCCTCCACGGCGTCCCGGCCAATGAAGGTCACATAGGCCACCTGCTCCTTACCCCTCACCGTATTGATGGCCAGGGGGCACTCATCTCTCCTGAGGCCGTCTGCCACATCGCCATAGTCCAGCCTGCAGACGGTAGATATGTCCATGCCGCTCTGAAACATCATCAGAATGATGGCCCTGTCCCTCAGGCTGCCGGCGTGATCCACCAGCCTCTTAACGCTGTCGGCCCTCAGGGGCTTTCTCGCATTCTCCTTTTTAGGGGCGCCCCGAGGAGTTTTGATTTTCAACTGAAAGTTGTTAGCGCCATAAAAACTCAGAATGGCTCCCGTATAGGCAGATACACTCTTAGGGGCCATCCCCCTCATCCCCGATGGGAGGCCATCTTTACCCTTCAACTCATAGTCACGCTGCAGATACTCGATGAACCTCCTGACATGGTGCTCCACCCGGCCCCTGTCCCTCACAGGCAGCTGCCTATCGGCGTCAATCTCATCAATGAGCTCCGTGGGAGTCAAACCCCTGAATTCTACGTATTTTCTCAGGGCGCTCAGATAAACCGTTTTAGTTTTGAGGGATTTACCAGCCAGGCACCTCCGCACCTCTGGGTATTCTGAAAGGTTTTTAAGCACATTGGGCTTACTGTCTACAGCCACCATATCAAAAGCATCAGGGTATAAATTAAAAGGTTTATGACCATCCAAGATAGACATATTTATATCCGGTGCGATATATGTGTTCGGTCCTCTCTCGGAGGTACATCATGGGAACCAAGAAAAAGCAGAAACGCAGGAAGATTCGCAAGCACAAGATTAAGAAACGCCGGCGGAAAGGGAAGTAAGCACTGACTGTACCCGTTTTTTTGGTTAGTCCCGACCAGGTTCGGCCTCCGTTTGACGGTCAGGAGGACCGCCATTTTCACGGGCAACGGAGTCTCCAGCCTGTCCCTGCGGCTTCACTGCGGCTGCACCACCCTCCGCGCCCGGTTGACGACGGCCACGCCCAGGATGACCAGCCCCCCGCCCACCACGAACAGCGGGGTGATGGGGTCGTCGAAAAGCAGATAGCTCACCAGGGTGGAGATGACCGGCACCGCGTACAGGTACACGCTCAGCTCCGATGCGCCCTTCACCTCCAGCGCCATGTACCACAGAGCGTAGCTGACGATGGTGGACACCAGCCCCAGAAACACCACCGCTGCCCCGGTCTCCCAGGACATGGAGGCCACCTCGGTCACAAAGGACCACCTCACCAGGGGCAGCAGCCCGATGCTCCCCAGCAGCATGGCGTAGAGGGTCAGAGAAAGGGCGGAGTATCGCTCCAGCATTTTCTTTCCGGCCACCGTGTACACCGCGCCCATAACGGCCGCCAGCAGCACGGCCAGAGCGCCGACGACGTAGTCCACCTCTATGGTAGCCTCGGACCCCCACACGGTGAGAATGACCAGGCCGGTCAGGGACAGCCCGATGCCCCCTACCTTGCGGGGCGTAACCCGCTCATCCAGAAACATCACGGCCAGAATCACCACGAGCACGGGGATGGTGGCCACAATCAGGCTGGCCGCCCCCGGAGACACGTACTGCTCTCCGTAGTTGAGCCCCAGGTGGTACACCATGACTCCGAAAAAGCCCAGCAGGAACAGGGGAGTCACGTCCCGCTTGTGCAGGGGTGCAAACCGGCGGCGTTGCAGCCCCAGGATCACCAGCAGCGCCGAGCAGGCCACGGTGAACCGGAGCAGGGTGAGATTGATAAAGGACAGGTCCTCCAGCGCTACCTTGATGAGGGGAAAGGCCAGGGCCCACCCCATAATGGGCAGAGTGATAAACAGAGCCAGGGATGGAGGGCGGCGCATGCCCCCCAACCGGAAGCGGTTTTTAAAGGTTTATTGCTCTCCCTCCGCAGAGGGGTAGATTTATAACGGGCGAGCCATTGAAAAAGGGAGGACGACATCATGGAATCAACACATCGAGCGCACTATCCAGCCCCCTATCCCCGCCTGGTGGTGGACGTGTCCAAAATACGGGACAACACTGCGGCCATCGCCGGATTGGCCGCCGATTTCGGCATGAGCATCACCGGCGTCACCAAGGCTTGCTGCGGTGACCCCTGCGTGGGCAGAGCCATGCTGGCGGGCGGCGCCGCCTCCCTGGCCGATTCCCGGCTAAACAACCTCCGTCGTCTCCGGGAGGGCGGGGTCACGGCGGACCTCATGCTTCTCCGCACCCCTATGCTGAGCCAGGCGGAGCGGACGGTGGAGCTGGCCGACGTGTCTCTCAACACGGAGCCAGCGGTGATGGCGGCCCTGTCGGAGGCGGCCGTGGAGCGAGGTGTTTCCCACAAAGTGGTGCTCATGGTGGAGCTGGGAGAGCGGCGGGAGGGCATCATGCCCGGGGAGCTGCCGGAGGTGACGGCACGTGCCCTGGATATGGAGGGCATCGAGGTGTACGGCATGGGGGTCAACCTGGCCTGCCTGACGGGGGTGGTGCCCACGGCGGACAAAATGCGGGCCTTCGAGGAGGTGGTGCAGGATGTGCAGGATTCCTGCGGCATTAGGTTCTCCATGGTGGGAGGTGGTAACTCGGCCAACATCCCCCTGCTGCTGAAGGGTGAGCATCCGGCCACGGTCATCAACAACCTGCGGGTGGGCGAGGCCATTTTGCTGGGGCTGGAGACGGTGGAGCGAACCCCCGTTCCCGGTACCCACCAGGATGCATTCACCCTGGAGGCCGAGCTGATAGAAACGAAACGAAAACCCTCGGTCCCCGACGGCCGGGTTTCCCAGAATGCCTTCGGAGAAACGCCGTCCTTTGAGGACCGGGGCGTCATCCGCCGGGGCATCGTGGCCCTAGGCCGCCAGGACGTGCTGGTGGAGGGTCTGACCCACCGCTCCGCCGACGTGGAGATAGTGGCCAGCAGCAGCGACCACCTGGTCCTCCATCTCAAGAGCAACACATACAGGGTGGGCGACGTGATTTCCTTCCACGTGAACTACGGAGCCCTGGTCAGCGCCTCTACCAGCCCCTACATCGCCACCTGCCACCGCTAAAATATGCGCATAAAGAACTCCAGCAGGTAATTGGCAGTATGCACGACCTCCTGCCGGTGCACATATTCGTTGGGAGCATGAATGTTTCCTCCGCCGGGCCCGAACACCAGGGTGGGAACGCCGGTGCGGGTGGCAAAGAGGTTGAAATCCCCCACGCTGCTGGTGGTGAACCGGCAGCGCTCTCCGTTGGCCGGGGGCAGGACCTCCATGAATTTTTCCAGAAGGGGGCTCCTCTCGAACAGATAGGGGCGATACTCCAGGTCGGGAGACGGCGAGAACCGTTTTTTTATGCTCACCTGGGAGCGCAGGTTCAGTTTGTCGATGATGTGCTTGACCTCCCGGATGGCCGACTCCTCGTCCTCCCCCAGGGTCAGCTGCCGGTTGACCAGGATTTTGCAGTAGCTGGGCACGGTAAACGTCTGGTCTCCGCCCTCGATGTTCAGCACCACGTAGTGGCCGCGCCCCATCTTGATGCTGGAAAACACGTCGAAATCCACCAGCTTGGAGATGAGCTGGGCGGCATCCTCCAGGGCGTTGACCCCGTGGGAGGGGTGGGAGGCGTGGGAAGATTTGCCGTAAAACTCTATTTCAAACATGATCCGCCCCTCCGCCCCGATGATGGGCACGGGGAAAGACGACTTGTGTACCCGGCGATGGGTGTAGCAGTAGTCACCCAGGGCCAGAATGGGGGAGGGCTCCGTAATCACGATCAGGTCGTAGTCATGTATGTCGTGCTCCCTGAGCAGGCTGTCCGCCCCCAGGGAAAAGGGAGACTCCTCCCCGAAAACGAAGCTCAGGAACAACTCGCCGTCAATGCTCTCTCTGCGCTGAGCCAGGGCCAGCACGGCGGCGATGGCGGCGGCGCATCCACCCTTCATGTCGGCGGCTCCCAGCCCGTATATTTTTCCGCTCTCCTCGGTGGCTTGGTGGGGCGGGTAAAACCAGTCTCCCCGGGCAGGCACCGTGTCCAGATGCCCGTTGAGCATAACCTTGGGTCCTCGGCCGGTGCCCAGCTTGGCGTACAGGTTGCTGTACCTGTCGGTGTGGTCGAAGGGATTTTTGATGGTCTGCAGCCGGGGTGACAGCCCCCGTTTCCGCAGGTAGCCCTGGACGAAGTCATAGATCTCTCTTCCATGCTCCGCCGTGCTGGGAATGGAAATCAGTTTTTTGGTCAGGGCCACGAGCTCGTCTTCTTCCGATGCGTCTATGCGGTGCTCCATGTGGGTCCGACATCTACAACCCTGGCCATTACAAGTAGGTTTCGCTTTTCCGGGCTAAATCCATAAATAACGGAGTCTGCATAACATCTCATGGTGCAGGAATACGAGGCCATCATCATCGGCACCGGCTCCGGCACCAACCTGGTGGAGCCCCTGCTGCAGCAGCACCCCGGAGGCAAAATAGCGGTCATCGACAAGGACCCGCCGGGGGGCATCTGCCTCACCAGGGGATGCATTCCCTCCAAAATGCTGCTGTATCCGGCCGAGGTGATGAGCACCATTCGGCGAGCCGGCAGATTTGGCATCGACGTCCAGGTAAACCGGGTGCGATTTGACGCGGTCATGAAACGGATGCGCGACCACGTGGACGGACAGATAGAGGACATCCGCCAGAGCCTGGAGCAGGAGGAGCAGATTGACTATTATCCGCAGGAGGCGCGGTTCGTGGCCCCTCGCACGCTGGAGGTGGGAGGTCAGAGGCTCAGCAGCGACCTGATAATTCTGTGCACCGGCTCCCGGTCCCTCATTCCCCCCATAGAGGGCCTGGACCGGATTTCCTATCACACCAGCAGCACCCTTCTCCACCTCAAAGAGCTCCCGGCCAGCCTGGTCATCATCGGCGGGGGGTACATCGCCGCCGAGTACGGCTTTTTCTTCTCCGCCATGGGAAGCGAGGTGACCATCGTGGGCCGTAACCCCCAGTTTCTGCCCGACGAGGAGCCCGAGATATCGGAGGTGGTTCGGCGCAAGCTGGCCGGGCACCTGCGCATGGTTACCGGCCACGAAGTGACCGGGGTGGAGCAGGAGGGAGAAGAGATAAGGGTCACCGCCGTGAACCGGGACCGGAAGTCACGGGCTACCTTTGTGGCAGAGACGGTGCTGGTGGCCACCGGTCGGGCTCCCACCACCGACATTTTGCAGCCCGAAAAGGGGGGAATAGAGACCGACCGGCACGGGTGGATAGTGACCGATCGACACCTCCGGACCTCTCAGCCCGGGGTGTGGGCCCTAGGGGATGCCACCGGCAGATACCTGTTCAAACACGTGGCCAACTACGAGAGCGAGATAGTGTACCACAACTCCCTGTTCAACCGGCAGATGGAGGTCGACTACCACGCCGTTCCCCATGCCGTGTTCACCGACCCGGAGGTGGCGGGGGTGGGGATGGGAGAGCGAGAGGCCATAGACACCCATGGCAAGGACGCCATCCGCATCGGGTTTTACCGGTACGAGGACACTGGAAAGGGCCTGGCCGTGGATGCCGGGGACTATTTTGTGAAGGTCATTGTGGCCGCGGAGGACCACCGCATCCTGGGTGCCCATATGGTGGGTCCCTGGGCTTCCATGCTCATCCACGAGGTCATTCCTCTCATGTATACCCCGGATGGCAGCCTGCGCCCGCTGCTGCGGGCCATGCACATCCATCCCGCCATGAGCGAGGTGGTACAGCGGGCCGCCGGCAACCTGATGGACGTGGACGACTATCACCACCTCATCGGTCACCACTACGGTCTGCCCTTTGCTGCCACCGGCTGAAAATACCGGCGGGTGGCCCGTCCGGCCAGTGGTGCTACGCCAGCCCCTTGATGGCAGTGACGCATCCCGTGCAGACTTTTTTTACGTGGCCCTTGATGTGCACGTGTTTGACATTGTTGTCGGGGACCTCGGCCCCGCAGACGTCACACTTTGTCATATGTTCTCCTCGATGGCATAGCAAACTGGTGACGCTTTAAAAAGGTTGTTCCCGGAGGTTACCGGCGGCAGGAAAAACGCCCCTGTTTTTCGTAGTAGCGCTGATGGTAGTCCTCGGCAGGATAGAAGGGGTCGGCGGGCACAATTTCGGTGACGATGGGACGGCGGTATCGCCCCAGCTGCTCCCGCTGCCGTCGGGAGGTGTGAGCTGCCTGCTCCTGCTCCCTCGTGTGATAGAAGATGGCCGACCTGTACTGCGAGCCCACGTTCCATCCCTGACGGTCGGGAGTGGTGGGGTCGTGAATGCTCCAGAAGACCTCCAGCAGCTCCTCGTAGGAAACCGTGCCGGGGTCGTAGGTTACCTCCACCGCCTCCGCATGACCCGTTTTGCCGGTGCACACCTCCTCGTAGGTGGGATGCTGCACGGTGCCCCCGGTGTATCCGACCCGGGTGTCCTTCACGCCCGCCACCTGCCGAAAGGAGGCCTCCACCCCCCAGAAGCAGCCGGCGGCAAAGGTGGCCGTGGCCAACCGGGGTTGCTCTTCGTCCATGTGGCAGCAACGTCAGCCCCTATATTACGCTGTTGTCTCCCGAGGCCCAGGGGCCGGAAATTTTTATATAGAACCACCGATATATACTTTCCAAGCCAACACCTTAAATAGGAGATAGGCAGTAATTCCATAAAACCATTGGGGTCTGAAAATGAATGAGGTTATCCTGAAAGTATCGGAAGCATTATCCCAGGACGTGGGCTCCGGCCGGGCTCGCCTGGACGGCAAAACCCGCATCACCCTGGACGTCACTCCCGGGGACATCATAGAGATAGAGGGAGGACACAAGACGGCCGCCGTGGTGTGGCGGGCCCGCCCCATCGACGAGGGAAAGGGCATCATCCGCATCGACAACCTCACCCGCAAAAACGCCCGGGTTGGCATGGGGGACAAGGTGGTGGTCCGAAAAATTATCCCCAAGGTGGCCAAAAAGGTGGTCATGGCCCCCGCCATATCCCAGGGACAGCGCATCCAGTTCGGCCAGGGCATCGAGCACCTGGTGAAGCGCGGCCTCCTCAAGCGGCCCATCAGCGCCGGCGACACCGTGGTCATCCCGGGCATTGCCCTGTTTGGCAACTCCCTTCCCTTCGGCGTACTCAAGACCGACCCCAAGGAAATCGTAACCATTGGAGAGCGCACGGAGGTGGAGGTCAAGGAGGAGCCCATCCAGGAAGACCTGCTCAAGACCCCCCAGGTCAGCTACGAGGACATCGGCGGGCTGAGCAACGAAATCATGAAAATCCGGGAGATGATAGAGCTTCCCCTCAAGCACCCCGAGCTGTTCAAGCGGCTGGGCATAGACCCCCCCAAGGGCGTGCTCCTGCACGGTCCGCCGGGCACGGGCAAGACGCTCATTGCCAAGGCGGTGGCCAACGAATCCGGGGCCAACTTTTTCACCATCAACGGCCCGGAAATCATGAGCAAGTTCTACGGTCAGAGCGAGGAAAACCTGCGCAAAACCTTCGAGGAGGCGGAAAAGAACTCCCCCTCTATCATCTTCATCGACGAAATCGACGCCATCGCCTCCAAGAGAGAGGAGGTACATGGGGAGGTGGAGCGCCGGGTGGTATCCCAGATGCTCACCCTTATGGATGGCCTCAAGGGACGGGGCAAAATCATCGTCATCGGAGCCACCAACCGGGTTGATTCCCTGGACCCCGCCATCCGCCGCCCCGGCCGCTTCGACCGGGAAATTGAGATAGGTGTTCCAGATATGCATGGAAGAAAGGATATTTTGACTATTCATTCTCGTGGCATGCCGCTCTATCACTGGAACAATGAAATTGCAGGGATGAAACTTCTTGAAATAATATATGGGTACAATGAAAATGCAGAAAAAAAGATACAAGATCTTAATGAACAAATTGAAGAGAATACAACATCAGTAAAACAGTTAAAAGAATCGTTAGATAAATTGAAGGAAGAATTGTATCAGTTAGAATCAGAAAAAAAACAATCGCGATCATACGACCGGTTTTTAGAAAAGATCAAGTTAAAGAAAAACCAAATTGATGAAGTTGCGCAAAAAATCGAAAAACATGAAGAAGATATCGCCACTTCTAAAGAACGGATAAAAAAACTATCCGAATCCGTACAACGTATTCTTAAGATCAAGGAATTACTAAACAGGAAACGGGAATTGGTTACAGAGATTGTTGATGATATCGAAAAAATAGATCGTGTTCTAAAAATACGTGAGGGTAACGATCCGCGCAACATATTTTCACAAAAACTCTTGCAGGAACAAGAAGAAAAACTAACCAGTATCATCGAAACACTCGTTGATGCGGAAATCCTATCACAAGATTTCTTCAAAGATGTCATTCGCGAGTCGGTGGACAGAATGATTGAAGAAATCTCGGAAGTCACTTACGGATACGTTGGTGCTGATTTGGCGGCTCTCTCACGCGAAGCTGCTATGACTACGCTCCGACGGTATCTCCCAGAAATAGACTTGGATGATGTCATTCCAACTGAATTGTTGCAAGAAATGGAGGTAACAATGGAGGACTTCAAGGAGGCCCATCATTCCATAGAGCCCTCGGCCCTGCGGGAAGTGCTCATTGAAATACCCAAGGTGCGCTGGGAGGACGTGGGCGGCCTGGAGGATGTCAAGCAGCGTCTGCTGGAGGCCGTGGAATGGCCGCTGGTGGACCCCGAGCGGTTCACCCGCATGGGTATCAAACCGCCCCGGGGCATACTGCTCTACGGTCCGCCGGGTACGGGCAAGACCCTGCTGGCCAAGGCGGTGGCCAACGAATCCAATGCCAACTTTTTGTCCATCAAGGGGCCCGAGGTGTTCTCCAAGTGGGTGGGCGAGAGCGAGAAGGCGGTTCGCGAATTGTTCAAGAAGGCAAAGCAGTCGGCCCCCTCCATCATATTCCTCGATGAAATCGACGCTCTGGCTCCCCGGCGGGGCTCGCACGAGGGCTCCCGGGTGACGGACACCGTGGTCAACCAGCTGCTGACCTCCATGGACGGCGTGGAGAGCATGGACGACGTGGTCATCATCGGCGCCACCAACCGCCCGGACATCATCGATTCCTCCTTCCTGCGGCCGGGTCGCTTCGACGAGCTCATCCTGGTGGGACAGCCCGACGCCGCGGCGCGGAAGGACATCTTCAAGATTCACACTGCCCGGATGCCCCTGGCCAAGGACGTGGACCTTGACAAGTTGGCCGACGTCAGCGAAGGATACGCCGGGGCTGATATAGAGGCCGTATGCCAGGAAGCCGCCATGATCGCCATGCGGGAGAACATCGAGGCACGCAAAGTCAAGAACAAGCACTTCACCAAAGCCCTGGAAACCGTACGCCCCTCCATCGACGACGAAATGATGGAGTTCTACAAGGAGATGACCCAGAAGCTGGGCAAGGGGGTGGCCAAGAGGGAGATGACCAAGGGAATGGAAGTGCTGTAGCGTCCCTCCCCGGATTCCATCCCTCTGCTCCTCCGCCCACACACAGGACGTTAAGTTTTTAAAACCATTAGATATTATGTTATCCGGAGGCACAAACATGAGAAATAACAAGGCAATAAGCATAGGGGCAATAGTGGTTGCAATACTGATGGTTGCTAGCACGGCAACCGCATTATCGGCAACAACGGAGACGTCATCGTTCCCCGCAGCGCCCACCAACATCGTGAGCAACGGCATGGGAACGGTAGTGGCGGCAGGGGACAACGACGAATACGAACCGGTCATCGCGGCCGACGGCAGCGGCAACTACGTGGTGTCCTACACCGAAAAACTGGGTGTTTTCGACACCAACGTGATGCTGGCCACTTCTACCAACGGCGGCAACAGCTGGAGCGCAGCGTCCACCCCCTGGGGTGAACTGGAGGGACGACAGACTAGCCCATCCATGATGTACTGCGGCGAGGGCAATACCATCCTTGGCGCCTTTGCCGATGAAACCGGTGGCTGGGAGATGCTTTTCAAGATACCCAGCGCGGCTGAACCCACCACCTGGGACTACACAGGATGGGGCGGCTTCGATGCGATAACTGATACCGCTGTCATGTATACCACTGATTACGAAGGCGAAGGAACACTGGCCATGGTCACTCCCCTTACTGGAGAAAGCAGCGGATATGAATGTGCCATGTGGGGCTATGCTTCAGTTGAAGACTTGGCACTGTTGGGTGGCTCGTTCTGGTACGATGCTCAATCCCATACGGGTACCTACTACGCGCCAGGCAACATGGAGGGCTTCACTTTCATGGGTGACCACTACGGCTTTGTCATGGATGCAGACCGGGAGGAGACCGGCATGCGGCAGCCCCTGATAAAGTGGACCGTGTACACCGAGGAAGTGGACCTGGAGTACGTGGAAAACCAATTCTGGTTTGAGGACGACGTGGAGGCCTTTGACCCCGATGCAGTGGGCACCGGCAACAGCATCTACGTGGTCTACCAGGTCTACGACCCCACCTACGGCGACTACAACATCAAGTGCCAGTACTCGCATAACGGCGGAGCCACCTGGGATTCCAGTCTGCCCGCCGACGCCCAGCTGGTGGACGAGACCTATCCGGCCGTCCACGCCGCGGGCAACAACGTGTTCGTCACCTTCGTCAAGCAGGGCAACCTGTACCTGGCGAAGTCCGAGGACGGCGGAGCCACCTGGGAAGAGCCCGAGCAGGTCAACGACCAGGATGGCACCGTGGTGGCAGAGGCCGGCACGGCCGACATCTCCCAGGCTGGAATCGTGTGGACCGACAACCGCAACGGCAACAAGGACATCTACTACGCCCCACTACCCAGCGCCATCATCAACGTGGGCACCATATCCGGCGGCATGGGAGTGAGCGCCACCGTCACCAACACCGGTAGCGAACCTGGGAACAACATCGCCTGGACCATTTCGCTGAGCGGTCCGGTGTTCGTGGGCAAGGAGACCACCGGCACCATCAACACCCTGGAGCCCGGAGCGGAGACCACCATCAGCACCGGCATGGTTTTCGGCATTGGCCCCACCACCGTAACCGTCATGGCCGGTGGAGCCACCAAGACCGCCAAGGGATTCGTGCTGGGGCCCCTGGTGCTGGGGCTATAAGCCACGGTACCTCCCCCTTTTCCCTTTTTCATTTTTAAAACGTTATGTGGAGCGCCGGCTAGGCCACCCTGCTCATCCTGAAGGCGCCGGTGAGCCGGATTTCGTCCTTCTCCAGCAGGTAATCTATCCAGTTGCGGGATACCACTTCGCCGCATCCCTGCACTCGAATCTGCATACGGGAGGCCTCCTCCCGCATCTCTATAACGCCGTCCATGAGGTGCTTGATGGTCTGCACCTCGATTTCCTCGTGCATGCCCCGGGTCATGCTGAACAGGGAGGTGGCACCCAGCCGCTTGCAGGTTCCGCTTACCACCTGCAGAAAACGGAATACGGCCTTGGCATCTGCATACACAATCAGGGTAGAAATGGAGTCAAAGACCAGACGGTGCCTCTCATATTTTTGCTGAAACTCTTTTTCGGTCTTGATGATGGAGGCGGTGATGCGCTCCCGGTTGATGGGGCTGTCCACAAAGATGACGTTGGGCCCCTCCTCCCTGAGCTCCACTCCCTTGGAGTACACGTCGATGTATTTGACCTTGCCCTCGTCCTCGTAGCGGGCAAAGTGGGCATCCATCTTCTGCATTTCCTCCTTCATCTCGGCAAAAGAGGTGTCGGTAAGCACAAAGATGGCCGGCTCTCCCTCCTGCAGACCGGTGAGGGCAAAACTCTTCAGTATGGTCTCCTTGCCGATGAACGGCGGAGCGTAGAGCAGGGTGTTGGTGACCGCTGGCAGCCCGTCCTTCAGCAACTCGTCCAGGCGGTCGATGCCCGTCTTAACCAGCATGGGATTCCCCCCCTATGATTTCCTCGACCAGCATTTCAAACGCTTTGAAGACGCCCTCGCCGGTGGTGGCAGCGGTGGGCACAACGGGCGTCTCCGGTGCATCCATCCGGCGCCGGATTTCCTCCTCTCCCATGGCTCCCGGTGCGTCGCACTTGTTGGCGGCAACGACGTAGGGTATGTGCTGCTCGCTCAGCTCGGCGGCCATTTTTTTGGCCTCTGGAATCTGCTCCGGCTGGGTGGCATCGATGACCAGCAGGGCGCCGGATGCCACCCCCTTCATTTTCTGGACCAGGGGCAGGAAGCGCTCCTGTCCGGGAACCCCGAACACCTCTGCTCGATACGCGGGGCGGTCGATGGTTCCGTGCTCTACGGCAATGGTGGACCCCATGCGGTCCACGGAGGTATGGCGGTCGCACAGGGCCTTCATGAAACTGGTCTTTCCAGAGCGGAACGGCCCCATGACCATCACCTTGGGAACATATATCCTTATTCCGCCGGGGCGGTAGACTTTGAACAGTACTGATTTGCTGGCCTGTCCATTCCACCCTATTTTTACCAGGTGATATTTTTGGCCGGAGTAGGTTTCCCCGGTCACCGCGTCAATTTCCACGATGGCGTCGAAGAGCCGCTGGATGCGGTACAATATGCTCTCCTTGTAGGGCCAGGAGGTGAAGTTGTAGACGGCCACACCGTTTTTGTCGCTGATGCGCTCGTTGATTCTTGATATGCCCTGGAGGGTTTCCCGCTCTCCGCACAGGTCCATGATGTTGGACAGGGAATCGAAGGAAACCACGGCCGGACCGGGCTGGGCTTCCAGCAGCTCATTTACCACGTCCTCGTAACTGAGAATGTCGTGGGGCTCCAGAATGACAAATTTTTCGTCTGACGGAGTACCGATGAGGCGGGAATAGCCGTCCACCACGGTGAGGAGGTCGCTGTACTCTTCAAAGTCCCATCCGAATTCCCGGAAGGAATGGGCCAGCTGCTTGGAGGAGGACTGGGACACCACGTAAATACAGCGCTTTCCCCTCTGGAGGTTGTGATGCAGAACATGGATGGCCAGATTGCTTTCCTCGACCTCGGGTGCAATTGAGAACAGGAGCGATTTTTTTTCCGGAATACCGCCGCCCAGATAATCGTCCAGTTTTGGTATGCCTGTTTCAATCATTTTCTCTACGCAGTACCCAGTTCTTTTGCCGCCGTCTGCATGGCGTCGATGACCGAATCCATCTGCTCGGCCGTGGTCACTACGGCTAAAAGCGCCCGGGGACCGGCCCCCATGACCAGGATGGTAAAATTTTTGGTATGGACTGCAACGTGGGCGGGAACGCCGCCGCGCAACTCGTCCACAGCTGCTTCGGCAGCTCCCAGCAGCGTGGCGGCCATGGCGGCGAAGGCGTGGGGGTTCAGACCCTGACAGCTTTCGGGGGCTATAAGCAACCCGTCCCGGGACACTATAAAACTGTGCTCAATGTCCACCGTCGATGCCAGGGTATTCAAAATCGTCTTGTATCTCTTATGCTGCATATTCCCACCGATGGTATTCCTTTATTGCTCCCTTCGTAATAAATCTTTCTAATATTTTCTGGTTCTGTCGGGTTCACGAGGCTTTTAGAAGGGCTGTCGGATACGAGGCATATCGTTATAAGGATTCAATTCATTACTTTTGTATGGGAGTTGAAAATTTAATAAATGATTTGGGGGAAAAAGTAAAAATAATGCGTGATTCGGCATTGAAAGAAACTAAAGCAATGTTTTATGATGAAAAAATAATGTTTAACATATTAGAAGATGTTCGAGAGGGTGATATTGTTGTAAAAATATCGTCTGGTGGAGAATATTTACTAACAGATGTTGTTAAAAAACTTAACAGCCATATTGAATGCAAATACAAGAAAGTTAAGTAGAGTTGCATAAATACACCAAAGCAAGATTTTATGAAAATTACAATTGTCTTTGGGTTTGAGATGTTTTCTTTTTCTTTTTAGCTTTGGGTGCTTTTCTGAATGTGGCATTGCCTTTTTCAGTTCTTATAAAGGGTGGTGCATCAAATGTTTTCCCATTCAACAGTTCTTTAATGGTCAATATCTGTATCTTGGAGTATTTTTTGGCAGTAAGTGTTTTCGGTACATAGAATCCTGCTTTTGCTGCTTCTGCAATCATTGGTTTTGTGGGATTGTGTAGTGTTATGAAAACACCGATAGGTGCTTTTTCTCGTTCAATAACTCCTCTTAGGTCTCTGATGTCTTTAACCGTTATATTTTCCCCTGATTTGACTGAAAATATAATTTGTTTTGGTGTTTTGTCATCTGGTCGTTCAAAGAAGTAAAGTTTACCGTCTATCCCTTTATCTGCTCCTTTTTTCTGTTCAACAGGTCGTGCCTTTACCAATCCGAGTGCCCACCACTGGAACTGGAAGGGGTCTTCTTCTGCTAATTGTTTAGCACCTGATAAAGATATGGGTTCTCCAATGACTTCTATGTCCTGCATTATTTCTTCTCCGAATGTATCGGTTAAACGGTATTTTATCAGAGAGACTGCTAGATGGGTAATATCTATCCCTATCCATCTCCGGTTGAGTTTTTGACTGACGGCAATAGTTGTTCCACAACCACAGAATGGGTCCAATACAATGTCTCCTTCGTCTGAACTTGCTTGGATAATGCGTTCTAAGAGTGCTTCAGGCTTCTGGGTCGGATACCCTAAGCGTTCTCTGGCCTGTGACCCAATGGCTTCAATATCTGTCCATAGGTTATCTATGTGCATTACTGGTATTCCCTGTGGTCTAACCTTGCGTCTAGGGATGCCAGATTCTGTCCAAAAAAGGTCTCCTTTTTTGTCAAGTTCAATTAGTTTCTCTTTTGTCATACGCCAGCCTTCCGGCCCTGGTGTAAATCCCTTGTATTCATAAACTAAATTTGGCCTTGGACCCATAGAAGGAGAACGTAATAATGGCCCACTATAGTATGGGCCTTTATCATCTTTATGGGTATATCGTTTATCAAAATCTTCAGCATCTAATTTAACATCAACTCTATCTGGGTAAAATTTATGTTGCCCGGATTTGCTATAAAACAAGAGTATATCTGTAGATGTGCCATATTTTCTAGCAGCGTGCTGAGAACCCTTTGGCCGTTTGTATCGTCTCCATACTATTTCATTTAGAAAATTCTCCGGTTTGAATATTGCATCCATAAGCATTTTGAGATAATGACTTGCAGTAGTGTCGCAATGCAAATAAATTGAGCCAGAAGGTTTCAGAACTCTATGCAGTTCCTGCAATCTTGGAGCCATCATTGCAAGATAGGCCATCATGTCATTTTCACCAAGAAATGACCTAAACGCCTGCATTACCTCTGATAATTTACCACCCCTGATAACCGCCTCGTGATAAGCTTCTTCAGCTTCGAGACCCCAATGCCAGGTGTCCTCAAAAACTTTAATCTGTGATGTTGATTTTCTACCATTCTGTTCGGCAAAGAGAACATTGTAATCTTGCTCACTTTTGAATGGTGGGTCGAGATAGATTAAATCAATGCTTTCATCTGCGATGTATCTTTTCAAAATATCGAGATTGTCACCATAATACAACATATTCTTTTCCATCAGAGATACACCGACTGATAAACCCTAATTCTTTTATCATGTTTTCGGAAAAACAAAAAAATTAGAGGGCTTGGGTGATGAGTCCAAGCCACTTGTTCCTTCCGAGTTCTAGGTTTATCCCTGCTTCCATACCAGGGGTTTTACCGTCTAGAGAACTGTGCCCTCTGACAAAGTTGTAATAGGTACGAATGTTCTCGTTCATCTGCTTTGCAGTCACGGCATCTTGCAGCCCCCGCATGACTTTTTCCCGTTCCCTGTAGGTTCCATGATACCGTTCCAGGGTGTTGTTGTTGATGGTGTCCCTTATTCCCACATTGCCGATATGGGTTACTTGGCCCTCAAACACATCTCTAATCGCCTTGGGGTAGGATGCTAGGCCATCGGTCACAATGTCCTTAGGGTTGCCCCCTGCCAGTTCCTTGGCCTTTTTCAGCACCACCTTAGCCGAAAGGTCGCTTCTGTGAATGGTCACGGCATTGGCAATCAGGAAACGGGTTTTCTTATCCATTGCATTTCATGACCACAGCCAGTCCCCGTTGGCCTTGATTTTCTGTTCATCAACCAGCCATCGGTCTCCGACATTCGGCTCCAGTTTATTCACATACTCGTTGATTTTACCCATGAAGGTATCAATCCATACTCTGACGGTATCATGATGGACATTTACGCCGTAGAACTGAAAGATAGTATCCGCTATCTTACGGAGGGATAATCCCTTGAAGTAGAGGTCCATGCAGAGGGCTATGAGCTTGGTGGTGGCTTTTCTGTGTTTTATTGGCTCAAGGGTGAATCGTTTTCCGCATTCCTTGCACATATAGGTTTGTCTCAGTCCCTGCTTGGTTTTCCGATGGCCTCTCTTAACGACACGGTTAGAATTGCATTGGTCACATCGAATTTCATCTGTTTCAAACTCATCTTTGAACTCCAAAATGTCGCCATTAATTTTGTCTTTGAGTCTCAGATACATCTCTACGGCCTGAATGTGCTTGCAATGAACTCCAACATTCTGAAAATCGGGGCATGAACAAGTCCAATTGCCATTATGTTCAACCTTGTATCGTTTCTCAGGATTTGATTGAGAGGGAATGACAAAGGTTTCCTCTCCAATCTTTTGGGGCACATCGCCCTTCGATATGATGGCGAATGCCCGTATTTTCCTCACAGTTTCGAGGTTCTGTTTTTCTATTTCTCCAATAGTTCTCATGTGGTATCACCAATATAGTAATGCAACAGGAGTATTTATATTTATTGGTAAATAAGTTTGCAATTTTATTGGTAAATATTAAATAGTAGATTTATATTATAGTATCATGGCAAAAATAGGATGGAATAAAACAAAAGTGCATTATTCAACAGATAAACATCAATCTTTGCGAACGACTATTCCGATAGCATTCGCAAATATTGTTGGGTTAAAAAAGGGTGATGTGTTGAGATGGGATATTTATGAAGAAAATAATGCTAAATATCTGATTGCAAAAGTGGTTTAATGGAACAAAACATGATAAATAAAAATTTACATAATCCTTATAAACAAAAAAAACATTTAGCTTCGAAAGGTGTGGGTGCAGTTGGGAATATGCTAAAAATAAAGGGGGAACACAAAAGTTTTGAATCTTTCATCAAAGAGCTTAAAAAAATATCAAAATTTGATGACAAAAAGATAGATGTGCGTCTTATTAGGACTGAAATAAAAAAGGAAAATGATGCCATCAGAATATTTTTAAAAGGTGGAGGTTTTAAAGAAAAAACTAGGTATGGTTGTATACTGCACATTACCAAAAATATCACCTTTTATGCTAGAGAACAAATAGTTAATATTTTACTGTACTATGATAAAGTGTACAAAGTTTTTTATTTGTTTACCAACGAAGGTATTTCTAAAATGGACATTGTATTAAATTTTGTGCAAAACCATAAGCATTTCCATGAGATTTGGCTTCCTCCAGCTCAATTTGACGAATTTAGTGACGAATTGCTAGAACAACATCAAGGTGAAATCGTATATTTCAGGGCAGATAGAGATATGAGTTTGACCTGTGACAGAAGACCAGAAATTGAGAGAAATATCGAATACGAAGGGAGAGATGGATATTTAACCCTGAAAGAACTAATGATGGACTATGGCGTATTGCCAGTTAAACTTACTTTTAATTTTCCAAAACTTGGAAAATTCAAGATTTACAGGGAAGGAAAATTTATTTTCGAAAGTGGAGATTTTGAGTTCTTTATATCAAATGTTGTCTTTAGTTTTGTATCGCATGCAATAAAAATAGACAATGTATTTGAGGATTCAATAATAGACGTGAAAATTGAGCATGGGCTACCGAGATACTTTATGATACTTGCAGAGATTAGACTTTCTGCTTCTTTTGATAATCAAAAATTTAATGACTTTTTAAGTTTGTTGAAAAAAAATGATTTCGATGTATACAATGAAACTTTGGTTGACGATGTAATTTTTATGAATGGGTATGTAATAGATAAAAAAAGAGACGAGATATTTTCATTAACTTATTGTGAAAATTATTTCTCTTTAGTTCCTAGGTATGACTCTACCTATCATTCCCTTCATAGCTTTTATAGGTTTGTTATTGAAAACATTGATAGTAAAGCAAAATGTATGACTGTTGCAGCATAACATTAAATGTCAAAGAAAAACATAATAAAAAAATTAAAACAAGGTCTCTCCAGCAAAGATAAAAAGACATACGAAAAGGAAAGAAAGCGGTTGATTGATAAGATACATAAAAAAAGACTAGAAGATGAAAAACACATAATCAAAATCACAAAAGAAAATGAACATAGTGCGATTAACGTAGTAAATTATTGTATTTTTCCATTTGCTTTTGAAAATATAGATTGTGATTACGCTTTCTCTAGAACAGAACCATTTTTTTCAGAGAAAAAACCAAATTTTGATGTGTTATTAAAACATAAGAACCAAGATAGAGCAATTCTAATAGAATGTAAACACAACCTCAAAGCGAAAGCATCTAAAGAAATTAATGAATTCAATAAAAATAGAGATTTGTTTGAAAATAATACTGAAATTACTGACAAAGCTGGAAATAGAGCCAATGTAAAAGATTTTATTGCTTCCTATGGCAGAAAAAGAATAGTGAAAAATAGTGGAGATGGTTGGTCTTTTGAATATGTATTGGCCTCTGAAATCTGTGATAAAGAGGAAATTCAACCAATAGCCAAAGATAACAATATTGATGGTTTTTGCTTATGGAGGCCACAATTATCAAGAAATAAACTCCATATTAAGTATTCAATAATTGAGGGCAATACCCCAGGTTTTATTGGGCATAAAAATGGAATAGCATCAAAACTTAACCGTCTTTGGTCAAAGGGTTGCGATAAAAATTACCAACAACTTATAGATTTCACTTTAGCTACAAATTTAGATTTTATGGTATACTCTGTTTTATTAACTTTTTGGGGTAAAAAAGTTATAGAATTTGACTACAATCAATTTAAAACAACATTCAGACTTAGTATACAAAATTATTATGAGAAAGAGAAACAATTTATATTCAAAAATTTTGTTGATAAGTGTTTGTATTGTAAACTAATTGAAATAAAAGACAATAAAGATAACATATACAAAAACATCTATCAAATAAAAACTCAGTATAAACGTGACATGAATCAATACATAGATGAAATATTTCAAAAGTTGGCATTCAAAAAGATGATTAAATTAACAAATAAGGAAAAAGAGGAAATCAGTCTTCGTATTCTAGAAAAATTGATTAAACAAAGAGGGGATACTGACATTACTGAGTATACTACTTGAGTTATATATGCTACCCCTGCCAAAGCATGTAGGTTGGTGATACCACATGAGATGGCAGAGATAGCATATAACCTAATGGAATCGTGTTTTATAACCCTTTGTGCCTCGCATCCGACACCTTGTTTTCATGCCTCGAATTTACTGACAGAACCTATTTTCTCTGAGCTACATGACCAACTTGAACAGGATGTAGGTGACAAGCACCATGATGGTTCCGTGCCGGAGTCCGGCCGCCGCCCGCCCCTCCCCCAGCATCCCCGCCACCGCCCCGTTGCCGATGGCCTGCACCAGCGCGGTGGACAGGTAGATGAACTTGAATTCTTCCAGCGAGACCTTCCCGAAGGAGATGCCTCCCACGCTGCTGCTGGACTCGGTGGCCTTGGCAAACTCCGGCAGAAAGGTGGCAGAGAGGATAATGATGACGGCCAGGAATACGAAGAACGCCACGTAGATTATAAGCAGGTACATTTGCATCTCCATCTTCCGCTCCGCCTGCAGAATCTTGATTTCCCGCACGTTTTTGGCGGCGGCATCGATGACGTCCGATATTTTTCCTCCGGCCTCCGAGGCCTTGACCACCAGAGACGTGGTTCTCCATACCAGCGGTGTCTGGATGCGGTCTCCGAAGCGACTCAGGGCCTCGGTAAAGGAGGTTCCCCAGGAAATCTGCACGGCCATTTTTTTGATTTCTGGGGTCAGCAGCCCGTAGTCTCCCTTGGCCGAGGTTTCCACGGCCCGGGCCATGGTCATGCCGGCTTTGCGGGACTCCGACAGGTCTCGAAGAAACTCCGGAAACCGCTCCTCCATGAGATTCATTTTTCGGAAGCGCGAGTACTCATAAAAGCCGAAGGGGCCGATGGCGGAGAGGATGGCAAAAACGGCAAAATCGAGGGAGTTCTTGGAGGTGAGCTTCAGGGGGCCAATGCCGGTGAGCACGCCAAACTGCAGGAGCAGGGCGATGGCCACGAAGGCCGCCGTGAATGCCGCCGAGGTGGAGAGCACCATAATCCGCTGTAGGGTGTCTGGGTCGTATTTTTCCCGCAGCTTGCCCGTTTGCTCCGGCATGATGAGCAGGATGTACAGGATGAGGCTCACCAGCAGCCCCACGCTGGCCAGAATAATGGCGTATTCCCAGTGCAGGTCGTGTAGCTCCACCCTGCCGGGCAGGCCCACCACTGCTATCACGTTGACCAGCACGAAGAGGATGATGAACACTACGATGGTCAGATAGATGACGTTCCGCTTCATGAGAAACGGGCGCTCTTCCCGCAGCCTAGTGCGCTCGTAGATGTTGATCACGGAGGAGGTGGGGGTGGGCATTTCTCCGCCCAGCATCAGCGAGGCCACCTCGAACAGCAGGGCAATGTTCAGCAGAAAGAGGGGGTCGGCCATCTTCAGCAGAGTGGGAGCCAGGTCCTCGGGAAGATGTATGCCCAGCTCCAGCTGGGAGCCGATGACGATGGCGGTGAACACCAGGGCCACCATGTAGAGGACGGTGTAGGCAGGCGTTTTTTCCACGGTGGGGATGGCCAGCACCGTATACAGCATGAGAAGGATGACTGCACCCAGCAGCACGTTAATAATTACGGATGAGATGGGCATCTCCAGGAATATTATGAACACGTTCAGCAGGGTGGCAAAAATGATGATGATGAAGGCGATGAGAGAGGAGAAAAAGTACTTCCACTCCTGCTCCCGGAAGTCCTCGGACATAAAAGCCATCATGTCTTCCTTTATTTTGCGTTGCGCCCAGGAAAATATGAGGAAGGCGCCCAGCGCCGAGCCCAGCAGCAGGGTGGACGGCGTATCCATCTCCAGAATGCGGGCCACCACGGACAGTGCTACGATGGTCAGCAGCGAGGTGAAGGCAATCCACGAAATGCGCTTTCCAATCATTATACCTCCGGACTCATGGAGCTTATGACCACGGCAAATCCCAGGTGGGCCAGCGGCAGCATGACGAAGGCCACCATGTACATGATAAGGGTGGAGGAGCCCATGCTCCCCGTGCTCACCATGCTCATCACCGAAATCATTACGATGAGAAACAGCGGGGCGGCCACCACCACCGTTACGTAGCTCTCGGCCAGCACGCCCAGGGTGTCCAGAAACTCTTTTTGCATCCGGCGGTTTTCCCGCATGTATTCTTCCGCCTTGGTGAAAAAGTACGTTTTGAGGTATCCACCGGAGGTGACGGTGGTAATGGCTCCCTGCAGAAACTCCTGGAATTTGATGGAGGGGGTGCGGTTGGCGGCGTTGCGCAGGGCGGTGATGATGTCGATGTTGAAAATGGATATGTCCCGGTAAATCCAGGCGGCCTCTTTTTGCACCTCCCCGTAAATGGGCTGCTCGGCCAGACTCTTGAAGGCCACGGCCGGGGTCACGCCGGCGGAGGCCATGGCCGCCAGAAAGTTGAGGGCGTAGGGGAGCTTGTTGTCGATGTCCTTTTTCCGGGAGTTGGCCCTGCTCTCCGGAATCATCATGGTAACCAGGTAGGCCATGGCACCCATCAGGATGGGAGCGGGAACGATGATAATCAGCAGCTTGGGTGGCAACTCCAGGCCTATGCTAGGGAACACCAGCAGGTACACGAGGAGGAAGGCCACACCGGCTGCGGCGCCAATCAATCCGTTCATCCAGGCATAGGCGATATAGGCCTCCGGGCGCACCTCGATGTAGGCCCGCTCTATGGCCCGCTTGATGTATGCTATCTGGCTGGACCTGGATGCCCGTCTTCCCAGCAGCCGGTAGCAGAGGTTTTGATATCTAGTAAGGGCCATGGGGTGGCTCCTCCTCTTCTTCCGGCTCCTCTTCCTTTTTTTCCCGCCGTGTCTCCGCTTCGTCGGGCTGCCGGTCTTCGGTTTCTTCAGGATGAGGCCCCTCGGGGAGTTCCTCAGTTGGCGGTGGAGGGCTTCCGGGGGCTTCATCCTCCCGCCGGGGTGCTGGTATCTCCTCTACCTCCACCTCTTCAGGATATTCCGGCTCGGGGGCTAAAGACAGACCTTCCTCCCCGTCCTCCCCGGCGGGGACAGATGTGGGCGCCGCCGCTGGTTTTTTGCCCTCTCCGTCGCCGTACACGCGTTTCAGGATGCGCTCCGGGTCCTTGTAGTAGGCGGCGATGACTTCGCCCACCTCTACGTAATTCTTGATTCCCTGGTCCACTATCCACTTGACGACGTCCCGCCGGCGCTCGAACTCCTCGTCCAGTTCCCGGTCCGTCCAGTTGCGCTGCTCGGCCACCTGGTCCAGCACGTGTCCCTTGCCGAAGTAGTCAAAGGAGTCCTTGCGGGGGTTCCAGCTGAACACCTCGTTGGTGAGGATGTCGTCGGTGGTGGGGTCGATTCCCACGATTTCCACGATTTTTTTGATGCGCCGCACCCGCTTATGGCCGATGCGAATCATGCCCTGGATGGCCACGATGTTCAGGGCCTGCAACTGGATGCGGGGAATGTTGATGGGGTCGCCCTCCAGGCGGTGCACCACGGAGAAGATGGAATCGGCGTGCATGGTGGAATAGACGGTGTGCCCGGTGGCCATGGCCTGGAACAGCACCACCGCCTCCTGTCCCCTGATCTCTCCTACCAGGATGTATTCGGGCCTCTGCCGCAGCGCCGCCTTCAGCAAATCGAACATGCCTACCTTGCTGCCCTCACCGGATTCGGCGGTTCCCTCGCGGGTGATGGAGGCTATCCAGTTGGGGTGAGGGAGGTTGATTTCCCTGGTGTCCTCGATGGAAATTATTTTCATCTGGGGGGGGATGAACAGGGACAGGGCGTTGAGGGAGGTGGTCTTGCCGGAGGCGGTACCTCCAGCCAGCACCGCCGAGGCCCCGTTTTCAATGGCCATCCAGAAGTAGGCAGCAATCTCCGGGTTGATGGTGTTGTATTCCACCAGATGGCTGGGAGTGAACGGCTCCTCCCTGAAACGGCGGATGGTAAAGTTGGAGCCCATAGAGGACACCTCCCGGGACAGGCAGGCCTGGATACGGGAGCCGTCGGGCATGGTTGCATCCATCAGGGGCCGGGCTATGGAGATGTGCCGACCGCATTTCTGGGCCAGCTGGATGACGAAGCTGTCCAGCTCAATTTCGTCGCCGAACATGACGTTGGTCTTTACAGACTCATAGTTCCGGTGGTAGATGTAGATGGGCACCCGGGGAGCATCGCAGGAAATGTCCTCTATCATGGGGTCGTGCATGAGCACGTCTATTTTTCCGTATCCCAGGAAGTCCCGGATGATATAGTACATGATTTTTTCTCTGGGCATCTCGTCCAGGCTCACCGAGTAATCCTTGAGGGCCCGGTCCACGTGTTTGCGCAGATACTCCCTGGCCTCGTCCTCGCTGAACTCGGTCAGCTCGATGTCCATGGTTTTAATCAGGGTTTCCTTCAGGAATTCGAATATTTTTTGCTCCTCCACGGACAGCGTGGGCTCCAGCACCTGGTAGATGTATTCGTTGCTCCGGTTGTCGTACACCACGCGAACGTATGAAAAGGGCTTGTTGATGGGGTGTACCTCCACCGATTCCACGGCCTCGTCCCTCGGAGGGGACAGGTCCACCACCTCCTCGTATTCTCCCATGATGTCGCTGATTTTCTTTCCCGACTTCAGGTCCATCAGGCGCTCGCGGGCTTTGGCCTTTTCCTCCATCTGGTGTATGTTCAGCAATTCTGCTATTTTCTGCCGTCGCTCCGAAACCAGTTTACCTATTTCCAGATTTCCTATGATTTCGGAGGCCCGCTTTTTTTCGTCCTTTTTTTGAAGCGCCAGAAGGTCTTTGGTCATGGGAGCACCAGACAGGTAAAAACATGGCCAGCGCGTATTTAACTCTTATTATAATTTTCCGAAGTTTGCTATCAATCTCACCGCTCGCTCCGGCGGTTGCGCTGGCCGCTCGGCAGAAAAAGGGGGCCGGGGCCCGGTCACTCCAGGTTTTCGATGATGGCCCGGGTCATGTCCAGGGTGGAGGAGCTGCCTCCCATGTCGTAGGTCTTGACCTTGCCCTCTTTGATGGTGGCGGCAATAGCGCTCACCAGGTTGGCAGCCATCTCTTTTTCCCCCAGCCAGTCCAGCATCATCTTGGCCGACATGAGCATGGCCGTGGGGTTCACCTTGTACTGACTAGCATATTTAGGGGCCGAGCCGTGGGTGGGCTCAAATACCGCATAGCGGTCACCGATGTTGCCGCTGCAGGCGAAGCCCAGTCCGCCCACCAGCTGGGCGGAGAGGTCGGATACAATGTCCCCGAACATGTTGGAGGTGACCAGCACCTGGTAGTCCTGGGGATTTTTCACCAGCCACATGCACATGGCGTCCACGTTCACCTCGTTCATGATGATGTGGGGGTATTTTTTGGCCACGGAGCGGGCCTCCTCCAGCATCATCCCCGAGGTTTCTCGAATCACGTTGGGCTTCTCCACCACGGTCACCGACTGCTTTCCGTGCTCGTCGGCATAGGCAAATGCCTTTTCCACGATGCGCCGGCAGCCAGCCCGGGTGAAAATGCGGGTGGACAGAGCTATTTCCTCTGAGGGTGTATCCTTAAAGGCGGCCATCTTGGGGTGTTTCTCCAGCTCCCGGCGCAGTCCTTCGGGCAGCGGATGGAATTCCACCCCTGCATACAGCCCCTGGGTGTTCTCTCTGAACACGGTCAAATCAATGTCGTCCCGGTAGTTGAGAGGGTTTCCCGGATAGGCCTTGCAGGGACGCATGTTGGCATAGAGGTCGAACAACTGGCGGAGGCGGACGATGGGGCTGAAGTACTGCTTGCCCTTGAGGTGCGGGGGCAATTCCGCCTCTGCCTCCTTCTTGGGCTTGGAGGTTATGGCCCCGAACAGGGCGCAGTCGGTCTCCTTCAGCATGTCGATGGTCCTGTCCGGCAGGGGGTTTCCTTCTTTTTTCCAGAACTCCCAGCCCACGTCCCCGGGGATGTACTCGACATCCAGTTCCAGGGCATCCAGCACCATCCGTGCTGCTTCCATCACGTCGTTTCCCACGCCGTCTCCCGGCAACCAGGCAATCTTGTAGGTCATGCTACTCCTCGCACCGAGAATGCGTACTCCACTTTTAACCATTTGGGATGTCCGGCGCAAGCCATATAAAAGCGCATATTTTTCTCTCCCATGGCCGTGGAGGACCTGCAGGCAGACCTGCAATGCATCATGCAGGGCGAGGTCAAGGAGACGGTGGAGCAGCGTATGAGCGAGTTTTCCCGGGTGGAGGACCCGTTCAGCGAGCTCTGCTTCTGCGTGATGACCGCCAACGCCGGAGCTCAGAAAAGCATGGAGGTGCAGAAGGCGCTGAGCCCGGAGTTCCGCCAGGCCGACCAGGAAACCCTGCGCCTGCTCCTCAAGCAGTGCGGCTACCGATTCATCAACCGGGCCGCCTACATCTGCCACAACCGCCGCTACCAGGACATCGGTGACATCCTGCGCCGTTTTCAGGACCAACGAGAGGCCCGGGAATGGCTGGTGAGACATGTCAAGGGCCTGGGATACAAGGAGGCCAGCCACTTCCTGCGCAACGTGGGCTATACCGGCGTGGCCATCATCGACCGGCACGTTTTGCGCCTTATGAAGCGCTACGGTCTGATTGAAAAAATTCCGGACAGCCTGAGCGGGAAGCGATATCTGGAGTTGGAGCGTATCTTGGAGGGGGTGGCCGCTGACCTGGATATCACCCTGGCCGAACTGGACCTCTACCTGTGGTACATGGAGACGGGAAAGATACTGAAGTGATTACCGAATCCGGTAGCGGAGTATCCCGGCCACGCCGCCGAAGGCGGTGAGCAGGATGCTGCCCTCCTCTGTTTCGCTGGAGATGATTTGCACGTCGGTGGACACCTGCTGGGCCATGTCCGCGTATTCCTCCAGCATGTCCTTCACCTCCTCTATGGTGGTCACGGTGCCGCACTCCGGGCAGGCTATTTCGCTGTCCGGGTCCTTGACGATCTGGTGGCCGCTGTATCCGCACTCCGGGCAGGATACCTTCACCCGGTACTTGCGCAGCTCGTCGGAGAGAACGAGGGTGTCCACGGCCCCGATGGTCAGAGCCCGCTTGACCTCGTCTTCGCCGTACACGGCCAGGCCGCTGTCGCTGCGCAACTCGCTCATAAACCGGTTCATGACCCTTTTTTCCCGGATGATGTCCATCTCCTCCAGGTCGTCGGCGGCGGTGTTGACCAACTCCTTCAGTCCGTACTCGTCCGTGTATCCGGTGTCGTAGATGCCTACGATGTTGCCCTGGATGCGGTAGTCGAGATAGTTGCCATTGAGGAACTCTCGCTTGGTGGGTCCGGGGCCGCCCACCAGAACCCCTTTCAGGTTTTCTTTTTCCAGAAACAGGTCGGTGGCCTTTTCTCCCGCTTTTTTGAACCATTCATGGGCGGCGATTTCGGTGAGGCGCTCGAAGCGACGCTGCGACTGTCCCCCCCGGCCGTGCTTGCCCGGCACCCGGGAGGTCATGTAGGCGGCCATGTCGATGCGCTTTCCGAACAGAAAGCCGATGGTGCATTCCCGGCGGTCGATGAGCAGGAGGCCGTAGCAGTCTTTTTCCTCCAGCATCTCCTGTAGCGGATCCAGGAAAAAGGACGAGTCACAGCGGTATAGATAGATGGATATGGGGAGCGGGGGTTCCACCACTTCGGATATCATCTTGGACTGCTTGCCTTTTCTGGCTCCCTCGCCCACCAAAAACACCATGCCGTTGGGTGGGGGGTTCTTGAAGTAGCGTAGCTGGGACATGATGGACTCGATGGCGGCCAGCACGTTTTTGCGGGTTTGTTTTGATTTGATGTTGGAGGACTGCGAGTATTCATCCCGCAGCTGGGCCATGACATCGGAGATTTGCTTGTCTGGAGGGATATATAGGGAGATGAGCTCAGTATGCTGACCCTTGACGTCTTCCAGCTCCTCCAGCTTGCGTTTGAAGCGATATTTCTCCGCCTGGGTCAGGTTTTCCATGTCGGAGACAATGTCCCCTGCTTTTTAAACTTTGGGAGATGGTGTATGGAGGCCACGGGCTCTGGGGCCAAAAAAATCAATTAAAAAAAATTAACTATATTTAAAACTAATTTTTACAAAATTTAAATCTACTTCAAATTTGGTTTAAAATAAATAATTTAATACGCCTCCATTACAAACCTGTGACTCAACAACTGGCATTTGCCGATTACATGAAGGAATTCAACCAGCGACTGCAGGCCTACATACCGCCCCAGCCCTGGTCGCCCATCGACGAAGCACTGCATCGCCCGGACAACCTGTTCGACATCCCCCTCCAGGAGGCCAACGAGCTTCGCCTCAAAGCACTCCGCTACTCGTTCCGGCGCCATTACGAAAACAACCAGTTCTATCGCAACTTCTGCCAGGACAACAAGGTCTCCCCGGACGACATAAAGACCCTGGATGACCTGACCAAAATCCCCCTTATCCCGGACCGGTTTTTCAAGGACTATCCCTCAGGAAAGGATTTTGCCCGCTGGCTGGCCACCCTGTACACCGGCCAGCTGCCCCCGGTCACGGTCAAGGGCAGCAATCCCTCCTATGACCAGGTCATCAATGCGCTCAATGCTGCGGGCATGCACATTGCCTACAGCAGCGGCACCAGCGGCCGCCACACCTTCATCCCCCGGGACCAGAAAACCTTTAATGCCTCGGAGTACGCCATCGCCAAGGCGGCCATCACCATGGTCTATCCCATCTGGGAATACGGCATGCACGGCTACCTGATGATGCCCAACCCCAAAAAAACCAACGTGTACGCGGGCAAAGTATGCACCATGTTCTTTGACGCCATACACCACGTGGAGGTGGCCATCGACCGGGACATCCCGGCAGACCTCATCCAGCAGGCCATGAGTGGCGGCGTCAAAAGCAAGCTCATCCAGTACGGAATCAAACGGGCCAACAAGAAAATGGTCCAGCGCATGGTCCGGTGGCTGGAGGAGAGAGAGAAAAGCGGCCAAAAAATGGCCATGGTGGGCCTCCCCTTCATCCTGCACTCGGTTCTCAAGCACCTGGAGGCGGAGGGCAAAACCTTCTCCTTCGGGGAGCAGGGAACCATCATAACCGGCGGAGGATGGAAAATATATGAGGGGCAGCGCATGCCGGTAGAGGAGTTCCGGAAAAGAGTTGGCGACCTCCTGGGTATCCCCGACCATCTGTGCCTGGACCTGTACGGGATGGTGGAGGGCAACGGATGGATGGTACACTGCCCGGAGGGGCACTACCTGCATGTTCCCTACTCCTATTTCCAGCCCCTGATCCTGGACGAGGACTACCAGCCCATGGGATACAACGAATGGGGGCGCTTTGCCTTCCTGGACCCCCTGGCAGAGAGCTATCCTGGATTCATCATATCCGGGGACAAGGTTCGATTGCTGGAGCACTGCCCGGTCTGCGACCGTCCCGGCCCGGTGCTGGAACCGGAGATAAAGCGGGCCCGGGGAGAGGAGATGCGGGGCTGCGCCGAGGAAATGCGCCGGGTGCTGTCCATGGATTTGGGAAGTTGATATCTATGACCGGCCTACGGGAAATGAAGGAAAAAGGATACATCCCCCAGAGAATGTACCTCAAGCTGATGCTGGGCGGAGCGCTCTCCCTGAGCAAGACGCTCCTGTTCAACCTGCGCTCCCTGAAAAAGGTGCGCAAGATGGGCGCCGGCGAGGTGCACTACGTCCGTCCGCCGCGTCGCTATGAGCTGCCCGTGTATCGTTCCGGTATGCGGGTCTGTCTGTCGGATGAGAAGTATCTGCGTCCCACCCGCTACTGTAATCCCCGGGCGCCGGACATTGTGGCCATGGCCCACCACCTGGGGGCCTACCGGGTGTCGGACCGGGAGTTCGCCGAGGCGGCCTTTGAGTTCGTGAAGCGCAAGGTAACCCTGGAGATTCTGCCCATGGACGGGGTGGAGCACACCCTGCGCCGGGGAACCGGCACCTGCTTCCATCAGATTTCTCTGTTTATCGCCTTGTGCCGGGCGGCGGGCATAAGGGCCCGCTACAAGATGTTTGCCATGAACATGGTAAAGGCCTGGTACGACGCCACGGTCAACGTGGACCCCCTGATTAAAAAATGGTACGACTCCATGGGCTACTTCATGATCGAGGGAGAGGGCGAAGCATTTGTGGACGGAGAATGGGTGGTGGCCCACGTGGGGCCCACGCCGGAGCGCCAGGCAGCGGGAGGCATCCCTATCACCCGGTTCGGAGAGGACTCGCTGGGAAAATGGTTCTTTGCCATCCCCGGGACCATAATGCGCATGGAGTCCATTCCCTACGGCCTGGGAGGCGCCACCCGGCTGCTCAAAAAACTGGCCCCCGGCTCCATGGAGCGGGTGAACGCCAGCATACTCCAGCAAATTGAGCGAGGCCACCACATCCTGACCCAGGCAGGAGGGGAGCAGGCCTACGACCTTCAGGTGCGGAAAAAGGCAGCCCCCAAAATGCCCACTCTTGAACTGCAGGAGGCGGAGCCCATAACCTTTACTGCCTGATGCTGTCCACGCTCTCTTGCTAGGAAGAAAGCCATCCCGTTTTGCCGGTCCTACCAGCCGCGTTCCTGCAGTCGCTCGCCCTGCGGTATCTCATCGATGTTGGTGCCGGGCATGGCTTTGCCCAGCCCTCTGGATATCTCGGCAAGAACCGCCGGGTCGTCATAGTTGGCGACGGCATCCACGATGGCCTTAGCCATCTTGGAGGGGTTGGCAGACTTGAATATTCCGGAGCCCACAAACACTCCGTCGTTGCCCAGCTGCATCATGAGGGCGGCATCGGCGGGAGTGGCAATACCTCCGGCAGCAAAATCCACCACGGGAAGGCGCTGCCGATTGGCCGTCTCCTTCACCAGGTCAAAGGGAGCCTCGATTTTTCGGGCCACCTCCATCAACTCGTTGTGGTCTTTGTCTCTGAGCTCTCGTATCTGCCGCAGAATCATGCGGCGGTGGCGGACGGCCTCGATGATGTTGCCGGTGCCCGCCTCGCCCTTGGTGCGAATCATGGCTGCCCCCTCGTGAATGCGGCGCAGGGCCTCCCCCAGGTCGCGGGCTCCACACACGAAGGGGGTGGTAAAGTCGTGTTTCCAGATGTGAAAGAAGGGGTCGGCAGGGGTCAGCACCTCGCTTTCGTCAATCATATCCACGCCGATGCTCTCCAGAATGCGGGCCTCGGCGATGTGTCCGATGCGGCACTTGGCCATCACCGGAATGGACACCGCGTCCATGATGTCCCGGATGATTTTGGGGTCCGCCATGCGGGCCACCCCGCCTGCCGTCCTGATGTCGGCAGGGACACGCTCCAGGGCCATGACCGCCACCGCTCCCGCCTCCTCGGCCGTGATAGCCTCCTTGGGGGCAGTGACATCCATGATTACCCCGCCCTTCTGCATTTTGGCAAACCCGCGCTTGACCAGTTCGGTGCCGTACATCAAACCCTCTAGGTCCAGGTCGAGTGGCATGGGTCGAATATAGCCGCCTTTCCATATAAAGTTTATGGGAACGCGGGCAAAACAGTTTTAAGGTCGCATCTGTTGGCCCCTCCATGAAAGTCAGCGTGGTCATCCCCACCCTGAACGAGGAGTCCGGCATCGGTGTCACCCTGGACAGCATCAACCGGGAGGCCTTTGCAGAGCGCCATCTGGACCTGGAAGTGATAATCGTGGATGGCAACTCCACCGATAAGACCCGGGAAATTGCCCGGGCCAAGGGAGCCCAGGTCATCGTGGAGCCCCGCAGGGGCTACGGTCGGGCCTACAAGACGGGCTTCTCGCAGGCCTCCGGGGATCTAATCGTCACCGGGGACGCCGACGGCACCTATCCCTTTCACCTGGCCCATGAATACGTGGACCTGCTGCTCAACGAGGGCCTGGATTTCATTACCACCAACCGGTTTGCCAACCTGGGTGCGGGCTCCATGAGCGCCAAGCATTTTCTGGGCAATTTCATCCTGTCCGCCACCCTCCGCCTGCTGTACGGGGTAGCGGTGAAGGACTCCCAGTCCGGGATGTGGATTTTCCGCAAGCAGGCCCTGGACCAGGTGAAGGATTTAGAGGCCTTCAACGACGGCATGCCCTTCAGCGAGGAGATGAAACTGGAGATGTTCCGCTCGCCGCAGGTTAAAGCCCGGGAGATTCCCTCCCATCTCTACCAGCGCAAGGGAGAAGCCAAGATACAGTCCTTCAACGACGGCTGGAAAAACCTGAAGTTTTTGCTCTGCCACAAGTGGAGGTAGCATGGACCCGTTCATGGCCCTCTGGATACTGGTCATCGGGCTACTCATCGGTTTCCTGGGGGGCGTAATCCTGGTCTACCGGCGCGGCGTCCAGCCCTGGAAGATGCAGGCGCAGGACCTGGCCCACCGCAAGCAGTCACTGTCCACCTCCTACGGGCAGATTACCGAGCAGTTTGCCCCCTTCATGGAGCGCTATCCGTTCAACTGGAAGCAGTTTCGATTCATCGGCTCACCCGTGGACGGCATCCAGTTTGAAGAGGACGGCATCTACTTTGTGGAGATAAAGACCGCCCACGGTGCTCTGAGCCCCCGGCAGCGTCACATCAGGAAACTGGTGGAGGAGGGTCGGGTGCAGTGGTTTACCTTCGAGGTGGGCGATGGGCGTTAACCTCAGGCCCCTGGCCACGCCTCGGGAAATTTCCCTGGAGGATTTGGGGCACAAAACCATTGCCATCGATGCCCACAACATCCTGCATCAGTTTCTGTCCATCATCCGGCAGCGAGACGGCACCCCCCTAAAGGATGCACAGGGCCGGGTCACCTCCCACCTCACGGGCCTGCTCTACCGCACCGCCAACCTGGTGGAGCTGGGCATCAAGCCCGTCTATGTCTTCGACGGAACCTCCCATCCCCTCAAGATGGCTACCCTCACTGGCCGCCGAGAAATCAAGGAAAAGGCCCGGGACGCCTGGCAGCAGGCCCTGGCGGAGGGGGACCTGGAGGAGGCCCGCAAATACGCGCAGCAGACCTCGGTGCTATCCCCGGAGCGCGTCCAGGAGGCACAGAACCTGCTGACGGCGTTGGGCATTCCCCATGTGGAGGCCCCGGGGGAGGGAGAGGCCCAGGCCTCGCATATGAACCGCAGGGGAGACGTGAACTGCACGGGCTCCCAGGACTTCGACTGCCTGCTGTTCGGGGCCCCCGTGCTGGTGCGCAACATCGCGGTCACCGGCAAACGCAAAATGCCCGGACGGCAGAAATGGGTTCAGGTGTCACCGGAGCGCATTTCCCTGGGGGAGATGCTGTCGTCTCACGGCATAACGCGGGAGCAGCTTGTGGACATGGCCATTCTCATGGGTACTGACTTCAACGAGGGAGTGAAGGGCATAGGGCCCAAGACGGCCCTCAAACTGGTGCAGGAACACGGCAGCGTGGAGGAGGTGGTGGAGGCGGGAGCGGCACCGGCCATGGAGCACCTGGACGAGATACGGGGCATTTTTCTTGAGCCCCAGGTAACCGACGACTACGAGTTGCGCTGGCGACCCGCAGACGAGGAAGCAGTGCTGGATTTTCTCAGCGGCGAGCACCAGTTCAGCCGGGACCGGGTGCAGGGAGCCCTGGAAAAATTCAGAAAATTTGCCGGGGAGCGGGAACAGAAAGGACTGTTTGATTTTTGATACCTCTGCATTTCTGGGTAAATCTAGGAACCCTTTTATACAGAAAATGGTTCCTTTTCCAATCCATAAGAGGAAGAGGCTATACTATGAAGACAAGAAATATAGTAATTCTGGGAGTTTTGGGACTGGCTGTGTTCATCGGCATCATGGCCATGAACGCCGAGGCAAATGGAACCGTTGTCGTATACTCCAACGACTTTGAGACAGACGACGGCGGCTGGACCCCGACAGCCACCTGGGACCCAATTGGCGACTGGGAGTGGTCTGACAGCTACGATGTCAATTTGTGGGCTCCTGATGGAGACGGCTATAACTCCGGCGTACCTCCACCGAGTGCCCATTCTGGCGACGGACTCTGGGGTACAAAAGTTTTTACCGACTATACCAACTCAGGTGGAGAATCCTGGTTAAACAAAACCTTTGATTTTTCCGGTCTGACCACTGCTACCTTATCGTTTTACAGTTGGCCAGATGCATTCCAATCGTTTGATTACTGCTACATCAACGTAAACGGTAACCAGGAATACTACACTGAAGACTATGGCCCAACAGACTGGCAATATGTCGAAGTTGACCTTTCCGCATATGATGGTATGCCCAGTGTGGAGATATCTTTCGGTTTGCATGCGACAACCGTTGTTAGTTATGCTGGCTGGTACATCGATGATGTAACCCTGACCAGTAATTGCTCAAATTTTGTCTACATCGACGAAAACGGGAACGGCCAATTTGATGCCGGCGAATGGCATAGTAATTCCATTCAGGCAGCCGTGGACAACGCCAGCAGTGGTGACATCATCTATGTGTGGAATGGCAGCTATTACGAGAACAACATCACCATCGACAAGCCGCTGACCCTCATCGGCAACACCACGGTGAATGCACTGAGTGGCATGGGTGACCCTTCTACCACCTACTTATATTATCAGGACCGGGGCTTCATCATCGAGTCGGATTACGTCAACATCTCCGGATTTTATCTGATAAACGAAGGGATGATAGCGCCCTGTGGAGGCATCAGTATTAATCACTCCAATTACTGCAACATCTCGGGCAACGTCATCATGGGAGACTACGACGGGATTTACCTCAACCATTCCCACTACAACACCATTTACAACAACTACATCTCCAACAACTATATCGGCATCTGGATGGTGAATGGCTCGGGCCATAACACCATCTTGATGAACAATGTCTCATGGAATGGCTATGGCGTGGTGTACGAACCCAGCCTATATCAGTATAACTACATCCCCCTGTGCTGGAACAGTATCACCTACAACAACATCTCTCACAACAGACAATGGGGCATCATGATGGGAGGCACCCACAACGAAACCGTGATGTACAACGATTTCTACTACAACGGCCAAGGGGGTACGGTATTCACTGGAGTGGTATTACAGGCTGATGGACCTACCATGTTTACCAGCGGCGCCATCGGCTTTTTTGACACCTTTGACAGTACCATCGGCTACAACAACATTTACGGCTACTACGGTATTGACCTCCGAAATTGTACCAACGTAACGGTGGGGAGCAATCAGTTGTTTGCTATGCAGGGATCATATGAGCCGCCCATCAAGAGTTATGACATATATGCCATGGTCGGGGATAGCTGGGAATTAATAGAGACAGTCCACACCGGAGCACAGTATGCATCGGTGACAGTGGTGCTTCCTCCAGGGACCACTGAGGTACGCATCGAGCAGCACGGGGGTGTGGCCGCCCACATGGACTATGTGGCCCTCTTTGACGGTGCCATGTACTATGCACCACAAACCGCGGCCGTAGACGGCGTGGACGCTCTTGCAAAGCTCATAGGATGGGACAAGGACGTGGCCGATGTTTACGAGGCCACCATCGAGCTCTCGTGGACTGCACCGCGGGATGGGGCCATGCTGTTTATGGTGGCAAACGAGGAGCAACAGCAGGAGACGGTCAGGGCCTACTATACTCCGTGGTTCATGTTCCCGTCTTTCATGGAACCCTATACGCTGGTAGACAACGGGGAGGTCACCGTTGACGACGTGCTGGGAAACCCGGATTTTTCCGATTTCTGGCGCCCGCTGGGCACCGGTCATCCCTGGGGAGACACCCATGTGTGGCTGCGCTGTGACGGCGAATACCTGTATGCAGTGATGGAAATCACCTCTGACAACACCTACGATGACACGGGCTGGGGGGCCCTGTATCTCTCGGTTGATGGCATGGTGCGGGAGTTCCGGGTGGATGTCTTTGATGACACCTATGGGGTGAGCGGATTCGTCTATACGGACACTGTTTCCTACCAGCACATGGCCTACGAGTTTGCCATTCCGCTTTCGGAGATTGGGGTCGACGTTGGAGATACCATCCGAGTGGGATACGGAGCCTATGGAACATCTGTATCAATGTTCTCAACCGGCATCCACGTGGCGGGATACGGCGATGATAATGGATACGTAAACACCATTGTGAACTGCCTGAATACCATCCAAAACAACGTCCTTCACCAGTACGACTACGGCATCGTGCTCGACTACACCGACAACGAGACGGTGAGTAACAACATCCTTATCAACAACTCGCAACAGGGTGTCTATATTCTTTCATGCCGCGACATATCAATTGTTGATAACACGATAAGTATGGAGTATAAATCCGTAGGCACGGGAATAACAATAACTTCCACATTACCAGGATGCAATAATACCGTTGCCAACAATACCATCTGGGGTCATCGGGAGGGCGTCTATCTGAGCTATACCGACAACGAGACCATCGAGGGCAACACCCTGTTTGGAAACTACTACGGTGTCTATATTTCCGGCTCCCCATATATAGTGTTAGAAAACAATGAAATCTACAACAACATCGAAAGCGGCATCCACATTACCGACAATTCCAACCATTCTACTATTCTCAACAACATTATTGTGGGACACAACACCGGCATCTACATCGCCGGGGGCAACGTTGGCAACTATCACAACAGCGACACCGAGATACACTGGAACCAGATATACGACAATGACTATGGACTCTGGTATGACATCTCCAACGGAGGGACGCCCTACGTGAACGCCACCTACAACTGGTGGGGCTCCGCCAACGGACCCAGCAGCTTCCAAGACAACATGGTTGACCCCGTGACGGACCAGCAAGCCAACGGCAACGGCGACGAAATATACGGCAGTTCCGTCTACGACAACATCCATTTCGACCCCTGGCTGGGTCTGTACCTCTATGAGGGCTGGAACCTGGTGACCGCGGCCTATGTGGACGACGGCGTGGAGACCGCTGCCGACCTGGGAGCCATGATTCCGGGATGCACCGTGGTGTCCATGTGGGATATGTTTGCCCAGAAGTATGTCAGCCACGTGGTGGGCCTGACCAGCGATTTTGCCCTGGACAACGGCTCCGCCTACTTTGTGTTCGTCACCCAGGATGTCAACGTGCAGTACATCGGCGGTCTCCGCTATCCGCAGATAAACATGACCCTCAACGTGGGCTACAACCTGATTGGCTGGCCCTACCCGTGGGTGGAGAATGCCTCCTGGATGGCAGGGCACATCGACCACTGCATCAAGATTGCCCCGTGGGATGCGGAAACCCAGGCCTGGCTGCCCGAGTACATCACCGCCCTGGACGACGTGGACTTTGACCTCCTCATGGGCCAGGGAGTGTTTGTGTTCGTGAACCAGGAGAGCCAGTGGCGGCCCCCCACATAAACGCCCTCTTCCCCCCTTTTTCTTTCCTATTTTTCCCAAAACCTTTTTTAACGGGTGGCGGATATAAGCGCATGGTTGATGAGCGCGAAATGGAGCATCTGCGCGTGGTTCTTGATTACCTTCCCTGTGATAACTGTGAGCAGGTGACCACAGAAGAGGAGCGCACCTACCTGTGTACTGTGTGCCATCGGCTGAGCCGCAACGTGGTGGCCGAGATAACCGTTCCCCGGTGGCGGGCCCAGGACGGCGAGGTTATACCCGTTGAGGGGCGAGACATCGAGGAACTGCGCCCCGACGTGTCCATTTTCGAGGAAGAGGGGGAGCCCGAGGTGGAGGAATACGAGCAGCTGGAGGTCCTGGAAATCGGGGTCGAGGTGGAGGTTTCCGGGGATGAGGAAAGCGAGGAATGTCTGCCCGAATGGGAAACCGTGGACACCGGTGCCTACACCCACGGCGAGTATACCCTGTACACCAAGGAGGTGGAGCTGCGCGGAGGCCGCCAACAGCGCATCTACTTCTTCAGCAAAAAGGAGAAGCAGGATGCCGAGCCCTGCCCCCTGCCCGAGGGCTATAAGGTCAAGGTCAACCAAAAAACCGGGTTGCCCGTACTCAAGAAAGCAGACTAGCCACGATGCATCTTCAGGATTTCGACTACCATCTTCCCGAGGGGGCCATCGCTCAGCAGCCTTGTGTTCCCCGCGACCAGTGCAAGATGCTGGTGCTCCATCGGGGCATCCACCACCGTATTTTTTCGGACCTCGTTGACTACCTGCAGGATGGCGACGTCCTGGTCATCAACGACACCCGGGTCCGGCACGCCCGGCTGCATGCACACAAGGACACGGGCGGCAAGCTGGAGCTCCTGGTGTTGGATAACAGCGACGGGTTCTACACCTGTCTGGTCAGGGGAAAGGTACGGCGGGGCACCGTTTTTTATCTGGATGCAGACCCCGCCGTGCAGGGCACCGTGCTGGCCAAAAACGGTGGCCAGTGCCGGGTGGAGCTGCCCCTGAGCATGGAGGAGGTGGAGCAACGGGGAGAGATGCCCCTCCCCCCCTACATCAGGGAGGAGGTGGACCGGGAGACGGCCCAGATGTACCAGACCACCTATGCCCGGGAGGCGGGCTCGGTGGCGGCTCCCACCGCCGGTCTGCATTTCACCCCCCGGCTGCTGGAGACCCTGCGGGGGAGGGGGGTGGTCATCGCTCCGCTCACCCTGCACGTGGGCATGGGTACCTTCATGCCCATCCGGAGCCCCCGCATCGAGGAGCACCAGATGGAGCCCGAATACTACCAGATAAGCGAGGACACGGCACGAGCCCTCAATCAGGCCGTTCAGCAGGGACGACGAGTGATTGCCGTGGGCACCACCACGGTTAAGGCGCTGGAGAGTGCCGCCGGCCGGGGCCTGGTCACAGCCGGCCAGGGATGGAGCAACCTGTTCATCTATCCCGGCTACCGTTTCCGCTCGCCGCTCACCGGCATTCTCACCAATTTCCATCTGCCCCGGTCCACCCCCCTGCTTCTGACCTGTGCCTTCGCCGGCAGGGAGCCCATCCTGCGGGCCTATGGGGAGGCACTGGACCGGGGGTACCGGTTTCTGAGCTTTGGGGATGCCATGCTCATCCTGGAGGGGGGACGTGTTTGAGGTGATGGAGCGCCAGGGTCGGGCGCGCATCGGACGGCTGCACACACCCCACGGAATCCTGGAGACCCCGGTGTTTCTGCCGGTGGCCACCAAGGCCGTCGTCAAGACCCTGACTCCGGCGGAGGCCTGGGAGGCAGGCTGCCGGGGAGTGATAGTCAACGCCCTCCACCTGTACCGCCGGGGCATGGACCGGATTCTGCGGGCGGGAGGCATCCATGCGTTTATGGGATGGCCGGGGGTGGTGGTCAGCGACAGCGGGGGCTTTCAGTCCATCAAGCAGTTTCCCAGCCAGGTGAGCAGCGAGGGAGTGACCTTTGCCATGCCCGATGGCTCCCGGGAGACCTTCACCCCCGAGAAATCCCTGGCCGTGCAGGGGGCACTGGGAGTGGACTACGCCTACGTCCTGGACGACTGCCCGCCCTACCCCGCCTCCAAAGAGCGGGTGACGCAGGGAGTTGACACCACCATCGCCTGGGCCCGGCGCAGCCAGGGAGAAGGGAGGTTTGCCATTCTGCAGGGCGGCGTGTGCGCCCAGCAACGGGTGCGCTGCGCCCGGGCCCTGGCCCCGCTACACTTCGACGGCTTTGCCATCGGAGGGCTGTGCATCGGGGAGCCCAAGGAGGACATGCATCGCATGGTGGAGGTCACCATTTCCCATCTGCCCGAGGACAAGCCCCGCCACCTTATGGGAGTGGGCTCGGCTCCGGACATTCGGCGGGCGGTGGCCGCCGGGGTGGACATCTTCGATTCCGCCTTTCCCACCCGCAACGCCCGGCATGGCACCGTTTTCACCTCGGACGGTCGCATAAATCTGGGGCGGGCCAGGGTGGAGGGCCAGGAGATACAGCCCGACTGCCGGTGCTACACCTGCCGCCATTTCACCCTGGACTACCTCAATCACCTGTTCCGGGAAAAGGATCCCCTGGGTCCCCGCCTGGCCACCATCCACAATTTGTTTTACATCAACCAGGTCATGGAGGCAATAAAGGAAGAAATAAAAGAGAGGCGTTTTGGTTAGCCCATGGTAAAACACAGGCAAAAGGAAAAACACCTTCTATCTCCTGTGATCATGCCCTAGGGTTGTTAGTAGCCACTTCTAAAGTATATGGGTATGGCTTTTTCTTCCGTAAAAAGGTGGTTGCCCTTCCATACAATCATGGAAAAATAAGCCTGATTACCGGATATCAACGGGCTGAACGGCAGGCGGACCACGGCTAGGCCGTTAGCGTCGGTGGTGGCGGTGTCTGCTGCTCCTGTGGAGCCGTAAATGGTGACTCCTGCCCCGGTGACCGGTTTCCAGTCATTCCAGGTGACCTCCACCACGATGGTGAGGTTGGCGGGATGGCTGACACTGTAGTAGTTGAAACTTCCGGTGTGCATGCCGTTTATGCTTATGACCCGGGGGGTTAACTCCTGGAAGAGGGCGGGTCTGAAGGTCACGGGCACCGTTGCATACACCACAGTCGAAATGAGGATGGCCACGATTAAACCTCCTATCATCCATCTCTTTTTACCCATAGTCATCTATACAGTATAAACATGTTTATAAAACTATCAGTCGCTTCCCCGCCCTGGGAAAATAATCCGGGGTGAGGGCGAGGCAGTGCGTGGATGGCCACGTGTTTGATATCTATTGCCATTGAGAGACAGTGAGAGCAAAACCTTTTATCCATGAGTGGTGAGTGAGGGGATTGGTCAGCCAGATACCAGTGAATCCTCGTATGCGGAATACCGTGGTGTCATTGTTATAGACTTCTCTTTCGCCCAGTAGCCCTATGGTTTTCATGTGCACCTCGTTCCCTACCAGGAATCCACGGAACAGCGGCGACTTTATAGGAACATACATGCCAATGAATTTGGAAACCAGGTCGATAGGAATAGATGGGATATACAGTGCATACATCACTATCCATATTGGTAACAACAGAAAAGGGGGAATGCCCAGAGAAAGCAGGTAGTTTATTCCTTCTACCAGGTGGAACATGCACCCAAAGGGAAACACTGGAACCATCATGCAGCCTCCAGCAGTGACATTCACGGAGCAGAACACATTCATCAATCCATCCGTGGGTATGCCCTTGCCGTGTCCCGGGGGTGAGTCTCCATCGAGCAAACTGTGGGCCTGGTCAATGCTTAATCCACCTAGCAGTCCATACTCATGCAATTTTTTTATCCACTCCTCGGTTGTCTGAGGAGCAGTTAGATCATTGACTATCTTGGTTGTAACCTCCTTGTTTACTGTGATTTTACCCTGAGGAGTGAATATTTGCGCCATAAGAGGAACACTCTTCTCGTTATCTACGGTTGATTGCGCAGTTGCAACAGGTATAAAAGCAGTGGTAATAATTATTGCTGCTAATACTACTGGCCGCAGTTTATGTCCTATTTTGTCCTCTGCAGGATGATTCATTCATTACCTCTTCACCATATAATTATATTCTTGTAAATAGAACCCGTGTCCTGTCGGGTAACAGTATGGTACCACCACCATGCCTCTGGGTTCATTGGATCCACATACTTGTAGGAGATATCTACTAATACGTGGCATTGGGAGAACAGCACTCCGAAAGATGGAGCGTATACTTTGGATGTCTCTAGTATTTCGCCACCTATAGAGATAGGGAGATCATAATCGTATAAATCAAAAGATCCTCCATCCCCATCGTTTACCTCCTGTCCTCCATATCCCGTTCCGCTATACCCTATCTCCGCACTCCAATCTCCGCTGTGTCTCCATTCTAGACCATACTGATGGGAGGGTGATTGAATTGCTACATTTAGCTGAGCTGAGAATTGTATGCCACCAAACGCAAAATAAGTTGTTTGTCTGGGATTGATCCATTCCGTGTCGGCGCTACATACCACATCATGTGTTTGGTATTCATCTGAATCGTGATTTTCCGCAGATATATCTATATTGGAAACCCTATAGCGTGTTGTCAGAGTTGACATTGAATGAAATACTTCCTCATAATTTTTTTGATAGAGTATGTGAACTGTTGAACCGTCTTTTCCGCTTAATGTTATTAGCGTACCTTTGGCAATCGTTATTTTATCTCCTGCTTCTATGCTTTCCCTTAATTTTAGGATATCGTACACTCTATTCGTGGTCTTCTCCTTGTTAGAAATCAAAATCGGCGGGTTGGCTGTAGCCGATAAATAGCCCTCATCCATAACCTGCTGTAAATCTGTAGTGGCAGTATCTACTATAAGCAATGTCTGTTGTTTATCCCTTTCTGGGTCGCCCTTTATTTCCCCAACATCATAAATATTGTTCCCATTTGTATCAACAAACCATTCACCTGGGTCAAAAAACCCGTTACCGTTAGTATCAATCACAATGTAGCGCATGGAGGCGGTACCAATTTCCTTTGGGTTATAGGGGCAAGCTCCGCTAGTTAATGGTACAATACTCCCTACCACCAATATCAATACCAGACTAGCAAATATTTTTAACTTCAATTTTCCACCCATACTACTAATAAAACGTTAGTATATAATATTTTATACAAATAATTTAATAATTTTAATTCATGAGTATATAAAAAACTCAGCAGGAAAAACTCTAAAAACGACTGGGGGCATTCACCATGATGCTGTTCGAAACGGAGCACGGGGTCATCGTGGCCTGCGACGTGTCCACCCTGACCGATTTTTGTGACCTGGTGGAGGCCACCTGCCCGGTGGAGGGCATCGTGGGCTACAAGGTGGGCGCCATGCTGGGTCTCACCTACGGCCTGCCGGCGCTGGTGCGGGAGGTCAGGGAGCGCTGTTCCCTGCCCGTCATCTACGACCACCAGAAGGCGGGGACGGACATCCCTCCCATGGGGGCAAACTTTGCCCGGGTGTGCAGCCAGGCGGGCATCGCCTCCTTCATCATTTTTCCCCAGGCGGGTCCGGAGAGCGAAAGGGCCTTCATCGCTGCCGTCCAGGAGACGGGCATGGAGCCCATGGTGGGCGGGGAGATGACCCACCCTGGCTACCTGGAGGGGGAGGGGGGGTTCATCCGTGACGATGCGCCCCTGGAGATGTACCGTATTGGAGCCGAGCACGGCGTCTGCTACTTCATCGTGCCCGGCAACCGGGTGGAGTCCCTGCGCCGCTACCATCACCTGCTCACCGGGCTCATGGACAAACCCTGTTTCTGTATGCCGGGCATCGGACGGCAGGGAGGGAGCATCACCACGGCTTTTGAGGCCCTGCCGGAGACCCCCGCCTATGCCATCGTGGGCTCTGCCATCTACAAGAGCCAGAGCATGACGGAGGCAGCCCGGACGTTGGGCCGGGAGGCACTGCAGTTTGGGTGATACCATGGACCTGGGAAAGGAAATAGTCATCGACCTGTACCGGCACGGGCTGATTCGAACCTGGCTGCGGGACCGACCGGAGGGGTGGACCCTGGTCTCCGGGCTGTGGAGCCCCTTCTACGTGCAGCTGCGGACCCTGCCCTCCTATCCCCGCCTGCTGACCAAAATCGGCCGCTACCTGGGCCAGATGATAGGGCGGGAGTGTCGCGCCGACCGGGTGCTGGGCATCGCCATGGCCGGCATCCCCATCGCCACCGCCGTTTCCCTGCAGCACGACCTGCCCCTCTGCTACACCCGCAAGCTGGAGGGCGTGACGTCGCTGGAGGAGCTGCAGAAGGCCGCCGGGAGCTACGGGGAGCATGCCCTGGTGGAGGGGGCCATGGAGGACGGCGACGAATTTGTGGCCATCGACGACCTGGTGACCCGCTTCGACAGCAAACTGGTGGCCCTCGAGCAGCTGGCCATGGAGGCCAAAAGACGCAATCTGGAGGTGGAATGCGGACACGTGGCGGTCATCATCGACCGGGAGCAGGGGGCAGCCCGGCGGGCAGCCGAGACGGGCATCACCCTGCACGCGCTCATTCCCTTTCAGTCACGGGGCATCGACTGGCTCCGGGGCTCCTTCAGCCAGCATGAATACGAGGTCATCAGGGACTACCTGGCGGACAGCACCCCCTACCAGCAGGAGGAGGAGCGCCGCCGGCGCATAGCCGAATTTTCCCCGGAATAGCACATCGGAATGGTCTGCATCGTTCAAAGCCCTTTGACCCGTTGAACCCTGGATACTTTGCGCCTTCTCACGGATTTCAGCAGATGCGGGGGATGGGGTCGCCCACCGGCGCCTCCACTATTCGTCGTCCCCCCACGCTGGTTTCCATGAGCACCCGGGTGCCCTCGGTCACCTCTCCGATGATTGCTGCCTCTCTGCCCAGCGGATGGCGGCGCAGGGCCTGGAGCACCTCCTCCGCCTTTTCGGGGACCACCCCCAGGACCACTTTTCCCTCGTTGCCCACGGCAAAGGGGTTGATGCCCAGCATCTCGCAGGCAGCCATCGTTCCCTCCCGGATGGGCACCTGCTCCTCATAAATAAGCATGCCCACGTTCGATTTGGAGGCCATTTCGTGGAGGGCGTTGGCCACCCCGCCCCGCGTGGGATCCTTGGCTGCCACCACCCCGCCCGCCTCCAGACACACCTGGACCAGGGTGTGGAGGGGGGCCACATCCGAGGTGACACGGGTCTCAAATCCGTAGCCCTCCCGGCAGGAGAGAACGGCGATCCCGTGGTCGGCAATGGCACCGTTGATGAGCAGTTTGTCCCCGGGGCGCAGGGCGTCGTCTCTCAGCCATTTTCCCTCTCGGCGCACGACGGTCCTGTTGTGCTCCAAGGAGGGGCTGACGCATCCGATGCCCGAGGTGTTGATAATCAACTCCCGTACTCCACCCCGCTCCACCACCTTGGTGTCGCCGGTGACGATGGGCACCGCCGCCTCCCGGGACAGATCTCCCATGCTGGCCACGATGCGCTCGAAATCCTCCAGCGGCAGCCCCTCCTCGATTACCATGCCGGCGGAGAGGGCCAGGGGTCGGGCTCCCATCACCGCCAGATCGTTGATGGTGCCGGCTACCGCCAGGGACCCGATGTCGCCACCGGGAAACACCAGGGGCTGCACGGTGTGGCTGTCGGTGGTAAACACGATGCCCTCCACCACCGCCGCGTCGTCCAGCGCCGCCAGGGGCACCTCTGACCCCGGCTGGTACAGGTGGGGCAAAACGTGCTTTTTTATGAAGGCCTCGGTGGCGCTTCCCCCGGCCCCCTGGGAGAGATCGATTCTGTCGGTCATCTCAGTCTTGGATACCGTCCTCGTTGACCATGAATACCGCCTCTCCCTCCGGCAGATGGGGGGAGTCTATGAGGCGGGCGATGCGCTTGCCGCCCTTGGATTTGCGCAGGTAGAGGCGGAACATGGCGGTGTGGCCCACGATGTGACCTCCGATGGGACGGGTGGGGTCTCCGAAAAAGGCGTCCGGCTTGGCCGACACCTGGTTGGTGACGCAGATCACGGCGTTGTTGAGACGGCCGAACTTCAGCAGCCGGTGCATGTGGGTGTTCAGCTTCTGCTGCCGGTCGGCCAGTGTGCCTCGTCCCACGTACTCGGCCCGGAAATGGCCGGTAAGGGAGTCCACCACGATGAGCCGCACCGGGTTTTCCTTGGCTATTTCCTCTGCCTTTTCCACCAGCATCATCTGGTGGTTGGAGTTGTAGGCCAGTGCCACGTGGATGTTTTTCAGGGCCTCCTCGGGCTCCATGCCGTGGGCGCTGGCCATCTGGACGATGCGCTCCGGGCGAAAGGTGTTCTCGGTGTCGATGAACACCGCATGGCCGGCCAGACCCCCCTGGTCCTCGGGAAGCTGCACGTTGACGCACAGCTGGTGGGCAATCTGGGTTTTGCCGGAGCCGAACTCGCCGAACAGCTCGGTGATGGCCTGGCTTTCGAACCCCCCGCCCAGCAACTCGTCGAAGGACTTGGAGCCGGTGGTCAGCTTCCGTCGGTCCTTCATCCGCTCCAGGATGACGTCGCCGCGCTCAAAGCCGCCCACGTCTGCCATCTGCCGCGCCGAGTTGATGATTTTGACGGCCGTGCTGTCTCCCACCTCCGCCACCGCCGCCAGCTCGCTGGGCGAAGAAACGGCGATAGCCATCAGGTCAGAGAAGCCAGCGTCGCGCAATTTCTGGGCCGTGGTGGGGCCCACGCCGGGTAGGTCTTCTAGGTCGGTCATGTCTCTCGACTTTCAATGGAGCTTCCATTTATAAAAGTAATGCATTTTAGGTGATGCGCATGTCCAGCACCCCGTGCACCACTCCCGGAGCATAGGATTTTACCTTCTGGGCCGCTATCAGCTCAGCCTGCCGGGACTCCCGTCTTCCCGCTGCCTCCACCTCGTCCAGGGGGTGAGCGGGAAATTCCCTGGCGGAGCAGGTGCAGTGGTAATGGATGACCCCTCCGTCTGGCCGCAGGGCAGCCAGCCCCGTGGACAGAAACTCAGCGCTGCCAAAATAGCCCATGACCACCCGGTGGGCGATGCCCCGGGGGGCCACCCGCCGGCAGTCTCCCCGGTGTACGGTCACCCGGTCCGTCACGTGGTTGAGCACACAGTTTCGTTCCAGATAGCGGCAGGCCAGCGGGTTGATCTCGCAGGCGTGTACCGTGGCTCCTCCGTGAACGGCCAGGGGCAGGGTGAAGTAGCCGATGCCCGCGAACAGGTCCACCACCACCTCCCGGGGATTGCTCACGGTGGCCATGCGCAGGCGCTCGTCGATGTTGCCGGAGGAAAACATGATGTGGGCGGGGTCCAGCTGGTAGCGGATGCCGTTTTCCCGGTGTACGGTCTCGGTATCGGTGCTTCCGTAGAGATGGTGCACCTGCGGCTGGCGCAGCGGTCCGGTGATGCCCCCGGCGTCCTCCAGCACCGTCCGGCAGTGTAATGCCCGGGCGTACAGCTGCGCTATCCGTTGCTTGTGTTCGCTATTGGGGAGCGAAGGCAGCACCAGCACGTCGCCGATTTTTTCCCATTTCTCGGGGAGTACGTGTACCTCTCTGGGGCTCAGAAAGAGTTCCGCCGCCGTTTTTATCTCCTCCATGGGGGTGGCATACCGGCGGGCTACCACCTTCTGCTGCCGACGTACGGTGAAATCTACGGGCAATGAGGCGGGGGGAGCGACCACCGGCAGCTCCACCTCGTCGGCGGTTCGCTGTATGCGGCGGCTGCTGTCCAGGTTATGGCTGTCCAGGAGGTGGCGCAGTGCAATCTGGGCATGGACGGCCTTGACCACGACGACCAGGGGTCCCACGGTGTATGAGCAGGTGCCAGTTAAAAATATTTGGGCTATGCCTCAAAAATGATTTCTTTGGGGGCCTGCAGGGCTACCGTGGGCTCCGGAGATGTCTTCTCCTTGTGCTCCCTGGCCTGCCGGTCATAGGCTGCCTCGCCCACTGCTTCCAGAATGTGCCGTCCCCTCTCGATTTGCTGCTGTATGCTGGCATTCACCCGGTCCAGGGTGGCAGGAGTGACTCTGGCTGCCAGTTTGAGCAGGAAGCCCATGCCGTAGGGAAGAGACTCCACGTGCATGATGGAGCCGGGCTGCGCCGACAGCCAGACACCCAGCGAGTCCTCTCCGAACCCGGTGATGGGAATGCCCGCTGCCGCCTGGCGCTCCGGCGTGGGCCCCACGTCCACCACCACCCATTCTCCATCAATTAGCACCTCTCCCTCTCCGTGCATCATGAAGAAGCCTAGGGTGTTGTACCACTTCTGCAGCAGAGGGTCCACCAGAATGGCGTCGTTCCAGGCCTGAATCATGGTGGGCGCATACAGCTTGTAGCGAGCCCTTATGCCCGCCGCCCGGCACAGAGCCACCAGCAGCGAAATCTCGTGCAGACAGGTGCCGGTTCCCCGGCGCAGGGTGTGCTCCACCCCGTCCATGGGCAGAATCTCCAGGGTTACCTTGCGCTTCACGAACTCAAAGGCCGCCTCGGCGAACTCCCGGTCCGACACCCGGTAGGCCCCCAGGTGGTGGGCCATGGCCACAATGTCCGGCGCCCGGGGATTACAGTAGCGGGTGGGACGCAGATACTTCTCATCCGACAGACAGACCCGCATACCGGAACGATACACGGGCAGCTCATAGCGACGCGGCGGACGGACGTAGTGGGCAGACCCCCATGTGTGGTGGCGCATTTTTCGGAGGGATCCCAGGTTGAAAAGCAGCACCTTGCTCAGGGACAGAAGCCCTCTGGTCATGACTTGCAGGTATGCCCGGTGCGGCACGTACTCTCTGTCTTTCATTTCCCGTAGTCCGGTCATGCCTCATCTCTCCGCCCTCTCGGGTAGGTATGTGCGGCGTTGCCACCGCTAGGGACAGCAATGGTAATGAGACGGCCCATATAAAGGTTGGTGGCCTACTTACTCCTCGGTCTTGTAGGTATAGTTTATCTCCCGCTGAATAGCCCGGTACAGCTTGGCTCCTTCCTGCAGGATGTGGCGCTCCATGAGCACGGCCATGGCGTCTCTGCCCAGTGTCTCCATAACCTCCCGGACTTCCTTGGGGTGGTCCTTTATGTATTTGACGATGTTGTCAATACTTTCCTCGTCCAGCGTTATTTTCATGTCCATCCCTCACACTAGAGAACTGCACAGGCCTTAAATTCTTTGCGACCGAGGCTACCGTCGCTTCCTGGTCAGCAGAACGGCCCCGGCGACCAGTGCACCCATCGCCAGGAGGAAGCCAAAGCCGGGAGTGCTGTCGTCGCCATTGTCGTCTCCGTCGCCTCCGTTGCCGTTGTCCAGCTCGGGGGCATAGTCATTGGGTGCCCAGTCCTGCCAGTATTCGCCGCTGTCGTCGCCCATGTTGTAGCCGGTGGCCGCCCAGGCCCAGAACTTTTCCTTGGTGCCGCTGCCCACCAGGTCGACGGTCCCGGTGATGGTATCATCGGATACGGTGACGTTGGCCTGTTCAAACTGCGTATAGTTGGAGCCGATGCCGAACAGGGAGCCCTCTCCATTGCTGTAAGACAGGTAGTAGGTGGCCTCCGTGGTGTTGTACCAGGCCCAGTACCATACATCCTCGTCGTCCTCGATGGAGCCTTTCACCCTGATGGTGATGGTCAGCTGGCCGTTGCTGACGTCGGCCGAAATCTGGGTTATGTCCACGTTGGGCTTGTCTGAGGTGGCCTCTGACCAGCTGTACGATTTCAGGCTTTCGTTCCAGCGCCAGTGCAGCACGTCGTTGGTGTCATCGGAGATGGTCTCTGCCACGGCTGCGCCTGCGGTCAGCAGAGCCACGACCAGGATTCCCATACAAAAAACTGCTTTTTTCATGTTAACCCTCGGTTGGTTAATAGGGCCATCCTATATATAGGTTACAATCACTGCGTAGAAAGGGAACACAGAAGGGAGAGGGGGGAAGGGATGCAAAACAGGCCCTTCTGTGTCCGGATGGCCCACCGGTGCCCGTCACAGGGCGCTGAATCAACCGTGGGCTTTGTTTGCAAGGGTAAAACCCAGGGTTGTTTATAAGCGAGGGGAGGGGGGGAGCAAGGGTTTAAAAATTTTTATCTTGCCTAGAAGGGAAGGAGGAACCTCACCAATGACGGATGGCCCTTCAGGAGGGCCCTGGCGGCCAGACTGGGATGGTCTATGTCCCCGTAGTCATTGATGGTGGCGACAACGCCGTCGTCTATGGCTGCAAATATCCGGTTCATCTTGTCGTCGTCGAGTTTGGCAAACCGGTTGTGCATGAACAGCCCCCTCTTCAGTTCTTTCCCCATGGCTCGCTGGTATTCCTTTTCATAGCTCAGCAGCCCGTCATCGTTTGGAGCGGCGGCCAGGCAGGAGGCAAGCAGGTCTGCACCGGCCAGCCCCGGGTACAGCCCACCGCCGGATGTAGGCTTCACCTGTCCCGCTGCATCTCCTACCAGGGCCATTCCCCGCCGAGCCAGGGGGGTGCGCAGACCCAGCGGGATGAGACCCGCCGTCACCCGTCCCGGGGTCACGCCCAGCCGCCTTACAAGCTTGTCGAAATAATGGCGCACGCTATGGCCCGCCGCCACCCCCAACCCGATGCGGGCCATCCTGCCCTCCGGCACCACCCAGGCAAAAAATCCCGGCGCCACATGGTTTCCCATGAACACCTCCACGGTGTTTTCGTCCGTGTTGAACCGCGCTACAGTCTGCAGGGCGCAAACAAGCTTTTTGGGCTCTCCCGCGCCGCACATGCGGGCCGCCAGGCTGTGGGCCCCATCCGCACCCACCAGAAAATCGGCATGCAGGGTTTCCCTGCCTTTTACCGTCCTTTTTTTCCCGTCCAGGTGAATGGCAGTGGCCCGCCAGGAGCAACGATAGACGGTGCCGGCTGCCTCCGCCATGTCCGCCAGTTGGGCATCGAAGGCCGCCCGGTCTATGACCAGGGCATGGGTCTTGTTGCCGCCGATGTGGATCACCGTTCCGTCCGGTGCATGCACCCGGGCTCCGGAAATAGCATTGACCACCGCCTCCTCCCCCGCTCCGGCCAGCTGCAGCACCCGGGGAGTGACCAGTCCAGCGCATCTCACCGGCGTTCCGATGGCCGCATCCTCCTCCACCACCAGGGTGCGGAATCCCCGACGGGCCAGGTGACGGGCAGTGAGGCTCCCCACCGGTCCTCCGCCCACCACGATGACGTCCCATCGCATCAAGTTTAAGTATACACCCGCCATTTATATAACCAGTTGACGTACCATGCTGGCCCTGACGTTTCCCCTGGCCCTGAGCGGCGTGAAAAAGAGGCGTTCCTTCGCCCTGCTCTCCCGATTCGTGATTGACAAGGATGGCAACCGGATAGGGGAGAGTATATCCGTTTACAAGGACCTGCTGATAATCAAGCGGGGCAGCGACTACTACGCCGTTCCCCTGGCCCACGTGGAAGAAGTGGACGACGAGCTGCGGGTACGGGGGGTAGTGCAGTGGGAACGGGCCCGGGACATGGCCCAGGAGTGGAAACATGTATAAGATGGCTATCGTCACCAACGACATCGACCTGTCGCCGGGCAAACTGGCCGCCCAGGTGGCCCATGCCGCCGTGGACTGCGCCCTCACGCTCAGCAAAAAAAACCCCTCCCTGCTGCAGAAGTGGCTGGACGAGGGACAAAAAAAGGTGGTCCTCAGGGCCAGCGAGGCAGACATTCTGCATCTGAAGGCCAAGGCGGGCTCCATGAGGCTGTGCACCGCCCTCATCCGGGACGCCGGCCGCACCGAGCTGCCTCCGGGCACCCTCACCGCCCTGGCCATCGGGCCCGCCGAGGACAGCAAAATCGACAAGATAACAGGTCAGCTCCCCCTGAAATGAAGCCCGAAATCCGTATCCTGGGAATCGACGACCTGCCCTTTTCCTTTGCCCACAAAACCGTGGACATCATCGGAGCGGTAATGCGGGGCAACCATTACCTGGAGGGGGTGCTGCGCTCCACCATCACCGTGGATGGAACAGATGCCAGCCGGGCCATAGCCGACATGGTGCGGCGGTCCAGGCACTGCTGCCAGCTGCGGGCCATCATGATTGATGGAGGTGCCCTGGGGGGCTTCAATGTGGTGGACGGCGAATACATTTTTCAGGTCACCGGAGTGCCGGTGATGACGGTCACCGCCAATCAGCCGGACCCCCGGGCCCTGGTCAGTGCTCTCCAGCGGCACTTTGACGACTGGGAGACCCGCTGGGAGGTTCTGCAAAAAGGGGAGATGCACGTGGTGGCTCTGGAATATCCCCTGTACGTCAAGCCCTTCGGGGTGTCCATCCAGGAGGCCACAGAAATCCTCAAGATAAGCATCGTCCGGGGAGCCATCCCTGAGCCCATCCGGGTGGCCCACCTGATTGCTACGGGCATCAAAACCGACGAGTCATGCGGGAAACAGTAACCCTAGCCTATTGTTCCTTGACGGCCTGGATGATGGTTTTCACCGAGCGGATGTTTTCCTCCACCGCGGTGCCGGTGACGATGATGTCGGCTCCCGCTTCCACTTTTTCCCGGGCGGTGTCCGCGCTGCGAATACCTCCTCCCACAATCAGGGGGATGCTGATGCTGTCCCTGACCCGGGCTATCATCTGGCTGCTGATGGGCTGCTGGGGGTTGGACCCGGCGTCCATGTACAGAACGTGCATGCCGGTGAACTGGGTATACAGGGCGTATTTAACCGCCTTTTCCACGTCGTCGTAGGTGATTTTGTCCAGCTGGGTTTTCTTTTCCACCGTGGTGGGACGGGAGGAGGTGCTAATCACCATGTAGCCGGTGGGTATGGGGGTGATGCCCAGTTTCTTGACGATGGGTGCCCCCTCCAGTTGCTCGGTGAACTTGTGCATGGGGTTGGTGGAGTTGAGCAGGCTCATGAAAAAAAGATAGTCGGCGTTGTCCACCAGGAAGGCTCCGGAGTTGGGAAACAGAATCACCGGCAAGTCGGTGGCGTTCTTTATGGCGGCCACCGTCTCGTATACCTGTTGCCGGGATTCCACGGTGGTGCCCCCCACCATGATGGCGTCGGTGCCGTAATCGGCGCACATCCGGGCTTTTTTTCCTGCCTCCTGCGGTGGCTGGGAGTCAGGGTCAATCAGCGAAAAATGGAGTCTACGGTTTTCACTCAGCCAGGCATCTATCACGCTCATAGTCCCCTCTCTCGTTGAGCAAGAAGCCGCCGGCGTTTTTTAAACGTTTCTGTTTACATCCACCGGTCCAGTCCATATTGCTCCTTGAGGTCCAGGTCGGGGAGGCCGAAGGCACCCTTGACGAAGTTTTTTATCATGTCCGTATACCAGTCCAGATCCATCTGATGGCGGCTCTGCAGCAGCTCCACGGGATACATGAAGTGGATGGGTTTCACCCCGCTCTTGGTAGGGCTGGGAATGCCGGGCAGGGGCTGCTTGGTGATTACGAACCTGAATTTGCGACGGGTATTGATGCGTCCCACCAGTTTTTCCAGGGCCCGGGCCCGCTGGCAGTACACCGAATCCGAGCCGTTGGGATTGGGCTTGTACCGCCCCGGCGGGGCCACCGACTGCACCAGGGTGAAGGCATCCAGGTCGAAGCTCTCGATGTCCAGGCTGGCTACCTTCTCCGCCGTTATTTTTTTGATGGAGGTCTTGATGGTGCGGCGGGCCTCCTCCTCGCTCTGCCAGGAGGCATTTTCCCGCAGGACGTCCACCATGATGTCCCTGAGTACCATGCGGGCGATATCCGGCTTGTCGCTGCCCTTGAAGTTGTTTCCCTTTGTGGTCATCTTTATCCGGTTGTCCTCCACGTCGAATATGAGGTAGTTTTTGTGTTTCACGAAGATCATGGCCTCGTGCTCCTCCGGCTCCAGTTCAAACTCCGGATAGTTGAGCTCCTCCCGCCACTTCCGGTTGCAGTACTGGATGGTCTTCAGGGCCTCCTCGGGCTGGATAATCCATCTCTGGGCCGGCGGGTCGATGCCCAGGGCCCGGGCCAGCCGGGGGGAGGCGGAGCGGGAGGTGGCCACGTAGATGCCGTCCGTGTCCCCGTACACCACCCGCGCCCCCCGGTCATTGAGGATGTGCAGGGTATCGGACAGAATCTGCTGGCCCTTGGTGGTTATAAGAGCCGCTCCCCACAGGTTGAACTGGCGGCAGGACACCCGGGGAGCAGACAGAATGCCGTGGGTGCCGGCGTTGCGGGCCCCCTTCAGCGACTGATACATCATGGCCAGGCGGTGCTGCTCCTCTCCGGAGGCCTCCTTCATTTCACTTTTGGTCTTGTTGATGACGTTGAGAATGCCGGTCATGGCCAGGTTGACCAGGCCCGGCCGGGGGGATATCTTGACTCCAATCATCAGGCCCTTGTCCACGAAATCCTCGGTAGCCTCCCGGGTCTGCACGTCCAGCTGCAGGAATCGGTCCGGCACCTTTTTCAGCCACACCCAGTCGTCCGGCTCCTCGCCTTTTTGGGCCAGCCGCACGGTGTCCGCCCCGGCGTTCACCGCCTTCAAAATGGTGGGATACATGGCCCCCACGTCCGCCACCACCACGTGGTACCAGGGGACGAAATGGGAATCTGCATCCCGGTCCGGCTTGATGGTCATTCCCCCGGGGAAATGGTAGGCGATGCCCCTGGTGCGCTGGTCGTAGAGGAGGAAGGGATACTCCACCCAGTCCGGCATCTCCTCGCCGTATTTGGCCACCCGCAGCACCTCCTTTTCGGCGTTGCCCCGCGCCGCCTGGGCGATTTCCTGCTTGGTAGCACCCATGGTGCCCACGGCGGATGCCACGTCCAGGGCCCGGCAGGTAGCCGGCATAATCTTTCTGTGCTTGGCGGCCCGAATCATGGCCATGAAATCCCACATCTTGGTGGCCCCGGAGGGAAGAAGCAGCTCGAAGGGCATGCCGGTGGTGAAGGACAGGGGCAGGGCCTGCTGCAGGAGGTAGATGGCAATGGCCGCCTGCTCCCGGACGTCCTCCCTGTTGTACTGGAAGGTCCGCTCGTCCAGGGCCAGGTCCTCCGGGTCCAGGTCCAGGCGGTCGGGGATGCCCACGCCCAGGAACTCCGCCGTGCTGCTCAGAGAATAGCTGTCCAGGGTGTAGAACTTGCGAGCTGCCTGCAGGGTGTCGAAGCTGGCCGGGTAAAAAATGGCCGTGGTCTGGGGGGTTCCAAAGTGATAGGACTGGTCCCGTCGGGCGTAGGTATCCAGGAAGACACGCAGACGCTGAGCCTCCCGGTCGGAGAGGGTGGCCGCATTCTTCAGAATGAACTGGATGCGCTCGTAGATTTGCAGGTTGTCAAAGCCGATGATGTTGTGGCCGGTGATGATGTCCGAATTCTGCAGGACGTCGCACATCGCAAGAAGTATCTCGATTTCCTCCTCCACGCTGTGGGCAACCATCTGCTGCACCTCGCCCTCCACCCTCTCAGGAAAGTCAACGAACTGAAAGGAAAAATCCTCGCTGTCCAGGTCCTTCTGCGCCCGAAAGGAAAAATCGAACTGGTAGTAGCCGATGATGTCGATGGGCACCTCCCGGACCCGGCCGTACTGGGTCATCTCGATGTCGTAGGCGGTGACCGTCATCTTCTGCTGGCCACCCCGGGTGTCAAACACCCAGTCCCCAGCCGCCGCCAGGTCAACCAGCGCCCTCTCGTGGTAGGGTACGTCGTGCTCCGCCGTGTACAGGCCCAGACGGAAGACGTCATCGCTGACCTCGGGCACCAGGTAGGATTTGGTGGTGTACACCCTGAAAACCTCCCGGGTCACCCGCTGGTCCCAGAATGACTGGTATCTCTCCGCGCCGCCAATGTCCTCCACCCGCTCGTCGTCTCCCAAGGCGTCGGCCACCTTTTTTCGTGCCTCCTCCACGTCCATGCCGGCGGGGGCAAAGGCCAGGAAGTAGGGACGGTGTTTCTCGCGGATGGGCTGCAGATGGTCCTTCCAGTAGAGGTAGTTCGGAGAAACGTTGACCAGCATACAGGGCTAACACCGGCCTTGCTTATAGTTGTTTTCCCGCCTCCAGATCCAGCAGCCGGCGCTTCATCTCCGGGCCGTAGTGGTAGCCCCCCAGGCTGCCGTCGCCTCTCACCACCCGGTGGCAGGGAACCACGATGGGTATAGGATTGGCCCCCACCGCGTTCCCCACTGCCCGGCCGGCCCCGGGGACGCCAATCCGCTCTGCCACCCAGCCGTAGGGCCGGGTCTGGCCGTAGGGGATGGCCAGCAGCGCCTGCCACACCCGGCCCTGAAAGGGTGTTCCCCGCATGGCCAGGGGCAGGGTGAACTGCTGCCGCCGCCCGGCGAAGTAACCCCCCAGTTGCCGCTGCGCCTCACCGTGCATTTGCCGGGGCAGGCCCTCGCCGTATTCCTCCCGAAACCGCTGCTCGGTGAGACACAGACGGGTGATACCCCGCTCCGTGAAGACCATAAAAATATCGCCCCAGGGAGCAGGGACGACGTCATAGCGCTCCATGCACCTAATCACGCAGTGCTTTATAGGCTTATCTTCTGGTCTATCAATAGTAGAAGGCGTGCTTGATTTTTTTCCGTATATACAAACCAGCCATACTGCCCACCCAGAATAATGCTAGAGATATCAATATGTTTACAGCAAAAAACAAGACAATCCATTCACTCCAAAAGTAGATGTTTATCAGTTCCTGAATCAGGGAATAAGCAATGTTTCCTTCAACCAAAAACAGGCCGGCCCATGCTAACAAATAGGTGGATATATAGGGTATTTTTATATCTTCTCTCAATGATGTCCCTAGAACACCGCTCATTATCCAGGGTGCCAGAGATATAACATGAGCACTCGGTATAATAAACAACTTAACTGCTAAAACTGCCTGCTCTGTTTCTTGATAAGATGAAGAAAGCGGTTTTATGGAGAGTTGGAGCACAATTATTGCCAATCCTACCAAATAAGGTGCGCCTAATCCTAAAAATTTTGTTAAATAAACTCCAATGAGTGACGTGGCCGCTTTTCCTTCGCTGATAGAACTTGGTTTTTTCAGTGTTCGTTCAATTTTTATATCATGGGCAACATTAACGGTTTCTCGGTGCTCCATATGAGGTATAAAAATTCTATAGGTGCCTGTGGGAAGACGTGTATTTATCTCTCCCTCCTTGTTCGTCCTGAATGTGTTAGTAAATGTTAAACCAACAGTTTTATTTTCCTGTATAAAAAATACAACATCTAGGTTCTGGCAAGGGGTTCCATTGGGCTTAGTTATTTTTAAAGAAATTGCATGGGATTTGTCGATTTCTCTTTGTATTTTCTTGGAAAAATAATCGGACTCTAATTCTTTGTCTAGGTTACTAAAAAATTGTTTGAGGGGGCCCAACAAATCGTCCTCAAACAAGAAATCATTCTGCACCTGAAAAAGATAAACGTTTACATAGAATTGTATGAGGGGTTCAAGCGCTTCTTTTAACTCGTCAAAAGAAACGTTTTTCTTGTAGCGTCTGTAGAGTCTCATTCTATACTCGTCAAGCCAATTTCTATATGCATACAGAGGCGAACGAGTTCTTCTAACTACCTCCATGAGGCCGCCGGTTTGCGTTAGAGAATAAATTTTCCCTTTGTGATGTTTGGCAATAAAATTATTGAGATAAACGTTGTAGAGCTTAGTGATTACATCGTGTATATCTACACTCTCCTGCACACTATATGTAGTGGCTTCATCAACTTAAAAGTTGCGAAAAATCATTTCCAGCGGAGATAATTATCTTACAAAAAGAGATTTAAGGATGCTCCCCTTTCCTTCATGTTTGAAACCGGCGAAGAAACTCCTGTGGTGGCTGCTGGCTGGCACCTCGGGCGGGCTGAGCAGGGGCAAAATCATTGAGCAACTCAGCACTAGGCCCATGAATGCCCACGAGCTGGCAGAGGCGGTGGGCCTGGACTACAAGACGGTGCGCCATCACCTCACTGTTCTCCAGAAAAATCGTCTGGTGACCACCATGGGCAGCGGCTACGGCACCATGTATTTTCCGTCGGAGCTGATGGAGGAAAACCGGGATGTTTTCCTGCAGATTTGGCATCAAATTGGGAAAAAGCACAAAAAGGAGGAAGGACAATGAAGGATGACAGCATGGCTGAAAGGAACACGGCAAAGGCGTTTGCCCTCATCGTGGCCCTCATTATACTGGGTACCATAGTGGGGCTGGCCCTGGCCTACGGCACGGTGGCCGTGGAGGAAAGAGAGGTGCAGCGGCGCGGTCCCTGGCCGCGGGAGGAGCCGGTTCCCCGCTCGGTGGTGCTCCGCTACCTGGCCAGCAGCGTAGTCATCACCGTCAACGTCTTTCTGCTCATCGGCCTCCTCTACATCTACATGAACACCTATACCCAGACCAAATCCAGCTTCATGCTGGGTCTCATCTTTTTCATCGGGGTGCTGCTCATCCAGTCGATGCTGTCGCTGCCCCCCATCCACGCCCTTTTCGGCTACACCATGTACGGACTGGGACCCTTCGGCCTCCTGCCCCATCTTTTCGAGAGCCTGGCCCTGATTATTCTCATCGTGCTGAGCATGGAATAGGAATTGATTTGGGTACGATTTGGGTTCAATTCGGGTAAAACAATATAAAGCACGGGGGGTCTTGAATCCATGCACAGAACGTGCAGGAAGTGAAACCATGAAAAAAAGCACCTTAGTGGTTGCAGCACTGGGGATGGCGGGTCTGCTGCTCATGGGCGGCGTCTTCGCCTCCTCGCTGGTAATAGCACACAACGGAAACGGCGCTGGCTCCCAGGGGCAGGATGACGGAGACTGCGTAGGCGACGGCGGAGGAGAGGGCCGGGGACCCCTGCAGTGGGCCCACACCTTTGCCCACAGATTTGCCCATGTCTTCGGCAACCGCGTTGCCAGCCGGCATTGCCAGGGAGAGATGATACAGCAGCAGATATGGGAGCGAACCATGGGTAACCTGACGGAGGTAGCGGGCGTCCTGACCTGGGACGGCGAATACTACCGTGTGGACGACACCCCTGTCTGGTTCGGACCCACCTGGTACCTGGAAAACGCCACCGCCAGGAGCGACTACGACCGGGATGGAACCTACGAAAGCATGGCCCAGGAGCTGGCAGGACTGGTGGACGGCACGGTGGCCGTGATGGGCGTCCAGGGCAACGACACGCTCATCGTCCGCTACATAAACGGCATATGGTACCGGGCTCCGGTGCGCCTCCCCGGCGAAATCATGGAGCTGGTGGGCACCCTCACCTGCAATGATGGCTACACCGTTGGCAACCAGAGCATTGCCTTCGGTCCCCAGGCCCGACTGTTCAACACCCTGGCCAGAAGCGACTACGACCAGGACGGCCAGTTTGAGAGCATGTACGACGAGCTGGAGGGATTGATGGGCACCACGGTCACCCTGGACGGGTTTTACCGCGATGGTGTCTTCGTGCCCCTCCACATCAACGGCATGCTGTACCGCCCCGGACTCCCGCACCCCTAGAGCCGCGTGCCTCCTCTTTCCCCTTTTCTCTTATCTTTTTCTGGGTTTGTCAATGGTTCAGCCCAGCAGCCCGATGCTCTGCCCCGCCCGCACCCTGTCTCCCCTGCTCACCGTCCAGATGATGCCCGGCGGCGCCCGTACCTCCACCCGGGAGCCGAAGCGGATGATGCCCAGGCGCTGTCCCTTCTCCACGCGCTGCCCTGCCTCCACGTAGGGAACAATGCGCCGGGCAAACACCCCGGCAATCTGGGCGATGCTCACCTCGCCCTGGTCGGTTTCTATGACCGTGGTCAGCCTTTCGTTCCGGGACACATCCCCAAAGGCGGGGCGGTGTTCTCCGGAAAGGTGCTGCATGGACCGGATGGTGCCAGCCAGCGGAACCCGATTGACGTGAACGTTCCACAGGTTCATGAATATGGAGAGACTCCGCTGGCTCACCTCCACCACCGTCCCGTCCGCCGGCGACACCAGTCCTTGGCCAACGTTCCGGTGAGGGTCGCGAAAGAAAAACAGGAAAAAAACCTGTGCAGCCAGGCCCATCAGCAGCAGAGCCAGCAGACGGCGGTCCAGAGCGGTCAGAACAGCCAGCACGACTATCACCGGCAGCGGAGCCAGGGCCACGCCCAGGCAGCGGGGGGCAATCATCGTTTCATCACCCGGGCCAGCAGTCGCTCCACCGGTCCCCTGCGCTTGGGCAGGTCCACCAGGGCCGCGATGTTGTCGTACAGCTCGGGCAGAATGTCGAAGGCCACATAGGCCAGCACCACCAGGGCCAGCAACGAACCCGCCTTTCCCACCACGTTATGCATGAAATAAAAGTCGTAGCCCAGCACCTCCATGCCGTAGATGACTCCCACGTTGCGCACCAGATTGAGCAGATAGATGACGGGTACGGTGAGCAGAAAGGCCTTCCAGCGCCGCCGCCGGTCGACTCCCCGCAGGGCGGCGATAACCCCGATGAATATCATCATGGACTGCAGGCCGGTGCAGGCCAGAATGAGGTGCACGGAGTGACTCCCCTCAAAATAGATGGGCACGGTGATGCTCTCCCCGTAGTTTATGCCTCCGGTGCTGACCTGATAGCCAATGGCTTTCATCAGCCACACGGTGTGCTCGGCCACCATTTTTATCAGATGCCCGGAGAGCACCGGCAGCTTGTCAATCAAAAAATAAAAAAAGGCGGACACGAAAGTGGCCCCGGCCAGGAACCGCAGTGCCTGCAGGTTTTCCCCTCGTTGATGGGAGAGATATTCGTGATAGGCCAGGTAGAACAGAAAGTAGACCCCCAGAATGCAGATGAGAGCGTTGACCACGTCTCCCTCCTCATAGGTATACAGAAAGGCGGGCTGGGTGGCCCAGTAGCCGGCAAAGACCGTCCAGCCGGCGGCCATCAGCAGGTGTCCGGATTGACGGCGGGAGAAAAAACCCGCTCCCAGCACCACCAGGCCGGCAAAAAGGGGAACCGAGGTCACCAGGTCGAACAACTCGTAGTCGTGAATAAGCGTCTCGTAGACCACATGCCCCAGGATGAGAGCCAGGGTGGCCCCGCCGAACAGGAAGGCTGCATATCGCCAGCTCGTGTGCACAGTGGGTGAATATCCCGTGGTATATGTGTTTTTCTGGTTATTTCAGATGTGAGATGAGCATGCCCCTTGCAAGGCGGCGCGCTGCTCCCAGCGCCAACATTTGTGTTGGTCGGCAAAAAGGGAGTAAAAAGGGTTCTGATAACCCCGTTTTTTTATGTGGAATTTGCAGCGGTATGGGCCCTGGTATCAGCAAGATTTATTAACTTGTTTTTATTGTAAATATGGGGGTGTTAAAAATGAAAAGAAAAAATATTTACGGTTTTTTTTGTGTTATGGCAGTTGCTACTTTGCTAATCTCTACTGCCAGCATGGGGGGATTGCACCTTAACTCCCTGGAAACAAAAGAACCGGGTACCGTGGCCGGCAACTACCGGACTGGAACAGATTACGAAGTAATTTTTACAGTTCCTTTCGATTATGTAGACCATGGCTCGAGTTGGGATGTCCATGCCTCTGAACAACAAAAGTGGAATAATTTTTCTTATGCCGACGATACAGGATTAATTTTGCTGAACGTAAGCGCTATGAATGTATCGGAGTGGGGCAAAGCAGGAGCCTATGCTGCTATTGGGGGGACAACAATTGCTTCCCAGAGCTATGAGAAGCCGAAAGCCGAATTCTACTTCTCCGGAAAATTCACGATGTTTGATGATCTGTCTTTAGCGAGTAAAACGCACATTCGGCTCCTTTATTTTTATTATGAAAACGACGAGGTTCTCGACGCGGGAGTGCTAAAAGAATGGCAACAAGAGAGCTATGTTACTGAGTACACGGTGGACCATACCGAAAACCCTCTCTCCGTTGAGCTGGATGCCCATACGGCGGGAAACACCTATAAACTCTTGTTATTTTTCGAGGCCTATATAGAGGCAACCGGTGGTTCGGGCACATGCTACATTGATGCTTCAAATACCAGCCTTGAAAGATATTTCCACATAGAAAAAATTAGACTGTACGACGCATGCGAATGGGGCTCAAATATAGAGGTACTGGAGTATTCACTTACCTGGGAAGAAGTGGGTCCGGATTCGGTACAGGCCGGATTCATTAGGCTGCACAATGCCGGCACGTTGTGCTCCAAACTTGACTGGGAGATTATCGCATGGCCTGATTGGGGGACATGGACGTTTGAGCCCAGAACTGGTTATGATCTAACGCCTACAGATGGGCCCATAATCGTTAATGTAAGCGTTCGGGCACCACGTCAAGAGTATCAATCTTTTTCAGGGAACATACAGATTAGAAACACCAACGATGAAAACGACAGCGTAACTCTCCCTGTCCGGCTCACCACACCGGTAACACATACCATGAGAGCCTATCTGCCTCCCGTTAGGGTCCTATTCGAGCGTATGAAAGAAAACACCGTCGTTTCCTTGTCTGCGAGAGATCAGTTACCGCTGGAAGAAACTATGTGCAACGACTTATTTTCCCTTTTTCTAGCCAGCCGGAGGAGAATATAACCGTGAGATGTCCAAAAACTTGAGCGCGCCTGCTTCAGCAACGTCTCTATCTCAGACTATTTTAGATAGATGTGTCCGGTGTCTCGGTGCCATATCCAGGGGTCGTCGGTCTCCGCCCCTCTTTTCAGGGCCAGGGTGTAGTCCACCTTGGCGTCGGTGTCATCGGCGAAGTAGACGGCATATGCTTCCGGAAACTGGGGTACCTTGGGCGAACCGTACTCCTTTTTCCCGTGGTGGCTGAGAATGATGTGGAGCAGCTTGAGCTGCAGGCGTCGGGGAACCTCCAGTGCCTGCATGCGCTCGTGGAGCATCTGGGCGCCGATGGTGATGTGGCCCAGGAGCATTCCCTCTTCGGAGACGTCGATGGCTGTGGTCACCTCAAACTCCCGAATCTTTCCTATGTCGTGGAGGAGCGCTCCGGTCATCAGCAGCCCGTAGTCCAGGGAAGGATGAAGCTCGTGGATGCGCTGGCACAACCGGGCCACGTTCAGCGTGTGCTCCAGCAGCCCGCCGATGTAGTTCTGGTGGCGGTGCATGGCGGCCGGAGCCGCCTTGAATTTTTCCACGAAATCCGGGTCGGTAAAAAAGGAGGTGAGTATTTGGCGGTAGGGCTCCTCGGTGCTCTCCACGATGTCCAGCAGGCCGGCCATCATTTCCTCGATGTCCCGGGGGGTGCTCTCCACGAAGTCCCCGGTATCGTATTCCTGGGGTCCGCATCTGCGGATGCCGCCCTTTTCCAGGGTTATCTCCCTGTTTTCGTTGTACTCGGTGACCTTGCCCCGGATGAACACGATGTCTCCCTTCTCCACACTCTGGTAGAGCCGCGTGGTTTCCCTTTCGTCGTCGCCCCAGTATTTGGCACTGATTTCCCCCGTCTTGTCGCCCAGGCGCAGCTCGAACCAGGCTCCCTCCTTGCTCACGCTGCGGTAGTTTTTGGGTGGTTTTTTGAACTTGACGGCAAAGGTGCTGTTCACCGGGTCGCCGGTCCTGAGGTCGGATATGAACTGCGATTTCATGCTAGCACTGGTCTTTTTTTACGAAGGGCGGCTTTACCTTCCGGGCCGGAATGCGCTGGTCCCCCGCCACTATCTCCAGAACCTCGGCGTCTTGGTGGGGCGGATGGAGGTAGGCCATGGCAATCCCCTTTTTTAGGCAGGGCGAAAAGGTGCCGGAGGTGACCACCCCCGCCTCCTCTCCGTCTTTTTCCACCCGGTGGCCGTGGCGGGGCACTCCCCGCTGCGTGCATTCCAGAAAGGCCAGGCGGTCGTGGGGTGTGTTCCTCTGCCGCTCCAGGGCTTCCTTGCCCACGAAGTCGTGATCCCAGTGAACGACCCAGCCGAGGCCCGCTTCCAGAGGGGTGCGCCCCCCGGCAAACTCGTTGCCGGCCAGGGCAAAGCCCTTTTCCAGGCGCAGGGTGTCCCGGGCTCCCAGGCCGATGGGTTTGATGCCGTGGATGGTGCCGCTCTCCAGGATTTTTTTCAGCCACGGGATGGCTCTTCCGCCGGGCGTCATGTACAGTTCGTAGCCCTTTTCCCCGGTATAGCCGGTGCGGGAGATTATCGTCCGCCCCTCCTCTTCCTCCATCTCCCGGCAGGCAAACAACTTCATTTCTCCCAGGTTGACATCCACCAGCCCCTGCAGTGTCTCCTCCGACCGTGGGCCCTGCACGGCGAGAATGGCAAAGGAGGGGGAGCAGTCGGCCACGGTGGCCTCCATATCGGCGGCCTGCGTCCGGAACCACTGCTCGACGGCCTGACTCCGGCCAGCGTTGGGGATGAACAGGTATTCGTCTTTGTCCAGGCGCAGAAACACCTCGTCGTCGATGATGGTGCCGTCTTCCCGAAGGATGGCCGTGTAAAAGCCCATGTCCACACCCACCTTTTCCGGGTTGCAGGTGGTAACCTTACTCACTAGAGCCGGGGCGTCCTCTCCGCTTATCATTAGGGCTCCCATGTGGGAGACGTCGAAAACCCCCACCTGGCGCCTCACCGTGATATGCTCGTCCTGGATGGAGGTGTACTTCAGGGGCATAACGTGTCCTTCAAAGGTGGTGAAGGTGGCCCCCATTTCTTCATGGATTGCATGGAGTGGAGATTTCATGATGCTGTATTGACCGCAGGCCATAAAATATTATGGGTACTACTTTATCCGGTCGATGCCGTAGTCCTTCCTGGCATCCCGTATCCTTTTTCGGACCTCGGGGGAAACGCAGCGGTCGCAGAGCCCCAGTAAAACCCAGTAGCAGGAGGGACAGACGGCTGCCCCGCATTTCAGGCATCTATACTTGGCCTGCCGGGCTTCGCAGATAGTGCATTTTCCCGAGACCGGCTCCTCGTGGGGCTCCTCGGTCTCCCGTGCGTCCCTCAGCTCGCCATGCTCGGCCAGCCACTGCCGGAGTTCATCATTCATCGATTCCTCGCTCATACTTTCACCAGGGTACCTTTTTCAGGCCGGCCAGGTAGCCCGCCACATTTGTCACGTAATGCAGCAGGGGGGTAAAGGCCAGCAGGAACAGCACGTGCCACACCGTAAACCGGCTCAAAAACCAGTTGCCATCGTTGATTCCCCATTCGTCCAAAAAAAAGCTCATCAGAAAGGAGCAGGTAAAGGCCCCGATGAGGAAATCCACCTGGTCGGCGATGGGCCAGTGGGCCCCGCTTTCCTTTCCCAGACGACGTTTGACGAAGCTTTCTAACATGTCGCCGGAGAGAGTGCCATAGGCCAGGGCAAAGATGATGAGCAGACTCCCCGCGCCGGTCCCGTAGGTGTCCGGGGCCAGGTGGTTCATCAGCATGCCCGCCGCCATCCCCACCAGGATTCCGCTTCCCGCCCCCCGCCAGGTCTTGCCGTCGCCCAGCAGTCGCTTGTCCCGCCAGGTCTTGCCGAAGTCTATGGGGGTGCCTCCCCCCAGCACCACCGCCGAGGCGTTGGCCAGATAGGCAGGGAGCACCAGCCACACGGCTTCCAGGGGCAGCATGCAGTCCATGGGGTTGTATCACCCAGCCATTAAATATTCTTTACCCTCGCAGGGTATTCCTGACATCCAGAGGTATGGGAAATTATTTTATATCTAAACTTTATTAGTGGATTGGAGGTAGCAAATGAGCAGGAGGATACTATTAATTGGAGGAATAATACTGGGAGGACTGGTCCTTATCTCCTTTCTGCTGATACAGATGGGACACCCGGCAGGAGACGAGGAACCTGCATCAGAAGATGGCTTTCCGGACGGTAGCGGGACGGCCAAAACTTTCAATGCCAGGTATGAGACGCGGGTATGGAAAAACGTTAACGTTAAAGTACTGCGCATCAGTTGCTCTGACATATGCAATGACAAGGAAGGCATACGAAGCGGAGATACCTGTTTGTTGCTGCGTGAATTCTTTGCCGGCTGCCGTACACCCCTAGATTTTTATCAGAGAATAAATTCTTCCACCCAGGACGCTCAAATAATCCCGGATATCTTTTTCTGTTTCTCCCTAGAAAAGCTAGTAAGTCGCTTCCAGGCGGGCGATACTAATCTCTGGTGTACACAGCAATGCATGCTCCTAGTGGGCGGCATTAAGGCCGTGTTTAGCCACTGGGACGACAGCCTTAACAGGTACGTTCTCAACGACGGATGTGGTGACTTTCGCATCCAATTCTGGGAGTCCTGTGACGACATGATTTTTCCCTACTTTCCTCTGCATTCACAGGTGGTCATTGACATGTGGAACGGCGACGAAACACCCATGGGATGTGAAAGGCTGGAAATTGACTGCTGGAGCAACTATATAGGTGAGTGGCAACCCTGGGACCACCGCAATTGCGGCATAACCTCCATAATGTATACCGAGGCCCTGACACCCTGACGCTTGCCAGCTGGAAATCTCCCATTCTACCCGCTTTGGCTAATTTACGACAGGACATAGTTGTTCTTTACGACTACGCTCCCCGCCGCCATGTCCCCCAGCCGCTGTTTGCGCGGAGACAGCGCTATCAGCAGCAGACTTACCAGGTAGCCGCCCAGCAGCATGTCGAAAAAGCGGATGGTGTTTCGGGTAAAGGAGGCGATGAACCGCAAATCCGTTCGGTCCGCCTCGCGCACCGATAGGTCCAGGAGGGCTTTCCCCAGGGTGGTTCCCGTCCAGTATTCCAGAATGACGAAATACAGGAACTGCAGGGAGAACAGGAAAACGAAAAACAGGCTGCTGATGTGCGTCTCAGCGGCCAGGGACAGCAGGAGGGCCAGTGGAGCCAGCACCACGAAGTCTATCAGAAAGGCTCCCGTCCGCTGCAGGGAGGAGGCATAACATTCCCGCTCCTTTTTGGCCAGGGCGTCCAGCAGCAGACGGGCGGTTACCCGGGCTCTGGCCATGTCCTGGGCGCTGATAACCGGCTTGTTCTGGAGCAGGTAAAAGTCATGGCTGGCCACCGGGCCGAGGAGGCTGTGCACCGGGTCATTTACCGGATGGTGGAGCAGAAGGGCGGTGTGCTTCGCCGCCTCCTGCACGGCCTGCACCAGGTGGTGGCGGGCCAGAGTGTAGTCTCCGGCGTGTGCCGCCCGGTCAGCCAGGGAGACGGGGGACGCGGGAAAAGGCAGGCGTTTTATGTCCCGGCTCATCACGGGCAGCAGCAGGCAGATGGTGAGCAGGCCGGCGATGTACACCATGTCGTAGAGTCCGGCCCCGCCCAGGGAGCCCATGAACGGCTGGCTGAAAATCTCCGGCAGGTGGAAAAGGTCGCCGCCCATCAGTACTCCCAGGGTGGCCACCGCATATCCATAAGCGGGGGCGGCAAGGGAGCGATGAGAGCAGAGCAGCAGGGCCAGCAGGGCCGTCAGCACGGAGGGCAGGAGATAAAAGGGAAAAGAGGCTACTACTCCCAAATCCGTGACCCGGGTGACCATGAACGTGGCCAGGGCCACCAAACCCACGCCAACCACCGTTTTGGGCAGAGAGGGACGCTGCTTCCAGAGCAGGTGGAGGGACAGCACCACGGGCACCACCGCCCCGCCGATGTTCATGGCCAAAAAATAGTCTCGAGAGATGAATACCGGAACGTCGAACAGCATGGCTGCAAAAGGTCCAATGGCCAGCAACCCCATCTCCCGTCGGGACAGCCCCACGGCTACAAACATGCCCCTGTTTCTCGCGTAGGCCGCAACCAGTCCGGCCAGGAGTACCAGTGGCAGCAACAGCAGAAAAAGTCCCGGGAGCAGATCGGGCCACACAGGCCATGATGGCCTGATTGATACAAAAAGGTTTGGAAAAATACGACGTGCTCCTGACTGGTTTGATGGCAAAACGAGCCATTCACTTTACAACGTAACCTATACCGGGGCGCATATGCGGTCAGCGGTGTTCACAGTGGGTGCGTGCTATTCATTAAAAATATTTATACCTCTCTCGCTTTTGTACCTTATGAGGTCTCAGATACTGGTGGTTATTCTTGCTGTGTGTATTATTGTCCCTGCTGGTGCAGGGATACAGAGCGTGGCCTTTACACAGCACACCGACATCATCGACCAGGTTACGGTGTCCATGATGGAGGGCTACATCCAGGCCCTGCAGGACATCGGACCCCGGGTGACTGGCACCTCGGGTACAGAGGAGGCGGCCCGGTATATCACCGCCCACTTCCAGTCGTTGGGGTTGACGGTGCGCGAGGATCCCTGGGAGTATCGGGACTACGAGGACGTGAACATAGAGGCTATCCTGCCCGGGGTCAACCGTTCCAGCGATCGGGTGTTTGTCATCTGTGCACACTACGACACGGTGCAGGGCTCTCCCGGTGCAGACGACGACGGCTCGGGAACGGCGGCGGTGATGGCTGCCGCCCAGGTGCTCAGCCAATTCCAGTTCCAGCATACCATCAAGTTTGTCACCTTTTCCGGAGAGGAGCAGGGTCTGCTGGGCTCCCATGAATACGCCCGGGTAGCCAATGAGACAGGGGTCAACATCGTGGGCGTGCTCAACGCCGACATGATTGGGTATACAGAGACCGAGGAAGGACGTACCCAGATAGAGATTCAGGAGACACCGGAGTCCATGTGGCTTACCAACGTCTCTATAGCCATCAGCCAGGAATACCGGGAGACCATCGACCTGCAGGTGGTGCGGGACAGTGCCCGTCCCTACAGCGACCACTATTCGTTCATCCGCTACGGCTTCAATGCCACCTTTTTCTTCGAATACGAGTTTAACGATTACTATCACTCGCCGGAGGACGTCATCGAGAACATGGACCTCGACTACTGCACCCGGGTCACCCGACTGATGGTGGGCACCCTGACTGAGCTGGCGGAGGTGGCCACCGGCGACTGGACCCCGCCGTACCTCCGGCTGGACACGCCTGCCTCCGGTCACCTCTACTTCCGGGGGCAGGAGATGATTCCCCTGCCCTTGGGTACCACCGTGGTGGTGGGCGGACTGACGGTTACCGTGGACGCCGGTGACAATGACACCGGCATGGATCGGGTGGAATTCTACGTGGACGGTGTCCTGCAGGCAACCGACTACCAGGAGCCCTACCAGTTCGTCTGGGATCAGCCGTCGCTGTTCCGCCGCACGCTGGAGGCGCAGGCCTACGACCGGGCCGGCAACAGCGCCAGCGTCACCTCCCGCATCTGGACGGTCATCTTCTAGTCTCCGGTCGGCCTGGGCGGAGGAGGGCAAAACCCGTCACATCAAAAACATTTTAACGTCTGGTCCTTTATCCCTGCGATGGGCACGGATGCAGACGCTTCAGAAGGACGGTACGACCCTCCCACTGTGGAGAAGGAGGTCATGGATTTCTGGCATCACAACCATATTTTCGAAAAATCCCTGTCTAACCGTAAGGACGGCCCCCGTTTTATCTTTCTGGAGGGCCCGCCCACGGCCAATGGCCTTCCCCACCCCGGTCACGTGCTGACCCGGGCCGTCAAGGACGTTGTCCTCCGCTACAAGACCATGCAGGGGTTCTATGTGGAGCGTAAAGCGGGCTGGGACACCCATGGACTGCCGGTGGAGATAGAGGTGGAAAAATCCCTGGGTCTGGAGACCAAGCAGGACGTGGAAAACTACGGCATAGCCAGGTTCAACCAGCAGTGCAAGGAGAGTGTATTTCGCTACGAGGGGGCCTGGAAGGATATGACCGCCCGGGTGGGCTTCTGGATTGACATGGAGAATCCCTACATAACCCTCAAAAACGACTACATCGAATCCGTGTGGTGGTCTCTGAAGCAGGCCTGGGACAAGGGCCTGCTGACCCGGGGGCACCGGGTTACTCCCTACTGTCCCCGCTGCGGTACCACCCTGTCGTCGCACGAGGTGGCTCAGGGCTATGAGGAAGTGGAGGACCCCTCCATTTTCGTCAAGTTCAAGGTGCAGGGCAAGGATGAATATCTGCTGGCCTGGACCACCACTCCCTGGACCCTCATCTCCAATGTAGCGCTGGCCGTTAACCCCGAGGAATGGTATCTCAAAATCGAATACGGGGGAGAGAGGCTCATTCTGTCCGAGCAGCGGGCGGACGTGCTACTGAAGGGCGAGGACTATTCCATTGTGGACGGGTGGAAGGGAGAGGAGCTCATCGGGCTGGAATACGAGCCGTTGTACACCTACGCCCGGCCCGACAGGGACTGCTGGCGGGTAATTGGCGCCCGTTTCGTCACCATGGAGGAGGGAACGGGAATCGTGCACATTGCCCCGGCCTTCGGCGAGGAGGACTATCAGGCGGGCAAGGACTACGACCTGCCGGTGGTGCAGCTGGTGGAGCAGGATGGCACCTTTTCCCGGCAGGTTGAAAAATGGGCCGGGATGTTCGTTAAGGACGCAGACCCCCTGATTATAGACGACCTCAAGCAGCGCGGCCTGCTGATGTCCGTGCAGACCTACCGCCACCAGTATCCCTTCTGCTGGCGATGCGGTTCTCCCCTGCTGTACTATGCCATAGAGTCCTGGTTCGTCACCATGTCCCAGTTGAGGGACAACCTCATGGCCAACAACGAGGACATCCACTGGCACCCGGAGCATCTGAAACACGGTCGGTTCGGCGATTTCATCTCGGAGGCCCGGGACTGGTCTCTGTCCCGGAAGCGCTACTGGGGCACCCCTCTGCCCATCTGGACCTGCCGGGAGTGCGGCCACCAGGTGTGCGTGGGAAGCGTGGAGGAGCTGCGAACCCTGGCCGTCGACTTCCCTGTGGACTACGACCTCCATCGTCCCTTTGTGGATAACCTGGAGGTTCGCTGCCCGGAATGTCAGGGAGCCATGCGGCGGGAGGAAGAGGTCATCGACGCCTGGTATGACTCCGGCTCCGCCTTCTTTGCCCAGTGGCATTACCCCTTTGAAAACCAGGATAAATTCAACGAAAATTTCCCGGCGGATTTCATCTGCGAGGCCATCGACCAGACCCGGGGATGGTTTTACTCCCTGCTGGCCGTATCCACTCTCACCTTTGACGCCCTGCCCTACCGTCAGGTGCTCTCCCTGGGCCACATCCTGGACAAGGAGGGCCAGAAGATGTCCAAGAAGACCCAGAACTACGTCAGCCCCCATGAAATCTTTGACCGGGAGGGAGCAGATGCCATGCGCTGGTACCTATTTTCCGCCTCCGCTCCCTGGTCCCCCAAGCGTTTCTACGAGGAGGTGGTCCGGGAGGCCCTGGGAAAGTTTCTGCTGACGATATGGAACGTCTATTCCTTCTACGATACCTATGCCTCCCTGGACGGCTTTGACTACGGGCGACGGCGGATTCCCGTTGAGCAGCGCCCCCTGCTGGACCGGTGGGTTCTCTCCCGCCTGCACTCCCTTATCTTCCGGGTCACGGAGCAGATAGAGGCCTTTGACCTGCACAAGGCAGCCCGGGACGTGGAGGACTTTGTGGTCAGGGACGTCAGCAACTGGTACATTCGCAACTCCCGCAAGCGCTTCTGGACGGAGGAGGAAACAGCGGATAAACTGGCCGGCTACGCCACCATCTACGAGGTGCTGGTCACCCTGTGCAGGCTTATCGCTCCCTTTGTGCCCTTCATTTCAGAAAAAATGTACCGCAGCCTGGGGGCCGGAGAGAGCGTGCACCTGGCCGACTATCCATGCAGCGATGCCGCCCTGGTTAACCCCCAGCTGGAGACGGCTATGGAACAGGTGCGGGGAATTGCGGAGACCGCCCGGGCGCTGCGTGCCCAGAGGGGGGTCAAGCTGCGCTATCCCCTGCCCCGGGCCGTCGTGGTTGCCGATGTCGACCTGTCTGCCCTGGCCGAGCTGCTGCGGAACGAAATCAACGTGAAGGAGGTCCTGTTTGCCGACAGCCTGGACCACTACCTGACCTCGGTGGTGAAGCCCAACTTCTCCTCTCTGGGCCCCAAGTTCAAGGGAAAGGCGGGAGAGGTGGCCGCCCGCATCGCCGCTGCCTCCCCCGAGGATATACAGGACATGACGGTCACCGTGGACGGCCGGGAGATGGCCGTCGAGGACGGCGACTATCATCTGGAGCAGCGGGAAAAAGAGGGATACGTCATCGGCGAGAGCGGCGACGCCTATGTGGTGCTGGACATTCGGCAGACCCCCGAGCTAATAGCCGAGGGCTTTGCCCGGGAGCTGGTGCGGAGGGTGCAGGAGATGCGCAAAGAAATGGATCTGGACATGGAAGAGCAGATTGTCACGTCCATCAACATAGACCCCGGGCGGGTGGCGGGGTGGGAGGACTACATCCGGCGGGAAACGCGCTCTCACCATCTGAGTTTCGACGAGGCCAGCGGCGGCTTTGTCAAGAAATGGGACATCGACGGCGAGACCGTGGCCATCGGCATCAGCCGGCTGCCCGCCTAGCGCTTTCCCCGTCCCTGGGATGATTATTTAAATCACTTGGCCATTTAGATTGCATGATTGTCCAAAACCAGAGAGACGTACCGGCCAAGGACGTGGTTATGGAGGATGCGGAGAATGTGCGTATCCAGGTGCTCATGGGAGATAATGTGGCTGCTCCTCATTTCGTGATGCGCCGTTTCACCATCGGCCCCGGCGGTCACACCCCGCTGCACGACCACGACTGGGAGCACGAGGTGTTCGTGCTGGACGGCAGGGGCGCCCTCGTTGACGGGGACGGACGGGAGCTTCCGCTCCGTCCCACCGACTTTGCCTTTGTGCCCGCCGGAGAGGTCCATCAGTTTAGGAACACGGGCCAGGAGGACTTCGTGTTCCTGTGCATTATCCCCGTCCAATGACCTTTGAAACCTTCTTTCTGAGCCGGGAGCCGGTGTGCAACCCGGTGGTGGCGGAGGTGGTAGCTGCCGGCCGCCATCTGGGCGACGGCATCAGGTGTCCGGGGACCATTTCCGTTCGGTATGGAAACCGAATGCTGATCACCGGGCAGGGCGTAAACCTCTGCCGTCTGGAGCCCGAGAACCTGGTAGAGGTGGCCGACTACGACCCGGTGCGACAGACAGTTATGGTTATTGGACCCCGGCAGCCCTCGCTTTCCACTCCACTCCACTGGTTTCTGTACCGCCGGCCGGACGTTCATGCCGCCGTGCATATACGGGGAGAAACGGCAGCGCCGCGGGAAGACCATCAGAGGGGCTACACCATGGAGACGGTGATGGAGGCACTGAGAGGACTTAGATATTCAGCGACGATCAACCTGAGCGGCGACCGTCTGGCGGTGGGTCCCAGCCTGGAGCATGCACGGGAGGCGTTAGGATGAAAATCGAAGGAAAAGATATGCGCTCTCTGTGGTGGGATGACCACAAACTGGTGTTTATTGACCAGCGCCATCTCCCCTTTCAATTGCGGTTTTTTGAGGCCGACACCGACGTCAGGGTGGCAGAGGCCATCAAAAAAATGGTGGTCCGGGGCGCTCCGGCCATAGGCTGCGCTGCTGTCTACGGCATGGTGCTGGGGGAAGAACCGGAAAAGACTGCCCGCCGCCTCCGCCGCACCCGCCCCACCGCCCACGACTTGTTCTACGCCGTCGACTACATGCTGGAGCACGACTGCTCCCTGGACGCCGCCCATGCCTATGTGGAGACCGTCATCGATAAATGCCGGCGTATAGGCCGGGTGGGGGCCCGACTCATTGAGCGGGGACAATGCATTCTCACCCACTGCAATGCCGGGGCCCTGGCCACCGTGGACTGGGGAACGGCCCTGGCTCCCCTGCGGGCGGCCAAGGACCGGGATGTTTTCGTGTGGGTGGACGAGACCCGACCCCGTCTGCAGGGGTTGCTCACCGCCTGGGAGCTGCAGCAGGAGGGCATCCGGCATGCGCTGATTGTCGACAACGCTGCCGGTTACTACATGCAGCGGGGGGAGGTGGACATGGTCATAGTGGGGGCCGACCGTATCGCCGCCAACTACGACGTGGCCAACAAAATCGGTACCTATGAAAAGGCGGTTCTGGCCCACGAAAACGACGTTCCCTTTTATGTGGCTGCGCCTGCCAGCACCTTTGACCGTTGCATAGAGAGCGGGGCCGATATCCGGATCGAGGAGCGAGACCAGGTGGAGGTCACCAGGATATTTGACTACGGGCCGGAGCAGGTGCGGAATCCGGCCTTTGACGTCACCCCGGCCCGCTACATCACGGGCATCATCACCGAGGACGGCATCATTACCCCGTAGGCTGACGGAGGCACACCATCAAAAGTTATATAGTAACTTGATATTCCCCCTTTTGGTCATAGCCCTGTGGTGTAGCGGCCAATCATATCGGGCTTTGGACCCGATGACGGCAGTTCGAATCTGCCCAGGGCTATGCTGGATGCTCCCGTGGTGTAGTCCGGCCAATCATTCCGGCCTTTCGAGAACCCCTGAACACCCTTAGAAAAGGTGTTTCACCCCTCAGGGTTCAAAGAGAGCCGGCCACCCGGGTTCAAATCCCGGCGGGAGCACTGTCCTTCCCATGCTGTTTACAGGTAGAGCTCCAGCCAGTTCAGCAGCAGCAAAATGAGATTGAGACCGATGAAAAAAACGATGAAATAGACTATGTAGCGCACCGAGGTCACCAGCTGCCGGCGCACCGACCAGTCCGGGTTGTCAATGGTCTTGAAGGCCATGTAGAAGGCCACGCCGGCCAGGGCGCTCATCATGGCCAGTCGCTGGTTTTCAGCCAGCCCAAAAAAGTAGTCTCCGGTTCCCAGCAGCACGATTATCATCAGGCAAAAAGACAGGAAGAGGAAAATAAACACACGGGGCAGAGCCCGAATGATTTTCTGCCCGAAGCTGTAGGTCTTCTTTTTGGCGGCCATTGGTACCTGGTAACCTGTGCCTGCTTATTAATCTTTAATTTTTTGGCCCTCTTTGGCCAGGATGCCCCGGGCGGCGATCATGCCGGTGGCCGCCGAGGCCACGATACCCCGGGAGACTCCCGCCCCGTCCCCGGCCACAAAGAACCCCGGGAGGGGGGTCTCCATGGCCCGGGTGACCTCGAAGCGCATGGAATAAAACTTTATCTCCGGCGCATACAGGAGAGTCGAGTCCTGGGCCACACCGGGTATCACCCGGGACAGATGATCCAGTCCCTCCACGATGTCGGTGACCATACGGTGGGGCAGGGCCATGGTGATATCTCCAGGGGTGGCGGTGGTCAGGCTGGGCTTCACGTAGGATTTCTGGATGCGCTCCCGGGTGGACCGCCGTCCGGTGCGCAGGTCTCCCAGCCGCTGCACGATGGGCATGGTGCCGCCCAGCACCGTTGCCATGGAGGCGATGGACATGCCGTAGGCGGTGGTGTTCTCCTGGGGCTCGGTCAGCGTCACGTTCACCAGGAAGGCGAAGTTGGTATTGGCGGATTTCCGCCCGATGGCCGAGTGCCCGTTGACCGATACGTAGTCTCCATAGTCCTCCATGACCACGAATCCCTCCGGGCAGACGCAGAAGGTGCGCACGAAGTCGTCGTAGGTGGGGGTGTAGATGCGAAATTTGGGGTCCCATGCTTTCTGTACGATGTCCTCCATGACCATGGCTGGCACCTCCACCCGCACTCCGATGTCGATGGGCGCGTGCCTGGCGGGAATCCCCAGTTGTGTGGCCTGCCTGCTCAGCCAGTCCGCCCCCGAGCGCCCCGCCGCTGCCACCACGTAGTCGGCGGTGAGGTCTCCCCGGTCCGTATGCAGGATGAACCTATCGTTCTTGCTGACTTCTTGCACCTCGGTCTCCAGGACAAAGGTTACCCCTTTCTTTTCCAGGTCCTGGTGCAGGGAGGAAATAACGGCCGGAAGTCGGTCTGAGCCGATGTGGCGCTGGGGAATGGGCACAAACTCGATGCCCTGCTGGGAGGCCCTTTTTTGCAACTCCTGTACCTGAGTCCCGTACATTTTTTGGGGGGCTCCGTGAGCCAGAAAGATGCGGTCGATGGCCTCCACCAGTTCCTCCGGCTGGTCGGTGAACTCTGCCAGGTTGCCCCCGATGTCCGCCCGCAGGTTGAGCTTGCCGTCGGAGAGGCCGCCGGCTCCACCCAGTCCGCACAGAACAGAGCAGGGCTGGCACCGGAAGCATTTGGTGTACTGGGTCATGGGGCACCGCCGCTGATGGATGTCCTTTCCCTTGTCTATGACCACCACATCGGAGATGCCGTGCTCCGACAGCTCGTGGGCAGCGAGCAGCCCCGCCGGTCCGGCTCCGATGATGGCCACTGTATTGTGCCGAGTCACGCTGCTAATCCTGGCGGCCTCTTAAATAAGTTTTTGTTCCGCAAGCAGCGGGAAGACGGAGGGATACTTTTATGTAATAGGTTGATTTAATAGAGGCATGAAAGGCTGGATTTCTCTTGCGCTGGTGGTATCGGCTGCAGCGCTGCTGGGCGCTCCGGTGGCTACGGTTCCCCTGCTCCCCACTGATGTGGATGGCCAGGGGGCGGAACAATCCGTGGAACCGGCGACGGAAACCGTGGTTCAGGTGGCCCTGTATGACTGCGGATGGAACAACCGGCATTTTTACCATATTTTCAACTACACCTGGACCAGCCACAACCACACCTATCGCATCCAGATGACCGTGGTGAATGCTGATGACGTACGGGGCCAGGGAAACGTGACCTTCAGCCGGGATACCTTTGACCTTCTGCTGATTGGGGCCAGCGCCAGCTCCTACCTCGTGGACGGGGTGGATGCAGCCTGGCGAAACGCGGTGCGCTCCTTTGTGGAAAACGGAGGCGGCTACGTGGGCATCTGCGGCGGGGCCAATGCCGCCACCCAGGGTTTTGAGCATCCCCGCAACCTGTTCCACCTGCGGGTCAACCAGGGTGTTCTGGGTCTGACCAACGTGTACATCAATGACTACTTTATGGGGGAATGGCAGTATCTGATAAAATTCGGTTTTGATGCCTTCTCCCGGGATTTTGACAACCAGACCTATCCCTACTACGTCAGCGTTAACACCAGCGTGACTCACAGCGAGAGCAACCCTATTTTTTCCACGTACCAGGGCCGCTACCGGGACATCACCTATGCCGGGGGGCCGGGCATGTATCCTGCGGACTCCGTCGACCAGCGCCTGGGCCCGGTGATTCCCCTTCTCCTGTACAACGAGGAACTCATGCATACCAAGCCCCTCCACTACTGGCGGCCCACGGTGAGCGGCTGGGAAATATGGAAAAACGTGACCACCAACCTCTCCGGCACCTATGCGGGCACTGCCAGCACCTTCGGCCAGGGCAGAGTGGTGCTCTATGGTCCCCATCCCGAGCACCGGGTGGTGGTCAACGGCTCTGTGGAAGAATACCTGGGGCACGGTATTCCCAATTTCGCCGGTCCGGTTAAACGTTACGTGTTCAACTACTTCGGCCAGCGGCTGTCTGAGGACTACAACTGGTGGATTGTGCGGCGCAGTGTCGCCTGGGCCGGGGGCATACCGGAAGAGCACTTGCCGCCCGTAGACTAGAACTGGAGCCTATTGCAGCAGGCTGCCTCCCAGTTACTGTAGACCTATGGCTGCAGGGTGCCGAAGAAAATCTGCCAGGCCAGGGCCGACTTGGCCACCAGGCTGAGCACGATGTACATTCGCTCTCCGTACAGGTAGTCCTTCCATCTCCAGACCTTCTTGTACTGCAGGACCATGTTTATGGCAAACAGGTTGAATAAAATGGCGATGGAGACGTAGATGGCGATGACAAAATCGGGTATCTGCCCTCCCGATTGCACGCTGGCTCCCACCAGCGATATGGCGATGACAATCCAGGGGACGATGCCTGCAATGCAGCCAATGATGTAGGACGTCCAGTTGGTGCGCTCCGTGGTCTGGTTGTGCAGCTCCATCATCAGCCCACACAGGTTCATTACGGCGGTCAAGGTGAACAGGGCCAGTAATGTCCCCAGGTCCTCGATTTGGGTGAGCATGGCGATGATGACAATCATCAGGGAGGCGCTGACGGAGTACTCGTACCATCGCGCAGGATTCATATGCTTTTTGAGTTTGCTCACGTACCATTTGTAGCCCACGGTGGCCAGAGCAAAGTGTGCGATAGCGGAGATGAGGAGAAAGAGTGCCACTAGCGGCGCCAGTTGGATGGTTCCCAGTTCAGAGCTGTAGGGCACCAGTCCTTCTCCTTCAACGAATTTTGGGTATGCGTAGGTAATCCGCCAGGTATTATCGTTACTCAAGGCGAACATCAATCCGGATTGTATGAGGTGGAAGACGCCCATGATGCCGTTGAACCGGCGGAGTTTTCTAAACGTGGTTTCTTCTGATGCATCCATCTTGTTACCTCCTGTTATTTCCTGTACGGTTAACTCTCGTTTTTATATATGTTTTTCTAAATTTTCAGGGAGCATTGTTTTTTTATTCCTGCAGATAATGCCCTATGGACGAGCCGCTGGCCGGACGCTGTGCTAACTGGTACGACCGTCTTTTCGGGAGGCTGTTGCAGCCTGTGTACAGGCGGACGGCGTCAGTGGTCCGGGCCCAGGGATGCCGCAGCGTGGTTGACCTGGGATGCGGCACCGGCGCCCTGTGCCGCCTTCTGCACGCCCATGGCATGGAGGCCACGGGTGTGGATATTTCGCCGCTGATGGTTGCCTTTGCCGGCGTCCGCAGCCCTCCCGGCGTGGCCTATGCGCAGGCCGATGCCACCGATACCGGGCTGGAGGAGGGATCCTTTGATGGGGCGGTTCTTTCGCTGGTTTTGCATCCCAACCCGCTGGCCGTGCAGGAGCGATTGTTGGACGAGGCAGCCCGTCTGGTTGGAGGCGGGGTTATCGTGCTGGCTGACTACGGGTCGAGCACCACCTGGCGGGGGCGGCTGCCCCGGTGCATTGTTCACGTCATCGAAAGTCTGGCCGTGGCTCCTCACCGCCGGAATTACTACGCCTATATGTGCAGAGGAGGACTTGCTTATCTTTTGTCCCGGCGACCATGGCAGGTGCTGGCCCGTTATGAATTTTATGGGGGAGCGGTGCGTCTGCTGGCGGTTCGGCCCCCGGCCCCTACAACGACAGGAGAAGATACAGGTTGAGCAGCAGAAGAAAGGCAATCAGCCCCGACATGCTGGCATAGGAAAGCCTGTCGGGAGTCACGGTGGTTCGCCGCATGGTCATCAATACGGCCAGGGTCATCCCCAGTGGCACCAGGGAGATGAGGGCGATGACTCCCAGGTCGATGGATTCTGAAAGGTATACCACCTGGGAGGCCAGGGAAAAATAGGCGGTTCCCAGGGCCAGCGACACGGTGCTCATCCCCATCCCGGCCCGGCGTCCATGCCGAACGACAAACGTTTTTTTGCCCGCCCGCCGGTCGCCCTCCATGTCTGGAAGCTCCACGGTTAGAATGAAGTGCAGCCCGTACAGCAGCAGGGGCAGGGAAAACAGGAAAAACAGAGGCTCCAACTGCGGGGACAGAGTAAGGAAGCCGATGCCGGGCATCAAAAAACCATAGGTGAACATGGTGGCCACTTCCCCCCACCCCCGGTAGGCCAGGCGGACGGGAGGCGCCGTGTAGTACCATCCCAGGGCATTTCCCCCGGCCACAAATATCACAAACAGGGGGGAGTAACGGTACACCAGGGCAAAGGCCACCGCCAGGGTCAGGGAGGCAGCAATGAGGGCCAGGGCAAACCTGCGGGTGGCGTTTTTCAGCTCCGGATACAGGATGAGCAGCTTGGTCCCCCCGGAGAACATGGTGGGGCGGCCCTGGCGGTCGGCGGCCAGGTCGAAATAGTTGTTGCTGTAGGAAAGAGAGAGATGGGCCGTTCCCATAACCGCATAGCCGAACAGAAAACGACTCAGGGTGAATGACGCTCCCGCCAGCACGGCCAGCATGGCGCCGATGGTGAAAAGGAAAAAGCCGCCCGCCAGAAAATGTGGCCTCCCCATCTTTATCATCTGTACCAGAAATTTTTTAGGCATGGTACCATCTCGCGTTTTCCTGCGCACATATACAACCGGTGGCTTGTTAAAAATCTTTGTACAGGGTACCCTGCTCCACCTGCCGGATGTAGCCCTCCACGTCCATTTTTTGCCGGGTGCCGTCGTGGCTCATGTAGCGGATTTTCCCGAAAACAGGCCGTTCTTTCCAGGCCCGGTCGTGCACCCCGCCCATGGCCCAGGCGATACCTGTATAGCCGTTGGGGTCGCGTCCATCCAGCTCGTAGCGGTCATTGAGGTAGATAGCAGTCTCCATGGCCTGCTCCGGACTCTCCGTCCACTCCAGGATTTTTTTGGCCCAGTACATGCGCAGATAGCCGTGCATTTTTCCCCAGGTTACCATCTCCTGCTGGGCGGCATTCCACAACTCGTCGTGGGTCCGTCCCTGCTCCAGCTCCTGTCGGCTGTACAGGTAGGGGCGTCGGTCCCCGCGGTGGTCATCCAGAGTCTCCCGGGCCCAGTCCGGAAAACCGGTCACTGTGTCGTAGCGCTCTTCATAGTGACAGAAGTTATCGGAGAGTTCCTTGCGCACCACCAGTTCTTCCAGAAAGGAATCTTTGGCTGCTCGGGACGCCCGACTCTGCTGCACGGCCAGCGCCACCCGCTGGGCGGAAAGGTGACCGAAGTGAAGATAGGGCGAGAGGTTGGAGAGGGCGCGGGCGGTGGGCTGATTGCGCCACTGGGGATAGACGGACAGTTTGCGGACAAGAAAGGTGGTGAGCATCTGCTGGGCAGCTGTTTCCCCAGGGGTGAGCCAGTTGACAGGAGATGCCTGCTCATCGCTGGTTACTCCTCTCTGTGCCTGCTTCCAGTTTACCACTTCATCCATCCAGGGTTTTTTTTGCGGACGAAGAGGTGGAAAGTCCGTCAGGAACTCCGGCAGCCGACGGTGGATCTTGGGTCGGATGGTGTAGGCGGCATATTCTTTTTTCGGCGAGGTCTCCCAGCAGGGGATGATGTTGTGCCCATCCACTTCGTGTACGGGAATAGATACCTGCTCTATGACCGCTTGTTTCCATCGGCGTTTGACCCGGAGGGGGTCAAAATCGGTGACCAGGGCGCCCACATCGTGGTCCTCCACCAGGGCAGAAATGGAGCGGGGCGGGTCTCCGGTTTTCAGTACAAAGGGTATATTTTTGTGGGCCAGCCGGGTGGCTATCTCCTCCAGTCCCCGCAACATGAAATTGTACTGTCGCTGTGTCGCTTCCAGAAAACGGGGGGCCAGGCAAAAAACCACCATGAGGGGAACCTCCTCTCGGCGAGCCAACCCCTGAGCGTGCAGAAGCGCCCAGTTGTCCTCCACTCGCTGGTCTCTGCTCATCCAGTAGGCCACGGGTCCCCTGCCCACGGGAGCTCTCTTCAGGACACGCATCCGCTCCTTATCCATAGGTAAACGCCCGGTCCTTCCAGTAGTCCTTGTCCCGGTCGCCCTCTATCGGAGGCAGCAGGTCATCCGGGTAGGGGTAAAACAGGGTTTGCTGCAGGAGGTGGTTCTGGCCGGTAAAGCCAGCGTAGGTCTTGAGTATCTGCATCAGCCCGGCCAGGCACAGCGTGTTGTTTTCGTAGTGGCGGACGGCATCCCGGCAGGCTTCTTGCTGCCCCGGGGTGGTCTGGGCTGAGCCCGTGTCTATGATGTTATGGGCAAGGGTCAGGTAGTCGGCTACGGAGGGAGGACGGGCCAGCAGGTGCTTCAATCCTTCCAAGTAACGTTCATGGGGAGAGGTGTCGTGGATATCCGTTTTCATGAATTCTTCCAGGCGTGACCACTGCGTCTCGTTGTAGGTGTGAAACAGAAGCCGGTTTTCTTCGTGGAAGACGCGCAGATGCTCTCTGGAGAGCTGTGCATGCTGCCGAAAGCGGGCAAAGGTAAACAGCTTGGTGAGAAAGTGGTGGCGGATGGCTATGTTGCGCAGGCGGTCGTCCTCTTCCATGGGGTAGCCGCCGTAGTGGTCTATGATTTTTTGGGCAAAAAAGCCGCTGGTTTTGTCGATGACTGGGGCCTTTTCCACCCCGGCGTAGACTTTGATGTTGTGGAGTCCGATGGTGGGGGATTGGGACTTGAATATGAAACCGTCTATGGGGGGAAGCCGGTTGAGGAAATCATCGGTAAAGGCATCCATCTTCTGGGTGACATCCTTGCCGGTGCGGGGCTGTATGAGGTGCAGTCCCGTGCTGTTTTTCACGATGCGGATGGGGTCGCGGGGGATTCCCAGCCCGATTTCTACCTCGGGACAGACGGTGACATAGTCTGCATGGGGTTGCAGGTCGCGAATGATGGGACAGGGCATCACCTGGCCGTTGTAGCGCACGGGCTCGAATTCCAGGCAGGCGCTGACCACCACCCGGGGACGTGGAAACTGGTTCACGGTACAGAATCCCCTGGGTGTTTATAATCCTGCCAGCCGCATTTCTTGCGCCGTGATAGCACGAAAAATTAGTTAATTATATATGAGGCGGGCTATTACAGGATTGGAGGCACAAAATGAACAAACCGTACAGACAGTTTTTTGTGTTAGGTATAGCCATTACCATGCTACTTTCTGCCACTCCCCTGCTGGCGATGGCGGAAACGCCGGCTATGCCGCGAGAAAATGGGTTCTACCAGCTGCAGTTCACGGGTCCCGTGCATCAGGAATGGAAGGACGAACTGCAGGCCATGGGTGTTACCCTGCACGAGTACAGACAGCTCTACTCATACCTTGTGGAGATGCCGCCGACCCTGAAACAAACCGTGGAAAACCTGGCCTACGTGGCGGGTATAAGCACATATGCCGCCGAGCACAAGTTCCGGCCAGATATCGTCCAACCGGGCGAGTATTGCACCTTCGAGGTATATCTTTTCGCCGAAGCATCCGGCGTGGCTCAAAAAATAGAGCATCTGGGAGGCGTGGTGAGCGAGGTGCGCAGCGACCGTCTGACCATATCAATCGATGCAGCACAGGTCCCCTTCATAGCCAAAATTCCCCACGTTAAATCCATCGCCGAGGGCGGCAACATGCACTATCTGTGCAACGAGGATGCCACCTGGATAACCCAGACCGGCACCTACGGTGAACGCGCGGTGACCTCCCACGGCATCATCGGCAGCGGTGAGCTGCTGACCGTTATGGACAGCGAGTTATACGCCAGCCACGAGATGTTTGCCGACCCCCAGGGAGACCCCATAGGAAACAACCACCGCAAGATCCAGAGTATGCAGGCCTATGGCGGAGGCAGCCTCAGCGGCGGCAACTATCACGGCACCCACGTGACGGGAACCGTTCTGGGAGACGCACCCGATGGCTCCACCTATGCCACGTACAACAAATATGACGGGCATGCCATCGGCGCCCGGGTCATCTTCCAGGACATCGATGACACGGATGACTTCTGGGGTGCGGTCTATCCACCCAGCGACCTGCAGCCGCCCATGCAGGACTCCTACAATGCAGGCAGCCGCATGCAAACCAACAGCTGGGGTGGCGGCAGCGGCTACACCGACGACGCCCTGGAAATCGATACGTTCACCTGGAATCATAAAGACTACAACGTGCTGTTTGCCATGGGCAACTCCGGCAGCAGCGCCAACACCATTTCCGAGCAGCCGGAGGCCAAGAACGCCATCAGCGTGGGGGCTGTAGAGAACTACAATTCACACCACGATGTGGCCAGTTTCAGCAGCCGGGGCTATGCTGACGACGGCAGGATAAAGCCCACCGTGATGGGAGTCGGCGACCCGGTTACGTCATCCCGAAATTCCGGCACCACCGACTATTATGACATGTCGGGTACCAGCATGGCTACACCAGGCATTGCCGGCCAGGTGGGGCAGATTCGCCAGTACTTCAACCAGGGCTGGTACCCCACCGGATCTCCCAACGCCCCCGACGGCTTCAATCCCAGCGCGGCGCTGGTCAAGGCCATCCTGGTCAACGGGGCCGATGAAATCAGCGGGTCCGGTGCATATGCCAATGATGCCCGCTATCCCAACGGTGACCAGGGATGGGGACGCAGCAATCTGGACAACGCCCTGTATTTCGATGGCGATGCCCGCAAACTCCAGATATACGATTCCTGGAACCAGGGCCTGAGCCTTTCCACCGGCAACACCTACGAGATGACGTTTGAGGTCAGCGACACCGGCGAGCCGGTAGAGGTCACGCTGGTGTGGACCGACTATGTGGGTCCCAGTGGGGCCTCCAGCAGCAGTCCGGCTCTGGTCAACGACCTGGACCTGGAGGTCTGGAAGCCCAGCGGAACTCGCTACGTGGGCAACGCCTTCACCGGCTACAATCCCGGGTATTCACAGGCCAATCCCACCAGCAACCACTGGAGCGGGCTGCGCAGCGGAGAATACGACGGTCTGAACGTGGTGGAGAACGTGCTTCTCCTTCCCGGCTACAACGGCGTGGAGACCGGCACCTATACCGTTAGGGTTACTGCGCACAACGTTCCTCAGGGGCCACAGCCCTTTGCCCTGGTCATCACCGGCGGCCTGGGTGCCGGAGGCACCCCGCCCAGCATCACCGTGACCGATCCCAACGGCGGCGAGATTCTACAGGCGGGTACCACCTTTGATATCACCTGGACCACCACCCCCGGCGACGGCACTATAACCGGCGTTGACCTGGAATACAGCACCGACGGCGGCTCCTCCTATACTTCCATCGTCACCGATACCGCCGATGACGGTCTGTACACCTGGACGGTTCCCGACGACGCCAGCACCACCTGCCTGCTGAGGGCCACGGTTCGAGACGACGCCGGCCGGAGCGGCAGCGACACCAGCGATGCCTACTTTGAAATCGTAGGCAATCCTCCATCTCCGCCCAGTGGACTGACCGTGGAACACTACGGCACCCAGTCTGCGCAGGACACTGCATCGTCGGCCGTCGTAGGTCAGGGAACAGCCACCAACGACTACACCTCCACCCATGTGCAGGACGATGTATACCATGCCATCACTGAAGCCTATGCAGGTGGGCCCTCCAATAGGGCCAAATACAGTCTTGAGGTTACCTATACTGTTCCCATCTCTGGTTCCACCTCTTCTCCCTACACGCTCCATCTGGATGCCTACCGCGCCGACAGTGAGGCCTACGACGTTTACTACCAGGTCAACGGCGGCGGCTACACCTTCCTGGGCCAAATCACCGCTGGCAGCGACAGCGATGCCTACCTCAGCTGGCAGTTGTCAGGGGTCAGTGCCGGTGCCACCGTGGACATCCGCATCCTAGACACCCAGGAGTCCATCGGCGAAACCCAGGGCGTCCTCTACGTCGACCACCTATACATAGAGTCGGCAGGAAGCGGCAGCGGGACCGATGACAACCGGCTTACCTGGAACGCCAGTCCCGACGATGGAGGCGGTGCCAACGACGTGAATCACTACGACGTGTATCGCTCATCATCCAGCAGCGGGCCCTGGGACACCGTATATGATACCGTTGCTGCTGACGGCCTTGCCTCCTACAGTTACATTGACAGCGGTGCAGGAACCGCCGACGCCACCTATTGGTGGTACGTGGTACGGGCAGTGGACGCAGACGGCCTCGACGATGGCAACACCAATGCAGTGCAGGAGCCCACGGAGTCCAACGACCCACCCAGCGCTCCCACCGATCCCTCGCCGGCCGACGGCGCCACCGGGGTGGGCACCAGCCCCACACTCAGCGTGTATGTCAGTGACCCGGATGGAGATTCCCTGGCTGTCTCCTTTTACAACGCAGCCGACAACAGCCTGATTGGTACCGACACCGGGGTGCCCAGCGGGAGCACTGCCTCTGTTACGTGGTCCGGCCTGGCCTACAGCACCACGTACACGTGGTATGCAGTGGCTGACGACGGCCTGAACAGCACCCAGTCCGCCACCTGGCAGTTCACCACCATGAGCGAGCCCCAGAACACCCCACCTGATGCCCCCACCGATCCCTCGCCGGCCGACGGCGCCACCGGGGTGGGTATCAGCCCCACTCTCTCTGTCTATGCCAGCGACTCCGACGGTGACACCATGACCGTGTACTTCTATCAGCAGGGAGGCACTCTCATCGGGTCGGATAGCGTGGCGGGTAGCGGTACAGCCAGCGTGACGTGGACCGACGCCAACCAGTATGGTACCACCTATTACTGGTATGCGGTGGCCGACGACGGCATCGACACTTCCACCTCTGCCACCTGGTCCTTCACCACGGAGCAGGAGCCACAGGGCGGCGGCATGTACGTCTGGGACATCTCTTGGAGTGCTGCCGGTCCCCATCTCAAGTCGCAGGTGACCGTCAAGGTGGACTCTGACGGTGACGGTGTGCCGGAGAGCGGAGACAGCGTGGTCAGCGGGGCAACCTTGTACTACACCCTGACCAACCAGGACACTGGCGATTCGCAGAGCTTTGTGGGCACCACTGACTCCAATGGCCAGATAGAATTCATGTGGAAGCAGGCCCCCAGAGGCACCTACGAGGGCCTGGTGACCAACGTGGAGCACAGTTCCTACACCTACGATGCCAACCTAGACGTGGACAACCCCGACTATTACACCCACTAATCTCTTCCCCCCCCTTTTCTTTTTTTAGTTTATTCTAAAAAACGAGATTTATTTGGGAAAATTCAATTCCTGCAGCTGCTGAATAGTTCCCACGTGATAACCCGTATAATGCTAGCAAAATGATATAAATGTGGGCAAAAATGGCAAAAGTTTATATAAAAATACACAATTAGTCTAGTGGTGAAAGTAAATGAATAAGATGAAAGCGCTGATAACGGTGGCCACTATTGCTATCGTGGGAATCGGCATGGGCGTGGCTGAAAGCGTCCCTCCAAACTTTGAGAGTCTCGACGGCAACGGAAACCAGTCCTCCATGGCTGGGGATGGCTTGACGGTGGATGCAGGCGGCCCTTATGAGGGCGAGGTGGGCGAGCCAGTCCAGTTCACCTGTGCTGTTACTGGTGGTACAGGCCCCTATACGTATCATTGGATGTTTGGTGACGGTGCTTCGAGTGAGGAGAATCCTGTTCATACCTATCGGCGAGCGGGGTCGTATACGGTGACCCTTCGGGTGAGGGACAGCAGCATTCCTCCTAACATTGAGACGGATACCACCACGGCTACCATTACCGGTGGCAGCAACGAGAGTATGGAGGTAGACGCTGGCGGCCCCTATACCGGCGAGACTGGTGAAGAGATACAGTTCAACTGCACGGTAACCGGCGGCGTAGCTCCCTATGATTACCACTGGACCTTCGGTGATGGCGCTTCGAACGAGCAGAACCCCACACATGCCTATCGGCGAGCCGGATCCTACACGGTCACCCTCCGAGTCAAGGATAGTGCCACACCCCCCAATATTGAGACGGATACCACCACGGCTACCATTACCGGTGGCAGCAACGGGAGTATGGAGGTAGACGTGGGTGGTCCCTACAACGGCTCGGTGGGCGAGCCAGTCCAGTTCACCTGTGCTGTTACTGGTGGTACAGGCCCCTATACGTATCATTGGATGTTTGGTGACGGTGCTTCGAGTGAGGAGAATCCTGTTCATACCTATCGGCGAGCGGGGTCGTATACGGTGACCCTTCGGGTGAGGGACAGCAGCATTCCTCCTAACATTGAGACGGATACCACCACGGCTACCATTACCGGTGGCAACAATACCACTATGGCGGTTGTTATTGGCGCTCCGAGCAACGGCTCGGTCGGAGAGGAGATACAGTTCAACTGTACTGTAACGGGGGGAACACCACCCTACGAGTATCACTGGAACTTCGGGGATGGCGGCGTCTCCACCGAACAGAATCCAACCCATATATACCAGCGGGAGAGACGACATCTGGTACGGCTGCAGGTCAAGGACAGTGCCACCCCTCCCAACATTGAGCGAAACTTTACTTGGATAAACATCAACAACGGCACTCTAGAGGTCGATATCGGCGGGCCCTACAATGGATCGGTGGGCGAAGAAATACAGTTCAACTGCACCGTCACGGGCGGCATACCCCCCTATGAGTACCACTGGAGCTTTGGAGACGGCACTCACACCAACGAATCTAATCCTACCCATATATATGACCGGGAAAAGACTTACTTGGTCTGGCTAAAGGTGACTGACAGCGCCCAACGTACCCACGTCCGCTTTGACTTCACCTGGGTCACCATTGAATAGCTACAAACCCCTCTCAATCTCTCTTTTTTTCTAATTTGAGCGAGCGAGAGATCCCCTGCCTTTAGGTAGGGGATGAATCGCTCTCAGCGGTTCGACAACCCTTTTTACCATACGTATTGTTCCATATTTGGGCAGGCGCGCCCGCGGGGGCGGGCGCTGTGGTACCTGTCCAGAGCGTGAAAACATGGAGTTGAATAGCGGGAGCCATAGCGTTGGCCAGAGTCTGTACCACTTTGAGTGGTGCCCCAAGTACAGGTACAAGATGTTTAACAAGGAGGAGAATAAAAAGCTTTGTGAAACCATTCTCAGTGAGGTGGCTGAACGGCATGGTATCGGAATTATCGAGATGGCAGTCATGCCGGATCATCTGCATCTCATCGTGGAGATACCACCCACGATGAGCATCTCTCAGGCATTCCATCTCCTGAAGGGAGCTTCGGCGCATGAGCTGTTTAAACGGCAGCCGAAGTTCCGGCTGCGGTACCCGCGGGGGCATTTTTGGAGCCCGGGTAAGTTTTACCGGACGGTGGGTGATGCCGATGCAGAGACGACCATTAACTACGTGAAAAACCACCATGTCCATCAGACCACATTGACGTCCTTCCGCCAGCCCTCCGCCTCATAGGAAGCCCCGCCATTCATGGCGGGGAGCACGTCACTTCTCTCTTCTTCTATGGCCACAGCACACGCTAAACAGATGAGTTTCCTGATGGGGACGAGCCGGTGTTACTGTTCGTCCAGCAGGCCGCTGCGCCGGAGAATGGTGCGGGCTTTCTTTTCCACTGGGACGTCAATCATCTTGCCGTGCAGGGATGCGGTGCCCAGTCCCCTGGCCTTGGCCTCCTCGACCGCCTGCAAAATGGCCCGGGCTTCCTCTATCTCCTCCGGGGTGGGGGTGAAGCACTGGTGGATGACCTCTATCTGGCTGGGGTGAATGGCTCCTTTGCCATGAAATCCCATCTCCATAATTTTTTGGGTTTCCTCCCTCAGACCTTCGGTGTCCTGGGCGTGGGGGTAGATGGTGTCCAGGGCCTGCACGCCGTGAGCGGTGGCCGCCACCACCAGCCGGCTGCGCGGGTACAGCAGGGTATCCCAGGTTCTTTTTCCTCCGATGTCCCGGGTGAAGTCCTCGGCGCCGAAGGCCAGGGCCACCACGCTGTCGGAGGCACCGGCAATGTCTGCCACGTTCTCCACTCCCCGGGCGGTTTCGATGATGGGCATGATGCGGGCCTTCAGCCCCTCCTCCTCCAGTATGTTCTCCAGGATAACGATGTCTTCTCCCTCCTCTGCCTTGGGCAGGCAGATGCCGTGGGGGTTTCCGTATTTGATCACGGATAGGTCCTCCTTGACGGTGGGCTTGTTGACCCGCACCCATACCTCGGATTTTCCGAAGTCCAGGTGTTTGAGGGCGTTTTTTACCAGAAACCGGGCGTCCTCTTTGGCGTCCGGGGCCACGGAATCCTCCAGGTCGAAGATGAGGCAGTCACACCCGTAGACGCCGGCGCTGTTGAGCATCCGGGGGTTGTTGCCCGGTACGTACATGCGGCTGCGGCGCAGAGTAGTCTTGACGGGTGAGCGCTCCGTTACGTGGTCGGTGATGACCTCCTTGCCCGCCTTTTTCAGGGCGGACTCCAGCCGGCCCAGAATCACGTAGTCCAGCGCTCCGTCGCTACTCACCTCCACCCGGGCCTCTACCTCCAAGCTTTTCAGCCGCTGCCGGACCAGCGTTTCGATGTGCTCTCCGAACATGGGCTGGTCCTTGCCGGTGACGGTGATGCCCTCTCCCTCGTTCACCCTTACCAGGCAGTCACGCTTGTTGTCGGTGCCGGCTATGCCTTCCTTGCGTACCCTCATTGTTTCCCCCGGGCGATGTGGAAGTCGATGAAGTCGCAGTGATGCACGATGATGGCCTCCGGAATGCGCTCCACGAATTCGCCCTCCTTGGAATGGGAGGCGATGATGCTCACCACCTCGTCGCTGAGACCCACCGCGTGGGCCAGGGCGGCCCCGCTCACCGGATGTCGGATGATTTTGCCCTGAGGAGACTTTTTCACCTCGCCGTCTATCCGGATGTACTCCAGCAGTTTCCCTACGTCGTGCAGCAGGGCACCGGCAATCAGCAGGTCCATATCCACGTCTCCCCGCTCCCTGCCCACGGCATGGGCCATGGCCGTCACCCGGTTTACGTGGCTTACAAAGTCGCCAGCCCCGGGCACCAGCAGCGTAAACGGTATGCCGTCCAGGTCCTCCCAGCCTCCCTTTTCCATGGCCAGCTGCCAGCAGTCTACCACTTTTTCACGCAGGTTCTTATCCTTAATTTCCGACAGCAGCGGAAACAGGTCTTCAAAGGGTTTCATTGCCACACAGAATGGATTTAAAATATTAAAAGGTAAGGTTTGCTCAGGTGGGGATGCGTATAATCTTCATCCCCTGGTACTCCAGACGGGCAGAGCGCTTGACCAGGCATTTCATCTGGATGGAGGACAGGCCGAACTGGCGCTCCACCTCCCGGCCCAGTTCTCCGCTGCCCACGAATTCGTACACCTGATCCACCAGGTCCTGGAAGGTTTCTTCATCCATCAGGGCGATGGAGAAAACATCCTGCAGCATGTCCACCGAGGAAATGACCTTGATGTGAAATGAGGAGTAAAAGGCGTGGTACTCCTTCTTGGCCGTCCCCTCGTCCATTCCCCACCGGGTCTCCACCAGCTTGACTTTTTCGAAAAAAGAAAGGGCCGCTGCCCCCTCCTCCCCGAACGCCCCCTCGATGTCGTCCATGAGCGTCCAGTCCTCGCAGACTTTCTCGAACACCCTGCGCTTCACGTCGGAGTCGAAGGCCCGCATCAGCCACACCAGGTCTGTAATGTCGTTGATCAGCTTGGCCTGCGCCATAGACAAATATAGGCAGTCGATTTAAATGTCTATGGGTTTGCGGGCAATGATTAAATACGGAAATACAATTTGGAGGCCATGGGAGAAGGCATCGGCTACGGCAAAGTCATTTTGTTCAACGAGCACTTCGTGGTGTACGGCCTCCCGGCCATTGCCTCCGCCATTGGCAACAAGACGGTGGCCCGGGTCAAACCGTCCCCCAGCGGCCTGGTGCTTCTGGACGAGAGAAATGCCACCCCTGGATACAAGAGCGAAAAGAAGACGCAGCAGCAGGAATCGCTGCAGAACATCTTCCGGGCCATGAACGTGGACGGCAACCTGGAGATCTGGCTGGGCGGGGACCTGAGGGCGGCCAGCGGGGTGGGGGCCAGCGCTGCCTCCTGCGCGGCCATCGCCCGGGCCATCGCCGACGAATACGGCCTGGATTACCGGGACGAGGCCATCAACCGGGTGGCCTACGAGGGAGAAAAGGGCTACCATGGTACTCCCTCCGGCCTGGACAACACGGTGGCCACCTACGGAGGCTTGGTCTGGTTTCAGTCGGGGGAGATGGAGCGGCTGCGGGTTCCGGAGCCAGTGGAAATCGTCATGGGCAACACCGGAGTCGTGGCCAATACCAAAAAGGCGGTGGCCGGGGTCAGGGAGAGGCGGGAGCAGAACCGGGAGCAGTACGACCGTATTTTCGGCCAGGCCCATCAGCTGGTGCAGCAGGCCCGGGACGACCTGGTGAATGGCAGGTGGGAAAAAGTAGGCGAGCATATGAATGACAATCACGCTCTACTCCAGCAAATAGGTGTTTCCTCGCCGGAGCTGGACATGCTGGTGGACATAGCCCGCCGGGAGGGCGCCTACGGCGCCAAGCTCACTGGCGGGGGGCTGGGCGGATACATGGTAGCTCTTACCCCGGGAAAACCGCTGCAGGAGCGGGTGGCCCGGGCTATCAAAAACCAGGGCTACGACGTGGTGAGCACCACCATCGGGGTTCGATGACGGCCGCTGCCTCCGATGCTATATGACCTCTCCCTGGTAGAGCATGCGGAAATATTTCTTTTTGAAACCCATTTTTTGGTAGAGCATGATGGCCCGCTCGTTGTCTACCTCCACGTGCAGCGAGAGGTCGCCCCGGGTGAGCTCAATCACTTTTTCCAGCAGTTCGGTGCCGATGCCCCTCCCCTCCGTTCCCTGCCGGGTGGCAATGTAGGAGAGATGGTACTGGGGAAAGAAGGTATGGAACCGGGTTCTGGACACCACGGCGATGCCGGACAGCACGCCCCGGTAGTAGGCGCCCAGCACGTAGCCGTGGTTGAAGGCATTTTCCACCGCCTCCTCTATCTCCTCCATGGGGTCGGAAAACTGGATGAGCCAGTCGTCAAGTTTGTGCAGAAACTCCCGGTAGGACATGGACAGATCGCCCTTCTCCAGCTCCCGGATGTCCAGGTCCACCTTTCCGTCCTGAAGCACCACCATGTGGGTCCCCTCCTGGACTATGCCCTCCTCCGCCGCCCGGCACAGCCCGGCGATGGGAAACAGGTTGGGGATGGTGAACTGGATGTCCTCGGTTTCCTGGAAGTCTCGGGCGCAGGCCAGGAGCTCGTCGTCGGTGATGCCCAGGGCGGCGCCGCTGGTAGCATATATGCTGTTGAGGGCGTCCTGGCCGTTGAAGCACTGGGCGTTGAGCAAATGGCGGTTGTAGGGGCTCTGCTGCTCAATCAGGTGATTCGGATTGAGAGGCACGATTTTTTCGCTTCCCTGCTCGTAAGAGGCCACGATGGCGTTGCCGTGGGCGGTGCTCACCGCGTAGAGGCGGGGCAGGCTCTCCGTATTCTCATCCACCCACAGCTCCCTGAACCCCAGATGGAGGCCGGCGATGGAGGCCCCATTGCCCGTCTGGCAGAACACGGTGTCCGGTACCCCGGGCAGTTGCCGGTGTGCCTCTTTGGCGATGTAGGAAAAGGCGTACATGTCCATTATATTGTTCTGCAGGCCGGGATTGGCATTGTACCAGCCGTTCCGTTCCGCCTCCCCCCGGCTCTTTTCCGCTCGCTCTTCATAGGTTTCACCGTACTCCCGCAGCACGAGATGAGACCTGTTTTGCGCCTCCTCGTCCAGCATGCCGGCGTCCTCCACATACAGCATCAGATTGATGTCAAACAATGGGCACAGGTAGGCCAGAGAGGTACCCACGGTGCCATAGTCAGCCAGGCAGATGGTGTCCCTGCCTGCGGAGAGCGCATCCCGGATGATAAGATAGGCCAATCGGTCACCGATGTTGCCGGAGGGATTGTTGCCCTCCAGCTTCAGATATATTTTGCCTACATCCAGTTTTTTCTCCAGATGGCGGGCTCTCACCAGAGGTGTCTTTCCCACGCGGCGCTTGACACTGGTCATGATGTCGTCGGCTTCCGAGGCCATCAGGTCTTACCTCCAGAACTATACATAAAATTCACCATTTTACCTCTTCACCAATCAGGGAGGTGTTATTTAATCGTTTTCCACCGGCGGCAACACTTTTAAAAGCGGGAACGTTATCTCTCCGATGGATTTCAGCCAATTCGTTGCCCGGTTGCAGGAGCAGGGAATGCTGACCGAAATCGACCGGGAGGTTTCCACCACCTACGAAATCTCCACCCTGATGAAAAAACTGGACGGTCACCCTCTGCTGTTTTCCAACGTCGCGAACCATGCCCTGCCCGTGGTGGCCAATATCTGCTCCACCCGCGAGCTGGTGGCCCAGGGACTGGGCATCCAACCCCGGGACATCATCCGCACCATAGACCACGCCATCAACCAGCCGCAGGAGCCGGAGGAAGCCAGTGCCCGTTATCGGGAGCTGGGCAGCCTGGACGACCTGCCCATTCTGACCTACTATCGGGGGGACGGCGGGCCCTACATCGCCTCTGCCGTGTTAGTGGCCCATGACCCGGAATATGGACTCAATGCCTCCTACCACCGGATGATGAAAATAGACAGCCAGCGCCTGGTGCTGCGTATCCTGCCTCGCAACTTCCACACCTACCTGGAGCGGGGGCTGAAGGAGTTTGCCATCTGCATCGGCAATCCCATGGCGGTGCTGGTAGCGGCGGCCATATCCGCGGGCATCGAGGTCAACGAGCTGGCCATTGCCAACGCCATGGCCCCCACGCCTCTGGTGGAAGTGGATGGTCATCGGGTTCCCACGGCGGACGTGGTGATGATTGCCGAAATGACCGGTGAACTGCACGATGAGGGGCCCTTTTTGGACCTGACGGAGACCCCGGACATCGTGCGCCAGCAGCCGGTGGCCCGTATCAAAAATATTTACGTCCGACCCCATGCCTACTTCCATGCCCTCCTTCCGGGCGGGCTGGAGCACAAAACGCTGATGGGTATGCCCCGGGAGCCCACCATCTACGGCGAGGTGGCCAAAGTCTGCCAGGTCCAGGACGTGTACATAACCCCGGGGGGGTGCTCCTGGCTGCACGGTGCGGTGAGCATCCACAAGAAACACCCTGACGACGGTCGCAAGGCCATCGAGGCGGCCTTCCGGGGCCATCGCTCCATGAAACACGTGTTTGTGGTGGACGAGGACATCGACATTCATGATCCCGCCCAGATAGAATGGGCCATGGCCACCCGCTTTCAGGGCGACCGGGACATGATAGTGGTACGGGACAAGGGCTCCTCGCTGGATCCCTCCTCCGACCTGGAAACCAGGGAGACCACCAAAATCGGCTTCGACCTTACCATCCCCGCTGACCGTGACCCCCGTGATTTCAAAAAAGTTCCCCTGCCCATGGATTTGGATGCCGACGAATACGTGAAAAAGGAGTAAGGAGCCGGAGGTTGCCGGACCAGGCGGCCCTACCGAACATTTTATAATCCCCTGTGATATAGTCCATTATGAAGAAGAAAGGACTCGGCTCGGCAGGAATAACACTGGTCCTGATTTTCGGGGTTATATTTGTGGCACAGCCTCCCATAAATACCATTTCTGATTCTCCAGACCCGGTGGAAGTGCCGGGTTACACCAACATCACCGCCGACATCAGCGGGGCCACGGCCGCCTATGTCCAGATTTATTATCCTGACGGCACGCTGGAGGGCAACCATTCCATGTCCTCAAGCGGATACGGCACCTGGTTCTACAATGCCAGCTACGCCTACCCCGCCCCTCTGGGCGTGTACAATTACACCGTGGAGGCGCAAGACGCCGGCGGGTGGTCGCATTCCTCTGTTTACAATTTTACCTTGCAGGATACCACTCCTCCCAGCAGCTCGGTCAATGCGCTGGCTTCCTACTGGTATAACACCAATGCCACCGTCACGGCCACTGCCAGCGACAACTACGCGGTGGATCAGGTTACCCTCTACTATCGCTACAGCAGCAACAACGGCACCTGGGGATCATGGGTGAGCTTTGCCACCGATACCGCCAGCCCCTGGCAGTGGGAGTTTAATTTTCCTCAAGGGGACGGCCACTACCGGTTTATGGCCCGGGCTCAGGATACCGCTCTCAACTTAGAGCCGTCGGCGAGTACCTACGACCGCCACGCTGCCTACGACCATCTGCCTCCCAGCCTTTCCAGCATCACGGCCACTCCCAGCACCCAGACTCAGGGATGCCAGGTGAACATATCCTGTCAGTCCACGGACAGCGGCGTGGGCATAGATGCCCTGTACGTTGAGATCACCTATCCCGACTGCTCCACTGCCAACTTCACCATGAATTACAAGCACTGTACCACCTTCTGGCGCACCGAGTGCTACACCCAGGTGGGCACCTACGACTATACCATTTATGCCGTGGACAAGCTGGGCAACGGAATAACCTCCGGCGTCTATCACTTTACCATCACCTCTGACGGAGACACTACTCCCCCGGTAACCACGGCCACCCTCGACCCGTCCTCTCCCGATGGCCCCGGCGGCTGGTATATCTCTCCGGTGGAGGTCACTCTCAGTGCCACCGATGATGACTCTGGCGTTGATTACACCACGTACCGCATCGACAACGGGTCCTGGCTTACCTACGGCAGCCCTTTCACGGTCAGCAGCAACGGTCAGCACCAGGTGGACTTCTATTCCGTGGACAACGCGGGCAACGTGGAGGCCACCCAGCACGTCAATTTCAAAATCAACATTTCGTCCCCCGTCACTGCCTGTACCCTTAATCCCTCTGCTCCCGATGGCGACAACGGATGGTATCTGGACGGGGTCAACGTCACGCTGTCCGCTGCCGACCCCGACGGTATAGACTACACCAAATACCGCATGAACGGCGGAGCGTGGCTGACCTATACCGCACCTTTCGCGGTGAGCGGCGACGGGGTACACCTGGTGGAGTTCTATTCGGTGGACATGCTAGGCAACACCGAGGTCGTCAAATCGGTCACCATCAAAATCGACGGCACCGACCCCACCATCTCTCTGGTCAGACCCCGCTTCAGCTATCTCTACCTGTTTGACCGGGAGGTGCTACCTCTGGCCTCTGGGGTCACCCTGGCCGTCGGTCGCCTCACTGTCACTGCGTCGGCCGTGGACCTGACATCAGGGGTGGAAAATGTTACCTTCTACACCAAGGTGGGCTCGGTCATCACCCCCCAGTCCATAGACCTGCAGAGCCCCTACCAGTGGATATGGAGCGGTGACATCGGCACCCGGGAACTGTACACCGTGGTCTTCGACGAAGCGGGCAACACGGCGGTCAGCAGCTCTCTCATGGTATCCATCATCAGCCTCTGAAACCCGCGATGCCCTCCTTCAAAGTCATACTTACTGCGCCCAAGTACGCCGGAAACGTGGGAGCAGTGGCCAGAAGCATGATGAATTTTGGGCTGCACGACCTCGTCGTGGTAGCCCCGGCCTGTGACCTGGACAGTGACGAATGCCGCAAAATGGCCGTGCACGCCCAGCACGTTATCGACCGAGCGGTGGAGGTGGATGCCTTCGAGGAGGCGGCGCAACAGGTGGACCTCCTGGCCGGTACCTCCGCTGTGGTCAGCCGTAGCGACCGGAAGCACGTGCGCCGCTCACTGGCCGCCAGGGATTTTGCCCGGCAGGTATACGACCTGGAGGGAACGGTGGGCCTGGCCTTCGGGCGGGAGGATTACGGGCTGCTGAACCCGGAAATAGAGCGATGTGACATCCTGGTGAACATTCCCACGGCCGATGCCTATCCCAGCCTAAATCTAGCCCATGCGGCCACCGTGGTGTTCTACGAGCTGTGGTCCCAGCATCACATCCCGGTCAGCCCCCGTCGTGCCGACCGGCTGGAAAAAGAGATGCTCTACCGGTCTTTTGACCAGCTGCTGGAGGACATCCGCTATCCGGAGCATAAAAAGGAAAAAACCCGGGTCATGTTCCGGCGTATAATGGGACGGGCCATGCCCTCCAAGTGGGAGTACCATACCCTGATGGGCGTACTGAAAAGAGCCCGGTCTAAATAGTTTCCAGGGAAAAGGAGGTGCCGGTGCCCCTGAGGGCAGCATGAATCCGGTCGGCCAGCATGAGCAGCATGTCCACATCGGGCTCCTCCTCCCATTGGTACACGAAGTCGTAGCTGCCCGGGGTGGCCTGGAGCCCCAGAGCCATCAGCTGGTCCCGTATCTGGGAGGGAAGGGCTCCTTCGCTGTTGAAGATGACGGTGAGACAGGTCTTCATGCCAACACCACATATATCAATATGCTGACGGTATAAAAACGTTACAACAGTAAAAGAGGCAGGAAGGCCACAGAAAAAAATGTGGAGGCAATTTTATCCTACCGGCCTTCCCATCTCCTCACATGCGTATTGATAGCAATGTACATAAACATTTCGAAATTTTTTCGGAAGGGCTCCGCTACCGTGGTATGAGGTGGCTGCCGTCGCATACTGCGGTGTGACCGCCCACTTTTTCGCGACAGGCAGCATAGGTAAGGCCTTGGGCGCGGCAGGCCGACGCCACCCGCTGCAGGAGTGTGCGCCGCTGCTCCTCTGGCAGATAGTGGATGGTCCCCCGTCGGGAAAAGGACAGGTGCTCCATCTCCCGGGGAAAAGTCTGGCGCAGCCGGGCCAGGCCGTCGGGACGGGGCTTGACGGTGGAGGCCACCACGTGCCCACAGAAGGATGCCGATGCCTCCACGATGGACTCTATCTCCTGGTCGGTGAGGCCGGGGATGATGGGATCCAGGCGGAGGATGCAGGGCACCTCCCGTCGGTGCAGGGCGGCCAGGGTTTCCAGGCGCCGCTCCGGAAGTGGGGCTCCGGGCTCCAGGACGGCGGCCAGACGGGAGTCCAGGGTGGTGATGGTTATGCTCACCGCGGCGGGCATGTCAGCCAGAAGGTCGGCGTCGCGGGCCACCAGGTCCGATTTGGTGAGAACGAGCACCGGGTACTCCTGCTCTCGGAGGAGAGACAGGCATCGGCGGGTGAGGCCCATCTCTGCCTCCAGGGGCGGATAGGGGTCGCTGCTGTTGGCCATGCTCAGATAGCGGCTTCTGTCCAGGCCGGGCAGCTCCCGGGACAGCCGGTGCACCACCTGCCGCTTGGGCCGGGCGGTGAAGGGGCGGGGAACGTAGGCGCTGATGTAGCAGTAGATACAGGCGTGGGAGCAGCCGGTGTAGGGGCCAAAGGAATACTTGGGCGGACAGGTGCATCGGGGGCTGTTCCAGGGGTCGAACTCGGAGATGAGCACCTTCCTCAATCCCGGAAGCCATTAAGGCTTTTCTCATTATCTTTATAAAGCATGCCGGCATGTCCTTCACAGGTGAAAACATGGTCAAGGTGCGAGCCTTTCCCGGCCTTCGGGCCCCGGACCCCGAATCTTTTTGTGTGAAACCCTACGACGTGATAGGCGACAGAGAGCTGGCGGAGCTCCGCAAGAGCGACAACGCCGTACACATCATTCTCCCCGAGGGGGAAGGCGAGGAGGTCTATGCCAATGCACGGAGGGCCTTCCACCGGGTGCTTCCCTTCCTGGTCCGTGATCCTCCCTCCATGTATCTCTACCAGGAGAGCAGCCCTGACTTCAGTCAGCGGGGATTTATCGTCGCCGTCTCTCTGGAGGACTACGCGTCGGGGCGTATCAAAAAGCACGAGGAAACCCGGGAGAAACCCCTGAAGGACCGCATCAAGCACATCGAGGCCACCCGTGCCAACACCGGACTGGTGTGGACCATGTTTCGAAGTCAGACGGAGCTCAAGCAGGTTATGGATCGGGTTACGCAGCAGCAGCCCCTGTGCGACTTCCAGAAGTTCGGCTATCGCCACCGGCTGTGGCGGATTGATGACTCGCCCACCATCCAGCGCATCCAGTCCCTGCTTGAGGGTCAGCCGCTGTACATCGCCGACGGGCATCATCGCATTGCCGCCGCCTACGAGTACTCCCGGCATCACACGGAGGAGGAAGCCCAGTACGCGATGGTGTTTGCGGCCAGCGACGACGAGGTGCGCATTTTACCATACAATCGGGTGGTGACCACCATTGAGAGACCGGATTTTGAGGAGGCCCTGGGCCAGTACTTCCGGGTTGACAGGTTGCCGCAGACCCGGGAGCCACGAAAACACGAGATCCACATGTACTGGCGCCAGCAGTGGTGGCAGCTGCTTCCCCGGGACGTACCGGATGACCCGGTGGCCTCCCTGGACGTCAGCCTTTTGCAGAACAATCTGCTGGCTCCCGTACTGGGCATCACCGACATCCGAAACGACCCCCGGATTTTCTTCGTGGGCGGTGACCTGCCCCGTGAGGACTATGAGCGCCTGGTGGACGAAGAGGGCAACGAAGCCGCTTTCTACCTGCATCCCACCAGCGTCCAGGAACTGGAACAGGTTGCGGACGAGCAGCGCAGCATGCCTCCCAAGTCCACCTGGTTTGACCCCAAGCTGCTCACCGGCCTGGTGTTTCACTCGTTGCGCTGAACGGGCCTCCGGCTCTCGTCGCCCTGCAGGCTACATCCATACCTTGGTGCCCTCGCGGGATATAGAGGTCACCAGGGCTTTGCCCCCCGCTTTTTCTATGGCGATGGCTACCTTTTCCGGCTCGTCGGTGAGGGCAATCATGCTCCCGCCGCCTCCCGCTCCGGTGAGTTTGGCTCCGTAGGCACCGGCCCGGAGGGAGGCCTGAATGAGCTTCTCCAGTTCTGGGGAACTGGCTCCCAGGGTGTGCAATATCTTCTGGCTTTCGGTCATGGCCTCTCCCAGGGATACAAAGTCGCTGTGGGCCAGAGCCGAAATGCCCTCCTCCACCCATCCGCCGATATCCTGGGTCAATTCGCGGGCAAAGCCGGAGTAGTTGACGAAACGGCGCACCTTTTTCACCAGCTGGGGTGTTTTTGACTTGACCCCGGTCACCCCCACCACGATGTCCATCTCCGGTGCGGGAATGCTGTGCACGTACCAGGTACGGTCCTTGCGGGATATCTTCCAGATGAAATGGTCCCGCTTTTCCTGGGCCAGAACGATGGCCGAGCCCTGGGTGCAGGCAGACGTGTCGTTGGGGCTGCCTCCCCGCTGCACCTCGTATTCCACGGCAAAGGCCCTCTGTGCCACCTCCTCCGGAGAAAATGATTGCTGGAGGGTGAGCAGGCAGGCCACGCTGGCCGTGGTGATGGCCGCCGACGAGCCCAGGCCGCTGGCCGAGGGAATCTTGGAGTAGGTCACCACTTCCAGGGGTCCTCCCTGCCAGTATTTGTCGATGGCATGCTTGATGTAGGTATGGCGGCGACTGTCCAGGGGGCGGCCGTTGACGGTGGCCGTGCTTCCCTCCTGCATCTCCACCCCCACCCGCAGGTCGATGGCCACCGACAGGCAGGGTTGTCCGTACAGGACCCCGTGTTCGCCCAGAAGAATGATTTTTCCGGGAACCGAAGCAACCGCCATTATCCCTCAATACGGCTGGTCGGGTAAAAAGGTTACTGTTGGTGGCGGCAGACATCTATTTATGCCCGGACCTCTTCACCCTGGGTATGGCTCATCTGCTGGTTTTTGACTTCGACGGCGTGCTGGTGGACTCTCTGCACGTGTTTATGCCTGCCTTCCTGGAGGCCTGCCGACGGGAAAGAGTTCCCCTGAAAGACGAGGCAGATTTTTTCCGCCTGCTGGAGGACAACCTCTACCTGGGAATGATGAATCGCGGCATGTCCCGGTCCACCATCCTGGGGGTGGTGCTGCAGGTGAAAGAAGCCATCATGAGCAGCTGGGGCCGCCTGCAGGTGTTCCCGGGCATGGCCGAGGTGGTGCGCTCCCTCTCCGCCAGCCATAGCCTGGTGGTGGTCACCTCCAACGAGACGGCAACGGTAGAGAAATTCCTGGCCGACCGAGGCCTGCCCTGGTTTGACCGGGTCATCGGCTCCGACCGGGAGCCCGTCAAGGCCACCATTTTGGCTGGTCTCCGGCGGGAGTTCCCGGGTTTCTCCTGCTTCTACATCGGGGATACCATCGGCGACATCCGGGAGGGAAGGCAGGCGGGAGTGAAAACGGTGGGGGTGACCTGGGGATGGCATGGCCCGCGGGTCGGCCAGGCACAGCCGGACTACCTGGTGCATCGGCCGGCGGAGCTGGAGGCGCTGTTTGCCGCTCAGCCGTCGGCAGAAAAAAAAGATAAGAATTTATAGCCGCAGGCCAATTAATTGGGTCCAGATGACCAAGCGGCTGTTGATCGTGGAAGACGAGCAGGACATGCAGAACCTCATGCAGATTTACCTTCAGCGCTCGGGCCTGGATGTGGAGCTGCACCAGGCGTTCACCGGAGAAGAGGGCGTGTCCATGTACCAGATGATGATGAACGATGGGGCCTCCCCCCACCTGGTAATTATGGACCTCAAATTGCCCGGCATTGACGGGGTGGAAGCAACCCGCCGCATTGTCGAAATGGATCCCGGGGCCCGCATCTACGGCTTTACTGCCTTCTTCGAAACCATCTGGGCCACCAAGCTACGGGAGGCCGGGGCGCAGGGAGTGATACCCCGGCCCATTGGTTTTGACGGATTTATAGACAAAATCAGGGACCTTCTGCAGGAGTAAACGTCATTAATGGGAACAGGATACCCCTGCATGAACGTTATTGTAATCGGAGGCGGAGCTGCCGGGGCCACCGCCGCCCAGTTTGCCCGCAAGCACCACCGCACCGCAGACATCACCGTGTTTGAGCAGGGGCCCTATCCCCAGTATTCCAAGTGTGCTCTCCCCTGGGTGATTGCCGGCGACCTGGCTCCGGAGGCAGTCATTGAGTTCAGCGAGGAGTGGTTTGCCAAGGCCCACATCGACCTGTGTCTGGGAACCCCGGTTCGGGAGGTAGACCTGGACAACCGCACGGTGAGCACCGGCGGCCAATGGTACAGCTACGACGCTCTTATTCTGGCTACCGGCGCGTCTCCCTCCTCCCCCGTCCCGCCTGCGGGAAACACGTTTTTTCTGCGCACTCTGGACGACGCCCGGGCCATTGCTGCAGCTGTCCGGAAGGGACGGCGGGCTATCATCATCGGGGCCGGCCTTATAGGCCTGGAGGCGGCGGAAGCCCTGCACCGCCGGGGGCTGGAGGTTGCGGTGCTGGAGTTTCTCCCCGAGGCTCTCCTCACCATGCTGGACCGGGATATGGCGGAGGTGGCGCGGAGCCACATGCCGGGCATCCATTTCCACTTTCAGCACCGGGTGACCGATATCGCCGGGCGGGACGACATGGTGGTGACCGCTGTGGACGGAGAGGGCGCCCCGGTGTCGTTTGAGGGAGACCTGGTCATTGTGGCCACCGGCAACCGCCCCAACATCGACCTGGCTCCCTCCCTTGCCGACAGGGCCATCGTGGTGGACGAGCGCTGCCAGACCCGCCGGGAGGACGTCTATGCGGTGGGCGACTGCACCCGGTACAGGGACCGTCTGGGAAACGACGTGGTGGTGGGGCTGGGCAGCGTAGCCGTCCGGCAGGCCATGGTGGCCGGGGAAAACGCGGTGGGCGGAGACGCGGTCATGCCCCCCCTGGTCAACGCCCGCACCACCCGTCTTTTCGGTACGGAAATCGCCGCCGTGGGCCCGGTCAGCGACACCCTGCCATTCAAGCCGGTGGTAGGCAAGTTCACCGGTAGCACCCTCCCCGAGTACATGCCCGGAGAGGAGGTGACGGTGAAGGTGCTGGCCGACAGAGAGGGGAACCTGGTGGGCGCACAGGCCGTGGGCCCGGGAGCGGCGCAGCGCATCAACAAGTTTGCTCTAGCCATCCACGCCGGTCTGGACCTAAACTCTTTCCTGGGTGCCGAGACCGCCTATGCCCCCCCGGTGGCACCGGTCATCGATGTCTCCAGCGTGGCCTGCGACATGGCCCGTCGCCGGATACGGTGACAGGGATGAGACAGTGCTTTCCGGGTGTTTTCGAGAGAGAGGGCAAGCTGTACACCAAAAACTGGGTCCCCGGTCAGCAGGTATATGGGGAGACGCTGGTGGTGGAGGCTGGCGTTGAATATCGCTCCTGGAACCCCTACAAGAGCAAGCTGGCAGCGGCCATCATGAAGGGCCTGCAGAATTTTCCTCTGAACCACTGCAGCACCGTGCTCTACCTGGGAGCGGCCACCGGAACCACCGTCTCCCACCTCTCGGACATCGCCACCCAGGGCCTCATCTATGCCGTGGAGATAGCGTCGGGAGCCATGCGCAAACTCCTGCTCCTGTGCCGTAGCCGGTCTCACGTGGTCCCCATTCTGGGGGATGCGGGCAAGCCCCGCACCTACCGGGCGCAGGTGGGCCAGGTGGACCTGCTGTACCAGGACATCGCCCAGAGGGACCAGGTGGACATCTTCTGTAAAAACATGGCCCTGTTCCGGCCCGCCTGGGGCCTGATTATGGTGAAGGCACGGAGCATCGACGTGGGCCGCCATCCCCATGACATTTTCAGGGAGGCGGAGCGTAGCCTCGGCCAGCTGTACCATGTGGAGGAATCTGTGTCCCTGGACCCCTACTGCCGGGACCACCGGGCCCTGCTGCTCCGCAGCCCGGACTAGGCCAGGGGAAGGACAAGACGGCTCATGAGCATCTGCAGCCAGGCTGCCGCCTCCTCCAGCCAGTGCCAGAGAGTATGGCGACCGCGGGGCATGCTCACCGGCAGAGGCTCCGACCAGTCGCTTTCCAGACCGTGCTCGTCCTCCGCCATCACCCGCACCGCATAGTCCCCCTTTTCCGCCCAGGTGTAATTGACTGTGGCCGCGGTTCCCCCCGGCAGGAAGGAGGTCCAGGTGGTGTTGCCGTCTCCCCAGTCAAAACAGTAGCGCAACTGGTCTCCGTCGGGGTCGGCCACCTGGGCGGTGTAGGTGTACGGCTGGCCGGGTTTTCCCCGTGTTTCCCCGGTGGGGGGTGCGGGGCAGGGCGGCGGATAGTTGGGGCCGGTGTAATAGTGCACACCTTTTTCTATGTTGCATTCACCGTAGGCGATGCGGAACCAGCCGTCCTCTCCCCATTCAGGGCCCCAGCTGTTTTTGACAATCCAGTAGCCCTCCCCTTCGCCGCCCCAGGTGTTGTCGTAGCCCACGATGGTCACGCAGTGGCCGAACACGAACTCATCTGAGTTTTGCCGGTAGACCCCGCCCGGATAGACCGGATAGAAGTCTCCGTACACGTCCATGGTGGTGGGCAGCGGGCCGTACTGTACCAGAGCATTCTGAATGGATTCCGGGTTGGAGCTCACCGCCCGGTAGCCCTCGATGCCCACCAGATGCTCACGCCAGTCCTCACATTTGGCCTCGCAGGGAATGGTGTCGTTGGCCTGATAGGGCATGCACCACTCGGGAATGGCCCCGTTGTTTTTTACCCAGTTGAGGGTGCTGAACCAGTACCAGCCGCTGCAGCCCCCAGGGGAGCAGGAGAGCATGTACTGCTCGGACAGGTCCACCTCTGCGTCCGGCTCGTTTCGCCATATCTTCACCGCGGCCTCCAGACCCGCCAGGGCTCCAAAAGCCCAGCAGCTGCCGCACACGTCCTGCAACTGGTCTCTGACCGGGGTGGTCCAGTCCGTGCCGTTCACGTCCCGCCAGTCCCACCGCTCGGGGGGAATTCCGGCCACCGTCTCTCCGTAATGGGGAAGGTAGCACTCCCAGATGCCAGATGGAACTGTGGGCCGGACAACCGGCTGCACGGCCTCCGCCGACAGGTTTCTCTCGCTGAAAATCCCCTGTCCCGCCAGAAAAATGAGCAAGCCGACGCATACGCAGGCGGCCGCTTTTTTTGCCGAATACATGATGCCTCCGTGACTATATCCGGAAACAATATTTGAACTTAGGGGTGCCGGAGCAGGTCGTCCGGGGGGCGCGGGGGGGGGTGGGGCGTGCGTCCACCTGGAGGGCTTCCCAGAGCGGTTTTCCCCGGATGTCTGTCTGCCCTGACCGGTCACGCTATGGGCTAGTCAGTGAGATATTTTTTGGCCAGGCCGAGGAGCGATGGGCGCTTCAGTACCTTTTTGATGAAAAACGACAGCCGGGCCTGAGTCAACTCGAAGATGTCGGCGCCGTCCAGTATGTCCGCCAGCAGCTCAAAGTCCTTGTCCTCCAGCTTTTCCAGAAAGAAACGCAGTTTGAGCAACTGGGCCGTCTTGTCCTCGTAAACCTGGTCCCACTGCCGGCGGTAGGACAGCAGGCGGTCGCGGGACAGGTCGCCCTCCTGGAGCGCGGAGGCTCCCACCTCGGCGGCCATCTGGGCAGAATGCATGGCCCGGACGATTCCTCCGCCGTGGATGGGATTGACCAGCTGGGCGGCATCGCCCACCAGCATCACTCCGTCGGTCACCATGTCCGTAAAGTGGTTCACCGGTATCCCGCCGCCGTTTACCTCGATGGGGCTGGCCCGGGCAAACATCTCCGGATGGTTAGCAATAAACTGTTTCAGGTACTGATGGGAGCGCATCCGGGCCTCTCTCTCCAGGATGCCCAGTCCCACGTTGGCGGAAAAGGCCTTGGGGAACACCCAGGCATAGCCCAGGGGGGCTACCTCTCGCCCGAAGAACAGGTGGATGTACCTTTCGTTGACGTTAACGTTGGCCATCTCGTACTGAAAGCCGGAATGGTAGTCGGTGAGCCGGTTGAGGCTCTTCAGCCCCGCCCACCGCCCCACCTTTGATTCCACTCCGTCGGCCCCAATAACCAGGTCGGCGGTGACCGTCTCCGTGCCCTCCAGCCCTCGAATCTGCGCCTCCCAGGCACCATTGACCCGCTTCATATCCAGAACCTGGGTTTTGACCATGTACCGGGCGCCAGCCTGGATGGCCCGGCTGGCCAGATGTTTCTCAAAAATCTTGCGCTCCAGCACGTAGCCCTCCATTCCCTGCCCCTCCATGACCACCTGCTTGCCGGACGGTGCATACAGGGCGGCTCCGGTGATGGTGCGGGCGATGCTCTGCGGATGGGGGTTGATGCCCAGCACCTCCAGACTCCGCTGGGACACACCCTCCGCGCATCTCTTGGGGGGGCCAATTTCCGCCTTCTTTTCCACCACCAGGGTCTCCACGCCGCGTCGGGCCAGCTCCCCGGCCGCCACGTTTCCCGCCGGCCCGGCGCCCACCACCAGGCAGTCGACCTTCATGGTGCCTCCTCCAGTGCTCCCACGGGGCAGAATTTGACGCAGATGCCGCACTCGGTGCAGGCCTCCGACACCTCCAGGTGCAGCTCGTACAGGGTGAGTGCGTTGACCGGGCACAGCCCCACGCACCCGCCGCAGTGCAGACATTGATAGTGATTGACGACCACCATGGTAACCCTCCAGATATGGGTAAAAAGGCAACCCCTATTTAAAAGTAGAGCATGGGCGCCGGTCAGATAACCTTGACCTCGGATATCACCACGTGAGGGGGCGTATCCAGGTGTTCGCTCTGCTTGATGTGGTCTACTTCCTTGACCTCCACCTCCACCCCGTTTCCGAATTTTTCCTGGAAGCGACGCTGGAGTTCCTCTCGAATTCGGTCCACGGGGGGGCCCACGTGGCGCAGCGCCCCGTCTATGACCAGCAGAATCTCCACCCGGTTCAGGCTTTTCTGCACTATCTGGAACTGTTGAATCTTGTCGGTTCCCATTTCATGCATCACCTTGCCCGGAATGCCGGTGATGGCGGAGGGGGGAATGATTTTACCCTCATCCAGAATAATGGAGTCTGCCTTGCGTCCACCCACAATACCCAAGAGATGGGTGTTGATGCCGCAGGGGCAGAGCCCCTCCAGGGGAATGATGAAATCGTTCATGCCCGTGTAGCGAATAACCGGTGTCCCCCGGCCGTAGAGCTTGGTGATGACCAGGTGGCCCGGCTCGCCGGAAGCCACATCCTCACCCTGGCCGTCCAGGAATTCCAGGTGGACGAAGTCGGAATGGATGTGGTAGTTGCCCTCCCGGCATTCGAAGGCCACGGGTCCGGCCTCCGTGGAGCCGTACACGTCGAAGATGGGGGCGTGGAAGGCGTCCTCGATGTATCGCTTGGTGTAGTCGTCCAGCACCGCCCCCGAGGAGGACATCACCTGGGGTTTGATGTTTTCGCCCCATCCCTTGCGTTTGAGGACGGCCAGGGCCCGGAGCACGCCTGGGTAGCCGCCCAGGAACTCGGGCTGAAAGGCGTCTATTTTTTCAATCAGCTCCCGGGGCTCGTCGCCCACGTGCAGAATCTGCAGGTTGTCAAAGGAAAAAAGAGTACCCAGGTAGGGCATAACGGTACGCGCCAGATAGGCCTCCTCGGCGCTCTCCGGAGTCAAATCCACGATGACGCTCATTTTGGTCTTCCGCCAGCTGATCCCGTATTCTCTCAGCTCTCGGATGAATCCGAACAGGGCTTTGATGACGGTGTGTACGTCGGTGTACAGGGAGACGGGTTGTCCGGTGGAGCCGGAGGTGCTCACCAGGTGGGCGTGGGTGGTGTCAAAGTAGGGGTGGACGATGCCCCGGGGGAAGTTTTTGCGGAAGTCGTCCTTGCTGACCGTGGGCAGCTTTTTGATGTCTTCAATCCCCCGGATGTCGGTAGGGTAGATGCCGGCCGCCCGGTACTTGCGCCGGTAGACGGGTACGTCGTAGGCGTAGCGGACCATGCGCCTGAACTGCCGGTCCCGATACCGCTCCAGCTGGTCATAGGATACCCGCCACACGCGGTTGACATCGGTCAGATACCCGCGGATTGCCTGGAGGAGAAAGACCGGATTGAGGAGCGGATTCATGTTCCTGTGTGCAATACTGGGTTGGATTTATATTTTTTGGCCTTCTCCAGGGATGGGATGCTCAGCAAATCATAAATAACGACCGATGATTTCTACCCGGTGAGCACGTGAAATACAAAATAACCGGTGACAATCTACAGGTAGTGACCATAGAGATGGCACCCGGGGAAAAAATCTACGGGGAGGCAGGATGCATGGTGTACATGACACCCAACATCACCATGGAGGCCCGGGCGCGGGGCGGGCTGCTCAAGGGAATCGGCCGCAAGTTCATGGGAGAAACCTTTTTCCTCACCGAGTTTCTTTCCGCCGGGGGGACCGGACTGGCCGCCTTTGCCGGCAATGCACCGGGCACCATCATTCCCCTGGCCATCGACGACGGCCGGCAGTACCTGGTGCAAAAAGACGCCTTTCTGTGCGCCGAGGATGCAGTGGATCTCAGCGTGGCCTTCCAGAAGCGACTGGGCTCCATTTTTTTCGGCGGCGAGGGGTTCATCCTGGAGCGTCTGTCCGGCGGGGGCACGGCCTTCGTCCACGCCTGCGGCGATTTCATAGAAATGGACCTCAAGCAGGGGGAGCGGATAAAGGTGGATACGGGGAGCGTGGTGGGCTGGGAGGCCAGCGTGGACTACGACATCGAGCGGGTGAAGGGCATTAAGACCATGTTGTTCGGCGGGGAGGGCCTGTTTCTTACCACCCTCACCGGGCCCGGCAAGGTCATCATCCAGTCCATGACCCTGCACAACCTGGCCATGGCCCTCTATCCCTTCATGCCCCACGGACAGCAGACCTCGGGGCGATCGGGCATCGTGGGCACCCTGCTGGACGAGACTCTGGGAAAATGACGGGCATGATCTTCAGGGCGGGCATGCTGATTCTCTTCCTCCTGGCAGCGATATTTGTGGTGTTCCTGAGCCTGCTCATTGTGGCGGCGGTGTTGCTGATCCTGGCGGGTATCCTGCTGGCCCTCTACTTTGTCGTGGCGAAGAAGCCCCGGATTGAGCAGGACGGCACGTGGACGCTGGACAGGGTCAGGGGAAAGCGGGACTAGAGAAGTCCCTTCATGTCCAGCTCCTGGTAAATCTTGTCGATGGCCTCCGATACCTGCTCCGCCTTGCGGGCTCCCGTGCACACCAGCTTTCCCGAGCCGAAGAGCAGCACCACCACGTGGGGGTCCTCCAGGCGGTAGACCAGGCCCGGGAACTGCTCGGGCTCGTATTCCACCTTTTCCAGGCCGATGGCCAGAGCGATGGCATTCAGGTTGAGCTGGGCGTGCAGGTTGGCGGAGGCCACGATGTTCTGGACGGTGATGTCCGGGCTGTCGTAGACCTTGGCGCCCGCCTTTTCCACTTTTTTGCACACCTTGCTGATGGCCTTCTTTACGTCGTCAATGGTCTTGGCCCCGGTGCATACCACCTTTCCGCTGCGGAAAAGCAGGGCAGCCGTCTTGGGCTCGTCCAGGCGGAGCACCAGGCCCGGGAACTGCTCGGGCTCGTACTCCCCTTCAGGAAGCTTTTTGGACAGTTGAGACAAATCCAGTTCGTCGGCGATGGTGGTAGATGCCACCACGTTTTCAATCTTCATATCAGCCATGTTTACCTCCTCACATGAATTTAAATAGTATATAAACCTCCCTTTATAAACGTTTGGAAAGCCTGTCTGGCTGGTCCTCGACCTGCGGTTACCGATGGCGTGCCGACATTATTTTGGCCAGTCTTTCCGCCGTTTTGCCCAGCCCGGAGTACTGGTCCGTAGAGAGAAACCGGGCCACCGCCTGGCCCAGCATAAACAGTGCCCTTTCGTGGTCCTGCATCGACCGGTGGACGTGATGGGGGAACACGCCAAACTGGTGGTAGTCCTGCAGAACGTCGTCCTCTATCCCCAAACGACGGGATATCTCCTGCACCACCTGATAGAACAATGTATGAAGCTGTATAATGCCCTCTTTGTGCATCTCATCCCTCACCCCTACAACGTCCCGGTGGTAATAAACCTTACTCCCCCCGCCCGGCTACCCTTTCTTTTCCAGGTCCAGCGAAAAATCGGCACTATTCACCGAGTGGGTAAGCCAGCCCAGGCTGATGATGTTGGCAAAGGTGTAGTTGGTAATGTTATCCGGAGTGATGCCCCCGGACACCTCGATTTTCACCTCCGGGTAGACGGAGCGGGCCTCGCTGGCCGCCAGTTTTCCCTTGGCTGGATTCATGTTGTCCAGCATGATGATGTCCGCCTTCTCCTCGGCGGCAATCACCGCATCCTCCATGCATTCCACCTCCACCTCCACCGGCAGGTCCCCAATCTGCTGGGCCTTCCGGATGGCCTCCCGGATGGACATGAACCTCAGGTGGTTGTCCTTGATGATGATGCCGTCATACAGCCCCCAGCGGTGGGTCATGCCGCCCCCCAACTCCACCGCCTTTTTTTCATAGCGACGGAATCCGGGAGTGGTCTTGCGGGTGGCCGCCACCTGCACCTTGGGGTTTTTCCGGTGTACCGTCTCCACCAGCCGATGGGTGAGGGTGGCAATGCCGCTCATCCGGGCCACTATGTTCAGGGCCAGGCGCTCCCCGGCCAGAATGTCTCTGGCGCTGCCCGTCACGCGCAACACTTTCTGGTAGGCATCCACCTGTTCGCCGTCCTTCGCCATCTGCTCCACCTGCAGGCCCAGATGGGCGAATACGGCGGTTGCCTCCGCCAGCCCGGCCACCATGCAGTCCTGCTTGGCTATGACGTAGCCCTCTCCCACCTGGTCGGTGAGCAGGGCGTCGGACGTGATGTCCCCTCGCTCGCCCAGGTCCTCCGCCAGAAAACGCCGGATGTCTTCCTGCAATTCGTCTTCCATGGGAACGTATTAATAGAAATCCTCTATTTATTCCTATGGATTCATACGTTCTGGGAGTCATCGGATGTGGAGCCATCGGCAGCGACGTGGCCCGAGCCGCCGATGCCATGGAGGACATCAGCACCATATACCTCTACGACATCAAACCGGAGAAAGCCGAGGAGCTGAGCCGGCACCTTACCAAGAGCAAAGTGGCCGACTTTGACACCTGGCTGCCCCACGTGGACATCGTGTTCGAGGCTGCATCCCACGAGGCGGTCAAGCAGTATGCGGAGAAGGTCATCCGGGCGGGCAAGGACCTGATAATTATGAGCATTGGCGGGCTGCTGGACGAAGAGCTGCGCCAGCGCCTGGAGGACAGGGCCCGGGAGACCCGCAGCAAAATTTACCTGCCCAGCGGCGCCGTGTGCGGTATCGACGGACTCAAGGCAGCACGGACCGCCGAGGTGGACGAAGTGACTCTGGTGACCACCAAGTCGCCGGCGTCCCTGGACAAAAACCTGGACAGGAGGACCATCATCTTCGAGGGGAGCGCCGGTGAGGCGGTCAAGGCCCTCCCCAAGAACGTGAACGTGGCGGCCTGCCTGGCCCTGGCGGGCATCGGGTTTGAGCGCACCCGGGTCAAGGTGGTGGCCGACCCGGTGGTCAAACACAACAGCCACAAGGTTCTGGCCCACGGCAAGTTCGGGAGGCTGCGGGCGGAGGTGGAAAATCTTCCCAATCCCCACAACCCCAGCTCCAGCTATCTGGCCTCCCTGTCCGCCATTGCCACCCTCCGCCGGGCTATGGAGCCTATACAGATAGGTGCATAACATGAGGGTATGGAAACTGGCGGGGGTGCTCATCGCCCTGGTCGTCCTGGCAGGGGGAGCCCTCAATGCCTACGTGACCTCCCAGCGGCTCAACGAGAGCACCTGTCTGGGCTGCCTGGCTCTCAACCCCCGTGGGGCCCCCTTCACCGATTTCTGGTCCGCCTATCCGGACAGCTACGGCAGCAGGGAGGGCAAGGAGGTGCAGCATCCCTCCTGGGTTACTGGTGAAGTGAACAACGGGAGCGTGGTCATGCTCTTCTTCTGGTACCGTGGATGCCAGCCCTGCAAGCAGCAGTGGGACGACATGAAAAAACGGGGTCTGGTGGAGGGAAGCGAGGAGGACGGCCGCATGGCTCCTCTCTATGAACAGAATGTGACCCTGATCACCATCGACGTGGTTAACAGCAACCGTACCGATGCCCGTACGGTGTATGCCCAGCCGGGCAGGGAGGAGTTCACTCCCATCACCGTGGTGGTCACCGGCAACCAGAGCGGCCTGTCCTGGTATGCCTTTCAGGGACCGGCAGATGGAGAGGGAGGGCGGCCGTCGGTGCAGGAGTTGATAGACATAATCGAGATGGCCATCCAGGTGAGGGGGGGCTGACATGGCGGTGTGCGGATTCAACTGTGGTTCCTGCCCCTTCGCCTACCTGTGTGTTCCCCTGGCCGTGGGGGCAGTTTTTGCCTGGAAACGCTATGCCCGCTCCCCGCTGCAGAAAAAGCGGTTTGTATCCCAACTGTCCTTCCTGTTCATAACCAATGCCGCCTTCCTGGTGGGAAGCACCGGCCTCATCTACACCTATTTTTACTGCTGGGAATCACCGGTGGCGGCCATGGCCTGCCCCATCGGAATTCTGGAGCACGCCTCCATTGAACTCAACTGGATGCTGGCCGTCTACCTGCTGGGAACCATCGCCCTGGTGTGCATGGTGTTCGGGCGGGCGGCCTGCGGCTGGGCCTGCCCCATCGGATTCCTGCAGGACGTGCTGGGGATGCGCAGAAAAATAAAAAGCGGCAAGTCCCAGCGGGCGGACCAGCGGATGCGCCTCCTCAAATATGCCATCCTGCTGCTCATACCCCCTGTGTGCTACGTGACCGGCGACATGGCCTACACCAACCTCTGCCCGGTGGGGGGATTGACCGCCACCCTTCCCGCTCTGGCCCTGGACCCGGGCGGCTACACGCTGGGCGTCTATTTCGTTCCCAAGATGCTGTTTCTGGGCGGCTTTTTCGTGCTCATCGTGATGCTCACCCGGGGATGGTGTCGGCACCTGTGTCCGGTGGGGGCCATGATGGCGCCCTTCAACAAGGCCAGCCTGCTGCAGCTGACGGTGGACATGGAGAAGTGCACCCACTGCGGAGCCTGCAAAAACGTGTGCCCCATGGACATCAACCTGCCGGAGGACCATGCCAGCGCGGAGTGCATCCGCTGTGGGCAGTGCGTCTCCTACTGCCCGGCGGGCGCCCTGCGCCTGGGATTCACATGAACATTCGCCCCTTCCGCCACCGTGATTTGGATGAGGTTATGCGTCTCGTGGACCGGACCCTGGAGGACCGGTATACCCCGGACTTTTTCCTGGGGATGTGGGAGGTTGCCCCACAGGGATTCCTGGTGGCCGAGGAAAGGGGGAGGGTGGCAGGCTTCGTTCTGGCCGTGTTGGCCGACGTGGGCACCCTGCGCATCCTCATGATGTGTGTGGCTCCGGAGCACCGTCGCCGGGGCATCGCGTCCGCCCTGCTGGAGGAGGTCACGGCGGCCCACCGGCCACGGGTGGTTTTTCTGGAGGTCAAAAAGGGCAATATCGCCGCCCTGCGTCTCTACCAGCGGCACGGATTCGTGGTCACCGAGATTATTCCCGATTTTTACCCCGACGGCAGCCCCGGCTACCGCATGGAAAAACGCCTCCAGTGACCAATGGGATCCTGGTTGGAAACCGGGTTCAGCTCACCGCTTCCTGCCTGCCAGAAACACGGCCAGGGCCAGGGAGAGAGCTGCCAGCGGGAGGGTGAAACCCGGAACCTCCTGTTCATCGACGGGGCGAGAGGGCGGACCCCGCTCGGTGACGAAGGAAAACGTGTAGTCCTCGGCCATGCTCACTCCGTGCACGTTGGCCGCCGAGCGATTGACTGTTATGGAGTAAAGGGTGTCGTGGTGCAGGGGCTGGAGGGGGCTGAGGTGGAGGGTGGGGCCCTCCCATTCTGGGAGAAAAACGAGGGGAGAGGAGACGTTGAGGCCCTCCCGCACGCTGCTGTGATTCATCTCCTGGGAAAACGTGATGGAGATGGTGGCGGCAACGGGCACCCCCCGCTCGCCATCGGCCGGAAGGGTGGCAACCACGCGGGGTCGCTCCACGTGGAAGGAAAACGAGTAGTTGGCGGGCAGCCGATTGCCGGCCCTGTCCGCGGCAAAGGTGGTAATGGTCACGGTGTACGAGCCGGGGGAAAGAAATCGGGGGATGATGAGCAGCGTGGTATGGTTCTCCTCCCAGGCCAGGGTGAAGGGAAACCAGGGAGTCAGGCGTACGGCCCGGCTGAAAAAAGCCGTGGTCATGGGCTCAGAGAACACCATGCGAAGGGTGCCATTGCTGGCCACGGTACCCCCGGGGGCGGGGCTGGTGGTCACCACGTGCGGCGGGGTGGTATCAGCGGGGGCGGTGGAAAAGGAAAAACCATAGGGCTGGGGCAGGAACTGGCCGCTGGTTCGGCGAGCGGCGGTGCCCAGGGAAAGAGTGTAGGTGGTTTCCGGTTCCCATCCCTCAACCGGAGTGATGAGCAGCACGTTTTCCCCCCGCCAGCTCAGGCTCACCTCAGCTGGAGGAGAAATGGACAGGGCGTCGGCCACCGAACTCTGGTTCATGGAGAAAGAAAAGGTGATCTCTGCCGGGGTATAGACATCCACCTCCCGGGCGTTGTTGGCCGGCCTGGTGCCCACCACCCGGGGCGGGCTGGTATCCACGGTGAAAGACCAGCTGGCAGTGTCTTCCTGCTGCAGGTCGTCCCGTACGGCAACCCGAAAGGTGTAGGCGCCATCGGACAGGTTTCGGTACTGCGCCTCGGTGCTCTGACCCCAGGAAGACCACTGCTCATCATGTTCCAGCAGCCGGTAGGAGTACTGCAGGCGGGATTCTGGGGTGACGTCGTCACGTCCCCTCCAGGAGAAGTACGCGTCCCTGGTGCCCATCAGGCCATCCGGTTTATCGATCAGAGTGACGGTGGGCGGGGAGTCCTCGGGAGGACGGGCCGCGGCTACCGCATCCACATAGTGGGCATCAAAGGGCTGAGAGTTGGTGGGTGGATCCGAGTAGCCGGTGTGTCCCTGGGCGTTGAAAAGGGCGGCAATCACCATGACGTTGTCCCGGGTGACGTCCCCGTAGCCGGCGGCACTGCCGTTCCAGACGACTTCTTTTACCAGCGTACCGTCCACGCTAACCTGTACGTCCAGAGCAAAATCAAGGAAGGCGTAGCGGTAGCGGTCGCCGTCGTAGTCGTTCCAGCGGGACACCGGCTCCACCACGTAGAGGCGCAGGCGGCCCTGGTAGGGGTCGCCGCTGGTCACGGACGCCGTGACCTGCAGATGGCTGTCGCCCAGCCAGTCCACCTCCACTTCCAGGTCCACATCCGGTCTGGTCCGGCTGCGGGCGGCCTGGATGGCATCCTGGTAGGGGGACAGTTGGCTCTTGCCTCCGAACACCACCCGGTAGCCGCCGTCGAAAAACGAGGTGGGATAGCCGACGATGCTGTAGTCATCGATGCGGTCTGCCGCCTGTGAGCTTCTGTCGGTAACCAGGGTTACGTAGTAGAAGGCGCTGTCGCTCTGCTGTATCTGATGCAGGGCCGCACCGGTCTTGGGGCAGGCCGTACACCAGGTGGCGGTTCCCACCTCGCACAGCACGGCAACGCCGTCGGCAGCGGGGGCGGCCGGGGGGATACTGGCCAGGAGGGAGAGAGCGATAAGAAGGGAGAGGAACAGAGCCGCTGCTTTCATGGTGGGAGGAAGGACCCGCGCCTATTTCACCCTTTCGTCCGGCGTCTCCGTGCCATCAGGGCCCCCGCTCCGGCTGCCAGTACCCCGGCCAGGGCAAATCCGGGCATGCCGTTTCCGCCTTCGGATGGTTCCACCCGGAAGGAGGTGGTGTTGTCGTATACCTGTGAACCGTCGCCGTAGGTGAGAGTGAAGTTGAGGTGGATGTCGGCGGTCTCGTTGATGTAGAAGGAGAGGCTAAACAGGTCGTCGGTTTTCTCCATGTCCTTGGGGATGCGGCATATGTAGTTGTCGTCGGTATCCACGCACACCTGCAATACCATGGAGGTCACGTTGCCCTCCGGGGCTGCATAGACGGTTATCCGGTCTCCGGGCTCCGGGTGCTCGGGCGTCCAGGTTACTTGGGGCTCGCGGAAAGGCCGGGGGGCGGCTGCCACCACGGAGCTCAGGGCAATCAGCACCACGAGGGCAAGGGCTATGCTTCGCATCATATCACCTCATTTTGATGAGGCGAATAGAGTCGCTGGCGGACTCGTACTCGCCGTTGTAGGCACGCACCATCAAGGGCACGTTGCCCTCGTCCAGAAGATCATCATCGTCGTAGTCCCGGCTCCATTCCCAGGTGAACGGCGGGGTGGTATCCACGTGCACCACTTCCCGGCCGCAGCCGCAGGTCATCTGCAGCAGGAACTCCACTCTGATTACATCGTCTGACGTCCGGGCCTCCACGGTCAGGTCCCCGATGACCACCTGCCCCAGGATGGGCAGCAGCTTGAAGCCGAAGGCGTAGATGCCGTTGCGGGGCTTGACGATGCGCACGTCCGGTCCCTGCATCTCCAGGGGCATGCTGACGGTGAGGGTGGCGGGGGGGCTTTCTGCTCCGTGTTGGTCGGTGGCTTTGACGGTGATGGTGTAGGTGCCGTCGTTGTCCCAGGCGTGGGAGGCCTGGGCCTGTTGGCCGGAGTCGTGCAGGGGGGTGCAGATGTCGGTTCCGTCTCCCCAGTCGAAGCAGTAGAAGACCTGGTCTCCGTCGGGGTCGGTGGTTACGGCGGTGTAGGTGTAGGTGGTGCCGGTGTCTCCGTTGGCGGGGCCGGTCAGCGTGGGCCGGGCCGGGGGATCGTTCAGGGCGGCGGATGCAGGCTCCTCCAGGGAGAAGGCCAGGACGGAGGGAAACACCAGGGCGGTCAGAACAATTATGGCCAGTGCCTGTTTCATGGTATCACCTCAGAAGTTAATGACGTACATCCTTAATGAACTTTGTTCCCAGTTTCCCCAGGTGTCGTAGGCTATGACCTCCAGGGTGTGACCCCCGAATGTTCCCTCATACATGAAGGAATAGGGGCCGTCTTCCACCGTGGCCAGAAGTTCGCCGCATACCATGAACTCCACCCTCTGGATGCCGGACGGGTCAGTGGCCGTGGCATTGACCGTGACTGCCCCGATGACGATGGCGCTGTCGAAGGGAGTGGTCAGGAGCTCGCGGTCCATAAGGTAAATGGTCCCCTCCGTGGGCCGGTCGATGGACACCTGCGGCGGGGTGAAGTCCCCCTCCTCCTGGTTGGTGATGGACACATCGATAACCAGCTGGCCGTTGTCCCACTGGCTGGAAAGAGTCAGCTCCAATTCGTGCACATCGGCGGTGAGGGCGCTGCCTATGGCATTGCGGTAGCGGGTCTGGTCTTCGTAGCCTCCCACGATGACCCGTCGCCCGCCGTCAAAGAAACAGCTGGGATACCCGGCTAGGTTGTAGTCCTCCACCCGCTGAGCGGCCAGGTCGTTTTTGTCGGCCACCATGGCCACGAAATAAAAGGGAAAATCATGGGACTGGTAGACACCGTACAGGGCCCTGGACATGGCAGGGCAGTAGCGGCACCAGGTGGCGGTAATTTTTTCCGCGAACACCGTATGGGTATACGTCTCGTTTTCAAAGCTGCTCTCCGTTTCCCCGGGGCGCACCGCCGCAGCCGCATCCACGTAGTGGGCGTCAAACGGGTTGCTGAAGGGAGGATTGGCGTAGCCGGTTCGAATCTGGGGGTTGAACACCGCAGCCATCACCATGAGGTTGTCCTGATCAACGTCACCATAGCCGGCGGCGGCCGCATCCCAGGTGATGGATTCCTCCCACGTGTCACCAAAGGGAATGGACAACTGCTCGTTGAAGGCGTAATCCAGGAAACCAAAGTGGTAGGGGTCGCCCTCGTAGTCGTTCCAGCGGGACACCGGCTCCACCACGTAGAGGCGCAGGACGCCGGCATAGGAGCCACTGTCTCCGTTGGCGGGGCCGGTCAGCGGGGCAGGTGCAGGACTGTCGAGGGTGAAAGCCAGGGCCGAGGGAACGACCAGGGCAGTCAGAACAGCTATGGCCAGTGCTTGTTTCATGGTGCCACTTCTCTATGCCCCCTCCAGGGAGGGATACACCAGAGTGGCTGCGGTCTGGTCGGTGAACTGGGCCAGGAAGCGGCTGGGCTTGGGCATGTCCCAGGGGTTCTTCTGCAGGTGGGGCATCCAGTGGGCGACGGACCCCACGATTTGTATGTTCTCCATGTCGATGTCGCCGTAGGTGTTGCCGGCGTGGTCCTCCTTGCCGTCAAAGGTGGCGGTCTCCGTGTAGGTCTCCCCTGCCGGAATGGACACGTACTTGTTGAGGGCAAAGTCCAGCAGGGCATAGGGAATGGGGTCCCCGTCTTCGTCGTTCCAGCGGGAAACAATCTCGGTTACATACACCCGCAGATGGCCAACATACGTGCTGGACTCCCGGTTGGTAATGCTCACCGTAATGGCTATCTCGGCGTTGCCCGCCCATAGCGCATTGATGTCCATCTCCAGCTCGTGCACGTCCCGCTGGGCCACCTCGTTGATGGCGGCGCCGTAGGCATTGACGTTGTCGGCCACCTTGTAGCCGCCGTCCAGGTACAGCATGGGGATGTAGGCGGCGCTGAGCCACCGGGCGCGCTTGACCGCCACGGGGTTCACCACCGGGTCGCTGTCGATGACCAGGGTCACGAAATGGAAGGGATACTCACCCGTCTCGTACAGGTCGGAGATGGCATGCTCCGCCCGGGGGCAGTTGGGGCACCAGGTGGTGGACAGCATTTCGGCCAGCACGAAGTGGGTGTCCTCGTTCATCTCCAGGGGCATGCTGACGGTGAGGGTGGCGGGGGGGCTTTCTGCTCCGTGTTGGTCGGTGGCTTTGACGGTGATGGTGTAGGTGCCGTCGTTGTCCCAGGCGTGGGAGGCCTGGGCCTGTTGGCCGGAGTCGTGCAGGGGGGTGCAGATGTCGGTTCCGTCTCCCCAGTCGAAGCAGTAGAAGACCTGGTCTCCGTCGGGGTCGGTGGTTACGGCGGTGTAGGTGTAGGTGGTGCCGGTGTCTCCGTTGGCGGGACCGGTCAGCGTGGGCCGGGCCGGGGGATTGTTGAGCAGGGCAGTAGACGCCTCAGGACCGCGCTCGTCGATACCTATCTGCAGCGCCAGCACCGAGGGAAGAACCAGCGCTACCAAAACTCCTATAGATAGTGCCTTTTTCATGGTTGTCACTGACCACTATATTCAATGCCGGTATTAATATTTAACTATCGTTAAGCGGCGTTAAGCTGGGATTGCCGTCGGGGTCGGGACGAAAACGCGCGTCAGTAAAAAGCGGTCTAAGGCCCTGGTTAGGTTATCTGTCCAATGATAACCACATAGTTTTTGCCGTATTTCTTGGCGCATCGGGGGCACGTGGTGTACCACATGTACCATTTTGTAACGTCGCAACCCCGTTTTTGTGCGTATTCCTGAAAATCGGCACACCATGTGCCGGTGTCTTTGAACGGACCCTCGTATACCTTGCTCAGGAACTTTCCGCTCAGAGTCAGGTTTTCTGCATCCGGGACTTCTTTGTCCACTGCCAGGTACAGGTTCATGTTCCATTTAGAGGTATGGTCTGATAAGCACAGCCAGTCGGGTATTTTTGCCTGTGCCCTCTCAACTTTTTCGTTGAGCCTGGTGATAACCCTGCCAAAATTGACGGGCATGTAAAACAGGGTAATTACCGTGCCTTTTATGAATTTCTTGTGGTTCCATTCAATGACCGTGCCATCCCACGGCTTTGGGTCAAACGGGGGACAACACTCATCCTTGCTCATGGTATCCTCTGCTGTGATATAACTTAACACGTTTATAAACATTGTTCGGAGGGCTGCTGTGCTCAGTAAGTTGCCACGTGCAGTCCCACAATCGTGGAGGGCATGCACTGTAAGGCCGTGTGAACGGTTACGGGACGGTTATCCCGGTCACAGGCTCTCTATTCCCAGTTCCTCTTTGGGTTTGCCGGCCTCTGCCAGGACTTCCTCTGCCACGTAGATGGGGCAGCCCTCCCGCGCTGCCAGGGCGATGCAGTCGCTGGGGCGGGCGTCCATGACGATGTCCTGGCTCTCGCCGTCCCGGAAGCATTCTATGTGCAGCTTGGCCATGAATACCCCGCTGTGCAGACCGTCGATGACCACCTTTTTGATGCTGCCGGCCATGGCGTTGATGGCCTGAATGAAGATGTCGTGGGTCATGGGCCGGCCGGTTACCTGTCCCTGCAGCCCGTTGATGATGCTCTCCGCCTGCCAGCGGGTGACATAGATGGGCAGGGCCAGTTCTTCTCCCACCAAAATGATTTCGGAGAAGGTGTCGCCGTGGTAGACCCGGGGGTATATATCCATCTTGACCAGGCTCATGTTATCGCCGCCAGTCTCTTTATTCGACGGACCACGTTGGGATGAGAGGAAAACACCTCCAGTATGCGGTCCGTGCGGCTGACCCGGGCCCGCTGCGCAAACTGCTGCACCTCGACGCTGTCCAGGTGGCCGTCCAGGTTCACATCTGCCTGCCGCAGGTCCATGACCTCCCGCCGGGCCCGGGAGGGGTCGGTGGCCAGAAAGGCCTTGGTTCCCGCCACCTTGTGTATCTCCCGGTCGTCCAGACGGGTGGTGTCCAGGGTGATGCGGTACAGGGCGGAAGCCAGGGCGTGGGGCTGGCCGGTGAGCTCCGCCCCGCCGTGGTCGGCGTAGTACTCCCGGATGCGGCTCACGTAGAGCACAATCAGGTTGGTGACCAGGTAGAGGGCAAAGGCCACCATGGCGATAAGGACGGTTTCCCCCCGCCGCCCCCGCCCCCACAGGAAGGTCCAGAAGGTGAAGTAGCAGATGAGGGGGATGACGGAGAGCATGGTAATCACCACCATGTCGTGGTGGCGGAGGTGGGACACCTCGTGGGCCAGCACCGCCTCCATCTCATCCCGGTTGAGGCGCTCCAGCAGGCCCTGGGTGACGCATACCCGCCCGTCCCTCTTGCTCCTCCCGAAGGCGAAGGCGTTGGGCACCCTGACCCGCGAAATGCCCACCCGGGGCATGGGAATCCGGGCCTGATCGGCCAGGCGCTGCACGGTGTCCCAGAGCTGGGGGTGCTCCTCTCTCCGGATGTAGCGGACCCTCATGCTCAGTTCCACGATTTTGGGGCCGGTCAGGTACTGCACCAGCACAATGACCACGGCCAGGGCGGCCAGGGGCAGGGGATAGGCTGCTCCCAGCCAGTAGGCGATGAGAGTGATGAACCCGTAGATGAGGGCGAACATGAGGGCCACGGCCAGGGCCAGGCGAGCCTGCAACCAGAGGGTTGACATACGGCTAACATAACTGGGCTGCTTAATAAGATTTTCTGAGGAAAAAAATTAATGGCGGTGCTCCTTACCGGGGCATGCACACACGGACGATAACCGCCGTATATGCCCTGCTGGTGGGCGTGGCCATCCTGGGGCTGTGGAGTATGCTGCTGGCCACCGACCAGGTACCGGAGCGGGAAACCGAGCCCCTGACCATAACCTATCACCTGGTGGCGGAGACGCTGACCGCTCTTGCTCTTATCATGTCCGGATACGGGCTGCTGAGACGGCGGAGGTGGGCATCCCGGAGTGCGCTGCTGTCCTTTGGATTGCTGCTGTACACCACCATCAACAGCACCGGCTACTATGTGGAGTGGGAGGAATGGGCGGTGGCAGCCATGTTTTCGGTGCTCACCCTGCTGACCCTGGTCCTTGTGGGCCTGACCTGGCGCATGGATGGCTCACCCCCCGGCGGGTAGGCGCCCTTTCAGTACCGCATTTCCACGGGCTCTCCCTGGAACTCCTCGCGGGACAGAAGAAGCAAAATGATGGCCACGATGCCCAGGGGGATGCCCACGATGCTGAAAAAGCCGGCCACTATGCCGCATACCCCTCCCACCAGGGCCACGATGAAGTGCCTGCGGAGGAGGGCCATGATGCCTCCCACCAGGGCCACCGTGGACAGCGTGGCCAGCACCGCGGCCAGCAGCGGTCCCATCTCGAATATTCGTATGGCCAGACTCTTGTACTGCTCGGTGCCCTGGCCCGCCTCCAGGACGAAGCGCTCCTGAGCTATGGACACGTTCCAGGGGAACACAAACACCTTGGCCTTCAGCGTTTTGTAGCCATCTTCCATGAACTGCAGTTCCTGCCTGCCGCTGGTGATGTTGGGGAACGAGAATCGCCCCTCGGCATCGGTGACCGCCATCAGTTCCGGATGGTCAGTCACGGTAACCGTCACCCCGGCCAATGCGGTTCCTTCTTCGTCCACCACCGTTCCCTGGAACTGGCTTTCCATGTGCACGCTGCCCACCACGTCCAGGGAGAAAAACAGTACTCCGCTGATGACCACTCCCAGCAGAAAAATGATGATGAGCAGAAGCCCGGCCACCGGGGGTTTCATGGACCGATTTTTCAGGCGCACCGAGGGATGAATCAGGGGGGCATCCTCCTCCCAGCTGTAGGGCTCATCCACGTTGACCTTGAACTGCACGCCGCACTGTGGGCAGGCCACTATCTGCTCGCCGTGGGCCTCGTCGGGAACCTCCACTACCACCTTGTGCTTGCAGTGGGGACAGTGAGCCTTCCCCTTCATGTGCTGTACAATGAGCGGGGATTATTTAATAGTATTGTGAGCGACCGCTCCATGGGCATTTCTGGGGCATGAAGGAGGAAAGGGTTATTACCTCCAGCGGGTATCATGGCCCATGCGCATTGCTTCCCTCCGGGCCATACCAGTGGAGCTGACCCTCAAGGAGCCCTTCACCATCACCCATGAGACGGTGGACACGGCGGTCAACGTGTTCATCAGGCTGGAGACCGACCAGGGCATCGTGGGATGGGGATGTGCCACTCCGGACAGCGTAACCCGGGAGACGGAAGCCAGCGTGCTGAAGGCCTGCCGGGGCCCACTTCGGGACCTGCTTGTGGACAGGGACCCCATCCGCATTAACCTGTTAAATGACGTCATCGAGCACCAACTGCCGGGGAATCAGTCTGCCAAGGCCGGAGTGAACATGGCCCTCTATGACCTTCTGGGGAAGGCCGCAGGTCTGCCTCTGTACCGGCTGCTGGGCGGTTACCGGGACCGCATAGCAACCTCGGTGACCGTGGGGCTGAACCCGGTGGACGTGATGGTGGCCAGAGCCAGGGATCTGGTGGCCCGGGGGTTCACCTGTCTCAAGATTAAATGCGGGATGGAGCCCCATCAGGACATCGAGGCGGTGCAGGCCATCCGGGGGGAGGTGGGACCGGCCGTTAAGATACGCCTGGATGCCAACGAGGGCTACACCGTGGAGCAGGCCCTGCAGGTGATTCAGACCCTGGAGGCCCTGGGCGCCGACATTGAGCTGCTGGAGCAGCCCACCCCGGCCCGGTATCTGTATGCCCTGAAGGAGGTAACCGCTCAATGTCCGGTTCCCATCATGGCCGATGAGACCGTCCTCACCTTTAGCGACAGCCTGAAGGCCATAAAACTGCAGGTTGCCGACCTGATCAACATAAAGCTGATGAAAATCGGGGGCATCACCAATGCCATGAAGGCAAATTTGGCCGCCGAGCTGGCCGAGATACCCGTTATGGTGGGGTGCATGAACGAATCCATGGGGGCTATGGCGGCCGGGGTTCACTTTGCCTGTGCCTTCAAAAACGTGGCCTACGCCGACCTGGATTCCGCCCTGGATTTCACCGACGATGTGGTGACCGGCGGCGCCCGATATGAAAACGGCTGTGTGGTCCCCGTGGAAAAGCCCGGCCTGGGCATCGAGGTGAAACTGTAGATGCCTGCTGCACGCTTTCCCATACTCCAGGATATTCCCTCCTACAGCCGGTTTTTGACGGTAAGCGAAGTGGACACCCTGCTGCAGTCCGTACGTGCCCTCCCCGACGTCCATACCCATGCTATAGGGCGCACCGTAAACGGCGAGGAACTGCTCATGCTGGAGATAGGCTCCGGGGACCGGACGGCCCTGGTTATCGGGGTGCCCCACAGCGACGAGCCCCTGGGGAGCCTCCTGACCACCTTTTTCGTGCGGTGGCTGGCCACCCATCCCCAGGCGGACCATTTTGGCTGGCGGTGGCTGGTCATTCCCATACTGGAGCGGCGGGGCATGCGTCTCAACGAGGGATGGTTTAACCGGCCCGATTCGCTGGCCGCCGTGGCCAAGGCCTCCTTTCGGGAGCCCACGGAGGAGCAATACGAATGGACCTTTCCGGCCTCCTATGAGGACTACCAGTGGACCCGGTCGCGTCCCGAAACCCTGGCCGTAAAACGGGTGCTGGAGCGGGAAAAGCCGGCCCTGCTGTGCGGCCTCCACCACAGCGGCTTTACCAATGCCTACTACTATTTCAGCCACCATTTTCCGGAGGTCTATGGGCCGCTGAGAAAGTTTGTGGCCCCGCTGCGGATACCCCTCTCCGATACGTCTCCCGACGTGCCCTTTGGCAGAATGCTGCACCCCGGCTTTTATCAGATGTACGGGCTAAAGGATTATCTGGACTACTATGCCACCACCAGCCCGGCCCTCATCAAAACCATCCAGCGGGGGGCATGCAGCGACGAATGGTACCAGAACGAAATCGGCAGCGGCTTCAGCTTCAACTGCGAGGTTCCCATGTACCTGTCGCCGCTGATGCAGGACAAAAACCCCTCCTCCGTCAACCACCGTAAGACGCAGGAGGCACGGTACACAACAAAGGCGGCCCGGGCCCGATATGCCAAGCGGATTCTCAACCGGCTGGCCGGGCACGCGGACCTGGCGGATGGCATGCTCTACGAGATGGCCAAAAAACATCTGGACAGCGAGTGGAGATATCTGGAGCACGAGAGGGGGATGCTGGCCGCCCCTCCGAAAAAGGAGGAAAAAATCACCAGGGGCCAGGTGCTGGAAGGCGAGCTCCTGGCCGATTTATCCGACCTGTTTCTCCTCGGGCACCTGTGGCGGGTGGCAGAAAGCATCTGCATCAAGGGTGGCCAGGGGCCCCTGTGCCGCGTCATGGACTCCGTTAACCTGGAGATACTCTCTCTGGCCAAAAGCATTCAGAAAAGAGGACAGTTCTACCCGGTTCCGCTGCGCACGGCGGTGAAGATGCAGCTGGGGAGCCTGCTCATCATCGCCGAGGCCCTCCGCACCACAAGCGACCCGGAGTTTCTCTCGTCGTAGCCAGGCTCTCTGCCTACCGCCCGATCTCCATCATGCGCTCCAGGGGCCTGCGCGCCTGCTCAATGACCTCCGGGTCCAGGGAGACCTCGGGCTGCATGCTCTCCAGCGCGGCTGCCACCTTCTGCAGGGTAATTTTTTTCATGGTGGGGCACACCGCCTGCTCCACCACGTAGAACCGCTTGCCGGGAGCCTCTTTTTTCATGCGGTAGGCCAGCTCCTTTTCGGTGGCCACGATGAATTCTCGGCCCTCGGATTGCTGGGCATACCTGAGCATGCCGGTGGTGGAGGCCACCTTGTCCGCCAGGTCGATGACCTCCGGCGAGCATTCGGGGTGGGCCAGCACCTGGGCTTCCGGGTGCTGCTGCTGGAGATGTCTGATATCTTCCGGGGTGATGCCCTCGTGGGTGGGGCAGAAGCCGGGCCACAGGACCACCTCCCTGTCGGTGAAGCGCTGCACGTAGCGGCCGAGGTTGCTGTCGGGAACAAAGATGACGCCGTCGGGCATGTTTTCTACCACCTTGACCGCGTTGGCCGAGGTGCAGCAGATGTCGCTGACCGCCTTGACGGCTGCTGTAGTATTGACGTAGCTGACCACGTCCAGCCCCTTTTTTTCCTTGAGGCGGCGCAGCGACTCCGGGTCCACCATGGCCGCCATGGGGCACTTGGCTCCCGTATCGGGGTGGAGAACCGTTTTGTCCGGATTGAGAATCTTGGCGCTCTCCGCCATGAAGTCCACCCCGCAGAACACGATGACCCGGGCATCTGTTTCCGTGGCCTGCTGGGCCAGCCCCAGGGAATCGCCCACGAAATCGGCGATGTCCTGTATCTCGGGGCGCTGGTAGTTGTGAGCCAGAATAACGGCCTTCTGCTTCTCCTTGAGCCTCTGTATGCGCTCTGTGGCAGTCTGCATGGTCTGGGTGCTTATCGCCGGGGCTATTTAATACTTTGTGCCTCGGCTAGCGGGGGGTGGGGCTGGTGCCGTCGGCGATGGCCAGGGTGGGGTCTCCGAACAGGGCCATTTCCAGCAGTGTCTTGTAGTCCACCTCCTCCAGGTCAAAGGAGGTGGCATACTCCGCTATGGCGTCGCCCCATACCGGTCCCAGAACCTTGGTGGCGTACATGCCCTCGAAGAGGTTTACCTCCATCCACCCAAACAGGCGGTCCGTTTCGCTGGTGCCGTAACTGCCGTACCCTATACCCGAGGCACCGAAGCTGGCGATGCCTCCTCCCAGGGGCTTGCGCAGCGTGACCCAGGAGATGCAGTCCGGGGTGTAGCTGAATTTGCTGCAGGAGCAGGCGTTGAACACCACGGCCGGCAGTTTCTTGAGGTTGAAGGTCCAGGTATAATCCACGTACAGGAATCCGGAGTAGGGAGAATAGAAGGTCTTTTGGGGGAGCCACACCTCGTCGTCGTTGGGGGCATGGGTGGCCCAGCTCAGGGGGCTGCCGTGCCCGGAGAAGTCCACGAAGTCCGCACCCTGGTTTATGGCCCGGATGATGTTGCCCTTGGTGAGGTCGCCGGTGGAGGCCCACAGGCGGACGCTTTCATATCCGGGAAGGCGCTTCAGGACCTCCTCGTTGGCAAACTCTCCCTCGTTGACGTTTTCGCCGTCGCCGGGGAAGGTGTCACCCCCAATCTGGACGATGACGTTGGTCATGGCGTTGCTCTCCTCGTAGGAGACTATTTTGTTGACCACCGTGCGTAACTCGAAGGCGTTGTTGCAGGGCAATCTCGCCACGTACACGTCGGGTACGATGTCGATGGCCGCCACGTCGTCGGGGTATTCGGCGTATTTGCCGTCACCGTCGGCATCCCAGGTGGACAAACTGCCGTTGGCGTCATAGATGTCCGCATAGTAGAGGTCGCTGGGGAACTTTTCCTCGTAGCGTCCGGAGGGAATCCAGGCATAGCGCACCGGGAACTGCTCCTCGCCCTCCACCCCTGCCCCCACCAGCAGCACGGAGGTGATGCCCCACTGTTCGATGGCGTCCCGGATGTAGTGTTTTATTGATTCCTGGATGTCCGCGCCCTGCTGGGGTATGTCGTCCAGGGTGACCATAACGGTGTCCACGCCGTTGGCGTTTTTGTGGTCCACCAGGGTCTGCAGTTGCCCTGTATAGCCGGCAGGGGTCAAAATGAGCAGGTCGTATGCATCGGGCAGGGCGAGGGGCTCGGCCGGCGTATAGATGATGTCAAGGGTGGCCTGCGAGTAATACCGGACGGTGTTGGCCGCGGAATGATAGCGGGCCGGGTACAGATGCACGGAGAGGAAGGTGGCCCGCTGCCCGTTCCACAGGCCGGCCGCCGTGGAGTAGGAAAAACTCCGGTCGGGGTACTCCGCCTGCTGGTAGGCCACCGGTCGGGAGGCCGGACTGGTTTCTATCAGGGAGAGGAGATGTGCGCTGGGCGCCGGAGCCGGGAGGGAGGGCAGCGGATGGTTCTGCTCCCCTGCATAGGTGACGGTGACCCCGGAAACCCGGGTGCCGAAGGGCAGCGTGTAAGTCGTGGTCACCACCGGCAGCCGGGGAAGGCCGCCGCCCATGGTGTACGAGGTGGCCTGGACGCAGTCTATGACCGTGTAGCCGTCCCGCCGGTCCAGCGAGAGCGGGGAAAACTCCAGGGCATCAGAAAAGTGGCTGTCTGCCCGGTGGGCAGCCGGCCCATCGTTCGTGTGGTGAGTCAGCAGGGGAACGCCGCCCATGCCGCTTACCAGTAAAAGTCCCAACAGTCCAAGGGTCACTATTTTTTTCATGGTAGAACCTCCGGGAGGTAAACCCATATCCGGCTGCGCTATAAAATATTGCTGGTTCCCCGGCGGGGATCATCAGGGTTCCCGCGGGGCCTGCTGACCGCTAGGCAGCAAGTGTTTTCCCCCTTGCCCACAGTGAAAGCCGCCCGAGATTTATATGGTTTTCTTTTTATCGCCGGTTGACGGGCTCGTAGGGGTTGAAGGCCGGGTCACCGTAGAGCACGAACTCGTGGATGGCCACGTATTTCTTGTCCAGGGCCCGCTCGCCGGAGTCGCCGTCCCCCAGGGGCGGCGTCCACAGAAAGGTGGAGTTGGCATCCTTGGGCAGGTAGGCATTCTTGGCGTTGCGCAGAGCCAGCCCGGTGGTGGTGTCGTTGGCGATGAGGTCCAGGATGTAGTCCTCGGCAATCAGGGCCCCGAAGTGCAGGTCGGGATACCGGCCGTTGAGCATGAGTTGCAGGGTGGCATTGACGTAGCCTTTGAAGCCGAAACCCTCGAAAATCAGGCCGGGCTCCAGGTATCCGGGGTCGGCGGTGTACCGGGTGGAGGCTATGAAGGCGTTGACGCCGGCGTGGATGAAGGCCTGGGACAGGGTGTTGTAGGGGGACAGGCCCTCGGTCTTGCCCACCAGGCAGCTCTCTATGAAGGCCATGGAGGGCCCGTATTCCATGTTCACCACATGCCGTACGTCAAAGGAGCCCTTGCCGGACAGCCCCGTCTTCAGGCCCAGGCCGAAGGGGTCCATCTCCAGCATGTCGCCCCCCTCGAACAGGTAGTAGGAGCCGTGGTCGAAGGCGAAGATGTAGTTGCTGTCCATCTGGTACCGGCCGGCGTTGCCGATGACCTCTCCCAGCAGTCCCACCCTCTGGGCCTCCAGGCGGTAGGCGCTGAGCACGTCGAATCCGCCCTTTTCCGTGCTGTTGGTGAGCCGCATGTTGATGAACTTGCTCTCCCCGGTCCAGAACTTGGTGGGCTCGTCTCTCACCGGACCGAAACCCATGACTCCCTTGAGCCTGTTCATGAGGTTGGTGAGCACCGGTATCCTCTGGAACTCGATGCCCGTCCCCGTCTGCACGGTGGCCGTGTCCTTCCAGTCGCCCAGCGACTGGATGAGCTGCTCGTAGCATACGGTTCGGGCAATCAGGGCGCTGCAGTCCTGGGCGTCGTAGCCGGTCACCCGTCCCACGGCATTCTCCATCAGCGGATAAAAGGAATAGGTGTCGTTTTCCATGTCGTCCGGGTCGGGGTCTATGTTGCCGTAGATGTGGTCGCCGGCCGCCCCGATGCCGCTGACGTAGTCGCTGTCCGGGTTGTCATAGTAGTAGTGGGGCAGCATGGTGGTGTCGGCCAGCAGGGCGATGTGGAGGGGATTCTGCAGGTAATGGTCGCGCAGGGCCCGGGTGTCATTGGCGGGGATGTCTGCCAGGCGGGCCAGCAGGGCATTGAGGTCTTTGTGTATGCCCTCGACGTGCCGGTTGGCAGCCTGGGCCAGGGGCGGATTTTTCACCGGGCTGGCAATCCCCGGGCAATCCTGGCCCTGGTAGGTGACATCCGGGGTGGCAGCCAAGGCAAATTCTTCGTCGGCCCATACGATTCCCTGGCGGTAGGCCGTGAGGTAGGGGGCCAGCGAGGAGAGGCCCGGCATGAGGGGATACACCGAGGTGTCCAGCTTCTCCACGGTGATGTCCAGGCTGTAGTTTCCGGTGCGCTGAATTATCCAGGTTCCCACCACCTCGGCGTGATAGGTGCCCGGCTGGTCGTACACGCAGACCTCGTATTCCAGGCGGTCCTCGACGATGTGCCCGTTCTGGGTGACCGGGATGCCGGCCGCTGTGGAGGAGTATTCAAAGGTAACCTCCTGGGGGTCCACCAGGTGGAGGAACAGGCGGTCTCCCCACTGCTCCACGTCCTCCGAGTCCTCGTTGACCAGCGTCACCCGGATGCGGGCATAGGTATAGTCCTCGGGAACGGCAAAGGCGTGGCTGGATGAGTAATTGAATCCTTTGAGCAGGAGGTGGAGACCGTGCAGGGTGCTTCCCGAGTTGAGGGTGCCCTGGTAGTGGTAGCTCACCGAGTCCAGAACCTGAGGGGCAGTGATGTCCAGGGGGTTGGTCATGGTGAGGTAACGGCCGAAGTTATCCCCCAGCAGGCTGAGCATAAAGGCGGTTATTTCCTCCTGGTCGGCGAAGCGCTCCGTGATTCCGTAGCCGGCGAGATTTCCGCAGACGAAGGTTTCCTCCACCCCCAGCTCCCGGAGGGTGGGGCGAATGGCGCTGGTGTCATCGGCGACGAACACCGGGATGTTGAGGTAGGAGGCCAGCGGCGCCGCTGCCAGCCCCAGCCGGTAGCCCTCCTCGTCCTGCTTGATAAGCAGGGCCGCCGTGGCTCGCTCCCACACCGCTCGCGCCAGGCGGTTGGAGGCATCGGAGGGCTCCTCGCCCACCATGAACAGAGCCTCCTCCAGCCCGTACATGTCCTTGAATCGCTGCACCGCCCGGGAGGGGCTGATGAAGTCTTGCACCAGCAGGGGGGCGGCGTATCGCTCTCCCACCTCACGGTCGTGGTACAGGGCCACCGGGGTGGCAATGAGGGCATAGAAGGGATTGTCCTGGGAAACGATGACCGGCATGGCCGGCAGGAGACGCTGGCTGGTAACGTCCTCCACGTTCACCGACGTTTCATGGCCGCCCAGGGTCAGGGGAACAATCACCACGGTAACCGACAATACGGCCGCCAGACCGACAGCCAGCAGTTGCTTCAACATGTACCCTTAATGGCGGGAAGCGTATAAGAATTTCGCCGTCCAGAGTTACGTTTTAATAGGGCCGTTTCTTTCTATCTCCATGGGCCACCCGAGCAGTCAGTTGACGGAGGCATTACCTGTGGGGCTGTTCACCCTTTCCTGCAACACGCTGACCGTGCTCAACCAGGCCATGGCCGACCTGACCGGGTTCACCGAGCGGCAGGTGCCCATACACAGGTTTTGGGCCCTCATGGGAGAGGAGCAGGACGGGGCACGGGAGTGCATCCTGCGGGGCCGGGCCGCCCGTTTTTCCCTGCATGCCGATGGTCACCGCCGATGGGTGGAGTTTCGGGGGAGCGCAGCCCACGACGGTACCGTGCTGGGCTGCCTGATGGAGGTCACCGGACACGTGCAGTTCGACCGGAAAATGCAGGCGGTGGAGCAGGTGGCCCGGGAGATGAAGCTGGCCGCCAACCGCCAGCAGGTCTACGAGCTGGTCATGGCCTTCGTCAAGGACGTGCTGGGCTACGACAACTGCGCCCTCCTGGAGAGGAGGGGGGATGCGCTGGCTGTGGTCAGGCAGCGGGGCTACCGGCAGGACGTCATCTCTCTGCGGCTGCCGCTGTCCGGGAAGGGCATCACGGTGCAGGCCTTCACGGCGGGGGAGCCCCTGTATGTGCCGGACGTGCTGCGCAATCCCCGCTACATCGAGGGGGTACAGGGGGCCCGGTGTGAATATGCCGTTCCCATCATCTATCGAGAGGAGCCCTTCGGGGTGCTGGACGTCCAGAACGACCGGACGGATTCCATCACCGCCCAGGACCGGTCCCTCTTCAACACTCTGGCCTCGGAGATGGCCGTTGTGCTGCAGGGTCTGAGGACCACGGAGGAGCTCCGGAAGTCAGAGGCCCGGTATCGCACGCTGGTGGAGGCGGCCAAGGAAGGAATCATCCAGCTGGCTCCCGACGAGACCATTCTGTTTGCCAACCGGTCCCTGGCCGAGCTGGTGGGGATTACGGCAGAGCAGCTGGTGGGATGCAGCCTCCGAGACATAACCACGGAGGAGCAGTTCGCCGTGTTTCAGCAAAAGACAGCCCAGCGACGCCAGGGGCTGCGGGACACCTACGAGGCGGTTCTGGTCCACAGCAGCGGCAGGCGGCTGGACGTGCTGGTGTCCGCCGCTCCCCACTACACCGCTGACGGGGGCTTCGGTGGCACCTTTGCCATCGTCACCGATATCACCCGGATTAAGGAGGCCGAGGAGCGGGCCGACTTTTACCATTCCCTGCTCCGCCACGACATCAGCAACAAAAATCAAATCATCCTGGGATACCTGGAGATTTTGGCCGACACCGATTTAGAGCAGGATCAGCGGGAGCTGGTGAACCTGGCATCCCGGGCCGTCGTTTCCAGCAACGAGCTCATCAGAAAGGTCAAGGAGTTGCAGATGGCCTCCGAGCCCCACAAGCTACGACCGGTGGACGTGGACGCCGTACTGGACGAGGTGGTCGCCGAGTTCTCCAGCGAGCTGGCCAGGCGAGACATGCGCATCCAGCGCCGACCCATCGGAACCCCGGTCATGGGAGACGAGATCACCCGGGAAATCTTTGTCAACCTGATTGGCAACGCCGTCACCCATTCCGGAGGAACCACCATTACCATAGACGGCCGGCACCGCGGACCCTACACGGCCATCCGCATCTCCGACGACGGCACGGGCATCCCCGACCACCTCCGTCCCCATCTGTTCACCCGGCGGGTCAAGGGTACGGACAGCACCGGCAGCGGCCTGGGTCTACACCTGGTCAAAACCATCGTGGAGGCCCAGGGGGGAAGCATCGACCTGCAGGACACCGGAAAAGAGGGCACCTGCTTCGAGGTCAGCCTGCTCAGTGCGGAGGCGTAGCCGACCCGGTCACCAGCCCCAGCGCATGGTCAACTGCACGCCCCGTCCCAGCACCGCAAATTTGCGGATGAGAAGGGGATACCTCAGAATGCCCGCCATGTCCCGCCGTCGCACCTGCCCCAGGTCCCTGCCGTTGAACAGGGAGCCCATTTTTTGCAGGTCGCGGTTGCTCATGGATACCAGTACGTTTTTGCCCCTGACGATGTCGGGATGGGCAAGGGGATGGCGGTGGACCTGCCGCTGGTAGTCCCGGAGGCGGTGGATGTTGTCGGCCAGCATGCGGGCGGCGTAGATGACGGGTCCCAGCCCCCCGCCGGACAGGGCGTTGGTCATGGAGGCCGCATCTCCGACCAGGGCCACCCGCCCCTTCGCTATGATCGGGGGGACCCCGGATACGGGGATGCCCCCGGCCTGCCTCTCCAGCCGGGGACAGCGGTCCAGGTCCAGGTGTTCAAGGAAAGCATCCAGCTGGGAGAATTTGCCGGCCAGCCCCACGTTGAGGGAATCCCGTTTGGGAAACACCCAGGCGTAGTGGGAAGAAAAGCGCTTGTCGAAGTAGAAGCGAAGGTACCGGTCGTCGGCCTGCCCGTCCAGTTTGTACTGCACCCCGCAAATCAGTTCTACGGGAAGGCCCAGGTGTTTGCGCACCACGGAAAAGGGCCCGTCGGCGCCCACCAGCACGTCGAAGGACACCCGCTCCCCGTCCTCCAGCTCCACCTCCCGCTCTCCGATGCGCCGCACCCGGGCGTTGAGGCGTACGGTGCCGCCCTGCCGTTCCAGCGCCGCGGCCATTCCCTGCAGCCAGGCCGTGCGGTCCAGCACCACTCCGGGTATGTGGACGGTAAAAAAATTGTTGCCGGGAAAGAATATGTGGGCGCCCATCGTCTCGTTCTGTACGTAGGGCTCAACGTCGAAGGGCAGGTGCTCCAGCGAGGCCCGGTCGCATCCCTCGGCGCAGGCCGTGGACTGGATGGAGGGCTGCTGTTCGAGAATCAGGGGCCGGTGGCTGCGCTGGGCGAGCAGAAGCCCCGTAATCAGCCCGGCCGGGCCGCCTCCCACGATAACGGCCTTCATCCTGTACCGGGATATGTTTTCCCTTTTTTTAACCATTGCTATTTGTATTCGTGTCAGGGTGTAGCACAACGTTTAAAAAGGCGGAGCGGCTGTTGTTATGTCGAAACAGGGAGGTAATCATGTCGTGGATGGAGAAGTGCGTGCTGGTTCTGGCGGTGGTGCTGCTGGTGGGCACCCTGGGTAAGGGACTGGACACCCGTGAGCAGGGAGGCATGACCGCGGACGTGCCCCGTGTCGGCTCGTTCACCAATCAGACGGACGTGCCGGTGTGGGAGTCCGGAGATTTCTGGGTCTACCGGGTGGGTATATCCTACCAGGATACCGGAACATGGGCTGACCTGGTGCTGGAGGGGCTGCATGTGGAGGTGACGGCGGTGAACGGTGCTGCCTACACGCTGGCCTTCAGCGGGGACGTCGCCGGCTCGGTGCTCATCGCCGGCATCGTGGAGGGCACCCTGCAGGACACGGTCATGGAGGGAACCATGGTGGTCCGGGCAGAGGACCTGGTCGTGGAGGAGGTCACCGACGTGCGCATAGAGGGTAGCATCAAGCGGCAGCTGGTCACCAACGGGTTCCGGGCGGACCTTTCCCTGCGGCAAAACGTCACCCCGGCCGTCGCACCCTATGGCTTTCCCATCGTGGTGGGCGAGACCTGGTCGGTGCCCCGCATGACGCTGTGGCTGTATCTTAATGCCCAGGTGGACCTGGCCGTTCCCTACACCGTGACCTACGATTTTCCGGTTTACCTGGAGGAGCACGCCCTCACCTGTCCCGGCATGGAGGCCCTGGCCACCTCCGTCGGCGTCTATAGCGATGCGTACCGCATCACGGGTGCCGGGTCCCGCTACGACCTCTGGTATTCTCCGACGGCCAGAAACTCCATAGCTGTCGATTACCAGGGGGTGAGGATGTGGTACAACGAGAGCCTGTACTGGGACCTGCATACCCTGGAGGCCGTTCTTCTGGACACCAGCTATCCCCCGGTCAACCAGCCTCCCGCTCCGCCCTCCCATCCCGTTCCCGCCAACAACTCGGTGAACGTGAGCCTGCAGCCCCAACTGCAGTGGACCGGCAGCGACCCCGACGGGGACCCCCTGACCTACGACCTGTTCCTGGGGCCTGACGTTTCGCCTCCCCTGGTAGCGGAGAACCTGACCTCTCCTCTGTATGAGCCGGCGCCGCTGGACGCCGACACCGCCTACTACTGGCGGGTTGTTGCCCGGGACGACCACGGCCATGCCGTATCCGGGCCGTTGTGGAGCTTCCGCACGGCGGCGGGGGACAACCGACCCCCGGAAACCCCGGCCCGCCCCTCCGGTCCCGCCTCGGGAACGGTAAACACCGCCTATACCTATACCTCCTCCTGCGTCGACCCCGACGGGGACGCCGTTTTGTATCGGTTTGACTGGGGAGACGGCAGCACGGGCGACTGGCTGGGACCCCTGGCGTCGGGGGTCACGGTCAATGCATCGCATTCCTGGTCGGCGGTGGGATCCTATGTCATCAGGGTGCAGGCCCGGGACGAGCACGGTCTGGTCAGCGACTGGTCGGACCCTCTGCCGGTGAGCATGCCCAAATCCCTGGTCGGGACCACGGCCCGGTGTGACGCTCCGCTGCTCTGACCGGCGCCCATACCTATAAATGCCTCTCAACCCATGTCCATCTATGAGCAGGAGGGAAGCAACATCTTCACCCCCCTTTGACTACCACGTCCAGTGGCAGAAAGACTACGTGGAGGGGGGCGGACACATGGGGGTGGCCGTCGACTCCCTGAACAACGTCATCGTCTGCGGCATCCACAGGGACGAGAGCCAAGGCGTGGTGGTCAAGTACGACCCTGAGGGCCGGGAGATGTGGTCGGACCACGATTTTCCGGTTCCTCTGCGTCTCACCGCCCGCCGGGACGCCGGCGCCCTGTCTCTGCCCGATGCGCTCACCCGGGTGCTGGGGACGGACTACGGCTACTTCTTTGACCTGGCGGTGGATGGGGACAACAACATCGTGGTGGCCGGAACCTTCATTGAGGAGTCCGGGAGGCGCAGCATCCTGCTGGTCAAGAAATACCGCCCCGACGGCACCACCCTGTGGGAGGTCACCCATACCCCTTTTCCGGTCACTATGGTCACCTCGGTGGGCGTGGATTCCCGGAACAACGTCCTCATTGCCGGCGGAGGAACCGCCTCGGTCCTGGCTTTTCAGGCCCTGGTGATGAAACTGTCCGCTGCCAACGGCAGACGGCTGTGGAAGCGCACCCACCGGGCGGGCATCGTGGCCCTGTACACCGACCTGGCCGTGGACGAGCAGGACACCGTCTACACCGCAGGGTTTACCAGCAACGGCAGCCGGGTCAGCCTGCTTCTGGCCAAGCGGGGCGGGCTGCTGGGCATGCCGGGGCCGACCTTCACCGGGACCCAGGCGGCACCCGCCTCTCTTACCCTGGCTCCCAACCACGGGCTGGTGGTGGCGGGGAAGACGGAGGGCGGGGAGGACACCCAGTACCTCCTGTGCTGCTCCCGCAATCTGCAGCAGCAGTGGGAGGTAAGGGGCGAAATCCCCGGCTTTCTGTACGGCAGTGCCATCTACGGGGATACGTACGTGGCGGCCACCGGGTCCCGCTCCTCGCTTAATCGCTACTACGCCGCTCTCTACGAGCTGACCACCGGCCGGCACCTCATGGACCTGGACCTGGGGCCCCGGGTCAGCGGACGCCTGGACGACTACCTGCGGGGGATTGCCGTGGATGCCGCCGGCGACCTGGTGGTGGCCGGGGCCCGCACCGTAGGCAGGACCCTCAAGCTGCGCCTCAGCGAGCCCGTGCCGCCTTCCTCTCCTCCTCCTGCTCCGCCTCCCTCCCCACCGCCCCCGGAGTCCTGGCTGGAGCGTGCGCTGCGGTGGCTGGCCGGTCTGTTGGGTCGGTGAGCGGCGTTAGGTTTAAAGCCGGTGAATACCTGGGGCGCTACGCACCGTGAGGATACCATGGACGTCAGCATCTTCGAAATCGTTATGTTGCTCTGCTTCGGAGCCGCCTGGCCCTTTTCCATATATACGTCGTATACCTCCCGCAGCAATGCCGGCAAAAGTATCGTCTTCCTGTTCGTCATTCTGGTGGGCTACGGGGCGGGATGCGTCCACAAGATGCTGTATCATTTCGACCCGGTCATATTTCTCTACGCCTTCAACGGCTCCCTGGTATCCGTCGACATCGCCCTGTATTTCCGCAACGCCGCCTCAGATGGGAAAAAACGTTAAATACGGACGGGCTATTGGGTGCCGGCGGCAGAGGAGCGCCTCCCACTAGGATTTTTCCCTCCTACCTCCTGTCTCCTCTGCCCCACCTCCTTTTCTGTTCCTCCTGTCCCCAGCCCTGCCTCCAGATGAGATACGTAAGGGCCATATAAAACAGGTTTGTCAAATTGATTCCGTTGTTTTGGGCGCCCGCCAAATTTTGTAAAACATATTTTTGCTTATTATTTAGTTATATTATTGTTTTACACTTGAAGGAAAGCAGCAGGGAGTTTATATACAGCCCACCAATAAAGTTAAATAAAAATATAACATTTTGTAGTATGAGTTTGACAAGAACGGTCCGGGCCGTGGGTGGCAGCCTCACAATTACTATTCCCAGGGGCATCGCAGACATTCAGGGTATCCGTGCAGGGGACCAACTGGAGTTTATGCCAATCACCCCGGATGAAATTCGCCTCCGGAAAAGCCCACCGGAGGCATAAACAGCATGGAAAAGGGGCCATTTCTTTTTCCATTTTACGGGTGGTAAATGGTGGCCCCTTTTCCGCCTTCCATCGGGGTTGCCTCTCACGCCGAAAAACAGCCGGGTGGCCATGGTGGCCACCGCCGCCCGGATGTAAAGATGGCCTCGATTACCATTTTCGGCCCGTAAAGTGGGGGGTAACGGGCCTCAAAAATCGGGATAGAAAAGAAAGAGGGGAAAGAGGGGGTTGCTGGGTGCCGGTTACCGGCACCGGCGGTAACCGCCGGCACCGGGCCGGTGGTGGTGGTGTCTATTGCCGGGCCAGCTCAATCATTGTGCTGATGTGCTCCCTGGCCGTGGTTTCGTCTGCTGGGATGGCCCGGAGGCCCAGAGCCGCCAGGTCTATCATGGCCCCACAATGGGGGCAGATGGGGTTTCTAGATGTCATCATCCAATGTAACGGCCAGCCGCTTATCTTTTTTTTCGACAAAAGCAACAATGCAACAATGCAATGATGGAAAGATGGCTAGTTCGTATTTTGAAAAAGTGAGTATCGGACAAAAACAGCGTGCACCATGTCCGGGGTTGCCAGGGTGCCATCTGGCAGGGGCACATCGTATAGATAGCTATACACTATCAGAACATCGTCATGGCTTAACATGGTATCAGGGAGTCCCTCATGGAAATAAAGAGGGAAAGGGGGGAGAGGGGAGCATGGCCACAGGAAGGAGCCACAGGGGCCATGCTCCTGTTTTTCCGGGGAGGGATGGGGCAGCCTTAATCACGCCCGGCAAAACCCAGGTAGCCCAGCAGTATGGCGATAATCATTCCGGCAATCGTCACGATGGGGATTATGTTCATCAGGTTGAACACATCGCTGGCGTTGGAGGTGCTGTTGTTCAGCTGGGCCTGTCCGGTTGAGCTGTCCAGGCTTACGCTGTCGGCCACGCTATAAAAGATAATCACCGATACGATAATGGTAACCATTATCACGGCAATCATCACGATTCCCATCACGGAAATCATGCCTTTTTTATCGTGGACCAGCTGCCCGGCCCTATGCTTCAGTTTAGAGAGCATATATTTTATCGGCACCTAAACTATATAAGGATATATCGTTAATTAGAATAGCAATGCCCTTAACAAAATTGTTAATCCTTTTTGAAATGCAAAAATTGTGGGAAAAATTCTAAAAGCATTCCTTGCTTAAGTGAAGGCCGGGGAGGGGGGGCCCCTCCCCCCTGCCTATTTATTTTTACTAGCATATTTATACCAGGGTGTTTTTTGGTGGTGCCTGCCCCTATCTCTGGTGATACCTGTAAAGCCGGAGCTGCCGCCAGAATGTCCAGGCCAGCAGGGCCAGGGACAGCAGGAAGCAGCCGCCGCCGAAACCCAGGGAGAGCAGCCGGGCAGAACCGGGGAGCAGGACCAGGGACAGGACAACCACCAGGAAGGACAACATCAGCATGGTCAGGGGGCCCACGGTGGCCCGGCTGAAATCCCGAATCCGTTCAAACTCGATAGCCTCCCGAATCAGGTCGGAGGGGCTCAACCCCCGGTCCCGCATATAGCTCAGGTGGTCCCCCCGTATGCTTACACTTACGCTATGGTGCCGCTCATGCTCCGGCAAACGTTCCGGCATGGTTACCGCCTCCATACTTTCCGATTGTGTTCACAGGGGACAACGGTTATCTCCTTGCTGGAAATCACGATGTCCCCGGTTTCCAGCCCCATGCCCTCCAAAACCGCCAGGGCATCCTTCAGCAGTTCCCGGCTCTCGGTTTCCCCACAGATGGCAAAAAAATGTTTTTCCTTTTCCCCTGTCATAATGTGGCCTCCTTTCGGATATACCGCTTGCATTTCGGACAGTAAAAAAGAGTGAGAAGCTGGCCGCCCCATTCCATAGCTTCAACCTGCAACAGGAGGCCAGCATGGAGCATCCGGGGCCGCCGGGCAATAAAGGGACAGTTATACCAGGAGCAGGCCGGGCAATCACCGGAGCACACCACGCCCTGAAGGCTCTTATGCCGCACAGAGGGTAACACATGGGCCAGGCTCATTTCTCCCGCCCTCCTTGCTCCTCCTTAACCATGTCCAGCAGGCGGGGGGACAACAACACCCTAAACTCTTTTTGTGTCTGAATCAATGCCCGGCGGAAGCTTTCAATGCTGGCATCGCCCCCGTTTTTAAAGCGGTTGTCCAGCAGAATGTGCTCATGCAGCAACGCCAGGGCCTGGGCCAGGCTGCCCGGATACAGGGCATGATTCATCTTCTTATCATTCTGATGGTGAAAAATGTAGCCGTGGCTATATCGGCGGATAACCCAGCCGCCATACTCGACAACAACGCCCTCATGGCTCATGGCACCACCTCTAGCACCTGGTCCATCTTGCAAAAACGCTTACCCATATTGTCATAAAAAGACAGGAGCCGGAGCTCCGGGATAAAAAGGGCATAGCCCTTGGGGGGGCTCCCATTCAGGCTATACAGAACGCAGCCAACCTGGCCGTGGCTATTTACCACCTCGGTCCTTACCAAATCACGCTCAAACGGTGGCTCCCGGTGGTGATGGCAGTAATGGCCGGACAGCCGCCGCCTTATTTCCCTCTCGGATATGGTCCTCATTTTTATGTTTCCTCCGTTGTTCCATAATCTGAAATTTCAGGTTGTTTGAGCCTATCAGCCTCATCCTCAAGACCCAGAGCACGCAACGCTACGCTGTCAAAAATTAGGGCCAGCATGGGATGAGCATGGCCCTCAAACCGCTCCCTTCTAATGTTTATATTTTCATCAAAACCCAGCTCCTTGAGGTAGCCGTTGAAGGTCGAAACATCCGGCGGCCTGACATCCTTGCTCCGAAGAGCCAGCCGAAAGTCCTCATATACATCCGCTTTTTTCACAAAAACGCAGCCCGCATATGCCCCCCTGTTCAGGCGGTGCTCATCAAAACCCTTCACATTGTTGTATTTCTCAACCAACAGGTCAGACAACGCCTGTATGGTGTAACTTTCGCTGTGCAGAAAAGCCTCCTGCTTTTTCATGTCGAAGGCCGCCTTCAGCTCCGTTTGCAGGTCCACGCCCACAATGTTAGCCACCCGGAGGGCGATATACAGCAGTTCTTCAACACGCCCAAAATATTTTTTCAACAGTTCAACCTGCTCCCTGCTGAAGTCGGTAACCAACTGCTGGAGCATTTTTTGCCGTATATCTCCCACAGACACCCCCGGAACCTGTGCAACATCAGCAACATCAGCAACAAGGCCATTTTCTAACCTGTTGGCTTGTTGCATCATGCTACTATTTGACACTATTTTGGGGGATGCAACAGATGCAACAACATCCAGCAAATTATCCATCTGCCAGAAAAACAGGTCCTCAAACAACGGTTGACCTATATCACGTTTGTACAGATTAAGGATAGGCAGCGCCGTATCGTTCGATGTCCGCAACGGAATTACAAAGGTCCGAGACCGAAAGGCTTTCTCAATATCGTCATGGAAGGTGCAGGCCTTAAATCCAAAGGGGTCAAATATGTCCGGCTCATAACCACTCGATGAATCACCCGCCAGCCGGACGTAAAAATTCCCCCGCTTATACCCCTGCCGGAACAACAAGTACACTTCGTTATCTTTCGATTGGCTTTTAACGTCGATTTCGTCGGCCATTAGCGAAAGCTGGTAACGCTCTGCCAGCCGGGCCACCGCCGCACCGGAGATATTACCCGTAAGACATCCATGCCGGGACACCTGGGCGATGCCCTCCAAAAAAGCCGTTTTCCCGCCGCCATATTTAGCCGAAAAACCAAGATAAAACACAGCGTTCAGGGCGGGGAGCACCCAGCTCTGAAACTGCCCGATAGCCGCAATCTTCAGAAAAACAGGGTCAGCGACATCATATAGCACCTCAAAATATTGCACAAGGTCCTGGAAAATTTCAGCTGCGGAGCGCTCCCGCCGGCGGCCATTTATCCATTCGCTGATGGCCTGTTTGGAGGGGACAGCAAACAGAACCTTATCAATGGGTTTCCCATCAAAGGGAAAGGTTACATCGTCAAAATCAAGATAGTATCGGTTTGTGTCCTTGTTGAAATGGGCCAGCGCAATCCCTCTTTCATCCCTGTATTTATAGAGGTACCGATAACCTCCGATTGGCTCAAAAATCAAGGACAACTCATGTATTATACCACCACCAGGATGTAAACTATAAAAACCACCCACTTGTTGCGCTTGTTGCGCTTGTTGCTCTTGTTTCTTGTTGTTCTGGGCTGGAACAGTATAGTCAATGTCGTAATCCCTGATGTATTTTCTGAGTTCCGATGCACTGACCTGGGTGTATTTGCCGTGTCTAATGGCATCAAACCAGGTCTTCAAAGTGTTGTGGGTTCTGCCCTGTGTTGCCAGGTATTGGGAGATTATTTCATTTTTGTCTGCCCGGTCAATTAGGAAAGCGGCCAGGTTTTTTTCGATAACAAAATGCCGTTCCCCACCGGGCAGCGCATTGCTGGTACAGTAGTTGAGCAGGAAGTCCTCGACCCAGGGGGCATCTTTTTTGACCCTGTTCCGTTCATGTTTGTAGAATGATTTTATTTTTTTTATCTTTTTCAGCAGTTCTCTTGGGTACTTGTTTTTCTGCTCAAGTGGGTGCACCCCACTTATTATTTTATGAATAGCGCCTCCATACTTCTTTTTCCAGTGGGGGTGGCCGATAACGGGGCTCAGTGTCCACTTGTAGTTTGTCTTGTCCAGGTGTTGCTTGGCTCCTGTTGGAAGTATCATGTCGATGAGAAGTTCCTTTGCCAGGATGTTGTCCTCATTTACGGGAATCCCCTCTATATTGAACATATTAAAATATGGGGATTTGCAGCCCTCATGGGCGGTTATACAGAATTGGAATCCTTTTGCCCGTGCGGCATCCTCTAGCTCCTGAATGTACCGGAAATTTTTTGCGGGCTCGTCTTCAAATTCGAGCCTGATGCAATCCTTGGGGGCAATCATCAATACTTCCCTGCCGTTGTATTTCTCGGGATTGTAGCGGTATTTTTTGCTGCTGTTTACTTGCGACACGCCGTTCTTTTCAAAGACGGCATCCGAAAAAACAATCATGGGGCGGTATCTGTCGAGAATGTCCTTGGGGGTATATTGTTTGCTGGTTTCTTTCATGGCCTCCCCTCCTGTGGCTTGATGGCAATAACAAAATTAACGTTGAAGCTGCCCAGCCCCTTTTTCGTTTTGAACAGTAGAAAGTTACCCTCTATGCTTTCGACACAGCCATAGTAGGTCCGGGGCTTGTCCTGGTAGGGCTCCTGGACCACCAGCTTTACCTGTTGGCCTATGAGAGCCGCAAAAATTTTACTGCTGCTGCCTGCCTGCATTGTCAATGCCTCTCTCATTTATTTCGTTTACCTCCCGTAACAGCTTGAGAAATTGCTTGATTGCTGCCTCCTTATCGTATGTCATGGCGGCCTCCTTGTTGCTCTTGAAGGTATTTTTCGACAGATAGCCGGACCAGCCCGGCAACGCTAACGCCGGTGCGCTCCGATTCCCGTTGTAGGCCCTCCCGTTGTCCGGGGGTAAAACTTATGGTGGTAGGCTTTACGGACATGGTATCAATATAAATTTACGTTCAAATATATAATACTATATCGATATACTTTAAATACGCCCCTTAAGCCACCCTGGCTTTTCACTTCTTTAGAAACGGTTTTGCGTTCGTTTTGCTCTTGCATGGTTAAGATGGTTTCCAAACTATATAAAACTATATCGATAAGTAATTTTATATATATAGAAAAAAAAGAGGGGGGGCTAACGGCTTTTTTTGATTTTTTCCATCGCCTCTATAAGATGGGCTGCAACCTCCGGGTTATCAAATGCCTTGATAACCTCCTGGGCTATTTGCTGTTCATTCGATTGCTCATATTCGGCCAGCTTGGCCTCCAGGAGCTGGACCTGCTGGGACAGATTCCGGTTTTCTCGAAGGATGGCCCCCATCTCCTGGTTAGTCCGGCGTTCCAGTTCCTTAACGGATTCAATGGCCCGGTTGATACTTAATGGCTCCATGTTCTGTGCATATATCCGTTGTAGTTCCTCTTGTGGGGGAATAAAGTAGGCAGCCTCATAGGGGATGGCATGGCCCATCCAGTATTCCACGATTTCGTTATTCACGCCCTGCAATTTCATAATGGTTGCAAAAGCAGCTCGGAGGGCATGGGGGCGGCAGGGGTTCATGTCTGCCTGGTCCATTTCCTCTTGTGTGACCACGCCGGACAGGACCGCCACCTCACGCAGCATTTTTTCAATCAACAGAGGTGTTAATCGTTCATTGCCATTTCGCATTCGTTCCTTCACAAAAAGGGGGGATTGCAGGGTTAATGTATGGTTTCGCTGCTGTCTTTTGTTAAGATATGCCTGCAATGCCTCAATGCCATCCTGGGCCAGGAAGGTTGTATATTCGATATTTTCTTTTTTCCGGATTACCCGGATAGGAAGAGGACATTCGCCTTTTTCTAATCCCTTTGCTACATCGCCATAGTTCAGGCTGCACAGGGTAGATACATCCATGCCACTCTGAAAAAGCATGAGTATCACGGCCTTGTCCCGGAGCGTGGGGGCATGGTCCACCAGTTGCTTAACATCTTCTGCCCGAAGCTGCATTTTATTGTTCTTTTTCATGGTGGTGGGCCGGGGTAGCTTCAAAACAACGGGATACCCATTAGCTCGATAAAAACCTCTGATTGCTCCCAGGATTGAATGTGCCCGTTTCGGGCTCACGCCCTGCTCATCCGTTTTTCTTGGTTTGTAACCTCCCACCTTCTTGTAGCGTTCCTCGGTAAGCCAGGTATAAAACTCTTTCAGAATATACTCAACCTGGCCCCGTTCACGCCGTTCTTTTTTCCGGTCTGCATCAATCTCATCTATAAGTTCCTCTGGATTCAGCCCTCGAAAATCGGCGTAAATATTCATCGACATGAGGTATTGCCGTTGTGTGCCCTTTGTTTTTCCAGCCAGCCATTTCTTAACCTCTGGGTAGTTCGCTATTTCTTTCATGTAACTGTATCTTTTAGTATAATATAAACTTTATTATTTAATAAGCAAAAACATATTTTACCATATCCTCCTCTGGCCCCGGGGTTAAGCATGGGCTATCCATACCCGGCATCCTCTTGCCTCCATCTCCCTGCCCCACCTCTTTGGTTTCGCCTTTTTCCCCGTTGTGCCTACCGTTAAGCGGTCCGGGACTACTTAAATGCTTTTTCAAGCTCTGTTTAACTTCGTAAAATCCGAGTTGAGTGCCGCGGAGACCACCCCTCCCCCCTTTCTTCACAATAGTTAAATTTAAATGCGATGGGGACATTACCTCTCCATGGAAGCCATGGGCAACAAAAAGGGCGTGCTGAAGAGCGTCCTCCGGCAGCTGCATCAGGGGGCGGAGGTGGCGGAGGTGCGAGAAAAAGCCAAAGAGGCGCTGCGGGAGCTGACCCCGGCCCAGATTTCCGAGGTGGAGCAGGAGCTGATACGGGAGGGATTGCCCCGGGAAATCCTGCAGAAGCTGTGCGACGTGCACCTGGCCGTCATGCAGGAGTCACTGGAAAAACAGGAGGTTTCAGTGCCCGACTGGCACCCCGTGCACATTCTGATGGAGGAGCACCGCCGCCTGCTGGACCTCGCCGAGCAGCTGGTCAGCGCCCAGCGGGAAAAAGACGACCGGCGCATCGCCCATCTCCTGGAGCACCTGGACGAGGCAGAGAGCCACTACCTCCGGGAGGAAAACGTGCTGTTCCCCTACCTGGAAAAACACGGGGTCACCGAGCCCCCGGCCATCATGTGGAAGGAGCATGATGCCATCCGAGATTTCAAGAAACGCCTCCAAAAAGCCGCCTCCGAACGCCACCAGGGCGATCTGGCCTCTCTGGCCCCTGCCCTGCTGGAGATGCTCTCCCACCACTTTTACAAGGAAAACAACATCCTGTTTCCCACCGCTTTGGAGGTGATGGATGACGGGGAGTGGGTCAGCGTCCGGGAGCAATTTGACCACATCGGCTACTGCTGTTTCACCCCCCAGGTCCCCCCCGTGGAAAAGGAGACGGGGGGCGGCGGGGAGAGGCCCCAAAAAGGAGAGATATCTCTGGAAACGGGTCACTTTACCAGCCGGGAGTTGGAGGCGGTGCTGGACGCCCTGCCCGTGGACATCACCTTCGTGGACAGGGACGACCGGGTTCGCTACTTCAACCAGGCCCAGGACCGTATATTCGTGAGGACCAAGGCCATTCTGGGGCGCACCGTTCAGAACTGCCATCCCAGCAAGAGCGTGGACGTGGTCAACCGAATCGTGGAGGCCTTCAAAAAGGGGGAGCGGAACAGCGCCGAATTCTGGATTGACATGGGGGGCAGGAAAATCTACATTCGCTACTTTCCGGTATGGAAGGACGGCGAGTACCTGGGTGTCATCGAGGTTACGCAGGATATCACCCCGCTCAAGGAGATTGAGGGACAGCGCCGGCTCCTGGACTGGGACTAGCGGCGGAGGGAGGGGGAGACGATGGAAAGGAGCGGGCCCTGCCCCATTTTTATCACAATAGTTAAATATGGGGATGGCGTTCAAAACGCGGGGGCAGGGGTGTGCGCCTCCTTTGGATTTTTCAATCCTCCTGCATCCTCTGCCCCACCTCCTATTACAAATACCCTTTTCCGTTTCTGCCTCCCCCTCCGCGGAGCAACAGTTGAATTCCCAGTACTTTTTTGTCGATGAGTAGGTGATGGATGGCGTAGCACGATTTTCCCGGCGATGTGCGTCGCTCCCTGGTTAAATACAGAGAGCGCAGTAAGAGTTATATAGGGCAGCCGGATACCTAAGCAGGGCAGGGTTACTAAGAGATTTTTTCCTCTTACCTCCCAACCTCCCCTGCCCTACCTCCCATTTTTGCACGGAAGCGGATTTTGACTGGCTCCCGGGCTAGGGCTATACAGACCGGTCAAGCCCAGAAAAAACGCGGGGAGAGGGATTCGAACCCTCGAGCGCTTCCGCGCACAGGATTAGCAATCCTGCGCCTTACCAGGCTGGGCTATCCCCGCAGGATGCAATGGGAATGCTGCAGGACATAAAAAGTTAATGTTTAACCCGGGGCAGCAGGGCCATCAGCACCGCCTGCTCCATGATCTCCCGGCGGGAGAGGCGCCCCCCGGACAGATAGGAGACCACCGACGCCCGCGCCTCGTCCTCCTGCCGGCCCGGCCCCCCCAGTTTTTCTGCCAGATTCTCCGGGCAGGTAAAGGCCGGACCCCGGCCCACGGTGACATATCCGGTGGCATCGGCGACCGCGCAGCAGTGCTCCACCAGCCATGCATCCTCCGTCTCCCGCAGCCCCGCCTCGATGCCCACGCCGTAGTCAGCACCGTCCAGGGCCCGTAGGGCCCGCCCCCGGGCGCCCTCCTCTATTTCCCGGTTGCAGGGCAGCAGCGACCGGGGCACGTCCACCATATTGACTTTTATCTCCAGATGGCCGAAGAGGCGGTGAAACGCTGCCTCCACGGCCTCCTGCTTGGCCGGATTGGCGCTGCCCACGTTCACCCGGACGGGGGTGAGGCGGTGTCCGTCGGCAATGTCTCCCTGCCGGATGCGGGTGGTGCTGAGGGGAATGCCGTCGTCGGCCAGCGCGTAGGGCACCACCACCACCTCCAGAGGCGGCAGGCCCCGCTTCTCCCGCCTCTCGTTGATGGCCCGGGCGGTGGGCTCGGTCTCCGGGGACACCACGATGGCGTCAAAGTCTCCCTCCACCGCGGGTCCGTAGGGGTCATGCAGGGGAACGATGCGGTGGGGGCACATGTGTGCCTCCAGCCACCGGGCCAGGTCCGCCTCCCGCTCACCGTAGGGACGCACCTGTTTGCCCCGCTGCCGGGCCCACTCGTCGCTGGTGAGACCCACGGTCACCCTCCCCAGCCGGCAGGCCGTACCGAGGAGCGCTCGGTGCCCCTCGTGCAGGAGGTCGAAGGTTCCGCCCAGGCACACGTCCATGAGGGTAAAGGCGGCAGGCCTTTTTTATTCTTCTGCAGCGGCGGAAACGTTAAAAGAAAACCGGCGATGTAGGAGTATGCAGAAAGCGGCAGTTCTGGGAGCGCTGGGCATAGTCGTCATGCTCATGGTGCCGGCCATCGGCGAGGCCCCCCCGACCGTAAACCGGGAGGACCCCGCCGGGGAGAGCCAGCCCGTAGTGGTGGCTCCATCCATCCCCGGCCATCTGGTGCCCCGGGGCGGAGACTTCACCCTGGTGGCCCCCCGCTCCGCCATGCCGGTGATGGTGCGTCCCCGGGACCTGTTCATCGTCACCGTTTCCCTGGCCCAGCCCGCCGCCGACTGGGAGGCCACACTGGACACCGCCTATGACCCGGTGGTGGAGAGCTTTTCGCTTCCCGTCAGGGAGGCCCACTATTTTCAGGACCGTGAAACGTGGCGGGTGCAGGTGCAGGTACCGGAGACCGCCATCCCGGAACTGTACAATCTCACGGTGACCGCAACGTTTGGCGGTGGCTGGGCTGCGGTCACTGAGCCCCGGGCGGTGTCGGTGGTCAGCGCCTTCAAGAGCAACTTTTCGTTCGTGCACCTCACCGACTTCCACATCGGCGACCCCCGCGGCTTCACCGAGGACATCAACAAAACCCTGGGCTGGAAGGCGGCCAAAAAATCAATCGACGAAATCAACCTGCTCAATCCGGACTTCGTGCTCATATCCGGTGACCTGGTATTCGGCCAGCTGTACCCCTTTGAATACGCCCTTGAGTACCGCACCTGCCACGAAATCCTGCAGCGCTTCCAGGTTCCCACCTACCTGGTTCCCGGCAACCACGACGGATACATCCAGTGCGGCCAGGACGGCCTGGTCTTCTGGGAGCGCTTCCTCGGACCCCGGTATTACTCCTTTGACTACGGCTCCTACCACTTCACCGCCGTGAACTCCTATGACTGGCCCAATCGGAGCCGATGGGCTTTTTCCTATCTGGCCTTCAACTGGGGGGGCAACGTGGGCGCCGAGCAGCTGGCCTGGGTGGAGGCAGACGCCGGAGCCAATAGCGACGCCGCCCTGTCCGTCATGTTTATTCATCACAATCCCCTGTGGGACACCGCCAATGACTCCCTGCTGGGAAACGGCTACACCGGCCGGGAGGCTCTGCTGGACGTCATAGATTCCCACGGCGTTGATGCGGTGCTGGCCGGCCACGTTCACTACGACCACGTGACCACGGTCAACGACACGCTGTATATCACCACCACCACCGTCTCCAGCGGGCTGAGCGCCCCGGACGCCTACTGGGGCTACCGCCTGGTGAGGGTAACCGGAAACACCATTCACTCCTACAACTACCGGGAGCCCAAGTACAGCATTCCCCTGTATCGACTCAATTACACCTACGACTGCAACGACGGCACGGCGGATACGGTCACCGCTACCTGTGAAAACGACCTGGACGAGGACCTGACGGTCCGCCTGTGTTTCTACGCCCCGGAGGGCACCTATGCCGTGGACAACGGAGTGATCGTGGACCAGAGAAAGGGGGAGGGCATAGCCAAAGTACTGGTGGATGCGGTGCTGCCCGCCGGCAGAGAAACCCGGGTGACTCTGCACCCTGGCTAGACGCTGTCGATGAGCACGCTCTGCCCGTTCTGCAGCAGATGCACCTCTTTTCCCAGGCGGTAGTCCATCTCGGCGGCCAGGGCGGCCACCGAGGCCAGTTTCTGCATGTCCCCGTGGGCGGGAACGATGGCCTGGGGGGCGACAATCTTGATTAAATCCCGGATGTCCTCGCGGGAGGCATGACCGGACACGTGGATATCCTTGAAAATCCGGCCCTGCTGGCGGTGTATCTTGTGCTCCAGTATCTTCCGGTTGCCCTGGATGGTGGGGGTGGGGATGACCCCGCAGGCGAACACCACGAAGTCCTCGGGGACGATGGTAAAGGGCACCTCCTCGTCGGCTATCCTGGACAGGGTGGCCTTGGGCTCTCCCTGACCGCCGGTAGCCACCACCACGTACTTGTCCCTGTTTTCGTGCAGTTTTTTCAGCTGCTTGCTGGACCGGACGGCGCTGGGGATGATGGTGGCGTTCCCCGAAAACTTCACAAAGTCCAGTTTCTCGGCTGCGCTGATGTAGTTGTACAGGGAGCGGCCGACGAATACCACCTCCCGACCCAGCTCCCGGGCCACGTCATAGATGCTCTTCTGCCGGGCAGTATGGGAGGAAAACGTGGTAACCACGATTCCGCGTCCCTTGGTCTCCATGCCCAGCAGCACGTCCCGGAGCATCTCCCGGGCCACGGACTCGGAGTAGGTTTTGGTCTCCTGCTCCGCGTTGGTGGAATCCACGATGAGGGCGATGGTGTTTTCCTTGCCCAGCTGGCGGAGGCGGCGCTTGTTGGTGGTCTGGCCGATGATGGGCTGGTTGTCAAACTTGTAATCCAGGGAGTACAGGATGTTTCCCTGGGGGAGAATGATGTTGACCATGGCCGCCTGGATGATGGAATGGGTGGCCAGGATAAATTCCACCTCTATGGTGTCGGATACGCGGTAGCTGGAGTTGGGGCTGATGCTGACCACTTTGTTGTTCTCCATGATGCTGCTGCCCTCGTCCATGTTCCTCAGAATTTCGGTGGCATAGGGCGTGGTCAGGATGGGGCACTTGTAGTAGGAGGCCAGCCAGCGTACGGCCCCGATGTGGTCCAGGTGGGCATGACTCAAAATGATGGCCTTCACCTTTTTTCGCAACTTGCCAATGGGATGGGGGTCGGGGATGGCATCTTCATGTATCAATTTTTGTGCGGACAGCTGGTCGATGTTGTCCTGCAGGGGCACGTAGCGGTCCAGGTAGATTCCCATGTCCAGGATGACCGCCTCCTTGCCTATCTCCAGGCAGGTCATGTTCCTGCCTACTTCCTCGTAGCCGCCCACGGCGTGTAACGTTATGTCCATTTTGCTGGATAAGGGCCATCCAGTATATAAGTATTGGTCATTCGTCCGGTGCCAGCCTCTACGGAATAAGCATATCGAGAAAAAATAAAAAGATTTAAGTGCAAGCAAGGCATTCTTTCTCAAGGTGTATCTATGAAGCGAGGGGTCGGGATTGCGCTACTTGTAGTGATATCTTTTTTGACGGTAGGTATTCTCTCCATGGGGGATGTGCACCGCAGCGGGGGCCAGGTGCAGGCCATGCCGGTACCGGAGGGAAAACTCATTTTTGTGGATGACGACTTTACGGACGACCCACCCAACCACAAATGGGACACAATCCAGGAAGGTATTGATGATGCAGAACCGGGTGATACCATTGCTGTTTTCGAGGGAACATATAGCCCTATTATAGTCAACAAGCCTAACATTGTTATCTCTGGAGAAAGTGCCACCAGTGTTACCATTACCGATAATCTACCCTATGCCCCCTACACAGTAGGTGTGTTTGCTGACGGTGTTACCATAAAGAACGTTACTATTAAGAAGGGTGTTTTCGCTGCCTTATATACTAACCAGGATTATTTGACAGTCAGGCATTGCAAAATAACACAGGACATACGAAAAAGCGGCAGTGCGGGGCTTCATGTAAGTGGTGATTATGCCTTCATTTCTGACTGTACCATTACGGCAGCTAGCTGGGGTATAAACTTCACCCAAGCACATTACTGCAACCTTGTTGACACGGAGTTCACTAACATAGAAAATAAGGCCATTGTGGTGGACCATTCATCACATATTTCCGTCAATCACGTTATTGCCTCTGATGTATTCTGCGGTCTTCGGGTCGTAGAAACCGCTGCTTCCCGTATCACAAATAGCACGTTTGCTGGAAATAAAATTGGTCTCATCCTAGATATAGGCGCTGTGAAAAATCACATTCAAAACTGCCGTTTTGAGACCAATGCTGGTGTGGGCACCGATTTTGGGTACGGCATCTATATCAATGCATCCTGGAAAAACAATATCACCAGTTGTTACATCGGTGGCAACGACCGTGGCATCTATGCTGAAGCTACGTCGCACGACAACTATATTCACCATAATAACTTTATTGGCAATGGCATCAACGCAATAGATCGCGGCCTTAACCACTGGAACACCAGCATCGGCAACTACTGGGATGACTACACGGGAAGCGACCATGACGGCAACGGCATCGGGGACATCCCCTATAGCGATGGCATTGGCAATGTGAGAGTGACATATCAGTATGCAACTTCATTTCTAGTACCGACTATAAATATGACTGTTTCAGAACTTCAACATCCGCAGATTATCGACAATATGGGTGATAGTGATGAATATAGGATATCTTCTTCGGAAAAAAATTTAGCGTTGATATGTGTATCCACTAATGATTTCTATGATTCCCTTACTGATACCAATGTTGACGGTTTTCCTGCACAGGGATTGCAGGCATATTATACTCTGAAGGCAAATGGTTATTCAGATGAAAACATCACTTTTATGTTATGGCACGACAATGATGACAATGTAAGTATTTACGGTGACCACAACGACCTGTTAGGCCCACCCAACCAGATTGGCGGTCCAGGAGAACCGCCTGAAATTGATTATGATCACTCTAGCATTAATAGGGAACTACTGAAGCAACAATTTCAAGATATTGCCTCTCGAGCAGATAAAGGGACTGATGTACTAATCTATCTAGTTGATCATGGCTCTAGAAGCACCTTTGATTTTGAAACTGGAGAAAAGGTCTCTTCCGAAACTATGAAGACCTGGCTGAGTTGGGTTGCCGCAAACTGCTCTCGGGTGGTGTTCCTCTCTGATTTCTGTTACAGTGGGAAGTTCAATGAACAGATTAATTCTCGTGATGCCAACAATGTTATATTCATTTCTTCAGCCGGTGACTGCGAAGGATGGTACTTTATTAATGCAACTGCCAGCGGGTGGGCAGGTTCTCTCTTTTTCCATCCGTTCTTTGAAAAAATCAATATGGGTGCCGACCATCGTCCCCTGGCCCACGTCATCAGCGACCCCCCCTCCTACGTGTGGGTGGACGACGATTTCAATGCCAGCAGCCCTGGATGGCAGATTGACCACTTTGCCGGCATCCAGGCGGGAGTTGCAGCAGCGGCACCCGGGGGCACGGTGTACGTGTACAACGGCTCCTACGGCGAGGGGCTCAACATTACCACCCCCTTGACGGTGCGGGGGGAACCGGGAGCCACCCTTGCCGCGGGCCAGGACGGGGTGTTCATAACGGCCTCCGACGTTGAGCTGACCGGCCTCAGCATCACCGCGCACCAGAACGGCATCAAGGTGCAGCAGGCCCACAACGTCAGCATTCATGACTGCCAGGTGAGCCAGGCCGTATTCGGCCTCTACCTGGTGCATACAGCTGACTGCTCGGTGACCACCAGCAGCTTCTTCGGCAACACCAAGGGCATATACCTGTTCAATGCCACCTCGACCCTCATCTCCGGCACCCGCATCCACAACAACTCCTACTTCGGTGTGGAGCTGGGCCACGGCTCCTCGGGCAACGTGCTGAGCGACTGCCACCTCGCCGACAACGCCAACTACGGCCTGTATGCCATGCACAACACCGCAGACAACGCCGTATATCACAACAACTTCATAAACAACGGCGCCTACGACGCCGGGGCCAACGTGTGGGGCGGGCTGCGCCGGGAGGTGCTGGGCAACTACTGGAGCCAGCATGACGGCCCGGATAACGACCACGATGGCATGATTGACCATGCCTTTGCCATCCCGGGCGGAGATGCGGTGGACCGGTTTCCGCTCAAAAACAGAATTTCCGACCCGCCTGCTTTTGTATGGATAAATCCCGGTTTCTCTCCTTCCCATCCGGGCTGGAGCGGTGACCATTTCACCTCCCTCAGCGAGGCCGTTGCTACCCTCCAGGAGGGGGGCGGCTGCTATGTGTTTGCCGGTGCCTACCACGACCGGGTGACACTCAATCAGTCCATTTGGATGACCGGGGAAAACCCCGTCAACACCACGATTTCCGGGGACGGCGGAGGTGCCCTGGTGATCTCTGGCGGAGGGGCAAGGGTCGAGCGGCTGGGGGTGCACGATTGCTGGAATGACGCTGGCGTGTACATCAGCGGGGACGACGTGCTGCTGGCCAACTGCTCTCTATATGACAATTACTATGGATTGTACGTGGAGGGCGCCCGGGCCACGGTGGAGCACTGCATCCTCAGGGACAACTCCTACACCGGTCTGCTGGGCCGGTATGCCACGTATATGACGGTCAGCAACTGCAGCATTTTCTACAACAACAACGGCATGGTGCTGGCCCAGGTTACCGATTCCGCCCTGGTTCACAACACGTTTCACAACAACTCCCTCGTCAATCTCAACATGCGGGAGGCCTCCCAACGCAACCTGGTCCGCCACAACACGTTTGCCCACGGCATCTACGGCGTCCAGGTGCACTCCTCCACCGGAAACTGGCTCTATCTCAACGACTTTTTGGGCAACGCGGTGCAGGCACAAGACGACGCCACCAACAACTGGGACAACGGCAGCGTGGGCAATTACTGGAGCGACTACGACGGCGAGGACAACGACTACGACGGCATCGGGGATACGCCCTATGCCATATCCGGCGGCAGCAACACCGACCGCTACCCGCTGATGCGGAAGGCGGGAATGCCCGCGGCCTACTTCGCCTACACGCCCTCAGTCAACCTCAACACCCAGAAAACCATCACCTTCATAGACCTCTCCGTTGACGTGGACGGCTCCATCGTCAACTGGACCTGGGATTTTGGAGACGGAAACACGTCCTACCTACCGTCGCCGCAGCACCGCTACGCTGACAACGGCACCTACCCGGTGACCCTGACGGTTACCGACAACCAGGGAAACACCGACCTTGCCACCCGCGTGCTTCAGGTGGCCAACGTCCCCCCAGTGGTTGACTTCACCTGGATACCGGTGTCCCCCACCGGCCTGGATGTCATCCAGTTCACCGACAACTCCACCGACCGGGACGGCTCCATCGTCAACTGGACCTGGGACTTCGGAGACGGAAACGTCAGCTACGGCCCCAACGTCACCCACTCCTATGCCACCGACGGCTCCTACACGGTGACCCTCACCGTCACCGACGACGACGGCGACGCCGGCAGCAGACAGGAGACGGTGACCGTAGCCAATGCCCCGCCCACCGCCGACTTCGGCTTCCTCCCCGCCACCCCCTCCACCGCTGACTCCATCGCCTTCACCGATGCCTCCGTGGACGAGGACGGCTCCATCGTCAACTGGACCTGGGACTTCGGGGACGGCACCGTGAGCTACCAGAAAAATCCGCAGCACAGCTATGCCGACAACGGCGCCTACACGGTGACCCTCACCGTCACCGACGACACCAACAACAGCCACACCGTGACCATGAATATCACTGTTCTCAACAACCCGCCCACGGCCGATTTCACATATTCCCCCGCCAGCCCCGTCACCGTGAACATGCTGGTGTTCACCGACCAGTCCGTGGACCACGACGGCTCCATTGTCTCCTGGCTCTGGGAGTTCGGCGACGGCAAAACCAGCAGCAAGCGTAGCCCCACCCACACCTATGCGGTCAAGGGAACCTACCAGGTCAATCTCACGGTGACCGACGACGACGGCGAGGCGGACACCAAGCGCATCAGCCTGGCCGTCCGCAACACCCCGCCGATAGCGGAGTTCACCTATCTTCCCGAGGAGCCCACCGACCTGGACACCATTCAGTTTGACAGCTCTGATTCTGTTGATCCCGACGGAAGTGTTTCCTCCTACGCCTGGACCTTCGGCGACGGCAACACCAGCACCAGCCGCAACCCCTCCCATCGCTACGAGTCCAACGGGGTCTACTCAGTGAGCCTTACGGTGACCGACAACGACGGAGACACAACCACCGCCACCTGGTCCATAGTGGTCCGCAACGTGCCCCCGGAGGTCAACTTTTCCTACACGCCGGCGGCGCCTACCGACCGGGACGTGGTGCGCTTCACGGCCACTGCCACGGACGAGGACGGAACCATCGCCAACTATTCCTGGGCCTTTGGAGATGGCAACCGCTCCTACGGCCCTCAGGCCAACCACACCTATGCCGATAACGGGCTCTACACGGTGACTCTCGCTGTCACCGATGATGACGGGGACACCGCCTCCCACACGAAAGAGGTTTCCATTGCCAACGTGAAACCCACTGCCTCCTTCACGTTTGAGCCGGATGAGCCCAAGGAGGACGAATATGTGACCTTCACCGACCTCTCCACCGACCCTGATGGAACCATTGTCAATGCCACCTGGGACTTCGGGGATGGGACCGTCGAGGACGACGGCAACATCCTCAACCACAAATACGACGACGCCGGCACCTACATAGTCACCCTTACCGTCACCGATGACGACGGGGACACCGCCACCGCCTCCCGGGCCATCGAGGTCAAGTCCAGCGACGGAGCGGCTGGCTTCGACTTCGTGTTGCTGGTGGCGGCCCTGGGCATGCTCTTGGTCATGTGGCGCTCCGGACGCGGCCTGTGGCGACGGCGACCCAGATGAGCACCAAGACCATCCGTGACTCGGTGTACGGGAACGTCGAGGTCAGCGGCCTGTTTCTGGAGCTGCTGCACCGGCCGGAGATGCAGCGCCTGCACGGCATCCGGCAGCTGGGCCTCACCTACCTTGTCTACCCGGGGGCCAACCACACCCGGCTGGAGCACTCCCTGGGAACCTGCTATGTGGCCCGGCGCATGGCGGCGGCGCTGAGTCTGCCGGAAAAAGAAAGACAGGCGGTAGGAGTGGCTGCCCTCCTGCACGACATCGGCCACGGACCCTTCTCCCACACCCTGGAATACCTGCTGCACCTGGCCACAGGGAAGAACCACGAGACCATCACCCGGGACATGATCGTGGGCACCACCACCCTGGCAGATGTGGATATGCCGGAAACCCTGCCCCGGGTGCTGGAGGACCACGGCATAGACCCCGCCGACATCTCGGCCATCCTGGCCGGTGAACGGGGACACCTGTCGGACATCATCCACGGGCCCGTCGACGCCGACCAGATTGATTTTTTGCGGCGGGACGCCCACTACACCGGCGTGGCCTACGGGGTGATTGACTTCGACCGGCTCATGCAGACCCTGACCCTGCACGATGGACGCCTGGCCATCGCCAAAAAAGGGGTCAGCGCCCTGGAGAGCATGCTGGTGGCCCGGGCACTCATGTACTCCTCGGTCTACCTCCACAAGACGGTGCGCATCGCCGAGCTCATGCTGGTGCGGGCGGTGGAGAGGGCTCCCCCCTTCGACTTCTCCCAGATGACGGACGGGGAAACCATTCAGGCCCTCAAAGACATGGGCCCCCTGCAGCGGGACATAGCCCTCCGGCTCAAGTACCGTCAGCTGTTCAAGCGTGCCTACTGGCGCAGCCTGGCCACCCTCTCCGGCGAGGAAAAAAAGCATCTGGCCGAGTTGGACACCAAGCAGGCGGAAAACGACATCGCCCGCCGGGCCGGCCTGGACGACGGCTACGTGATCGTGGACGTCCCCGGCCGGGACATCCTGCTCTCCGAGCCCCGCCTCCGCAAAATGGACCTCCAGGTGCTGGAAGAGGGCACCCTGTCTCCCCTGAGCCAGCACACACCCCTGACCAACGCCCTCCAGCTCCGGGGAATCACCGACTGGGGCATCATGGTGGCCTGCCCGGAGGACGCCCGTGACAGGGTAGCCGAGATAGCGCCCGGGGTCCTCTGGGGATAGACGCTACACCGTGCTTTTTTCCGGGTGAATGCTTTTCAATGTCAACCCAGCGCAGAGAGTCGCGATAGCCGTAATAGAGGGAATGATGACCAGGGCCGGGCCTGCCTCGACGCCGGTCAACGTCATCCCGACGACCTTGGCGGACAGCGCCGTCATCAGCAGCGAGAGGAACACGATGTACATCGGCGCCAGCAGGTAGCCGTAGCGACGCCGTCGCAGGAACAAAAAGCCTGCGATGAACGAGGCGGGCAGCAGGATGGACAGGTCGAGCCCCTGCACGATGAGCGTCGTGAAATGGTACAGGTCAGCCGGGTATATGGAGCCGTCCAGCAACGGCGGGACGACGACGCCGAACCACATCACGCCGATGAGCCCCGCGTTGAACATCAGGAACCCGCCGACGAGCCGATGCGGCGCCCGGCTATCAAACCATGCCCGGATGCCGTCAAGGTCGAACGAGAGCACCGTCAAAATGAAGCCATAGAAGCTGGCCGACGCCAGCAGCACCCACAGCAGGAAGAGCTCGTTGTACATCGCCATGCAGAGATAGAAGACATAGGTCACCGTGAAATAGCCGAGCACGCCGGCCAGCATGTAGCGCCCCCGCATCGAATCACGTTGGGCGAGCAGAAACGATGCAGCGAGCAGGGGAACCCCGACGAACAAGGTGACATAGTCCTGCGTGATGCCCTGAACAGCGACATCCGACGGCATGTGCCGGTAGAAGCCCTTTCCGTAGATGGTCACGTTTTCCCCGCGGATGGACTCGTATATGTATTCGCCGGGGCCGTGGCTGGACAGGATACCCGCCAGCGATGCCGCCAGGGATGCACAAACAATTATGGCGACCAAAACGCCGATTGCACGCGCGTGTCGCATGGTAATCTCTCCCGTATCGGCAGATGTTTTTATAGGTTTTTGCCGGCGGAGAACGGAAAGCCGGCGGGTGAAACAGAGGCACCGATGTTTATCCCGACGCTTGGACGACCCGCGCCTTTTCTGTCCAGGTTTTCCATGACCGCCATGAAACGGCGAACAAAGCGAGCGATACGAGGAGCAATACGATGGCTACAACAGGGAGAGACGTTCCCTCCGGCCCTCCAGATGCATATTCGTCCAATGCATCGTGTGTATCCCTCAAGTATTTGCTGGCGTACTGCCAGAGCCGCGCCAGGCCCAGCAGGAGCACCACAATGGCTGACGACAGCATCAGAAAAAACCTGGTTCGGGAACGCAGCGCCTTTTTTCCCTTGTCGGTGAGATGGTAGTAGACCCAGATGTTTCCGTTGTTGGCTGATTTTTCGATGAAACCTGCATCTGCCAGGGTTGCCAGGTGCTCGTGGACGGTTGACTTGCTCAGGTCTACCTGGCGGGAGAGCTCGGAGACCGTCATCTTCCGCTTGCCGAGATGCTTCAGGATTTTTACCCGGCTTTCGGTCCCCAGAATCTTCAGGTCTTCCTTCTCCAGCGACTGGCTGTCCACGTCCGCCATCGGATAAAAACCACGAATAGTTTTTTATACCTTCGCATTGTGTTCGGTCGCGTCCGAACACTTTCGATGGATATATATTGAAGGGGTGCGTTGTAATGGTGAGGTGGAAGGGAATGAAGGCCAAAATGGCGAGTATGCTCGTTATATATCTGTTAGTTGGAGGTACGTCGTTGGCTTTTGCAGGCCAAGGAGAAAATGCGGGAGCGGCTGACGTTCGGGTCGTTCCTCCTCGTATATTCCGTGGCGAAAATGGCGTCGCAGATGTTTACATCAATATGTTAACCAAGAAAGACCACGATACTATTTCTGTCCGTTTACAACCAGAAAAAATACAGATGACTTTTCTATCTGGAGAACGGAAAATGGATGGTATTACCGTCAAAGAGATTGAGATACAGCACGATAACACCCTCCACGTCCATCTTTCTGATGTGCCTGACTGCGAAAAAGTGGCTATTACTATCTTTTATGATGGGCATGAAATTACGACACAGGGAAGAATGGAAACGCTCTATTCTCCCACGAATGTGATACTGGTGGAGAACCTAATAGCTCAAGCAATACACGATGCTCCGCCGGAATACGAAGGATTTACAGTGATAGGGAAAGATGGAGAGTGAATTCCTCAAAAAAGGATGGTTTCGATGGGCGACCGTCGTTGTTCTCTGGACCACATCAGGGCTCCTGTATTATGTCGATGAAGGCTACACTATGAGCAATGTGGCGCCCACCATTTTTTTCGCTTTGATACCTGCTACGACCGCTCTTGCAGGCCTTGTCGCTCTCTTCTTCAGTCATCACTACGACAAACATCAGCGGCTTGAAGATACAGCCGACCACAGGGAATACAACAATCTTTTCGAGTTGCGGCAGCAGTTCAGACGGCTCATACGAGACCTCCTCATCATTGCCGCCGCCTGCATCGTCGCCCTGTTTCTGATGGACATCATCGCAAAGGAAGAGGCCGTCCTGACCCTTGTCACCATCTCGATAGCAGTATTCGCTATATTTTCATTTTATGACACCTATCGATTTATCTGGAATACCACTATCTTCCATGTTCACAAAGAGCTCTGACAACATCATTGAGAAAGATTGTGGTAGCCGTATCGGTGCAGATGTAAAACTATTCTGACCTTCGCCAGCCTGAGCTACCTCGCTTTTTCTCTCCGTTATTAATACCTTCGCATTGTGTTCGGCTGCGCCCGAACACTTTCGGGGGGTATATAAAATGTTGTGAGATGTAGTTGCAGGGCTTGGAGATGGAGAAAAAAACGGCTTCGGCGGAACGAGAAAAGAACCTCACCGGAGGAGGTCGAAAAAAGAGGCAAAAAATGAAAAGAAAAATATTGACCGCTGTTCTATTTGCCGGATTACTGAGCGTCAGCATGTCGCTGCTCCCAATGGTTTCAGCGTCTCCACCAGCGCCAGACAACAGGGGAGACGTCATCGTTGCCGAAAGCAGCACATGGTTTGACCTCTACGGATGGGACCACGCCGCACTGTATGATGGCGGCGGTGACATACTAGAGGCCGACCCCCACTTTGAAGCATGGACAGCCACGGAGCGAGCACTCTACCCGGCAAACTACAAGTCATTACACGAGAAATCCTACGCAGGCAACGAAGACTATGGACGAGTAGAATGGAGCGCACTGACAGAAATATGGAACTCCAACTACTATAGCGACCGAGAATATGGAGAAGTGATAGGTGCCAGCCCAACCGAGCGGGAAAACGCTGCCGAGTTTGCAGTAGATAAAGCAGAGCGCAAATGGGAAGTGGGAAACTACGACGATAAACCACGGCCGTTCGACTACAAATCCTTCTGGGGATTGACCAAGACCAAACAGGTAGACGACACCTACAAGTATTCGTTGGGATACGGCTATTACTGCTCCGAGTTAGTCTGGGCCGCATGGTATGACGTAGATGATGACTACGATTTTGACGACGACACCGGACGAATCACTCCCAACGAAATCGGCAACAGCAACCAGATTAACTTCTATGGGCCCTGAAAACAAAGGGTTCCCTTTCCCCTTTATTTAATAAAAATGTTGAAATAGAAACAATACATATAAAAATGAGCGATACGATGAAAAAAATATTCACCGCTTTACTCTGCATCTCGATACCATTGATCCTTGTTTCCTCAAACAGTATCCATACCATACCCTCCACAGAGAACAAGGGAAACAACGGAGAATGGAACAGGGAATTCGGAGGGAAACATGCGGATGATTTGTGTGATATACAATACACCTTGGATGGGTGTTTTATCCTCGCAGGGCGAACCTGGTCTTTCGGTCATGGCCCGGATACCTGTGATGCCTGGTTCCTCAAAATAGACAAAAATGGCAACGAGCTGGTGAACAAAACCTTTGGTGGGCGGGGATACGATGTCGCGCAGAGCGTCGTGGAGGCAGAGGACGGTTACCTGATAGGCGGATACACGGAGTCCCTGGCAGCGGATAGAGGAGATTTCTGGCTCATCAAGGTCGACCATGAGGGAAACATGCTGTGGAATAAAACCTACGACGGCAGAGACCTAGACAATATCAATAAGGTGATAAATACGGGAGATGGCTACCTGATGGTCGGGGACATCAGATCCCCGGGCGACGATCACGATTCAAATGTCTGGCTGGTCAAAGTCGACTGGCAGGGTAACGAAATGTGGAACCGGACGTTCGGCGGAGCCTACACCGACCATGGTGACGACGTCCTGCAGACCGACGACGGCTACGTGATCTCCGGGATGAGCTATTCATATGAAACCAATGGTGGATGGGACGCCTGGCTTATCAAGGTAGACGAAAACGGTGTCGAACAGTGGAACAGAACCTACGGATGGGGCCAGTTTGAGACACGCTCATTTGTAGCCCGGGCAGACGATGGTTATGTGCTGGCGGGCCGCACGGAGTACACCCCCATGGGCGGCCAGGCCTTCCTGATAAAGGTGGACGAACGGGGACACCAGCAGTGGAGCAAAGCATACGGCAATGGACTGGAACACGTGTGGGACTTCGACCGGGTGGACGACGGCTACGTGCTCACCGGGACACAGTCCGTCATCAGCGTCGGAGGATCCGATGCGTGGCTGGTACGAGTCGACGAGCAAGGCAACGAACTGTGGACCAAAAAACTGGGAGGACCAGTCAGAGAAGGAGCGGATGCCCTGGTGGCAGTTGACGGGTATTATTATGTAGCGGCAGGGAAAACCTATACAGAGCCCTTCGACCGCAACGCGTGGATAGTGAAATGCGATGATACGCCGCCGCCGCAGCTCACCATCACGCGGCCAAGGGAACAGTACCTCTACCTGTTCGACCGGGAGATACTGCCCACGGAGAGAACCATCATTTTCGGTAAAATCACGGTCGAGGTAGAGGTGAGCGATGAATCCAGGATTGACAGTGTCGCATTCTATGTCACCGTGGAAAGCTACGAGCACAGGCCGCGGAAGGTGCTCTCCGAGCCGCCCTACACCTGGACATGGGACGAGCCCGTCATCGTCGTATGGCAGCCCGCCGAGATAACCGTCGCCGGCCGTTACGGCGGCGCCAGCGGTATAGCCGTCGACCACGTCTGGCCTATATGGATCTACAACTTTGGCATTTGATTTACTATGCCACAGTTCTTGGACTTTGCTGCTTGATATCTGCCTGGCTATTTGATATACCTTTGCATTGTGTTCGGTCGCGCCCGAACACTTTCGGGAGGTATATAAGACATTGTCTGATGGGGCTAGTGGCGAGGGATAATATCCCTTGGCCGTGAAACAAAACGAGGTGGCTATATATGAACTATAAAACCCTGGCAACAGGTGTGGCGTTTGCAGTGCTGGTTTTCGGCTCGGTGGTTTCAGCCGCCGGGCATGAACCGGCAGATGAAGACCCGATCCTGACTCGGGACGAAATGATGGATTTTATGGAAGCGTTGGGAACAGACAGGGACATGCTGTCCAGAGAAAACGTTTCCCCGGTGTACCGCCGTGATATCGCCGATGGGTTCCTGCAATGGGCGAACATGAGCGAGAGCGAAGGCATCGCGTTTCTCAAAAACATGGTACAGCAGACGACCGCGGGCGGACCAGAGGCATTAAAGCACGTGCTGGACCAGCTTCCCCGTTCCCGCTCCACACGGCCGCCGAAGCCAGAACTCACGTTCGGCCCGGAAACCCTGGATGCTGCACGACAAGAACCGTCGACAGTCGCCGTCTATGGAAACATCCCGGCGTTCAATACGCAGGAGGAACGATGGGACTGGATAGACACGCTCAGCCGGACAAACGACCGGATAGACGAGATACATCGAGCCGGTGACGTTCCCGACGAGGTGCGTACCTACGGCGTCAGAGCCGGATACCACGCAGTAGGGATAGCTGAAAACTGCACGGCGAAAGAAGCCGTGATGGACGAGGTCTACGGGCTCTTTGAACGAGCGGCACACCTGGAAGGCATGGAGGATGTGCCAGTGGTATTCGAAGAGGTAAGCGATGCTCTACTGATTGAATATACACGGGATGCACAGTATCGACCGATAAGAGGGGGTATCCAATGCCAAAATGTAGATCCTTTTGGTTATCAGTATGAATCAACAATCGGCTACTCTGCTGAAAGGAACGGAGATAGAGGCTATGTGGTATCAGGGCATCTTTGTGCCGGTCCCAATCCAACGCAAATAAATTACGCTATATGCCAGCCGACGTTAACACAAGAAAATTTAACCGGGTATGTCACTGATGCCAGCGGGCATTATGTGTATTCTGATTCTGCTTTTGTAAATACTGAAGGATATTGCAATACCAGCGGAATGATTTATCTCTATTCAAGCGGCAGTACTGGTATGGTTCAGGGAAATTTTGACCCTTCAGAAGGACAGCACGTTTACATGTCAGGTATTACCTCTGGACTGGTTGATGGAACTGTGACAGCCATAAATAAAGTGGTACCGAGTTATTCACACACAACGCTTTATGACCAAATTTACACTACCCTTCAGGCAGATCACGGTGATAGTGGTGCCCCGGTTTTTAATAAAAACCGAGAAATTTTACCGTCACTGTGGCTCGTTGACGTAAACGGCGTTCTTGTAGGGGATTACCAGGGTCACACGGTAGTTTCGCCACAGTCCGGCATCAACACGGATATAGGGGCCACGCCCGTAATGTATTGGGAGTAAAGATTAATCCTGAAACGAGAGGCGATTAGAGAAAACCGATGACGAAGTACGGGTCGGATACGAGGCGGTACTAGTGAGTTATTCAAGATTGGGATAGTTGGTAGGGCAGCAAAACGATGCTTGCCGCCGTCCTCGCAACTTTCATATAGCCGGCGGTCTTTCGCGGCATGGAACCGACGTTGCTGCTGTATGCCCTGCTGCTCTGGATCCTGTTTTTTCCCTTCGCCATCGTCAACGCGGGGCTGCGGGAGAAGGTCTGGGCGCCACGGTTTGGTGAGCATGCCGGCCATGTCATCTCCACCATTATTTTTCTCGTTGTGCTCCTGCTCGCTATTTATGCGTTCCTCAGGGTTGTCGACATCCCGTATAACCCGGGTGACCTGTGGCTGCTCGGCGTCCTGTGGCTTGTGCTGACCGTGCTGTTCGAGTTCGGCTTCGGGCACTACGTGATGGGAAACTCCTGGGAGGCGCTGCTTCACGACTACAACCTGCTGGCGGGGCGAGTGTGGGTGTTCATTCCGCTGGCCTGGCTTCTCTCCCCCCGCCTCATCGGCTGGCTGGTGCGCGCATGAGCCGGGGCCGCCGAAACCCGGGTGTCTGCGAGGCACTCTCCCCCTCTGCGGCGAAGGACTTATATAGGTCTTTTATTTGCGGGCCATCTGGTCACCGTAATTCTTATAAACCTCGGTTGTATTGCAGTTTCTAGGCCCAAGTCATTTCGGTTAACCTCCGAGCTTTTGCTATGAAGGAGGGGATTCCATCTTGGGCTAAATACCATGGAGATTTGAGAACTCCGCGCAGAGCGTGCTCTCTCAAATCCGACATACGCATCAGCACAATGGTGAAGTCTGGTCGGCAACTTATATTCGCGACCACTCCATACATCCCGCCAAACAAACACCGGTTGATCCTGCCGGAGGCTACCGCTATTGGAATCTGATTAAGCCATGCGAGTTGAAAGGGTTTAGACCCTTAGCGGACGGCTCAGTAACACGTGGAGAACCTGCCCTCAGGTGGGGGATAATCCCGGGAAACTGGGAATAATACCCCATAGGTCTCGGCTGCTGGAATGCTTCGAGGCCGAAAGCTACGGCGCCTGAGGATGGCTCTGCGGCCTATCAGGTAGTAGTGAGGGTAACGTCCTCACTAGCCGATGACGGGTACGGGCGTTGAAAGACGGAGCCCGGAGATGGACTCTGAGACACGAGTCCAGGCCCTACGGGGCGCAGCAGGCGCGAAACCTTCGCAATGCTCGAAAGAGTGACGAGGGGATTCCAAGTGCCTACGCTCAGCGTAGGCTGTTCAGATGCCTAAAAAGCATCTGGAGGAAGGACTGGGTAAGACGGGTGCCAGCCGCCGCGGTAATACCCGCAGTCCGAGTGGTAGTCGATTTTATTGGGCCTAAAGCGTCCGTAGCCGGTCTGGAAAATGCCTGGGTAAATCGTCTGGCTCAACCAAACGAATTCCGGGTAGACTACCAGACTTGGGACCGGTTGAGGGAGAGGGTACTTCAGGGGTAGGAGTGAAATCCTGTAATCCCTGAAGGACCACCGGTGGCGAAGGCGCTCTCCCAGAACGGGTCCGACGGTGAGGGACGAAAGCCAGGGGAGCAAACCGGATTAGATACCCGGGTAGTCCTGGCCGTAAACGATGCGGGCTTTGCATTGGGGGTCCTACGAGGGCGCTCAGTGCCGAAGCGAAGGCGTTAAGCCCGCCGCCTGGGAAGTATGGTCGCAAGGCTGAAACTTAAAGGAATTGGCGGGGGAGCACCGCAATGGGAGGAGCGTGCGGTTTAATTGGATTCAACGCCGGAAAACTCACCGGGGGCGACTGTCACATGTGGGTCAGGCTGAAGACCTTACCCGAATAAAAGACAGAGAGGTGGTGCATGGCCGCCGTCAGCTCGTACCGTAAGGCGTTCTGTTAAGTCAGATAACGAGCGAGACCCCTGCTCTTAGTTGCTATCTCGGAGTCCGCTCCGGGAGCACACTAACAGGACCGCTGGTGATAAACCAGAGGAAGGAGGGGGCAACGGTAGGTCAGTATGCCCTGAATCCCCCGGGCTACACGCGCGCTACAAAGGCCGAGACAATGGGTTGCGACCCCGAAAGGGGAAGCTAATCTCAAAACTCGGTCCTAGTTCGGATTGAGGGCTGTAACTTGCCCTCATGAAGCTGGATTCCATAGTAATCGCGGATCAACATTCCGCGGTGAATATGCCCCTGCTCCTTGCACACACCGCCCGTCAAGCCAGGCGAGTTGGGTTTGGGTGAGGGTCTGTTGTCATGGCAGATTCAAACCCATGCTCAGCAAGCGGGGCTAAGTCGTAACAAGGTATCCGTAAGGGAACCTGCGGATGGATCACCTCCTACGCGATCTTTGCCGACCGGACACCATATTTGTGCTGATGCGGAGATGGGCCGGTAGATCAGCGGAAGATCGCCTGCTTTGCAAGCAGGAAGCCATGGGTTCAAATGCTGGCCAACCCAGCAGGATATCCCATCCGGTCCATTGTGTACCGCCAACTGGTGCCCGGCATCAGTTGGTAAGGACTGAGAAACGGCCGGACGCGTCGTTTCCGTGATGTCAAGCATACGCGACCTGGACGGAAAAGAGCTGCAATGTCATCTGGGGGATGGCTTGGCTCAGGCACTGAGGAAGGTCGTGCCAAGCTGCGATATGCTCCGGGTAGGCGCAAGGAGCCTTTGATCCGGAGATGACCTAATGGGACTTCCTGTCACGGTAAACCCGTGACGATCCCGCATGGGATCGGGAACGCGGGGAACTGAAACATCTTAGTACCCGCAGGAAAAGAAAGCAATTGCGATGCCGTGAGTACTGGCGAAAGAAAGCGGCAGAGGGCAAACCGAATCTTTTGTGAGAGCAAAAGAGATGTGGTGTGTGGACCCCGTTACTTCCTCGTCGGTGAACGCGAAGTCGCCTGGAACGGCGCACCAGAGAGGGTGATAGTCCCGTAACGGTAGACCGAACGGAAGAATGCGGGTGTTCCCGAGTAGCGCGCACCGGATATTGCGTGTGAACGGGAGGCATAAACTCCCAACCCTAAATATGTCCTGAGACCGATAGCGCACTAGTAGCGTGAGTGAAAGCTGAAAAGTACCTCAAAGAGAGAGGTGAAAAGAGCCTGAAACCAGATGATTACAGACGTATAGGGCGTGAAAGCGTTGCACTCCTGCTTGCAGGAGGAAGGCAGCGTCCTATTATACGTTTCGAAAAACGGGCCAGGGAGTTTCTGCTGGTGGCGAGGTTAACCTCGGAAGAGGGAAGCCGTAGCGAAAGCAAATGCCCGCAGGCGACGAGGGGCGAGGTGTGTTCGCCTTGAGTCACTGGCAGATGACCCGAAGCCGGTCGATCTATGCGTGGCTAGGTTGAAGCCTTCTGAAAGGGAGGTGGAGGACCGAACCGGTGCTGATTTACAAATCGTTCGGATGAGCTGCGTATAGGGGTGAAAGGCCAATCTAGACCGGTGATAGCTGGTTCCCCCCGAAACAACTTGCAGGTTGACCTCTGGCGAGGTAGGTAGTGTGGTAGAGCACTGATTGGACGGTTAGGGAGGGAGACCTCTCGCCGCCCTGTCAAACTCCGAATGCGCTACCGCTGTAGACCCAGGGAGAAAGGGCGCCCGGGGTAAGCTTGGTGTCCGAAAGGGAATGAACCCAGCTCTACGTTAAGGTCCCCAAGTGTCGGCTAAGTGTGACCTAAAGGGCGTTCACATCCGAAGACAGCCAGGAGGTTGGCTTAGAAGCAGCCATCCTTTAAAGAGTGCGTAACAGCTCACTGGTCGAGGGTGTGGGCACCGAAAATGGACGGGGCTCAAGCCGACCACCGATACGTAGACATGAGAATGAGTAGGGGGGCGCTGTGCGTGGGCAGAAGGTGGGGTGCAAGCTCCACTGGACCGCGTACGGTCGAGAATCCTGGCGATAGTAGCAGCAAAGTCGGGTGAGAATCCCGACCGCCGAAGGGGCTAGGGTTCCTTGGCAATGATCGTCAGCCAAGGGTTAGCCGATCCTAAGACCTGTCCTAAATGGAACAGGCCGAAAGGGAAGCAGGTTAATATTCCTGCGCCACTGTAGTCCCTGCTTCATATATGACGCATCCGGATAGGCCGAGTAGTGTCGTCGCACTATTCAAGCGTTGAAGCCTGGGGAGTACCGTAATGGTGAGAACCGGGCGAATGCGTGACGAGGCCTCCAATTGAGGGGGCTTCGGCTGATTCCCGGTGCCCGTGAAAAGTATATGAAGGCCAACTGCAGTGATCGTACCGAGAACTGACACAGGTGCCCCTGGGTGAGAAGCCCAAGGCGTGTCGGCGTAATCCACCTGAGGGAACTCGGCAAATTAGCCCTGTAACTTCGGGATAAGGGGTGCCTGCCTTGTAAAAGGCAGGTCGCAGTGACCAGAGGACTCCGACTGTTTAATAAAAACACAGGTGGCAGCTAGCCCGTAAGGGTGTGTATTGCCGCTGAAGCCTGCCCAGTGCGGGTATCTGAAAGCCTCGTACAGGAGGAAGAAGGACCCGTAAACGGCGGGGGTAACCATGACCCTCTTAAGGTAGCGTAATACCTTGTCGCTGAATTGGCGACTTGCATCAATGGTCCAACGAGAGTCTTACTGTCCCCAGGTGGAGTCCGGTGAAATCGACTTACTGGCGCACAGTCCAGTACCGTCCAGCTGCAAGAGAAGACCCCGTGGAGCTTTACTACAGCCTGTTGCTGGGATACGGTCTTGATAGTGCAGAGTAGATAGGAGCCGTCGAAGCTCAGGCGCCAGCCTGAGTGGAGGCGTCCATGAGACACTATCCTACCAAGGTCGTATCTCTAACCTGCAAGGGGACACCAGCAGGTGGGTAGTTTGGGTGGGGCGCCACACCCCTGAAACGATATCAGGGGTGCCCAAAGGCCATCTCAGCCCGGTCAGAAATCGGGCCTAGAGTGTAAGGGCAAAAGATGGCTTGACGCGAATTCGCACAGCGAGAATTCGCGATGTGAAAGCAGGGCCTAGCGAACCAATGCTTCTCATTTATGGGGGGCATTGATGACAGAAAAGTTACCCCAGGGATAACTGAGTTGTCTCCAGCAAGAGCCCATATCGACCTGGAGGCTTGCTACTTCGACGTCGTCTCTCCGCATCCTAGCAGTGCAGCAGCTGCTAAGGGTAGGGTTGTTCGCCCGTTAAAGCGGATCGTGAGATGGGTTTAGACCGTCGTGAGACAGGTTGGTTTCTTTGCGCTGGACGTGTTGATGCCTGAAGGGAAAGGCCCCTCGGTACGAGAGGAACGGGGGCCTGTAGCCTCTGGTTTACCAGCTGTTCGACAGAGCACGCTGGGCGGCTACGCTGCAAGGGATAACCGCTGAAAGCATCTAAGCGGGAAGCCCACCCTAAAACGAGGCATCTATAGAGCTCGGATAAAAGATCCGGTTGATAGGACTGGGGTGTAAGCAGCAAGCTTCGGCGAGCTGTTCAGCCCGCAGTTACTAACCGCTCTGCAGCTCTCGTTAAACAGGTCGCGTATGTGCTCACAGGGCTTGACGGTCACAGTGGCAGTGAAACACCCGGTCTCATCCCGAACCCGGAAGTTAAGCCTGCTACGTGATTTTGAGTACTATGGTGCGAGAGCCCATGGGAAAGACACCCCGATAAGGGGCTTGGAACCACGGTTTAGGTGGAGAGCCTTGATGGAGTCCTTCGGGACTCCTTCCGGGTAAGCTCCACTGCTTGAAGACCGCGGCTCCTCGGCTCGCTGTCAAGCCCTTCCTTTCCTTTTCCATATTTTAATGAATTATTTTTTTAGCCATCATACACAGATATTGCCGGTGCTTTGTCCTTATAATGTCTGCAACAGGCGGAAAAAGCGTATTTCATTTGGCCGTTCTTTGTTCAACCTCGGCTATTTTGCTTCGAATGGCGTCTTTGCAGAACTCGGCGATACTGGTGTATCCCAGTTCGGGATGGGCGGCGATGGTGTTCTTCACTGCCTGTTGGAGAGCCTCCGGCAATGCCACTGATGTATGCTTGGCCATGCACACATAATAGCGCAGCAAATATTTAACTTGTTCTAAAAAAACAATTTTGTCAAAAATTAACATTATATTCTGCTGCTTCTGTGTGTGGTTTATATGTTGCTGATAAATTATATATATTATATTTGTGATATAATTTTGTGCTCCAATGGACGGATAAGCGACTTCCGCCATATGGGGTATAAAGAGGTAAAAAATGAAGCCCAAAAAATTAGTAACTGTGATGTTGGTATTAGGAACTCCCCTCTTGGCCCTATTTACAGTAGTTCCGCCCGGGGTTAATGCAGCGCCGCAACCGCCCACAAACACTGGGGATATAATACTCACTGATAGTGGTTATATACCTGGGGTATCTGGCTGGGATCATGCAGCACTATATATCGGGTCAGGCAATATTATGGAGGCTGACCCTCACTGCGAAGATTGGGGCTGGTTGGAATGGTGGTGGTGGAGTACCGGCCAATACGAAAAACTATGGAGAGGAGGAGTTGAGGAAGACACTTTGTCTCAGACCTTCCAAGACTATGACACAGTGGCGTATCTTGAAGTAACTTCAGCAGATGGAGACGATAGGGTTGAAGCCGTACAATTTACTATCGGGCAAGAGGGCGAGGCATTTGACTATATATCCTATTGGGACGATGACGCAAAACAAGTTGACGCAAACGGGTTCTATTGCTCCGAATTAGTGTGGGCAGCCTATTACCATTATCCCCTAAGGATAAACCTCGATTCCAGCGGATCTGGCGGAGATAACGCGGTATCACCACAGGAGATTGATGACCATCCTGATACCGATAAATATTTAGGGGGCGAACCTGCAAATTAGACAGGTTCTTTTCTCCCTCTTTCTATTTTAGAGTCGCTGAAAAGGTTAAATATTGACAAAAGATGTCAAGTAAAATGAAAAAAATAATCATTATGGCTATAATTTTGCTTCCTGTAGCCTTTGCTTTACAACCGATAGCATTCGAAGAGGCAGATGCAAGCGGCGAAGAGTGGAATAAAAGGTTTGGAGGCGAAGGAATTGAGGGAGCAGAAGATATCGTTCAAACTGAAGATGGTGGGTACATGGTTGCCGGAAAAACCACTTCAATTGGATCGGGCCAAAGAGATGGATGGCTTATTAAAATAGACAGAAACGGCAACGAGATATGGAACAAAACCTATGGGGGAGGAGGAGAGGATTTGTTTAATTCTATATCTAAAGTTGACCAGGGTTACATCTTGGGAGGGTATACTAACTCTTATGGTGCGGGACAGAGCGATTTCTGGCTCGTTAAAATAGATAGTGATGGACACGAAACATGGAATAGGACATTTGGGGGGGAAAATGAAGAATTTGCGAGAGATGTCGTCCCTGCAAAAGATGGAGGGTATCTTTTAGTAGGGTATACCGGTTCGTATGGGTATGGAGGCGATATATGGGTTGTTAAAACAGACGAATATGGAGAATTAGATTGGGAGAGAACATTTGGGGGCGAGGAAAACGAATGGGGCAATGCTGTGGTAAGTGTAGAGGATGGTTATGCAGTCGTGGGGAGTACCGGTTCGATAGGAGCGGGTGGATGGGATGTGTGGCTCGTCAAAATAAATGACAGTGGCTATGAATGTTGGAATAGAACCTATGGAGGCCCGGGGATGGAGAGGGGAGTATGTATAAGAGCAGCGACTGATGGGGGATATGTGATTGCGGGCACCTCAAATTCTTATTCCAGTGGAGAATGGAATGACGCTCTCTTTCTCAAAACAGACAGAAACGGAGAATCAGAATGGTCAAGGGTGTTCGGAGGGGACAGCGAGGACGCTGTGTGTTCAATCATATGTTGTGATGGAGGAGGGTATATTCTGATAGGGACCACCGCTTCATATGCTATCGGTTATTTTGATATTTGGGCAATAAAAACTGATATCAATGGGGATATGATCTGGGAAAAAACATTTGGGGGGCGAGATAGGGATGTAGCAAATTGCGGTATCCGATTACAGAACGGAGGTTATATGGTAGCGGGAGAAACTCAACATCAATCTTCCATAGATATGTGGATCATAAATACCTATGATTACTTCCCCCCAAATATTGAGATAGTATCGCCCAAAGAAAACCACCTCTATCTTTTTGACAGAGAAATTATGCCAATGAAAAATACGCTTATCATCGGAGGAATAACTGTCCAGACAGAGGTAAATGATCCCGGAGGGGGGATAGATAAAGTTGCATTTTATTTAACCGGCCAGGATTTATACGACTATGAGCCCCGAACGGTAATTTATGCTGCTCCTTATACTTGGAACTGGAATAGTTATGCGATCGGGCTAAGGTATCCCTACACTGTAACCGTTGGAGCATACTACGGACAGGCAGGGGGAGTAGCCGCCGACCGAGAAACCGTGTATATCATCAACCTGGGACACTCCTCATAGATTTTATCTTTGCTTCGCTTTCACATTTTTCTGAATAGCGCTAGCTCCAGCCTTGCATCGAAAGCGTTTTTATCTTTTTGAATTTTTTAGCAGGCAGTAACTTTTATAATGATTAGCTAAAAGTGTTTAATTTTTTTTGACTCCTACCGGCTATTATATAGTATGAGTAAATTATAAATATTATATTTGTATTATATTTGTGGTGGAAATAATGAAAACAAAATGGGCTGTAGTGGGCGTATTGATTGTGGTGGCGACGTTTGTGATGCCATTGGCGACGATATCGGCGAAAGCATCTATACCCTGGGAAACAGGAGACGTCATAGTTGCTCGTGATGGTCCGAAAGATAATATAGTCAGATGGTATGCCTCGACTTATTGGGGCAAAACGGTGAGTTGGTCTCATGCAGCATGTTATGTGGGATATACGAGCTATGACTCACATACCGTAGTAGAAACCGCTGGTGACATCGGAAAAATACTTGCAGATGTTGTGACATTAAACTACGAAATATATTCTCATAATGGCAACATAAAACAACTGCGCGTGGATTGTAGCAATGTGATTAAAAGCGATGCTGCTGACTGGTTAAAGGCTCGAACGAAGACGCTGGGCGGTGAAACGCACCGATATGACTATGGATCATTAACTAACTTGTATACAGACCATAAACAGGTGGACCCACAGGAAGCTCCAGGTCAGCCAGTGAGAGCGGACAAATATTATTGCTCAGAGCTGGTATGGGCAGCTTATATGAAGCAGGGTGTGAACATCGATGTAGACCAGGACCAGACTAGCGTAGTATGGCCTGATGATATAGACGAATATCTAAGCTAACAACTTTAAATAACGCTGATGAATAAAGAACGCATGAAAAAGACGGTGGTGACCGTTCTTATTCTTGCCTCTTTTCTGGTAGGCGGCTCCTATGCACAGCACCATGGGCAGTCAGATGCAGTGGAAGACGTGCAAAATGAGTGGAACCTGAAAATCGTCAGCCCGTATAAGCACACGCATTTAAACCAGGTCATCTCGACGCAAGATGGCTACGTTGCGGTAGGGGCCAAAAGCGAACTCGTCAACTGGACTGACTATGGAAGGATTATAGCAGTAAAATTTGATGGGGCCGGGAACATCCTGTGGAACAAAACCTATGGCGGAGTGGACAGCCATGGAACCGCGGTCGTCGCCGGTGAAAATGGGTATCTTCTGGTGGGCTATCAGGGAAGGGGAAATAATCACATCGTTACGATAAAAATCGATGAAGACGGGCGCGAGGAGTGGAATAAAACGTATAGCGTTACCGGAGACGATCTTGCCGTGGATGCAGTGAAAGCCCCGGACGGGTATGTAATCGGCGGGGAACCATTTTCTGGTCCCAGCCAGGTTTTCCTGTTAAAAATAGGGGAGCATGGCAGCATACAATGGAGCACGATATACGGCGGGCAAAGGCTCGAGGGCCTGGATGGACTTTTAAAAACTGAGGACGGCTATGTGTTTACCGGGTATACGTCCTCCTACGGCAACGGAAACTGGGATGCATGGCTGGTGAAAGTGGACGAGCAGGGCAGCGAGATGTGGAACAGAACCTTCGGAGGATCTGACACCGATGAAGCAAGATGCATTGCCGCAACCGACGACGGCGGCTTTATTTTGGCTGGAGCAACCATGTCCTACGGAAACGGGGCGGATGACAATTTCATCATCAAAACGGATGCGGATGGAATCGTTGAATGGACAACCGTATGTGGCGGCAGCAGTTTTGACGAATCCGAAGGCATCGTTGCCACAAGCGATGGATATGTCATCGCGGGCTATACCTATTCCTCCGGGATTGGTGATTTCGACGCTCTGCTATTAAAAATAGATAACCAGGGAAACGTGGTGTGGCATAAAACATTCGGCACGCGGGACAGTGACAGATTTTATGGCGTTATCGAGAGCGATGACGGCGACGGATACATCGCTGTTGGTGCCACTACCATCTCCCACGAGACGAGAAAGGAAGCGGGCTGGATAGTCAAATCTTCCGATTATTCGCCCCCGACCCTGGAAATCGTGAGGCCCAAAGACCATGTATACCTGTTCGACAGGGAGATACTGCCAGCGGGAAAAACCCTGGTCTTTGGAGGGATAACCGTCAAAGTCGAGGTGGACGACCCCGGCAGGATGATAGACACTATCTCTTTTTATCTGTCTTCCCAGGATTTCTATGATGTTGAACCACGGAAAATCCTGCATTCGCCCCCATATGCGTGGAAGTGGAACTCGTATGCTGTTGCTTTGAGGGCCCCCTGGACTGTAACCGTTGGAGCATACTACGGACAGGCAGGGGGAGTAGCCGCCGACCGAGAAACCGTGTATATCATCAACCTGGGACATTCCTCATAGATTTTATCTTTGTCTCGCTTTCGCTTTTTTCTGGATAGCGGTAGCTCTCGCCGTTGCATCGAAAGCGTTTTTATCGCCGTCCGGTTTCGTGTGTGATGACCCTGACTGTTGCGACGTGGAACGTGAACTCCATACGGGCCCGGATGGACCTGCTGCTGGAGTGGCTCCGGGGCAGCCGGCCCGACGTGGCCTGCCTGCAGGAGACCAAGGTGGCAGACCAGGAGTTTCCGGAGGAGGCGTTCACCCAGCTTGGCTACCAGGCTGCCTTCAAGGGGCAGAAGACCTACAACGGCGTGTGCATCCTGTCCCGGCTTCCCCTTGATGATGTGGTGACCGATTTCGAGGTCATCGAGGAAGATGAGAAGAGGCTGCTGCAGGTGCGAGCGGGAGAGGTGACGGTCATCGATGCCTATGTTCCCCACGGTCAGGTGCCGGAGTCGGCGGCCTTTTACCGCAAAATCGATTTCCTGGAGGGGCTGCGCGTCTATCTGGACAACCATTTCAACCCCCGGGATGACCACCTGGTGCTGGTGGGGGATTTCAACGTCGCCCCGGAGGCCAAGGACGTGTACGACCCCGGTTTGCTGGAGGGCAGCATCGGTTTTTATCCCCGGGAGCGGGAGGCCCTGGCCTATCTGCGGGACTGGGGCTTCGTGGACGTTTTCCGCCGGTGCAACCCCGGCACGACGGCTTTTTCCTGGTGGGACTACCGTGGCTCCGCCTTTGCCCATGACCGGGGAATGCGCCTGGACCACATCTGGGTGTCGCCCCCGCTGGCCAGCCGCTGCTCCGACTGCGTCATTCAGCGCGCCTGGCGGGGCAGGCCCAGGCCCTCGGACCACGCCCCGGTGGTGGCCACCTTCGATGGCTAGCCTTTGACCTCCCTGGTTCCGATACATACATATAGGCAACGGTCATTTATCTTCAGATACCTTGGAGCGTAATAGAGAAGAAGACGAGCAGGAGTACGTGCGCATGCGCCTTCCCAATCGGCGGGAGGGCGAGATTTTTGCTCTGGCCGAGCAGCTGATGGGGGGCAGCCGCATCCAGGTGGTATGCGAGGACGGCAAGACCCGCATGGGGCGCATCCGGGGCCGCATCAAGAAGCGGAAGTGGATTCGTCCCGGTGACCTGCTCATCGTGCGTCCCTGGGATTTCCAGGATGACAAGGCGGACGTGCTCTATCGCTACACGTATACGGAGTCCTCCAATCTGTCCCGGCGCGGCAAGCTGCCCGATAGCGTCAACGTTTTCTGACAATGAAATGGAAAGCTGATTTTGAGGATTTTTTATCCGGCCGGACCGAGGGGGAGGTGTTCGAAAAGACCGCTCTTCATTCACTGTGGAAACTGATGTCCCGCCGGGCCATCACCACCGTGGACTTTCCCATCTCCACGGGCAAGGAGGGCAACGTCTTTCGGGCCACCAGCGAGGCCGGGCCGGTGGCCGTCAAAATCTATCGCCTGAACACGGCCACCTTTCGCAATATTGCCCAGTACCTCCAGTATGACGGGCTCACCGACATCAAAAAAAACCGGCGCAACGCCGTCTATGTCTGGGCCCAGAAGGAGTTCACCAATCTCACTCGCCTCAGCCGGGCCGGGGTCCGGGTCCCGGAGCCCATCGACCACGAGGGTACGGTCATCGTCATGGAGTACATCGGCAGCGAGGAAACCCCGGCCCCCATGCTGAAGAACGCCCGGATACAGAAGCCGCAGGCCGTGGAGGTATGGGCTGCCCTGATGAGGGACATGGCCCGCATGTACCACCGGGCGGGGCTGGTCCATGCCGACCTCTCCGAGTACAACGTTTTGTACCACGAGGAGCCGGTTATTATCGACGTGGGCCAGACGGTCAAGACCACCCATCCCATGGCGGACGTCTTTCTGAGGAGGGATATCGGCAACCTCACCCGGTTTTTCACCCGGTTTTTTCCCGTTTCTGCTGACGAAACATATGAGCACATTCTCAAGGAGGAATCATGCGATACGTAAAAATACCCAGGGACCGGGTGGCCGTGCTGGTGGGTGCGGAGGGCTCGGTGAAAAACGACATAGAGAGCCACGGCGTCACCCTGGACATTGACTCCCAAACCGGGGACGTGGCCATTGAGGGTGAGGACGCCCTGGCGGAACTGGACACGGAGCAGGTGGTACGGGCCATCGGACGGGGTTTCTCCCCCCCGCACGCCCTCCGCCTGTTCAGGGAGAACCACTACTTTGAGCTCCTGGACATGCGGGACTTCGTGGGCAAAAAAAGCAAGGACGTCCATCGGATTGCCGGCCGGGTCATCGGCAAAAACGGGAGAACCCGGATGGCCATAGAGGAGGCCACGGGTGTCAACCTCTCCGTTTACGGCACCACGGTGGGCATCATCGGGGACGCCCGAGGGCTGGACGCCGCCATTCAGGCCGTGGAGATGCTTCTCAATGGGGCCAACCACGCCACCGTCTACCGGTTCCTGCAGAGGGAAAAACAGCGCATAAAACTGGAAGAGTTCGGGTTGCGGTAATCAGCTGAACTTGAGCTGCTGCATGAGGCGCCGCTGGGCCTTTTTGCTGGACAGGCCCTTCATCATCTTCTTGGACATGTTGTAGTACTTGAGCAGTTCCTTGACGTCCCGGGCCTCCAGGCCCGCCCCCCGGGCGATGCGGTTGATGCGGGAGGACTTGATGATGTGGGGCTCCTCCATCTCCTGCTCGGTCATGGAGTCCATGAGCACCCGGAATTTTTGCAGGCGCTGCTGGGTCTCCTGCATGTCGGCGCCCTGCATGCGCTGGCTTAGCCCTCCGGGAAGCATGTCGGCCAGTTTGCGGAGGGAGCCCATGCCCGAGACCAGCTCCATCTGCTCGTACATCTCCTTGAGGGTGAACTTTCCGGACATAATCTGGCGGGCGCTCTTCTCCAGCTTGTCCTTGCCCTGCTGCTTGGCCACCTCCTCCGCCTTTTCCAGGAGGCTCTGGATGTCGCCCATGCCCAGCAGGCGGGACAGGAAGCGGGTGGCATCGAACTTTTCCAGGTCGTCCAGGTGCTCGCCGGTGCCCACGTAGAGGATGGGGGCCCCGGTTTCGGAGACTGCGGAGAGGGCCCCTCCGCCCTTGGCCGTGCCGTCCATCTTGGTGAGGATGACCCCGGTGATGCCGATGGCCTCGTTGAAGGCCCTGGCCTGGGGGCCGGCCTGCTGGCCGGTGGAGCCGTCCATAATCAGGATTTTTTCGTCGGGCTTGGCCACCTTGAAGATGCGTTTCATCTCCTTAATCAGGTCCGCCTCCAGGCTGTGGCGGCCCGAGGTGTCCACGATGATCACGTCGTATTTCTTCAGCTTCTCCATGCCCTCCCTGACCACCTGCACGGCGTCCGTGCCCCCGCCGTACACGGGGACGTTGATGCGGTCCGCGGTCTGCTTCAGCTGGTCGTAGGCAGCCGGGCGGTGCACGTCGCCGGCTATCAGAGCCGGGCGGAGCCCCTTTTTCTGGAAGTGCTTGGCCAGCTTGCCGCAGGTAGTGGTCTTCCCCTGGCCGTACAGGCCCACCATCATAATCACCTGCTTTTTCAGGGGCAGCTCCCGCCCCCTTCCCAGGAGGGCGGACAGCTCGTCGTGCACAATCCTGATGACGTGCTCCCGGTTGCTCATCCCGGGCAGGGGCTTTTCCTCCAGGGCCCGCTGCTCGATTTTCTTGGAAATCTGGAGCACCAGGGAGACGTTGACGTCGGCCTGAATCAGAGCCCGCTGGATGTCCCGGGTCACCTCCCTTATCAGGGCGCTGTCGATGTGCCGGGCGTTGGCTATTTTTTTGATGGTTCCCCGCAGGGAGTCACCCAGTCCTTCCAGCATGGGCGCTACAACCAGGCCCGCTTATTTAAGAGTTATGCACTTTTCCGCCGGATGGGGCGAAATAAATAGAAAACTTAATAGCGGCCAGCCCCTTTAGGAGATATGGCCCTGGCCTTCGTGCTCATTTCCACCCTCACCGCCAAGGAACACGTGGTGTACGACGCCCTCATCCAGGTGGGGGAAATCTCCGAGCTCTATCCGTTGTTCGGGGAATACGACCTCATAGCCAAGGTGGAGGCCAAAAGCGAGGACGAGATAGGCGACGTGGTGGTCAACAAAATCAGGCGCCTGGAGGGGGTAGCGGACACCAAAACCCTCACCGTGGTCAGCCTGTAGAGCCGTTTATCAAACTTTTTATAAAACCTCTTCATATATAGGCAAATGCAGTCAGACTTACAGCGCCTCCTGCAGCTGGACTTCTTCCGGCAGGAGGGGTTCACCAGGAAACAGTGCTCGTCCTGCGGGGCCCACTTCTGGACCACTGATGACCGCCAGGAGCTGTGCGGGGACGCCCCCTGCGTGTCCTATTCCTTCATTGGCAGCCCCCTGGGCAGCCGGCCCCACACTCTGTCCTCCATGCGGGAGGCCTTCCTGTCCTTTTTCGAGGAGCGGGGCCACACCCGCCTGCGGCGCTACCCGGTGGTGGCCAGATGGCGCTCCGACGTCTACCTGACCATTGCCTCCATCGCCGACTTTCAGCCCCACGTGACCTCCGGGCAGGTGCCCCCGCCGGCCAACCCCCTGGTGATCTCCCAGCCCAGCATCCGGCTGAACGACCTGGAGGAGGTGGGACGGAGCGGCCGCCACCTGACCATGTTCGAGATGATGGGCCACCACGCCTTCAACAACCGCGAGGAGGTGTACTGGAGCGAGGAGACCGCCCGCTACTGCCACCACTTTCTGGCCCAGCTGGGCGTCCCCGCCGGGCAGGTGACCTACAAGGAGGGAGAGTGGTTCGGGGGCGGCAACGCCGGGGCCTGCCTGGAGGTGCTGGCGGCGGGGATGGAGGTGGCCACCCTGGTGTTCATGAGCCTGGAGCGCCACGACCGGGGCCCCTACGAGGTCAACGGGGAGCGCTACCGGGAGATGCCCCTGCGGGTGGTGGACACCGGCTACGGGCTGGAGCGCCTGGTGTGGCTCACCCAGGGCTCCCCCACCGTCTACGATGCCATCTTTCCCCAGGTCATCGAGTTTCTGCACGGGGAGTCGGGGGCCGGCGAGGAGGGCCGGCGGGACATCTATGCCCTGGCCGACCACGCCCGTTGCCTGGCCTTCATGCTCAGCGACGGCATCGTTCCCTCCAATGTAGAGGAGGGCTACCTGGCCCGGCTGCTCATTCGGCGGGCTCTGCGCTTCCTGTCCCACCTGGGCCTGGACATTCCCCTGTTCGACCTGGTGGACCTGCACATCCGGCATATGGGGGAGGACTTCCCCGACCTTCTTGAGGGCAGGGAGACCATGCGGGCCATGCTGGACAGGGAGGCCCAGAAGTACCGGTCCACCCTGGACAAGGGCAAACGGCTGGTGGCCCGCTACGTGCGGGAGGAGGGGAGCATCCCCGCCGACAAGCTGATACAGTTCTATGACACCTATGGCCTGCCCCCGGAGGTGGTCAAGGAGGTGGCCGGCGACGCGGTGGAGATACCCCAGAACTTTGATTCCCTGGTGGCCGAGCTGCACAGCCACGCTGCCTCCCAGCCGCAGGCCGAGGAGACCTCCGATTTCCATACCCAGTTGCTGTTCTACCGGCATCCCTACCAGACCCGGTTTGAGGCCCGGGTGGTATGGTCGGGCAGCATGGAAGGCCAGCCGGCGGTGATTCTGGACCGGACCCTGTTCTACCCCCAGGGGGGCGGCCAGACCTCGGACCTGGGCATCCTGGAGCAGAAAAAGGTGCAGCGCCGGGTGCTGCGGGCCCAAAAACAGGGGGAGGCCGTGGTACATGTGCTGGACGGGCCGCTCAAAAAGGGGCCGGTCACCGGGGCCATCGACTGGGAGCGGCGTATCTCCGTCATGCGCCACCACACCGCCACCCACGTGGTCAACGCCGCCGCCCGCCACGTCCTGGGAGGCCACATCTGGCAGAAGGGCTCCCAGCTGGACGAGCAGGAGGCCCGGCTGGACGTCTCCCACTACCAGCGCATTTCACCGGAGGAGATAGCCCAGATTGAGCGGGAGGCCCACCGCATAGTGATGGCGGCCAAGCCGGTAGTCAAGAGTTGGCTGCCCCGCAACCAGGCGGAGCAGGAGTACGGCATGCGGCTCTACCAGGGCGGGGCCCCCAAGGGGAACCTGCTGCGGGTGGTCCGCATACCCGACGAGGAGGTGGAGGCCTGCGGGGGCACCCACGTGGACAACACGGCCGAGCTGGGGCTCATCAAAATCGTGGGCACCGAGCGCATCCAGGACGGGGTGGAGCGCCTGCGCTTCAAGGCCGGCTATGCGGCCCTGGATTACGTGCACGGGCAGGAGGAGTTGCTGCGGAAAACCGCCGACGCCCTGAGCGTGGACATCCCGGTGCTGCCGGACACCGTCCGGCGCTTCTTCACCGAGTGGAAGCAGCTGCGCAAGCAGGTGGAGGACCTGCAGAAAACGGTGGCCGAGGGGGGAAGCGCCAGCGAGGACCACCGGGGTGTGCGCATTGTTACCCAGGACGGGCTGACCTCGGCGGCCATCAGGGACATCACGGCGAGGGGCGACACGCTGGTGGTCTCGGCGGACAGCGCCCCAGATACGGCCAAACTGACCATTGCCGCCTCCGAGGGCCTAGAGGTGGATTGCGGGGCCATTGCCAAGGAGGTGGGCGCCCTTTTAGGGGGGAGCGGCGGAGGGAAACCAGGGGTGGCCCAGGCGGGTGGACCCCGGGTGGAGCGGCTGTCGGAGGCCAGGGAGCGGGCGGTGGCCCTGCTGAAAAAGCAGCTGGACGCCCGGTAGGGCAAAGAAAAACATTTATGAAGGGGAGGCATTTACCTTCTCAGGGGCCGGTAGATCAGCGGAAGATCGCCTCCTTGGCATGGAGGAGGCCGTGGGTTCAAATCCCACCCGGTCCATTTTTTATTTCAGCTCGTCCAGGTCACCGGTGCTGATGATGGTTTTTACCACCTTTTCGATGCGGTCCAGGGCCTGGGAGGCGGCCCGGAGTTTGGCCTCCGAGCCGTTGCCTGATTCCTCCTGTGCCAGCTGCAGGTACCCCTTGGCGATGGCCAGGGGGTTGAAGAAGTGGTGGGAGATGGACTCTATGCAGGTGCGCTCCCTGTTCAGCGAGCAGTCTCGCTCCCGCTGCAGGTTTTCAATCCTGGTGAAGTCGTGCAGGGTGATCACCAGCATCAGGGTTTTTCCCCGCTCCTGCACGGGATGGATGGTCAGGGCATGCGTCCGGATGTCTCCGTCTTCCTCCCGGGTCATCAGGTACCGCAGGGGCGTGTCCCGGAGGTTTTTGTACCGCTCGGCCAGCAGGCGTTGCTCCCGGCGGCTGAACAGGGCCAGGAAGGGTTTTCCGGTCAGCTTGGAGGAGGGCAGGCCAAAAAAGGCGGCGGCGCTCTCGTTGGCGTGGATAATGTGCCCTCTGGGGTTGAGGAGGAGCAGGCCTTCCTGGCTCTCATCCCGCTGGCGGGTGCTGCAGATGGTGGTCCCTATTTCTTCCGGAGGCATCATGGACTCCTCAAATTTGCTTGCAATTTACAAACAATATGTCATCAAAATATTTAACTTTTCTTTCCGACAAAATTGTGCTGACAGAACAACCCGCCGGGTCGATAATTTTATATTTTAGCCAAGGATTAGATACGGGAAACCACCGAGGTGAAAAACATGGAACAGAGAACAAGTCCCGACAACGTCATCTACGTCGGCAACAAACCGCCCATGAACTACGTACTGGCCGCCATCACCCAGCTAAGCTCTGGGTCCAAGGAAGTGGCCATCAAGGCCCGGGGGCGAGCCATATCTCGGGCAGTGGACGTGGCCGAGATAATCCGGCGACGCTTCATGCCCGAGACCAAAATCAGGGACATCCAGATTGCCACGGAAGAGGTCACCAACGAAGAGGGCCAGAAGCTCAACGTGTCCTCCATAGAGATATACCTCAACAAATAATTTCCGGGAGGCGCTCTTTTACCAGGCGTCCCATGCGGCGACGTTAATTATTTAAGAGACTGACGTATTGCTTACATGGAGGCACAACTATGAGGCAAACGAGAACCAGAAATATGGTACTGGGCGTGGTAGTGGCAGCATTGCTGGCCCTGCCCGCCATCCAGGCGTATTCGACCGGCGAGGAGCGGGAGCCGCTCCTGGCAACCGGACACATAGAACCCGTAGCCGAGCCGGGTGGACAGTTCACCCCTGACACCGAGCCGGTTTCGGCCTGCGTGGGGAACGTGCAGCTGACCTCCGACCAGGAGGACGAGCGGCATCCGGCCATCGCACAGGCCTTCGACGGCAGTTTCGTGGTGGCCTACGACAAGCAGGTCAGCCCCCTCACCGGGCACATCTACTTCCTGCGCTCCACCGACAACGGAGACACCTGGACCGAGGTCTGGAACACCGACACCGAGGCCGGAGACATGAACACCGGCCTGCAGAACTGGCCGGCCATCTGCAACGTTCCGGAGGGCAACGCGCTGTTTGGCTCCTGGAACGACGAGGCACAGGGCATCATATTCTTCATCAACGTGAGCGACCCGGCCAGCGCCGCCAGCTACGAGGCCATGCTGGGCGGCTACGACGCCAGCGACTGGGACTACGACCGCAGCATGTTCACCGTGGAGGCATACAGCCCGCAGCGCCTGTCCGTGGGCCACGTGGGCCACGTCATCTATGCCGGCTACGACCTGCCCTCGGCGTCGCAGATTATCACCTTCACCACAGGCTACCAGGGCTCGTTCGGCATCACCGGAGACGAGGACTACCCCATCAGCTACAACAACGAAATCGGCATCACCGACAACTACTTCTGGCTCGCCTGGGACTCCCCGGACGAGGACACCGGCAACAGCTACCTGGTGGTCAAGTGGGGCGACCCCGACGAGGAGGGCGATGCCCACCTGTGGCCGGAGACCGAATTCCGCAGCGGCGCCAGCTACATGGATCCGGCCTTCGATGCCAGCGGAACCAGCCTGGTCATGGTGTACATGAGCAACGACAACATCTACGGCGACTGGGATCTAGCTGTCAAATACTCCACCGACGAGGGCAGCACCTGGCAGGACGGCTCCTTCCCCTCCCAGCCCCAGGTGGACGAGAAGAGCCCGGAAATCTTCATGAGCGGCTCCACCGTCTTCTGCACCTTTATACGGGAGGGCAACCTGTACCTGACCAAGTCCACCGACCTGGGCCAGACCTGGGAGGATCCGGAGCGCATCAATGACCAAGACGGCACGGTGGTGGAGGAGCCGGGAGCGGTGGCCGTCTCCGAGGGCGGCATCGCCTGGGAGGACACCCGCAACGGCAACATCGACATCTACTATGCGCCCCTGCCCACCGCCATCCTCAACGTGGAGAGCGTCTCCGGCGGATTGGGACTGAGCGCCACCGTCAGCAACACGGGCACCGTGGCCGCCGAGAACGTGGAGTGGTCCATCCAGTTCAGCGGTCTGGTGTTCCTGGGCAACACCGCGGGAACCATTCCCCTGCTGGAGCCCGGAGAGACGGAGACCATCAGCACCGGCCTGGTGTTCGGCATCGGCCCCAGCACCATCACCATAACCGTGGGAGGGGCCTCCCGCACCTTCAGCGGCCTGGTCCTGGGACCCCTGGTGCTGGGACTGTAACCCCTCCGCCTGCCCGCCCCCTCTTCCCCCCTCTTCTTCATTTTTGAACGGATAGATATTGTCAGGACGTACCAAGCAAACTATTAAAGGTCATACCGCATTGCAGTTCCATGCCACTGACGGAAATAGTTTTTTACGGGCGGGGTGGCCAGGGGGCGGTGACCGCCGCCAATGTTCTCGCCGACGCGGCGCTGACCTCCGGTTACCAGGGGGTGCAGGCGTTTCCTCTGTTCGGGGCGGAGAGGCGGGGAGCCCCGGTGAAGGCCTTTGCCCGTATATCCGACAGCCAGATTTACGTGCGCAGCCAGATTTATCAGCCGGACATCGTGCTGGTGCTGGACACCGGCATCATGGACACGGTGGACGTCACCGCCGGGCTGCGCCCCCAGGGTACCATGGTGCTCAACACGCCCCGGGAGCCGGGGGACCTGGACCTGCCCTTCCGGGTGGGGGCGGTGGACGCCACCGGCATCGCCATCAACCATCAGATTGCAGTGGGGGGCATTCCCATCGTCAACACCCCCATGGTGGGCACCCTTCCCCGGGTCATCGACGGACTGACCATCGAATCCATCCAGGAGGCCATCAGGCAGCGCTGGTCCGGGGAGGCCGGCGAGAGAAATGCGGCGGCGGCAGCCGACGCCCACAAGGAGTTAAAGATATCATGAAAACGGCTATTTCCCGACCGGAGAAGGCAGCCATGGGCAAAACGGGCTCCTGGCGAGTCTTCCGCCCCGAGTTGGATGAAGAGAAGTGCATCAAGTGCTGGCGGTGCTGGATATTCTGCCCCGAGGGAGCCATCCGGCGCAACGACAAGCCGGAGATAGACTATGACTTTTGCAAGGGATGCGGGGTGTGCGCCGCCGAATGTCCGGTGGAGGCCATCATTATGAGGAGGGAGGAAAAATGAAGGTCATAGACACCGGCAACCACATGGCGGCCCTGGCCGCCCGGATGGCCCGCCCCGACGTGATTGCCGCCTACCCCATCACCCCCCAGACCACCATCGTGGAGCGCCTGGCCCAGTACGTGGAGAGCGGGGAGTGCGAATCCCAGTTCGTCCGGGTGGAGAGCGAGCATTCGGCTATGGCCGCCTGCATCTCTGCCTCCGCCACCGGCTCCCGCACCTTCACCGCCACCTCATCCCACGGGTTGCTGCTCATGCACGAGATGCTGCACTGGGCGGGGCTGGCCCGCACCCCGGTGGTCATGGTGAACATCAACCGGGCCATCGGGCCGGGCTGGAGCATCTGGAGCGACTGCAACGACTCCATGTCCCAGCGGGACACCGGGTGGCTGCAGTACTACTGCTCCAGCAACCAGGAGGTCTTCGACACCGTGATTCAGGCCTACCGCGTCGGGGAGCACGCCGACGTGCTGCTGCCGGTGATGATCAACTACGACGGGTTCATACTCTCTCATACCTCCATGGCCGCCGACATTCCCTCTCAGGAGGATGTTGACCGCTTCTTGCCGCCCTTCCAGGCGGGCTGGAAGCTGGATGTGGACGACCCCCTTACCCACGGCAACATCATCGGGCCCGAGTACTACATGGAGACCCGCTACGACATGCACCGGGCCCAGGAGAGCGCCAGGCAACTGATTGCGGACGTGGAGCAGGAATGGGAGGAGCGCTTCGGTCGCCATCACGGGGGGCTGGTGGAGGAGTACCGCTGCGAGGATGCGGATACCGTGCTGGTGGCCATGGGGGCCATCGGGGCGGAGGCCCACGCCGCGGTGGACGAGCTGAGGGAGCAGGGGGAAAGGGCGGGGCTGGCCCGGATGAGGGTGTTCCGTCCCTTTCCGGCGGCGGAGATGCAGCGCCTGTCGGAGCGGGCGGAGTTGGTGGTCATCGACCGCGACATCTCGGTGGGGATGGGCGGGGCGGTGGCTGCCGAGGTCCGGGCGGCGGTGGAGGGGCCGGTGAAAAGTTATGTGGCCGGCCTGGGGGGACGCGACGTTACCATCCGGGATATCGTCAAAATGTATCGCCTGGCCCAGCAGGGCCAGGAAGGCTGGTACAGCGTGGAGGTGAGCTGATGGCCATCAAGGATTTGCCCCGGGAGGAATACGTGCTGGAGGGCAATGCCTCCTGCCCCGGCTGCCCCATCACCATCGCCCTGCGCACCGTGCTCAAGGCCCTGGGAAAAAACACCATCCTGACCATTCCTGCCTCCTGCAGCGCCGTCATTCAGTCCCTGTACCCCAAGACCTCGTTCAACGTGCCCACCCTGAACGTCGCCTTTGAGACGGCGGCGGCTTCCGCCTCGGGCATCGTCGCCTCCCTGCAGGCCCAGGGAAGGGAGGACATCACGGTGGTGGCCTGGGCGGGGGACGGGGGAAGCTACGACATCGGACTGCAGGCCCTCAGCGGGGCCCTGGAGCGGGGAACCAACTTCCTGTACATCTGCTACAACAACCAGATGTATTCCAACACCGGGATCCAGCGCAGCGGGGCCACCCCCTACGGGGCCTGGACCACCACCACCTGGACGGGAAAAAAGGAGAGGCAGAAGGTGCTGGCGGAAATCGTCATGGCCCACCACATCCCCTACGTGGCCACCGCCTCCATCGCCTATCCCGAGGACCTGTACCAGAAGACCAAGAAGGCCCAGGGCATCCGGGGGCCCAAGTACATGGAAATCATCGCTCCCTGCCCCCCCGGCTGGCGTTTCGACATGAGCAAGACGGTGGAGCTGGCCCGGCTGGCCGTGGAGACTGGGGCCTGGCTGCTGTACGAGTTCGAAAACGAGAAGCTCACCTTCACCGGCCCCACCCGGGCCATCCTGGAGGGCGACAAGGAGCCGGCATCCGTCGAGGACTGGCTGCGTATGCAGGGCCGGTTCCGTAACCTGACCACCCAGGACCTGGAGACCTTCAAGCAGGTGCTGCAGGAGCGCTGGGACCACTACCGCAAGCTGGCCTCCCTGTAGCCCCGTGGCCCTGCAGCCGGGTGGCCGGGACCTGGCGTCCGCCGCTGGTTCCTTAGGTTGTCTATACCCTGACAAATCCGTCGCTCACGTAGCGGGCCAGGGCGGCGGCGGAGGCCTTCAGGGGGCGCAGCAGGGAGGGGAGGGCGGCGCAGGTGGTCTGCCTTTTTCGAATGGCCTCCAGGAGGTCGTCTACCGTCTCCGGTCGGGGATCGGCCACCGTGTAGGCGCTGCCCACCTCCCAGGCGAAGTGGCCGTCGCTGCCCCCGGTGACTGCTTTTTCCCGCCGTCCGGCCAGGGCCGCCGCCCTGCGGTTCTGCGCCGGGAAGCTGCGTCCGTTGCAGGCCTCGATGGCGTCGACGGCCAGGTCGTCAAAATGCTTCATGGCCCCCGAAAACGTGCGCCCCGGGTGGGGAACCACGGCGATGCCCCCTGCGTGGTGGATTTCCTCCACCGCCTCCGCTGCCGCCCGGCTGGTCACCGGTTCCTGAATTCCCAGGCCCAGCAGGTGCCCCCGCTCCGTGGAAATCTCGATGCCGGGAATCACCAGGAAGTCGTCCAGATGGACAGGCCGGAAGGCCCCTTCGGTGGTGTTGTGGTCGGTGATGGCCATGCCGGCAAAGCCCCGGTCCCGCAGCCGTCGGGCCAACGCCTCAGGGGAGGCATGGCCGTCACGGGAATAGGCGGTGTGCACGTGGAGGTCAAACACGGGCCATAATCGGCGCCGGCTATTTAATGCCCACTACCCCCCGCACTTGGTTTCTCCCGGGTAGCGGATCACGCAGAGAAAGGCGGGGCGCCCTTCCCAGTCGATGACCTGGGAGGAGACCTCGATGGAGTTGGTCCCCCCGTGGCGGCATTTGACCCGGTAGGTATGGATGGGGGGCACGTCCTCGCCGGCCAGCCTCTTTTTTGCCACCTCCTGGGCCTTCTTCACGTCCTTCTCCACGATGAACTCGTTCAGGCGCATGCCGGTGATCTCCTCCGGGGTGTAGCCGGAGGCCCTGTGCTGGCCGGCTGCATATTTTACCTTTTCGTCCTGGATGACCACCACGGAGTCGTACATCTGGTCCAGGATTCTGGAGTACAGCTCGTGCTCCCGCTTGAGGCGGCTTTCCGCCAGTTTGCGCACGTGATGTCCTTGGCCGTGCCGTAGTAGCGGAGGATGTTTCCGTCGTCGGTCACCATCCCGATGCCCACCAGGAAGTCCAGTGGTTTGCCGTCCCGGCGCTGCATTTTTATTTCGAAGTCCCGTACACCTCCCTGCCGGGCCAGGGTCATCATGTCGTTGAGCGCCCGGTTGTCCGCAAACATCACGGCCAGGTCTCGTCCCAGGAGGTCCTCCTTGGTGTTGTAGCCCAGCTTGTCCACCAGCTCCCGGTTGACGTTGAGGAGGATGCCGTCCGGCCCCACCACAAAGGAGGGGTCCATGCAGTTTTCGAACATGTCCCGGTATTCCCCGCCGCCCACGGTGGAGGTCAGCTCCACCTTGCGCAGCAGGCCGTTGAGGTCTATGTGCTGGAGGAAGGCCTCCCGGCGCTCCATTCTTATGTTGGAGAGGTGGACCCGGATGGCCTCCTTGCAGAACTCGGCGATGCTGGAATAGCCCAGGCGGGGGTTGTCTTTCACCTTGTGTTGCAACTCGTCGTGTAGCTCACGGGGAACAGAAATGGTGCTGTACTTGGTCATGTGAATCGTGGATAGATAATGGATAGGGGTATATATAAAATGTTGTTTTTTTAGGACAATTTTGCCCTGGAAGAACAACTAATGTATGGGCGTGCCGGCGGCCACCCGGCGGTCCGGCCCCACTGGGCCCCGGCTGTCCACCAGCACCCGTCCCTCCCAGTGGGCCCGCCCCTGGCCGTCCACCGCCAGCCCCATCTCTTCAAAGTCCCCCAGGTCCACGCTGTCCACCGGCTGGGGCGCCACGCCCTCAAAGGACACCGCCTCCCCCGCCTCCCCCCCGGGCACCAGCAGGGCCGGCGAGCCGTCGTCGGCGGCCAGCAGCATCCCCTGGGAGCGCACTCCCCGGATGGTGGCCGGCTTCATATTGGCCACCAGCACGATTTTGGCGCCCTCCACCTCCCCCCGCTCATACCAGGGGCGAATACCGGCCACGATGCGCCGCCGGCCCACCTCCCCCACGTCCAGGTCAAGCACGTACAGCTTGTCCGCATCCGGATGCTCCCGCACCCGGGCCACGGTGGCGATGCGCAGGTCCAGGGCGGCCGGCGACCGCCCGGCGGGCACCTCCCCCTCCGTCGGCTCCTCCTCCCGCTCCGGCCCCACCAGTTCCGCCAGCTCCAGCTTCTCAAAGAGCGGGGAGGGCCTCTGCAGAGCCACGGAGTCCACATCATCCAGTGCCCCATCCCAGGGCTGCTCCTCCACCCGGCCCTCCTGTCCCAGCATCTCCCAGATGCGCTGACCGGCATGGGGCATGTAGGGGGCGGCCACCACGGCCAGGGTCCTCACCATGCGCAGGCACAGGTGGAGGACGGTGGCGCAGCGCTCCCGGTCCTCGGTGACCAGTTTCCAGGGCGCCTGGTCGTTCAGGTACTGGTTCCCGGCCTGGGAGAGCCGGATGACGGCCTTCATGCCCTCCTTGAATGTGCACTGCTCGATGGCCCGTCCCACCTCGGCCACCGTGCCCTGCATGACCGTCAGCAGCCCCCGGTCAGCCTCCGTCATCTCCCCGGCGGGGGGCACCCGGCCAAAGTTCTTCTGGGTGAAGGTGACCACCCGATGGATGAAGTTCCCGAAGTTTCCCACCAGCTCGTTGTTGTTCTTGGCCACGAAGTCCTCCCAGTTCCAGTCGGTGTCGTGTCTCTCCGGCATGTTGATGGACAGATAGTAGCGAACGGCATCCGGGTCCAGGTGCTCCAGGACATCCGGCAGCCACACCCCGATGCCCCGGGACTTGGAGAACTGCTTCCCGGAGAAGGTCAGATACTCGTTGGCCGGAACGTTGGAGGGAAGATTGAGGTCGCCGTGCCCCATGAGCATGGCCGGCCATATGATGGTGTGAAAGGGAATGTTGTCCTTGGCCAGAAAATACAGGTGCCGGGCCGGCTCCTGCCACCACCGCCGCCAGGCCTCCGGCTGCCCCTGCTTCTCCGCCCATTCCTTGGAGGCCGACAGGTAGCCAATGACCGCCTCAAACCACACGTAGAGGCGCTTGTGCTCGTAGCCCTCCAGGGGGATGGGCACCCCCCACTCCAGGTCCCGGGTGATGGCCCGGTCCTGCAGCCCCTGCCGTATCCAGTTGCGGCTGAACTTGATGACGTTGTCCCGCCAGAAATCCTTGTCCTCCAGCCACTCCAGCAGCCGCTCCTCAAAGGCGGACAGCCGGAAGAAGAAGTGCTCCGTCTCCTGCATCTCCGGAGGGGCACCGCAGATCTTGCACCGGGGCTCCCTCAGCTCCGCCGCCTCCAGTGTCTTGCCGCAGTTGTCGCACTGGTCCCCCCGGGCTTCTCCCCCGCAGTGGGGACACACCCCCTCCACGTAGCGGTCGGGCAGAAAGCGCCGGCAGCTCCGGCAGTAGGGGGCCAGCATGCTTTTCCGATAAATGTAGCCGTTGTCCATGAGACGGAGGAAAAAATCCTGTACCACCTTCTTGTGGAACTCCCCGCTGGTCCGGGTGTAGTTTTCAAACTGGATGCCCAGCTGTCGGATGTTTTGCACGTGCTGGGCATTGTAGCGGTTGGCAATCTCCGCCGGCGGCACGCCCTCCCGGTCTGCGGTCAGGGTGATGGGCGTCCCGTGCTCGTCGCTCCCCGACACCATCAGCACCTCCCGGCCCGCCATTCGCTGGTAGCGTCCGTAGATGTCCGCCGGCAGCAGGCAGCCGGCCAGGGTCCCCAGGTGCAGGGGGCCGTTGGCGTAGGGCCAGGCGGCACCGATGAACACCCGCCGGATGGATTTCTCCTCGTCCATCTCGTTCATGGTCAATCAGCCCTAGCATAAAACAGGGAGATTATTTAGCATTTACTCCGATGCCGGGAACCACACAAAAACAGGGATAACATCAACCTGAGATATGGTCATCGATATGTGCCCCTGCCGGCAGCGAGGATACGGTCACACTGGGGATGTAGACATGCTCTCCTGTCTGATAAAACCCTCGCCCTTCTACCCTTGCAATGCGGACACTGTGCCATGAGCATCTCTATCCCACATCCGCAAACCTTTAATAGCATGTCTGCATTGTATGGATGAAATTAGTGCATCATCATGTTCATACTTTCATCTCTTCCCATTCAGCCCGTTGTGGGCGACCGAACATGCCCATGGTGTGCTAATTTTAAGGAGTGAAATACTATGTCAATAGATCCCTCATCAGCAAAATATGAGATTAAGGCAACCATAAAGGTGGACGGGGCGGTGGAAAAGTCGGACGTCATTGGAGCCGTTTTCGGGCAGACCGAGGGGCTCATCGGCGACGACCTGGACCTCCGCGACCTGCAGAAGTCGGCACGCATCGGCCGGATAGAAGTAGACATGAGCCAGAAAAAGGGCAAGAGCGAGGGCACGCTGACCCTGACCTCCGCCCTGGAAAAGGTGGAAACGGCCATCATCGCCGCAGCCATCGAATCCGTGGACCGCATCGGCCCCTGCAAGGCGGAAATTAACATCGACACCGTGGAGGACGTACGCATCTCCAAACGCAAACACGTCATCGACCGGGCCAAGGACATCCTGGCCGGCATGATCAGCGAAAGCCGGGAGGAAATCGAGGACCTGGCGGAAACCATCCGTCAGTCAGTGCAGGTGGAGGAAATCAGCTACTATGGAAAGGACCACCTGCCGGCGGGCCCCCACGTGGACAAGAGCGACGCCATCATCGTAGTGGAGGGCCGCAACGACGTCATCAATCTGCTCAGGCATGGGGTCAAAAATGCCATCTCCCTGGAGGGAACCAGCGTGCCCCCCAGCATCCTGGAGCTGTGTAACGAAAAAATTGCCACTGCCTTCGTGGATGGCGACCGGGGCGGCGAGCTCATACTCAAGGAACTGCTCCAGGTGGCAGATATCGACTTCGTGGCCCAGGCCCCCAAGACCCGGGAGGTGGAGGAGCTGCCCTACAAGCTCATCATGAAGGCCCTGAAAAACAAAATTCCCACCGAGCAGTACATGGAGATGCACGGCATGGAGCCCCCCAAAAACAACCGCTCCAAGAAAAAGAAGGATCGGGACCGCCAGGAGCCGGAGCAGAGGGAAAGCAAGGAGGAGCGCAAGGAAGACAGGGGAAGCAGACTCAACGACACCCAGAAGAAGCACAAGAGCCTTCTGGAGCAGGTGAGGGGAGACCACGTTGCCCTGCTGCTGGACGGCGAGGGCAAGGAGATAGAGACGGTGAAGGTGGACGGCCTGGTGGACGTCCTCTCCAAATCCAAAAACAAGGTCCACACCGTGGTGTTTGACGGCATCACCACCCAGCGGCTGGTGGATGCTGCCTTTGACAGCGGGGTAAGCATCATCGTCTCCAAGAAAAAGGGCGACCTGTCCAAAGTGCCCACCAAGCTGACCATAGTCACCGAAGACAGCCTGCAGTAAGCGCCAGGAGCGCCGCTGGGGGAGACAGATGACGGGACTCCTGTACCTGTTCACCGGAGACGGCAAGGGCAAGACCACGGCGGCCATCGGCACCGCGGTGCGGGCCGCTGGATACGGGAAGCGCGCCGTGGTGGTCCAGTTTCTCAAACGGGGGGACTACGGAGAAACCCGGTGTCCCTCCCTGGAATTTTACCAGTTCGGCAGCGAGAGATTCGTCACCCGGCCCACCGACGAAGACCGGCAGCGGGCACGGTCCGGAATGGCCAGGGCGGCGGAGCTGCTCGGGCAGCAGCCTTTCCTGCTGGTCCTGGACGAGGTCACGGTGGCCGTTTCCCTGGGCCTGCTGTCCACCGACGAGGTTCTCTCCCTGGTCCGCAAACGCGGCGACACCCACGTCATCCTTACCGGGCGCCATGCCCCTCCGGTGCTCACCGACGAGGCCGACCTGGTCACCCACATGCGCAAGGTCAAGCATCCCTACGACCGGGGGACGGAGGGCATACGGGGGCTGGAGTTCTAGACTCGGACTACAGCATCTCGGCGACTTCGTCCACCACGTCCACGTTTTCCCGGAAGCGCTGCACCTTGGCGGCCATTTTTTTCTTTTTTTCGTCGAAAAACTGGACCCCTTCGGCGGCGTTGACCGTACCCGAGATGTCCGCATTCTTGAAAAGGGATACCTTCTTTGCGGACACGTCGCCGCCCACGGTGGCCAGGCCCACGGTCACCGCCTGCCCCTCCACGTTGCCGGTCACCGTGACCTGATTGTCGATGACCACGGTGCCCGTGGCCTTGATGGAGCCGTGCACGGCGCTCCCCGGAGCCACGTACACGTTTCCCTTGACCGTGTGATTACCGGTGATGGTGCAGTCGGCCCCCACCTGCAGGGAGCCGTTGATGACTGCCTCCCGGCCCACCGAGGAGCCCTGGGGCAGAAACAGGTAGCGCTCGGCCACGGCAATAACCTGGTCGTGCCGCTGCAGCTCCTGCAGGATGCGGTCCACCTCCTCGCTGTGCCCCCGCTTGATGAGCTCCAGCAGGTAGAGGAGGACGTAGATGACCATGGGAATGGGGCTGCGGATGTTTATCCAGCCCCGGGCGGTGAAGCCGTCCCTGATTTCCACGTTGTCCCCCACGTCCAGGTCTCCCTTGAGGGACAGCCGTCCCAGAATCCTGGTTCCCTCCCCGATGTAGGCGTCTCCTCCGCAGGCGACGTTCCCCTCCACCGTAGAAAAAAGGTCTATGCGCACGTCCCCGTCGGTCTGCACGTCGCCCTCTATGGTGGTGCGCTCCCCGGCAAACAGGCGCTGGCCCTCCACGTTGAAGGCCATCTGGCAGTCGTTGCTGAGCACCACGTCTCCGTTCACCCGGATGGTGTCCCCGTCAAACGTGGTTCCCTCTGGTATAACATAGGTTTTTTTGTCGAATCCCATCCACGTGGTAATGGCTCTGCTGGTATAAAGCCTATTTCATTTTTTTCAGTACTGCATGCGCTCCATCATCCCCCGTCCGTGGATGGCCAGCGGGCCGAACTGCCCGGTCAGGTGCCCCTCGGTTTCCACGTGGTAGCGCCAGTAGCGCAGCCCGGGAAGCCGGATGTGGTGAAAGTGGGTGGCCGTCATGTTCACGGCCAGGGTTAGCGTCTCGTTGTCAAAGCCCAGCCGGCAGGAGGTGGGAATGCGCCATCCGTGGTCGTACACGTAGCGGTCAAACTCCATCTGCAGGTGGGGCGGATAGAGGGGGTGGTAGTTCCCCCGGTGGCTGATGATGGCGAAGGCGCTGGCCCCCCGCCGGCTGTGCATGATGTAGCCCCAGACCAGGGAGACCTCGTCGGCGGCCACCTTTCCGTCCATGTAGCCGTACTCCAGCAGGGGGGTGAGCAGGGAGAAGCGGTTGTGGTCATGGTAACCGGTGCCCCGGACCTCCACCTGCTTCCCGGCCACGGTGAGGGTGCCGTTCACCCCCAGCACCGGGACCGCCAGCCACCACCCCCTCCCCATCTCTCCCTGCCAGCCCCGGCTCCGGTTTACCATGGTCAGGGACAGGCCCCAGCCGTGGAGGGAAAAGGAAAGCCGGTAGGCCATGTCTCCCTGGGGGGTGACACGGGCAGTGCATACAGCCTCTCCGTCCACCTCCAGGTGAGGCCATGCGGGGGAAACCCGAAAGGAGGAGGTGGCCACCCGCTCCGCCGCCCGGAGCTCTCCCCCCTCGTATAGGTAGAGCCCGGTGAGGCACAGTCCCCGCTCCCCCGCCCCGCCGGCCAGAACGGTGACGATGAACACCACGCTTCTGCTTTGGTTCAATAGTGCCTCAAAATACCAGGTCTCCAGGTGCAGGGGCAGCCCGGCACCAAATCCGTCATCTTCCAGGTCCATGTCTCGGGGAACAAAGTAGGGCTGGTCCAGGTCGGACGGGAGCCCTTCGCCTGCCTGCCTCTGGGTGGCCCCCGGGGCCAGGGGGGCGGGAAGCAGTGCGACCAGACAGACCAGGGAGAGAACGGCCACCGGGACGCGCACCATGTATGAATATCTGCCGGGGCTTAAAATCCTGTGGGTTACTTTTTTACGCCCCTCGCCATTTCCACTCATGGACCACGTGGTCATTTTCTGTACCGCCCCGCCGGACCAGGCGCCAGCCCTGGCCCGCGCCCTGCTGGACCAGAGGCTCATCGCCTGTGCCACCATTGTCTCCGGCAGGTCCCTGTTCCGCTGGCAGGGGGCGGTGGAGGAGGAAGAAGAGGCACTGCTGGTCATCAAATCCCGGGCCGACCGCTGGGACAACATCCGGGAGACCATCTGCCACCTGCATCCCTATGACACGCCGGAAATAATTGCTCTGCCCGTGGTAGACGGTCTGCCCGCCTATCTGGCCTGGATTGACGAGGTGGTGGCCGATGGCCGGTAACCCTGTTATCACCCTTACCACGGACATCGGATGGCGATATGCAGCGCAGATGAAGGGGCGTATCCTCTCTCTGCTGCCGGAGGCCCGGCTGGTGGACATCGCCCACGACGTCAGCCCCCAGGACGTGCGGGAGGGAGCCTTCGTGCTCTACGCCGCCGTCTCCCATTTTCCCCGGGCGGTGCACATAGCGGTGGTGGACCCCGGGGTGGGCACCCGGCGGAGGGCCCTCATGGTGGAGACGGAGGGCGGATTCCTGGTGGGCCCGGACAACGGCGTTCTGCTGCCGGCGGCCCGCCGGCTGGGGCTGCAGGAGGTATACGTCATAACCGGTTCTCCTCTCCCGGCCGCCGACGTGTCTTCCACCTTCCACGGCCGGGACATATTTGCCCCGGTGGCCGTGCACCTGGCCCGGGGAGTGGGCCCTCCGCACCTGGGAGAGGCCTGCGCCGACTACGTGGACCTGGATTTCGGCCATCCGGCCGTGGGCACCTCCATCGAGGGACGCGTCATCTATGTGGACCACTTCGGCAACCTCATCACCAACATCCCGGGCGTTCTGGTAGATACGACCCGGGGCGGCCAGGCCACGGTGCAGGTGGGGGACACCACCGTTGAGGTGCCGCTGGTCAGAAGCTACGGATATGCCCGCCGGGGCCAGCTTCTGCTCACCGTGTCCAGCGCCGACCTGGTAGAGATTGCCTGCCGGGAGGGAAGTGCCCAGCGCCAGCTGAGCGTCGGCGTGGGAGACCGGGTGGTGGTGGAGCCTCCGGGCACCGGAACTACGTAAAGGTTATAAATTATTGCGGACATTAATACCTGATTGCCATGAACACCAAAATAGTAGGCATATTGATTGCCGCGGTTTTTGTCACCAGCGCCTTTGCCACCTTTGCCGGAAACACCCCCGGATACGACCGGGTGGAAACGGCCCCGGGTGGACAGGCGAGCGCTACCACCTATACGGTCAGGCAGACGTTTGAGCAGCCGGTCGTTACCTCCCATCAGGGCTACGCGGTGGTGCAGATGGCCGGTACCCGCAGCGACCTGCGGTCCGGCTACCCCATCCTGCCCTACACCCAGGAGACACTGACCTTTCCGCTGGGCACCACCATCACCGGGGTGGAGGTGAGCGTTTCCGGCGTTCACACCCTGTCTCTGCCCGGCAAGATTTCACCGGCTCCCCAGCCCGTTCCCCTCAACGGAGAGCCCGCCTCCTATATAGTGGAGGAGGGACCGGTCTACACCAGCGACCAGCCCTATCCCCGGGAGTGGGTGCAGTGGCACACCGGCGCGGGCATCAGAGACGGCCAGCGGGTCACTTTGGTCACCGTTCACGTCTATCCGGCCCGTTACCTGCCGGACAGCAACCAACTGGAATACGTGGACAGCGCGGAGGTTGTGGTCAGCTACCGGCCGCCCGAGCAGCCCCTGCTCCAGGCCGATGCCTACGACCTGCTGATTGTCACCGCCGATGCCTTCCGCAGCGACGTGGAGCCCCTGGTGGATCACAAGGACAGCTACGGCATGCGCACCCTGCTGGCTACCACCTCCGAGGTGTATGCGGCCAGCGACGGACGTGACGAGGCGGAGAAACTCAAGTACTACATCAGGGATGCCATCGAGGACTACGGCATAAAATACGTGCTCCTGGTGGGCGGTCTGACCTCCCTGATTTCCGGGCAGGAATGGCACGTTCCGGTCCGCTATGTCTACAACGGCGAGGGCAGCGAGCCCCGCTACCTCAGCGACCTCTATTTTGCCGACATCTACAATGCCGACGGCTCCTTTGCGTCCTGGGACACCAATGACGACGGCGTGTACGGCGGCTGGGCCTTCGGCCTGGGCAAGGACCTTATCGACGGCTACCCCGACGTGTACGTGGGCCGGCTGGCCTGCCGGAACACCAAGGAGGTGCAGGCGGTGGTGGAGAAAATCATGGAGTACGAGAGCGGCACCGACCCCTCCTGGTTCAAGCGGGTGACCCTGGTGGGCGGTGACACCTTCAACGACATATCCGCCCACAACTATCTGGAGGGCGAGGTAGCCACCCAGAAAACGGCTGAGTACCTGGAGGATTTTGACCCGGTCAAGCTGTGGTGGTCAGAGGGAAACCTCAAGTTGTCCAAGGTGATGGACGCCCTCAACCAGGGCTCCGGCTTTGTGCACTTCTCCGGTCACGGCAGCCCGGGCATGTGGATGGGCAAGGACTTCACTGACGACCCCCACGGCGAGTACATCCTGGGCATGGAGGTCTACCACATGTCCTTCCTCAAAAACGACGGCAAGTACCCGGTATGGGTCATCGGCGGCTGCCACAACAGCATGTTCAATGCCACCTTTATGGACAGCACCCTCGGCTGCGTCAAGTCTCTCACCGGCACCCCCACCTGGTACTGGATGCCTATCCCCGAGTGCTTCGGATGGTGGCCGGTGAAGGTTCCCCACGGCGGGGCCATCGGCACCCTCGGCTGCACCGGCCTGGGCTACGGTACCATCGGCGACAGCGACGGCGACGGCATCCCCGACTGCATCCAGTACCTCCTGGGTTATATGGAGACTCGCTTCTTTGAGCTCTACGGGCAGGAGGATGTCGACGTGCTGGGCGACATGTGGGGCACGGCCATCTCCGACTACAACGACCTGTTTCCGCCCATGGAGGACAAGATAGACCTGAAGACCGTGCAGGAATGGGTGCTCCTGGGCGACCCCAGCCTGAAGATGGGAGGCTACTCCTCCTAACCTCTCCCCTCTCTTTCTCCCCCTTTTTTTGCCTCTTGAAAACCTATTTCTAGGGGTGACGCTATGTGGGGGCATGTCCGAGTCCGGCATCCGCCGGGCCACCGGTGACGACCTGGATGCCCTGGTGGCCATCGAGCAGGCCTGCTTCGAGCCCCCCTGCTGCTATTCCCGCCGCCAGTTCCACGCCCTGCTCGCCTCCAAGCACAGCCTGTGCCTGGTAGAGGAGGGGGAGGGGCAGATGCGGGGGTTCGTCATCGTTCGCTTCCGTGCCGGCTCCCGGACCGCTCATGTGGAAACGCTGGATGTGGACGGGACGTGGAGGGGGCGGGGAATCGCCCGCCGGCTGCTGGCGGCGGCCGAGGAGGCCTGCCGGGAGCGGGGCATGCACCGGCTGCAGCTGGAGGTGTCCACGGGCAACGCCAGGGCGCTCGCCCTGTATGAAAAGGTGGGCTACCGCCGGGTGGAGGCCATCACAGACTACTACCAGTTTCCCCACCACGGCTCCCGCGACGTGTACCGCATGGTCAAGGAGCTGGTGTGACCTCCGGCGGGGGCGGCCGGGGCACCCACCGGCCGTTTTCCAGGTGACAGTAGCCGTGGGTGTACTGCTCCAGGATTGAAAACAGCTTTTTTCTGAACTGCGCCGGAACCAGGCCCGGGTCGCAGATGTCCGGGTCCAGGTGAATCTGCTCCACATGGGGGACGGGCCGCGGGGGAAGGGGTGACTCCCGGCCGCACAGGAGATACAGAGCGTGCTGTTTTTCGTCCGGATCCAGGCGCAGCTCCCGGGGGTCCAGGTGGTGGCAGAAGTCGGCAACCTGGCTCCGTCGGAAAGCCATGCTGGCGGGGTCCCCCTCGTTGGCCAGCAGAAAGAGGAGCACCCCCCGGCATTTGGAGCAGGTGCCGCAGGGCACCACCGCGCCATTCTCCAGGTGGCAGGAATGGCAGGACCGCTGCAGGGTCGCCAGCTGCGGATAGCGCCGGGTCAGGATGCGCTCCACCACCAGCCCGGTGACGGAACGGAGCGCCGACCACTGCCGGAGGCCGGGCATCCGTCGTGCGTACCAGGCGTTCATGCACAGGTCATAGTCCTGGTGCTGGTCGTAGACGCCGTAGTAGTGGGGTATGCCCAGGTGGGTGGGCTGCTCCCGGAAATCGTCGAATTCGCTGCCGATGAGCAGGTTTCCTAGGCGGCGGCGGGCAAACAGGGGGAGCAGGGCAAACACGTAGAAGGGAAAAATGCACAGGCGGATGGGATAGGTGTCGGCTCTCACCCTCCGGTGGTCGGCCCGGATGCAGGCCAGGTGGTCCAGCATGAAGGTGTAAAAGCGGTCCACGTTGGTCCACACCCGGGCCGTATGCGGCTGGCGGGAGCGATGATGGCGGTAGGCCACCAGTGCCGTCCGCCAGTGCCCGCCGCTCTCGTTGACGTACAGGGGATGCGTCTCCGCCCCCATCTCCTGCAGCAGGCCGTAGGTGAGCAGGCTCTCCTTTCCCCCGCTGGACAGCACGCCGCAGGCCCCGGGTCGCCCCCCGCTGCTGATAGCCTCGTCGTCATAGGTGGCAAGAGGGATGATGCCGGCCCGGGGGTGGGCGTGGTCGGGGGTCACCTGCCGCTCGTCGGGGACGTACTCCGGGAGCAGATAGGAGGTCCGCCGCCGCAGTATCTTGTTCACGAAGATGTCCCGGCTGAAAACCTGATTGAGGTGGACGAGCAGCTCCCGGTCGGCCAGGCTGAGCGGAAATCCCAGATGGATGCGCTCCGCAAACAGCCCGTAGTTGAGCAGGGGCTGGGCACAGGCCAGGCGCAGGAGGGGCAGGTGGCGGCGGTCTATTTCCTCCTCGTAGCGCAGGCGGAGGGGAAAAGACGCCTTCCGCCCGTCTACGGTGCGTACCTCCACCTCGCAGGCCACCGACGGGCCCCGCAGGGAGGGCTCGGAAAGCCCAAGGGACTCCAGGCACAGCAGGTTCATGGCTTACCCCTCCGCCCGGGCTTCCACCACGGCCTCCGCCAGCGCCCCCGCCCCGTCGGCCAGGGGGTCCACCACGGGCACGTCGAACATCCGGGCATACCGCCGCTTGGTCCGCTTCATGTCTGCGGAGTCCAGGTTCTCCCGGTTGAGGCTGATTCCCAGGAGGTTTTTCTGGGAGAGGAGGGTGGCAATGGTCACCACCCGGCGGGGGTCGGGCATGGGATAGCCGGGAAATCCATCCAGGTGGGGGCGCCCCGGGGCGTGGATGAGCAGAAAACCGTGTACCTGGCCGGCGGCCAGTATCTCGAAGCCGCCGGGAAAAAAGGGGTGGACCAGGCTGCCCTGCCCCTCGATAACCATGAACTCCGGCTGACGGTTCCTCCAGGAGTCAATGATGGCGCCCTCTATCCCCCCGGCCACGAAGTCGTTAATCATGGCGTCGATAATCACCCCGTGCGGCCATCCCTGTATCCAGCCGGTCTGACCGGTGTAAATCATGTCCGCGGTGTGCCCCCGCCGTTCCAGCTCCCGGACCAGAGCCACGGCCAGAGTCCGCTTGCCCACGGCCGAGTCGGTACCCACGGTGGCCACCCGCACCGAGCCCACGTCTCTGATGTCTCCGGTGTAGAAACGCTTGTGGTCCCTGAACAGCTTCCTCACGTCGGTGATGGTGCAGTGGTTTTCCTCCGCCAGCTGCCGGAAGGCCAAATTGTCCGAGAGAAACTGGTGCAGGCCGGAGACCACGTGCAGGCCGTGGGAGAGGGCCCAGGATACGGCCCGGTCGTATCCGGCGGGCAGGGTGCTCCCCTCGGACACGGCGCCCACGATGAATATGCCGGGGCAGGTGACCTCCACCGCCTCCTCCAGTGAGTTGAACAGCGGTATGCCGCGGTGTACGCCGTCCAGCAGCTCCCCGGCGTCTCCCTCCGGCAGGGTGGAATCCACCACGGCCGCGATGTCATAACGCCGGCTGTACCGGACCAGGCCATGGGCGGTTTTGCCGTCGGCGCAGCGGTATCGTCCCTCCACGTAGACCACCGCCCGGTTGTCGCCGGCTCCGTGCAGAGGGGCCAGGGATTCAGGGGCCCGAGCAGGCATGTTATGTCTTCCTTCCGGTGAGGATGGCCACGTAGCGGTCATTGGGCAGCGGCTGCTTCAGGTGCATATCGATGATGGAGATGAGGCCCGCCGTGGAGGCCGGCAGAATGTTCAGCCCCTCCTTGTCCCGGACCCGTCGGGCGTACTCCATCATGCTCCGGTCGGTGGCGAAGGAGGCCCAGCCCCCGGTGCTCCGGATGGCTTCTAGGGCGTAGTCTCCGTCGATGGCGTGCCAGTTGATGAGGGGCTCGTTGACGGCGGTTTCCCGGATGCGCCCTGGTTCCAGATCCTCGCAGGTGGGGGTGTTTTTGACGTAGGCCTGCACGATGGGGTTTTTTCGAAAGGCGGAGCCGGCCACAATCCGGGGCATGCGGGACGTTTTTCCTCGCCGGTAGAGGCTGACGAAGCCCCGGTACACGCCAGCCAGGGTGGTACCGTTGGAAACGGGGAGGGCCACCACCGCCGGTGCATCTCTGAGATCGTCGTATATCTCGTAGGCTATTTCCCCGTAGGCCCTCAGCTGCAGGGCGGTGTTGGCCCCGCCGGCATTGGCATCGTAGTGGCTGTAGTCCTCTGCCGCCCTCCGCGAAAACGCCACGGCGCCCTCGTAGTCGCCGGGAACCCGCTCAATACGGGCCCCGTAGTCGGTTATCTCTTTAATCCGGTTGGTATGGTACTTCTCGGGAATATAAATCACGCATTCCAGCCCCCCCAGCGATGCGGCCAGGGAGATGGCAGCTCCGTAGTTGCCGCAGGTGGCCACGGTGATGGAGTCGTATCCCCGCCGCAGGGCGTCCAGCACCTGGGCGAAGGCGATGCGGTCCTTCTGGGTGCCGGTGGGGGTGTTGCCCTCGAATTTCAGGAACAGCTGGCGCAGTCCTACCTCGCGCTCGATGTTGCGGGCCCGGGTGAGCGGGGTGTCCCCGATCTCCGAGTCCATGATGTCCTCGAAGGCCTCCAGGCGCTCCTCCAGGCTTCGGGTGCGATTGCTGGCCACCTGTCGCTGTACATCCAGTTCCGGTGCAATGGTGGGGGTCTGCGAGGTTGCTCCGTCTAAAAGAAACGCTTGCGCGTCGTTTTTCTGGCCCCCGTTCTGGACAGCGGCTTGGGTTTTTGTTTCAGATGGCCGAACACCATTTTTTTTCGGTTCTTCATCTGACATAAAATCTTTGATGGTACATTTCCTAGCCGTATTTATAATTTGTCACGCTGCCTCCCGGCCCGGCAGTGGCATGCGGGCCATAGGGGGCCAGCGGGCCGTCAGGGCGCTGGAAGAAAAAAGGGGAAGGGAGGGGGTGCTATCCGTAGGTGACAAAGCAGGCATCCCCGTTGTACCGCTCCGGTACCTCCTCCCAGGTGGTGCCGCCGTCTCCGGACAGATAGAAGGTTCCCTGGGGGTAGGGGTTGTCTCTGCCCACCGACCATCCCAGGCCCCAGTCGTCGGCGGAACCCCCGCATACCAGGTAGTATATCTGGCCGGGGGTGAGTGCCACCTCGCCCACCGGGATGTCCACCCAGGCCGTCTCCCAGCCCGTCTCCTCCGGCTGCAGGGTGACCTGGGCCAGGGGGGGGCCGTCCAGTTCCTCCCTCACCGACACTGTCAGGTCGTAGCCTGAGCCCCAGGCGGCGAGGGACAGCTCGAGTTTGGCCAGCCGGTCCACGGTGGGCACGAAGGACTGGGCCAGCCAGCGGGTGTTGTTGATGCCGAACAGCCACCACTGACTCACCTGTCGCTGGTCCACCACGTGGCTCGGGGCGGCCATGGTGACGGTCAGGGGGACAGACCAGTCGCTGGTGGCTCCCCGCTCGTCCTCCGCCCTGACCGCAACGTCATAGGTGCCCTCCTCGCTCCAGGCGTGGGTCAGGGTAACCTCCTGCCCCGGTTCCTCCCACCCGGTGGTCTCCGTGGCTCCGTGGCCCCAGGTGACAGTGTAGCGGATGCGGTGGCCCTCGGGGTCGGTGGCTGTCGTGGTGTAGGAATAGGTGGTACCGGTGTCGCCCACGGCCACGCCCTCCGGGGTCTCCGGAACGGTGGGGGGCAACTCCACCTCGGTCAGATGGAGCTCGCCGGGATAGTCGTCAAAAATCTGGGGGCGCATGCTGGTCTCCTCCTCGATAATCTCCCGGGCGTAGTAGAAGGCCTCCTCCAGGGACACCAGGCCGTCGCCGTTGGCATCCCCGTAGCCCTTCAGCCCGTCAATGATGTAGTGGGCGAAATAGGAGCCATAGGAGGTATCCTCCTCGGGCACCGAGGTCACAACCACCCGGTTGCGTCCCTGCAGCTCTCCGGCGAACTCCTGCACCCAGTCCACCTGGCGCTGGTAGGTGCGGGCGTAGCTCCAGTTGTCGTTGAACCCGCCGGAGTGGCAGCTGTCCACGATGACTCCCAGGGCCTGGCTCTCCAGCCGGTTGAACAGGGCGTTGAACATGTCGTCGGTGATGATGGCCAGGGGATTGGCCAGGGGCTCCCAGCTCCAGGGATTGGGGAAGGGCAAAAAGCCGTTGTAGGTGGCCAGGGCTTCGTCCATGCCGTCCTCTTCGTCGAAGGGGGGCAGGTCCCACAGGATGGGAAACCCGTGGGTGGTCAGGTACACCAGGCACACGTCGTTTTCGTCCTCCATCTCGTCCAGCCATCGAAATCCCTGCATGATGCGGGGAACGGTGGCATTCTCGCCGGTGATGACCCGGATGTGGTCCTCCTGCCAGTGACCGGAGATGGGGAGCATCTCCTGGAAGCGCTCTGCCTCCACCAGCATGGAGGGCCGGTCCATGTCCGGATTGCGGGCGTACACCCCCACGGCCACCATCAGAGCCCAGTACTCGGTGTCGTCGCCGTCGTCAGAGGGGGCGGGGCCCAATCCGGTGTCCTCGCTGGCTCCCCGGCTGGGCGCGGCGGCAGCCTCCCGGTCGGCGTCCGGATGCAGAACGGTGGTGCTGCCGGGCAGCAGCAGGAGCAGCGCCAGGGTCAGGCAGGCAAAAACAATCATCCATGGTTTTTTCATATGCATTCACCACCATGACAAGGCGGTCTAATATTTTATAATTTGCGGAGACCGTCACCTTTAATAAACGGGCGGCATTTCACAAGGGATGGACGTCACCAAGGACCAGGATTTCGACGAATGGTACAACCAGGTGGTGGAGGCCGCCGACCTGTGCGACAAGCGCTACCCGGTCAAGGGCATGAACATCTGGAAGCCCTACGGCTGGGAAGTCGCCCGGGCCATCGACGCCCTGATTCGGGAGGAGATGCGGCGCACCGGCCATCAGGAGGTCAACTTTCCCCTCCTGGTTCCCGAGAGCCTGTTCCAGAAAGAGGCCGACCACATCAAGGGGTTTGGCTCCGAGGTCTTCTGGGTCACCCACGCCGGGGACCACGAGCTGGACGAGCGCCTGCTGCTGCGTCCCACCTCGGAGACCGCCCTGTATACGGTCTTCGCCCTGTGGATTAGATCCCATGCCGATTTGCCGCTGAAGACCTTTCAGATTGTCAACACCTTTCGCTATGAGACCAAGATGACCAAGGCGTTCATCCGGGTGCGGGAGATCCATTTCTTTGAGGCCCATACCTGCCACCGCGACTACGAGGAGGCGGAGGGCCAGGTGGGGGAGGATGTGGCCATTGCCCGGTCCTTCTTCGATACTCTTTGCCTGCCCTTTTTGATGCACCGCCGCCCCGACTGGGACAAGTTCGCCGGCGCCCATTACTCCATCGGTGTGGACGTGCTCATGCCCTCCCTGAAGGTGCTGCAGGTGGCCTCCATTCACCAGTACCGGGAGAACTTCTCCCGGCCCTTTGGCATCACCTACGAGGACGAGGAGGGAAACCACCATCACGTGCATCAGACCACCTACGGCATGTCGGAGCGGGTGCTGGGGGGCATCGTGGGCCTGCACGGAGACGACCGTGGCATCGCCCTGCCCTCCGCCATTGCCCCCATCCAGGTGGTCATCGTTCCCATCTTGTTCAGGGGCAAGGAGGGCCCGGTGGAGGAGGCCTGCCGGGAGGTGGAGCGGGCGCTCACCGAGAGTGGCCTGCGGGTACACCTGGACAGCCGGGACAAGACCCCGGGCAACAAGTTCTACGACTGGGAGCTCCGGGGGGTTCCGGCCCGCATAGAAATCGGTCCCCGGGACGTGGAGAAGCAAGCGGTGACCCTGGTCACCCGGGACGGGGAAAAAAAGCAGATTTCCCGGGACCATCTGGGTCAGATTGACGACGAGCTGGCCGCCTTCGACCGGCGTATCGCCACCCGGGCCCAGCAGTTCCGCGACCGGCACGTCCACTCCCTGAGCTCGCTGGAAAAAAGGGAGGGCATCATCCGGGTACCCTGGTGCGGGCAGGAGGAATGCGGCCTGGAGATGGAGGAGGAGGCGGACATGAGCTCCCTGGGTATCCCCTATCCTGAGCCGACCGTGGAGGGAACGTGTGCCGCCTGCGGCGGGAAGGCCCGGCACTGGCTGAGCCTGGCCAAAAGCTACTGAGGATAAATTTTTTTCTTCAGTTTCTTGATGGTGCCCGAGGTGGTGAGCGGGGTGAGGGAAAAGGCCTCGGTGGCCACGCCGCGGAGAACCTGGATGACGTCCTCTTTTTTGGTGTGCGGGCAGCGGACGATGCCCCGGTCATCCTCAAAAACGGTCAGCCAGGGCACCTGGTCATCGCCGTACAGCGCCCGATATCTGTTGTTTATGGCGTGGATGATGTCGGTGCGCGACGCCTGACCCTGCACGGAGAATAAAATGTAACGGCGTCTTCCCACCTTCTCCCGTATCATCAGAGCTCTCCAAATTCCTCCTGGAGGTCGATGACCAGCTCACGGAGCATGTCCTCGAAAACGGTGTTGCGGTACTCCCGGGTTCCGGCCTGGGTGTGGGCCCGGGCCACGAACTCGCTGCCTTCCTTGACTACTTCAATGCGGCACAATTCCTCTTCTACCGTGACCATGGTTTCACTGTTGTGGGTATATACGCTTTATATTTATTATTTTTGCACGTGGGACCAGGGGACCCGAGGCGTCTAGCTCTTCAGGTACTGCTCCACCATCTCTATGGCGCACAGCCGGCCGCACATGGAACAGGTCCGGGGGTCCTCGGTGGGCGCTCGCCGCTGCCGGTACTGCTTGGCCTTTGCCGGGTCGATGCACAGCTCAAACATGCGCTCCCAGTCCAGCTCGTTGCGAGCCCGGGAAAACTGGAAGTCAACGTCGCGGTCCAGACCCCGGGCCAGGTTGGCTGCATGGGCCGCGATGCGGGTGGCAATAACCCCCTGGCGCACGTCCTCGGCGTCGGGGAGGGACAGATGCTCGGCGGGCGTCACATAGCACAGGAAATCCGCCCCGTGGTAGCCGGCAACGGCTCCCCCCACACCTCCCACAAAGTGGTCGTAGCCGGGGGCAATGTCGGTGACCAGGGGCCCCAGCACGAAGTAGGGGGCATCCCCGGTGACCTTTTTCATGACCCTTATGTTGGGCTCGATGTCGCAGAGGGGCATGTGTCCCGGGCCCTCCACCATGCTCTGGACGCCGGCGGCCCGGGCCCGCTCCACCAGCTCCCCGATGATCAGCAGCTCCTGAAACTTGGCCCGGTCGTTGGAGTCGTGTATCCCTCCGGAGCGCATGCCGTCTCCCAGGCTCAGAGTCACATCGTATTTCCCGGCGATGTCCAGGAGGGCGTCGAATTCTGCATACAGCGGGTTTTCCTGCTCGTTGTGCAGAATCCAGGCCGTGTGGAAGGCCCCCCCTCTGGAGACCATGGGGACGAGCCGGTGCTGCCTTTTCAGCCGCTCCACGCTTTCCTGGGTGACCCCCACATGGGCCACGGCGAAGTCCACGCCCTGCTTGGCCTGGCGCTCGAAGGCGTTGAGCATGTCGTCAGGGGTCATGTCCACGATGGCCCCCCTTTTGTCGATGGCCTCCAGCGCCGCCTGGTATACGGGCACGGTGCCGAAGGGAACAGGGGTAATCTCCAGCAGCCTCTTCCGGATGGCGTCCAGGTCGCCTCCGGTGGACAGGTCCATGAGGGCGTGGGCCCCCGCCTCCACCGCCACCCGGGCTTTTTCTTCCTCCTCCTGGATGTTGCATACCTCTCGGGAGGTGCCAATGTTGGCATTTACCTTCACCCGCAGTTCCTTCCCGATGCCCAGCGCCTCCGGCTGGTGAAGGGGGTTGTGGGGAATAACCACGGTGCCTGCCGCCACCCGCCGCCGCACTTTTTCCGGCGTCAGACCCTCGCTGTGGGCCACGGCCTCTATTTCGTCGGTCAGGACGCCCTTCTGGGCTTCCTGCATGATGGTCATGGTGGTGGATACGGTCACTGCCTTCTAATAGTTTTCGCCCCGGAGGGGGTGCCCACCACCACCTCGGTGGCCAGGTCGATGAACAGGCCGTTGTCCACCACGCCGGGGATGCTGTTGAGCTCCATCTCCGTTTCCGCCGGACGTTCCAGCCAGTCATAGGAGCAGTCCAGGATATAGTTGCCGTTGTCGGTGACCACGTTCCGCCGGAGTTCTGGCTGGAAGCCCAGGGCAGACAGATGGGCCCGGGTGCTCCTCCAGCCGTAAGGTATGACCTCCACCGGCAGAGGGAAGGTAAACGTCTCCACCGTCTTGGTGTGGTCCACGACGATGATTTCCCGGCGGGAGGCACGGGCCACCATTTTTTCCCGCAGCAGAGCCCCGCCCCCGCCCTTGATAAGATTCATCTCCGGGTCCACCTGGTCGGCGCCGTCGATGGTCAGGTCCAGGGGACGCTCGTCCAGCTCCTCCAGGGGGATGCCGAACCGGGCCGCCCGTTGCTCCGTGTCCCGGGAGGTTGCCACGCCGACGATGTCCAGACCCTCCGCCACCAGTTCCCCGATTTTTTCTATGGCGTATCTGACGGTGGAGCCGGTTCCCAGCCCCACCCGCATGTCGTCCCGGACGGCGGTCACCGCATGAAGGGCGGCCGTCCGTTTGAGTTCCTCCATATACCGTGCAACGCCTCCCCTTTTAAAAACGTTGCAGGTGCCTACACTTTTTTATAGCAGGAGGACATAGAATACCGGGTGCGAGGAGTGGGTGAGCGGCTCACGGCTTCGTGCTGAGGAAACTCCTCCCTCACTCCCGAGCCAGGTGCGTAAAAGCTGGGGCGAGAGCCCCACATGGGGCGCAGAAACGACACAGCCCGGTGCCAGGGTGACTCCCGCGGGGATGACGGTGCATCGGGATTTGGTGAAACGGCCCCATCCTGGAGCAAGTCCAAATACCGGGATCGGTTGCTCGGGACCGCTCGGAGGTAGGACGCCAAGGTGAATGCTGCCTAAAACAGAAGGAGGGTTACGGCCCACACCTCGCACCTTCCCTTGTCCCTCCATGTTGCTAACAAAATACTAACAAAGGGCGATGGTTTTAAATACTTCTGGAGATATGTATAGGGTATGACCCGGAAATATGTGGCTCTGGCTGCGGCATTCGCCACGGTGCTGGGAGCCGCCCTTCTGGCCGGCTGTCTGGACCAAAATGCGGCGGAGGCCAAAACCTCGATGGTGGAGATTCGGGTGGGTGACATGCCCACCCAGGACTTTACCTCCATAAACGTTACCTTTTCCGAGGTGAAGCTGTACAGCAACCACACCGGCTGGCTGTCTATTGCCACCGAGCCCACCACCATCGACCTGCTCTACCTGCACATGAACAACCTCACCCAGCAGCTGGGGCTGACGGAGGTAGAAGTGGGCAATTACTCCAAGCTGTGGATAGTGGTGGACAACGCCTCCGGCGTCCTCAGGGATACCAACCAGACCGTGTATTTCGACGTTCCCTCCGGCACCCTCAAGATCCAGCACCTGTTTGTCCTGCAGGAGGGAAACCACACCATCACCGTGGACATCGACCTCGACAACTCGGTGTTCGCCCGGGGAGACATGTACAAACTCCTCCCGGTCATCAGCAGCCTGAACGTTTCCTATGCCAACGGCACCCAGATTCACATCCGGGACCGGGACCGCATACGCAACATGACCGAAAACCGCCCGCCAGCCATCGACATCGTGGTCAACGGCAGCCGGGGCAATCACCTCTCCGTATGGGTGAACCAGACCGTCGTCTTCAACGCCTCGGGCACCTTTGACATCGACAGTGACACCCTCACCTATCACTGGGACTTCGACGAGGGAACCGTTGCCGACACCCCGGTGGTGGAGCAGACGTTCACGGAAAAAGGCACCTACCAAGTGACCCTGACGGTCAGCGACGGCCAACTGGAGGCCACCGACCGACTCACAGTGACCGTCAAGGACCCGGCAAATCCGGGAGGCAATAACGGCCAGCACAACCAGCCGCCCCGAATTGACATCGAGGTGGAGGGAGTCCACGCCAACCACCTCACCGTGGAGGTCAACCAGACCATCGTCTTCAACGCCTCGGGCACCTTTGACCTGGAAAACGAGTCTCTCTCCCTGCTCTGGGACTTCGATGACGGAACCACCGCCACCACTCCCACCGTTGAGCACATGTTCACCCGCCGGGACACCTACCATGTGGCGCTGACCGCCACCGACGGCAGCCACGAGGACACGGACCGCATGACGGTGACTGTGAGGGAGTCCAAGGGCGGCAGCGGCAAGGGGCCCACCTAGAGGCGGTGCCCGTCGACCGACGGCCCGTTAACGGCATAAAGGTTATATGCAGATTCCCCATTGTTACTCCGAGGGTTACCATGAAAGTGAAGACGCTGTCACTGGTGTTATTGGGAGTGTTTGTCATCAACAGTTGTCTCCTGGCTCTCCCGGCAGGTACCCACCGGGCTGGAATGGCGGAGGTCACCGAGGGAGGCCAGCGGCTCTCGGAATCCGGAGCAGCCACCGACGCCTTTGGCGTGCAGTGGGAGAAGGACTACGGCACGCTGTGGTGGTGGTCGGCCCGCTATGAGGGTCCGCAGCCGGTGGGAGATGCGGACAACGACGGTCTCAACGAGCTGCTGATCGGGGGCCGCGACCCCTTCATGCGGGTGATGAAGTGGGACCCTGACCGGCAGGATTACTATGAGCAACAGAGAATCATGGACCCCGTGTTCGGCATCGGCTACGGCATATGGGTTCACTTTTTGGACGAGTACTATCGGGTCCCCCAGCCCTTTGGCTCGGCCACCGGGTTTTCCATCGCCGACATCGACAACGACGGTCTCAACGAAATCGGGGTTGCCTGGGGCCATCATTTTTCGGCCTTCAAGTGGAACGGCCACCGCTACCAGCTGATGGGCCGGTACATAGTGGCCGACGAGCGAGAGGGAGAAGACGGCACCACCCTGGACTGCGTGGTGGGTGACTATGACAACGACGGCCAGAACGAAGTCATAATTACGGGCGGATACGACGGGGTACCCGAGCTGGTGGCCATCGCCTGGGACGGTACCCAGTTTGTGGAGGAGACGTTCTGGGATGCTCCCCGGGGTAGGTCCATCTATTTCCCCTGGGTTGCCGATGTGGATGGGGATGGGGAGAACGAGGTCATTGTGGGTCCCGGGGACCAGCTGGTGGTTCTGGACTGGGATGGCGATGGTTTTGTGCCTACGGTGGTGGGTGAGTTTGACAGTCATGTGTTCGGGACGGTGTCCAAGGATAGCGATGGGGATGGTCTCCCCGAGATTCATGTCACCTTTTATGATGCCATGTTTGCCGTGTATGAGTGGAACGGTACCGGGTACCGGGAAAAGTTTTTCATCACCTGGGACGACGAATGGGGCACCATCGAGGCCATCGATGTGGGGGATGTGGATGGAGACGGGGTGGAGGAGGTGTGCGTGGGTACCAACTATGTCCACATCTTTGAATGGAATGGCGAGACCTACGAGGAGGAGTACGTGATCACGGAGACCTATGGCTTTCTGGCGGTGACCTGTGTGGGGGACTTCGACAACGACGGCCTGCTGGAGATAAACGCCGGAGCAGTGGGAGTGGAGGAGGGTCAATCCTACAAGGCCTGGATATTCAAGTACGGGCTGTAGCCCCGCGCTCTCCCCTCTCTATATCTCCTGGTCCTTTCCCGACGCCAGGGCCGAAAAGTGAGGCATTCCCTCGCGGACGCCCCGGGCCAGCACCACGTCTCCCTCCCGGAGCATGGTGTCTTTTTCCACCTCGTACAGCCAGCGGCCGCCCCGCTTGAGGGCAATAATCCACATGCCGGTCTTGGAGGCCAGTTCAATGTCGCCCAGCTTTTTGTCCCTGAGCACAGAGGAGGGAGCGATTTTCTCCCGTACGAATACTTCGTCTGATTCCAGTATGCTCTCCTTGATGATGGGGTGGAGCTCCACGTCCCTGAGCTGAATGTCGGATATGGCCCGGGCGCTGTCCGCAATCATCTCCGAGCACATGGCCAGCTGAATCATGACCATGGCCTCGTCCACGTCCAGCTGGTCGTTGCGCACGTCCCGGATGGCCAGGCGCTGAAACCGCTCGTTGAGCCCGTCTATGAATTCCTCCAGCTCGTATACCTCCTCGGCCAAGTCCCGGTTGTCATAGATGATAGAGGAATAGGCCAGGTCCACCATGAACTCCGCCTTTTCTTTCATCTCCAGCAGCATTTCCTCTGCTTCCTGCTCGCTCATTCCAGCACCTCCTCTGTTCCCTGGAAAAACCGGTTCAGCTGGTCCAGCCCCTCCTCTGGACCTATGCCGATGGCCACGTCTCCCTCCCGGAGTGTCACGTGTTTGGGGCTGTACAGCCAGCGCTGGCCCCGCCGCAGGGCCACAATGCGCACCCCGGTCTCGGAAGACACGCGCAGGTTGGCCAGGCTTCTCCCCACGGCGTTGGATGCGCCGGCGATGCGCATTTTCTGTATTATCTCGTCCGACTCCCGGAGCAGGCGGGGGAGGAGGGGCTTCTGCAGCTTGACGGACATCAGTTTGACGATGTCTCCGGCCGCATTGGAGATGGCCTTGGCGGCCTCCGCCATCTGGAGAATGCCGGCCAGCTTTTCTGCGTCCTCCTTGTCCCGGGCCGCCAGCAGGGCCATGATGCGCACGTGGTAGTTGAGCGTGTCCATCTGGCTCTCCAGGTACTTGACCTCCTCGGCGATTTCGGCGTTGTTGAACAGGATGGCCGAGTAGGCCAGGTCTATCATCAGCTCTGAGATGTTTTTCATTTCCACCAGCAGCTCCTTGATGCTGGTAGGCTCGTATTCAATCTCTTCAAATTCGGGTTCTTTCCACCAGGGCAGTTTCATGCTTGCCTCCAATAATCTTGCATGGTTTAAATACGTATCGACCCCGGTGGCGGCCTCCGCCTCTGCGGCATCAGGGGCAGGCAACAAACTGGAGCAGGCTCCGGATGTTTCTGAGGTGGACGGCGGTGGTATCCTGGCCGGTGGACAGCCGGCGGGAAATGACGCTCTGGGCCTGGGCCAGGGGCTCCCGTCCCCCGTGCATCCAGATGTCCAGCAGCTCGCCGGCCAGCTCCCTTTCCAGGTCCGGGGGCAGATGGCTCAGGTTCAGCCACATCTTCTGTATGGCCAGGGCCTCCATCTGTATCTCCAGGTCGGTCAGGGTCAGCAGCCGGACGGCCTGGTCCCGTTTGCCCTGGGCCAGGAGACCCAGCGCCTCCCGTTCCGTTTCTGCCACTTTCTCCCTGAAACGCTGCTCCGGTGCGGAGAACATCCGGCTGAGGTTTCCGTGGCCGTACTGCTGGAGGAGGTGCAGGGCCACCCGGTGGGCCTCCCCGCTCTCGTAGGGATCGTAGATGTTCTCGGCGCAAATGTGCACCGGCACGTAGATGGCGCTGCACTGGTCGGGGGCAAACCACAGGCAGCTGAGCACGTCAGGGTGGGCGGTGGGGATGCGGTACACGGTGGCCGCCTCATAGCCTCCCTGGCACATGCCCCGCAGGCCGCCCAGGTCGGCGCTGTGCAGACGAGACCAGTTCATCATGTCTCTCACCGTTATGTCTCCCTGCCGGGCCCGGATGTGGTCCCTCATTTTGTTTTCCCAGGCGTAGTAGTGGTAGCACAGGGAGAGATGCACCCGGTTGTCTCTGATGTCCTGGACCTCCACGTAGAAGCTGCCCAGGTGAGCGGCGGCACCCGGTGCCAGGTCCTGCTGACCGCCCAGGGGAAAGCACCGGAGGGTGGCCGCGTCGCCGTCCACCTTGGCCACCCGGATGCCGCTCATCCCTCCCAGCCGGACGACGTGGCCCTGCTCCACCCAGCCCTGAAAGGTGGCGTTGAAGTCCTCGGCCACCAGCAGGGGATACAGGATGTGGACGTCCCACAGCGCCTTGGGGTAGTTGGACTGCACCTCCACGTCGGCTACCTCGCGAACCCGGTAGGCGTAGGCATCTGCCTCCACCACCCGCCCCCCGTGGGGCCCGGCCACGAAGATGTTCTCCGGAACGCCGGTGCAGTGGAGCCTGTCGACGGCCTCCGCGGTGAGCAACTCCACCGCCTCCTCCAGGGTGTCTGCAGACTGGGCGGCGTAGCGCATCCAGTCGAAGTCGTCCCAGGCGTGCCGGGTGGGATTGACCAGGTAGGAGAGGGTGTCTGCATCTCCCAACGCCAGCCCGGCCTGGGTGAGCAGCATACCCGGCTTGGTCACGTTGGGGGGGACGTCCCCGGCGGTGGTGGTGCCTATGAACCGGTGCTCGACCGTGAAGTGCAGGGGGAAGCCGGTCCAGGGGTGGTGGTACCGGTACCGGTATCCGGCGGGGATGGAGCACAGCACCTGGAGCCCGGGGCGCGCCGGGTCCCGCACCTTGAGCAGGAGGGTGCAGTCTCCCCGGGTTGCCCCGTTGACGGCCAGAATGTTCTTGCATCCGGAGCTGTGGTCGCCACCAGAGAGGCCAGGGTGCACCTTGCTTTCTGCCCGGAGGGCCGGGGAGAGTGTTTCCCCGTCGGAGTCGGAAAAACCGGGGATGCCGGTGAGCGCCGCCGGACTCAGCAGGAGCAGAGCCATGATGCCGGCCACGATGAGCCTCAGTACCTCCATGTGGTTTTATGGGGCGGCGATATAAATATCCATCGAATGGCTGCCAAAAAAATGCAAGATATATTTATAGTGGGGTGTGCATTGCAGGGCGAGGTGAAAATGTGATAAAGGCCTACATCATGATACTGGTGTATGTGGGCAAGCTGGCCGAGGTGCTCAACAAACTGCGCACCATAGAGAATATCGAGAGCATTGCGGTGACCGCCGGGGACTACGACCTCATCGTCAAGGTGAGCGTGGATAGCCTGGAGGCCCTTATGGAGGTCACGGATCAGATACAGATGGTGGGCAACATCAAGCGGACCACCACCACGGTCATCGAAAAAGAGATTTCAGTATGAGAATCCGCATCCGGAAAAAATACCTCTTTTACGCCCTGGTCATGGGGTCCGCAGCGCTGGGCGCCATCACCGCCTCCCTGGACAGCATCATCTCCCAGGGATACATTCCCAACTCCTGGGTTTTCGGCAGTGCCGCCATGCTGGTGGGCATCGTCATTACCTTCGCCATTGCTGCCTTCCTCTCCCTTCCCCTGGGTGCCAAGAGCCTGGGCTCCCGCATCGATCCCTCGTTCCGGCGACTGCGTCTCCCCCGGAGGGAGGAGGTCCCCTATCATCTTCTGGCGGGCATCGGCAACGCGGTGACCACCCTGGGGTACTTCTACGTGGTGTCCGTGTTCGTGGACCCCTCCGCCGTGCTTCCCTTCTTCCAGGTGGTGATTCTGTATCTGCTGGTGGTGGAGTCCCTGTCCGAAAAGGACGCTCCCACTCTGGCCGAGGTGGAATCCTCCATCGTGGTCACCTTCGGGGCCATCCTGGCCTCTATCTCCCTTACTGGCTCCTTCAACGTGGAGGCCCTGCTGGTGATCTTTGTGGTCATGAACCCCGGCTGGGTGCTGCTGGCCATCTACCAGCGCAAGCTGAAGCTGATGCGCATCGACGGAGTCTACAACGACTCCATCAACATCCGGGTGTGGAACGTGGTGTTCACCGCCCTGTTTCTGGTGCTGGCGGTGTTCGTGTACAACCCCCGCTATTTCTCTGACTCGCTGCAGGCGTCGGTGGACGTATTCTGGTGGCTGGCCCTGACCATGGCGGTCACTTTTTTCTCCTACATCCTGTACATCCGGGGCCTGGGGATTGGAAAGGCCTCCATCACCCAGGCGGTGAAGGCCTCCACCATCCTCTTCGGGATTCCCCTGTCTCTGGCTCTGGCCGACTACCTGGATTATTCCTTTTCCGCCACTCCCTCCCTGCTGGCCATCAAGCTGATGGGAATCGTGCTGGTGGTGCTGGGGGTCTCCAGCTTCGCCCTCACCGAGGTGAAGGCCTACGTGTTCATCAACGCCAAGGGGGGCTACGCCATGCGGGACCTGGTGCAGCAGGTATGGAGGATTCGGGGGGTAACCTCGGTGTCCGTCCTGGCCGGCAAATACGACATGATGGCCAAAATCCGCATTCGCACCCTGGGCAAGGGCTACGAAAAGGTCATCCGCAAGCTGGAGGACCTGGAGGGCATCAGCGAGTTCAACTGGCAGTCCATCCTCAAGGAATGGGAGGACATCTAGGGAACGGAAAATCTGTGCGTCCGGGGCTTCCCCGTCAGCTGCCGGTATTCCCTGTCCGCCGTCCGGTCCGCCGGGCCCGCTCCGATGAAGGCGTCCAGGAGGTGGGCGGCAATCCCGGTAAAACTCGACCTTCTTTTTGGTCGTTTTCTCCGCCAACCATTTAAATATGCTGCTCTGATGTACGGTCATGCGCATCGGGATTATCGGGGGCACCGGCATCTATGGGTATGAGGGCAACACGGTGTCCGTGGACACCGCCTACGGAGAGGTGGAGGTGGTTCACGCCGTTCAGGGCGACCATGCCGTGTTTTTTGTGCCCCGGCACGGCGCCGGTCACGTGCTCCCACCCCACCGGGTCAACCACCGGGCCAACCTGCAGGCCCTGGCCGACTGCCACGTGGACCGCGTTATTGGCATCACCACCGTGGGCTCCCTGAGGGAAGACATCACCCCCGGCATGCTGTTTGTGCCTGGCGACTTCATCGACTTCACGGTGAGCCGTCCCACCTTTTTTGACCGGGGGGCGGTGCACGTGGACATGAGCCAGCCCTTCTGCCCGGAGGTGCGAGAGGCCGTTCTGGCCGCCGCCCGCTCCCGTCAGGGGGAGGTGGCGGAGGGCGTCTACGCCTGCACCTCGGGACCCCGGCTTGAGACCCCGGCTGAGGTGGCCCTGCTGCAGCAGTTTGCCCACGTGGTGGGTATGACCCTGGCCCCGGAGGCCACCCTGGCCCGGGAGCGGGGGCTGTGCTATGCCTCCCTGTCTCTGGTCTCCAACCTGGCCGCCGGGCTGCAGAAGGCACTTCCTGCCCAGGAAATAGCCGCCATCTACGACCGCATGAGGCCGGTGGTTATGGCGGTGCTGAGGGAGGTGGTGTGCTCTCTGCCCGAGGAGCGAAGCTGCGGCTGCCGGGGGGCAGCTGAGCGGGGCCAGTTGTAGGCCTTCTTCACGGTGACCCCACCAATAGTATTAAATATTACTATAATATTATTGTCTTTAACAAAAATATTGAGGTGATAAGTTGTGTGATACTCGGTCCTGCATCCCGCCCCCTGATGCCCACCCCCGGTGGCTTCAGATACGCCGGGTGGCCAGAGCCCTCCGGGTCCCCACCCGCTGGGACATCATCGAGTTCATCGGCAGGGGCGAAAAGAGCACCACGGAGATTTTTGACCACCTGCAGCTGAGGGGTGAGCAGCTGACCATCCAGGGACTGTACTACCACCTGGCGGAGCTCAAAAAGGCGGGCATCATCGAGGTTGCCGGGTACCTGGAGGAGGGGGGCGGTGCCCCCCAAAAGAGCTGGAAGCTGAGGACCACCACCCTGGTCATCGACCTCCTGGAGGGCCCATGAACCTCACTGCCCTCATCATCAACGGCATAGCCCTGGCCGGAGTGGCGCTCTCCCTGGCCAGAGACCGGAAAAAGGCCTGGCAGTCGCTGACGGTGGCCGGCAGGTTCTTCCTTCGCATCCTTCCCATGACCCTGCTCATCATCCTGGCCATCGGCCTTCTTCTGGGATTCGTTCCCCCCAGCCGCATCTCCCAGTTCCTGGGAGAGCAGTCGGGGGCCGGCGGAGTGCTCCTGGCGGGCGCCGTGGGGGCCGTCATGCACATACCCGCCCTGCTCTCCTTCCCCCTGGCCGCCTCCCTGCTGGACAGCGGAGCCTCGGTGACCGCGGTGGCCGCCTTCATCACCACCCTGACCATGATAGGGATGATTACCCTGCCCCTGGAGATCAGGGAGCTGGGGCTGACGTTTGCCGCCCTCCGAAACGGCCTGAGTTTTGTGGCCGCTCTCCTCATCGCCCTCCTCATGGGGTGGATACTGTGAGCGGAGAGCGCCCGGGAAGGCAGCGCCCGCCTCCCCTGGGAGATCTGCTGGGTCTGGCCGTCGTGGGATCCCTCGCCCTGATGTTGCTTCTGCTGTACCCCGACAGACGGGGGGCAGTCACCGGCACCGCCGGCGACTACCTGGTGGAAATGATGCTGGTGCTGCCCGCAGTCATGGTCATCATGGGGCTGTTTGCGGTGTGGGTCCCGGACACCCTGGTGGCCCGCCACCTGGGACAGACGTCGGGAGCCAGAGGCATCGCCCTGGCCCTGGCCCTGGGCACCCTTCCCACCGGCCCCCTGTACGTGGCCTTCCCCCTGGCTGCCGCCCTCATCAGCAAGGGAGCCCGGGTGTCCAACATGGTGGTCTTCCTCTCCGCCTGGGCCTGCATCAAGCTGCCGCAGGAGATGATGGAGCTGCAGTTTCTGGGGCTGGAGTTCATGGCCTCCCGGCTTCTGCTGACCATAGGCACGGTGGTGGTCATGGGCCTGCTCGTAGAGGCGGCGGTGGAGTTCCGGGGCCAGGACATGAAGTGAGCAAACCTTATATGTCCGGGGCCCTGTAGTGTGCCCGTGATCAGCTACGCCACCCAGGAATACGCCGACCGGGACATCTACAAGCTGCTGGTGCCCGAGGTCCGGGACTGGTTCCGGGCCAAATATGGAACCTTTACTCCCTGCCAGCGCTACGCGGTCACGGAAATCCACGACGGCAAAAACACCCTCATTTCGTCTCCCACCGGCTCCGGCAAGACCCTGTCCGCCTTCCTGGCGGCCATCAACGAGCTGCTGCTCCTGGCCAAAAGGGGCCAACTGGAGGACAAAATCTACGTGCTGTACGTCTCCCCGCTGAAGGCCCTGAACAACGACATCGAGCGCAACCTGGAGGAGCCCCTGCGCGAGCTCTACCAGAAGCACCACATCCCGGACCGCATACGCATCGGGGTCCGCACCGGAGACACCAGCCAGAAGGAGAGGCAGCAGCAGGCCCGCCGCCCCCCCCACATCTTCATCACCACCCCGGAGAGCCTGGCCATCGTGCTCAATGCCCCCAAGTTCTCCCAGAAGCTGCAGGAGGTCAGATGGATAATCGTGGACGAAATTCATTCCCTGGCCGACAACAAGCGGGGCAGCCACCTGTCGCTGTCCCTGGAGCGCCTGCAACAGGGCATGCGCCGCAAGCCCATCCGGATTGGCCTCTCCGCCACCATCTCCCCCATGGAGGACATCGCCCGCTTCCTGGTGGGGAGCCGGCGCACCTGCCTGGTGGTGGACGTATCCTCAGCCAAAAAGACGGACATCCAGGTTCTCTCCCCGGTGGACGACCTCATCTACACCCCGGCAGGTGAGGCCAGCAGCGCCCTGTACGAGGCTCTGCACCGGCACATCGTCGACCACCGCACCACCCTGGTGTTCACCAACACCCGGAGTGCCACCGAGCGGGTGGTGTTCAACCTCAAGCAGCGTCACCCGGAGCTGGAGGGGGCCATTGAGGCCCACCACGGCTCCCTGTCCCGGGAGGTGAGAATCGACGTGGAGGAGCGCCTGAAAAACGGGGAGCTGCGCTGCGTGGTGTCCTCCACCAGCCTGGAGCTGGGCATCGACATCGGCTACGTGGACCTGGTGGTGCTCCTGGGCTCCCCCAAGAGTGTCACCCGGGCCCTGCAGCGGATTGGCCGCAGTGGGCACTTTCTCCACGAGACCTCCAAGGGGCGCATCCTGGTGCTGGACCGGGACGACCTGGTGGAATGCACGGTGCTGGCCCGGGAGGCCAAAAAGGGACGGCTGGACCGGATTCGCATCCCCCGCAACCCCCTGGACGTGCTGGCCCAGCACGTGGTGGGCATGGCCCTGCAGCAGCAGTGGGGGGTGGAGGAGGCTCTCAGGGTGATACGCCGCGCCCACCCCTACCGGCATCTGCCCAAAAAGGACTTTCAGCGGCTGCTGCACTACCTGGCCGGGGAATACGAGGAGCTGGAGGGACAGAAGGTATACGGCAAAATATGGTACGACCAGGAGGAGCAGCGCTTCGGGCGGCGGGGAAAAATGGTCAGACCCATCTACTACCTCAACCTGGGAACCATCCCCGATGAGGTGGCAGTCAAGGTGTACACCGCCGACCGGCACTTCGTGGGCAAGGTGGAGGAGCCCTTTGCCGAGCGTCTCAAGCCGGGCGACATCTTCGTGCTGGCCGGCAAGACCTACGAGTTCGTCCGCTCCCGGCGCCTGCGCTTGGTGGTAAAGCCCCGCCCCGAGGCCCAGCCCACCATTCCCTCCTGGTTCTCCGAGCAGTTGCCCCTCAGCTACGACCTGGCCCGGGAGATCAGCGCCTTCCGCCGCACCGCGGAGCAGAAAGTGCGGTCCGGCCACACGGACGGCCTGGCTCCGGCCATCGTCGGCTACTTCCAGGAGCAGCTGCACTTCGGGGTGCCCCACGACCGCCGGGTGACCGTGGAGTCCTTTGAGCAGGACGAATTCCGCCACCTGATATTTCACACCCTGGTGGGGCGGCAGGCCAACGACGCCCTGGCCCGGGTGGCCGCCCACCGGCTGGCCAACACGAAGGGGCTGAATGCACGGCTGGCCATCACCGACAACGGCTTCGACGTCATGTACGCCCGGCGGCACGGCGACCTGGACGACGGAGACATTGCCGCCCTGCTCTCCCCGGACGGCCTGCGGGACGACCTTCAGAGCGCCCTGAAAAACACCGAGATGCTGAAGCGCCGCTTCCGGCACGTGGCCGCCCGCTCCTTCATGATTCTCAAAAACTATCTGGGGCACGAGATGAGCGTGTCCCGGCAGCAGCGCCACGCCGCCGTCCTGTTCAAGGTGGTACAGGAGATTGACCCCCACTTTCCGGCCCTCACCGAGACCTACCGGGAAATCATGGAGGACACCATGGACATCGACCACGCCGAGGAGTTCCTGAGTCTGCTGTCCCGGGGGCGGATAGCCCTGGAGGTCATCCGGCGGGGTATGCCCTCGCCCTTTTCCTTCAACATCATGGCTGTGGGGGCCTCGGACATCGTGCTCATGGAGGACCGACGGGCCTTCACCCGCCAGATGCACCAGCAGGTTATGGAGGCCGTGCATGGAGGCTGACCAGCGGGAGGTGTGGCCGGGGTGGCTGGCCACCTCCGAGCGCTGCCTGTACGTGCCGGGGGAGGAGACGGTGGTGGTGGCCGACCTCCACCTGGGCTACGAGGGGGTGCTGCGCCTGGAGGGGGTGGCCATGCCCCGCTACCAGGGCGACCGCATCATGCAGGGCCTGCAGCGCATCCTGGACCGCTACCAGCCCCGCCGGGTGGTGGTCAACGGGGACTTCAAGCACGAGTTCGGCAAAAACCTGCAGATGGAGTGGCGGGAGGTGGGAGCGGCGCTGGACTTTCTGTCCCGGCGGACGGAGGTGGTGCTGGTGCGGGGCAACCATGACAACTTTCTCAAAACCATCGCCGCCCGCTTCGGGGTGCCCGTGGTGGAGGAGCACCGGATGGGAGAGGTGACCATCGCCCACGGCCATCGCCCGGTGGCCGGGGAGGGCAGAGTGCTGCTGGCCCATGAGCATCCCGTGGTCCGGCTGCGGGACGAAGTGGGAGCCCTGCTCACCCTTCCCTGCTTCCTGTACGACCGGGAGGTGGCAGTGATGCCCGCCTTTTCTCCCCTGGCCTCGGGTACCGACGTCTCCACGGCGGAGAGGGAGGACCTGCTGTCCCCCCTGCTGCGCAGCCGGGGCCTGGATTCCCTGCGGGTTGTGGCGGTCAGCGGACTGGGTCTGCTGGATTTTTCCACCGTGGCCGGCCTGCGCCGGGCCTCCCGTCGCTCGTAGTCGCCGGTAAAACCTTTATAAGGACAGGGGTTTACGGAGGGAGAGACGTGGAGGCATGCCGGAGAGCAAAAACCAGATTCTGGAGTTCACCAAGGAACCCCTGGCCGGGGCCAACCTGACCAATCTGCTGCGGCTGTGCGCCCAGAACAGATTTCGCATCGGCTGGCGCTATCTGCCCCGCTTCCTGTACACCCTGCTGATATGCTCCGTCATGGGGCCCTTCAGGGTGGCGGAGCGACTGAAATGGGACCGGGCCATTGGAGACACGGCCATCGAGCATCCGCCCCTCTTCATCCTGGGGCACTGGCGCAGCGGCACCACCTATCTGCACAACGTGCTGTCCCAGGACCCCCGGCTGGGCTATTTTACCACCTTTCAGGCCTACATCCCCGGGCTTTTTCTGACGGGGGAAAAGATGTTCAAGCCCCTGGTGGCGGCATCCATACCCAAGCAGCGGCCCATGGATGGGGTGGCCATGGGGGCCGACCTCCCCCAGGAGGACCAGTACGCCATGGGCGCCTTCACCCCCTTTTCCTACTACCACGGCTGGTGTTTTCCCCGCCGCATGGATGACTACTACCGGGGCGTGTTCCTGGGCGGGCAGCCGAACGCCATGCAGCGGGAATGGAAACGGGTGTACGTCTACCTGCTCAAGAAGGCCACCCTGGCCTGCGGGGGGCGACGCCTGGTGCTGAAAAACCAGGACAACACGGTGCATATTCCCCAGCTGCTGCACCTGTTTCCCGGGGCCCGGTTTGTGCACATCCACCGCCACCCCTACCAGGTCTATGCCTCCATGATGAAGTTTCTGCGGATAGCCGTGCCCCTGTACTGCCTGCAGAATCCTCCCCCGGAGGAGGTGCTGGAGGAAAAAATGATGGACTTCTACGCCCGCTTTTTCCGGCAGTATCTGGAGGACCGGGCGCTCATCCCCGCCGGCCACCTGGTGGAGATGGACTACCGGGATTTCATCCAGCAGCCCCTGGAGGAGGTGCGGCGGCTCTACAGCCAGCTGAGCCTCCCTGGCTATGAGGAGGCCCAGCCCCGCTTCCGGGAGTACCTGGAGAGCCAGTTTGACTTCCGGCCCGATGCCTACGAGCTGGACGAGGACACCAGAGAGCGCGTCTACCGTCGCTGGCGCCTGGTTTTTGACGCCTACGGGTACCAGCCCTAGGTCAGTTGAAGAGCCATACCTCCATGCCGTGGCTGGCGGTGGTGCCGTCGGGGGCGGTGGCCACCGCAGTCAGCATGTGGCGGCCCAGGCCCCGCTGCTCGCATATCCAGGTGTAGGGTGCCTCCGTGTCGATGGCCAGAAGCCGTCCGTCCAGGTAGAAGGCCACCTGCTCCACGCTTCCCTCTGCCCTGGCCTCCAGGGTCACCGGACCCAGTATCAGGGGTCGGCGCAGCCGGGCCCAATGGCCCGCCTCCTCGTCCTGAATGTAAAGGGTACCCGCCGCCGGTCGCACCATCTCCACCTCCACCTGCTCCCCCTGGCTCTCCGGTCCCTTGACCGCCAGCAGGGGGTCGCCCAGCAGGTTGGCCTCGTAATGTATCCACCGCATGCCGTTGTCGTCCACCCGCCACAGGTTGGAGTGCTTGGAGAGCTGGTTGGCCCTGCCCATCTCCCGGTAGCCGTCAGCCAGGGCCTGGATGAAGGCGGCGTGGTAGCGCTGCCCGGGGGAGTCGGTGCTGTTGTGGCGTCCCAGGCCGTAGCGTGAGTTCATGATGGCGGCGAAGGCCCCCTGCTCGGCCTCCACGGTGAATGCCTCGGCGAAGCAGTCCTGCTCGTAGTAGTTTTCGTCCGGGTACCAGTTGTCGAAGGAGCCGGCCAGGCAGGTCTGGGAGTAGATGAAAAAGTGCTGCCGGTTGGAGAGATACTGGGCGTCCCGGGCCCCCATCTTGATGGCGTAGGTGGTCCATCCGTGGCCCAGGTGGTGGAGCATGTGGGTGCCGTTGTCCAGGAGGGCCACCAGGTCCTGGGTGTCCCACTGGGTGTCTCTCTCATACAGGGTGGAGACCGTGTACCAGTCGGGCAGCATATCCTCCAGCAGCTCCATGTGGCTGGCTCCCCAGGAGGCCACGCCCTCGAACCCCAGGTATTCGCCCACCATGAGCACCCGCCGCAGGTAGTCATCCGTGGTGGTGTCGTAGGCTATGGTCTTGCCCACGAAGTTGCTCACCTCCCGGGGGGAGTCCACGCAGGCCCGTCCCACCCACACCTCGGCCAGCAGGTCGGCCTCGTCCCCGGTTCCCCGCCGGTTGCCGGAGGCGTTCTCCCCCCACCGGTCATCCCGGTCTGCGTTGAAGTCCCCGTCCAGCCCGGCATAGTACACGTCGGCGGGAATGTAGCCCTCCAGCTCCTCCTCGGTGCCCAGGGGCAGCCCCACGCAGGCGGCAAACAGGCGCCGGGCGGGAACGATGTTCTCCGGGCGGTTGTCCACGTCCGCATCCCCGGCCAGGAGCACGTAGTCGGTGTGCCACTGGCTGTAGGCGTGGCGAATGAAGTTGCGAATGCGGGCCGGGCGGTCGTTGAACCGGGGCCGGGCGCCCCAGTAGGCGGGGTTGCCGTAGATTTCCTCCGTGGTCACCAGGGTGGCATTGACCCCCCTGGCCTCCCAGTGGTCCATGAGGTCCTGGAAGGAGTAGTTGCCGCCTCCCCGGGCCAGCTCCCCGCTGGTGATGATGACGTAGGGATAGCGCTCCTCACCGGTGCCGGATGCCTCTGTCCCGTAGGCATCCGCCTGTGCGGGGTTGTCCACCAGGTTTTGCACCAGCCGGCGGTCCCCGGCCAGCCCCCGGTACAGGGGGCTCACCGGACCGCTGTCCTCCACCTCCACGGTCACCGTGAGGCGGGGATGATAGCACAGGGAGCCGTTGGCTGGCACGTACCGCACGGGATGCAGCCGCAGCACCAGCACCCGGTAGCCCCGGTAGCCATAGGTGCCAATCTCCGTGTGCAGCTCCTCGGGCAGGGGGCTCTCCGATGCATAGGCCCGGGGGTCCGGCCGGGGCGGGGACACGGGCTGGGAGAGGAGGACGGGGGCGGCCACCGGCATCACCCGGTAGCCGTCACCCAGCCACCGGCTCTCCCCGGTCACCCGGATGTCAGCGGCCCGGGTACCCGGGGGAAGCAGGACGTAGGCGGGGTGGGCGGGGAGGCGGGGATGGCCCACCGCCCCGGCGGCCTCCGTATCCGGCATGTCCACCAGGTGGTAGGCTGTACCCTCCACGGTCCGGGTGGTGACGGTGGGCATCTCAAACGTGTAGGAGAGAGATATCTTTTGCTCGGGGGACACGGGGGGGATGCCGGCCAGGGCCGGCCCCACGGTCATCACGGCCAGGATGAGACAGACAGCCAATGTGCGCATGGTTATCCCTCTTACAACTACTGGCGCTACAAAAAGGTTGCTGTGGAGGGGGGCCAAGAACCTGGTCAGCCCTTTTTCTCCTGCAGTTTCTTCCGGGTGTAGGGCAGGAGGCCGCCGGCCTCCCGGATGGCCAGAATCTCCGGGGGCAGGGGGGGAAAGGAAAAAACCTGCTCTCCCACCCTGACCGTGCCCGCCTCCGCGTCCACCTCCACCGGGCCCCCCTCCCGGTAGGCCTCCACCGCCGCCGGGCATTCAATCAACACGAGACCCTGGTTGATGGCCGCCCGGTAGAAGATACGGGCGAAGCTCTTGGCCACGATGGCTTCGATGCCCACCGCCCGCAGGCCCACCACCGGCTGCTCCCGGCTGCTGCCGCAGCCGAAGTTTTTGCCGGCCATGATGATGTCCCCCCTCTGGACACTGGAGGCAAAGGAGGGGTCCAGATCCTCCAGCAGATGGGGCCTGATTTCCTCCGGGGTGCTGCAGGTATAGGTGTACTTGCCGGGAAACAGCATGTCGGTGTTCACGTCGTCGCCGTACAGCCACACGGTCATGGGAGCACCTCCCGGGGGTCGGTGATGGCTCCCTGCAGGGCGGTGGCGGCCACCGTGGCCGGGCTGGCCAGGTAGATCTCGGCCTCCTTGCAGCCCATGCGTCCCTTGAAGTTGCGGTTGGCCGTGGACAGGCAGCGCTCCCCGGGGGCCAGGACCCCCTGGTGGGCGCCCAGGCAGGGGCCGCAGCCCGGGGGCAGCACCATGGCCCCCGCCTCCAGCAGAGCCTCCAGAGAGCCGTCTGCGGCGGCCTTCTGCAGCTCGGCCCGGGAGGCGGGCGCCACAACCATCCGGGTGTGGGGGTGCACCTGCTCCCCCCTCAGGATGTCGGCGGCTATCCGCAGGTCGGTGTGGCGGCCGTTGGTGCAGGTTCCCAGGAAGCACTGGTGGATGGGCAGCCCCGCCAGCTCCCCCACCGGCCTCACGTTGTCCACGGTGTGGGGGGCGGCCACCACGGGCTCCAGCTGGTCCAGGTCGTAGAGGTGCTCCTGGGCGTATGCGGCGTCGGGGTCCGCCCACACCGGCCGGTAGGAGTCCGGCCTGACCCCCGCCTGCCGGAGGTAGTCCCGGGTGTGACGGTCGCAGGGAAACACCGCCCCCTTGCTGTCCATCTCCACCCCCATGTTGGCCATGGTGAGCCGGTCGGAGATGCTCAGGTGCTCCATCTCCCCGTGGAACTCCACCGTCTGGTAGGAGCAGCCGCTGGCGCTGACCTGGCCGATGATGTGCAAAATGAGGTCCTTGGCGTACACCCCCCGGGGAAGGGAGCCGGTGAGGGTCATCTTGATGCTGGGGGGAACCTTGAGCCAGGTCTCCCCGGTGAGCCACAGGGCGGCGGCCTCCGTCCGGTCGATGCCCGTTGCCAAACAGTTGAGGGCTCCGTAGGAGCAGGTGTGGCTGTCGGAGCCCAGGACGAGCTGGCCGGGAAGGGCCAGCCCCTTTTCCGCCACCACCTGGTGGCAGATTCCCTCTCCGGCGTCGTAGAAGTGGGCTATGCCCTGCCTCTGCACGAACTGCCTGATCCTCTGGTGGTTGGCAGCCGTCTTTTCGTTGGCCGCGGGCACCACGTGGTCAATCACAATCAGGGGCATCTGGGGGTCGGCGATGCCGTACTCCTCCAGCTCCGGCCCGATTTTTCCCATGATGGCCGCCGTGTTGTCGTGGGTCAGCACATGGTCGGGGCGCACGGTGACGATCTCCCCCGGCTGCACGCTTTCTCTGCCCGCCTTGGCGGCCAGCACCTTCTCCACAAACGTCTGTCCCATGCACAGGCGAATGCTCTCCGCCGTTATTAATGTAACGACCCCCGCCTTTTTATGGCGCATTCCGTTTGGGGGACATGCAGGAAATAAGCGTGGACACCGGCAGACGGCAGCAGATGGTGGACATCACGGAGAGGGTGCAGGCGGCGGTGGAGGCGGCGGGGATAGAGCAGGGCCTGGCCGTGGTCTATGCTCCCCATACCACGGCGGGCATAACGGTCAACGAGGGCACCGACCCCCACGTGGAGCGGGACATCCTGGCCACCCTGGCCCAGCTGGTTCCCACGGACGGGAGCTACGCCCATGCCGAGGGCAACAGCGACGCCCACGTCAAGGCCACCCTGGTGGGAAACAGCGTCACCCTGATGGTCAACGAGGGCAGGCTGGCCCTGGGCACCTGGCAGCGCCTCTTCCTGTTCGAGGGCGACGGCCCCCGCCGGCGCAGGGTATGGGTGGAGGTGGTCAACAGCCGACCCTAGACCACGCGGGGTTTGGAGTGGAGGACAACGGACTGGGATGCCGGTTACAGTGCAGCCGGGTCTAGGTGGAGGCGGCTGATGATTGACCTGGTTTTAGGAGGGTAGCGACGGGCGTATCTATGCAGGAGGTGGCTGTCCAGAGCCCGGATATCCATGTCCCCTACCAGGGAGGCCATGTCCTGGAGGGTGGCCTCGCCGGTCTGGGCGTACCTGATGTACAGGAGGTCCAGGAGAGCCTTTTCCGGCTCCCCCCATGCTACGGTGCCCTCCATGGTGTAACCCCAGAAAAGAGCGGGGGTGATGTGGTGGTACTCGTAGGTAACGTCTCCCGGGGCATAGGTGTAGGGGGGGCTGGTGGTGACCAGGGTCAGGGTTTCCACGGTCTGGCTCAGAATGCCCTGTGCGGAGAGAGCATATTCCAGGGACAGGTAGGCAGGAGGGCGCAAAACCATGGCTACTTCCTCCTGGGTGGGGGGAGCAAAAGGGTTTTCGTACCATTCGCGGGCGGCTCGCTTGAGGACCTGAGCCCGGGTCAAGCGGGTGAGCTGCACGGAAAGGGAGCGGGCATTCTCGCCGGTCAGTTGGGCCAGGTCGGCCAGAGAAAACAGTTTTTTTTCCGGATGCCGTCTGAACAGGGCCAGCCATTCATCGACCTTCATGGTCCTCCTCGCCGGATGCCTGTTCCGTCAGCTCCGCCGCATGGCCGGCTATGTCTGGAAACAGCGGCTGGTAATGCTCCAGGAGCGCCGGAGAGAGAAAGCGCTGCAACTCGGTGGCCAGAACCGCTGCACCGGTCTCTCTTATTTTGTGGGCCGCCTTGTGCAGCATGGCCTGGAAGGCGGCACGGGTGCTGCCGTGGTCCTCAGCCTTCTGGAATGCCAGATTCCAGGGGATAGGGTGTCCCTGCTCGGCGGTGAGATAGTACAGGTCCCATAGGTCCCTTCCTTTCAGGTAGGGCCGGAGGGCCAGGGCTGTTGCCTTGTCGGCTGCTATTTCGGAGGGCTCCTCCACCCGTACCACGGGGTGGAGCGGGGGATAGGTGAGAATACGTGGCCGGTGGCGGTAGGCGGGAACAAAGGCCAGTTCGAGGTGGATGCGATGCCGCTGTGCCAGCCGCTGGGACTGGGTGCGGAGCACCAGGCGCTGCAGGGCCCAGTCGTTTTTCTGGATGTCTATGGAGACATCGTCAAGAAAGGGAAACATCTGTCGTACAAAGGCAACCACCGGGGCGCTGGCCGCAGTCAGGTCGTAGGCCTGACCCTTTTTGTGCAGCACGAAGTCCAGGTCTTCTGAGTGTCGGGGGTTGTCGTAGAACAGGTGCAGGGCGGTCCCTCCCCGAAAGACGATGCTGGTGAAGGCCTTTTCCCGGCTGAGGGCTGCCAGCACCGCCTTGTGTATCTCCTCCTGGAACACCTGGCGGGGGGACCAGCCCCGCTGGCGGGCCGCAGCCACTATCTCCTCCCACAGCATCAGATCACCCCCGGGCCGTACACGGCAGCGGTGTACACAATGGCATATCCGTACTCATGCTCGTACTCATACATACATGCATACCTACCGTAATGTGTTTGAATAATTTAACATTTTTGTTAATTTTTTAAAACGATTTAGAGGGGAGGAGGGGAGGGAGGACGCTTATCGCTCGCCCAGGCTCTCCTCCACAATCCGTATCTCCTCATCGGTGAGCCCGTAGAGGTCGTATACCATCTGGTCGATTTGTTGGTCGGTGGCCCTGATGTCCTCTTGTAGTTGTTGCCATTTTTGTATCCTGGGAAGATACGCGTCCATTATCTCGTTGATGGTTTCCACATTTTTCTCCCAGTTGTCGTGGAACCGGGGCACATTGATTTTCAAAATGCGCTCATACAGGTTGCCCGCTCCCACCTTGGAAGGGGTGATGAACTCCCGGATGCTGTAGTAAAGGAACTTACGCAATCGTTCGTCGGTTATCTTGCACCGAAAGGCCTTCATCTTAGCTCTGTCTACGTTTCCACCCCTGGTTTTGCGCTCGTATTCAACGGTAAATGCCAGCCACTCGCCCTCCTCCGTAACCTCAAAGCCTACTATCCTGCCTTCCTTCTGGTTGGCATAGTTCAAAACCTCCTTGTCCTCCACCTCCACTCCAATTTTCTCCAGAAACTGGCTAAGATTTATGTCCTTTTTTCGGGAATAAAGGCTCACATAATGTTTGAAATCTGTATTTATCTCATCCACCTCATAGTAAAGATTGATTATTTTATCGACTAATCTAATAACGGCTTCCTGCTCATTTTTATCTGAAACTTTTATTGGCACGTTTTTGAAGACTCTTATTGAACGGGAGGCAGTATTTAGTTCATTGTTAGACCAATACCTGATTAATTTTGAGTTAAGAATCCCAAGTATATACTTAATCGAATAATCTGGATTATCTGGTCTTACGATGACGGTTGAGACAAGACAATAATATTTATTTGTATCATAAGCGCCGACCATATTTGTACCACTATGTCTTTGCAATATTATCTTTTCAGGACACTCAAATCTTTCACGCTCCCCAGGTCTCGCTACAGGATTATTTTTAATCATTCTTTCAGGTTCATAAGTTAAGTAATCACCCCCCCAAGTATAGATGTATCTTCTGATATTTTTTCCATGCAAAACTTTATAATCATTTGAACTAGTTTTTACATCGTGCACAAATCTCTTATTATCACCTGTCACACACCCAAAATCGACATTTGCAATATTCCCTAATTTTTTGCTGTTAGACGCTATCTTATCAGATATTCTGTCTTGCTCAGGTGAATATTCTAAGTTAAAAAGATGCTGTTGGTCCTGTAAAAATACTTTCTGTGGTATTTTGTTAAAAATCGTTGGTTTGCTAACGCCTTCTTTTATTGTTTCTATTTTATAGCATTCAATCATGTTTTTATATCTTGTTTCTTCTTTTTTGTCTCCAGTAAATTTCTGTAAAATTATTATGGCTGTATCTACAGTTGCATCTTTAAATGTATTCTTGGGAGTTACTATAATCTGTTTTACTGAGCAATTCTCCAAAATATAAGTTCGAAGAGGGAAAAAACTTTCTTGCATAAACCAAGTCATCGATGTGATAAAACCAAGTAGACCCCCTTCTTTTAGTAGTTCAATCCCTCGTTTTATAAACAGCGCAAAAACATCAGTTTTTTTGGTAGCTATATCGTAAATCTGGTAAAAATAATCACGTATCGTAGGTTCTATAGTCCTAACTTCAATATAAGGTGGGTTTCCGATAACTACATCAAATCCTATATCATTTTTTATTAGCGAATTTTCAAATATCCCTGGAAATGAGTCCTCCCAGTTGAAGGGCTTTTTCTTGCGCCAGTCGTCGCCAAAATATTTGCGCAGTTCTTCTTCGCTTCCGCTGATGAGTGAGTTGCCAACCTTGATGTTTTCGCCAAGGATAAGAGGGAGTCTTTCCCCCTTGGTCAGCGCCTTCAACACCAGGTTCACCGAGGCGATTTCTGCCGCCTGCCCATCCAAATCGACGCCGTAGATGTTTTCCTTCAGAATTTTTTTCTCGAAATCTCTCACCAGCTCCAATCCGGAGTTGTCAAAGGCATGAATGGAGTTGCCGCTATCCCTCTGATATTTTTCTATTTTCTTTTTGACGTCCTCACGCCTCTTCTCGTTTTCCTCTGCATAATACTGGGCGAAGTAATCAAAGGCCTTGATCAGAAACGAGCCTGAGCCGCACGCCGGGTCCAAAACTCTCAGCTGTGAGACCTCGTCAGGAGTTTTGTCCTTCAGCATCTCTCCGACCGTGTTTTTTACGATGTAGTCAACCACGTAGGGCGGCGTGTAATAAATGCCGGATTTCTTCCGGGTCCCCCGGCTGGCCCGCAAATCCAGTTTGCCCGTATCGGCAAAATACAGCTCATGGCCCAGGTAGGTTTCATAGGTGTTCCCCAGAACATCGAAGTCAAACTTTCGAAAGTTAATCTGGTACAACTCTTTTATTATTTCAGCCATCACCTCGCTGCCAATCTTGACCATCTCCGAAATATGGCCCTGCTCGAAGAGCTTGCTGTTATGGATTTCGTCAAATCCGACAAAGAAATTTTTGACCATCTCATACAGCGAGGTGTAGGTGCTGGTCAGCCTCCAGCTTTCCAGAATGGATTTCAACTGGTCCGGGTTGTCCAAGATGAGTTTGTCTTCCGCATATCTTACAACAATCAGCCGGTCCAGAATCCGCTGCACAGCGCTTTTCAGCTTGTCTAAACTAATCTCGTCTCCGTCCAATAAAACCGCATTTTCTCTGTTTTGTTCATAGATGTCGTTGGCCAGACTCAACCGCCATTTTTCCAGCGATTCCAAAAACTGTTCGTCGATGTCGGGTCGCTCCTCCCGGGTAGCAAGTTTGTCCAGTCGCCCCTCCGCCACTGCCTCCCGTGAGAGGTACAGCAATTCCTCCAGCCTTTTTTCATACTGGTAGGGCCCCTTTATCTCCAGGACCAGCAGACCGTTGAGGGCGTTAAAGACCCGCAGTTTTTCAAAGTTGGTTAGTATTGCCCACTTTATCCTCCGCTCCGGGCTGGCTGCATAGTTCATCACCTGTCGCTCTTCCTCTATCCAGTCGGTTGTCTGGCGGTCTACCTCCGGAATGGAGCCGAATCGTTTGGCCTCCACAAAAATAACTGGCTGACCGTCAACCTGCAGCGTGATGTCGGCATAGCCCACGCCCCGAATGTATTTTTCACGGTTGTACTCGTCCGGGTTTTTAGTGTCCCATCCCAGAATAGAAAATAGCTCGTCGATAAAGTCGCTCCTCACATCGGATTCGCTGATGTCTTTTAAACCCCGGATGCCCTTGTCCTCCTCCAACCTCTTGTATCGGTCGATTAAATTTTTGATTTCTTCCCTGACGGTTTGCTTGTTTTTCATGTTATCTTATCAACAAACATTTTTGAGTTGAGATCCATTTATTCTTCAGTTCAGTATTGCGCATTAGTAACTTATATTTTTTTACTTCTCCAACTCTCGCCCACTATTGGTCTGAGATCCGTAGTCGCTCTGTCTGCATGATAGCCGTCTCCCTGCTGATGGCGGTAAAAAAAGAGAAGAAGAGAGTTTCCCCGGTTAGGGAAACCAGGGGTCGAAGTCGTGGCTGCCCAGGCCTCCGGCCATGGCCATCACCGCTGCCCCGTAGAAGGAATGGCGGAGCAGGGGAATGTTCACCGTGTAGCCGATGAATCCCGCCAGCAGCAGCACTCCGGGCCTCAGGGACAGCACGTGCTGGCCCAGCGCCCCGGTGAGCACCACGCTGCCCCGCAGCCCCCAGCCCAGGTCCAGGACGTCTATCCCCCGGTACAGGTCGGACTTCAGAAACCGGTTGATGAGCCGCAGGTAGGGGGTCATCCCCAGGTGCAGGGCCCCGCCCCACCGGAAGGTGGCGCTCACCTGGCAGAAGAAGCACCCCGCCACCGGGGGCAGCCAGAAGTCAGCCG